>Ga0209517_10000110_pt1 | contig 135872 bp, 131 predicted proteins | sample PeaSoiMetSII2010_FD_187695 | JGI IMG/M metagenome (GOLD analysis project Ga0209517, IMG submission 187695) | Peat soil microbial communities from Weissenstadt, Germany - SII-2010 (SPAdes) (version 2) | ecosystem: Environmental > Terrestrial > Soil > Wetlands > Peat | place: Germany...
TCGGAACCGGCCGCAAATCAACCGGGTATGAGCAGATTCGAGGAGCTCGAGACCTCAACCACAACCGATTGGGGGTTGCTGAAGCAACCGGATAATCAGAAGCCGTCTACCTGGGAACGGCAAGCGAGATACCACAGCTATTGCGGGAAGTCGGGCGGTTGCGCGAAGCGACGTTTCGCAAGACTGGGGAAGGAACCGGCAAGAGCCTCGACCTCGACCACTTCGACGATTATTACTGGCATCTGGTGCTCTGGCATAAGTCCGAGTGCAAGGTCCTGGGTGCGTATCGCGCCGGAAATACCGCAGAGATTCTGGCGAAACACGGAATCAGCGGGTTGTACACCAGCACGCTTTTCCGCTACGACGAACGCATCTTCCGGAAACTTGGCCCGGCGCTGGAGTTGGGGCGGTCGTTCGTGCGGCCGGAATATCAGCGGCAGTACGCGCCCTTGCTGCTGTTGTGGAAGGGAATTGCCCGCTTGATTGCGATGCGGCCCGAGATTCCCGTCCTGTTTGGTGCAGTCAGCATCAGCAACGACTACAACAAGACCTCGCGCGAAATCATCTACCGCTTCTTCGAAGCTCGAATGCAGGACGAACTGGCGGGATTAGTCGAGCCCCGCAGCCCGTTCCGTCCACCTCTTTTGCGGCGCTGGGACTATCGCAGCATGTGCCAGGCTCTGCGCGACCTCGACGAACTTGCGCAACCCATTACCGACGTGGAAGCCGACGGCAAGGGCCTGCCGATTCTTTTGCGGCAATATGCCAAGGTTGGCGGGAAACTCGTCGGATTCAACGTGGACCGCAAGTTTTCGAACGTGCTCGACGGCCTGATGGTCGTCGATCTGCGGCAGACCGACCCTGCCGTGCTGGAGCGTTACATGGGGCGGGAGGCAGCCACGCGGTTCCGCGAGTTGCACGCAGTAGCTCGCTAGGCCGATTCCGCACTCATCTTCCGGGCCGCAGTCTGGCTGTCTCAGTAGGCAGCACGCATGTTTGCGCTGCGTCTTTGAGCGCAGCCGCCAGATTCTTGCCCAGAGCCGCGAGTTCTTCCGGCGTCATCAATTCCTGCAAGCGTTCGAAAAGCCGGCGCTCCTCCTTACGAATGTGGCCAGAGAGACCCTGGGCAAACGCGGACAAATCATTTGCCGACAGTCTGTGAATCTCCGCCTCCGCGAAGCGATCGCGCAGCCAGTCGTGCTCGGCCTGCAATTCCTCGACCAGCGAGACCAGCGCGTCGAACCTGCGCGCAGCAGGAAACACCACTCGCTCTTCGGAGGAGAAATGAATTCTGATTTCACCGCGGAAGTGCTCCGCGACTTCCTTTTGCCATGCAGCGAGATCGGCCTCGCAAACCGGCGATGCGCGTTCAATACGAACGCACAGGGCAAGAGCGTGCTGATGCTGGCGAGAAAGGGGAATCAGGTTCTTGTCGCGCAACATGGGTTGACTCCCGGCAATCTGTTCTCGTCGCGTGCGGTCAGGCTGCTCCCTTCGTTTCCGCCGGTTCGGCGCCGGCCGGCCGCAGCGTGAGCCAGTCGGTGCGCACGCGTTCCCATTCCTGAATGAGCATACCGTTCGCTTCGAAGAAACTGCGGATGCGGTAGCGTTCCCATCCGGCGACTTCTTCGAGAATCGGTGCCAGAACGGCCAGCGCGCTGCTACTCAGCACCGTGCGCTTCGCGATCTGCGAAACATTCGGCGATTCCGATACCGCAATCGTCAGTCCGTCGCGCGCATTGATGTGCAGCATGACGTGAATGTCGGAACTGCCATCGCCCGTGTAAATGACGTGATCGGGCCCGGAAACCTGCTGCTCCAGCAGGTGGTCCAGCACCGCGACTTTCCCGTAGCCCGCCGTGGCGCGCACAATTCTTTCAATCTCGCCCGAGGGCTTGTAACGAAACTCTGTGCCATAGATGTGATCGGGCGGAACAATGTCCTCAAGCGCCGACTGAATGACCTCTACCGGCGCCGCTGACAGCACGCAAAAATCGAATTCATACCCGTTGATGCCATTCTTGAGAATCTGGTAGAGAAGCTTGATCTCGCCCTTCAGCCGGATGCGTTTTCCCACTTCATGAAGGTGTTCTTTGCGAACCTTGGCCTGGAACTCAGGATCGTGCAGCAGCAAATAAGCCAGCTCTGCCCCCTGCTGCACGAGGTTGATCTTGGCCATGCCCTTGGCTTTCCGTTCGAACTCCTCGGTAGGAATGCCGACCAGCTCCGCCAGCACGTAGCCGGAATCGTTGAACGTGAGCGTCTGGTCAAAGTCGCTGGCGAAAATGTAACGTCGCAAGAGTTTGTCTGCCATATGGCTATTCGATTCGTGTTGGCGTCCAGCGCGCTATGAAAAGAATCGATGCGAATTATATGCCGTCGCGATTAACTTGCCGTAAATAAACAATTACACGCAGGTTGTCTTTACTAAATTGGTGTCCGCGTCCAAAATAGAAGTTTCGGCTTGCATCTCTCAGAAATAGCGTTTTCACCCGACATAACTAAGGAGCCTTCATGGTAGCGACTGGCGAACTGATCCGAGCGATGAATTACGTGGATGACATTACGGCGACCCTGCGCCGGATTTGCATTTATATTCCCAGCATGAACGCGGAGGAACGGAAGCGGTTGGCCGAATACCTGAGTCCTGCTGGTGAGGCACTCAACGCGGCGATCGCGGACCTGAAAAAGGCGGGCCAGTAAGTGGTGCCTGTCGAGACGATTGCCGTCATCGGCGCGGGCATCATGGGGCGCGGCATCGCGCATGCCGCGGCGCTGGGCGGCTATCGCACTATCCTTGAAGATCTCCTGCCGGCGGCTCTGCGCAAAGCCGAGACCGAAATTCGCTCCAACCTCGACAAGGCTGTGGAACTGGGCAAAGTGACTGCGCCCGATGCCGATTCTGCACTGCAGCGCTTGCGGTACGCCGGCTCCGTCGAGGAAGCCGCGCGCGAGGCCGATCTTGTCATCGAAGCCGTTCCTGAGGAACTCGAGTCAAAAATCGAAATCTTCACCCTCCTCGACAAAATCTGCCGGCCCGCCACCATTCTGGCGTCCAACACCTCGTCCCTCAGCGTGACCGAAATTGCCAGCGTGACTTACCGCGCGAAGAAGTGCGTCGGCATGCATTTCTTCAATCCCGTGCACAAGATGAAGCTGCTCGAAGTCGTGCGCGCGCTCGAAACTGACGACGACACTCTGGCGACCGCAGCCGAAGTCGGCAAACGCATGGGCAAAGAAGTTGTGGTCATCAAGGAATCACCCGGCTTCATCACCAGCCGCATCAACGCCCTGATCGGCAACGAGGCCTTCTACATGCTGCAGGAAGGAATCGCGTCCGCGGCCGACATTGACAAGGCTCTCAAGCTGGGCCTGAATCATCCCATGGGGCCGTTCGAGTTGGTGGACCTGGTGGGGCTCGACACGCGTCTGAGCGTCCTGGAATATCTGCACAGGTCGCTGGGAGAAAAGTATCGCCCCGCGCCGCTGCTGGTGCAGTACGTGAAAGCAGGACGGCTGGGGCGAAAATCAGGACTTGGGGTATACGAGTACCTGGACCAGTTCCCCAAGCCGTAGCGCCCGGGGCTTAACAAGGACCTACCTCCGGCCGAAATTCAATCCTGCTAGCGTCGCAACTCTCTCCGGGGAAACTCCCTTGCTCGCGACCAGCACGTGAAAACTCTCGCCCATGCCCGCGGGCGTGACCAGATGTTTGAGTTGCAGCGCGACTTTCGCTCGCTCTTGCGGCAGGCGGCAATCTTCAAAGGCATCGGCAAACTGATTGGCCTCGCCGATGCCCATCAGGAATTGCGACTGCGTGATGAGCTTGTGAACGTGCATGCCTTGCTCCTGCGCAGCCGCGGCGGGCGCAGTGAAATTCACATCGGCGGTGATGTCCTGTTCGCCCGGGGCCTCGTACGGGTTCATGCTCACCGAATGCTGTCGAATGGCCTTCAGCGTTCCGCGATGGCGTCCAGCAAGCTGCTCCGCTCGCGTGTAGCCGTAGTCAATCACGATGAAAAACCCTTGCTGGATCTCGCGTGAGGCCTGTCTTCCATATTGCTGTGCCGCCAAAGCGACTTCCACACGTTCTCCAGGTTCTGGATGAATCGAATAGCGGTCGAGAAATTCGAGTTCCACCGCGGAAGCGGAAACCCAGGTTTCGACAAAGCGGTCATCTTTCAAGCCAACGCGAAGCGATCCCTGAGAACTGACAATTTCGACCGGCAAGGCATCGAAAAACTCGTTGGCGAAGAGGATCGTGGGTGCTTCGGGCGTTCGCGCGTCGAGCGAAGGCAGGATCTTTCGCCCCCTCGGGGCTTGTTCATTGTGGGCTTTCAACCCACGGCTTGCGCCGTGGGCTGCATTCTTCCGCCGCTCTGCGGCTGGCGATGGAGAGTCCGCTGCACTGGCATCGCGAAAAGCTGACGAGCCGACCTCGGCCTTTCCTGAAGCGAGATGGCGGTCCAACGTGCTCTCCATCCGGTCGCGCAACGCGGGCGAGCTTTCGACCAGAACATACCGTAGTGCGCGAAAGAAATCCGGGAACTTCTTCTCGGACCAGTCGAGCACATCCTGCGCGAAAAGACCACGCCCGGGCCCGAGTTCCTGCACCGTAATTCTCTCGGGACGGGCTAGGACATGCCACATCTCTGCAAACTGGCGCGCCATCAGGCGGCCGAAAACGGCGTGGACATCGCTCGACGTGTAAAAGTCTCCAGCTTTGCCGAACTGCGCAGCGTGGCGCGAGTAGTAGCCGAGTTCGGGATGGTAAAGACACAGCTCCATGTAGCGTGAAAAGGGAATCGGGCCGCACTCGCGGATTTCCTGCTCGATCGTTTGCCGCAGCGAGTTCACAGTTCCTTCCGGCGACGGTCGGCCTGATCCTGCGGCGTGCGAATGAACATTTCGACAAAATAGTCGTGCAGGGCGTCGTAGAGCTGGCGCTGGAAACTCCACTCGAATTGCGGGTCGTCCAGATCGCGGGGATGCAGGTCGAAGTAGTAAGTGTGCACAGGAATCGTCGCGTCCTTGAACTGGATAATCACCTCCACATCCTCGCCCTTGAGGCGGGCGGAAAAATTCAGCAGCGGATGCTCATAGAGGCGCAACTGAGAGAGAACCCGGTCGAGGCGAGCGTGGTTGGAATCCGGCACCGAAGGATTGTAGAACATCGCATCCGGGCTCGCGAGTTGCTCAGTCGCTAGCGCTTTCGTTGATTGACTTATTCCTCCGACGGCTCCTAACATCCGGAACGGAGGTCATTCTTATGCGTTATTTTATTCGTTTCAGCGCAGTTCTCTTGCTGGCTGCGGTGGCGGCGGCGCAGGAAAACAAGTTGAAGGTCTACATTGCCGCCGACATGGAGGGGATCGGGGGCGTCAGTACGTGGGAGGTTCAGGCCGACGCGAGAGGCCGGGAGTACGAGAAGTTTCGCCAGTTGATGACCCAGGAAGTGAACGCTGCGGTGGCGGGCGCGTTTGATGCAGGCGCTTCCGAGGTTTTGGTAAGTGACTCTCATGGCGACGCCCAGAACATTGATGTGGAGGCGCTCGACAAGCGTGCGCGCCTGGTGCGTGCCTGGCCGCGTCCTCTGCTGATGATGCAGGGCATCGACAGCACATTTGGAGCAGCCGTGCTGATCGGCTACTATGCCAGCCAAGGCCAGTTTCCCGCCATCCTCGCCCACAACCTCAACAGCCAGCGACTTATGGCCGTCAAATTCAACGGGAACTCGATGCCCGACGCAGGATTAGCCGCCGCCATCGCCGGCGACTTTGGAGTCCCGGTGGTGTTGGTTTCGGGTGATCAAACGTTCGGAGAAGAGATGAAGCGCCTGCTCGGGCCCATCGAGACGGTGACTGTGAAACAAGCGATCGGGTTCTACGCAGCCACGATGATGCATCCGGAGGCCGCGCAGCACGAGATTCGCGAAGGCGTGAAGCGCGCTCTACAGCGCCGCGGCGAGATAAAGCCTTTCCGCCTCACCCATCCCGTAAAGTTGGAGGTCACATTCAAACAGACGGTAAACGCAGAGGTAGTTTCGTATCTGCCGGGAGTGGAGCGTCTCACAGGCGACACGATTGCCTTCACAGGCCGCGATATGAGCGAAGTATCGCGATTTCTGAGTGCGATTATGTTTGTAAGCGCGTTTTAGCAACGCGAACGCTATTCGTACCGAAGAGCTTCAATGGGATCGAGCCGCGCGGCTTTGATCGCGGGCAACATGCCGCTGACGATCCCGACGAAGCTCAGGATCGCCGTGGACCAGAGCAGCGTGGCGGAATCAATATAGAGATGAATATCACCCTCGCTGGCGTTTTCTTCAAACGCGCTCCACAGCGTCAGCGATCCTACAGACCATGAAATCAAATAGGCGAGCATCACACCCAACAGCCCGCCTAGCGCAGTGATGACCAACGCTTCGGCGAGGAACTGGAACAGGATGTGCCAGCGGCGCGCGCCCAGGGCTTTCTCCACGCCAATTTCGCGTGTGCGCTGCGTCACCGATACCAGCATGATGTTCATCAGGCCGACGCCGCCGATGCCCAGCGTGAGCAGCCCAATGAAACCGAGAAGAATTCTGATACCGGTTGTGATCACCTGCAGATCCAGCAAGTCAGCGAATACGTCGAAGACAAAGATGGCGCGCTGATCCTTGGGATCGAAGTTGTGATGGAAGGCCATGGACTCGCGCACCGCTTCGACAATTTTGGCGTGATCCCCTTCGTACTCCATGACGATCGCGTTCAGGTAGTACGTGTTGGTTAGATCGCTCATCGCGCTGTAAGGAACGTAGACGTGTTCGTTGATGTTGTCATCGCCATTCTGAATCTGATGCTTGATGATGCCGACAATCTGGTAGGAGATTCCATCGAGCCGGATGTTCTCGCCCAGTGCGTTCTGACCGGAGAACAATTTCTTCTTGGCTTCGGAGCCGATCACGGCAACGCGGGTGTGGGTGAAGTCGTCGGCCTCGCTGAAGAAGCTGCCCTCGGCCACGTCCATCTTGCGCATGTGGCCGTACCCGGCATAAACACCGCTGACGCCATAGGTCGCGCTGCGAGTTCCGTAAGCCACCACGCAATTCTTGGAAGTTTCGGGGGAAACGCGCTTCAGCAGCGGGACTTCGGCGCGGATGTAATCGAGGTCATTGACCGTGAGGCGGATTTCGGCTCCAGCTTTAGTTCCTCCCGCCTGCAGTTCCGTGCGGCCGGGAAAAATGAAAACCAGATTCGTGCCGAAGGAGCGAAAGGCGGACCATATTCCCCGTTCAAAGCCGGTGCCGTAAGCGAGCAAAAGCACGACCGTCGCGATGCCCCAGGCCATGCCCAGCATGGTGAGCAGACTGCGCCGCCGGTTGTGGCGCAGCGCGTTATAGGCCTGAGTTGCGAGATCGAGAATCATGAGAGCTGATAGCTTCCTATTCCAGATAACGATTGCAGATTTTAGATTTCAGATTGAAGATTCAAACCTGGATCGATCCCTCTTCGATGGCCAATCTTCAATCTGAAATCTTCAATCTGGAATCTCCAATCGAAAATCGGAACTCGAAAATCGAAAATTGTCTCACTCCTGCCGCAGCGCCTCCACTGGAGGCAGCAGCGCCGCTTTCCGCGCCGGATACAGACCGGCGGCAATGCCTGCAATCGCCAGCGAACCGATTGCGGCCAAGGCTGAAGCCGGAATAATTCGGGGCGTGTCAAAGCCCTCCGGCGAAGGGAGCATGGCAAGCAACGTCACGAAGCCGATGGCAACCGCCAATCCGATACCGCCGCTGAAGGCAGTCAGAAATGCTCCCTCGATAAAAAACTGCGTCAGGATGGCGCGGTAAGTCGCGCCCAGCGCCTTGCGCAGACCGATCTCTTTCGTCCGTTCCGTCACCGAGACCAGCATGATGTTGACGATGCCGATCGCCCCGAGGCCCAGGGTCACGACGCCAACCACGCCCAGGAACCAGTCCATGGCATCGAAGATTTTGCCCACGCGCTTCATGTTTTCAATCGTGTCCCAGTCTTCGAACGCATCCTGCAGCTTGGGATCGAAGCCGTGGCGACGGGCAATGATGCGGTGAATCTCGTCCTTGGCTTCGGCGTGCAGATCCTTGGTGATGGGCTGGTAGTTAAGGAACGAGATTGCGCCCTCGGAGTTGGCCTGCGTCAGCGGGAAAAGATCGCGCATGGTTTCGACGGGAATGAAAATGCGAGCATTGGTACCGTTGTTGCCGTCGCGTCCGACTTTGGCGACTATGCCAACCACGTCGAAATTGATTCCATTCAGCAGAATGGTCGAGCCGACGGCAGGCCGCCCCGGAAACATGTTCTTGAGCAGTTCCCATCCCACTACGGCCACGCGGCGGCGCTCTGAGTTGTCCTGGTCATTGAACCAGCGGCCCGGCTCCACGGGTACATTGCGAATCTGGTTGTAGTCCGAGGCAACCCCGAAGACCTGGCCATTGGTCGAACCGTAGTCGCTGACGGCGCGGATGTCTTCACGGTTCAGCACCGGGGATATGGCGCCCACAAACTGGGCCTCGTTGCGTATCGCTACGTAATCTTTATAGGTGAAGTAGTAGGTCTGCCCGGACTGCGTGCTGCCCTCGACGGCCGGGATGCGCCCGGGAAACATGAACATGATGTTTTGTCCGAGGTTGGCCAGTTGCTTCTCCTGGCCGCTGCGGAAGCCTTCTCCCAGGCCGACCAACAGAAGCAGCGAGCCGACTCCCCAGGCAATTCCGAACATGGTGAGGAACGAACGCAGCTTGTGCGCCCAAAGGGTGGCCAGCGATTGCCGGACGATGTCGAGAAGCATGCGCATGGGCGAATGGTGGAATCTGCCCCCACGCCTCCGGGGAGGAGCGTGGGGGCCCCGGGTAACGTTCAGGCGAGGGGTCTCAATCCCGCCCAACCATCTGATCAGAGATACGCAGCCGGGATCTCAAATGTTCCCTGCTTGCATGTGCTTACTTAGACCCCAGAAGAAGGGAAAAGGTTAGCCGAGGGGAACCGCCAATGACGTGGCGCAGCCCAGGGTTGAACTTTTCGAGCCTGCCTGCCGATAACACTTTAGAGAGATTGCCGGACTGGTCGGAGGTGGGCTTGTTGTCTAAACACGAAGTTTCACCCGGTGGAGCAGCTTCGCACCCACAGGACGTTCACCACTTGAGTCTGCCCGCAGACTATGTGGTCGATTGCCACAAGCAGCTGGTGGTGGTGAAGTTCGGAAAGCGGGTAACAGTCGTTGACATTCAGCGATATACCGTTCTGCTCCGGGTTGACCCAATGTTTAAGCCTGGTTTTTCTGAAATTGTAGACCTATCCGAGGTCGAACAACTGGACCTGCAGGCTGATGACTTCCTCAGATTAGCCGACGAGATCGATCCGTTCTCGAACGACGCTAAGCGCGCGTTTATAGTTCAGAACGCGGTTCAGGGGCATGCCGTACGCATGCACAGGGCTCTGCGACCGCAGGCCAATATCCGGAGTTTCGGGTCTTTTCAAGAAGCAGAACGATGGGCTTGCGAGTGAGGCTGGCATGAACGCCAGCCTCAAGCTTCGGACGGACCGCTTCGACGGACCCCTCTCCCGCTACTGCCCGCTCTTCTCCTTCGGGCGTTCGTAAGCCTTTTGCAAATACCTGCGGACCTGTTCGAGAGCGCCGAAGGTGTTGTCGTTCGTCTGCAGGGCCTGGTGATATTCGTTGACCGCGCGTTCGCGCTGGCCGGTGACGTCGAAAATCATGCCCAGTTGGAGGTGGCTCCAGACTTCGGTCCAGCGCGGTTCGCCGTCGCCATTGAGCGCTTCGCGGTAGGCGTTGGCGGAGGATTGATAATTCTCCTGCAGGAAGAAAACTTCGGCGACGCGGTAGTGGGCAAGCGAGCTGTTCTTGTTGAGATCAAGTGCCTTGTTGTATTCGGTCAGCGCACCAGACAGGTCCCCCTGTTGCTGCAAGGCTTGTCCGCGCAGAATCGAGGCGCGCAGCTTCACATCGCTGGAGTTGGTCAGCACATGGTGGTCCGGATCAATCGAGATGCGCCGAGGGCGACCGAAAGTTTCAATCGTAAAGGGCGATGTAGTTCCAACCACTTCGATGCGCTTGTTTTCCGTCTTACCGTCGGTATCAATTCGTATGTCGACGGGCATGCGGAAAAGATCGAGGTCCTGTGAAACTTCGCCGGTGACGCGGAATCCCGGCACCTTGTCGGCTCCTTGGGCCGTGGCCGCAGCGCCGCCCAGGCGGTAGGTCGTGTACTTCAGCTTGAATTCGGGCGCCCCGGTCGAATCAAGCCATTGGGAGAAAAACCAGGTGAGCTGGTCGCCGTAATTCTTCTCGGCGATGGCCTTGAAGTCGTCCATGCTCGCCGATTTGCCCGCGAACTGCTCCGCAAACTCCCGCATGGTCTTGTTGTATTTGTCCTCGCCCAGGACCCAACGCAGCATGTGCAGAATCATCGCGCCCTTGTCGGTGGCCAGCGACTGAAACTCGGTAGAGTAAATATCGAGTTTGCTGGCGCTGGAGAGCGGCATGGTGTCATAGGCCAGAGCACCAACCGACATGTCTTTCACCGCTTCTTCCAGGCCAGCGGCTCCGGCGGCATTCTCGACATACATCGCTTCCGAATAGCGGGAGAAACCATCGCTTAACCACCAGTCGTCTTTGGTCGCAGGACTCACTGAAACGCCCCACCACTGATGCGCAACGGCGTCAGCCAGCAGGCGATAGTTGGTCTTCTCGGTGATCGAAGACCCGGCCAGTCCCGCGATCTCGGGGGCCCAGGCATAGGGAACGGTATCTTCCGGCAGTTCCACAACATTGAGCCTTTGCGAGGGGGGCAGGCCGTAGAGCGTAATGAAGTAGGTGAATTCCTGCACCGTCGTGGTGGTGTAAGCCGGGGCCAGGCTCTGATGAGTGGGCTTGAAGAACACATGCAAGTCCATGCCGGCCTCGTCGCTTTTGTACTCCTGAAAGATTCCGCCAATGATGGTGCCGGGAAAACTGGGTTTGGTGGAGACGAACCTGAACGTCTTGGTGGGCAACACGCTTTCGTTGGGCTTGTTCGACGAGGGATGGTCCGCAACCGTAACATTGCCGCTCCCGATCACGATCATGTGCGCGGGCAGGGTTATCCTGATGGTCGAGGTAAACCGGTTGAGACCGAAGCCGCTGACCGGGAACCACCGTCCGGCATACAGCAGGTAGGTGGTGTCGTCGCCGATGTAGGCCAACTTGAGGCCGGGCACAGGGCTGTTGTCGGCATTCTCCAGATCGCCTTCGTATTCGAAAGTCAGCGTGGTCGAGGCGTCTTTCGCCAGTCCTGCCGGAAGCGGGACACGCACGGTCGAGTCCTGGGTGACCCGCTCGGCGGAGAGCGGCTGATTTTTCTCGTCGAGAACCTTGGTGACCCGCAGATCATTGTGCAATTCAAATACGGCCACGCTCAAATCCTGCAAGGCGGTGAACTTCACCTTGGCACGGGCCGTGATGGTATGAAGATGAGGGGTGAGTTCAGCTTCAATCTGGTAGTCGTCCACGCGCAGGCGGGCCTTTTCCGCACCCCACGATGGAAGCGCGAGCAAGAGTACCAATAACAAAGTCAGGGAACTCGTGGGGACGCACAGGACGCGCCGCAGGTCAGTGGCCATTCAGGAGAGTCTCCAGGAAATGATAACCCATTTCCTATGATGAAGATTCTGACGCAAAAGATGCTGGGAGCACAAGGCTGGGGGGGGCGCTTTGTCAGAATTGTGTCGTTTCGGGCGAAGCGAAAAACCTGCTTTTGAGGGCCGAAGCAGCCCCCCCACCGCTCGGAGCAGCCCCTCCTCGCATTTGCGTGCCGGAATGACAACCGGTCGCTGGAGGCGGCTTAGGGCTGGACTTGGGGGCTCAGGATGATCTCTGCGGCTCGGTCGGCCGGATGTTGCGCCGTGCCGGAACCACCCGGGGAAGCTCGCAGGCGAGCCTTCACGCGGGCCAAACCTTCCAGCATGCGATCGCGGGCGGGGCCGTCGGACAAAATCTCCTTCATCTGGGCGACCACGTTCGCGGCGGTAAAGTCGTGCTGCACGAGTTCGGGAACAACTTCCTCCTCGGCAATCAAATTGACCATGGCGAATCTGGGAACTTTCACCCGCGGCTTGCCCAACAAGTACGTCAGCGGAGAGACTCGGTAGACCATCACGAAGGGTGTAGCCATCATGGCGGCCTCGACTGTAGCCGTGCCGCTGGCCACGATGCCCGCGCGCGAATGCCAGAGCGCGGGGAGTGCGTCAGGTACGAGCGTGATTTTTGGCGAGTGAGTCTTTTTCAGTTCGGCGACTTTCTCTCCAATCAGGCTGCGCAGGAACTCGCGGTCAAGTGTGGGAGCGACCGGCAGGAGAAACTCGTAATCTGGACCAAGCTGCGCGGCGGACTCAAGCATTGTCGGCAGATTCATGCGGACTTCTTTGACTCGGCTGCCAGGCATGAGGGTGATCCAGGACTTCGTGGAATCAAGCTGGAACTGCGCAGCGTAGTCGGCGCGCTCAATGGTGGGGTGAGGCAATTCGGCCAGAGGGTGGCCGACGAAAGTCGCGTCCACACCGCGGTCGCGGTAAAACTGCTCCTCGAAAGGAAAGATCACCAGCGCCTTGTCGATGTAGTCCCGGAGCAGGCGTACGCGCTTCTGGCGCCACGCCCAGAATTGCGGCGCGACGTAATACACCGTGGAGACGCCTCGCTGTTTCATCTGGCGGGCGACGCGCCAGTTGAATGCCGGCGAATCAATGACGATGGCCAGGTCGGGACGCCGCCGGTCGGCTTCGCGGATCAGGCGCTGGTACAGCCCGTAGATTTTCGGCAGATGGCCCAAAATCTCCGTGATGCCGACGACAGCGAGATCCTTGGCATCAACCACGGTCTCGCAGCCAGCGGCCCGCATGCGATCTCCGCCGACGCCGAAGAAAGAAACCAAGGGGTCACGGCGGCGCAAGGCCCCAATCAGCTGTGCGCCGTACATTTCACCAGAGGCCTCGCCGGCAGAGATCAGGATTCGCAAGGCTTGATTGTAGCGCTCCCTCACGTTTCAACAGCGGCCGATCAATCCAGTTGGCTGCTTTCGTGCCTTCCGATGTCCAGAATGTCAACCATCAGAAGCGTCACGACGCGGAGAATGCGGGTGGTATAGTACCTTTGTCATGGGCTCAATTCCGGATCCTCTGGAAGATCAAAAAGCCCAGCCGCAAATAATCAAGCTTGTGACTCAGCCCGCAATCCAGACTGACCCATGCCCGGTGTGCTCCAGCCAGCTGTTTCCCTATTTTCATGGCATTACAGACTCGGTTACCGGCCGGCAGTTTGACGTGTTGAAGTGCGAGGGCTGCGGTGTGGGAGTGACCCACCCGTTTCCCGAGCAGTTGCAGCCGCACTATGACGGCTACTACGGATCGCGCCACGGCATCACGGCGAACTACCGTGCTAAGCGCCGGATTGCGCTGGTGACGAAGATGGCAGGCATGGGACAGGGAAGGCATCTGCTCGATGTTGGCTGCGGCGAAGGAACGTTTCTGCAGGCGGCGCGCGACCGCGGCTGGCAGGCAGTAGGAACGGAGTTGAATCCCGACCCGGCGCGGCGCTTGGGATTCGACGTCTTCAACAGCCTGGAGGAATGCGCTGACCTGGGTCCTTTCAGTTGCGTGACACTCTGGCACAGCCTGGAACACATGACCGATCCGCGAGCCGCGATCACGAAGGTTCGGCGGCTGGTGGCGGATGACGGCGTTGTTTTTATCGCTGTCCCGGACTTCGAGGGCTTTCAATCGAAGACGTTTGGGGAGAGCTGGTTGCACCTGGATGTGCCCCGGCACCTGTATCACTTCACCGCGACTGCGCTCGACCGTGTGTTGAACCAGACCGAGTTCACCCCGGTGGCGCATTGGCATCAGGAGTTCGAATACGATCTGATTGGCTGGCTGCAGAGTGCCTTGAACAAGGTGCTGCCGACTCCCAACGTGCTGTTTGATTTCCTCTCGCGCAAGAAGCTGCGCGGCACGCTGATGGATCGAGTCGTCAGCGGCATCGCCATGCCGATTTTTTCCTTTGTCTCGCTGCCCCTCGTCTGGCTGGGCGCGTTTGCCCGTTCGGGAGGAACGCTGCTGGTTGCAGCACGAACCAGCGGACAGCGGCTGGCCAGCGGGACGGGGGACTGAGTTGTGTGGCGCGGGCGCCCGCTCCCACACGTTCTAGTCGTCTGCGCTAACGGTCGATTGCGGCGTTTCAGAACTACCCACCGGGATTTCCTGATCCTTGTACTGCAATTGGTAGAGCTTGTAGTAGATGCCGCGGTTGGCCAGCAGTTCCTGGTGTGTGCCCATTTCGCGCACCTGGCCTTTGTGCATGACGATGATTTTGTCGGCGCGCTGCACGGTCGAGAGCCGGTGAGCGATGATCAGGGAGGTGCGCCCTTCGACCATGCGGCTCAGAGCGTCGCGCACCCGGAATTCCGTTTCGGTATCCACGCTCGAAGTCGCCTCGTCGAGAATCAGTATCTCCGGATCGTGCGCCAGGGCGCGGGCGAAGGAGATGAGCTGCTTCTGCCCGGTCGAAAGCGTCGAGCCGCGCTCGCGCACCTCTTCGTTGAAGCCCTTGGGCAGGGCACGGACGAAGTCGCCGAGATTCACGTCTTCGGCAGCCTGCTCGACGTGCTCGTCGTGGATGCGCTCGGTACCGAGGCGAATGTTGCCGCCGATCGTTCCACTGAACAGGAACGGGTCTTGCAGGACGACGCCGAAACGGCTGCGCAAATCGGCCAGGTCCATTTCTTTCACGTCAACGCCATCAATGCGCACTGCGCCTTTCTGCACGTCGTAGAACCGCAGCAACAGGGAGATGAGCGTAGTCTTGCCGGCGCCAGTGTGGCCAACGACGGCGATCGTTTCTCCCGGATCGGTGGTGAAGTTGACGTCGCGCAGGACCCAGTCGGGTGACTTGCTCTCGTCAGATGCGTCGCGGTACGCAAACCAGACGTGATCGAATTCGATGCGGCCCGGGCCGATGGCTTTCTTCGTTACCGCCGGCGAAACGACCTGCGCGGGCGTATCCAATAGTTTGAAAATGCGCTCGCTGGCGGCCATCGCCGACTGGAGAATGTTGTACTTCTCGCTGAAGTCCATGATGGGCCGGAAAAAGCGCTGCGCGTACCAGGTGAAGGCGATCAGCACGCCCAGCGAGGCCTGGGCCTTGTCCAGGTGAAAGGAAACCAGCGTCTGCCGGCTGAATGCGACGGAGACACTGGTCGAAACGATGCCGCGCATCACATCCTGCCCGCCGTACCAGATGACGCAGGCAATGGCCACCGCCGAAAAAAGGTCAACCACGGGGTAGTAGACGGCGTAAGCCATGATGGCGTCTTTGAACGCGTCCATGTGACTGCGGTTGATTTCCGAGAAGCGTTTGTGGGCCTTTTGCTCGCGGTTGAAAAGTTGCAGCACGACCATGCCGCTGACGTGCTCCTGCAAATAGGCGTTGATGCGGGCGATGGCGGTGCGAATCCGGCGGTAAGAATCGCGCACGCGGTCGCGGAAAATCTTGGTCGCAAACACGATGAACGGCAGCACGGCAAAAGTGATCAGCGCCAGCTTCCAGTTCATGCACAGCATGATGGCCAGGATGCCCACCAGCACGAACAGATCTTCGAAGATCGACACCACGCCGGACGTGAACATTTCATTCAACGCGTCGACGTCCGTGGTGACGCGCGTGACCAGGCGGCCCACAGGATTCCTGTCGTAGAACGCGACGTGCATGCGTTGCAGGTGGCGGAAAATCTGGCTGCGCAGGTCGAACATCACCTGCTGTCCGGTCCACTGCATGAAATACGTCTGCAGGAATTCGAGCAGGAAGGTGAGCACCAGCACCGAGAGGTAGATCGCCGAAATCTGCGCAATGCCGGTGAACGGGCGCGGGCTGAGCCAGTTCCACAGGCCCAAGGCCGCTCCCTTCACCGGAGCCAGGTAGCGGTCTACGGTGACTTTGATCAGGTACGGGCCGATTACGTCGCAGAGCGACTTGAGAACGATCGAGGCGAGGGCAATCGTGACCGGCCAGCGGTAAGGACGCAGGTAGACGAGCAGCCGCCGCATCAGCCGGCTGTCGTATGCTTTGCCTAAGATTTCCTCTTCCTGGGCCATCGTTTCTAGGGTGATCGTTCTTGGACGAGCTTCTTCTTGGACGAACCGGCCTCGAAAACGCTATCACAACAGGGTACCTCAAATAGATGGCCAAGGCAGCCGGGAGGATGGAAAAGGTTTAGAGATGGGATAATCGGGTCGTGCCCCTGGGAATCTACATTTCCGTGCCCTTCTGCCGCACCAAGTGCAGCTACTGCAACTTTGCCTCGGACGTGTTTTCGCGGGCGGTGTTCGAGCGGTATGTGGACCGGGTGTGCGCGGACATCGCCAATGCGCGGCAGGTAGCGGCGGAAATGGGCGGGCAGATCGAGCGGGAAGTGGATTCGATCTACCTGGGCGGCGGCACGCCTACGGTGCTCGAGCCTGCACAACTGCAGCGCGTGTTCGATGCCTTGCGGGCGCAGTTCTCAGTAGGGCCCGATGCCGAGATTACAGTTGAGTGCGCTCCGGGCACGCTGTCGCCGGGCATGCTCGATGGTCTGCTGCGTTGCGGCGTGAACCGCGTGAGCCTGGGGGTGCAGTCTTTTGTGGATGGCGAAGCGGCCGCGGTGGGGCGGTTACACAAGCGTGCGACTGTGCTCGACGACGTTGCCCGCCTGCGCGCCGCCGGAATCACGAACATCAATGTTGATCTGATCGCCGGATTGCCACATCAGACGGCCGAGAGCTGGCAAGCGTCGTTGGCCGAAACCATCGCCACAGGCGTGCCGCATGTGAGTGTCTACATGCTCGAAGTGGACGAAGATTCGCGGCTGGGACGCGAACTGATCGCCGGCGGAACCCGCTACCACGCCCATTTCGTACCTGACGAGGGGGCTACGGCGGATTTCTATCTTGCCGCCTGCGCGAAGCTGGAAGCTTCCGGAGTGATGCAATACGAGATTTCCAACTTTGCTCGCGCCGGCTGCGAGTCGCGGCACAACCTCAAGTACTGGACGCGGCAGCCGTATTTCGGCTTTGGTGTTGACGCACACTCGATGTTGACTTCGAACTGGGAAGGGCACGACTTTAGTCGTGCCGATCCGACGACAAAAGGTGAGTTGGGCTTTAGGCCCTGGGGGCGCGCAGAAGCAGTCCGATTTTCAACCGCAGATTCGCTGGAAAAATATGTCGCCGGCGCGCCGCTCGAAAAAACGGCGGTGTCACCGGCGTCGGCTTTCGAGGAGAGCTTTTTCCTTGGCTTGCGCCTGAACTGCGGCGTCGATCTTCGGAAGATTGCAGCCCGCTTCGGGCACGACGCACTCGACGCCGTGGGGCCCGCGATCACAGAACTCGCCGCTGCCGAACTCCTGATCGAAGACGGCCATTTTCTTCGCCTCACTCCACGCGGGCGCCTGCTTTCGAATGAGGTGTTCCAGCGCTTTCTTGCTCCTGCCGGTTTCTCCACTCTCCTCTGAAAACCGGGGTATAATGCCCAGAACTTTTCTCGACTGGGGGAATCCATGGGCCTGTATTCGCACTACGACGGCGCACACAACCATCCGGTGAACCGCGTCCTGCACATGATTGCCATTCCGGTCGGCTTTTCTTCTCTGATCGTGGTGTGGTTTCACTGGGTCATCGCGCTGCTGCTGATCCCTGCCGCCTTTGCCCTGGCCTGGCTGGGCCATCTCATCGAAGGCAACAAGCCGGCCTTTCTCACCAATCCGGCGCACGTGTTCGTGGCTCCCGTCTGGATGGCGCGGAAGATTTTCGGCGCGGGGCCGAAGAAGGCTTCGTAACTGATTTGCCAGACCATCCGGTCGGTTGGGTGCGGGGTCGAATCGACCAGAATCCCCAGCACTGACGCGCCTTTTCTCACTTATCCTTCTTCTGGCCAGCGGTAACTTTCCCCCCTGGTGAGGCTATGATCTAATCCAATTCTCGACTGGTTTGAGTTGGAGCGCCGTGAGCGCCAGTCAGCCCGTGCGAGACCCTTGCGGAGGAACCTTGGATTTCCAGCTGAACGCCGAGCAGTTGCATCTGAAAAAGAGTGTCCGCGAGTTTGCTGAGCGCGAGATCAAGCCGCATGTCATGCAGTGGGACGAAGCCGCCGAGTTTCCGCTAGCCACCATCAAGGAACTGGGCAAGCTGGGGCTGATGGGAACGATTTTTCCTCCCGAATGCGGCGGCGCGGGCATGGGATATGTGGAATATGTCACCGCGATCGAAGAGTTGTCGCGCGTGGATGGGTCGATCGGAATCATCGTAGCGGCGCATACGTCACTCTGCACCAACCACATTTTCCTCGCCGGCAACGAGGCGCAGAAAAAGAAATATGTCAGCCAGCTGGCGACCGGGGAATTCATCGGAGCATGGGGACTGACCGAGCCGTCGTCGGGCTCGGACGCGGGCAGTGCCCGCATGACCGCCGTGCGCCGGGGACGCGAGTGGGTGCTGAACGGCACCAAGACTTTCTGCACCAACGGCCACTATGCCGATGTAATTGTGGTGCTCGCCGTGACCGACCGTACGGCCCACACGCATGGGCTGTCGGCTTTCATCGTGGAGAAGGGCACGAAGGGATTTCGTCCGGGCAAAAAGGAGAACAAGCTGGGGTTGCGGGCCAGCGACACGGCGGAGTTGATCTTTGAAGATTGCATCGTGCCGGCGGAGAATCTGCTGGGCGGCGAAGGCCAAGGGTTTCCCGACGCCATGCGGGTCCTCGATGGCGGACGCATCTCGATTGCGGCCCTGTCGCTGGGCATGGCCGAGGGCGCATACGAGGCGGCGCTGAAATATTCCAAACAGCGCAAGCAGTTTGGCAGGGCGATCAGCGATTTTCAGGCCATTCAATGGAAGCTGGCCGACATGGCCACCGAAATTGATGCGGCCATGCTGCTCACACTGCGCGCGGCTTCGATGAAAGACGCGGGGCTAAGGACCACGCAGGAATCGTCGATGGCGAAGCTCTTCGCCAGCGAGGTGGCCGTGAAATGCGCCAATGAAGGCGTGCAGATTCACGGCGGTTACGGATTCATCAAAGACTATCCGGCGGAAAAGTTTTATCGCGACGTGAAGCTGTGCACCATCGGCGAGGGCACCAGCGAAATTCAGCGGATGGTGATCGCCAGGCAATTGTTGAAGGATTAACGAGAAGTGGATCGCCCCATACTGTGACTCTTCCCCGGACGAGGGCGTCCGGGGCTCCACAGTTTGTGGAGGGGCGGACGCCTCGTCCGCCCGTGCCGCCTTCGTTATGTAAGACTCATCGTCAGGTGCCAGCATCGCCGAAGTATAGAACAACGTAGGAGTCCTGCTTTACACTGTTCGTTTGAATCCCGACCTCCAGTCCTGGATCTCCTCGCTGCGCTCTGGCGATGCGCGCGCGCTGGCCCGCGCCATCTCGACGGTTGAGAACCGTGCACCCGGGTGGTCCGATCTGCTCAAGGCCTTATTCCCCCACAGCGGCCACGCGCGTGTCATCGGGCTGACCGGCCCCCCGGGGGCGGGGAAGAGCACGCTGGTGGATCAGTTGGCGCGGCTGTATCGTTCGGAAGAGAATCCCCACCCTTGCCGCAAAGAACGCGGCAAGGATGGGGCACCCCACGACAACCGATGCACGATAGGAATCATCGCCGTCGACCCGACCAGTCCGTTCAGCGGCGGAGCGATCCTGGGCGACCGCATCCGCATGCAGCAGCACTTCTCTGACCCGGGCATTTACATTCGCAGCATGGCCACGCGCGGCTCGCTGGGCGGGCTAGCGCGCACTACGGCCGACGTTGCTACCGTGCTCGATGCTTCCGGGCGCGACCTTATCCTGATCGAAACCGTCGGCGTTGGGCAGGGCGAAGTGGAGATCGTGCGCCTGGCCGACATCACCGTTGTGATTCTCGTTCCCGGCATGGGCGACGATGTGCAAACCATCAAAGCCGGCATTATGGAGATCGCCGACATCTTCGTGATCAACAAGAGCGACCGGGAGGGCGCCGAGCGCGTGGAGCGCGAGATTCGCGCCCTCCAGTCGTTAGACGCACGCCATGACGGCTGGACGCCTCCGATCGTGAAGACGGTGGCGAGCGAAGGGAAGGGCATCACCGAACTGGCGGCGGCGATTGCAGAGTACGAAGCTTATCTCCAGAGAGAGGGCCGCGCCCTGAAGAAGAGCGCAGAGAACTGGCAGTCACGGCTGGTTGAGATGCTGCGCGACGCTATGCTGGAAAAGGCGCGTGAGCGACTCGGAGATGGGAACGTGGCGAGGCTGGCCGCAGAGGTTGCGGAACACAAGCGCGATCCGTATACGCTGGTGGAGGAGATTGCAGGGAAAGTGGCAAAGCATGGAGCCCCGGACGCCCCCGTCCGGGGTGCGAAAGGATGAATAGTGGGCGGACGAGGGCGTCCGCCGCTCCCGAAGATTCTATGTTTCAGATTGACCATCTCGGCATCGCGGTGAAGTCGCTGGCGGCAGCCAAGGCGATTTACGAAAAGCTCGGCCTCAGCGTCTCGCCGGAGGAAACGGTCGAGCAGGAACAGGTGCGGATGGTCATGGTTCCGGTAGGTGAGAGCCGGCTGGAGCTGCTGGAAGCGACTTCGGAGAATTCGGCGATCGCGAAATTCATCGCCAAGCGCGGCGAAGGGCTGCATCACGTCTGCCTGAAGGTTCCGGACCTGCCAGCGGCAGTCGAGCGGCTGAAAAAAGACGGCGTGCGCCTGGTTTCGGAAGATGTCAAGACCGGCGCGGGCGGGCACAGGTATGTGTTCGTGCATCCGGAGAGCGCGGGTGGCGTGCTGCTGGAACTGGTGCAGGCATAAGACCTGGCCACGGATTTTCAGGGATTAACACGGATAAGCCAAGAAGGATCAATCCAGGAACAATGCTTCTTCTCATCACCGACACCTCGGGCAAGCACGGCAGTGTGGCGCTGGCGCGCGCCAGTTCATCGCCCGACGAAGTGAACGTGATCGAATCCGTGCCGCTCGCGGGCGGAACTTTTTCCGCTCAACTCGTGCCCCAGATCGCTGCCCTGCTGGCCAGGCACGGGTTCAGCAAGACTGATATTGAGGCTTTCGTCGTGGTGTCCGGGCCGGGCTCGTTTACCGGCCTGCGGGTGGGGCTGGCGGCGATCAAGGCGCTGGCCGAAATTCTACACAAGCCTATCGTACCGGTCTCTTTGCTCGAAGTGGTAGCGGTCGCGAGCCGGGCTTCGGGTAAGCTCCTGGCAGTGCTGGATGCCGGGCGCGGTGAACTGTACGCGGCGGAATACCAGGTTGCGGGCGAAGCTGCGCAGCTTCTCCAGGAGCGGTTGCTGGCGAAGGATGAATTCCTAGCGATGGCTAAAGGTCTGGTTGTGGCAACGCCCGACGAAGCGCTGGCGGGAGTGGTGCGCGACGGTGGCATCCAAGTTCCGCTCCCTGGCGCTCGGATGATCGCACGCCTCGGCTGGCATAAGCTTCAGGCTGGCGAAGTCGTCGCGCCGGAGCGGTTGGAAGCGAACTACATCCGGCGGTCCGACGCAGAGATCTTCTCCAAAAGATCGGGAAATTGAGTCCGGTGAACCTCAGTCTCGTGAATATACGCGCAGCCATTCCCGCTGACATCCCCTTCATGATGGATTTGGAGCGAGCATCTTCCACCGCGGCCCACTGGACTGAACAACAGTATCGGCTGCTGTTCCAGAAGGCCGGAGAGGCGGCTGAGAGGCTCGTCCTGGTGGTTGATATGCTGCCCGGAGGTGGGCCCGCTGCAGAGGGCAGCATTTCCCCAAGCCTCCTAGGGTTCCTGATTGCCCGCCATGTTGCGGGAGAATGGGAACTGGAGAACATCGTGGTTGCTTTCACCGCCCGCCGAGAAGGGCTAGGGAAGCAACTTCTGGAGGCTCTGCTCGCGCGGGCATGGAAAACAAACAGCGAAGCGGTGTTTCTCGAGGTCCGCGAATCGAATACGGCGGCGCGGTCTCTGTACCAAAGGGCGGGATTTCGGCAGACTGGCCGCCGGAAGTCCTACTATGCGGAGCCTGCCGAGGACGCCATCTTGTACCGCCGGGTCCTTAGCGGCCCATTCTCACAATGAGACTGCACCACTTTTTTGGCATTGCCCCGGTTTTTGGGCTGTGCTAACTTCGCTTCATATCCCGGTTTGGAGGTCTGGTGGATGCTGACTCCGAGAGACCATCTCCTGACCAATCATGAGGAGTTCCGCAGATTGGCTCAGGAGCACACGCAATACTCTCAACGTCTCGAAGTACTCACCCAAAAAAGATATCTCAGCGAAGACGAGAAGCTGGAGGAAGTCCGGCTGAAGAAGCTCAAACTGCGCCTGAAGGACCAGATGGAGTCCATCGAGCGGCAGTTCCGTCAGCAGTACGGCGTAAACGTAGCCTAAGAATCTGGCCAACCCCACGCGGTTTCGGCCGCGCGGGCGGGATTGTTTCTTCCACCGGGCGCGACGAAGCGCCTTTTTTTATTTACATTTACAGGACTTCGGCAGGATGGACTGCGCCTGCTCACCGGCTGCGGGCTATAATTGAGCGACTCCCCATGGTTCGTGATGGCTACTTCTACGCCGCACCCCTGATTGCCGCCGGTGTCCTGCTCGGCTGGCTGGCCAGCTCCCTGTGGGCGATTATTCCGCTGCTGCTTGCATTTTTCTTCTTGTGGTTCTTTCGCGATCCCGAGCGGGCCATTCCGCAGGAGGAGGGTGCCGTCGTTTCTCCTGGGGACGGCAAGGTCACCGATGTTTCGACGATTGCTTTAGGAAACCGTAGCCAGACGCGGATCAGCATTTTTCTCAGCGTGTTCGACGTGCACGTCAACCGCTCGCCGGTCGCAGGGGTGGTGCGCGAGATCCGCTACCAGCGCGGGCAGTTTCTGAATGCGATGAACAAGGTTTCGGCCGAGCAGAACGAGCAGAACATTGTCACCCTGGAAGGTGACGGCCAGAAGATGGTGTTCAAGCAGATTGCGGGCCTGCTGGCGCGGCGGATTGTGTTCTATCCCAAGGTCGGCGACCGGCTGGAGCGCGGCCAGCGAGTGGGACTCATCAAATTTGGGTCGCGGGTGGATGTATTGCTGGACGCCTCGGCCCGGGTCAGCGTGAAAGTGGGGGATCGCGTGAAGGGCGGTGCCAGCGTGCTGGCCTACGTGCAGCCACAGGCAGAGCCGGTGGCCGCCGGAAGCACTGCTTCCGCCGAGAGGATGCGCTGATGGACCAACCAACCCCCAAGCCCCGGCAAAGACTGAGCAAGGGGATGTACGTTCTCCCGTCGCTGTTCACTATCGCCAGTATGGCGGCCGGTTTCTACGCCATTCTGGAGGTCGTGCACGCCACCGCCAGCGATTTTTGGCACCTCGACAACGCAGCCAAAGCAATTGGGTTCGCCGTGCTGTTCGATGGTCTGGATGGCCGCATCGCCCGCATGACCGGCACCAGCAGCGACTTCGGCCGTGAACTGGACTCGCTGGCCGACGTCATTACCTTCGGGGTGGCGCCAGCGATGCTGGCCTGGACCTGGGGATTTCACCTGCTGTTGCCCACAGTTCTACTGACGGAATGGCACATCAAGGTGACCCAGTTGGGCGCGATTGCCTGCTTTATTTTCCTGATGACCGGGGCGAGCCGCCTGGCTCGCTTCAACATCACGCTCAATCCGCAGCCGTCAAATCCGGGACGGCCGGGGAAGAAGTACTTCGTCGGTTTGCCGATCCCGGCGGGCGCGGGGGTGATTGCAGCCATCGTCCACTTCAAAGCCGGCGAGCCGATCGTCTCCTGGTACATGGCGCTGACCTGGGCCATGATGGTCATCACTGTGGGCTACCTCATGGTAAGCACCTGGCGCTTCTACAGCTTCAAGGACATTGACTTTCGCGCGCGGCGTCCCTTCCGGCTGGTCGTCTTCCTGGGAGTGCTGATTGCGGCGATCTGGTTCTTCTCGCGCCCGGTGCTTTTCTTTATCGCCCTGCTGTACATGGTCTCGGGCGTTTTTTGGCGCCTGCAGTGGATCTTTCGCCGGCGAACCAGCCCTCCTCCACCGCCTTATAAAGAGGCTTCGCAGACGTCATGAGCGAGCCGGTGAAGTCCATGTCTTCCTCCCACGCTACGACAGCTCGCGGCAATCTTTACCGCGCGGCCATTGTGGGGGCGGCCTCGCTCAAGGGCAAGGAAGTCGCTGAAATGCTGAACGAGCGCGGCTTTCCCGCGGTGGATGTGCGCCTCCTCGATGATGACGAATCTCTTGGCCAGCTCGAGGCTATGGGGGACGAGATCAGTTTCATCCAGAGCGTACGCGCCGAGCAATTTGACCGCGTGGATTTTACTTTCTTTGCCTCCGATGCCGAGTGCACGCGGAAGAACTGGAAGCGGGCTCGCGATGCCGGTAGCGCCATCATTGATCTCTCGGGGGCTTTGGAGGACGAAGCCGGGGCCAGCGTGCGGTCTTTGTGGGTTGAGCGGGAACGCGGGCAAGTCGCACCTCCCGATCTGCAGCCAGGACCGTGCGTAACCGCGCACCCGGTCAGCGTGATGCTGGCCTTGCTGTTATCGCGGGCTGGGAAGGCGAGTGCCATCCGGCGCGCCGTGGCCGCCGTGTTCGAACCGGCTTCCGAGCACGGCCAGCGTGGCATGGACGAACTGCACCAGCAGACCGTAAATCTTCTGTCGTTTCAGCCCTTGCCCAAAGACGTCTTCGACACGCAGGTGGCCTTCAATATGGTGGCTCGCTACGGGCCGAAATCCCAGCCGTCGCTGGATTCTGTAGAGGCGCGCATTCTCCGCCACTATCGCAAGATTGCCGGGGAGGATGCACTGCCGCCTTCCCTCCTGCTTCTGCAGGCTCCCATCTTTCACGGTCATGCGCTGGCCGTTTTCCTGGAGATGGAGAACGCGGTGAATGTACCGGCTTTGTCTCAGGCGCTCGCCGGGGATCACGTCAGCGTTCCGGGCGCGGATGAGGACTCGCCCAGCAACGTGACTGCGGCCGGGCAGGCGGATATTCTGCTGTCGGTGAAGAGCGACCCGGTACAACCGAATGGAGTCTGGTTATGGGCCACCGCCGACAATCTTCGCATCGCGGCCCTGACCGCAGTGGAATGTGCAGAAAGCATGACAGCCACGCGCCCGACGGGGAAGATTCAATGAGAGTCCTGAGCCCTGGGTCCCGAGTCCGGAGAATCGGTAGCGAAGGTTTTTCCTCGCGACTCTGGACTCGCGACTTGAGACTGCTGCGGGTCTCGCGACTCTTGGTGACGCTCCTGCTCTGCACGAGCTGCGGCTATCACACCGCCGGGCATGCGGTGCAACTTCCGGAGACCGTCAAGACCATTGCTGTGCCGCCCTTCAAGAACGAGACCCCAACTTATCGCATCGAGCAGATGCTGACCGCTTCCGTAGCCCGCGAATTCACCATCCGATCTCACTACCGGATCGTCAGCAATCCCGGCGACGAGGCGGACGCAACCTTAGCCGGTACGGTGCTTTCCACCACGGCATCTCCGTTGGCCTATGACACTTCCTCGGGCCGGGCCGCCAGCGTGCTGGTGGTGGTCAGCATGAAGGTGACGCTCTCCGACCGCAACGGCAAGGTGTTGTATCAGAATCCGGCATACTTGTTCCGCGAGCAGTACGAAGTTTCCCAGGATCTGCAGAGCTTCTTTGAGGAACCCTCACCGGCTTTGCGTCGCCTCTCGCAGGATTTCGCACGCACGCTGGTGTCGAACATTTTGGAAGGCTTCTGATGGTAGAGTTGAAATCGTCGTTGGTCGCTAGTCGTTGGTCGTTAGCCAAAGACGAACTGCCAACGACTAACGGCTGACGACTAACGATCCCAATGCGTGCTTTCGCCCAGGCCGAGCGCTTTGTCAGCGAGTTGGAATCGCGCAAGCTGCGTCCGGCGTACGTGTTCGTCGGCGACGAAGCGTTTTTTCGCAAGCGCTTTCGCGACGCGATCCTGGAACACCTGGTTCCCTCCGACCTGCGGGACTTCAGTCTGTTCGAATTTGATCTTGCGGAAACCGGTCTGGCCGAGATTTTGGACCGCGTCCGCACTCCCTCTCTGATGGCGCCGTTTCAGGTGTTCTTCGTGCGGGGCGTGAAAACTCTTTTTGGCCGCGGCTCGAATGAAGAAAAGCTGGCCGTCATCGAGGAATACTGCAAGAACCCGAATCCCGATGCGCTGATTGTCTTTGTCGCTGACCACATCAGCATTCCCGCTGACGTCCGCCGCATGGAGATGCAGGACAAAGAGCGCTACCAGCGCATCCGCGAGACCATGGGCCAGTACTGCGGAATCGTCGAACTGGCGCGGGTGGAGGAAGGCGAGGCGGTGCGCTGGATCGCCGATTACTGCTCCGGCCGCGGGGTGAAGATCGAGCCCGACGGCGCCCGCGAACTGGTGGACGCGCTGGGCGGCGACATGATGATGATTTCGAGCGAACTGGAGAAGCTGATTCTCTATGTCGGAGAAAAGAAGCGCATCACGCTGGGTGATGTCGAAACCATGGTCCTGGCCGCCAAACAGCGCTCGCTGTACGAATTGACGGACGCGATCTCGAGCAAAGACCGCGTACGCGCCCTCGAAGTCCTGGATGCGATTCTGGCTTCCGGCGAGGGGGAAGAGGCTGCCATCGGACACATCTACATGCTGGCGAAGACCTTCCGGCAGATGCTGGTGATTCTGGAGCGCAACGTGCGCGACCAGCGCATGCTGTGGGCCGCACTGTGGCAGGGATTCCGCGTGCCTCCGTTTGCTGCCGACGACATCATTAAGCAGGCCCGCCGCTACAAATCCCGCCGCGAGCTGACCCGGGCCATCCGTCTGGTGGCGAAAGCTGATCTGGCGCTGCGCTCCAATCCCGTGAGCAAGCGCATGGTGCTGGAGCGGCTGGTGATGGATTTGACGACCGAGCCAAAGCTTGAGAGCCCGGGCTGGATGCAGGATCAGTTGCCGGTGTGAGAACGGCAGCTGTCAGCCATCAGCCTTCAGCCCACAAACATCCCGCTCGGTGCGTTATACTCCCGCCCGAAAGGCGATTCCCGCCGCGATGCGATGGTAAGTCAGGGTGACGTCGTCTCCTATCTTGAGATGTGCGCCGATTTCGGCGTTAATCTCCAGCGAGGGATGAACTATCGCCTAAGGGGCGACGAGAGCATCATCCTGATGAGTCTCCGGCGCGGCGCGCCATACGCGGACCGGATCGAGGACGGTGGGCGAGTCATCATCTACGAAGGTCACGACATCCCTAGAACCCAAGGAGGGCCCGACCCTAAGGATGTTGATCAACCGGAATTCTTGCCTAGCGGACGGCTGACGCAGAATGGCTTGTTCCTGGATGCAGTCAGACGCTTCAAATTGGGCAGAGCGCCAGCGGAGCGAGTCAAGGTTTTCGAAAAAATTCGTGCCGGCATCTGGGTGTACAACGGTCTTTTCAAACTGGTAGACGCCTGGCAAGAAACCTCGGATCGCCGCCAAGTGTTCAAGTTCAAGCTTGAGATCACCGAACAGGCACCCGAGATCGGGACCAGCTCAACTGCGGCAGCTGACGACGATCGAGTAATACCAGCGGCCGTCAAGATCGAAGTGTGGAAACGTGACAAAGGGAGCTGCGTGAAGTGCGGGAGCAGGGAGAACCTTCACTTCGACCACATCATTCCCTACTCCCAAGGCGGTTCTTCGAAGGACGCGGAGAACATCCAAATCTTGTGTTCGAGGCACAACCTCGAAAAACGAGACAGAATCGAGTGAACCGGGCCTACTCCGAGCCGACGGCGGATAGCTGATGGCTGACGACTACTTCATCGCATTGACACGTGCGGCCAGGCGGGACTTGTAGCGCGAAGCGGTGCTCTCGTGCAGCGTGCCCTTCTGAATGGCCTTGTCGACGGCCGAAACGGTCTCGCGGTACATCTGCTCGGCGGCGGCCTTGTCGCCCTTCTCAATGGTCTCGCGCAACTCGCGCAGCTGGGTGCGCAGGCGGGAAGTATTGGCGCGGTTGCGGACGGTCCGGCGTTCAGTCTGGCGGGCGCGCTTCAGCGCGGAAAAGTGATTTGCCATGTCTGGTTCGTTACCTTCGTGTGTCTAGAGAGATATTCGGGGTAGGTCCGAAACTTTTATTATAGGGGAGCAACTCTCGACTGGTCAAACAGATGGGCTTCAGACGAGCGGTGCCAAACCCATGAGCGACGGACTCGATCGCCTCAAAGTGTTGATCAACTCTTCAACGCCCATCGTGGTGATGGAGACGTCAGAAGAAGTGCGTGCCATCAACATGGTGCGGGCTGCCTGCGCCGACCTGAACATGGCGACCTTCGAGTGGAGTATTGCCGATGGGCTGCTGCGCTCGGGAACGGGCGCTCCGCCGGAAGGGCAGAAAATGTCGCTACAGGCTCGCATCGACCAGACCACGGTCTGGAATCAGAACAGCCGCAGCCAGACGCAGACCCGCACCGCGCTCAGTCCCGGCGGGGGAGAAGCCGACAGATTGGCGCGGGCAGTGATGTCATCCGTGGGAGCCGAAGCGGCGCCTGCCGGCAGCGGCGGCTCCATCTACAACACGCGCGAACCGGTGCAAGCGCTGGCCAACATGGAATCCATGACGGTAGAGGTGGTATTTATCCTCAAGGATTTTCACCGCCACATGGACGACCCCGTCGTGGTGCGGAGACTGCGCGACGTAGGGCAAAAGTTTTCGGCCAATCGACGAACGGTTGTGATCACCGCGCCAGAAATTACCGTCCCGGCGGAACTGGCGACGCTGGTGGAATATTTTGATCTGCCGCTGCCCGACCGCGACCGGCTGCACGAAATTGTCAAAGAGACCTTCACGCGGCTCTCGAAGAGTTACACGCTGAAGTTGCAGCTCGATGCGGCCGGCGTGGACGCGATGGCGGCGAACCTGCGCGGACTGAAGGAAGAAGAAGCCGAGCGCGCCATTTCGCAGGCGCTGGTGGCGCGATACGCGCTGTGTCCTGAGAGCATCACCGATGTGCTGGAAGCGAAGAAACAACTCCTGCGCCATTCGGGGATGCTGGAGTTCATCGAAGCCGTCGACAACATGGCCAGCATCGGCGGGTTGGAGAATCTGAAGCACTGGCTGCGGCAGCGCCGCGGAGCGTGGGAAGATTCGGCGCGCGAGTTTGGCCTGGAACCACCGCGCGGGATGATCATTCTGGGAGTGCAGGGATGCGGCAAGTCGCTCTGCGCGCGTGCAGTGGCCGGCGAGTGGAAACTCCCTCTGGTCAAGTTCGACACGTCGGCGGTCTACGACAAATACATCGGAGAAACAGAAAAGCGGATTCGCAAAGTGTTTCAGGTCGCTGAGGGACTTGCCCCCTGTGTGCTCTGGATTGACGAACTGGAGAAAGTTTTCGCCGGCAGCGGCCCAGATTCCGCTTCAGCGGACGCCGGAGTCTCGTCGCGCCTGCTGGCGTCGTTTCTCTCCTGGATGCAGGACCGCAAGGCTGCAGTGTTCGTCGCGGCAACCTGCAACAACGTGACCGTGCTCCCCCCGGAACTGATTCGCAAAGGCCGGTTCGACGAGTTGTTTTTTGTCGATCTACCCAATCAGGCTGAGCGCAAGCAAATCTTTTCTATTCAGCTGGCGAAACGGAAGCGGAATCCGGCGGAATTTGATCTGGAAAAGGTCGCAGCCGCCGCAAAGGGATATTCGGGAGCGGAGGTCGATGCGGCGGTTCAGGGCGCGCTCTATGCAGCCTATTCCGAAAAGAAAACCCTGACCACGCAGTCGCTCATCGACGCCCTCGGCCAGACCGTGCCGCTTTCGACCACGCGGGCCGAGGAGATTGCCGCCCTGCGCGAGTGGGCAAGGACGAGAGCCGTCCCGGCAACGGCACGAGAGGCAAATTCCGCCAGTACGACTTAGGCTCGGCAGTACCGAGGGGCTAACCAAGGGCACATTGACTGTCTCTTCGCTCCGGGGTAGGCTTTAACCAATGGTAGTTCCTCGCCCCAGGGGCGCGAACATTCCGGCTACTCCCGTCTCAGAGCAAAATTCTGCTTTGTCTGTGATGAAAAGCAGGTGTAGGTGTGCTCGACTGGCACAGGCCGCCGAGCGTTGCTCGGCCGGACAGCCGGGGGCGGCTGTCCCCACATGGTTCATGGACACTGCATGAAGAAGAACATCGGGATCAGTCCCAACATCGAGACGCTGTTCGGCACACGCGACGAGAATGTGCGGTTGCTGGAAGATGGGCTCAACATCACCATCAATTTGCGGTCGAACGCGATCGAACTGGAAGGCGCGGCCCGCGACGTGGCTCGCGCCGAGCAGGTTTTTGCCGACTACGAGAGCCTGCAGCGCTCCGGCTACAGCTTCAATAATGGCGATCTCAACAGCATGCTGCGCGTGCTGACTTCCGATCCCGCCACCACGCTTCGCGGGCTGGCCGATGCCGGGCGGCAGCGCTCGTTTGGCCGCCGCACCGTTCAACCCAAGAGCAGCAACCAGCGCCGGTACCTGGAAGCCATCGAGAAGCACGACATGGTGTTCGGTATCGGTCCGGCCGGCACCGGTAAGACCTACCTCGCTGTGGCCATGGCCATCTCGGCGCTGCTGGCCAAGCGCGTCAATCGCATCATCCTGGCGCGTCCGGCGGTGGAAGCGGGCGAGCGCCTGGGCTTTCTGCCGGGCACCTTGCAGGACAAGATTGATCCCTACCTGAGGCCGCTGTACGACGCGCTCTATGACATGCTGGATCCGGAGAAAGTTGATCGCTACCTGGAGAAGAACGTCATCGAGATTGCGCCCATCGCCTTCATGCGCGGGCGCACGCTGAACGATTCGTTCGTCATTCTCGACGAGGCACAGAACACGACTTCGGAGCAGATGAAGATGTTCGTAACCCGCCTGGGATTCAATTCGAAGGCCGTAATTACGGGCGATATCACGCAGATTGACTTGCCCAGCGCGCGTCGCAGCGGTTTGCTGGAAGCGATCGACGTCCTGCAGCATGTGGACGGATTGGCGTTTGTGCACTTCGATGAAAGTGACGTAGTGCGGCATCACCTGGTGCAGCGCATTGTTCGAGCCTACGACGAGCACAAGGCGCGGATTGCCGAGCAGCAACTGCTCTTGCCCACGGAGGTCAAGGGTGCCGATGTGGCGAGCGCAAACGGAAAACCCACGCCGAACTCCAACGGAAAACCTGCGGCTGGGAACGGCCAGAAGTTGGCATCCGCGGAAGCTCAGGAATAAATAGTCAAACATCAGTCGGAGGGTCTGCAGACCGGCTCTCCCACTTGTCTTGGGATAGATCGGTCACAGAATCTCTCGGAGCCGTGCCGTGGTTATCTTGCGGAAGAAAGTCGCCGCCTTGAGCGAGACTTCGCTCGAGGGCTTTGCGCTGCGAGCGCGGCGCGCCGCAGGACTGCACGGTGTTGTCAATATTCTGGTGACCACGAGCGCTGCGCTGCGCTCGCTGAATCGCCAATTTCGCGGCAAGGATCAGGCCACGGACGTGCTGTCGTTTCCGGCTGCGGCTCGGACTTCCCGAGGCCGCAGGGGAATGGCAGTGGCCGGGGAAATCGCCATCTCCGCCGACATCGCCGCGCAGAATGCCGCTCGTTTCGGCCATTCCCCTGGCGCAGAGGTCAAGATCTTAACCCTGCATGGCATACTGCATCTGGCCGGCTTTGACCACGAGCGCGATAATGGTCAAATGGCGCGCAAGGAGATCAAACTGCGCCGGCATCTGGGACTGCCGATTGCCCTGATTGAGCGAACGCAGCGGGCCACACCACGGACGCTAAAAAAGCGTGGCAAGACACGCCTGTCAGGAACGTGGAGGGAGCGATGAACCTCACTGTTCTTGCCGTGCTGTTCCTGTTGATGGGACTGCTGACTCTGGTCTCATATGTGGATCGCGTCTATCAGGAAGCTGGCAGGTTTCTTTCCCGCGAGTTTCAGGACAACATTGATGTTTTCGAACAGAAGGTTGAGCCGGCCCTGGGCGTAAGCCGCACTCGCTCATCGCTCTCGATGGCGGTGCTCACGCAGTTGACCATGGCGGCGATCGCCTTGCTCGTAGGCTTCAGTGTTTTCAGCGAACAGCTCTGGAGCATTTACGAAATTCTGCAGGCAACGATCAGCCTGGTTCTGATTGTCATCCTGTGCAACCGCTTCCTCCCGTTCGTGTTCTTCTCGCGTACCAAGGGAGAGTGGCTGGTTCGCTGGATTCCAGTTCTAAAGGTTCTCATCTACCTTGTGTTGCCGGTAACGATCGCCCTGGGCTTCCTACAGTCGGTGGCATCGTTGACCAAGCAAAGCACGCCGGAGCAACAGGAGACCTCGGCCGAGGCTGTGGATGCTCTGATCGAGGCCGGGCAGGAAGAGGGAATCATTCAGGAGGGCGACCGCGATCTGATCCAGTCGGTGGTGGAATTCAGCGGCAAAACAGTGCGCGAAGCCATGAAGCCGCGCCCGGCCATGTTCGCCGTCCCCACCGAGACTACCGTGGAGCGTTTCGTCGAAATGCTGCGCACCAAGCACTATTCGCGCGTGCCGGTGTATGAAGGCAGCATCCACAACATCAAAGGAATTGTTTACGCCCAGGATGTGCTGCAGGTGCCAGACAGCGAAGCGCACACGCGCACGCTCGATTCTCTGATGCGCCGCGATGTTTACTTCGTCCCCGAGAGCAAATTAGGCAGCGATCTGCTGCGCGAGATGCAGAAGCAGAATATCCGAATGGCTATCGTGGTGGATGAATATGGCGGCGTGGCAGGGCTGGTCACGATTGAAGACCTGGTGGAAGAGATCGTCGGTGAAATCCGCGACGAGCACGACAAGCCGGAGATTGTGCGGGAAGGCGACCGGTCCTTCATTGTTTCCGGCGGAATGGACGTGGATCGGCTGGATGAACTCTTCGGCACCAAGCCCGAAGGCAAGGAATCCGCGACCATTGCCGGCCTGGTCAGCGAACTGGCCGGACGGATTCCGCGCAAAGGCGAGATCGTAGAAGAGGACGGCCTGCGCTTTGAAGTGCTGGAATCCACGGACCGCAAGATCGAGCGCGTGCGCGTGACGGCGGTGCAACCGCAACAGCTGAAGCTGATATAGTCAGACGGACATCAGACCTCAGCCCTCGGATTTCAGACTTTGACCCTCAGCCTTTCTGACAACACCGAGGTTCAGCCTGAGGTCCGAAGTCCGAGGTCTGGGTTCTGATGCCATTTCGCTCCGGTTTTGTTTGCATTCTCGGCCGCCCCAACGCGGGCAAGTCCACGCTGCTCAACGCCCTCGTCGGCGAAAAACTGGCCATCATCTCCCCCAAGCCGCAAACTACGCGCAACCGTATTCAGGGCATCGTTCATATTCCGAAACGCAAGGGCAAGGGCGGCGGACAAATTGTGCTCATCGACACTCCCGGCGTGCACAAACCAGACAGTTCTCTGGGCCGCAAGATGATGGTCGAGGTACGGGAAGCGCTCGAAGGCTGCAACCTTGTGCTGGTAATCATGGATGTCACGCACAAGTACGATCCGCGCGACCAGTTTGCGCTGGACCTGGTGAAACAGTCGGGGACAAAGACGTTCCTCCTGCTGAACAAGGTTGACCTGATCCCTGACAAAGCCCGGCTGCTGCCTTTGATTGAGGAATACCGAAAGCTGTATGACTTCAGCGAAGTGATCCCGATCTCAGCGCTCAGGCGCAATGGTCTCGATCTGCTCCTCGATCTGGTGATGGCGGCGCTGCCCGCCGGCCCCGCATATTTTCCTGAGGATCAGGTTACGGACCAACCGGCGCGTTTCATGGCGGCAGAAATCGTTCGCGAACAGGTGCTGCTCAATACCAAGGAAGAAATCCCATATGCAACCACGGTAATCGTAGACAGCTTTGAAGAAGGTGCGAAGCTGACGCGCATCGCGGCCACGATCTACTGCGAGCGCGGGGGGCAAAAGGGAATTCTGGTCGGGAAAGGCGGACAGATGCTCAAGAAGATCGGCACCGCAGCCCGGGTGCAGATCGAGCGCATGCTGCAGATGAAGGTCTTCCTCGAACTCTATGTCAAAGTCCATCCGGGATGGCGCGATTCGCGGGGCTTCGTCGAGGAGCTCGACTGGCGCAGGCAACTCGAGCACCGCATGCATGAGCAAGGTGCCAAGGCAGAGAGGTAAATGAGCCGGAAGACTGCGTGTCCTCGCACGGGATGGCTCGCGCGCCACGACCATTGTCCGATTTGCGGTTTATGGGTAAAATATCGCTACCCGCCTTCCACAAAGGGGTAAGGACAAACTAACCGACCATGGCATCTGGGGTTTCTCCCGAGGAACATCTTCCCGAATACGACTTTGATCCCGCAAGGCTAAGTCTGCGGGTGCGCGTCACACTCGCGGCCGACCGCGAGTCTGTGGGGCCGGTCGTGGATCAGGTGATGCAATCCGTCCGTCAGATGAAATGCGCTGACGGTAAAGAAGACGCCATCGAGTTAGCCCTGCAGGAAGCGCTGGCCAATGCCGTCGTCCATGGCGCCAAGGAAGATCCCAGCAAAGTTGTCGAATGTCTGGTGGCTTGCGATGAAGAGCGCGGGCTACTCATCATTGTGCGCGATCCGGGCGAGGGATTTGATCCCAGCGCGATTCCCGCTTGTACGCTGGGCGAGAATGTCTACTCCGGCCACGGCCGCGGAATCTTTCTGATCAACCAACTGATGGACGAGGTGAAGTTTCACAACAACGGCACCGAGATCCACATGGTGAAGCGGTAGACAGTAGTTAACCAAGCGGACGACATCTGCGCGTCGGTGGTTAGCCCTTCACTGCACTCATGGTTCCTGACTATTCTGGAGAATCCACTCTGGCGGTTCGGCTTCGAGTTTGCCGTTGACCTTCACCCCTCTCTCCGCGGCCCAGCGATATCCCCACATAGGCCCGTACTTCGAAATGTAGGTGTCGGGGACCTGGTAGGCAGGATCTGACTGTGCCCTATCGAGAGACACGAACTTGTACCGTTTCTTTTCGAACAACCTGAGCAGTTGATCGATCACGTCTGCGTTGAGCCGGTTATCGTGCAAGAGCATCACTGATGGAGGATCGTAGCCGAAAACCTGCTTGTTCAGGTCTGCGTAGTAGTCAATTTCAGCACTCGTGTAAGAGAGGTATTCCACGCGCAGCTTCCGTGCGGAGGAGTCGTGTTTGGCAAGCATCCGGACGTAAGCGCTGTTGAACAGATAGTCGGAGTTGTCGATGGTGCATGTCGCCAAGCGATAGCCGCGTTGAGAAAGGAATGCAGCAACCTGCTCGTGCTTCTCTTTTGTGTCTCCGGTGTGGTTCATGGGAAAACGAAAGAACTCGGGTTTCTTCCCCGCCTGCTTCATGAGTGGCACGAAGCTGGTTTCTCCACGGATGATCTCGTCTTCGATCTGTGCAAGCGAGAGCTGATTGACGTCCGGGTGCGAGTAAGTGTGGTTGCCCAGGTCGAATTCGCCGCTCGTCCATTTCTTGAGGATCTCCTTTCCCGCCGCGATACCAAGGTCTTCAACGCTCTTTTCGATTACGAAGCCTGTGACTGGGACGTGATGATGTCTCAGCGCTGACAAGAGCTTCCGATTGATTTCTTCGGCCTCCGCCGCATCCTGGGGAGATAGCGCATGGGCACTCGCGTAAGGAAGATCGTCTATGGTGACCGCCACTCGTCGATCCTGAGCCAATGCCCCCAGCGACCAAAGCAGACTGGGGAGGATTGAAACCCAGACTAGCTTATGACTCTTCATGCCTAACATGTACCGATGTCCGCAACTCAAAGCGCTTGTCCATTGCCCGCTATTCCTTCGCCGCGATCCCCAGCGCTTTCATCTTGCGGTAGAGGTGGCTGCGCTCCAGGCCCAGCACCTCGGCGGTACGGCTGACGTTGCCGTGGTTCTGGTCGAGCGTCTTGAGGATGTAATCGCGCTCGTAAGCATCGCGCGCCTGGTGCAGCGTGGAGAATTCTGTTCTGGATATGCGCCGGCTGCCTTCGCGGTAGACCAGCGGCGGCAGATGTTTGCTGTCGAATCGCATGGTGGTGGGGTTCATGATGACGATGCGCTCGATCACGTTGCGTAATTCGCGTACGTTACCGGGCCAGGAGTAACGCATGAGCACGTCGATGGCGTCATCGCTGATCTCCCGTGGTCGGCGTCCGTACCGTGGCGCCAGTTCCTTAAGAAAGTGCCGCGCCAGCAGCGGAACGTCTTCCCGGCGCTCGCGCAACGGCGGGACGAAAAAGGGGATGACGTTGAGCCGGTAGAACAGATCTTCGCGAAAGTTGCCCCGGGAAATCTCTTCCTCGAGATCCTTGTTGGTCGAGGCAATCACGCGAACGTCCACCGTGATCATCTCTTCGCTGCCGACTGGAGTGAAGCGCTGTTCCTCGAGCGTGCGCAACACTTTCGACTGCGTCTTCAGGCTCATATCGCCGACTTCATCGAGAAAGAGCGTGCCGCCGTGAGCCTTCTGAAACTTGCCTTCCTTGTCGGCCGCGGCACCCGGAAACGAACCCTTGTAGTGTCCGAACAACTCGCTCTCGATCAAGTCTTCGGGAATCGCGGCGCAATTGACCTCTACAAAGGTTTCGTCCTTGCGCAGGCTCTGGGCATGGATCGCGTGGGCGACGAGTTCCTTGCCCGTGCCCGACTCGCCGTAAATCAACACGCGGCCGTTGGTGGGAGCCATGAGGCCGATCTGCTGGCGCAGCGCCTTCATGGGGATGCTGTCGCCGACGATGACGCTTTTGGTCAGAAGCTGCTTCTTAAGCTCGAGGTTCTCCCGGCGCAACTTCTTTGACTCAATGGCGTTCTTGACCAGGATCAGCGTCTTTTCGAGCGAAAGCGGTTTTTCCAGGAAGTCGTAGGCGCCCAGTTTGGTTGCGCGCACGGCGGTCTCGATCGTGCCGTGGCCGGAGATCATAATGACTTCCGGCGGGTTGCCAAGTTCGCGGATCCTCTCCAGAGTTTCAAGACCATCCATGCCGGGCATCCAGATATCGAGGAGGACAACATCAAACGCGGCCTTGCGCAACACATCGAGGCAAGCCTCGCCGCTTTCGGCGGAGGAGGCGGAGTAACCCTCGTCCGCCAGGATACCGGCCAAGGAGTCGCGAATGCCGGCTTCGTCGTCGACGATGAGGATATTATGCATGTTGAGGTTCGGTCACTGTCGGGGCAGATTCGGGGACAACTGGCAGTTCAACGATGAAACGCGTGCCGACCGGACGGTTCTCCTCCACGCGGATCGACCCGTGGTGGTCTTCGATGATGCGGCTCACGATCGCCAGACCCAGCCCGGTGCCACGCCTCTTGGTGGAAAAGTAGGGTAGGAAGAGTTTCTCCTTGAGTTCGCGGGTAACCCCGTGTCCGGTGTCGGCAACGGCGATCTCAACTGCGTCGCGGCTGGCTACCAATGCGGTCGAGATTTCGATTTCGCGCACGATGGAGTCGTGCAGCGCCTCGGCCGCGTTGTCTACCAGGTTCGCCACAGCGCGCTTGATGGCTTCGCTGTCCGCCATCACCTTGGGCAGATCCGCGGCCAGGGTACGGTGCAGGTTGATTCCGTCAAGCCTGCCGTTGAACATCGCCAACGCACCCTCGACGATCTCATTGAGGTCGGCCGGTTGGGGGTTGGCCACGGGGAAGCGGGCCAGGGTGGAGAATTCGTCGACCAGCCGGCGTACGGTCTCGACCGCTCCGGCGATTGTCTCGGCGCAAGACCGCAACAGGTTGAGCGACGCCGGCTCATCCGATGCGGCGCGATCCAGGTGCCGCTGAATGCGCTCCGCCGATAGCGCGATCGGCGTCAACGGATTCTTGATTTCGTGGGCCACGCGCCGCGCCACCTCCCGCCACGCCGCCTGCTTTTGAGCCTTCAGCAGATCAGAAAGATCCTCAAACACGACCACATATCCTGAACGCTCGCCCTGATGCCGGAGCGTTGCCACGGTGACGGCGACATTCAGCGATGCGCGCGGCAGTTGCATCTCCAACTGGCTGGTGGTCACGCCCATGCGGTCCGCTCGCCGCAGCAAAGGCTCGAAATCCTCCAGAACATCGGCTGGGAACACGTCTGCCAGAGACGCTCCACGAACAATCCCGCTCGCCGCGTCGTGTCCAGCGTCGGGATGAAACATGCGCAGCAGCGCCTGATTGACATGGGTCACGCGACGATCGGCATCGAGCGAGAGCACACCGGTGGGAATGCTCTCGAGGATGGTTTCCATCTGGCGGCGGCGCTGGTCGAGTTCCGCATTCACCGCGCTGAGGTCGCGGCTGGATGCCTCGATTTGCCGCCGGCTGGCTTCGAGATCTTCGGCCATGCGGTTGAACGAGCGAACCAGGTCCCCGATTTCGTCAGCCGCTCGCACGTCTACGCGAAAATCAAGGCGCCCACGCGAGATTTCCTGGGTGGCTTCGGCCAGGGCCGCCAGCGGGCGCGTCACCAGTTTGGCCAGGAACAGGGCCAGCCAGGTGGTGACAAACAAGACGATCATGGTCAGCAAAAGAAGCAGGCCCATGTAAGTCTGACGGACCCGCCGACGTTCGCTGCTCAACTGAAAATAGCGCAACTGGCTGGCTTCCACCTGGCGCACGGTCTGAGAGAATTCGCGAGGAAGTGGAATAGCTGCCAGAATTAGCCCTCCGCCCTCGACCGGAGCGCTACCCAGCGTGTAGTCGGTTTGCTGCCAGGTGAACTGCGCTGGACGTCCGGCGGCTGCGTCGGCCAGCGGCAGCTGGGATTTCAGGACCGGCCAGGGTGCGGGCGCATTAAAACTGGCCTCGGCGTTGCCGTCCCGGATGGCAACGGCAAAACCGCCCTGCAGGGTTAACTCATGGCGCTGAAATTCGCTTACCACACCGGCAAAACCATGCCCGGAAAACGCCCGCTCGATTTCCGGCGAGATCGCGATAGCCGCAGCCTCGGCGCGCGCATTTTGCATGGCGTAGCCAGCCAGCGTCGAGGCCATGGCCTGCGTCTCTGACCGTACTTCTTCCACGGGTGTAGAGAACCATTTGTCAATCGAGCGGTTCATGAGGCCGTAAGCAAACCAATACATCACGATCACCGGCACAAACGACAGCAGCAGACCACCGGCCACCATGCGGGTGCGGAACTTCGATCCCAGCACTCCCATGCGCCGTTCGGCGATCACTTTCAGCAAATTGCGGATGAGGACGAAAAATAACGCCACGAACAGCAGCGAGATCAGCAGCGACAGCGCATAAAGTACAACAATTTGCTGGTTGTTCTCAGGCTGCAGGATGGTCGCGTTGAAGGCGGTTTGCGAAGCCAGAACGGCAAAGAGAACAAGTACCGTGATGCCCAGCAGGATGATGACCTGCTTTCGGTTCGGCCTTTTCGCGGGACGAGTTGGAGCAGACTGAAGCACGTGATTTCACTGAGGCGCGGGCTACTTCGAACGATGCACCGTGCCTGCGCTGGTGGTCATTATAGATGCAGAAAGGGCGCCAGGGATGGTCGCCGGCCAGCGTTAGGGTTCCTTCGACGGTCGACCAGTCAACTCCTCGAGCATGGCATCGTAAGCCGGCTTGGGCTTGTAGGCGCGGTCGAAAGGCAGTGCTGCACCGCGCGTACCCCGGGAGTGCGAGCCAATCCACGAGTACTTGTCGGTGAATCCCCAGGTTTGAATCGCGGTGCAGCCCGGATTCTGCCGGCAGGCCCGGACCACTCCGCGGTAGACGTCCGCCTGCCGCAACAGATCGTCTTTGCGGACCTGACCGGTCGACGGGTCCAAGGGTAGGGCAACGTCGAGCTCGCTGATGTGAACCTGAACGCCTAGCGCAGTGAGGCGTGCGATATTGGCGCCGATGGCTGCCGTATCCAGGTCCAGCCGCGAAATGTGCAGCTGCAGTCCGACTCCGTCAATCGGCACGCCGCGCTGCCGGAAGTCTTTGACCATGGCGTAAATAGCATCGGACTTCCGGTTGAGTCCTTCGCCTTCCGCCTCGTTATAGAAAAGCAGTGCGTGCGGATCAGCCTGATGCGCCCAACGGAAAGCTCGTTCAACGTAGGCGGTACCTTTTTCGGCTAGTCCGATGCCGGGCTGGTTGTACCACAGAGAATCCTTGGGACGCCCGCCCTCATCCAGAGCTTCATTCACAACATCCCAGGCAAACACCTGGCCGGCGTAATGTTTCATCACCGTGGTGATGTGCTCTTCGAGCAAATGGGACAACTGACCAGGCGTGAAACCGCCCTCGGTGAGCCACGCGGGATTGGCGTGATCCCAGACCAGACAGTGCCCGCGAACTTTCATTCCATGAGCCTGCGCAAAACGCACGACCTCGTCGCCCTCGCGGAAATCAAACTTCGAATCGCGGCGCACGACCCACCATTTCATGACATCCTCGGGCTCGACCATGTTGTATTCGCGAGCCAGAGTCTCTGAATAGGCAGCCTCGGAGAACAAGGACGGACGCACCGCAGCGCCCACCAGCACGCCAGCCCGGTCAGCGGCCTGGCGTAGGGTCACGGGCGGGGACGCGGCAGCCGCGACTAGCAGTATGACCAGGAGTGGGAGATGGACACGGAGAGCGGTCATAAAGTGCACTCTGCCTTTACTTAAACCCAGGCAGGAAGCGCTGTAAAGGGCATCCGTCACATTGAGGCTGTGATTTTCCACAATAGTGCTTGCCCACGCCGACCAGCAGCCCGTGCATCTCGTTGTAGACCTGGACCAGCGCCGGGCGCGCGGCCGTGCTCATGGCCGAGGGAGGATGGACCGCGCCGCGAACGCCGGACTCAAGCTGGGTTGCTGGGTCTTGCGGTGTTTTCTGCTCATTCGCGAGGGGAACCAAAGCGCTCTGCATCCGTTGCCGGATTTCTTCGTAATCCGTTTTTTCCAACAAAATGTCATGGCGGGCCAGGATGCGCCGCGTGTAGGCGTCCACAACGAAAACAGGGTGATTTCCAGCGTAGAGCAGGATCGAATCCGCCGTCTCGGGCCCCACGCCGTTCAAGTTGAGCAGCTCCTCGCGGAGCTTGTCTGTGGGCTGGGAAAAAAAACTATCCAGAGAGCCGTCGTACTCCTTGTCGACGAAAGCGACAAACGTCTTCAGCCGTTTCGCTTTTTGGCGAAAATACCCCGAGGGCCGAATGAGTCGCTCCAGTCGAGCCAGCGCTATTCCACGGATCCCCTTGACGCTTAATACGCCTGCCGCGCGCAGGTTGACCAGGGCGCGTTCCACATTTGTCCAGGCAGTGTTCTGGGTCAGGTAAGCCCCGACAATGATCTCAAACCGGGTCTCGGCGGGCCACCAGTGCTGTGCTCCCCAGGTCTGATAGAGCACTCGGTAGTACTGGCGCAGTTCGTTTGCCTTGTCGGTCCGCGGCACGCTTGAGAATTCCCAAATGCCGAGTGTAACCGAGTCCCGGGCCGCGGTGTGCAAGGGACCTCAACGGACTCGCCGAGGCTTACTGAAGTGCATGTACCAGGGCTGTTTCCTCCTGCTCGCCATTGCAAAAACCAGCATTTGGCGGGGAGTTCAGGGCAGTTGCCGGCGGGCAGCGGGATCCTGCGCTAGGTTCAAGTACCAAAGTTACTGGTAAGGTAATCCGCTTGCGTTGACAATTTGTGTCAACGCGAATGGACTGCATTCCTCTCCCAAAATCAGGCAGCCCTTCGTGTTACGCCTGTCCGAGTGTCAGGCGAAGTTCCACCTAGTTGGATAGGAGATCGACGTATGTCTCAACGGCTGGGTGATCTTCTTGTCAAAGAGAAGATCATTACCCCAGAGCAGTTGGAACAAGCGAATAAGGTCCAGAAAGAGCAGAGCTGCCGCCTGGGCTCCGCCCTGGTGAAGCTGGGCTTTCTGACGGATGAGGACGTCACCAATTTCCTCTCCCGGCAGTATGGGGTTCCGGCCATCAATCTCTCCTATTTCGAAATTGACCCTGCGGTCGTCAAGCTGATTCCTTTCGAGACCGCCAAGCGCTATCAGATTCTTCCTCTGAGCCGCGTGGGTGCGTCGCTGACCATCGCCATGGTGGATCCGACCAACGTCTTCGCCATGGACGACATCAAGTTCATGACCGGTTTCAATATCGAACCGGTCGTGGCTTCGGAAAGCTCCATCCTGGCCGGGATTGAGAAGGCCTACGGCACGACCAAGGAAGAAGAAGATCTTGAAACCGTAATGCAGTCGATGTCGGAACTGAACGAAGAAGACGTCGAACTGCAGGGGGAACAGCAGGAAATCGGGCTGTCGGAACTGGAGAAGGCCGCCGACGAAGCGCCCGTGGTCAAGCTGGTCAACGTCGTACTGAGCGATGCGGTAAAGCGGGGCGCCAGCGATATTCACATCGAACCATACGAAAAAGAATTCCGGGTGCGGTTCCGCATTGACGGCGTGCTGCAGTCCATCATGTCGCCGCCGATGAAGCTGAAAGACGCCATCACCTCCCGCCTGAAAATCATGGCCAAGCTCGACATCAGCGAGAAGCGGTTGCCGCAAGACGGCCGCATCATGCTGAAAATGAATATCGGCGGCCGCAAGAAGCAGCTCGATTTTCGTGTCAGCACCCTGCCCACGTTGTGGGGCGAGAAGATCGTGCTCCGCTTGCTCGACAAGGAAAACCTGCGCCTGGACATGACCAAGCTCGGCTTTGAGCCCGAGTCGCTGGTGAAGTTCGAAAAAGCCATTCTGAAGCCCTACGGCATGGTGCTGGTTACGGGGCCTACGGGTTCGGGCAAGACCAACACCCTGTACTCTTCGATTTCCCGCCTCAACCAGCCCGACACCAACATCATGACGGCGGAAGATCCGGTCGAGTTTCAGTTGCAGGGCGTCAACCAGGTGCAGATGAAGGAGCAGATCGGCTTGAACTTTGCCGCGGCGCTGCGATCGTTCCTGCGCCAGGACCCCAACATCATTCTGGTCGGCGAGATTCGAGACTTCGAGACGGCCGAAATCGCCATCAAGGCCGCGCTCACCGGCCACCTCGTGCTCTCAACGCTGCACACCAACGGCGCCCCGGAGACGATCACGCGACTCATGAACATGGGTATTGAACCCTTCCTGGTAGCGACCTCGGTCCACCTGATCTGCGCGCAGCGGCTGGTTCGCCGCGTCTGCAAGGACTGCGCCGAGGTGGTGGACGTTCCGGTGCAGACTCTGATTGACGCCGGCTATACACCCGAGGAGGCCAAAACCGTAAAGATTCAGAAGGGTAAGGGCTGCGGCGTCTGCAACAACACGGGGTACAAGGGCCGCTGTGGTCTGTACGAAGTCATGGAAGTGGATGACGAAATCAAGGAACTGGTGCTGGTGGGAGCATCCGCCGTGGAGTTGAAGAAGAAAGCGATTGAGCACGGAATGCTGACCCTCCGCCGTAGCGGATTGATCAAGGTGGCCGCGGGCATGACGACCATGGAAGAAGTCGCCCGCGAAACGATTCACTAGAGCGGTCGTTGGTCGTTGGTCCTTGGTCGTTAGCCAAAACCAATGGTGAACGGCCCAAAGTTAGCCGGTTGTCGTTAGAGTTTGCCAACGACTGACGACCAACGACTAGCGACTTGATTAAAGACTAGGAAATTTAACCGAAGGGGAACTTTGCCATGGGTTTGTCGTTAAGCGATCTGCTCAAACGAATGCTGGAGATGAATGGCAGCGACCTGCATATCACCACGAACTCGCCGCCCCAGATTCGCGTGCATGGGCACCTGGTGCCGCTCGACCTGCCGCAATTGACTCCGGCCGAGACCAAGCAACTGGCCTACAGCGTCATGACCGACTCCCAGAAGCACCGCTTTGAGGAGAGTTTGGAACTGGACTTCTCGTTCGGCTTGAAGGGACTGGCCCGCTTCCGTGCCAACGTCTTCAATCAGCGCGGCGCCAGCGCGGCTGTCTTCCGCCTGATTCCTTTTGAGATCAAGTCCTTCAATCAGCTCGGCCTGCCCGCGGTGGTGAGCAAGCTTTGCGAGAAGCCGCGCGGCCTGGTGCTGGTCACCGGACCGACCGGTTCCGGCAAGTCCACCACGCTTGCGGCCATGATTGACAAGATCAACAGCGAGCGCCACGACCACATCCTGACCATCGAGGACCCGATCGAGTTCGTGCACATGAACAAGAACTGCGTGGTCAACCAGCGCGAGTTGCACGCCGACACCAAGAGCTTTGAAGACGCCTTGCGCGCCGCGCTCCGTGAAGACCCGGACGTGGTGCTGATCGGCGAAATGCGCGACCTGGTGACGATCGAATCGGCCCTGCGCATCGCCGAAACTGGCCACCTCACTTTCGGCACGCTGCATACGAACTCGGCCACTTCGACCATCAACCGCATCATCGACGTTTTCCCGGCACACCAGCAACCGCAGATCCGGGCGCAGCTGTCGCTGGTTCTGGAAGGCATTATGTGTCAAAGCCTGCTGCCGCGCATCGATGGCCGTGGCCGGGTCATGATCATGGAAGTCCTGGTGCCCAACGCCGCCGTGCGCAACCTGGTCCGCGAAGACAAAATCCACCAGATCTACTCCGCTATGCAATCGGGCCAGGAAAAATTCGGAATGCAGACGTTTAACCAGGCGCTGGCCACCGCCTACTTCCAGAAGCAGATTTCGTTGGAATTGGCTCTGCAGCGCTCCAGCAATGTGGATGAACTGCAGGAAATGATTAACCGGGGAGCGAGTCTGCTGAACCGCCCGACGACGGCGGGGACCACTCTGGCCAGAGGAGCGGCTCCTTCCAAGCACTAGAGCATGAGATTGAAGGAATACAGTTGTGACGAAACAGGTACATCGTTGAGGAGAGGCTAACACCATGCCAGTCTTTACATTTTCAGGCAAGGACGCCAGCGGACAGAAGATTTCCGGGGAGCGGATGGCGCCCAACAAGCAATCGTTGGCGCAGGCGCTGCGGCGCGAACGCATCACTCCGGGTGCAATTCGTGAAAAGGGCAAGGAGTTCTCCCTGCCCATGTTTGGCTCGGGCAAGGTCGCGGTCAAGGACGTCGCGGTCTTCTTCCGCCAGTTCTCGGTCATGATCGATGCCGGTCTGCCACTGGTGCAATGTCTGGAAATCCTGGCGTCCAACCAGGAGAATCAGAGTTTCCAGAAGACGCTGACCGGCGTGCGGACAACGGTGGAAGGCGGCGCAACCCTGGCCAATGCCATGCGCCAGTACCCCGTAGTCTTCGACGACCTCACCACCAACATGATCGAGGCCGGCGAAACCGGCGGTATTCTCGACATCATCCTGCAGCGCCTGGCGACCTACGTGGAAAAGGCCGTCCGTCTGCGGGCTGCCGTGAAGTCGGCGTTGATCTATCCCGTCGCCGTGGTCTCAATCGCCGCGCTGATTGTGGGTGCGCTGCTCAAGTGGGTCGTGCCGATCTTCAAGAACCTGTTTGCCGGACTGGGCGTCAACCTGCCTCTCCCTACCCGCATTGTCATGGGGCTCAGCGACTTTGTGGTGGGATTCTGGTGGATCTTCCTGTTGGGCGGCGTGGGCTTGGTCTTCGGCGTGAAGCAGATTCGCAAGCACCCCACGGGCCGCTACTACTTTGACAAAGGCCTGCTGTATCTGCCGGTGCTGGGCAACCTGCTGCGCAAGATCGCAGTCGGACGCTTCACCCGTACCCTAGGCACTTTGATCACCTCGGGCGTTCCTATTCTTGAAGGCCTCAGCATTACGGCCAAGACCTCGGGCAACGCCGTGCTGGAAGAAGCTCTGATGAAGGTGCGCAAGGCGATTGAAGAAGGCCGCACCATCGTCGATCCACTGCGCGAGTGCGGCGTCTTCCCCAACATGGTGACCCAGATGATCGGCGTGGGCGAAGCCACCGGCGCCATGGACTCCATGTTGCAGAAGATTGCTGATTTCTACGAAGAAGAAGTGGACGCAGCTACCAAAGACATGCTGGCCATGCTGGAACCGCTGATCATCGGAATGCTGGGCATCACCATCGGCGGCATCGTAATTTCGCTCTACATGCCGCTGTTCGCCATGATCGCCAAGCTGGCTGGCTAAGGGCAGGTTTCAAAGTGGAAAGGTTTCAGGGTCTCAAGGCGTGACGTGCGAGACTCTGAAACCTTGAAACTCTGAAAACTTTGTGACCTTGGGTTCTCAATGCATTCGACGTTCGATGAACGCAATTGGCTGGCCTGGCTCGTCCGGGTCCGCATTTTTATTCTGACCCTCCTCCTGGCCATCGAACTGGCAGTCGCCCAGTTCAGTCCGGCGCCGGTGCCTCTGCGCCTGTTTATCAGCACGATCCTGTTCTGGTACAGCCTTTCGTTGTTTTACGTGCTCCTTCTCTCCTTCTGGCAGGAGCACCGGCTGCAGGCGTCGTTGCAGGTTTTGACCGACCTGATTCTGGTCAGCCTGGTGGTGCACGAAACCGGAGGGTGGGACAGTTCGCTGAACTTCCTCTATCCCTTAGTCATTATCGTCGCCAGCGTTCTGCTGCCGCGAGTGTGGGCACAGCTGGTAGCGGCTCTAGCGTTCATTCTCTACGGTACAGTGTTGGAACTGAACTACTATGGTGTGGTTCCTTCCTACTGCGCTACCCATCCCGGCCTGAAGGCGTTACAGGCGATTATCTTCGTTAATCTCTTTGCTTTCCTGGCGGTGGCTTATCTGGCTGGGCTACTCACGGCAAAGCTGCGCCAGGTAGGTGTGCAGTTGAAAGACACCAGCGGCGCGCTGCAAAACCTGCAGGCCCTGCACGAGAACATCATCCATTCGATCAGCAGCGGTCTCATCACCACCGGCCTGGACGGACGTATCACGCTGGTCAACGCGGCGGCACAGAGGCTCCTCGAGTGCACCACGGCAGAATTGCTGGGGATGCCCGTGCGGGAGCTGTTTTGCGATCCTTTGCCTAACGTGGAATCGCAGCAAACCCACGCCGAAGTTCGCTGTGATGCGCCGGGGAAGTTTCGCAAAACGTTCCGGGTGAGGGTGACCGCTTTGACCGTCGGAGACCGAGCGGAGCATGGATTTGTCTATGCCTTCGACGATCTCACCGAAATTCGCCGGCTGGAGCGCGAAGTCCGCATGCAGGACCGGCTTGCTGCTGTCGGCCGGCTGGCCGCGGCCATCGCTCACGAAATCCGCAATCCGCTTACCTCGATTGCTGGATCGGTCAGCATGCTCTCGGGTGTTCCTGAAATGAGCGACGAACACCGCCGCTTGCTTGACATTGTGACGCGCGAGTCCCAGCGGCTGAACAGCATCATTACCGACTTTCTGGCCTACTCCCGCCCCAAGCAGTATCACTTCGCGAAAGCGGATCTGATCCAGCTAGTGGAAGACACGCTGACGCTGATGGGGCACCGCATGGCCGCCGAGAAAACCGGGATCGCGATCGAGCGCGGGTTTGCCGTCCGTCAAGCGTGTGTCCTGGCGGACGGCGACAAGATCAAGCAGGTATTCTGGAACCTCTGTGAGAATGCGGTTCGCGCCATGAAAAACGGCGGAACACTCACCGTAAGCGTCGAGTCCCTGGGCGGTGATTGGCAGGTCGCGTTTAAAGACACAGGGACCGGCATGACGCCGCAGCAGATTGAAAAGGTTTTCGAGCCTTTCCAGTCCAAGTTCGAGGGCGGTACCGGACTGGGACTGGCCATCGTTTATCAGATCATGCAGGCGCATGAAGGCAAGGTGTGGGCGCGATCCAAGCCCGGCCGGGGAACGACCTTCGTTCTGCGCCTGCGCCGTCTCGAGGCCGAGCAGCACGCCTCGACACCCGCTGGCGCAAACCGCGGAACAAATCGGTCCGCAGCCGTAGCCGCGTTCATGGCCGCCGCAGCCGGAGGAAGGTCCGATGGCTAACATCCTGGTCTGCGACGACGAACGCTCGATTTGTGAAATGCTCGACATTTCTCTTCGGCGCGAGGGGCACCGGGTGGAGACGGTACTGGGGGGACAGGCCGCAAAGAACAAGATTGACGGCGCGCTCTATGATGTCATCATCACCGACATCAAGATGCCCACCATAGACGGCATTGAGGTGCTGCGCCACGCGCACGGCGTCTCACCCGACTCGGCCGTCATTCTCATGACCGCCGTCGACGACTACGAAGCCGCCGTGGAAGCGGTGAAAGCCGGGGGTGCTTCTGACTACATTCGCAAGAGCCCCGGCCTGGTGGATGAGATCAAGCTCGCCATCAAGCGTTCCCTCGAGAAGCTGGTTCTCAGCCGGCAGAATTTCGCCCTGCGCCGCGATGCGGCCGCGCGCAACTCGCTCGACAACATCATCGGCTCCAGCCAGGCCATGGAAAAGCTCAAACAGACGGTGCGCATCGTCGCATCCACCGCCAGCACGGTTCTTGTCCACGGGGAAAGCGGAACCGGCAAGGAGCTTGTCGCCCGGGCCGTTCACGTGTGTTCACCGCGCGCCACCGAGGCGTTCGTTTCCGTAAACTGTGGTGCCTTCCCCGAAACCTTGCTGGAGAGCGAGCTATTCGGCTATCTCAAGGGAGCATTCACCGGCGCGAACCAGAACAAGCGCGGGCTGTTTGAAGTCGCCGATAGCGGCACCATTTTCCTCGACGAGATCAGCGAGATGACGCTCGCCATGCAGGTCAAGCTGCTGCGCGTGCTGCAGGAGCGTACCGTCCGGCCCGTCGGCGGTACCAGCGAGATTTCCATTGACGTGCGCGTGATCGCCGCCACCAACCGCGAACTCGACAAGGCCGTCGCGGAGAACCTGTTTCGTGAGGACCTTTACTACCGGCTCAACGTCATTCCCATCCGCGTGCCGCCCTTGCGCGAGCGCCGGGAAGACATTCCGCTGCTGGTCAACCATTTCCTGAAGAAGTACGCGACCGCTGCCGGCCGCAGCATCCTGCGCGTGCACGCGGCTTCTCTCGACGCTCTCTGCGGATACGACTGGCCCGGAAACGTACGCCAGCTGGAAAATACCGTGGAACGCGCCGTCGCGCTCGAAACCACCGACGAGCTTCGCGTCGAACTGCCCGCGGAGCGCCCCAAAACTCGCGCTGCGGCCGCCTCTGCCGGCGCGGGAACTTTTCCGGAAACCGGCGCCGACGCAGTTCTTCCCCAAGGCCTGGGCATGGAAACCTACGTCGCCGGCATCGAGCGCTCACTTCTGCAGAGTGCGCTCAACCAGAGTGGCGGCGTGCAGACCAAAGCCGCCGACCTGCTCGGCATTTCCTACCGCTCCTTCCGGCATCTGATGAAGAAGTACGAGTTGTAGCTGTCAGCTATCAGCCGTCAGCTCTCAGCGATAGCGACGCTAATTTCGTCGAATTGTTATGACAAGTCGCACATGGAAAATCTGGTGCCTGATAGCGATGTCTCTCGTCGGTGTCATTCTTGGAATTTGGCTGACCTGGGCAGGAGTTACTGTTCTCGGATCCTGCTTCGTAGGCGTATTTCTCTGGCGAGCACAGCAGTTTGCTCTTTGGCTAATTGTTCCGAGCAGAGTTCCGTCGGATGCCACGCCTTCCTTGAGTTCATCGTGGCAACGCCTCCTTCTGTCGATTGTTTGCCTTCTCGGAGCGGCAGTCTGCGGCGTAGGGGTCTATTTGTGGCGGCTGTGGCCAGGGGAATGGCAAGCTGGTCTAGTGTTCGTTCTTTTCGGGCTACTCGTATTGGCCCCAGTTACCGTTAGGGAGGTTCGGCTTCGCAGAGACAGCTAGCCTTTCTTCAACTGCTGTTTCCATCCCAGCACGCGCGCCTTGGCGCCTTCCGCCTCGGCTTCGGCAATCATACCTTTCTTCTGATACAGCACCGACAAGCTGGTATGAGCGAGCACGTCATCGGGATCGATCTCGGCGATCCGCTGCGCGACGGCGATGGCCTGGTCGTAGCGTTCGAGATCCTGCAGCGCCCGCGCCAGTCCGTGCATCGCTTCGGTAAATGTCGGATCGGCGCTCAGAGACTCCTCATATTCAGCCACGGCTTTGGTCAGGTTCCCCTCGGCCACGAGATCAAGTGCCGAATAGTAGTGATCTTCAGCCTTCTGGCGGGCGTTTGCGTCGGACATGGGCGGAAATCCCCAGCGGAGACTGGATTCTAACACGGGCTATGTAGGGACGGCCGCCCTCGGCCGTCCAGTCGAGCGAAGCTCGGCAGCATTTCTCCCGTGCGCCTTGGCAGTCCTTGCCGTTATTATGGCTGCATGTGGTGCATCCTCCGCTTCCTGTGGAATGCTACGCGGGGTCATCGCCTGGCGCCGTGGCGCAGTCCCTATCTGCTGTGGCGCATCGAAACCTACACCGGAGTGAAGATGACGCAGATCGGATTTCTGGAATTCTGGGAATTCATGTGGCGTGAGCGCCGCGAACTGTGGCGTTTTCTCAAGTGGACAGGCGAGATGGAGCGCTACGCTCATCCCAAGCCGAAAAACGCGTAACGGCAGACGTCAGATCTCGGGCGTCAGACCTCGGCGACCGTCTGCCCGAAGTCCGTGGGCGGAGGTCTGAGGTCCGATCTTACGCGCCTGCGCCCGCGGCTTCGCCCAGGAGAATGCTGACCTCGCTGCCTTTGGCCGCTCCGGTGATTTGCGCCGCGGCGGCGCGGTTCGCGGCAATCTCCAGATAGCCCATGCTTCCGAGAATGCCAAAGACTTCTCCCGGAGAGCCTTCGGCATAGGACTGGCGAATGTTGGTGATCTCGGTTTTCCCCACCACAATCTTGAAAGCGCCGGGCTGGCCCGCGAAAAGCACGGGGGCGTCGTCGGGCGTCACGTTGGTGATCAGATTGCCGAAACGGTCGACCTTCAGCACGACGCCGCGCAGGCGGTTCTCGCTGACGGCTTTCGGTCTGGGCGCGGCGAACTTTACGTAATCTTCGATCTCGTCCCCGAACTTGTGCGAGTCCACCTGCTTGGCCAGGTAGGCCGCAACCGGAGCAAATACATCGCGCGCATGGAACGTGGCGCTCACCGGCTGCCGGAAATAATGTTCGGCGGTAATGTGCCGCACGTGCATGCGTTCTTCCCGCGCATAGACCATGGACAGCACGCCATTGTCTGGCGCAACGAAGTGATAGCCGTCGCTGGAGGCCAGAATCGGCCGCCGTTCCGTGCCCACGCCGGGGTCGACCACAACAACGTGGATGGTCCCGTTAGGGAAGCACGCATACGCCTGCGAAATGGCCAGCGCGCCGTCGAGCACGTCGAAGGCTTGCACGGCGTGCGAAATATCCACAATGGCGGCCTCGGGCACGATGCCAAGGATGACTCCCTTCATCGCGCCGACAAAATGATCGTTGATTCCAAAATCACTGGTGAGAGTAATGATCGGACGGTGCGGCAACGTTTCCTCGCTGGGCTACAAAGATAACGAGAGACAGAATTCTCCGTGCATGCGAAGTTAATTCCGAGGCAAGCTGTGCGTCAAGGCACGGAGGTAATAGCGGCCTCGACCTGCGACGTGAGAACCCCAGATGCCCGATGGCCTGAAGTCGGCTCTTACTCGTACCTCAGCGCTTCAATCGGATTCATCCGTGAAGCCTTCAGGGCAGGGAAGAAGCCGGAGACAATCCCGACCATCGAGAGAATCACAAACGACACCATCATCACGCCCATCGAGGCGTGCAGGAAGATTGCACCCTCGTGGTCGGTGGTCTTGTAGAACTCGTCATACAGCGGCATGGGTGGAATCGCCCAGGTCAGGAATTCAGCCACTGCCATGCCGATCACTCCGCCGATGAACGTCAGCACCAGCGCTTCCAGCAGGAACTGCACCAGAATGTGGCGCGGCCGCGCTCCCAGAGCCTTGCGCATGCCGATTTCCCGCGTCCGCTCGGTCACGGAAACCAGCATAATATTCATCACGCCGATTCCACCCACGGCCAGGGTGCAGACCCCAATCAATCCCAGCACCGCCTGCAGTCCGAGCGAGAAGGCGTTAATCATCCCGCGGTCTTCGATCGTGTCCCACTCCGGCGTGGCCTTGTCATCTTTGGGATCGAAGTGATGCCGCCGCCCCAGTACTTCGCGCACCGCCGCCAGGGCCTTCTTGTTCAGTTCTGGTGCGGTCGGCTGAATGATGATCTCGTCAGGATCGCGAATATTCTTCAGATCGCGCATCAGTCCGAAAGGAATGAACCCATCGGTGTTGTCCGGGCCCTCATACATCGAGTCCTGAATCTTGTTGCGCATGGTTCCGATCACTTCAAAATCCAGCCCACCAATCTCCACGTGCTGGCCCACCCCGGGCGCTCCCTGAAAAACCTTCTTAGCCGCTTCGTAACCCAGGATCACAACCCGGCGGTGATCGGAAAAATCACTCTCACTGAAGTAGCGGCCGTCCTCCAAGTCGAGCTTGCGCATCTGCCCGTAAGGCATGTCCACGCCGCGCGTCTGGATCGAAACCACGCGGGTGCCGATCTTGTAACCGAGATCGCGGTCAATCTCGCCGCTCACTGCCCGCACGATGGGGACCTCGTCGCGAATAGCTTCGACGTCCTCGAGTTCATACTTGACCGCTTTTCCTGCCCTCTGGCCGCCGGCCTGCATGCTGGTTTGCCCGGGCCAGATCACGATCACGTTGTTCCCCATGTTCAAGAAGGCATTCAGCACGCAGCCGCCCAGGCCCTGCCCATAAGCCAGCAGCAACACGACCGAAGCCAGACCCCACACAATGCCCAGCATGGTCAGCACGGAGCGCAAGCGATTGCGCATCAGCGACTGCCAGCCTTGCGAGATCAGCTCTTTGAGGAACATGGTCCTGAGCCTTGAGTCCGGAGTCCTGAGTTGCGAGTCCAGAGTTCGGGTGCGATGCTCCTCACGAGTCGGGACTCACGACTCGCGACTACCGAATATTTATGTCGCCTGATCCCGTCCGCACCGAGAGCAGCGGCCCGCCGCCGCGGACTTTGCCGCGAATTGACTTCCGTTCTTCCTGCACGCGCCCCTGCACCGTCATTTCAATCGGGGAATCGACATCCACAGTGCCGGAACTGGTCGAGATATCGGCGTCGAACGCGGCGCTACCGGGCAGCCGCACATTCACGTCGCCCGAGCCGGTACGGATTTCCCAGGTGCCGCCCTGCGTGCCTTCGGCCGTCACATCCCCACTGCCAGCTTCGGCATGAAATGCACCCTGAATCCCCCGCGCGTTAATGTTCCCCGACCCAGTATGCAGGTCGATGTCGCCCGCAGCAGTTTCTTCGAGCTCGATGTCGCCGCTTCCTGCGCCGCCTCTGACCGCGCCCGCGATCTCGCGCGCCCGCACGTCACCCGACCCCGTCTGCAGGTGAACATCGCCGGTGAGCTTCGCCAGCTTCACGTCGCCCGATCCGGTCTGCACGTCAACACTTCCATGCGTGCCTTCGATGATTTGATCTCCCGAGCCGCTATGGGTGCGGATGGCAGTATCTGCAGGCACGGTGATCTCGTAATCCACAGAGATATCGTGCACATTGAGGTCGTCAATGTGAACACTGTTGCCTTCTTGCCGGATCGGCGGATGCTGCTCGATCTCCTGAACATCGCCTTGCCGGTTTCCTTTCAGCCAGCGATCACTCACGAAAATCTTGCCGCGGATCAAGACCGATCCCGACGAACCGGCCCGCACGGTGATATCGCCGGAATGGGTCAGCACCTCGAGATCAACCGGGCCGGTTACCTGGAGCGTTCTCTCGAAAGTTCCCTGGGGGGTGGAAGCAATAGCCAGTGTGGATGTAAGAAGCACGACCAGCGCGATCGCCAACCAAGACCCGCTGGACACGAAGAGGGAGCGGAGAGTGCGAGTGTTATTCATAGCGTAGTGACTCCACAGGTGTCATATCCGCGGCGCGCTGGGCTGGATACACGCCCGCGGTCACGGTGATCAACGAAAGGGTCAGAATCGAAGCCACAATCGAAATCGGCGAAACAATGGGGTGGGGCACGAAGTCGGGCAGCGGCAACGCCTCCATCGCGACGCACGTCCCCATTCCGAACGTGAGTCCGAGGATCCCGCTCACCACCGTCAGCATGGCGGATTCGGCAAAGAACTGCCGCAGGATGTCGCGCTTGGTCGCACCCATCGCCTTGCGGGTGCCGATTTCGCGCGTGCGCTCCGTGACCGAGACCAGCATGATGTTCATCACGCCAATCCCGCCCAGGCACAGCGTGACAATGGCGACACACCCGAAGAACAGCGTAACCACAGCGAAGATCTTCGCCAGTTGCTTGGCGCCGTCCATCGTGTCCCAGATGAATAAGGCGTCCTTGTCGAGCGGGTCAAAGTGGCGCACTCGGCCGATCGTGCGCCGGACCTGCAGCACCGCAGCCCCGTGCTCCTCTGGGTTGCCTACTTCAAAAACAATGTCGTCCAGATAGCCGCGCGTGATGCCCTCGCCCGGCTTTTCGGGCGGTGGAAAGTCGCGCGAGACCGCGGAGTAAGGCGCAAACAGATAATCATTGTCGGGGCCGCTGTAATTCGAGTTCTGCTTCTTTTCCTGCAGAACTCCAATTACCGAGTAGGGCATACTCTTTACCAGCACCGTCGCCCCAATCGCCGGCTGCCCGGGAAACAGCTGCCGGTAGGCCTTCGACCCCAGCACCAGCACGCGGCGGCCTTCACGCTCGTCGTCGTCGGTAATCAGACGTCCTTCCGAAATCAGCAGTGATCGGAAACTCTGATACGAAGGCCACATCCCCACCACTCCGCGGTTGGCGGAGTTAAACTGGCTGACCTCCGGGATGGTTCGCCGCAACTCTGGGCTGACGTTCTTGACCAGATAGCATTCGTCGCGGATCAGCTCGGCATCTTCCACATTGAGTTGAATCTCTCGCCCTGCAGCGCGGCCGCCCACCTGCGTGCTGGTGCGCCCGCCCCACATAATGACCAGGTCCTTGCCCAGCGCCTCCAAGTGCTTTTTCTGGTCAACGACAAAGCCCCGCCCCAGCCCCACCAGGATGATCACCGACGCGATTCCCCACACAATTCCGAACATGGTGAGGAAGGTTCGCATCTTATGTGCCCGGAAGGTGGCGAACGCCTGGCGCAAGATTTCGGAGAGAGTCATCGGACCGGACCTCAGACCTCGGACCTTAGACGTCGGACCCCATGCCTCGCAGGAGGCTGAAAGGCTTTAGCCGAAGTCCGACGCCCGAGGTCCGACGCCTGTCTTACTGCAGTACCACCTGGTCGCCTTCCTTCAGACCGCTCAGCACTTCGGTCTTGGCGCCGTTCGAGATCCCGATGTTGACGGCGACCTTGTCTTTGCCATCCTTGCCCTTCAGGTCGGGAATCTCGACCGAGGCCTTCTTGTCCTTGTCGTAAAGGATGGCGCCTTCGGGAATCTGCAGCACATTCTTGTGTTCTTCGAGGATGATTTCCGCGTTGGCGGTCATCTCGGCTTTCAGTTCGCCGCCTGGGTTCTGAATCGAGACCCGCACTTCAAAGGTCGTGACGTTGTCTTTCTCCACTCCCATGGGAGAAATCTTGGTCACCTTGCCGTCGAACGTCTTATCCTTGAACGATTCCACCTTGATGCGAGCCCGTTGTCCCAGATACACCTTGCCGATGTCGCTCTCGTCCACTTTGCCCTTCACATACACTTCGCTGGTGTCGCCCAGCGTCATGACCAGGGTGGCCGATGAACCCAGCACCAGGATCGAACTGACCGCGTCGCCCATTTCCACATCGCGCGACAACACGATCCCGTCAATCGGCGAGACGATATCGGTGTAGCTGAGCTGCTCTTCGAGCTGCGTTAGGTTCGCCTGGTCCTGTGCGACGTTGGCCTGGGACTGCGCGATCTTGGCCTTAAGGACGGTGACTTGCGCCTTGGACACGTTCTGCTTGTTCAGCGCCATCTCGTAATTCTTCTCCGCGTCATCCAGCGCCGATGCCGAAACCACTCCGTCCTTCGCCATGCCCAGAGCGCGGTCATAGGCTCGCTTCAACAGGGGGACATCCGGGCCTTCCGCATCGACCTTGGCCCGCTGAAAGTCCGCTTGAGAGCTGGTAAGATTCGCTTCTGCCGCTTCGAGGGCGGCCCTCGACTGCGCCACCTGTGCTTCGATCTCGATTTTGTCGAGCTGCGCCAGCAGTTGGCCCTTCTTCACGTGGTCGCCATAGTCCACCAGCAGTTTCTTGACGATGCCGCTGGCCTTCGATTTCACTTCGACTTTCGTGATCGGCGTGACCTTGCCCGTGGCCACTACGCTCTTGGCCAGGTCGCCTTTTTCCACTTTGGCCAGCTTCGACGGATCAATCTTCGTCCCGCCGCTCTTGGCCGCAATGACTCCCACTGCGATCAGCAGAATTATGCCCAGTCCGACGCTGCTCCATATGATCAGTCTGCGGCGCTTCTTCTTATGGTTGTTTCCGTTTCCGTTCACAACGCCTCCTCGGGGTACTGCCAGCTGGAGATTGGGAGCCATGGCGCCCTCACTCTGTAGTACGGGGCCAGAAGTGCTTTTGTTCCAGGGACCTCAGAAAATCGATCCCAGTGATGTGATCTGTGAGATTCGCGGGCTGCCGGAAGGGTTGTTAACCCTCCCCGTGCCTGCCAGTTAGACCATCCACCTCTGAAAAGGATAGCGGGCCGTGAGGTTGATTTCTGTGACCCTGCGCACCCTCGGCCAGCGGGCAACTAACCACTGGCAACCGGTTGTGAATGTTAGAATTACCTTTCCATGATCGCCTTTGTGCTGCTCCGGGTCTTGCTGATCCTGCTCCTGGTGGCAGCCAATGCGTTCTTCGCCGCCGCCGAATTCTCCCTGGTCAGCGTCCGCGACACGCGTATCCAGCAGCTTATCGAGGCCGGACGCATCGGCGCCCGCATCGTGCAGCGCCTCCATCAGCATCTCGACGAAGTCGTCAACGGTGTGCAACTCGGTATCACGATGGTCAGCCTGACCCTCGGCTGGATCGGCGAGCCCATGGTCGCCCGCCTGGTGGAAGGCATGCAGTTCGTCCATCGCGTTCCGCACGCTGCCATCTACGCGCACACCATCGCCATTGCCATCGCTTTCAGTCTGATCACCTACATGCACGTGCTTCTTGGCGAACTCGTGCCAAAGACCCTAGCCCTGCAGCGCGCCGAGCAAATCGCCCTCGCCGTGGCTGCGCCCATGGAGGCTTTCCTCACCGTCACCCGCCCCATCCTTTTCTTTATGCGGCGTTCCGGAGGCCTGGCTCTCCGCCTGTTCGGCGCGCAACCCGCACGCCGCGGCGGCGCTGTTCATTCTCCCGACGAACTCAAGCTCATCGTCACCGCCAGCCGCCAGTTCGGCCAGATTCCAGAGTTCCAGGAAGAGATGATCCACAGCGCCATCGAACTGGACAACATCACCGTCCGCGAGGTCATGGTCGCCCGCCCCGACATTTTTTCTTTGCCCTCCGATCTCCTGCTCGACGACGCTCTTGTCCGCGTCGTCGATGGCCAACACTCGCGCATTCCTGTCTACGATTCGCAGCGTGGGCCGGAGCACATCGTGGGCGTGCTCTACTACAAAGACCTCATGCGCTGGATGCGCCTGCGTCTCAGTAATCTTGGCCAAACCAGCGCCACCCGCATTTCCCGCATGCAGATCTCCCAGATCATGCACGACGTGCTGGTCGTGCCGGAAACGAAGGTTCTCGCCGAGTTGCTCGCCGAATTCAAAGAACGACGCCGCCATCTGGCCGTTGTGGTTGACGAATTCGGCTCAACCGCCGGCGTCATCACGGTCGAAGACATCCTCGAACAGCTGGTCGGAAACATCGAAGACGAATTCGACGTCTCGCCCAGCGAGCCGGCGCTGGCAGATGAGTCGGTCCTCGTGCTGGAAGGGTCAGTCAACATCCGCGACCTGGAAACCGAGTATGGTTTGACTCTGCCCCGCGACGCCGGTTTCGAAACCTTGGCCGGATTCATTCTGGCGCGCCTGCAGCGCATTCCGACCCTGCGCGATTCGTTTGAGTACGAAGGCCGCCGCTACACGGTCGAAGAATTGGAAGGCCACCGCATCGCCCGCGTAAGAATTGAGAAGACCGCAAAGGTGGAAGGCGAAGCGGAAGCCGCCAAGGGGAGTGGGGACTGAACGATGCGAGTGAATGACGCTATTATCTACAAACTGCATTGTCATCCTGAGCGAAGCGAAGGACCTGTGCACTTGCCCGCGGTGCCTTGCTGCAGGCAAGTTGCATAGATCCTTCGCTTCGCTCAGGATGACAACGCTTGAGGACTCACATACCGGCCCCTGGCCCCTGATCCCTGAACCGAGAACCGACCACTGAGAACTCTCCTCCAACGCGTCCTCTACACCCTGCCGGTCATCTGGCTGGTGGTCAGCCTTGTCTTTCTCCTCATCCATCTCGTCCCCGGAGATCCCATCCAGCAGATGCTCGGCGAAGGCGCCCCCGCCGCCGATATCGCGGCCCTGCGCCACGCCTATGGCCTCGACGCCCCGCTCGGCGAGCAATACCTCCGCTACTGGGAAGGCGTCCTCCACGGCGACCTCGGGCGCTCCATCCGCTACAACCAGACCGTCGTCCGGCTTGTAGCTCAAAGATATCCCTACACGCTGCGCCTCACGCTGGCATCTCTGTTCGTGGCCATCGTGCTCTCGATCCCCGCCGGAGTCCGCTCCGCACGCCGCCGCAACCGCTGGGACGACCGCCTGCTCTCGATCGTCAGCCTTTTTGGCCTGTCGTTTCCCAACTTCGCGCTTGGCCCGATCCTGATTTTGCTTTTCGCCATCAAACTCGGCTGGCTGCCGGTCTCAGGCGCCGGCTCGTTCGCCAATCTTGTGCTGCCCGCCGTCACTATGGGCTCGGCGCTCGCCGCTATCCTCACACGCATGGTGCGCACTTCCATGCTCGAAGAGCTGAGCCAGGACTACATCCGCACCGCCCGCGCCAAAGGATTGCCCGAACGCACCGTCGTCTACCGTCACGCGTTGCGCAATGCCATGATCCCCGTGCTGACGGTGCTCGGCCTGCAATTCGGCGCGCTGCTGGCCGGCGCTATCGTGACCGAGACGATCTTCGCCTGGCCCGGCATCGGCCGCCTCACCATCCAGGCCATCTCCAGCCGCGATTATTACCTGGTTCAAGGCTGCATCCTGGCCATTGGATTGACCTACGTCGCCGTGAATTTCCTGACGGATGTGCTGTATTCCGTGGCGAACCCGAGGATCAGGCAATGAGTCGGTCCGAAGGAATGGGAGGTCATGTGCTGCGGTGATCACACACCGATCCCCGCGCCTGGAGAGCACACGCCTCCCTAATCGCCTGACCTGCTGATCAGGAAAAACTGTCTAGTCGGTTACGGAGCGGTTGCTCTGGCTGCGTCGATGGCCAGGCCCAACTCGCGCTCGGCGGCGCGCAAGTGCTCTTCAGCCTTGGCTCCGTGGCCTTGCATGTCGTAGTGGTTGGCGGCACGAGCGTGCTCCATCTCATGGATGGCTTCCACCACGTGTTTGTGAACGGCATCGAGATCGTGCCAGTCGCGGACCTGGGCTGAGAGCGCAGCCCCGGCAACAAACGACAGGGCGAGAGCGAGAACGGCGAGAACTTTCTTCATGGTTCTTCCTATAGATGTGAAATTTTTCCCCGGTGCAAAGCCCAAGGAATCACTGTACCTAACCCGCAACGTCTGAGAATGTTTCGCATTGCTGCAGCCTGGTAATAAGATTGGTGCGTCATGTCCAGCGCCGCCATCTCGTTCCGGCACCGAGTTGTGGCGAACGCCCGCCACAATCCGCTGGCGGCGAGCGGCATCGTGCTCGTCATCATCTTCGTGATGTTTGCCTTGTTTGCTCCTTGGATCGCACCGCAAGATCCTGCCGCGATCAATCTGCCCGCGCGCCTCAACCTTCCATCGCATGCGCACTGGTTCGGCACCGACGAACTGGGGCGCGACATTCTCTCGCGCGTCGTCTATGGTGCGCGCATCTCCCTGCAGGTCGGCAGCTCGGTGGTCGCCACTTCGCTGGTCCTCGGACTGATCATCGGCTCGATCGCCGGCTACTACGGCGGACGCATCGACCGCTTCGTCAACGTGGTGGTGATGAATGCATTCCTTTCCTTCCCCGGAATTCTGCTGGCCATCGCGTTCGTCGCCTTTCGTGGCCCGGGCATCTTCAACCTCGTGCTGGCGCTTTCGCTCGGCGGATGGGTGGGCTACGCGCGCCTGGTCCGCGGACAAGTCCTGGCCGCGCGCGAGCGCGAGTTCGTGGAGGCCGCCCGCGCCTTGGGCGCCAGCGACCTGCGCATCATCGTGCGCCACATTCTGCCGAACATCATCCAGCCGGTGATCGTGCAGGCCGCCATCGGCATGGCTGGAGCCGTTCTGGCGGAGGCGACCATGAGTTTTCTGGGGCTGGGCGTTCCGCCGCCCACGGCCAGCTGGGGAACCATGCTCAACGATGGCCGCGCCCATTTGTTCGACGCGCCGCATCTTGTTCTCTTTCCTGCGCTGGCGGTGATGCTGGCGGTGCTGAGTTTCAATTTCATCGGCGACGCGCTGCGCGATTATCTCGATCCTCGCGCGCGCATCGAGGCTGGACTCTGAAGCCGCCAAAACCCGTGCCAGTAAAGCGATTCGGCCAATAAACCCTTCCATCGGAGCCATTTAAAACTTCCGCAACATTTCTTGACAATCTGTGTTTCTTCCGGTGAGCGGCAGCAGCCGCCGGAGTTCAAAACAGAAGCGCCACAGGGAGAGACACCATGAAGAACGCATTCCGATTTTCCTTGATGAGCGCGGCCTTGGCGGCGTTTGCGCTGCCCGTCGTCGCGCAAAGCACGCAGAATACACCCTCCACGCCGGTTACCGGCCAGACGATCCAGGACCGCAAAGAGAACCAGCAGGACCGCATCGCCAACGGCGTTGCCAGCGGACAGTTGACCGCCGGCGAAACCTCGAACCTGGAAAAGAAAGAATCGAACCTGAACCAGGAAGAGCGCGACATGCGCAAACTGGATAACGGCCATCTGACGTCGGCCGACAAGACCACGCTGAACCAGCAGCAGAACCAACTGTCCCACCAGATTTATCAGGACAAGCACAACTCGGCGGTGCAGAACACGAATCCGAAGAGCGAAGTGGGCCAGCGCGCGGAGAATCAGCAGGACCGCATCGCGCAGGGCATCAAGAGCGGACAGTTGACCGCTGGCGAAACTGCTAACCTGGAGAGCAAAGAGGCCAAAATCAATAAGGAAGTGCGCAACGATCGCAAGGCCAACGGCAGTAAGCTGACCCAGCAAGAAAAGACGCAGGTCAACCGGCAGCAGAACAAGATGTCGCGCCAGATCTATCGCGACAAGCACAACGGCCGCCATCAGTAGAGTCGAACGGCAAACCGCAAGGAGACCCGTAAAGTTGCAGCGCCTCCGGAGATTCCGGAGGCGCAGTTATTTTCCGCAAAATTCTGCGCCTCCCGTAACCCGGTGAAAACAAGCCAAATCAAGATCTTGACACAAATCGCATATTGCAATATAAATATCTCGATTTGGAATATAGAGATGTTTGGGGGCGGTGGTTGTGAAGCTGGGCGAGAAAATCCGTTACCTGCGCGAGGTGGAAGGGTCGCTGCGCGGGTTGGGACGGCCGATGACGCAACAGGAGATCGTTCGCGCCCTGCGCAAGGAACTGGGGCAAGGCAAGAGCATCAGCCAGTCCTACTTGTCACAGATCGAAAACGGCTCGCGGCCGCACATGACGCAGTCCTCGCGGGCCCTGCTGGCGAAGTTCTTTAAGGTCCATCCCGGATTTCTGGTGGATGACCCCGAGGGCTACCACGCCGAGTTGACTTCCGACCTGCGCACGGTGGAAGGCCAGCTTGACGTCTGGCTGCTGCAAGGATCGGAGCGTTTCGCCAGTGACCCGGAGGTCAGCAATGTGCTGATCAAGGCCGCGCGCGAAAAAAACACGCGCCGCTGCCTGCTGTTGCTGGGTGCCATTCTCGACACGCCGGGACTGGCCGACCGCTTGCTCGAGGCGTTGCGGCCCGAACTCACAGCCGGAAGCGACCATCACCGCGCAGCGCATGCAGAAGGGAGGCGAATCCGATGAACTCGGGAGGCTTTACCTGGGCGGATTTCTACCTGATCTGTTTTGCAGTCGGCTTTTGTTTCAGCTTCTTTTCGTTCGTGTTTGGAGGCCATCGTTTTGGCCGTCTGCACCTGCCGCATTTCCATGGGCACGGCATCGGGCATCTGCCTGCCGCGCACGGCCCAATCGGGCACGCACCGGCGGCGGGCGGTCACGCACCCGTAACGCACGGAGCAGGTGGCCCGCGTGGTGCGGCAAGCCGTGGGAGTGTTTCGCCCCTCAACCCGCCGTCGATCGCTGCGTTCCTCGCATGGTTTGGCGGCACCGGTTATTTGCTGTCGCGCTTTTCCGCGATCTGGGTGGGCTTCGGGTTGATTCTGTCTGCAGGAGCCGGTCTGGTCGGGGGAGGAATCATCTTCTTGTTCCTGAGCAAAGTTCTGATGTCGGATCAAGAGTTTCTTAATGCGGCTGACTTCGAAATGGTCGGTGTGCTCGGCAAGCTTTCGGTTCCGATTCGCGAGGGCGGCACGGGCGAGTTGATCTATTCGCAGATGGGCACGCGGCGGGTCTGCGGCGCCCGCAGCGACGACGGTGCTGTGCTCGCCAAGGGCGCGGAGGTTGTGGTCACCCGTTATGAGAAGGGAATTGCGTTCGTTCACCTCTGGAGTGAGTTGTCCGGCGAACTGGACGAGATCAGCAAGAGTGAAAGGCCGTTGGAGTAGGAACGGTCACCGGGCTTGACATGAATCGCAGCTGGTACAAAACGGCGGTCTTGCTGATGTGGCTGGCACTTCCCGCTGCGGCGTGTAATTACTGGCGCGCCTGGGATCAGTTGCCCGTGCGCATGGCGGTGCACTTTGACGCGAACTGGCAGCCCAACGGCTACACTTCGCGCGAAGGCGCGGTCGAACTAGGACTCGGAATCATGGCGGTGCTGCTGGTGCTGTTTACGGTGGCAACCCTGATCGTCCGTGCCCTGAAGCCGAGCGCCAGTTGGCCGGCTTTGCTGCTGTCGTGCATCGTGTTGGGTTTTTGTTGGTACGGCAACAACTCGATTATCAGGTTCAACCTTAATCGGGTCGCGCCGCGTCCGCCGCCGGTAAACATCACGGTTCCCGAGTGATGAACGAAACGAGACATGAATTCTTAACCTGCATTCGTAATAGGAGGCGTTATGTTCGATTTGTCCCACGTGATGGTGATTTGGATCTTTGTCGGGCTGGGGGTGATGGTCATTCTGTTCTTGATCAGCGGAATGGCCAGGATTTACCGCAAAGCGGGGCCGCACGAAGCGCTCATCGTATACGGCTTTGGCGGAACGCGCGTCGTGAAAGGCCATGGAACGCCGGTCTTGCCAATGTTTCAGGTTTGCCGCGGACTTTCGCTCGAGCTCATGTCGTTCGACGTGGCGCCGCAGCAGGATCTGTACACGAAACAGGGCGTCGCCGTGACCGTGGAAGCAGTGGCGCAGATCAAGGTGAAATCCGACGACGAGTCGATTCGCACTGCGGCCGAGCAGTTCCTGACCAAGACCGATCAGGAGCGCGAAGGCCTGATCCGGCTGGTGATGGAAGGGCACCTGCGCGGCATCATCGGCCAGCTCACGGTGGAAGAAATCGTGAAGCAGCCGGAGATGGTTTCCGACCGCATGCGCTCCACTTGCGCCGACGACATGAACAAGATGGGCCTGGAAGTGATCTCGTTCACGATCAAAGAAGTCCGCGACAAGAACGAATACATCACCAACATGGGCCGTCCCGATGTCGCGCGCATCAAGCGCGACGCAGATGTAGCGGCGGCCGAAGCCGATCGCGACACCGCCATCAAACGCGCGCTGGCGACGCGGGAATCAGCGGTCGCGAAAGCACAGGCCGACCAGGAGAGAGTGCTGGCTGAGACGCTTTCGCTGGCCAAGCAGGCAGAGGCGCAGCGCGACCTGGAGGTAAAAAAAGCGCAATTTTTGGAGGTTACCAAGCGCCAGCAGGCGCAGGCCGATAAGGCCTATGACATCCAGACCAACATCATGCAACAGCAGGTGATCGCCGAGCAGGTGAAGGTGCAGCAGGTCGAGAAAGAGCAGCAGGTCAAGGTGCAGGAAGCGGAAATCAACCGCCGTGAGAAGGAACTGATCGCGACCGTGCTGAAGCAAGCCGAGATCGAGCGTCAGCGCATCGAAACTCTGGCCGAAGCTGAGAAGCAGAGGCTGATGGCGGAAGCCGAGGGACATGCGGCGTCGATCCGCGCGCAGGGCGAGGCCGAAGCCGAGATCATCTTCAAGAAGGGTGAAGCCGAAGCCAAGGCGATGAACGTGAAGGCCGAGGCTTTCCAGGAGTACAACCAGGCAGCGGTATCGACAAGTTACTCACCGGCCTGCCCGAGGTGGTGAAGGCGCTGGCCAGCCCGCTGGCGAACGTCGACAAAATCACGGTCATCTCCACGGGCAATGGCGATGCCGCCGGCCTGAACAAGATCACCGGCGACATCACCAAGATGGCGGCGCAGGTGCCGGCGCTGTTCGAGACGCTCTCGGGCATGCCGCTGGCGGAGTTGCTCGGCAAAGTGCGGCAGATCGGCGACAAGTCGGCGAAACCGGCCGATCCGCCAAAGAAGTAGCGAGGCGAAGGAATCGGAGTAGCGAGTTATGACGAGCAAACCAAGGCACGCGGGACTGGGCATCGCCGTGGGCGCCGCGTTAGGCGTGGTGGCCGGACTTCTGGCCGGCAACGTAGGCGTTTGGATCGCCATCGGAGTCGCAATCGGTATCGTGATCGGGGCCTCGTCCCGGCGCAAGGCAGCGGAATGTCCGGAGTGCGCGCAAATCCATCGCGCACATGAATTGAAGAGGCAGATATGACAAGAAACAGGAAGCTCGGAACTGCCATCACGCTGGTCACTGCTGTAGGAGCGGCACTTGGCGTGCTCGCAGGCTATATCAGCATCACAACGGCGGTCGGCGCGGCAGTGATCGGAATCGTAATCGGAACTGCGGTGGCGCGCGGAAGGTTTTCGAGCGCGCCGGATGCAGAGTAGAGAAATTGATAGGGCCACCCGGAACGTGGTGGCCAAAAGGTAAGAGCTATGAGCTAGAAGCTAGAAGTAAAGAAGGGGGTTCACCATGGCATTACTGGAGCGTGTGGCAACGTTGGTTCGGGCTAATCTCAACGACCTGATTGATAAGGCCGAGGATCCCGAAAAGATGATCAAGCAGGTCATTCTCGACATGCAGAACCAGCTTCTGCAGGTCAAGACGCAGGTGGCGATCTCTATCGCCGACCAGCACCTGCTGGAAAAGAAGCAGAAAGAGAACGAAGACAAAGTGGCCGAGTGGATGCGCAAAGCTGAGCTGGCGGTAGACAAGAAGGAAGACGATCTGGCGCGCGCGTCGTTGCAGCGAGTGGAGAGCTATCGCGAGCTGAGCGAGAACTTCACCCAGCAGGTCGTCGATCAGAAGGCGCAAGTCGAAAACCTGAAGTCCGCGCTGCGGCAACTGGATCAGAAGCTGACCGAAGCCGAAGCCAAAGCCGACCTGCTGATCACGCAGCATCGCCGCGCCCGCGCCGTGGGCAAGGCCAGCGACGCACGCTTGGCTTCCGGCGACGGCTCGAAGGCCGCAGCCTTCGACCGCATGAAGCGCAAGGTCGCGCATTCAGAGGCCGTGAGTCAGGCCAAGTCGGAGATCGCTGCCGATAACCTCGACGATCGTCTGGCTGCGCTGGAGAAGCAAGACCGCATCGAGCAGTTGCTGGCCGATCTGAAGCAGAAGCGCGGGGCGTAGTGTGGCGCGGGCGCCCTCGCCCGCGGATGCCGCGCCCTGAAACGCCTAGCCCTTGGTCCAGTCCTCGATCTTCAACTGCTTCACGCGCTGGAAGACGCGGTCGTGCGTGACCAACGTGGCGCCGGCGGCGAGTGCCTGGGCGGCGATCATCATGTCGAGATTACCCATGGGAGTGCCTGAATCTTCCAATGTGCTGCGGAGGGTCGCGTAACGCTGAGCGGCCGGCGAATCCCAGGGCAGGATCTCGACACGCAGCAGGAACTCGTCCACCGCGAGCTTTAGCCCGGCGGCTTCTGGCCTGCGGGCAACGCCAAAACGCAACTCCGCCTCGGTCACCACGGAGATCCCAACCTCGGCCATGGGCACCTTCAGCAGCCGTTCGCGCACGCGCGGAACGTTGCCTTTGATCACGTAGCTGGCCACGTTTGTGTCGAGCAGGTAACGGACAGGCATCAGAACAACTTCCGTTTTTGCGGCGGGGTATCGCGACGGTTTGAGAGGAAGTCTTCGGGAATCTGGAGGTCGTCGGTCAGATCGAAGAAATCCCGCCAGGAGTCAGGCCTGCGGGAAAGGATGACATCGCCCGTGGCCGGATCGCGGCGGACATAGACCTCCGAGCCAGGGAAACGAAAGTCCACGGGCAGACGGACGGCCTGACTGCGGCCGTTGCGGAAGAGCCTGGCAGTATGAGCCACTGGTTAATCCTCCCTGATCGATATCATAGTATATCACATAGTCTCTATCACGATATAGATCATCTTTAGAAAACACCCTATCGTTCGCAGAAGCTTGAGCCAGGCGGCTTCGTATTTCCTTCGCTCTCTCAATCGCGGCCCGCGTGCAGGACGACGTCTTGAAACGAAATCGTCGAGGTTCAAGAATGAAGCAGACCATCTATGGTGCTGAGCTGTCGCCAACTAGCTCACCCTTACATCCATTGACGGCCCTGCCCGCATCTCTCTATTCTTAGTAATAGTCACAATTCGAAGGACGTCCATGAAGAAAGTTGCAATCCTGACCCTATTGGCCCTGGCGGCGGCAATTTTGAGCTGCGGCACCCGTACTCCCACCACCACGGTCGAGACAACGACCAGCGGAAACTGGGAAGCCCAACTCGTCGGAGGCATCGGTCCGGCCAGCCAGCTGAACTTCTTGACCCAGTTCAGACTCACCAACGTCAATGGGGCGAGTGAACCACTCAGCATTACCGGCTTCGGCTTCTTTAATTTAGGACCGTGTTTCGTTTCTGTCCCCCCCCCCGCGGGTACAGCCTCGTTGAACACCAACTCTGCCAACCAGGTGACGGGTTCGATGACGTATACCGTCACGTCGGCAACGCCCGCGGGAAACACGCTTACGCTGACCACAGGTACCAGTGGCGGCGTTAGCGGCACGGCCAGCGGTACCCCGGGAACCGTCCTGGTCATGACGAATGGAGTTGTCTGGGGGGGCTGGACCCTGTCCACTACCAACAGCAGTTCCGGTTGCACGGGGAGCGGCACTTTCCTCATGTGTCAGGGCGCTGCCACCTGTACTGTTCCTTAGAACAGCGCTCTGCGCAGTGAGCCCGCCGGACCTAGATCTGTTCGTCGTCGTGCTTTCGCCATCTTGCCCGGCCCTTCCTTCCGCCTGCCCCGCTGCTATACAGTGTGAGCCATGGGTGGCCTAATCACGCCGCGCCAAGCCATACCGCGCGCACTGCACGAGATCGCTGAAGCCGTGGGATCCCGCCTGATTGGCGATGGCCGCGTCGCGGTGAGTAACGTAGCCAGCATCGATTCGGCCACAGAGGAAGATCTGGTCTTCGTCGAGGACGAAAAACATTTGGCCGCAGCTTTGCAGTCGAAGGCCGGCGCGGTCATTGCAGGAGAATTCGCCGCGGCTGCTTCTTGCAGCAAGCCCTTGCTCATCAGCGACCACCCCAAACTCGCTTTCGCCCGGGCAGCGCGGTTTCTCCGCGAGGGATCGCCCCTCGAAGTCGGTCAGCAGCAGGGGAAAATCCACGCGACGGCGGTGATTCATCCTTCCGCCGTATTGGGTACGGGCGTCTGTGTGGGAGAGCGAGCGGTGATCCGCGAACAGGCGCACATCGGGGAAAGAACACGGATCGGAGCAGGCTGCGCCATAGGAGCCGGCGTCATCCTGGGCCGCGACTGTGAAATCTATCCCAACGTCACCATTTATCGAGGAAGCACACTGGGCGACCGCGTGATCGTGCATGCGGGCGCGGTGCTCGGAAGCGACGGCTTCGGGTACGTGCGCGACCGCCAAACCGGCCACTACGAGAAATTCCCTCAGGTCGGGCAGCTCGTGATCGAAGATGACGTCGAGATCGGCGCCAATACAACGATTGACCGCGGCGCGCTCGACCAAACTCGCATTCGACGAGGCGCGAAGATTGACAATCTTGTGCATGTCGGCCACAACTGCCAGATCGGCGAGGACGTCATCATTGCGGCGCAGACGGGCCTGTCGGGAAGCATCGTCATAGAAAACGGCGCAGTTCTGGGCGGTCAGGTGGGCATTGGCGAACACGCGACCATCGGCGAGGGAGTCATGCTCGGCGGGCAGGGCGGAGTCCTGCCCAACAAAATCCTGCGCGGCAAAGGCGTGGCGTTCTGGGGAACTCCGGCGCAACCGCTGCGGCAGTATCTGAAGCAACTGGCGACGCTGGCACGGCTGGCGAAAAAGGACTAGCCAAGATCGTGGCACTCATCGTCATCGGCGGGCATTCGCGCAGCGTGGGCAAGACCAGCGTGGTGGCCGGGTTGATCTCTGCCCTGCGTGAGTTTGGCTGGACGGCGGTGAAGATTACGCAGTACGGCCATGGCATCTGCTCGGCCAGCGGCGGGGAATGCGACTGCGCGACCGCCGATCATTCTTGGGCAATTTCCGAAGAGCGCGACCGTTCAGGCGAGTCGGACACGTCGCGGTTCCTGCTGGCGGGAGCGGAGCGGGCGGTATGGGTGCGCACCGAACAAGGGCGGCTGGCCGAGGCCATACCCGAGCTGCGGACGAGAATTGCGGATGCGGGCAACGTGATCATCGAGTCCAACAGCGTGCTGAAGTTTCTGCGGCCGGATTTGTATCTGACGGTTGTCGATCCGGCCACGCCCGACTTCAAGAACTCGGCACGAGAGTTCCTCGATCGCGCCCATGCCGTGATTTTGCATAACGGCGGGGGCGGCGCTCAATGGCAGGCCGTTTCTTTGAAGCCGGTGGCGGGGCGGCCGGTCTTCCGTATCACGCCGCCCGAGTATGTCACGCTGGAGATTGTGGAGTTCGTTCGATCGAACCTGGCTGCACAAGTCACGCAAAAACAGAACTGACCCTGACAATGTCTCGGTTTGGTTGTTCGGACCGACTGCCCTGTCGAGCCTCGCTCGACCGGACAGCCGGGGCGGCTGTCCCCACATGGTTGTTTTCGCAAACTGACACACTTCCCTTACCACTGACCACTGACAACTGCTCTTTGCTATCCTTGCGCGTGCGGCAAATTCACTCCAGCGCTTGGCTTCTGGTGGTCTTGTCGGCAGTTCTGCAGGTACTGATCTTTCCCCTTCCCGGCATCTATATCTTCTCTTGGTTTGCGCTTACACCGCTGATTGTCGCGCTGCTGCGCGCGCGTCCGGCAGGCGAACTTGAAACTGCGGATGGGGTCAGATTGCGGCCCGCCGCACCCGGGCAGGCGTTCCTGCTGGCCTACGTTTGCGGAATCTTGTGGTACGCAGGGACCTGCTACTGGATCTACGACACGATGCGCCAGTACGGTGGACTCAGCGCGCCGATGGCGGCCCTGGCGCTGTTCTTGTTTTGCTGTTACCTCGGGATCTATCACGGATTATTCGGTCTGCTGCTGAGCCTGCTGGTCAAAGGGTCACGAGACTATCGGCGCGCTCTGGCGACCGCGCCATTTCTCTGGGTAGCGATGGAACTGGCCCGCACTCGCGTCACAGGGTTCCCGTGGAATTTGCTGGGAATCGCCCAGGTGGATAACGTTGCCCTGTGCCGCATCGCCGAATGGACGGGCGTCTACGGCATCTCTCTTGAAATTGCGCTGGTGAATGTCGCGTTCGCAGCAGCGTTCCTCGTTCCGCGGCAGAGGCGCGGTGCGATGTTGACGGCAGCGCTGGCTGCCGCTGCGGTCCTGCAGGCGGGGAAACTCATGGAAGCTCCGGCGGCGATCGCTGACCATGCCGCGCTGCTCGTACAGCAGAATATTCCGGTATCGGCTGACTGGACGCCAGTGTATTTTCAGCGGACCCTAAACGAACTGGCGGAGCTAAGTGTGAGGTCCGCGGCCAGCCCTGGGGCCACGGAAGTCGACTTGGTCGTCTGGCCGGAGTCGCCCGCTCCCTTCTTTGACCACGATGCGAGATTTCGGAACGTGATCAGTGACGTGGCGCGCCAGAGCGGAGCCTGGGTTGTGACTGGGGTTATTGGAACTGGATCGCCGCGCGCGAGCGGAAAGACTCCTCTGATGTTCAACTCCGCTGTGTTAGTTAGCCCCACCGGTCAATGGACTGCCCGCTACGATAAGGTTCATCTGGTTCCTTTCGGAGAGTATCTGCCGTTCCCGAGCCTGTTCTCGTTTGCTGGAGGCCTGACCAGGGAAGTCGGCGAGTTTGGGCGGGGCACATCGCGCAAACCGCTCGACGCAGGCGGCGAGCAACTTGGCGTGTTCATCTGTTACGAATCTGTCTTCCCAGATGAAGTGCGGCAGTTTGCCGCGCAGGGCGCGCAGGTTCTGGTCAACATTTCCAACGATGGCTGGTATGGAGACAGCGGCGCGTACGCGCAGCATTTGAACCAGACTCGCATGCGCGCCATCGAGAACCATCGCTGGCTGCTGAGCGCGACCGATACCGGAGTTACGGCGTCGATCGATCCCTGGGGACGACTTGCGGCGCGAATTCCCCGCAAAGAGCGAACGGCGCTGATCGCTCCCTATGCCCCCACGTCCGTAACTACTCTTTACACTCGACGTGGCGACTGGTTCGCCTATGCGTGTGCGATAATCTCTCTGGGAGCGCTCGTGGCGCGCTTGGCACTTTCCAAAAAACCGCAGGAAGGCTGATCGGTCCTCATGAATCAAGAGTTGGAACAGTCCTACGAGAAGTTGAGCAAGAAAGTACAAGAACTCCGGGAGTATCTTTGACGCGGGGAACCTCCGTCCGCAACTAGCCGAAATCGAGAAGCAGGCTGCCGACCCGGCACTTTGGTCGAATCCGCAAAGGTCGCAGCTCGTGATGCGCGAAAAGAAGCGGTTGGAGCACGTGCTCTCGACCGACGCCGACCTGGCACGACGCAGCGACGACATCGCCGCCTATTTTGAGCTTGCCAAAGAAGGCGAGAATGTGGACGCCGACTTGCAGCGAGAGATCGGCTCCCTGAGCGATCTGCTTGACAAGCTTGAAACCGAAACCCTGCTTTCCGGCGAGAACGATGCCCGCAACGCCATCGTGACCATTCATCCCGGCGCGGGTGGCACCGAGTCCCAGGACTGGGCCGACATGCTGTTGCGCATGTATCTGCGCTGGGCCGAGCGCCAGCGATTTGAGACCGTACTCTACGACTATCAGCCGGGCGAGGAGGCTGGGCTGAAATCGGCGACATTCGCGGTCAATGGCGAGTACGCGTACGGACTCCTCTCCAGCGAAATCGGTGTCCACCGGCTAGTGCGTATTTCTCCGTTCGATCAAGCCAAGCGGCGTCATACTTCATTTGCCAGCGTATACGTGTCGCCGGAAATCGACGACAGCATCGAGGTGGTGATCAAGCCGGAAGACATCCGCGTGGACACCTACCGCTCCAGCGGCAAAGGCGGACAGCACGTCAACACCACCGACTCGGCCGTGCGCATCACGCACATTGCAACCGGCTTGGTTGCCAGTTGCCAAAACGAGCGTTCGCAGCACAAGAACCGTGACCGCGCTATGAGCATGCTGCGCTCGAAGCTCTACGAGTTTGAGATGGAGAAAAAGCGCGAAGCTACGAAAAAGATCGAGGATTCGAAACTCGACATCGATTTCGGATCGCAGATTCGTTCTTATGTGTTGCAGCCATACCGGATGATCAAAGACCATCGCACCAAGACGGAAGTCGGCGACGTGGACCGCGTGCTCGACGGCGACCTGCAGCCCTTCATCCGGGCGTATCTGCTGGCGCGGCGTGGAGAGAGACAGTGAAGCGTGCAGCGAAAAAACGCCCAGCGCAGAGGACGCCGAGTACGCAGGGGGTCAAACTCGGTCCTCGCTTCATGCGGGCGTTTCAGTTTGCTGCCGAGAAACATTCCGGCCAGACGCGGAAAGCATCGACGATCCCCTACCTCGCGCACCTGATGGGCGTCGCGTCGCTGCTGCTGGAGGCCGGAGGCGATGAAGATCTGGCGATTGCGTCGCTGCTACACGATGTGGTCGAGGATTGTGGTGGAGCGCCGATGCTGAAGGAAATCCGCCGCCGCTTTGGCAACCGGGTCGCCAAAGTAGTAGGCGGCTGCACCGATGCCGATACGGACCCCAAGCCGCCGTGGCGTGAACGCAAGGAAGAGTACATCCGCCACCTGACGAAGGCGGATGCGGACACTCGACTGGTTTCGGCGGCTGACAAGCTGAATAACGTGCGCTCCATCCTCAGCGACTACCGCGAATTGGGCGAATTCGTCTGGTCACGGTTCCATGGTGGACGCGAGGGCACTCTTTGGTACTATCGCACTTTGCGGGACGAATTTCTGCGGAGCCGGCCGAATCGCGTTACCCGGCAATTCGATCTGGCGGTGAAAGAACTCGACTCGCTGGCGGAGCATCCGATCTCTGCCGGCCAGGAATCGCAACCCGTCGTCGGGGCCTGAAGCTATGGCGCGCACCATTGATCAAATTCGCGCTTCGAGACTTCCCTCCCACATGATGCAGTTTGCGGCCCGCGGCGCGCTCCAAGTGCCGCCGGCCGAGAACATCGAGATTCTGGTTCATCTTGCCCGCCACAACAAGATCTTCGGCGAACTAGCACGTATGACCCTGGCAGGGTGGGATGAGAAGGCCTGCCTGGACTCCGCATCCGATCCCCAGACCTCGGCCGAGGTCCTCGAATACTTTATTTCGCCCGAGAACCTGCGCCCGAAGTTGCTGCCCGCGTTGCTCGAAAATCCGTCGGTGTCCGAGGGAGAACTGGCGAAGCTCGCCCTGGGTGCCCTGCGGGAGACCATCGCGGCCATGCTCACGAGCGCGCGGGTGCGATCGCTGACCGGCGTTCTCACCATTCTCAAGACGAATCCATACTTGAAGAAAGAAGAAGCTGCCGAGATTGACCAGCTTCTTAGTGCGACCGCCTCTACCAACGCAGTCGCTGCGGCAGATGAGACGGCGGATGCCGGGCAGGTCGCCTCGGGAGCAGAACTGAGCGCGGAAGAAGTGGCAGGCGCTCAAGCGGACAGCGCAGCCGAGCCAGCAGCCACTGGAGAACAGGATGAGAAGGTCTCCGCTTATCTCAAGGAACACGCCGATGAGATTGCCGCCGAGGGCGAGAAACCCTTTCAGTCGATTGGTGGGGTTGTCGAACTGCTTGGGCCCGACTATTTTCCCGTCACCCAGCGCGCGGATGTCCCGGCGCCGGTGGCCGCATCCCCGGCCACGGCGGCACTGAAGCCGGGCGTCGCTGTGGCCAAGAGGGCGCGTCCAGGCGAATCCGAGCGCAAGAACACGCTGCAGAAGATCAATGCTCTCGACGTCAAAGGACGCATTCAGCTCGCTTTGAAAGGCAACAAAGAGGAGCGCTCCATTCTGATTCGTGACGGCACCAAGGTCGTGGCTCTCGCCGTGCTCGACGCGCCCAAGCTCTCCGATGGCGAAGTCGAGCAGATCGCCAGCCAGAAGAATGTGCTGGAGGCTGTGCTGCGCCAGATTCCGCTGAAGCGGCGCTTCGTCAAGAATTACATCGTGGTGCGGAACCTGGTTGCGAACCCGCGGACGCCGATCGATCTTGGTCTGGGTCTGATGAAATACCTGCTGGCCCAGGATCTGAAGAACCTTTCTGCCAACAAGGAAGTTTCCGATACCATCCGCAAACTGGCGCTGAAGATGTATAAGCAGAAAGTAGAATCTGCCAACAAGAAATAAGGGAGGAGTTCCCTTGGTTTCGTTGCAATCTGATCCCATCGCCGATTTGCTCAGGCGCTCCAAGACAATCGCCGTGGTTGGCCTGTCCTGTAATCCCTTGCGCCCCAGCCACGGCGTCTCAGCCTATATGCAGAGCCACGGATATCGCATCATTCCGGTGAATCCTCAAATCGAGGAATGCCTGGGCGAGAAAGCCTATACATCGCTGCTCGATATTCCGGAAAAAGACGTGCCGGAGAAGATTGACATCGTGGACATTTTCCGCCGGCCGGAGTTCGTGGAACAGATTGTCGATCAAGCCATTCAGCTCAAAGTCCCAGCCATCTGGATGCAGGAGGACGTAATCCACGAAAAAGCTGCCGAGAAGGCGCGCCAGGCCGGGATCTTCGTGGTGATGGACCGCTGCATTTTGAAGGAACACAAGGCGCGGCTGGGCTAGCTCCCTCTAAGGTTTTTCCTTCCGCTGCGCAGAAGCGCCACCGGTCTGAGAGCGCAGGCGTTTGATTTCCTCCAGCCGCTCGCGAATGCGCTTTTCAATCCCCTCATTCGTCGGATGGTAATACACGCGGCCGCGCAGGTTATCGGGCAGGCATTGCATGTCCGCAACTTTTTCTTCCAGGTCGTGCGCGTACTGATATCCCCGGCCGTAGCCCAGGCCCTTCATCAAAGTGGTAGGCGCATTGCGCAGGTGCAGTGGAACCGGATCGGCTGAAGTTTGCTCGACGTCCTGCTTGACTTCGCCGTACGCGGTGTACAACGCATTCGACTTGGGTGCGGCCGAGAGATAAACCACAGCTTGAGCCAGCGCCAGATTGCCTTCCGGCATGCCGATGAAGTCCACCGCGTCGCGAGCCGCCATGCACAGCGAGAGCGCGTTGGGATCGGCGAGGCCGATATCCTCCACCGCCATGCGCACCACCCGGCGGGCAATGTAAAGCGGATCTTCCCCGGCTTCGAGCATGCGTCCGAGCCAGTAGAGTGCGGCGTCGGGATCGCTATTGCGCACTGATTTGTGCAGGGCCGAAATCAGGTTGTAGTGCTCTTCGCCGGTTTTGTCGTAAAGCAGAATTTTCTTCTGCAGGGCATCGCGGACAATGTCGTCGGTGATTTCTGCCGCGACGGGTGCCCCATTTCTCGCGTCTTTCGCGAGAAGTGGGGATTCCGCGGTTGCCCCATCCTTCTCGCGCTCTTTGCGAGAGGGTGGGGATTTGGCCAGCCCGGCGGCTACTTCGAGCACGTTGTAAGCGTTGCGAGCATCGCCGCTGGAATAGCTGGCAATCTTCTTGAGCACGTCGTCCGAGGCGCTCAGATTCATTTCGCCCAGACCACGTTTGCCGTCGCTGAGAGCGCGCCTCAGCAGCAGCACAATTTGGTCTTCGGTAAGCGGTTGCAACACGTAAACGCGAGTGCGCGAAAGCAACGCTGAGTTGATCTCGAACGATGGATTCTCGGTCGTCGCGCCGATCAGTCGAATATTGCCCTTCTCGACGTGGGGTAAGAAGGCGTCCTGCTGCGCCTTGTTGAAACGGTGGATTTCGTCGATGAACACGATCGTCCGCGTGCCGTACTGGCGGGCGCGCTCGGCGTCAGCCATGACCTGCTTGATTTCTTTGATGCCCGCGAGCACAGCGGAGAATTCAATGAAGTCCGCCTTGGTCATGTTGGCGATGATCTTGGCGAGCGTCGTTTTGCCTGTGCCCGGAGGTCCCCAGAAAATGAGAGAGCCCATGTCGTCACGCTCAATTTGCGTGCGCAGCGGCTTGCCGGGATTGATCAACTGCTCCTGCCCGACGAACTCGTCGAGTGTGCGCGGACGCATGCGGTCCGCCAGCGGTCGCGTCTTATCGGCGGCGCTGCCGGCGTTCGGAATGGGCTGAAACAGGCTCACAGTCGCCACGGCGCCAAGGGGCGCACGCTTCAGCTTAACTCATAGGGAGGGGTCGCGGGTGTCGAACGGACTAGCGCCTGAAGACGACTTCCCGGGTTGCCTCAACGAAGCGCAACTCCGGCGCTGCGGGCAGAGCACCGGTTTCCGCTGCGTAACGGTAAAAGAGTTGTAAGCCCTCCAGGCAGTCCGCATCCAGTTGGTAGTAAATGTTTTCGGTCAAATAGGCACGGACATCAGGCTCACTGAGACCGACGCGCGGCGCCCATTCGCGTGCAATCTGGTTGACGCTCGAGGGTTCGAGCCCATGATCGCGGGAATCACGAAATATCGCCGCTACGTCCAGCAACGGATCGGCCTCTCGCAGCGCCGCTCCGCGTATCGCCCAGAAAGCGAAAACGAAAGGCTTACCCGTGTAGCGGATCCATTCTTCGGCCAAATCGAGCGTCTGATACCGCGAGCGATCAATTCTTAGCGCTGGATCGCCAATCAGCAGGCCGGCGTCGTGCTCGGCCAGCATCTTCTCGACGTTTGGCTCCATCGGGAAGAAACCTCGTCCCCCTCCCAGCCACTTCTCGAAGAGAATTCTTGTCAGTGCCGCCGAAGTCATCGAAGAGGTGTCGAGCGCGACGGTGTGAACCTGAGTGATCGGCACTTTGCTCACCAGCAAGATGGACTGTACGGCGCGGCGCGAGGCGATCGCAATCTCAGGCAGCACCTGGAGTCCGGGGATCTGGGCATACGCCGCAGCCGGGATGATTCCTATGTCCGCCGTTCCCTCCGCCAGCGCGCGGGCGCAGGCCGAAGGCAGAGTGTAGGAAATCTCGAACTGGGTGCCTGCCTTGGCGTGCTCGAAGTCCCACATCAGCGGGGCCGTATTGAGGTAGGAAATCGCGGAAATGCGCAAAAGTCTCATTCTTTGCTCGATATCCACAATATTAACAAACCATTGTGACGGATGACCTTGACTCAGCGCTTTGCCGCTAAGTACAGTCCGCTCGGAGTACAACTTTGCCCACCGTCGCCGCATCGCCCGGCGCCACTTATCTTCTGGACTGGCTGGCCCTGGCCTTGACGCCGGGCCTCGGGCCCACGAAATCCCGGAAACTGGTCGAGCATTTTGGGACTCCCGAGGCCGTCTTCCGCGCTTCGCTTACCGAACTTGAAGCGACCGGGATTCAGGCTGTTTCGGCACAATCCCTGGCCACAGGGAAGTCAGCCGAGTTAGCGCGCGAAGAACTGGCACGCGCCGCCGCTGCCGGCGTGACCGTGATCTCCATGGACGACCCCGCGTATCCGCCTCGTCTGAAGGAAATCTACGATCCGCCCCTTACACTCTATGTTCGCGGCAGTCTGGAAGTGCTCACCAAGCCCGGCCTTGCCATGGTGGGAACGAGACATCCCACGCCCTACGGTTCGGGCATGGCCGAACGGTTGGCTTGCGATCTCGCGACACACGGACTGGTCATCATCAGCGGCATGGCGCGCGGCGTCGATACTGCCAGCCATCGCGGGGCAATTGCCGCCAAAGGCAAAACTCTTGCGGTGTTTGGCACGGGCGTCGACGTGATCTATCCGAAGGAAAACTCACGTCTGTCGGAACAGATTCTGGCGCTCGGTGGCGCGCACATCTCGGAATTTCCTCTGGGAACGTTCGCCGCGCCGCAGAATTTTCCCATCCGCAACCGCATTCTCAGCGGCATGTCGGTGGGAGTGCTGGTGGTCGAAGCCGCGGAATATTCGGGCACGCGCATTACCGCACGCTGCGCGCTGGAGCAGAATCGCGACGTTTTCGCCGTGCCCGGCAACGTCACCAACAAGAATTCCTGGGGGCCGAACACATTGATCAAACAGGGCGCCAAGCTGGTCGCGACCTGGGAAGACGTGTGGGAGGAACTCCCGCCAGAAGTACGACTTGCATTGACTCCCGCCACCTCGCCTGAATCCCCGGGCGCCTCCTCTGCATCTCTATTCCCGGACGAAGGCCTCCCTCCTCACGAAAAGCGAATCCTGAGCCTGCTGAAAGCCGACGAAACCACCCACATTGACGAACTGGTCGAGCGCCTCGAAACGGAGATGTCGTCTTCGGAAATCTTCGCCGCGCTGTTCGAACTGGAGTTGGCGGGCAAGATTCGGCAAATGCCGGGGAAAAATTTTGTGAAAAGCTTCTAGCTGCTAGCTCCTAGCTTCTAGCCAGAACCGGAAAGGTTAGGTTCAAGATGGAAGACTTTAAGAACTTGAAGGTTTGGGTTAAGGCTCATGAATTGACATTGGCTATTTATCAAAGCACTTGCCAATTTCCGAAAGAGGAGATCTACGGATTGACCAGTCAGATACGGCGCGCTGCTGCCTCCATCGGAGCGAACATCGCCGAAGGCTGCGGGCGCAGGTCGGATCCGGAGATGTAACGGTTCGTTCAGATAGCGCGGGGCTCGGCAAGCGAATTGGAATATCACCTGTTGCTCGCACGAGACCTCCAGCTTCTGTCGGTCGGGGAGTTCGAAGACTTGGACGCAAAGGTCCTCGAAATTCAGCGGATGCTAGCCTCACTCACTCAGTGTCTCGGAGCCGCGGTTTTGGCTAGAAGCTAGTACTAGAAGCTAGCAGCTTTCTTCCCGTAACTTGTTGCTTTCTGCCCATTCGTGCTAGCTTCGAAAAACGAATACCAACGTCATGAGGGTCAATTGTCAAAAGGTTTAGTCATTGTCGAATCGCCAGCCAAGGCGAAGACCATCCAGAAGTATCTGGGCAAGGGCTTCACGGTCGAGGCTTCGCTCGGCCACGTGAAGGACTTGCCCAAGAGCATCCTGGGCGTGGACACCAGCAACGATTTCGAGACCGACTACGTTGTCATCCCCGGCAAAGAAAAAGTTGTGGCCAGGCTGAAGAAGTTGGCGGCCTCGGCGGACGCGATCTATCTGGCACCTGATCCGGATCGCGAAGGGGAAGCGATCGCAGCCCATCTCGCCGATGAACTCGACGGGAACGGCAAGGGAAAGAAAGCCAAGAAGGCAAAAACAAAGAAGGGCGAGCCGGAACCTCCGCCGCGCATTCAGCGCGTCACCTTCAACGAAATCACCAAGCGCGCGGTGCAGGCTGCCTTCGAGCATCCGCGCACGATCGATCAGAACCTGGTGGACGCGCAGCAGGCGCGCCGCGTGCTTGACCGGCTCGTGGGATATCAGGTTTCTCCCTTGCTCTGGGATAAGGTTCGCCGGGGCTTGTCGGCCGGCCGCGTGCAGACAGTCGCGCTGCGCCTGATCGTCGAGCGCGAACGCGAAATCAAGGCATTCGAAAAGAAGGAATACTGGACGATCGATGCCCATCTCGCCGCCGCGAAACCTCCGGCGTTCGACGCGCGATTCCTGGGCAAGGGCGAGGCAAAAATAGAAATTCCCAACGGGGAAGAAGCCGAGAAAATTCGCGCTGCCCTGGAGAAATCCGACTGGGTCGTTCGGGCCGTCGACAAGAAAGAACGCCGCCGTAACGCCGCTGCTCCGTTCACGACCAGTAAGCTGCAGCAGGACGCCTCACGCAAACTGCGCTTCAGCGTGAAGCGGACCATGATGATCGCGCAGCGCCTGTATGAAGGCGTGGAACTCGGAGAAGAAGGATCCGTCGGCCTCATCACCTATATGCGTACGGATTCCGTGCGGGTTGCGCCCGAGGCGATTCAGGAAGTTCGGGAATACGTGGACAAAGAATACGGCGCTGTCTATCTGCCAGAGTCGCCGAACGCCTACAAAGAGAAAAAAGAAGCGCAGGCTGCTCACGAGGCGATTCGCCCAACTTCGGCGATGCGCCATCCCGACGAGATCAAGCAGTATTTGAAGGAAGACGAATTCAAGGTCTACAAGCTGATCTGGCAGCGCTTCGTCGCATCGCAGATGAACCCCGCGGTCTTCGATCAGACTACAGTGGATATCGACGCCAGGACCCGCGATGACGTTTTCTGGTTCCGCGTGACCGGCTCGGTTCTCAAGTTCGACGGTTTCTTGAAGATCTACGAGGAAGCGAAAGAAGGCAAGGACGAGGAAGACGAGGAACTGAAGCACAAACTGCCCGCGCTCGAAGCCGGACAGAAGCTCACCCTCAAGCAACTGAAGCCGGAGCAGCATTTCACCGAGCCGCCGCCGCGCTACAACGAAGCTTCGCTGGTGAAGGAACTGGAGGAGCGCGGCATTGGCCGGCCCTCAACCTACTCGGCAATTCTTTCGACCATCCAGGAGCGGCAGTACGTCCAGAAACTCGGCGGGAAGTTCGTTCCCACCGAAATCGGGTTGGTCGTCACCGATCTGCTGGTGGAAAACTTCCGCGACATTTTCGATGTGCAATACACGGCGCGTCTGGAAGAAGAACTCGATGAGATTGAAGAGGGCAAGGAAAAGTGGACCGATGCGCTCGCCGAGTTCTACAAGAAGTTCCAGAAGGATCTCAAATATGCCGCCAAGCATATGGAGAACATCAAGCGGATGGAGAAGCCCACAGACGAAAAGTGCGAACTCTGTGGCTCGCCGCTGGTGATCAAGTGGGGCAAGCACGGGTCCTTCTATGCCTGCAGCACGTATGACAAAGACGATCCCAACACCTGCAAGTTCACCAAGGAGAACCCGATTAACCTTCCCGACCTTGACTCGGCCGACATGCAGGAGACTACGCAGGAAGAATACTGCGAAAACTGCGGCCGGGTGATGGTGCTCAAGCGCGGGCGCTTCGGCCAGTTCATGGCGTGCACAGGATATCCGGACTGCAAGACCACGCGACGTCTGGATCAAGGTAAGAGAGTTCCTGATATCCCGCTCGACGAGCTTTGTCCAAAGTGCGGGCGGAACATGATGATCCGCCATGGCCGTTTTGGCGAATTTACGTCCTGCAGCGGCTATCCCGAATGCAAATACGTCAAACAGAATTTCATCGGCGTGAAGTGCCCGGAGTGCAAGGAAGGCGATCTGGTCGAAAAGCGCGCGCGCAAGGGCAACACTTTTTACGGTTGCGGGAATTATCCGAAGTGCAAGTTTACTTCGGCGTACAGGCCCATCGCCGAAAAATGTCCGAGCTGCGGCAGCGAGTATCTGGTCGAGAAAAATCTGAAGACGGGACCGGTGATCGCCTGCCCGAACAAGGAATGCAATTACGAGCGGCCGGCGCCTCCGCCGGAAGCGGCGGCGACCACAGCGTAGTAAATTGAGTAATTGTGTAATTTGGTAATTGGGTAATTTGAGGACGCCGAAGCGCATTAGGGACCCAATTACACAATTACTCAATTACAAAATTGCTCAATTACCCACTGGAGCGTGATCTGACCCATGGCCAAGAAACCGACCACAGCCGATGCTCACCTGATCCTCGAACTCTACGACCTGCGCCGCGAACCGGAGATGCGCAAAGCCCGCAACTGGTGGGTGATGGAATTTTTCCCGCGGAACGCCGACGACTTCCTCAAGGTGTCCTCGGCCATGGGTACGCAAGAAAATGCCTGGCTGCGGCAGGTGGGCGGCTATTGGGGCATGGTTACATCGTTCGTATTGGCCGACGTGCTGAACGAGGAGCTCTTCCTGCAACCAGGATTTAGTGGCGAGTTGTTCCTGATCTACGCGAAGATTCATCCCTTCGTCAAAGAACTGCGCGAAAAGCTTGGCGACCCGGAAGCATTTCTCAATCTGGAAAAGGCCGTGACGCGCACGAAGTGGGGCAGGAACCGCCTGCAGTTCATGATCAAGCGGGTCGAGGTTATGCGGCAGAAGATGAAAGGCAGCTCCTAGCTTCTGGCTCTTAGCTTCTAGCTCACAACCCCAAGGCTTCGAGATACGGGGGCCCCTCCCCTCAGTGCGCGTTACGAGACTCCTGAAAGCTTTCCCAACGCGCTACCTCGCTTTGGCTGGTAGCTAGGAGCTAGGAGCTTCGCTTCTGTTATCCTAATCGGTTGTGCGGATGATCTGGTGGTTCCTGATCCTGGGTGTCAGTACGCTGGTGGTCGTGTGCGTGGCGATTGCTCTGTATATCCACTTGCGGCGCAGCCTGCAACGTTCTCACCCCTCTCAGGAAGAGACTCTGACTGAGGCGGTGCGCCAGACCGACCGCATCGAACGCTGAATGTCATTGGTTACAACTGGGGGATCAACATGGCCAAGGCGGCAGTTCTAGCCACACCGCAGGAGCGGGCGATCGAGACCGGGCGACAAGTCGCGCTCGTGGCAGGCGCGAGCTTGTTGGTCGCGCTCTGTGCGCGTGTCACCATTCCGTTGATGCCGCTCACACTCGTCCCACTGACCATGCAGAACTTCGGCGTGCTGCTGGCGGGTTTGCTGCTCGGGAGCCGCCGCGGATTCGCTGCCTTGATGCTGTACTTGATCGAAGGCGCAGCCGGATTGCCTGTGTTCAATCCTACTGGTCCCGGCGGAATCGCGCAGTTGCTCGGGCCGACCGGCGGATTTCTGATGATCTACCCCTTCGTTGCCTTCCTTGCCGGCTACATCTTTGAGCGCGGGATAAAGAGTTTCGCCCGTGCCGCGATCGCGGGTATCCTGGCTGAGATTTCACTTTTTGTTGGTGGACTGGCCTGGCTCTATCTGTTCACCCATTCCCTCGCGAAAGCAGCTTATTTGGGTCTTTACTGGTTTCTGGCTGCGGAAGTCATCAAAGTAATGTTCGCCGCCGCCATTGCTTCGCGCTGGCGCCGCAGCCGCAATGAAACAGCGGCATGGCAGTAGAATTCCTGGAGTTCACAAGACGATGACTGCAGTACCAGAAACAGTGAAATCCGCCAGCAGCAATTCATCAAGCCAGGCGCGCGAAATCGCCGTAGCCCACAGCCCGGATTCCGACGATGCCTTCATGTTCTATGGCTTGGCCACGAACAAAGTGCGCACGCCAGGCCTGCGCTTCACGCATACTCTCTGCGACATCGAGACTTTGAACCAGAAGGCTCGCGAAGCTGTCTATGACGTTACCGCAATTTCGTTCCACGCCTATCCCTACGTGCAGGACCAATACGCGCTGATGACGTGCGGCGGCAGCGTGGGCGAGGGCTACGGCCCCATGATCGTGTCGCCCCGCTCCTTCACGCAAAGTGAAATCAAGACCAAGCGCATTGCCGTTCCGGGTACGCTGACCACCGCCTATCTTGCGCTGCAGCTTTTTGCCCCCGGAGTGGAAACCGAAGTTGTCCCCTTCGATCAGATCATCCCCCAGGTGCTCGAGGGTAAGTTCGAAGCTGGACTCATCATCCACGAGGGGCAGCTGACCTACGACAAATCCGGCCTGCACCGCGTCGTGGATCTCGGCAAGTGGTGGCGGAAAGTCACCGGTCTGCCACTGCCGCTCGGCGGCAACGCGATTCGCCGCGCTCTCGGACCGCAACTCATGCCCACGGTGACCGCCGCGCTACGCGAAAGCATCCAGTACGGACTCGACCACCGCGAAGAAGCGCTCTCCTATGCCATGCAGTTTGCGCGCGATCTCGACGCACAGTCGGCGGACAAGTTCGTCGGCATGTACGTGAATGAGCGCACGCTCGACTACGGCCCCGACGGCCGCGAAGCCGTCCGCCGCCTGCTCGACATGGGCCACAAGGCGGGGATCATCGGCCCGGAAGCAAAGGTGGAGTGGGTGGGGTGAGGAAGCTTCTAGCTTCTAGCTACTAGCTTCTAGCGAAAACCTCAGTGAAGCAGTCCTTTTCATTGAACTCATGCCATGCCGTGAGGACACCAGGTACGCATTTCCCAGTTTGTGTTTAGCTTAGTAGCCAGGAGCTAGCAGCTTGCCTTCCCAAACCCTCCTCATCGACGCCGACGACACGCTCTGGGAGAACAACGTCTACTTTGAACGTGCCATTGCACGCTTCATCTCGTTTCTGAATCATCACGAGTTCTCGCCCGAGCAGGTGCGCGAGGTGCTGAACGAAGTAGAACGCGAATGCATTGTGAAGCACGGCTATGGCCTGCACAGCTTCGCCCACGCCCTGGTGGACACCTTCGAGCGCCTGAGCGTCTCGCCGGTCACGCCGGAGCTGCACGCCCAGATCAACAGCTTTGCTCACTCCATCGAGGATCATCCGGTCGAATTTCTTTCTGAAGTGCCCGAGACCCTCGCCTACCTGTCTGAACGCCATCACCTGATCCTGATGACCAAGGGGGCAATTGCCGAACAAACGGGAAAAATCGAGCGCTCTGGACTGAGACAATATTTTGCCGAGGTCGAGATCGTGGCCGAGAAGAACGCCGCTACCTATACGCGTGTGGTAGAGAAATTCAGCTTGAATCCCGATACTACGTGGATGGTCGGCAACAGCCCGAAATCCGACATTAACCCCGCCCTGGCTGCGGGCCTGCATGCGGTCTTTGTGCCGCACGGCGACACCTGGATCCTGGAGCATGAAGAACTGAACCCAGCTCCTCCTGAGCAGAAACTTCTTATCGTCGGTCGTTTCGCCGAACTGCGTGAGCACTTCTAGAGCCGTTCCAGCCAGGAATCATCCTGGTCAAGATGCTCTCCGCCGGGCCCACGACCGCATCAAACTAACCAACACAGTGGCCTCGCGCCCGGCATTTCCCGCGTGTTACCCTCATCCTGCTCGGCGATCTGGCTCCCACTTCGTCAGTGGCGATTCAGACCAACAATTTCCGTAGGCTGTTGCATACGGTAGAAGCGCTGTCGGAACTCGGTCCCGCGCTGGCGGCGGAGCATGAGTTCTCCGAGACGGCGCGCCGCATGCTGGCTGCTGTTCTGGACGCGGCGGGCGCCCGCGAAGGCGTGCTGTTCCTGTTCAACGACAAGCCCGCCATGCTGACCTCCGCGGCGGCGCAGGGATTCGCCCTGATGCCCGATCCCGGCTTTATTCCTCTCCTTCCCAAGCACGTCCATGCGCTCACCGCGGCGCGCGGTCCGATTGTTCTGAACTCATCTACCTACTCGGTGTTCCTCAGCTCCAACGGCAACGTTGCTCCCGAGCTGTTCAAGTGCATCGCTCCGCTCCGGACGGCCGGTCGTCTGGCTGGCGTCATCGCGCTGGGCCGGCGTCCCGGCGACGCCCTCTATGAAGACAGCGAACTCGACGCGCTGGAAATGCTGTGCAGCTATGTGGCGCTGGCCGTCCAGAACCACGCGCTGACCCAAACCATCGCGCAGCGTGTCTCCGAAAATCTGCGGCTCATGGCCTCTCTACATGGTTTCTATGACAACGCCCTTGAAGCTTTCGCCACCGCGATTGACGTGAAGCACGTAGCTATTCACGGACACTCGTTGCGCGTCGGACGCTACGCCGCCGCCATTGGCGAGGCCATGGGCATGGAGCCGAGCGAGGTTGCGGCCCTGCGCAGCGCGGGTTACCTGCACGACATCGGAAAAGTTGCCGTCGACCGCCGTCTGTTCGGTAAGCCCAGCGCGCTCGATCCCGAGGAATTCCGCGAAATGGCGGACCACACTGTGGTCGGCCACCAGATCGTCAGCAGCGTGCAGTTTCCCTGGCCCAGGATTCCCGAAGCGGTGCGCTGGCACCACGAGCGCAGCGACGGCTCCGGCTATCCCGACCGGCTCGGCCTGGACGACCTGCCCATGGCGGTGCGCATTGTCGGCGTAGCCGATTCCTTCGATGCCATGACGAGTGTGCGCCCCTATCGCGGTCCGCTTTCGGTGGGCAGCGCCCTCAGCGACCTGGTGCGAATTGCTCCTCAAAAACTCGACCCCAACGTCGTTCAGGCCCTTTTGATTCAAGTACGCCGCGACGTGGTGGGAAGCAGCCGGACTCCGCTGCTCGACGGCTTGCCCGTCAACATTGCCGCCGCCGACATTGATCAGCTCGCCGCCACTCTCCAGCACAAAGTCTCGCGCGGAAAGGCGTTTTCGACGTAAAACCAGCCTCTAGCTTCTGGCTTCTAGCTAACCCGTTCTTGGCTTCGGGCTCGTTGGGCAGCTCCGAAGTCATTGTCCAGCAACCACTTTCACGGTTTTCGGGAACCACGTTTGCCAGCAACTTTTTCTGCCTCCAGGGTTCATAATCTGGAGAGCCTTTGTCCTTCCGGGAGCCTGCATGAGATCCGGCGTCATCAAGCTTGTGCTGTTGGCTGTCACCCTGAGCCTCGCCTGCGCGGCTCCGCAATTGCTCGCCAAGAAGAAGGAAAAAGTCGCAGATTCCGGCCTGGACGAACAGAAACGCGCGCTGCACGCGCTCAATCGCCTGACCTTTGGCCCGCGCCCCGGCGATGTCCAGCAAGTCATGGCTATGGGCGTTGACCAGTGGATTGATCTGCAGCTTCACCCGGAAAAAATCCCCAATGCCGCGATGGAATCCCGCCTTGCACCCTTCCGCACCCTGCGCATGAGTTCGCGGGAAATGGTCGAGAACTTTCCCGACAACCCGATGCTCAAACAGGTGATGGACGGCAAACGGCCGATGCCCTCGGATCCGGCAAAGCGCGCAATCTATCAAGTGCAGATCGCGCGCATGCTGGAAAAGAAAGAGGCGCGGGAAGAGCGCAAGGCGGACACTGCGACTGCTTCCGCTCCACCCCCTGCGGCTGACACCGCGAAAACTGCCGAAGAGCTTGCCGCCGCAGCCAACACCACTGGCGGCGCGGCCGACAGTGCCAAGACCCAGGAAGAACTCGCCGCGGCGGCAGCGGCCAGTCCTGACGCCATGCCGGCCACTCCGGCGGGTGGCAATGCGATGAACGCGATGAGCACCGGGAACTCCGAAGCGACCTCAAACAACGCGCAGGGCGGTGAGACGTCCATGGCCCCGCCGGCCGAAAGCGCTTCAGCCGCCCCGGTTGCGGCACAGTCGGCGCCGATGGACGATTTCGAAGCTCGCCGCCGGGAAGAGCGACTTTACGCCGATCTGGAAGTGCAGACGCTGCTCGATCTTCCTCCCGACCAGCGCTACAAGAAGGTGCTCTCCATGTCGTCCGACCAGCAAGTGGCTTTCGCCGAAACGCTGCGCGGCGGCAAGGGGCAGGAGTTTCTCGCCGGGCTCGATCCCAAGCAGAAAGAAACTCTGCAGGCGATGAACAACCCGCAGAGCGTCATCACCGACGAACTCGTGCAGGCCAAGCTTCTGCGGGCCACGTACAGCGAGCGCCAACTGGAAGAAGTGATGACCGATTTCTGGTTCAACCATTTCAACGTCTTCATCGGCAAAGGCGCCGACCGCGTTCTCGTCACCAGCTACGAGCAGGACGTAATCCGCCCGCACGCGGTCGGCAAGTTTGAAGACCTTCTCCTGGCCACGGCTAGGAGTCCGGCCATGCTGTTCTATCTGGATAACTGGATGAGCATGGGCCCGGATTCCATGCAGGCGCTGGGCATTCCAGGACGTCCCGGCTTCAACGGGCCTTATGGCTATCCGCGGCGGAATCCGAATGCAAAACCCAAGCAGAACAGTGGCCTGAACGAAAACTACGGTCGCGAACTGCTCGAACTGCACACCCTCAGCGTGAACGGGGGCTACTCGCAACGCGACGTCACCGAGGTCGCCAAAGTGTTTACCGGCTGGACCATCGACAAGCCCAACGAAGGCGGAGACTTCCGCTACGATCCGCGGCGCCATGAACCGGGACCGAAGTTTGTCCTCGGGCATCGCATCAAGCCCAAGGGCGAAGACGAAGGCAGGGAAGTGCTGCACATGCTGGCGACTAGTCCGCAGACGGCACATTTCATTTCTCTGAAACTGGCACAGCGTTTTGTGGCGGACGATCCGCCGCCGGCTCTGGTCGACCGCATGGCGAAGACGTTCCTGAAGAAGAAAGGCGACATCCGCGAGGTGCTGAGCGCGCTCTTCCATTCGCCGGAATTCTGGGACGAAAGCGCGTACCGGGCCAAGGTGAAGACACCACTGGAATTTGTGGCGTCGGCCGTGCGCGCAACTGGCGCCGACGTGGAAGACGCCATGCCGCTGGCGCGCCAGCTGAACAACATGGGCATGCCGCTCTATGGTGCGCAGCCGCCCACGGGCTATTCGATGAAGGCCGAAACCTGGGTGAGTTCGTCCGCGCTGCTCAACCGCATGAACTTCGCGCTGGGGCTAACCGGTGGCAAGGTCCGCGGGGTGAAAGTGGATGCGGTGCAACTTGCAGGAGGCCCGCCCCCGCCGGACCCAGCCATGACGCTTTCTGTCCTGGAGGCCAAGCTGCTCGCGGCCGACGTTTCGAAGCAGACACATGACTCGATCACAACGCAGATTGACGCTTCGGCCAGGAACGCTGTACCTGCGCAGCTGAATAACGATCAGAAAGCTCAGCGCAGGCCGGCAGACACCGCTCGGCCGCCGGACGCGAGCATGATCGCGGGCCTGCTGCTGGGCTCGCCGGAGTTTCAGAGGAGATAGCTGCGAGCTATGAGTCACGAGCTGTGAATCATCAGCAATCTTGCTCCGATCGCTCCTGGCTCGTAGCTAAGGCTAGATTGCTTTGCTGAGAAGTGACGACTGACAATCAGACGAACTGGGGTTCACCATGTCGATCACCCGCCGCATTTTTCTTCGCAACAGCGCACTCGCCGTCGTCGGCACGGCGGCCGTGCCGAGCTTCCTGACTCGTGCTGCCTTTGGCGTGGCGGAAACGAACGGGCGCAACAAGCGTCTTGTCGTCATCTTCCAGCGGGGCGCAGCCGATGGTCTGAACATCGTCGTGCCTCGCGCCGAGCCGCAGTACTACGCTATGCGGCCCAGCATCAACATTCCGCGCAATGCGGTGCTCGATCTGAATGGTTTCTTCGGCCTGCATCCATCGCTGAGCGCGTTTCAGCCGCTCTGGCAGCAGCGCCACCTGGCCATCGTTCACGCAGCCGGATCGCCGGACACAACCCGTTCGCACTTCGACGCGCAGGACTTCATGGAAACCGGAACTCCCGGCGTGAAAGCCACCGAGGACGGATGGCTGAACCGCTCTCTCCGCAGCCTGCCGTCGGAAGCGCAGGCCTCGGCTTTCCGCGCGATTGCGCTGGGCCCGTCGCTGCCCCGCATCCTGAGCGGATCCGAGCCTGCCGTCGCCATGAACAATATCAACGACTTCTCGGTGGGCGGGAAAAATCCGAAGGCCTCTCCCGTCGCCTCCGCGTTTGAGGCCATGTACGACCACTCGTCCGACAGCGTGCTTCATACCACCGGCGAGGAAACCTTCGACGCAGTGAAGATGCTGAAAGCCACCGATCCGGCGAAATACACTCCCGCCCCGGACGCGAACTATCCCAAGGGACGTTTCAGCGACAGCCTGCGCCAGCTCGCGCAACTGATCAAAGCTAACTTGGGCGTGCAGGTCGCGTTCGCCGATATCGGCGGCTGGGATCACCACGTCAACGAAGGCGCGACCGAGGGCCAGCTGGCAAACGTGCTAACCGATTTTTCGCAGTCGCTGGCCGCGTTCTGGACCGATCTTGGCGATCTCGGTGAGGACACGGTTGTCATCACCATGTCGGAGTTTGGCCGCACCGCCCGGGAGAACGGCAACCGCGGCACCGATCACGGCCACGCCAACGTCATGTTCGTGCTGGGCGGGCCGGTGAAGGGCGGCAGGGTTTACGGCCGCTGGCCGGGCCTCGATCAGTCACAACTCTACGAAGGCCGCGACCTCGCCTTGACCACCGACTTCCGCCAGGTGATCGGTGAAGCGGTGGCCCGCCACATGGGAAACAAGAATCTGGCGGAAGTGTTTCCTGGTTACGACAATCAGCCGGGGAAATTTCTGCGGTTCCTGGGGTGAAGGAGTGCCTCTTGGGAAATTCTGGGTCGTGATCCCCTCGGCCGTGGTCCCGAAGGGACCTCTGACAGTAGCCCGGCGTTTCAACGCCGGGGAACGGCAAGTCGTCGTAGCCGCGCGTCCTGGAGGGACGCCTGAAACATTCGCAAACCGCCATCATGGTTCAGCCGTGCCTCCGGCACGGAATTGATTCTTATTGCACGGGGCCCCGCCAGTGAACTGGCGGGCTATTATCAGGAGTCCCTCCGGGACTCGTCTGGACTCAGCCGGGCCGTCTCCTGTCAGTCTAGATTTCTATCAGCACGTCACCGTTTTCAATCTTCAGAGGATAGACGGCGACCTTCGCGTGCGCATCGTGCACGCCCGTCTGCGGGTCCCATTCCCAGCCGTGCCACGGGCAGACGACTTTGCCATTGAGAATCACTCCCTCGCCGAGCGGGCCGCCGCGATGCAGGCAGACGTTGTCCATAGCACTGTAGGCGCCGTTCACATTGGCGACGCAGATGGTCTTGTCGCCGCAGAGGAATTCTTTAGCCTCGTCTGCGGCGGGAAGTTCGGATTGCGTGGTGAGTTTGATGAAGCTCGACATGCGTGTTGTGTCCTGGAGAGAAGCTGCCGAGCTTTGCTCGGCCGGACAGCCGTGGGCGGCTGTCCCCACATGAGTTGTCTAGCTGACGGCTGATAGCTGGAGATCCTTCGCTTCGCTCAGGATGACCGCAGCGGGCTCCCGCTTCGCTCACGCCCGCTGAGCGCGGTCACTTCGGCTGCAGCGTCTGCGCGATCATCACCTGGCGCTTGAAATTCTCCACCATGTTCGGCTCCAGCCGCACGGCGGTGGGCTTCCTGGCGATGGTCATGGTGTCGATCTTGTCCTGTAGCTTGAGCAGGGCGTAGAAAAGGTTCTCGGGGCGCGGCGGGCATCCGGTCACATAAACATCGACCGGGACGATCTTGTCCACGCCCTGCAGCACCGCATAGGTATTGAACGGCCCGCCCACCGAAGAGCACGCGCCCATCGAGATTACCCACTTGGGATCAGGCATCTGTTCGTAGATGCGCTGCACCACCGGCGCCATCTTCAGCGTGACCGTCCCGGAAACAATCATCAGGTCACTTTGCCGCGGGCTGGGACGGAACACCTCCGCGCCGAAGCGTGCAATGTCAAAGCGCGAAGTGGAAGCCGCGATCATCTCGATGGCGCAGCAGGCCAGGCCAAACGTCATCGGCCACAAAGCCGACTTGCGCGCCCAGTTGAAGACGTAATCCACCGTCGAGATCATGAAATTCTTTTCGAACTTGTTTTGCAGCCAGCCCATGAATTGACCTCGCAGAACCTCTACATAGGCAGGATAGGGAAGCTGCGATAGCGGTGTCAAACGGGCAGAAGGGATGCATGATGAGGAGAACGGTCTCGGACGGGATGCCGCGGGCTCCCAAGTTACCGATGCGCGCGATTCGTTGTGCGAAAGCCCGAGCCGAGTGGCCCGCCATTTTGTTCGGATTTTGTAACGAGGAACCAGCCTGTGAAACAGAGGAGCGGGGAAACATACGTTAATAGGCGAGCGGCAGAGTATTGGAGGGTGAAGGAAGGAATAGGAGTGATATGACTTCGCTGATGGTCGGCGTTTTTATACTTGGAACTGCATGCGGTGCTCTAATCTCACGAATCGCTTGGATTGGCATGGACTTTCGACGGATGGACGAACACCGCCGCGAGTGGCCCGAAGGCTATCGGTTCCGATCCGAGGGGCATTTGGACGTGATAGCGTCCGCTCCGCTAGACTAATAGGTTCTGTGGATCCCTCATGTCCCTGACCAAGGCCCAAGCCCTGGAGATGTTTCGCTCCGATGACCTGATCGGCATCGGGATGGAGGCCGACGCGGTGCGCCGCACGCTTCATCCCGAGGGCACCGTCACCTACATCATTGACCGCAACATCAACTACACCAACTTCTGCACCGAGTACTGCACCTTCTGCGCGTTTTATCGTCCGCTGAAAGGGCCTGCGGCGCGAATGCAAGAAGGCTACATTCTCGACTTGGACACGATTTACGACAAGATTCGCGAGACGGTCGAACTGGGCGGCACGGGCGTGCTCATGCAGGGCGGGCTGCATCCCGACCTCAAGATTGACTGGCACGAGAAGATGCTGCGCGGCATCAAGCAGCGCTTTCCGCAGGTTCATCTGCATTGCTATTCGGCGTCGGAGATTATTGCCATTGCGGAGTATAGCGGACTCTCCATCCGCGACACGATTCTGCACCTGCGCGACGCGGGGCTGGATTCGATTCCCGGCGGCGGGGCCGAAATTTTGGACGACGAAGTGCGCTACAAGATCGCCCGCCTGAAATGCCTGACCGAGGATTGGATCAACGTGCACCGCACCGCCCACCAGATCGGCATGCGCACCACCGCGACCATGATGTTCGGCGTCGGCGAGAGCTACGAAAACCGCATCAACCACTTCCAGCGCCTTTACGATTTGCAGGAAGAAACCGGCGGGTTCACGGCGTTCATCCCGTGGACGTTTCAGCCGGCAAATACGGCGCTGGGCGGGCGGCATTGGGATGAAGCTACGGCGGTCGAGTACTTGAAAGTCCTCGCCATTTCGCGCTTGTATCTTTCCAACTTCCTCAACGTGCAATCGAGCTGGGTGACGCAGGGATTGAAGGTCTGCCAGATGGGCTTGCGCTTTGGAGGGAACGACGTGGGCTCGGTGATGCTCGAGGAAAACGTCGTGCGGGCCGCGGGCGTGACCAATTACACGACGGAAGAAGAGCTGCGGAGGATTATTCGTGATGCGGGATTCCGTCCGGCGCAGCGGGATACGTTGTATCGGCAGTATTTCTTGAATTAGTACACAGGCGCGACGGTGGCGCCATCGGGCTTCGCCCGACGGACAGCCCCTTCGACTTCGCTCAGGGCAGGCTTGGGCGGCTGTCCCCACAAAATCAAGCTACTGCTTTCCAATCCAGCTCGCCATTTTTTCCAGCGCGAGCGGCGACATGGTTTCTTCGATCTCGGCGTACTCCGCGGGAGCGCCGGTCTTCGCCGTCTGGAACAAATGATTCAGGCCGGGCAGTTCGTCAATTTCAAAATGCTGGTTGCCAGCTTCTTCGAGCGCTTTGCGGATCGCCGGCAGATTCTGGCTGGGCAGCACCTGCTTGTCTTTTTCTCCGTTGAGCACCAGCACCGGGCAGGTCACTTTGCGCAGCGCCGTCGCCGGATCGTAGGTCAGAAAGTAGCGGAGCCAGGGCGAGGTGATCTCGCTGATCTGCAGTCCGATCTGCGCTTCCGGAACCTCGCCCGCCATCTTCTCTTTCAATTCTTTTTCCAGCACTGCCTGATCTTTTTCGGTCTCGACCAGCGTGAGGATCTGACGTTCCTTCGCCGCATTTTTCGCGGCTTCTTCTGGATTCTTTCCGCTGGCGATCTGAATCGCCTCGCCCTGCGCCACCAGAACCTGATCTCCCGGCACACCCGTTCCCGCCATCATCACGATGAAGGCGACATCTTGGTTGCGAGCCGCGACCATGGGCGCGATCACTGCGCCTTCGCTGTGCCCGATCAGTCCAATCTTGTGCGGATTCACTTCCGCTCGTGTCTTGAGATAGGCAACGCCGGCCTCGGTATCCGTCGCGAAGTCGGCGGTCGTGGCCTGGGCGAAGACTCCGGTGGACTTGCCCACGCCGCGGTCGTCGGCGCGCAGCACGGCGATGCCGTGGCGGGTGAGATAGTCTGACAAAACCAGGAACGGCTTGTGCCCCAACAGGCTCTCGTTGCGGTCCTGCGGGCCTGAACCGGTGATCAGCAAAACCGCAGGGAACGGGCCGGTTCCCTGCGGAATGGTGAACGTCGCGGCCAGCATGACGTTCTGGATTTTGTTGTCGTAAGTGATTTCGTCTTCGCGATACGGATACGGCTTCACTGGATTCTGCGGCCGCTTCAGTTCCAGTTCCGCCTGGTCTTTGACTCGCTTCAGCACGAGCGGCATGGTGTTGCCCATCTGGGTCCATTTACCGTCGATGGAAGAGAGATCAGCGGCGATCTTGCCTTCAAAAACACCGCCGATCCCTTTGGCCTCGATTTTCAGCGAAGCGCCATCGCGGGTCACCGAGGTTGTCGGCAAGCCTTTGGCGCCCTGGTCGGGGCTGTCCATGGTAGCGATGAGGCCGTCTTCGGTGTTGACGAGGTGGAAGACGACGCGCAGCTTGACCGCGCCGGTATCGAGCGAACCCATCCAGGTGCCGTCAATGTCGGAAGGTTTGGCGGGCTTGTGTTCGGTCTTGACTGGCGCTGTCCCGCGCTTGAAGTCGAGCGGCAACGACTGGCCCTGCGTCCACGTGCCCGAAATGGTGTTGCCGTCGGCTGCGACCTTGCCTTCGTAAGTGCCCTGGACGGCGGTCACCTCGAGACTGAGTTTGGAATCCTTGAGGGTGACGGAGTTGACCGGAATACCGTTGCCGCCCGGCTGGTCAATACTGTCGAGCGTAGCCTTGAGGCTGCCGTCGGGCGCTTTGCTGATGTGAAGAACAAGGCGAAGTTCTGCGCCGTCCGCGTTGATCGTTCCTTGCCAGTCGCCGGCGATGTCTTGCGCTCGCGCCAAGCTCACCCCGGCCAACAAGAAGGCTGGCAACACTATGAAAACCAGAATGCGTTTCATGCGGTTCGCCCTCCTTGGGCGAGCTTTCTTCTAGGGGCCCAAAATCAGAAATCACAGCTACAATTCACCGCGACTTTCCATCTTCTTGTAGAGCACCAGAGAATAAACTGCCGGAACCAGCGAGGCGGTCATGACGACTGCAATCGGGAGCCAGAATGGGGCTCCCAGAATCGCGGCTATCAGACCCAGAACTCCGCCGGCAAACATAGTCTTGGCGGCGAAGCGGTGGGTCGCGTTCCAGACCTGCTCATTGGCGATGGTCCAGGGAGTGCGAATGCCCACATAGAAGTTACGCCGCACCTTGCCCATGACGTTTCCCAGCAGCGCAATCAGCAGGCAGACTCCGCCCTCGACGGCGCGGCTCATGTCAATGGCCCACGACAATCCTGCCGCGAGAATCAACCCGTGCATGTAGGCCAGCATGGCCAGGATGGCGACCATGATGTAGAGATACGTGGAGCGGAACGAATCTACTTCAAAATGCTTCGGCGAAAGCCAGGGCAGCACCGCGAACATCGCGAGAAGCGCGGCCATGATGCCGGGGTCAATCACGAACAGAGTCCACCTGGCGCTCCAGCCGTTGACGTTGCCATGCGCATCCCAGTGAGTGGGAATGGTGGCGGGCAGGTGCGGGTAAGTGACCAACGTGGCCGCCAGCACGGCTGCGATGAGGCCGGCTGCAATGATGTAGTACGCGCGCGTCATGACTGTTCGTCCCCTGGTGGCTTGCTTTCCGGCGAGGGCCTGGCGCCGGTCGCCTTTTCAGACTGGCCTCGAATCAGATCGATGGCCCAGGCCAGCAAGTCCTGCACGACGGTGGTGTTCAACCCGTACCAGATCTGCTGGCCGTCGCGTCGACTGGTGAGCAGGTCGGCTTCTTTCAAGACAGCGAAGTGGTGGGACATGGTGGGCTTGGTCATGTCAAAGCGCTCGGCCAGGTCGCCGGCCGTCATCTCACCCCTCCGAAGCAAGTTCAGAATCTCGCGACGGGTGGGATCAGCCAGAGCCTTGAAGGCCTTGTTGGAAGAAGGGGCCATAATTAGATATTCATATAATTAGATAATGATCGAACTGTAGCCCGCAGCTTATTGTTTGTCAAGCCCCTGGAATCTCCTCAGCCCGTGGTCAATCGGGGGTGCAAAGCGTGCTTCAAACATGCCGAAAGCGGGCTGAAACTGTGCTTGGGCGGGGGGCAAATTCAAGATAAAATAAGGACTGTGCGGTCGGTCCCCACGGCCGCAGTTGACCTCCCAGCCTTTCGAACCGAGCCCATGAAACCGGTTCTTGCATGTCTCGCGATTGTTCTCGTCGGCGCCAGTGCGGCGGCCCAGATTCCATCCAATGCCGCAAGACCCGCGAGCACCGCCGTGATCGGTGGAATCGTCACCAAAGAGCCGGGCAGCGAGCCGGTCAAGAAAGCGGTGATCGAGCTGATTGCCGAGAGCCAGACCGGAGGCGGGAACTACACCGCCGTGACCGGCGCAGACGGAGTCTTCCGGATTGAGGGCATCGTTCCCGGACGCTATCGTTTGTTTGCCGAGCGGACCGGGCTTCTGGAAGCGGATAAACATCACGCGCGCAGCGACGGGCGGGTACTGACTCTGGCATCCGGGCAGGAACTCAAGGATCTGCAAATCCGCATGCAAGCCGCGGCCGTGGTGCGCGGCCGGATTACAGATGAAGATGGGGAAGCGTTGCCCAACGCGACCGTCTCGGTGCTGCGGCAGACATTTGCCTCGGGACACAGCCGCTGGGAACAGGCTGGTTCAGAACGCAGCAACGATCTGGGCGAATACCGCATCGCCAGCCTGCCAGCCGGGAACTACTACATATCAGTGACCCCGCCGCCGGATTTCAAGAGACTGATCGAAGAGGCGAGGAGTGGGCGAGCGGAGGCGGGCGGGGCGAGCGTGGCAGAGAAGCCTGCGACGAGCTACCAGGCGACGTATTATCCCGGCACGACCGATCGCAGCCAGGCGGCGGCGATCCAGTTGCGGGCGGGAGACGAATTCCCGGTGAACCTGTCGCTCGCGCCCAGTCCCGGCCTGAGTATTCGTGGATCGGTGGTGAATCTGCCGCCGCACTCTTCGGCTTCGATTCTGCTGCAGTCGCATGATTTCGGCCTGGTGCTGAATGGGGCTGAAATGCATCGGGATGGCAGCTTCGTGATTCGCGATGTGGCGCCCGGGGCCTACACGATCATGGCGACGGTGGAAAATGCGACCGCGCCGATGATGGCGCGGCAATCGCTGCAGGTGGCCGGGAACAGCGTGGAGGGCCTGCGCCTGGCGCCGCAGCCGGGAGCGGTGGTTCGCGGGCGGCTGCGTCTGGAAGCGAAAGGCAACGTGAACCGGTTCGATCCCAGCCAGATTTTTCTCGCGCTCCAATCCGGCGAGCCGGAGGACGATGCCGGCGTGTTCACACTCGGGCAAGGGTTTTCGAATCTGGCGCAACTCGCGCCCGACGGGAGTTTTGAATGGAAAGACGTTCCTCCGGGGAACTATTACGTGCAATTAGCCGGAGAGACCGGCGCGAACCATGACTGGTTTGTGAAGTCGGAGTTGGTCGGCGGTCGCGCTGCAGACGAAGCCGGCTTCAGCGTGAATGGCGGCGCGGTGGTGCTCGATCTGGTGGTAAGCGCGAATGGAGCCGTGGTTGAGGGCCTGGCCACTGACCGGAAAGGCGAGACGATCGCGAATGCCGTGATCGTGGCTGTGCCCGAGGCGCGGCTGCGCGGGCGACTGGACCATTATCGTAAGGCGGTCAGCGATCAGAGCGGACGATTCACCTTGCACGGAATTCCTCCGGGCGACTACACGCTGCTGGGGTGGGAGAGCGTGGACGGCGCGCCTTATTACGATCCGGAATTTCTGAAAAGCTGCGAGGGGCAGGGAAGCACGCTGCACGTGAATGAGGGCGACCGGAAAAGCGTGCAGGTGCAGGCCATCGCCGAGGCGGAAGAGCAGCAGTAGGGGGCCCAGACGGGCTCCGGGTAGTTACCCTAAATCCCCTGTTCCAGCCAGTTATTGAGAATCAAGGCCGCTGTCAGGCCCAGTGGATGATGTCACCATGCACCCAAAGCTGAAACGTCACCCAGAGAGTCGCCAGCGCCAGTGGCATGCGATATGGCCCTCGTCCGAACAGCAGGCATGCGATTGTAGCCATGGAGAGCGCTCTCGATACATAGATCAGACGATCGAGAGTCAGCAGGCCAATAAGGGGAAGGGTGGCGTGGTACATCTGGCAGACTCGCCAACTCCAATAGCCTAGGTAGGCCAGCGTGCTTACTGAACCTGCCACCAAAGCAGCCATGTAAGAGATTTTCTGCCGCCGATGAACCTGTCTGCCGTGGTAGTAGCGACTGATTCTCGCCCACGCCAATCCGAATACCAGAATCGGCGTCAACAGGATCAAACCTGCAAGCCATACGCTGAGGTCGTAGAGCATGTCAATTGATTAGTCAACAGAATCGTACACCTCTGTTCCCGCTGACTGTTGATAATTGCGATAGCGCTCGGTGACCTTTCCTTCGGCCCTGCAGTCCGCTTGCACCTTGCCTTCCGGTAAAATCGAATTCTTATGGCTACCTTTGAAGAAATCGCAGAACGGGAACAGCAGTTTTTGCTGCAGACTTATAACCGCTATCCGGTCGTGCTGGCGCGCGGCAAGGGAGTGTTCGTGTATGACATCGAGGGCAAGCGCTATCTCGACTTTGTTTCGGGATTGGGCGTGAATGCGCTGGGGCACGCGCATCCGCGGATCGTGAAGGCGATTCGCGAGCAGGCGGCGAAGCTGCTGCACGTTTCGAATCTCTACTATCACGAGTATCAGGGGCGGCTGGCGGAAAAGTTGTGCCAGCTTTCCGGCGGCTCTTCTGGAATGTCGCGGGTGTTCTTCTCCAACAGCGGGACGGAGGCGATCGAGGGCTCGATCAAGCTGGCGCGGCTGGCTGGACATCGCGCGGGCGGGGCGGCGAAATGCCGGCTGGTGGCGCTCGAGGGTTCCTATCATGGGCGGACGTTTGGCGCATTGTCGCTGACCGGGCAGGATAAGCATCGCAAGGGATTCGAACCGCTGCTTGAAGATGTCACTTTCGTGAAGCAGAACGATGTCGAAGGCCTGCGGGCGGCGGTGAATGACAACACCTGCGCCATCGTGCTGGAGCCGATTTTCGGCGAAGGCGGAATCTATGAGTGCTCGGGCGAGTTTCTCGGGGAATGCAGGGCGCTGGCCGACCGGCACCGGGCGGCGCTGATCTTTGACGAGATTCAGTGCGGGCTGGGCCGGACGGGAACGATTTTTGCGTTTCAGAATTTCGGGGTGACCCCCGACATGGTGGCGATTGCCAAGCCGCTGGCGGCGGGGCTGCCGCTGGGAGCCTTCCTGGCGAAGGAAGAATTTGCGTCGGCGATTGGGCCGGGACAGCATGGCACGACGTTTGGCGGTGGGCCGCTGACGTGCCGCATCGCGCTGGAGTTTCTGGCGATTGTGGAAGAAGAGAAGCTGCTGGAAAACGTGAATCGCGTCGGCGGGTATCTGCGACAGGAGCTGGAGGGGTTAGTGAAAAAATGTCCAGCGGCGAAGGAAGTGCGCGGGCGGGGATTCATTCAGGGCATTCAGCTGGAGATTCCGGCGCGTCCGATTGTGGATGCGGGCCTGGCTGAGGGCGTGTTGTTCAACAGCACGCAGGACACGGTGGTGCGGTTCCTGCCGCCGTTTCTGCTGGAGGAAAAGCATGTGGACAAAGGGATTCGCGTGTTGAAGAAGCTGTTGGGAAAGAAACGGAGAGCGGCGGCGTAAAGGTTTGCCGAGGTCAAAAATCCCCACCCTTTCGCACAGAACGCGAAAGGATGGGGCACCCAGCAAAATCCCCACCCTATCTCGCCAAAAAAACGGCGAGACAAGGATGGGGCACCCGCACCCACTTCTCGCAGAGAACGCGAGAAATGGGGCACCCGGCTGATCGCTGGCTACTGACCACTGATTCCAAAAAAGCGGGGAGCCGAAGCTCCCCAAAGTGAAGTGACAGAGGCGTTGTTTCACTTAGATAGAATCCTGCCGAGAGAAAAAAGTTGTCCCTGGGCGGGAAGATTTTCTTCGCCGGAATGAAGTCCGGATGACCGGATGACTGAAGTCAAGATGAATCAGGCTGAGATGAACGAAGCGCAGGGAATCGGGGCGGGCGTGGCGAACGCGGTTGGCCAGGGAGTGGAAGAATGCTGGATGGACATCGACGGCGCGCGGATGCGATATCTGCGCACGGGGTCGGGGCCGGCGTTGATCTTGCTGCACGGGCTGCTGGGGTATTCCTACTCGTGGCGCTATGCCATGCCGGCGCTGGCTCCCTACCGCACGGTTTATGCGCCGGACATGCTGGGCGCGGGATTTTCCGACCGTCCGAAGGGGATCGATCACTCCATGCGCGGGACCGCGCTGCGCGTGCTGCGGTTTGCCCGGAATCTCGGCCTCGAGTCGTTTGACTTGCTTGGAACGTCGCGGGGAGGGCCGGTAGCGATGGCGGCGGCTGCCGAGTGCGTGGACGGCGGCAAATTGCGTGTGCGGCGGCTGGTGCTGGTTTGCCCGGTCAATCCGTACTCGCCGCACGGGCGCTGGCTGGCGCCGTTGGCCGGGACTCGTGCCGGAGCCGCAGTGGTCCGCGTGGTGCTCAAGCGCGTGCCAGCGCTTTATCCTTACTGGCACGGGCGCATGTTCGGGGACCGCAGCAAGATTCCTCCGGGAAGCCTGGAGGGTTACAAGGCGCCTCTGGCCAGACCTGGATTGTTTGAGCACGCGCTCTCGATCGTCAGGACCTGGACTGCTGATTTGCGGGAATTGGAGGCATTGCTGCCGAAGCTGGCGCAAATTCCCACGCTGCTGATGTGGGGAAGCAAAGACCCGGCAGTGTACGCTTCGTCCATGGAGCCGCTGGCGCGGCACTTTGCGAAGGTGCAGACGGTCGTTTTCCCCGGGGTTGGGCACCTTCCGTATGAAGAGTGTCAGGAAGAGTTCAACCGGGCGCTGATTGAGTTCCTGACGAGCCGGACAGGTTTGGTCTGAAGTTTCTGTATGCTGTACTTCGGCTAAACTGCCGGCTGCCGCCGGCTGGTCAGGCCGAGGCGGCTGTCCCCACACGAGCAACATGAGCCACTCCATCCTCGACATATTACGGACCGCGCTAGTGCACTACGGCTACTGGGCTGTGGCCGTGGCCCTCCTGGTGGAGAACGCCGGCGCGCCGGTGCCGGGGGAGACAGTTCTTCTGTTGGCGAGCTTTCTGGCCTATGCCGAGCACGAACTGCAACTGGGCTGGATCATTGCGGTGGGAACGATCGCCGCTACGCTGGGGGACAATCTGGGCTTTGCCCTCGGCTACTACGGCGGACGGCCGCTCATGAATCGCTACCAGTCTGTGTTTCGCATTCAACGGAGGACTCTGGAGCGGGGTGAAGGCCTGTTCGAGCGGTTTGGCGCGGTGACGGTGTTTTTTGCGCGCTTCATTTTCGGCATGCGGATCATCGCGGGGCCGTTGGCCGGCGTGTTGCGCATGCCCTGGCGGAAATTCCTGGCCTTCAACTTCCTGGGTGCGATCGTGTGGGTGACGGCGATTTCCGGGGTGGGCTATCTGTTCGGCGAGCACTGGGAAAGGTTGCAGCGCGGAGTAAAGCGGCTTGACCTCGGGGTCGCGATCGTAGTGCTGGTGGTGGCGGCGTTTTTGTGGTGGCGAAGCCGGCGGGAGAACTGACTGGCACCGCCAAAAACCCCTCGACCACCTCAATGGAGCGATCCATAAAGCCGAGATCTGTGAACAGGAGCCGTAGCCAGAGGGATACAGAGAGAACGGAAGGCAGCGTCAAAGTGACGCTGCCTTTTTTCTTTCAGGGTAACTTTCCCGATCAGCGCGAGAAGCTACTTGCGGCCGAAGCTGTATCCGATCGAGGCCCCGAGTCGCAAAATGTTGCCGGAGTGGAACTGATCGGTATTGCCAACGATATAGTAATAATGCGCCTCGGGGCGGACGAAGAAGTGTCGCCAGAAGTAGTAACGCACGCCTGCCCCGGCGTGCAGCAGGAAATGATGGGTGCTGATGAAGGTGGGGCATACTCCGCTGCAGGTGGCGAATTGGTTGTAGAAAGACAGATTCTGCACTCCGAAACCGGTCATAAAATCGATGCTGGTCTTGGGGCCAATGCGCGGTGCGAACACGCCATTGACATCGGACAAGACGGGGCGGAAGTGCTGATAGCCGTTGTAGAAGGCCTCGTGGTAGCGGAATGCCACTTCGGCGTTCAGGCCAAAATGATTCTTGAAAATGGCCTCGGCGCCGACGCTGGGGTAAGTTCCTCCTTTTTCCGGCGGGGGTATGTACGCCTGAGAGGAACTGGTGGACTTGGAAGAGAACAGCGTGCCGCCGCCGGCCATAATGTCAATTTCCTGGGCACGGGCGAAGCTGGCCAGTGCTACGGCCGCACATCCCAAGACGAGCAATCCGAGCTTTCTCAATACACCTCCTTCGAAACCTGATTGTTCTTTGAGCACGCGGCCCGGTCTACGGCGGACAGGCGAGTTACAGGCGAACGGGCCGCCCGAATGGATCTATGTTAGCGCATCCGCCGCGACCATTTGATACGGTGGTCCCGCTCCTGCCCGCCGAGCCGATGGTTATTCTGGGCCACCGATCGTGTATCCGATCGAGGCACCTACGCGGAGAATATTATTGCTGTTGAAGTCAACAGTATTGTTGCGGATCCAGTAGTAGTGCGCTTCGGGGCGCACAAAGACGTGGTGCCAGAAGTAGTAGCGAAGCCCGCCGCCGACGTCTACCAGGAAGTGGTGTGAACTGCTGAAACAGGCGCCGAAATAGACGCAGTTGGCGGTGTTTTGGTACTGGTAATAGCGAGTGTCTTGAAAGCCGATGCCCCCGAGGAGGTCAGCGCCAACCTTCTTGCCCAGGCGCGGCTGATATACCGCGTTGAAATCGTTAATGATAGGGCGGTACGGCTGACCGCCCGATCCGCCGTAAGCACCTACGCCGCCCCGCCACGTAACCTCGTAACCAAAGCCGATGCGGCGATGAAAAATCACATCGGCGCTCACGGCGGGGTAGAGGCCTCCTTTTTCGGGGCAGCCAGTTACGAGGTTGCAGGCAGCGGATCCAGGCGCCATGACCGTGCCGAACCCGAGGGCAACGTCCCCCTGCTGGGCGGAAGCCAGGCTAGCCAAAAGCGCAATTGCAAAGAGGGTCGCGAAACCGGCAAACTTTCTCAAGTGGAACCTCCTGTACGTTTCGTTTCTCGCAGTTAAGATGCCTCCGCCCGGATGTTGGATGCAGGCGCATGGGCGAAGAACTTATGATAATTCGCGCAAGGCGCAGATTCAAACTGCCTGGCCTCGAGGATCTCCAGGAGACAACACTGCCTCTCAGCAGCAAGAGGGTCGCGCTGCTGTTCTTCATGCAAAGCACCGCATGCGTCAGTTCCTAAACCTGGACGAAACTATCTACTGACTCACCACAACCCGTGGCCACGCGATAAGTTGCCCTCAGGGAACACTTTTCGCCACGTTCTTGCAGGCTCCGGGTGGCGGGCCATTCACGGGCGCTTGGAGCCACCACCGCCGCGCAGGATGTGATCGAGGGAGATAGGGCCCGCACCGAAAAAGATAAGAGCAAAGGCTAGGGCAGCGGCCGCAAGCGGAAACTCGTAACCCGGTCCGGCAGGAGAACCTCGAAGTCCGTTGTGCCAGTGCGCTTTCCAGATAGCAACCGAGAGGTCGATGCAGATGGCGAAGGCCGCGGGGCGCGTAAAGAATCCTGCCAAGATGAGGAGGCCGCCGAGGAACTCGGTAAAGGAGGCGACGTAAGCCAGCCAGTGCGGTATGCCTAAGCCCGCCATAAAGTTGGCGGTCTGGTTCAAGTTGAGAACCTTCTGATAGCCGTGGGCGACCATGATCGCGCCCAGGGCCAGACGCATGAGGAGCAGAGCGAGCGGTTGAAACCGGTCGAGGTAGCGCAAGGATTCCTCCGTGTCCAATAGGGTACCGCAAGGCAGGGAAACACCGAAAGGGGGTGCGGTCGCAGGTAGCGTCCTAATTCGCCTTTCTTCACCACGGAGGCGCGGAGTCACAGAGAAGACCTCGAAAACCTGTAAAAGCCAGAAGCGGAGGACTTTGCCAAGCAGTTTGGGTTTCTCTGTGTCTCTGTGTCTCTGTGACTCCGTGGCAAGAAAACTAAATTAGGACATTACCCGGTCGCAAGGCAGACTTGCTGTGCTCGCTTGCGCTCTTCTGAGTTAGACCCCGTCCGGCCCGGAAAACGCTTGACCTGGCTGCGGGCGAGCGATAGTCTTTCGGCGCGGCACCTACCTCTAGAGTTCGAGAAAAAATCCTTCACCGTTCGCGGATGGAGCCTGGCATGCGTAAACAACTCTGGTTGCGACTTCTCCTCACAGGAGTGCTGTTCTCGCTCGCTATTCCGGCTGGCCTGGCCCAGCACAAGAAACGTGTGGCTGTGCTGAATTTCGATTACGCCACGGTGCAGTCGTCGGCGTCGGCAATTTTTGGAACCAATGTTGACGTGGGCAAGGGCATCTCTGACCTGTTGGTGCAGCAGTTGGTGACCGATGCCAAGTATTCCCTGATCGAGCGCAATGCCATCGACAAGATTCTGAACGAGCAGAACTTCGCCAACAGCGACCGGGTGGATTCATCGACCGCCGCCAAGATCGGCAAGATCCTGGGCGTGGACGCGGTCATCATGGGCAGCATCACGCAGTTTGGACGGGATGATCAGAACAAGACATACGGTGGGGGCGCGGTCGGCGGCCTCACGCAGAAGTTTGGGGTCGGTGGTGTGCAGAAGCGCGAGGCCAAGGCGGTGGTGGGGATTACGGCGCGCATGGTGGATACGACGACGGGAGAGATTCTAGCCGCGGTCACCGGGACGGGAGAGTCGACGCGCAAGGGAACCTCGCTGGTGGGCGCCGGCGGAGGAGGCGGGAACGCGGCCGGCGGCGGTTATGACATGACCAGCAAGAACTTTGGCGATACGATTCTGGGAGAAGCCGTTCACCAGGCGGTGACGCAAATGGCGACCCAACTGGACGAGAAAGCCGAGGCCCTGCCCACGCGCAAGGCAGAGTTTTCCGGACTGGTGGCCGACGTCAGCGGTAATAGTCTCATTCTCAACATTGGCCGCAATTCCGGAGTGCAAGTGGGCGACGCGGTCGCGATCAGCCGTCCGGTGCGGACGGTGAAAGATCCAGCGACGGGCAAGGTCATCAAGACCATCACCAACCAGATGGGAACGGCGACGATCACCGAAGTGGATGCAGACTCGGCAACGGCGAACTATACGGGCAGCGCGCCGGCCAAAGTGGGAGACACGGCCAAGAGCCAGTAAGTCTGCAAGCGGCCCAGCCGCGAAAGCCACGGCTTGCCCGACAGAAGCTGCTGGCTCCAGCCAGTGAGTGCTCGTTGTCCAGGGGCTTGACCCGCCGACATAGTACCTCCGTACCGTCTCTAGTACTTCAGTTACCGTTCTGCGGGTGACCAGTCGTCGGCTGCACAGGCACTACATCTGATTGTGTTCAAGATTTGCCAGACCACAATATATAGTTGCCGACCCTAAAGGCCGTTTTCTTCGATTCCAGAAAACAGGCAAAAAACCCCAAGAAACCGGGAGATTCACTTCGAGCCGGGGCTTTTCCGGGCTGATATATGCTCAGGACACCGAAAGCCCTCGGAGCCGATATTAGAGGGCGAGGCAGTCTCCCATTAGCAAGCCGTGCGTGCCGGAGAATCCGGAGCGGGCGAAGGATCTGGGGAATGGCAAAGGAACTATGGCCGACTCGCGAGAAGTAATGAATATTCGCCAGGCGTCGCAATATCTGGGCGTGAGTCCGGACACGCTTTACAAGTACGTGGGCGAACAAAGGATTCCCGCGTTCAAGCTGGGCAATCGCTGGCGCTTCAAGAAATCGAAGCTGGACCAGTGGATGGAAGAGAAGTCGAGTCAGATGGAACCGTCGGCCAAGCGCAAACCCAAGGCAGCGGGGAAAGCAGCCGGGCAAGTTTAGGAAAAACGTCGCGGGCAGCAATGCCCGCGCCACACAAAAAGGTGGGCACATGTTTGGAATGGGATCAAAGTCCATAGTAGGCCTCGATGTAGGCTCCTCGAGCATCAAGGCGGTGGAGCTGAGAAAAAAAGGCGGGCAGATTGAAGTGGCGCACCTGGGGCTGGAACCGCTGTCTTCCGACATCGTGGTGGATTCGATGATCGTGGACTCGGGCACAGTTTCGAGCGCGATTTCCAAGCTGTTCCTCGACAACCAGATCAAGACCAAGGCGGTAGCCACGGCGGTGAGCGGGCACTCGGTGATCGTGAAAAAGATCTCGCTGCCCTCCATGAGCGACCAGGAACTGGCCGAGACCATCGAGAAAGAAGCGGCGCAACACATCCCCTTCGATCTGGCCGACGTGAGCCTGGACTACCAGATTCTCTCCGACGAAGTAGGCAGTCCGCAGATGGATGTTCTTCTGGTGGCGGTGAAGAAGGACAAGATTCTGAACTACACCAACGTACTCTCGATGGCGGGACGCACCCCGGCTATTGTGGACATTGACGCGCTGGCCCTGCAGAACTGCTACGAGTACAACTACCAGCCGTCGCCCGGGCAGGTGGTAGCGCTGCTGAACCTGGGCGCGAGCGTGATGAACATCAATATTGTGAAGGGCACGACTCCGCTGTTCCCGCGCGACGTCAGCGTGGGCGGCCACCAGTACACCGACTCGCTGCAGAAGGAACTGGACCTGAGCTTCGATGACGCCGAGGCGCTGAAGCTGGGGCGCAAGGTGGGTACGGTGAGCGAGGACGCCAAGCAGCCGATTCTGCAGCAGGTGACCGAGATCATCGTGCTGGAAATTCAGAAGACGTTTGACTTCTTCCGCGCCAGCGCCGCCGGCGAGCACATCGAGAAGATTTACCTGGCGGGGGGCTCGTCGAAGGTGCCGGGGCTGGTAGAAGCGTTGCGGCAGGAGTTTTCCATGCCGGTGGAGCTATTGAATCCGTTCCAGCGGGTGACGCCGCCGGCGGAAGGGCTGGGGGCGGAACTGGTGGAACAAAACCCCGGCCAGATGGCGGTGGCGGTGGGCTTGGCCCTGAGGAGCTTTGAATCCCTATGATCAGAATCAATCTGCTCGAAACAGCCAAAAGCAAGGGCAAGCGCGCAGGCAGCGGCCCGTCGCTTCCCACGATGGAAATGGGCGATATGGGATCGCCCAAGCTGAAGGTTCTGGTGGTGCTGGTGCTGGCGGGGTTGTTCAACCTGGGCTACTGGTACCGGCTGGACCACGTGTCGAAAGATCTGGCGGCGAAGATGAAGGTGGCGGAGCAGAAGAATCGCGAACTGGCGGATGTGAAGGCGCGGTTCCTCGAACGCCAGAACCAGGCCAACGCCTACAAGCGCCGGGTGGACGTCATTGACGGACTGCGCAACAGCCAGACCAGCCCGGTGAACCTGCTGGCCATGTTGGGCGAGACGGTGAACAACACCGAAGCGGTATGGCTGAGCAAGATGGACGACACCGGGACGAGCGTGAATCTGGAAGGCACGGCGTTGTCGACCGATGCGGTCGCGACCCTGATCGCCAACCTGCAGAAGACCGGGTTCTTCAAGAGTGTGGAGATCAAGGAGACGTGGCAGGACGATAGCTTCAAAGACATGCAGGCATTCCAGTTCACCCTGACCTGCGATAAAACGAAGTCGTAAAGGTGGAACTATGGCGATGAATTTTAGTGAACTGTCGGGCATCAAGCAGTGGGGAGCGGTCATCCTCGGGGGAGCGCTGGTGACAGGGGCGCTGTACTTCACGGTGTTCAAGACCCAAACCGAGAAGAACGCCACTGCGCAGCATGCCCTGGACGAAAAGATTCGGGAGAACAACGAACTCGAGTCCTACCGCCCCAAGCTGAAGCTGATCGAACAGCAACTGGCAGAGCTGAAACAGCAACTGGAAATCGAGGGCCGCATTGTGCCCGATGAAAAGCAGATCGACCAGTTCATCACCATGATGGGCGGCGAGGCCCAAAAGGCCGGCGTAGAAGTGCGGCGCTATACGGCGAAGGAAACCAAGTCGCAGCAGTACTACACGGAAGTTCCCTTCGAAATGGACCTGGACGGACCGTACTACTCGATGCTGAACTTCTTCGACCGGGTGGGAAAACTGGAACGGATCGTCAATATTAGCAACCTGCTGGTTTCGACGACCAAGAACCCGGGCGGCGCGAAAGCCAAGCACACGTACACATACGCACCCAACGAGAGTGTGGTGGCGTCGTTCACGGCGACCACATACTTCAGTCACGACACGCAACCTTCAGCGGCCAGCACCGGGGCAAAGCCCGGAACGCCGGCGGCGAAGTAGGGATGGCTATGAAGCTGACGACAGGCATTCTGGCAATGGCAATCACGATGACGGCGGGCGCGGCTTTCTCTGCGAGAGCTGTGGCGCAGAATCCGGACGCCATCGATAACGCGCGCAGCATCGCCAAATCGCTGCAGCAGAAGCAAGCCAACGATAGCAACGCGGCGCCGAACACGGCGGGATCCGCCGCCAAGCCAACTCCCGGGGCTCCGGCGCCGGCAGTCAAGCCGGCGGTCATTCCGGGGAGCAAAGCGGTGGCAGCGGCACCGGCGTCGAGACCGGCTCCAGCGGCCAAGCCAGCTCCGGCGAGCGGCCAGCACAACCAGCTCCAGCGGGTGAACGTGGTGCAGGGGACGGACAGCATCCGGATCGAGATCAGCTCCAGTGGAGCGGTGACGCCCCGGGTGACCAAACTGGACTCGCCGGCCCGCATCCTGGTGGCGCTGCCGGAAACGACCGACGTTACGCCCAAGAATCACATTGCGGTGGGCAGTGGCGGGGTCAAGGAAGTGCGCATCGGCATGGATGGACAGACGCCTCCGACGACAAGCGTGGTGGTCGATCTGGAGAAGGCATTGGCCTTTGAGTTGACGCCCGGTCCATCGGACAAACTGGTGCTGACCGTGCATGGGCAGGCGGTAGCGAAGAGCAGTCCGACTCCGGCTCCGGCGACAGCGAAGACCGCGGCGCCGGCGGCCCAACCGCAGACGGTGGCCAAGACCGCCCCAGCGGCGGCCAAAGCGCAGCCTGCCCCGGCAGCCAAAGCGCAAACCGCCCCGGTGGTAGCGAAGAGCAGCCCGGCTCCGGCGAAGGTGCCCGATATCCAACTGGTAGCGAAGACGACTCCGCCGGCGGCCAAGGCACCGGTTGCGTCGAACGCCGGGGCTCCGGCCAAGCCAGCGGTTACCGCGAACGCGCCTGCTAAGCCGGCAGAGAAGCAGCCCGCGGCAAAGGACACCAAGGCCGCCGCTACGGCTCTGGCACCTGCACCTGCGGACGCGACCAAGAGCGCAGATGCTGCCAAGGCGCAGCCCAAGCCGGAAGACAAGAAGTGGGCAATGACGGGGAAGCGCGATCCGTTCTTTAGCCCGGTCGTACAGCAGCCCGGTGGTTCCGGCTGCTCGACGGGGAAGAAATGCCTGGAGATCGGCAACATCAATCTGCGGGGTGTGGTGAAGTCGGACAGCGGCTTTATCGCGGTGGTGACCAACAGCCTGAACAAGGCTTATTTCCTGCGGGAGAACGATCCGGTATTCAACGGCTATGTGGTGAAGATCACGGGTGATTCGGTGGTGTTTCAGGAGACGGTGGAAGACAAGCTGGGCAAACCGTTCACGCGGGAAGTGGTCAAGCGGATCTTCACGCCGGCAGTTTAGGCAAGACGGCGGCGACCGGAAACGGGGCTGCCGAAATCAAGTTCGAAAGAAGGACACGCGGGCCCGGCCCGCGGGTTGGGGAGAGGCGAAATGCGAAAGCAACAACTGGCACTTTTCGGATCGTTGCTGGTCTTAGTAATCGCGGCGATGGCTGCGGCTGCCCAGACACCGAGCCAGCTCGATCGAGTCAAGGTAGTCCGGAGCACGGACGACATCCGGGTCGAGATCAGCTCGCACGGCGCAGTGGCGCCGAAGCTCAGCAGTCTGGACTCGCCCGCCCGCGTGGTGGTGGATCTGCCGGCGACAGTGATGGCGACCGGGCAGAGTCACATCGCGGTGGGCGCCGCCGGGGTGAAGGGCGTGCGCATCGGCATGGATCGACAAACGCCTCCGACCACTCGCATCGTCGTCGACCTCGACCAGGCGTGCAGCTATGAATTGACGCCCGGCCCGGCCGGCAAGCTGGTGCTGACGCTGCACGGGAACGCAGTGGCCAAGGCGGCTCCAGCGATTCCGGACACCGAGGCGAAGCCGGTGGCGACGAATGAGCCGGCCAGCCATCCCATGTCGCCGTTCTCGCCGCGAGTCATGGACATGCAGGCTGCACCCCAGCCGAAGGCTGAGAGCAAGCCCGTTGCCCAGGATTCGGCTTCGGCCAACGAGTTCGTAATGGTCGAACCGGCCTATGAGGCAAAGAGTCAAACGGTGGATGAGCCAAAGGCTCGCGCCCAGGAAGCGGCGGCGCGGTTTGCCGACAAGACTGCGGCGGAACTGCTTGCGCTGAGCGAGAATGCAGCTCAGGCTCAGAATCCGGCCGGCACGCAGATGCAGCCGGCAGTGAATCTGGCGGCCGAGCAGAAAGCCCAGGCTGGACAACAGCCTGCTTCCACCGGGCCCAAGTACACGGGCGAGCCGATCTCGGTCAACCTGAAGGATGTTGATCTGAAGGATTTCTTCCGCCTCATTCATGAAATCAGCGGTCTGAACGTTGTGCTGGATCCGAATGTGCACGGCACACTGACCGTGGTTCTGGATGACGTGCCGTGGGATCAGGCGCTCGACATCGTGCTCAAGAACAACGATCTGGCGCGCGAACTGGAAGGTAACGTTCTGCGCATCGCCACCGTGGAAACTCTGAAGCACGAAGCCGATGGCCGCCGGGCGCAGATCGAATCGGAAGCGCTGGCGGTGGAGAAGGTCTCGGTGACGCGCTTCCTGAGCTATGCCAAGGCGAAAGACGTTATCATCACCGTCAAGAAGTTCCTCTCGCAGCGTGGCGATGTCGTGGCCGATGACCGTACCAACGCCGTGATCGTCAATGACATTCCCAAGGTGATCCCGACCATCGACCGGCTGCTGACGCAGCTCGACCGCAAGACGCAGGAAGTCGAAATCGAAGCGCGCGTGGTAGCAGCGACGCGGCAGTTTGCCCGCGACATTGGCACGCAGCTCGGTTTTGGCTGGGGCAACGGCCACACCGCGGTGGGCGGAAACCAGGCCGTCGGCGCAACTCCGACGACGGTCGGCGGCCTCACCCCGAATTACATTGTGACGCCGGGAACAGGTTCCACCACGGGATTCACCATTCCGCTGTTCTCGAATCTGGGATCCACGTCGCCCTCGAGCGGTTTGCAGTTCGTCAACGCCAGCAATAACGTGCGGATTGATGCCATCCTCTCCCTGGCGGAGTCGCGGGGCTTGCTGAAAGTGCTCTCGCGGCCGCGAGTGGTGACCCAGAACAACATCCAGGCTCTGGTAAAGCAGGGCGTGCGCGTGCCGATCGTGACCCAGGCGCAGTTGGGCGGTCCTCCGACGGTGACATACGTGGACGCCTTCCTGCGGCTGACCGTGACTCCGCAGATCACATCCGAGAACACGATCTTCCTGAACGTGGACGTGGAAAACACCACGCCGAACTTCGGTCAGGAAGTGCAGGGCAACCCGGAATTGATCACGCAGCAGGCCACCACGCAAGTCCTGGTAACCGATGGCGGCACGGTGGTGATCGGCGGCGTCATCCAGACGCAGAACTCGATCAACATCTCGCAGGTGCCCGTGCTCGGCAACATTCCTTATCTCGGCAACCTGTTCAAACATACGCAGGTGCAGACCTCCAACCAGGAGCTGATTTTCTTCATCACGCCGCGAATCATTCAGACGTAACAGCGTCAGACATAGCAGCGCGGTCGAAGATTGAGCCGCCGGCCTGAAGAACCTGTCAGGTCGGCGGTTTTGTTTCTTGGTGCCCAGTAGCTAGTACTCAGTACCCAGTACTCAGTCGTTAAAGGCATTGATTCCCGAAGTGGAATTCAAGTTGTTTTATGTTCGTTCATCACAGACTTGAAAAGAGTGCAATGCGAAGATGTTGCTGAGGAGCATTGCATGGCACAATCGTATAAGCAGTTAATTGCCTGGCGGAAGGCGATGGAGTTTGTGACTGAGATTTATCATGCTACGCGGACCTTCCCACGCGATGAGATGTATGGTTTGACGAGCCAACTGCGCAGGGCGGCGGTTTCGGTCCCGAGCAACATTGCCGAAGGACAAGCGCGCTATTCGCATCGTGAGTTTCACCGGTTTCTGGCTAATGCGCGAGGTTCGCTGGCGGAAATTGAAACTCAAGTTGCCATAGCAGCGGCGCTAGCCTATTTGCCATCCGAAACGGCCGATCCTTTGCTGGCCAGAGCGGCGGAGCTCGGTCGAATCCTGAACGGACTGATTGCTTCCACGAAGTCTATAGCGTGAATCTGAATCGCCAGAGGTCAGTACTCAGCACCCGGTACTCAGTACTTTGCAGCGGAACCCGGCCACGCATCCGGGGCTCACTCCTCGGATTTCAAACTCGGTCGCCTGATTTTTGCTGAGTACTGAGTACTGGGTACTGAGTACTGAATGCTCAGCACTGCCCGTCTCTACTGTTAAACTTCCAGTAATGGACTTCGTTGCGCGCCAGACGAAACTCCGCGAGCATCTCGCCACGACAAGGTTTGATGGGCTGCTCATCAGCCATCTGCCCAACATCCGATACCTTTGCGGCTTTACCGGAAGCGCCGGGTTTCTGCTGATGGAGGAATCGGGAGGCGTGTTCTTCACCGACGTGCGCTACGACACGCAGGCGCACGACGAGGTCAAAGCGGCAAAGGTTGTAGTGGCCCGCAAGTCGGTGCTTCAATGTGTCGGGGAGTGGTTGAGCGGGCGGCGAAAGCGGGCACGGGGATGGACGTTCGGCGTCGAGGCCGAGCATTTTACCCTGGCCGACAAGAAACGGTTGAAGGATCTGCTGCCTTCCGGCACGCGGCTGCAGGCCGGACCGTCGGTGGTCGAGCGAGCGCGCATGGTGAAGGACGCCGATGAGTTACGGCGAATCCGAGACGCGGTCAACCTGGGGGCCAAGTTGTTCGACCGGGCGGTGGAGGTGATGCGTCCAGGCGTGAAGGAGGTCGAGGTAGCGGCGGAAATGGAGTATGCGGCACGGCGGGCCGGGGCGGACGAGATGTCATTCCCCACCATCGTGGCTTCAGGTGCGAGGTCGGCGCTGCCGCACGGCCGGGCTTCGAACCGGCCCATCGAGCCGGGAGGATTCGTCGTCTGCGACTTCGGTGTTATACTCGCAGGTTATTGTTCCGATCAGACCCGCACTGTATGGGTGGGCTCGGTGTCAGACGAAGCCCGCCGCGCCTACGAGGCGGTGCGGGAGGCGCAGCAGGCGGCCGTGGATGCCGTGCGGCCGGGCATTGCCGTCGGCGAAGTTGACGCGGCAGCCCGCAAAGTATTGCGTAAGGCTGGTTTAGGGCGCTATTTTACCCACTCGACAGGCCACGGCGTGGGGTTGGAGATCCACGAAGCGCCACGCGTCGCCGCCGGGCAGCAGGAAAGGCTGCAAGCGGAGATGGTCATCACGATCGAACCGGGAGTATACTTCCCCGGCAAATGGGGCGTGAGGATCGAGGATATGGTGGCGGTCACGGCCGCAGGCTGCGAAGTGCTGACGCCAACGAGCAAAGATTTTCTGGCAGTCCAGTCTTCTTAACGTTTTAACGTTCAGCAGGGCAGGATCCATGCCCGGCTTTTTCGCGCGCGGGTTTCGAGCGTAGCGGGAGTGAAAAACGGTCCCACCGTAAACGAATGAATCAAAAAGAGCTGAAGGAACTGATTGAGTTCTTAATTGAAAAGGACATTGCCGAGTTCGAACTGGAACGCGGCGATGTGAAGGTGCGCATCAAGCGGGGCGGAGAGCATGCCTTCCATGCCCACAGCGAGCCGCGGTTTTTCTCGGTGCCCGCCGCCCCGCCAGCCGCTCCGGAACTGGGTGCGGTACCGGTTGTGCCTCCGGCGGCAGCGGCCGAACCGGCTCCCGAGGAAGGGCTGCACATGGTGAAGTCCCCGATCGTGGGGACGTTTTACGAAGCACCTTCGCCGGGGGCGCCACCCTTCGTGAAGGTTGGGGACTCGGTCGAAGTCGGTCAGGTGCTTTGCATTGTGGAGGCCATGAAGCTGCTCAACGAGATTGAGTCGGACGTGGCCGGCGAAATTGTCAAGAAGCTGACCACGAACGGCCAGCCGATTGAATACGGCCAGGAATTGTTTGCCATAAGGCCGAGGAAGTGAGAGCGAGATTTACGGGTGCCCTCTCAATTGTTGATTGTTGATTTTTGATTATTGAATGAAAGTCCGCATCGACTGTGGTTCTCATTCAACAATCATCAATCATCAATCAACATTTTTTTGACGGCTGGAGGCTGGATTTCATGCTCAATAAGATTCTAGTCGCCAATCGGGGGGAGATTGCCTTGCGCGTCATTTGCGCGTGCAAGGAACTGGGCATCCGCACGGTCGCCATCTACAGCGAGGCTGACCGCAACTCGCTGCACGTGCGCTTTGCCGACGAGGCTATCTGCATTGGGCCGCCGCAACTGGCGCAAAGTTACCTCAATATTCCCGCGGTGATCAGCGCGGCCGAGATCGCTAACGTGGATGCGGTGCATCCCGGCTACGGACTGCTTTCGGAAAACGCCAACTTCGCCGAGGTGTGTGAGACCAGCGGCCTCAAGTTCATTGGGCCCCGTCCGGAAGTGATCCGCTTGATGGGGGAAAAGGAAAAGGCGCGCACGGCAATGAAAGAGGCTGGCGTGCCGATTCTGCCGGGATCGGAAGGGATTGTAGCCTCAGACGGCGAAGCGCTGGAGTGGGCGCGGCAAGTTGGGTTTCCGGTGATCGTGAAGGCCTCGGCGGGCGGCGGCGGGCGGGGCATGCGCATCGTCCGTAACGAAGAGGAACTGCCCGGACTGTTCAAGGCGGCGCAGGCGGAGGCGGCGGGAGCCTTCGGCAACGGCGATCTCTACATGGAAAAGTACGTGGAGCATCCCCGGCACATTGAGTTTCAGGTCCTGGCCGACGAGCATGGCAACGTGGTGAGCTTGGGCGAGCGCGAATGTTCCATCCAGCGGCGGCACCAGAAGCTCCTGGAGGAATCGCCTTCGACGCAGGTGACGCCGGAATTGCGCGAGCAGATCGGGTCGGCGCTGTGCCAGGCGCTCGGGGCAATTGGCTACACCAACGCGGGGACGGTCGAGTTCCTGATGGACCAGGAGCGGCGCCTGCATTTCATCGAGATGAATACGCGCATTCAGGTGGAGCATCCGGTAACGGAGATGGTGACCGACGTGGACCTGGTCAAGAGCCAGATCATGATCGCCGCCGGGGCGAACATGAGCGAAGTGCTGCTCGGCCCGGTCGTGCACCGTGGGCATTCAATCGAATGCCGCATCAACGCCGAGCATCCGGAGAAGTTCACGCCGTCGGCGGGGAAGATTACTGCCTTTCATCCCCCGGGAGGGACGGGCGTGCGCGTGGATACGGCGGCGTACGCTGAGGGAGTGATCCCTCCGTATTACGATTCCCTGATCGCCAAGCTGATCGTGCGCGCCAAGGACCGCAACGAGGCGATTTCGCGCATGGCGCGGGCGCTGGAGATGTTCATTGTCGAGGGCGTGTACACGACCATTCCGCTGCACCGGAAGATCCTGGCGGACCCGGATTTCCGGGCAGGAAAGATTGATACGGGGTTTATTGAGAGATTCTTGGCGAAGAACGGGAAGTAAGTGGTTGTTGGAATGGCCGCATTCCCCATCAATTGGGAAACTACGATGTGGAACACTTCCACAGGTACAGACAGCGCCATGAGCGAGTCTTCTTCGTCACTAGTTGCTTGGTAACGGGCGGGGAAGGGGTGCGGCGACCTGAGCGTGGCCTGCCGCCATCGGTAAGGTCAGAGACGTGCCGACAGCCGCTGCAGCAAGGCGCATTGTGACGCGAACAATCATTCGCCAATCGTAAGCTTTTTGCTTTCTGATTAACAGCGTTTGCGCCAACCACTCTGCAGGAGCCTTTTCCGGACGAGGGCGTCCGGGGCTCCACTTGTCTTGCTGCTGACGGTGCTCCCCGAAAACCGATAGACTGGCCAGCACATGATTTCGCTTCCCCGCCTCTACGCCATCCTCGATGCCGGTTGCTTTCCGAATACTCAAGCCCTGTTCGCCGCGGCCGAGGAACTTGCGGGTGGCGGCTGCACGCTGCTGCAATACCGCAATAAGTCCGGGAATGCGCGCGTGATGCTCAAGCAGGCGCGGGAACTCAAGAAACGTCTTGGATTGTGGAGCGGCGGACGCCCTCGTCCGCCGGTTTCATCCGAGAGCGTTCCCCGGACGAGGGCGTCCGGGGCCCCACAATTCGTTCGCCTGATCATGAATGACCGGTCCGATCTCTGCCTCGCCGCTGACTTCGACGGCGTGCACGTCGGGCAGGAGGACTTGTCGCCGGAGTCGGTGCGAAAGATCATCGGGCCGGATCGCTGGCTGGGGGTCTCAACGCATAATCCGGAGCAGATACGAGAGGCCGACCAGACTTCGGCGGATTATCTCGCCATCGGGCCGGTATTTCCGACTTCCAGCAAGGAGAGGCCAGACCCCGTTGTGGGCCTTGATGGCGTGCGCCGGGCGCGGGCTTTGACCCACAAGCCGCTGGTCGCGATTGGCGGAATTACGCGCGCGAATGTTCGGTCGGTGATCGAGGCGGGGGCGGACTCTGTCGCGATGATATCTGACTTGTTACGGGATCCGCGGAAATCAGCAGAGGAATTTTTCCGCGTGTTGCGGTAAAGTCGGGAAGCCCGAAGGCGACGGCGGGACCTCGGCGCTACGGGTACGAATGCAGAATGAAGAAGTCAGAAGGCAGAAGTAGATCTTGACTTAACTTCTGCCTTCTGACTTCTGCCTTCTGATTTACACCGGAGGAAGCTCTGAGCATACCGGTAACTTCGACAGCGACCAGCGACTGGGAGATTCACACTCACCAGGATCAGGAACTGGTCAAGGGACTGGGCCTGACCAGCGCCACCATGCTGGTCATGGGTTCGATGATCGGCTCCGGCATCTTTATTGTGTCAGCCGAAATTGCCCGTGAAGTCGACTCGCCCGCGCTGCTGATCGGCGCATGGGCTGTGGCCGGATTCATGACCATTGTGGCCGCGCTCAGCTATGGCGAACTGGCGGCGATGATGCCGCGAGCGGGCGGGCAGTATGTTTACTTGCGCGAGGCCCTGGGGCCGCTGTGGGGCTTTCTTTACGGCTGGACGCTGTTCCTGGTGATTCAGACCGGGACCATCGCCGCCGTGGGCGTGGCATTCGGCAAGTTTCTGGGCGTGTTTTTCCCGTCAGTTTCTTCCACACACTGGATTCTGCACCTGTGGAAAGTGCCGCCGATTCCGATCGGCCCCATGGTCCTGGGGAATATGGATGTGGGCATCAACACGCAGAACCTGGCGGCGATTCTGCTGGTGATTTTTCTGTCGGTGGTGAACATCTTCGGCGTGAAGACGGGGGCGGCGATTCAGAACGTCTTCACCGCGGCGAAAGTCTCGGCTCTGCTCGGACTCGCCGTTTTCGGATTGGCGCTGGGGCGCAGTCCGCAGGCTCTGGCCGCGAACTTCGGGACAAACTTTTGGCACAACGCGGGTTTGGCGACAAGACATGCGGTGCAGGTGGGAGTGGGCGGGCCTATCGTCATGGTGGGGACGCTGACCATCCTGGCGGTGGCTCAAGTTGGATCGTTGTTTTCGGCCGATGCCTGGAATAACGTAACTTTCACCGCCGGCGAAGTGAAGAATCCCAGCCGCAACCTGCCGCTATCGCTGGCGCTGGGAACGGGCGTGGTCATCGCGCTTTACATCGCCTGCAACTTCATTTATCTGAGCGCGTTGCCGCTGGATGGCGTCGAGGGTGGTATTACAACTCTGGCGCGTGGAATCAAGCACGCCGCGGAAGATCGCGTGGGAACGGCCGTCATGACGCAGATGTTTGGCTCCGTAGGCGGCTATCTGATGGCAGCGGCGGTTATGATCTCCGCTTTCGGCTGCAATAACGGGCTGATTCTCTCCGGGGCGCGCGTCTATTACGCCATGGCGAAAGACGGCTTGTTCTTCGGCAGCGTCGCCCGATTGCATCCCAAGTACAAAACGCCGGTCGTTTCGCTGATGGTGCAGATGGTGTGGACCTGCGTACTGTGCATCTCGGGCAGTTACGGGCAACTGCTCGACTACATCATTTTTGCCGTGCTGGTGTTTTACATTCTGACGATTGTCGGCTTGTTTGTGCTGCGGCGGACGCATCCGGATGCCGAGCGGCCGTATCGGGCGGTAGGCTATCCGGTACTGCCAGCGATTTATATTGTGATGGCTTTGTTCATTGATGCCGTACTATTGCGCTACAAGCCGCAATATACGTGGCCGGGGCTGATTGTGGTGCTGCTGGGGATTCCGGTTTACTATGCGTGGTCGCGGAGTGCGCGCCAGAATAAGGGCAGGGCATCCGCGTAACTGCTAAGGAGAAAGCAAAGGGATGGCAAATCTGCTGGCAACCAAACCACTGAACCTGCTCATGGAAGAGGCCCGCGAGACGGGCGAACATAGTCTCAGACGGACGTTGGGAGTGTTCCAGCTCACGGCGCTGGGCGTGGGCGCAATCATCGGCGCGGGCATCTTTGTCATGGTGGGGCTGGGAGCGCAGTATGCCGGTCCGGGACTCACGCTCTCGTTTGTTCTCTCTGGTTTGGGATGCGCGTTTGCCGGCCTCTGCTATGCGGAGTTCGCGGCCATGATTCCGCTGGCGGGCAGCGCCTACACTTACGCCTACGCCACGCTGGGCGAGTTGCTGGCCTGGATTATCGGCTGGGACCTGACACTGGAATATGCCATGGGCGCCAGCACTGTGTCTTCGGGGTGGTCAAATCACTTCATCGAACTACTGAACATCTTTCACATCAAGATGCCGCTGTGGCTGGCCTACGATCATTGGACGGCGCTGAAGACGGCGGAGAATATTGTCGGCCGGCAGATGGCGTTGGCTTCGGACTCATTCCTGGTTCCGGGCACGCAGGCGTTTCTCGACAAAGTAATGGCGATTACGAGTGCGCAGTCCCCTGAACTCCTGCAACGGGCGCACGAATTGCTGGGAGCTCCGCATCTGTTTGGAATGGAAATCGGTTTGAATCTTCCCGCCTTCATCATTGCGCTGGTGATCACGACGATTCTGGTCATCGGCATCAAAGAAAGCGCGCGCTTCAACGCGACGATCGTAACCATCAAGGTTTCAGTCGTGCTCTTCGTGATCGCTCTCGGCGCCCGCTATATCAACCCCGGCAACTGGGGCACCGACTGGCACTCCTACGCGCCCCACGGCTTCGCCGGAATCGGAGCGGGTGCTGCCTACATATTCTTCGCCTACATTGGTTTCGATGCGGTCTCGACCACGGCCCAGGAAGCGAAGAATCCGCAACGCGACCTGCCCATCGGCATGATCGCTTCGCTGGCGATTTGTACGGTCTTGTATATCGCCGTGGCCGGCGTGCTGACCGGCATGATGCACTGGCAGCAGATCAATATCGAGGCGCCGGTGGCGCGCGCGTTTCTCGACCGGGGCCTGTCAACCGCGTCGCACATCATCACTCTCGGCGCTCTGGCGGGGTTGACCAGCGTCATGCTGGTCATGCTGCTGGGGCAAACGCGAGTGCTCTACTCGATGGCGAACGACGGCCTCCTTCCGAAGAAATTTTTTGCCGCCGTTCATCCCAAGTTTCGCACGCCGTGGAAGAATACGATCCTGGTGGGCCTGCTGGCTGCGATTGTGGGCAGCGTGACGCCGATCGACGACATCGGCAAGATGGTGAACATCGGGACGCTCCTGGCGTTTGTGATCGTGTCGATTTCGGTGATGGTGCTACGTCGCACCAATCCCAGCCAGCCGCGGCCCTTCCGGACGCCGTGGGTACCGCTCGTGCCGATCCTCGGCGTGATCTCCAACGGCTACATGATGTACAAGCTGGGATGGGTCAACTGGGCCCGCCTGATTATCTGGCTGGTAATCGGATTGTTCGTGTACTTCGGATACGGCCAGAGGCACAGCCGGGTGCAGGCGCTGGCTGCGGGCAACCCGCCAAAGGCGTGATCGCGCGTGGGTCGAAGGAGTGGTCAGTGACCAGTGGTCAGTGGCCAGCAAGGCACCGACATTAAGCGCGGGATTTACTGGCCACTAGCCTCTGATCACTGACCACTGCATTACATGAAAGCCTTCCGCAATCTGCGAGTGATCGGAGCGCTCCTGCTGCTGGTCATGGCAGTGGGCACTGCCGGATATCACTACATCGAAGGCTGGCCGTGGTTTGACGGCTTCTACATGGTGGTGACCACGCTGACCACCATCGGTTACCAGGAAGTGCATCCGCTCTCGCACGCGGGCCGCGTGTTCAATGTGTTCGTGATTCTTTCGGGAGTGTCGCTGTTGTTGCTGGGAGTGGGGTCGCTGAGCCAGGCTTTGTTAGAATTCGAACTGCACAACTTCTTCGGAAGGCGGCGCATGGAGCGCGAGATCGGCCGTCTCGACGGCCACTACATCATCTGCGGCATGGGGCGGGTGGGACGGAGCGTGGCGCGGGAACTGGCGCAGAAGCCGGTGCCGTTTGTGATCATCGAGAATGCTGAGGCCAAGCGCCAGCGCTACGCCTCAGAGAACTGGCTGGCCATCGCAGGCGACGCGACCCAAGAGCAAACGCTGCGGCAGGCGCAGATTGAACGGGCCCGCGGCCTGATTGCCGCGACGACCACCGACGCCACCAATCTCTACATCGTGCTCACCGCGCGCGGATTGAATCCGCGTTTGACAATCATTGCGCGGGTCAGCGAAGACAACGCAGAAAAACATCTGCTGACAGCGGGCGCAGATTCTGTCGTCTCGCCGTATTCGTTCGCCGGCCGGCGCATCGCGCAGTCGCTGCTGCGGCCGCACGTGGTCAGTTTTCTTGACACCGCGACCACGCACCTGGGCATGGATCTGGAGATCGGCGAGATTCAGATCATGCCGAATTCTGTATTTGCCGGCAAGACTATCGAGAATTCGCACATCCGGCAGGAGCGCGGAGTGATTGTGCTGGCCATCAAACGGCGCGAGGGCATGCGCTTCAATCCCGCGCCGGATGAGCGGATCGAACCGGACGACTGTCTCATCGCCATGGGCGAGCCGGCACAATTGCGGCAACTCGAACAGATGGCTGCCTCTTCATGAAGATCGGAATCCAATGAAAATCGTGACCGCGGCAGAAATGCGGGCCGTTGACAGCGCCACCAGCGAACGCTTCGGCGTGCCTTCGCTTACGCTAATGGAAAACGCCGGGACGGCGGTTGCCGAGCACGTTCTCACGCACCACGCTGCCGCGCGGCGGATCGTGATTTTCTGCGGCAAAGGCAACAACGGGGGCGATGGGTTCGTGGCAGCGCGGCGCCTGCATCAGAAAGGCAAGGCGGTGCAGGTCATTCTTCTGGCCGACCCGTCGGAACTGAAAGGCGACGCTGCTGCCATGTACGCCAAGCTTCCCGTGGCTGCCATCATCGTTCACACGAGCGAAGAGTTGAAAAGCGATCGCGTGCGCCTCTCCCTGCCGGCCGACTTGTACCTTGACGCGATTCTCGGCACGGGCTTCAATCCGCCGGTGAGCGGGCTTTATGCCGACGCGATTGCGGTTTTGAACGCGGCGCGGGCGCCGGTCATCGCGGTGGACATTCCTTCGGGCGCGGACGCCGATGCGATGACTCCGCAGAAGGGAATCGTGGCGCGCGCGGATTCCATCGTTACCTTCACGGCAGCGCGCCCGGCGCACGTTTTCAGTCTTCTTACCAACGGGCCAACTTATGTGGCAGGCATCGGGTCGCCAGAGGAGGCAATCGTTTCGTCGCTGCGGCTGAATGTGATTACGGTGCGGGATTTCGCGCCGCTGCTCGATCCGCGTCCGGCAGAATCGAACAAGGGCAACTACGGGCACGTGCTGGTGATCGGTGGATCGGTGGGCAAGGCGGGCGCGGCGGCGATGGCGGGGATGTCCGCGTTGCGGGCGGGCGCAGGGCTGGCGACTGTCGCCACGCCGAAGTCGGTGCTGCCCACGGTGGCGGGATTCCATCCGGAAGTGATGACGGAGTCGCTGCCGGAAACCGACGCGGGCACGATTTCAGCAGCCGCAGTCGAGCGGCTTGATGCACTGGCAAAAGGGAAATCCGTTCTCGCCATTGGGCCGGGGATCTCGCGTTTCCCCACTACGTCGGGGCTGGTGCGAACCCTGGTCAGCAAAAACGAGCTTCCCATCGTTCTGGATGCTGATGGCCTCAACGCCTTCGAAGGGCACGCCGGCGAACTGAACGGCAAAGGGCGGTTGCTGGTGATTACTCCGCATCCCGGTGAAATGGCGCGGCTGGCGGCGTGTTCGATCGCTGATGTGCAGAAAGATCGCCTGGGAGTAGCGCGCAAATTCGCGCGCCAGCATGATGTCATCGTCGTGCTCAAGGGGCACCGCACTCTTGTGGTGCAGCCGGATGGCGAGGCCTGGGCCAACACCACGGGCAATCCTGGCATGGCGACGGGAGGTACGGGCGACATCCTGACAGGCATGATAGCGGCCATGATTGCCCAGCATCCGAAGGACGCGCTGCTGGCCGTGCTGGCGGCGGTTCATCTGCACGGTCGGGCGGGCGACGAGATGCGCGAGATCTTGGGCGAGCATTCGCTGGTCGCCACCGACCTGCTGCGGGGCCTGCCGGACGCGTTCGAGAGCGCTCGACAAACGGTGCGGGAAAAGTTCGTGTGCTGGGAAGGGTAAGGGCGGCGCACCACAGGGGCTGAAGCCCATCACTTTTCCCCGTTCTTAACGCGGCCCTGAGGGCCGCTCTTCCACACCGTGCCGTCCGATCGGACATTATTCAACCAGTAAACACCACGCTATGTGCTTCATAGCGCAGGGTCTCGGTATCGTCAGTTCAGGCTTGCGGTGCGGAATTCGGACGAGGGGCTTCAGTAATCTATTACGCAACAGGGGATAGTGCCATAGTGCACTTGGCTTATGACCCATTTCCCCCAACCGCATCCGTCGCGGCGCGCGGCCCGGGTCCAGCTAGGAGATTCAGTCCTGGCTGCGATCCGTCTGGAAGACGGCCGGCGCACCAAAGGCAAACTCCAAACCATTTCCGTGACCGGGGGCCTGCTGCGTTTGGCCCAATCGCTGGGACAGGGCGACTTCGTTGAAGTTGCGTTCCAGACGCAGGCTGGCCCGGTGCACGGCATGGCCGAAGTTCTCAGCCCCATGCGGAAGCTGGACGACAGCGTACTGCAGCCGTTCCGCTTCGTGGCGCTCGAGGACGACGACCATCGCCGCCTGCGCACCTCGCTCGATTACGTAGTGGAGCGGAATTTGCTGGGCATGAAGTCGAGCGCGTTCTCCACGTACTAGTTGAGTATGTGGGGACAGCCGCCCTCGGCTGTCCGGGCGAGTGCAGCTCGCCGGGGCCGCCGTTCAGCCGCCGCGATAGGAAGAGAGCTCTCGCTATACTGGTCGTGTGACCAGGCAGGCCGGAGCTCGCGCTGTCACCCGAGAGATCGTCACGCACTCAGCGGAGGAGACGATCGCCTTCGGCCGTACGCTCGCTGAGTTGCTTGTGCCGCCGAAACTGGTGTTGCTGCGCGGCGATTTGGGGGCGGGCAAGACGACGCTGGTCAAAGGAATCGCGGCGGCGTTCGACGCGGCCGCAGAGGAAGACGTTACCAGCCCCACCTTCACGCTGGTGCACGAATATCGGGGGCCGCGGGCCAATCTGTATCACATTGATCTTTACCGCGTGGACACACCGCGCGAACTGGAAACGCTCGGGCTGGATGATCTGCGTTCCGACGACAGCGTTCTGCTGATCGAGTGGGGAGAGAAATTTCCGCGGCTGGTGCGCGAGCGGGATGTGGAGATTGTGCTGGAGCGGGTGGGGGAGAGCGATCGGAGGATCCGAGTAAGCGAATGATTGTCCGTTGAACCGTCAGCTTGGCGGTGACAAGAAGGCAATGGCTCGATCCAGAGCTGCGTCGCGCCCCCGGGAAAGATCATCGGAAGAATAGCGGGGAACACGAATGTCAGGAGGAACCCCCTCCCCGTCGAATGATCTCCCATCCCGCGTCAGATAAATTTCATTCGGCAAGCCGAAGTGCCAGCCGTTGGGAAGACTCCGAATCAACACATCAGAGAACACTCCCTGCGTGTCTTCGCCGATTCTCGTGACCGCTGGCTCACGGCCCATCAAAGCCATCGCAAACGTTTCGCCCGCACTGACCGTATCCGGTCCGGTCAACAGCACAACATTGCCGCGGTAGAGTGACCGTTTCGATGGGATGACCCAGCACTTCTGCGCCGAACTGAAATGTAATCCTGAGCCCGCATCATTGCGGGCTATCTTTGAATATGCCAGGTACCTCGCCGTGGTCAGGCGCGAAGCGATTTCGATGCCGAGAGGATCGTCACCGCCCTTGTTCAAGCGAACATCGATGATCAGCCCGGTCAGCGACTCTGCACTCTGAAAAATGGAATCGAGCGCTTGGTCGAGCGCGATAAGGGCAGCGCTGTAGCCTTCCTGATCGGAGTAGCCGTAAAAAGTCGTGATCCTCAGATAGCCTATGTTGTGGGGGAGAATGCCAAACTCGACGTGACCATTGCAAAAGGACCGCAAGCCGCCTTGAACATATCGTGAGTTGACGAGGGCGTGCGCCTTCTCCCAGTCCGCATCTTCCAGATGATTCGGGTCAGGCCTCCAGCCTTCGAATTCCTGGCGAATGTCTCCAGCATCAATTTCTGTGTGCGCGTCTTGAAGTGGCTCGACCATGCTCCGGAAAACTTGAAACAAATCCTCGGGCTTCGTGGACGCCGTTGCCTGCGGGCGAAATTTCCGGCCGACGGCCTGCCAGTCCAAATGCCGCAAGCCGAAGAAGGCATAGTTCTCAGCGAAGGTCTGCCAGAAGATGGCATAGTTCTCCTCGGGAGTATTCGGAGGAAGCTGAGCGCATGGTTCCGGCCTGGAAGCGCTGCGGTGCAAGACGATGTCGGATGCGTTCCCATCGTAGTGCAGGCGCGCAGAGTCGCGGCCCACCGGAGCGATCCGCACAACCGTTGCACCCTCGTGAAAGGTGACTTCACCTCCGGCGGAGAGCTCGGGCTGGTGAGTCAGGGTTCGGGACAGAATGCAACTGATTGCGGTCAGCTCAAAAGTGCTAAGCGTTTTTCCCCGGATCTCGACCAACAAGCCGTAGCCATCAGAAAGCCAGAAACCCTCAAGTGTCGTCCAGGCAGGTTGCTGAGCTTCGAGTGATGGTGAGAGGACCGACAGCAGAAGTGCCAAAACCGCTACGGCCGACGAGCCCCATCGTGTCCGCGATTCTGGATAGCTCTTCATTTCCCACAAGATGGTTAGAATCCCATGATGTTGTAACCGCAGTCCACATAGATCACTTCGCCGGTGATGCCGCTTGACGCGTCAGAGGCGAGGAAGACTCCGGTCGAGCCGACTTCTGCTACATCCACGTTGCGGCCGAGCGGGGCGCGCTCCTCGTGTCCCTTGAGCATGTCGCTGAGGCCGGAGATGCCGCGAGCGGCGAGGGTTTTGATCGGTCCGGCGGAAATGGCGTTGACTCGAATCTTCTTCTTCCCCAGTTCGTAAGCGAGATAGCGCACCGAGCATTCCAGACCGGCCTTGGCCACGGCCATCACGTTGTAGCGGGGCACAACTTTGTCGGCAGCGTAGTAAGTCATGGTGATGATCGAGCCGCCGTCTTCCATGAGCGGGGCGGCGGCGCGCGCGACCGCAACCAGCGAGTAAACGCTGACGTCGAGCGCGATGCGGAAGCCTTCCCGCGACGTATTGACAAAATCGCCCTTCAGTTCGTCGGCGGGGGCGTAGGCGACCGAATGCACCAAAACGTGCAGCTTGCCGTAGCGTTCTTTCAGCGTGGCGAAGAGGCGGGCGATTTCTTCGTCCTTCGAGACATCGCACATGTAGCCTTCGGCGCCCGGCAGCGAAAGGATAAGGTCCTTGGCTTCCTGCTCCAGGCGCTCGTTCTGATAGGTGATGGCCAGCTTCATGCCGGCGGCATGCAATCCCTGGGCGATAGACCACGCGATCGAGCGCTTGTTGGCGACTCCGAAAACGACCGCGTTTCGCCCCTGCAAGTCGTAGGACATGATTGCTCCTTGGGGAATGGAAAAGAATAACAGCAGTGGCGTGATCTTTACTATTCGAGGGCGGACGACCTTAATTTTCAATTGCCGATTGCCGATTTGCGATTGAATGCAGCTGTTTCTCAATCGGCAATTGGCAGTCGAAAATCGGAAATAGGTCTACTCCGCCGCGATTTCTTCCGCAGCCGATTTGCTCTCCACCGGCCAGCTTGCCGCCACGAAGGAAAGTCCGTACACGCAGGCGACGAGAGCGTAGGCGGCGACCAGGCTCAGGTTGTGTGCCACCCAGCCGACGCAGAGGGCGAGGACGAACTGCAGGGAGATTCCCGTGAAGTTGATGGTGGTCTGCACCCGTCCCATGAGATGTTTCGGGACCATCTCCATGAGGCTGGAATTCATCGCCACGCCGCCCACGCCCCGCGCCGAGCCCATGACGAAATAAGTTGCAATGGCTATGAAGAGGAATCTTGAAACCGGCGCGAGGGCCATACAAACCGAGAGCAGCGCCATGGAGAACGCAATGGCGCGGCGGCCGCCGAGGAGCGCGATGGCGGGAGCGACGTACAAGGCGCTGAGGAATGCTCCCGTGCCCCATCCGGCGCTGAGCCAGCCGTAACCCTGGGCTCCGGCATGAAAGACGCGGTCGCTCAGTGATGGACTCAGGATTCCACCCGTCATCATGGCTCCCAGGAATAGCGCCCAACTCGCTCCCAGCAGCACGACCGCGCGCTGGCCATGCAGAAAGCGCACGGCTTCGCGCATGTCGCGCCAGAAGCGTTGCAATTGGTTTTCCGCGGCTACCAGGTCGGCGTGCAGTTCCTCGGGGCGCAGCACGACATGGCGTCCTTTGCGCACGGCGAAGTAGCAGAGGAACGAAACGACATAGGTCGAGACGTCGATCAGCAGCACGCCCCCGAGTCCGATGTGGTTGTACATGAAGCCGACGACCGAGCCGGCGATCAGCCAGCCACCCTGCACGCCCGCGAGCAGGAAAGTATTGGAATGCACAAACTGGCCCTCGGGCGTGAGTTCCTGAATGAGCGCGGTGACGGTCGGCCAGAACATCCAGAAGCCGGCGGCGACCAGGATGCTCATCATGTAGAGCTGCCAGACGTGCACACGATGCTGGAAGGCCAGGATGGCCACGGTAAGAATGATCAGGCCACGCAGCGCGTCGAGCCACATTACCAGGAGCCGGCGATCCTCGCGGTCAATGACGACTCCAGAGAATGGCAGCAGCAGCATGGCGGGAACGGTCTGCAGAACGACGAGCAGTCCCAGAGCCATCTCGTTGTGCGTAGCCTGCAGGATGTGCCAGGCCACGGCGGCGGAGTTCATCCCGCTGCCGAACATGGAAATCATGTTGGCGGCAAAGACGAAGCGCAGGGGGCGCCGGCCGAGGATTTCACGCATGGTTCTACTTTAGCCGACCGGCGGGCGAATCTGCCACGGAGGTGCAGAGTTTCCCTTTTCGATTGCCGATTGCCGATTTGCGATTGGATCATCACCCGAAGGTCAGATTTTCAATCGGCAATTGAAAATTGCAAATCGACAATTTCGGGTTCCACCCGGGAGTATCCCGATCACTGCGTTGTGATTCCCGCCCTTGCGCGGAGCGGAATTCAGAGCTACGATTCGCCTGCTACTCGAAATTGAAGTCCTATTCTCGCGTGCACCGGAGGCGGACTATGAAACGCGGTTACAGTTCATTCCTGCTGTTTGTCCTAATCTCTTTTGCAATTCTCATCCCGGCGGTTTTCATTCCTCAGGCATGGGCTCAGGTTGATCACATCGTGATTGCAGCGGGTACCGATGAAGACCATGCGCTGCAAGCCATCTCCAATGAGCAAGACCCGCAAAAGAGGCTGGCCATGTATGAGGATTTTGTGCAGAAGTTCTCTTCGAACCCAGCCGCGGTGGCCTATGGAAACTGGCAGATTTCGCAGGCATACCAGACCGCGGGCGACTTGCAAAAGGCGCTCGACTACGGTGACAAGGCGCTGGCGGGATCTCCACATAACCTCGACATCGTGGTATCGCAAGCGAACGTAGCGCAGCAGGCCAAGAACAACGCCAAGCTGATGGACTACGCCGCAAAGGGAGGCGAGATCTGCGCCTCGATCGCCAAGGAGCCGAAGCCCGAGGGGATGAGCGACGAAGACTTCGCCCGGAAGCTGGCCGAGGACAAGGAGTCCAGCAAGAGCAGCTGCGACTTCCTGGAAACGTCGGCCCTGAACGTCATCTCCAGCGAAAACGATGCCAAGACGCGCATGGCGTACATTGAGCGGTTTAATGCAGCGTTTCCGGACTCCAAGTACCAGGAAACCATCGGCAGTCTGGCCCTCGATGCGCTGAGCGAGATGAAGGACAATGCGCGGTTAGTGGCATACGGAGAGAAGACTCTGGCGGCAAATCCCAAATCGCTGCCGGCGCTGCTGCTGATGGCCAACTTCTACTCCGAGGACACAAAACCGGGCAGCGCGGCCAAGGCGATTACTTACTCGCAGAAAGCCATTGAAGTCGCGAATGCCGACGCCCCCGACGCCGACAAGGGGCGGAAGGTTTCAGCTGGAGTGGCCCACGACACGATAGGTTGGGCCTACCTGAAGCAGGAAAAGAGTGGAGCCGCAATTCCCGAACTGAAAGCTGCCGCAACCCTGCTCAAAGGGCAGGACGATCAGCAATATGCCCGGGCGCTGTATGGTCTGGGTTTCGCGTGCGCTAAAGAGAATCGACTGGCCGAGGCGCGGGAGGTCCTCACTGAGGCGGTGAAGATTCCGGGGCCATTGCAGGCCATGTCGCAAGATCTGCTGAATAAGGTTAACGGCACGCGGGCCAAGGGAAAATGAGTACCGCGTTGCGCCGATGATGGCGTAACGACTTACTCCTGCCTTCGCGGGATCGAAGTTACTTCTTCTCCGCACCCGTCAGTTCTTCGGAAAGCAGTTGAGCCTTCCACGCCAGGGTCCGGGCGCGGTCGAGGTCTCCGGCTGCCGTGGCAGCCTTGGACTGTTCCATGAACTGGCGGACTTGCTTGACCATGTCCTGTTGGTTAGCAGTGAGTTGGCGGCCGGCCATTTTCTTGAGGTTCTCGTCGGCAGCGGCCAGCATCTGATTGGCGGAGTTCCGTTGCTGAGTGGCCTGGTCGCCGGCCGGTCCACCCGCCAGTTGAATGGCCGGTTCTGAAGCTCCCCCCTGCCGCACAATTACCTTCGAAGGAGGGCAATTGGCTGCAGCACGGGCGGCACTCGTACTTGCGCCGGCAGACACCGTGCTCGGTCCCGAACTGGAGGGAGCTGAGCCCGAACCAGTGGCGGCCGGGGCAGGGTTGCAATTGGGTGGACTTACCTTCTTTTTTTTCGGCGGGTGCTTTGCGACGGAGGGGTTGTGTCCGGAGGGAGCCTGCGCGGAGCCCTGCTTTGGCGACGCCGGTTTGGACTCAACTGAGGAAGTCTGGTTCTGCGACGTGCTTCCTTGATCCTGCGGGTTGCTGGTGGTTGCAGCTGGCTGGGCTGGCGCAGCCTGCGGTGCGTCCTGCCGGATAGCCGCCGCCGGCGACGCTGAAACCGACGCTGATGCTGTTAGGGAAATGCTGACGAGGATTACGGCCAGAGTCATACCGGGGTCCGGAACGGCAGGCAGCCCAAACATTGATTTTACGCCTTCAGGCACGAGTGCTCGAGAAGACCAGTCGCCATTGTTTTTGGATTGCGGTTCAATCTCCGCGTTCGAATGTCGCCGCGCCTGCCGTATGTTCCTGGCCTGATACCGCTGCCGGTCCGGCAGCGGGAATATGGAAGCGGAACGTCGTGCCCGCCCCGTCTGCCGATTCGAAATCCACCGAGCCGTAGTGCCACTGCAGAATCTGATAAGTCTGAGCCAGGCCGATGCCGCTGCCGTCCTTTTTTGTCGTGAAATAAAGTTCGAAAATCTTATCCCGCATGTCTTGCGGGATGCCGCTGCCCTGGTCGCGAACCTCGGCGACGATCACGTTGTTCTCCCGGCGGGCGGAGATGACTAGCGGCCCGCCGTGGGGCATGGCCTGAACTCCGTTGATCACCACATTGAGAATGGCCTGCTTCATCAGATCGAGGTCCACCTTGACCGGCAGCCGTTCGTCGGGCATGTGCCGCTCGATGATGACCCCGTGCTGCTCGGCATCCGGAGCAGCGAGCTGTGCCGCGTCTTCCAGAAGGCGACGCATGTCGGTCTCTTCCAGGTGAAGGTCGCGCGGCCGGGTGAAATCCACCAGAGTCTGCACCACGCGATCCAGCCGTCGAATCTCGCTGTCAATAATGTCCATGTGGCGCTGTGTGTCGGGCTCCTGCTCGGCCAGCTTGTTGCGCAGCAGTTGCAGGTGCAGCACGATGGCGTTGATGGGATTCTTGACTTCGTGGGCGACGCCGCGGGTGAGGCGTCCGCTGGCGGAGAGGCGGCGCGACATTTCGATCTCGTCGCCGATACGCTCGACCGATTCGGTGTCGCGCATGATCAGCAGAGCGCCGATCTGGGAGTTCTTCTCCTGCACGAAGTCGAGCGATACCCGCACGCGCTTTCCGTCAGCTGCCTCGAACTCGCGTTCCGTGAGCGGCCGGCGGCGCTCGAAAGCGTCGAGCAGCGCCGCCCCGAGGCGCGAATACCGGTCAAATATTTCCTGAACCGTATGCCCAAGCAGTTCGGCGCGAGGGCGGCCGAGAAAAGTCTCCACCGGAGCGCTGACCAGGACCACGCGGGAATCGCGGGCAAAAAGCATGAGGCCATCCTGCAGTTTGGCCATAAGCTGATCCACGTTGTCCTTGAGGGCGGAGAAGATTTCTTTGCTATCGCGAATTTGCCGGCCCAGATTGGCAATCTTCAAGGTGACCAGGCCGTATTCATCGTGGCCGGAAGAAGTGGAGTCGAGTTCGCCGGTGTCGCCCGCAACCACGCTGTCGAGATTGCGGTTGATTTCTTTCAAGGGGCCGAAGGCGAGATTGGAGATGCCGGCGGAAAGCAGCAGGGAGAGGAAGATGGCAACGATCGAGAAATAGAGAGCATGCATCAGCTTTACGTTGATCTCGCGCTTCAGAAAGACCGGCGATACGCCAATGCGGATGCTGACAAAAGGCTCGCCGTTCAGCCGCACGTCATAATTGACGTCATAGACCGCGGGCGGACCGTAAACCAGACGAAGCTGGTCGCGGAAACGCGCACTCTGCACTTGCTGGAAATCCGGCCGTGGCGGAACGGCCTTGCCAACCAGGCTGTCGTCGGTGTGCGACAGAGCCTTGCCGTCGGCCCCAACAATGGCAGCATCCATGACAAAAACCCAACTGCCCCGGGCGTATTGCAGCATGTTGTTCAGATCAGGATCGGTCTGCAAGTACTCGATCAGGGCGCGCCGGACTGCGACCGGGTTGCTGGTGTCAATGTTTGTGCTGCTGAAATCGGGCGATTCGCTTTCCACGGCATAAGCCAACTGGTGGGCGAGTTGTCTGGCGGTCTCGTGAGCGTTCTCGATGCGCAGCCGCAGAATCTGGGAGATGTAGAGATAGGAAAACGCCGACACCATCAGCGTCACCATGAAGGTGATGGTCAAGACGATGATGGTTTTTCGGCGCAGCATGGAAGAGATTGGCGATTTCCGAGTTTCGATTGCCGATTGAAGATTCCTTCGGGTCCGGTAGTCAGCAATCCGAGATCAATCGGAAATCGAAAATCGGCAATCGAGGATTGAGCAGCCTAGGCGTCCTCCTTTACCGGTGTCGTGTCCGCGGCCACGCTGCCGTACTCTTTCAGTTTGTTATGCAGCGTCTTCAAGCTGATGCCGAGGATTTCCGCGGCCCTGGTCTTGTTGTTGCTGGTGGCCTCCAGAGTCTTCAGGATCAACATTTTTTCGGCCTCTTCCACGGTTGTGCCCACGCCCAGGCGAACCGCATCGGGATCGCTCGCGGCGGTACGGAGCGGGGCCTGTCCGAAGCCCGGAGGCAGATGCTTGGTCTCAATCACGCCGGCTTCACAGACGATGATTGCGCGCTCGATGGTGTTGCGCAACTCCCGTACGTTTCCCGGCCAGCAATAGCTGTTGAACTGGTTTAACACTGCTTCGCTGACGGCGCCGACCCGGCGAGAATGTTTGTTGCTCATCTCGGCCAGCAGCAGTTCCACCAGGCCGGGGATATCCTCCTTGTGCTCGCGCAGCGGCGGCATGTGGATGTTGAAGACGTTGAGCCGGTAATAAAGATCGCTGCGGAGTTCACCGCGAGCGACGGCTTCATCCGGAACCTTGTTGGTGGAGGCGAGCACGCGCACGTCCACCGCAGTTTCGACCTTGCTTCCGAGGCGGCGAACTTTGCGGTCTTCCAGCACGCGCAACAGCTTGGCTTGGGTTCCGACCGGCATCTCGCCGATTTCGTCCAGCAGGAGGGTGCCTCCTTCGGCGAGTTCGAAGCAACCGGTACGGCGCTCCAGAGCCCCCGTGAACGCGCCTTTCTCGTGGCCGAAGATTTCACTCTCCATCAGCGTCTCGGGAATCGCCGCACAGTTGATGGCGACGAAGGTCCGATCCTTCCGCGGGCTGAGCTCGTGAATGGTACGAGCCACCAGTTCTTTTCCTGTGCCGCTGGCGCCGGTGATCAGTACAGACGCCGTGCTGGGCGCGACCATTTCGATCAGCCGGAATATTTCCTGCATTTTGCGAGAGGAGCCGGTCAGCCGCCCGAGGGATCCTGCGTCCCGCAGTCTGCGCCGGGTGGCCTCGAGTTCTGCGCGCGTACCCAGCAGAGCAGAAGCGTTGGCAAGAATGGTGCGCAGGCGGTTCGTGTCAATGGGCTTAGTGATGTAGTCGTAGGCGCCCATGCGCATGGCCTGCACCGCGCTGTCAATCGTTCCCTGAGCAGTGACCAGGATAACGGCAATGGTCTGAGCGTTTTCGGCGAGCTGGCCCAAATGCCCCAGCAGTTCGATTCCGCCCATGCGCGGCATCTTGAGATCGGTGATGACAATCGAAGGGGACCAGTGGGTTGCCTTCTGCAGTCCGTCGGCCCCGTCGCGGGCGGTCTCCACACGGTAGCCCCAGGAAGAGACCAGTTCTGCTAAACCCGTGCGTTCGTTTTCCTCGTCCTCGACGATCAACACCTTTTCCTGATTCATTGGTGGGCTCAGACTTTCCTGTTGCCTGGCGGCGGCCGCAGAAGGCCTGCAATAGTTGGCCTCCGCAGCCTGAACGCAATCTCCACGATACGCGGCCAGCTTGTTGCCCGGCAAGGTCCCGAGGGGCCCCGAGGCGGACATGGCCTAGGTTTCAATTTCAAGTTGCAGTGGAAGCAGCAAGCCGTAGTGCAGATCGGCAATATGCGGGGTTTCGCGCTTTCGCTTTAAGCTTCAGTGCGATAGAATTTCACTTCCCAGGGTAAAGTTTCGATCCATCAGTGCTGCCACATCCTTGCCAAATAGCCGTGTGCTGGTATGGGCCGGCGAATGAGTACACATTGGAGGATTTATGTTAGTTGCCTACGCCCGCAAGTCCGGTTTGTTCGTGACCGGTTTTCTTGTGATTCTGGCCTTGGTTTTGATTTCTTCTAATGCCTTTGCGCAGAGTGATTCCACCCCCAAGTGGGACCTGTTTGTTGGCTACCAGTATTTGCATCCAGGTGCGACCGTCCCGGCCGCTTTTGGCGACCCCAACAATCCCACCGCGTACCAGGTGCCGGACATGGCAGCCGGGTTCGGTTCGGCCTTGACTTACAACTTCGATCCCCATTGGGGGGGCGAATTCGACTTCGGCCACAACTGGGGCAGCAGCAATTATGAGACGACGGTTTCGATTGGGCCTCGATTCATCTGGCGCACCGACGCGGCGAATTACTTTCTGCATACTTTGGTCAGCTTTAACCGGCTCGCGGTGAATGGGTTGAACGGGAACAACGGCGTGGGAACGATCCTGGGCGGCGGAATGGACTTGCCGATCACCAAATCCATCGCCCTCCGTCTGTTTGAAGCGGACTACGTTTGGGCACATCACAACTTCGCCGATTATGCTTCTCCGGAGTTTCCGTCCCTACGGCGGCCTTCGCTCGAGGGTGTCCGGCTGCGCACCGGCCTGGTGTTCAGCTGGGGTGGGGCGCCGCCGCTAGTCCCGACGGCGTCTTGTTCGGTGCAGCCGACCGAAGTCATGGTGGGCGAGCCGATTACGGCTACGGTCACAGCCGGCAATTTCAATCCCAAGCACAGCGTGACTTACGCCTGGAGCGGCAACGGCGGACAGGTAACGGGAAAAGATACCACCGCCAGCATTGACACCAACAACGCCGCGCCCGGCAACTATACGGTTACGGCGCACGTGACCGATCCCAAAGCGAACAAGAACAACGAAGCGAGCTGCTCGGCGAGCTATACCGTGAAGCCGTTACCTCCGAAGAATCCACCGACCGTTTCCCTGTCAGCCAGCCCGGCCAGCGTGGTCACTGGCGGAAGCGTGAATGTGATGGCCTCTTGCACCAGCCCGGACAGCGTTCCGGTTTCGGTTGCCAACTGGACGTCTACGGCGGGTACGGTTTCCGGCAGCGGTACTTCGGCCACTCTGAACACCGCCGGAGTTCCGGCTGGAACGGTAACGGTGACCGCGACATGCACTGATTCGCGTGGATTGACTGGACAAGCCACGACCCAAGTCGGGATAGAAAACCCCCCGCCACCGCCGGTGAATCCCGAGGTCGTACGACTGGAAGCCCGGCTCGCGTTGCACAGCATTTACTTTGTGGTTGACCAGCCCCGGCCCACGGATCTCAAGGGCGGTCTGCTGGCCAGTCAACAGAAGACGTTGATCGCGCTGGCTGCCGACTTCAAGAAGTATCTTGAAGCCAAGCCGGACGCGCACTTGATTCTCGGAGGTCACGCTGATGTGCGTGGCTCCGTGGAATACAATCAGGCACTCTCCGAGCGTCGCGTCAACCGCGTCAAGAGCTTCCTGGTTGAACAAGGCGTTCCCGAGGCAAACATCGAGACCAAAGGGTTCGGCAAGGGAGACAACCTGACCGATGCCGAGGTGAAGGATGCGGTGGAGAGTAACCCGGAGCTCAGCACAGAAGAACGTCAGCGGGTTCTCAGGAACATTGTGACGATCAGGATGGCGAGCAATCGCCGGGTAGACGTCACTCTGAGTACGACCGGGCAATCGTCGGTTCGCCAGTTCCCATTCAACGCTGAGGATGCCCTGACGCTGATTGGCGGCAGGACACCGGTCAAGGGAGCGGCGCCGGCCAAGAAAGCGGCTCCCAAGAACAAGTAACCGGAAAATCGCGGGGCGAAGAAGCCCGGAACCAGTTAGCGCGGAGAGCAACTCGAGGCTCTCCGCGTTTTTTTTGCCTGGCTGTACTCCACCAGCGCCGGCTCAACCTCTGGCGGGGTGATAACTTCTACTCGAACGGCCCGAAAGTGCCATCCCAAAGCAATGGATTTCATGAGAATGTGGCTGGTATTCAGGACGCCACTTCCGGGCGGCGATGGTCCGGGCGAGGATGATGCTGATGAGCCGGTTTTCCTGGCCGAGAGATCTAGCCGTATGGCCCGTTCTGGTTGCCCTGCTTCCGCTGGCGTGTTCTCGACCGTTCGACACGGCTCGGGCGGACAATCAGAATCTGAGGCCTGATTCCAGTCTCCCTTTCCGGGATTCGCAGAGTTTGCCGTCCGGGACGCTGATCACCGTGCGGTTGAAAAACCTAATCGCTGCCGACGGTTCACGCTTCAGCGGAGCCTTTGATGCAATCGTAGATGAACCCGTCCTGGTCGAAGGCAGCGCGCTTCTGCCCCGCGGCGCGAGCGTCGCCGGCCGGGTAGAATCAGCCCGCGCCTCGGGACTGAGGCGCAACCGTGGCTATGTTCAGCTAAGGTTGGAATCAGTGAATCTTGGTGGGCGCAACTTGCCCATCCAAACCTCGAGCCTTTTTGTGCGCGGAAGCGCCAGCGAAACTCCGGCGTCAGGCGGCACACCTTCCCCGCAAGTCGTTCGTCTGGAAAGCGGCCGAAGATTGACTTTCCGGCTGGCCGAACCTGTCTCTATCCCCAATTCGCCCGACATGCCGACCCACTGACGTTCCCTGCTCGTGTTTCTCCTGAGTTTTCCACAGAAGATTTCCGAGTATTATTTACTTGACAAAAGTTAGCTTCTAGGGGCATAATGTGTCTCATGGAAGCTAATGGCTACCGTTTCTTGGGTTTAGCAGCGGATGCGGAGGCCCTCAGTGACCTCCGCAAGTCCCGCTTGATGCTCGCCAGCAACTTCCTAGTCGGTTGACCTGACCGGCGAAATTTGTACCAAGTGGAATGAGAGAGAATCCACTTGGAGGAAAAGCAGGTCATGCCCATCCAGAGGTACAAGCCAGAGCAAATCGTGACGATGCTGCGGCAGATTGAAGTG
>Ga0209517_10000111_pt1 | contig 135559 bp, 129 predicted proteins | sample PeaSoiMetSII2010_FD_187695 | JGI IMG/M metagenome (GOLD analysis project Ga0209517, IMG submission 187695) | Peat soil microbial communities from Weissenstadt, Germany - SII-2010 (SPAdes) (version 2) | ecosystem: Environmental > Terrestrial > Soil > Wetlands > Peat | place: Germany...
GAAGCGGGAAAGCACCGTTGGGCGTGCCCTTAACAGCCGAATCGCCCCAGTCGCCTCCAAACGTCGGACCGAGATAACACCCCGCCCAATTGGCAACCATCGGCGGCGACTGCGCCAACGCAGGCGCTACCGCGACCGCGGTGCCAGCCAACACGCTAAAGGTCGCGCCAGCGAGAAGAAGTCTCTTCATCATCAAGTTCCCCCGTTACTCGATAGGGAAGTTTAGCCTATTCAACCGGCAAAGTCTGTTGCAGTTCTGCAACACTCGTCAATTTTGACGCGCCGACATCGCCATTGCGATCAGGGTGATGCCGCCAAATACCAGATCGATCCCGACCAGGAGCCCCAGCGCCCAGGCCAGCGTGCCCGGCAGCCCGGCGATGATGATGCCGGCGAGGATCAGGTCCATCACCCCGCCGAGCATCATCCATTCCCAGCGGCCGCTGAGCTCGCGGCGGTGCTCGAACGCCAGCACGATGATGAGCAACCCGTCGATCAGGAAGAACGCGATCAGCACATAGGTCAGCGTCACGACCCCGACGGCCGGGTTCGCCAGCAGGAAGCCGCCGGCCAAAACGGCGACGGCAGCCGAGAGCAGCGCCCACCAGAAGCCGGGCGCGTTCCTTTGGCCGAAGGTCGCGATCAGCCCGACAACGCCGCTCAGGAGGAATAGCCAGCCGAGCACCAGGGCCGTCGCCAGCCCGGCGAGCGGCGGCAGGGCGATCGCTGCCAGGCCGAGGATCAAGAGGATGATTCCTTCGATGAGGTACATCCGCCAGTGCTCGCGAATCGATTTTCTGATAGTTGCGTTGATATCCGGTTGGTTCAGCGACATGCGTTCTCTCCGCTTGAAGGCTCATCGTCTCCCGGAAACGCCCAGCGTTTCTATGATCCGGATCAAAAGCCGAAAAACATTTTGCCACGCCCCGACGAGAGCGCGTGACCAGGCCCGTCCGGGCGCCCCGACAACCGGGAGAGACCCGTTCGCAAACGAAGACGCCCCCGCCACCTGGGGGGAGGGCGTCTATGGGTGGCCGGTGCGGCCTACCGGTGGTTCGCCTGATACCGCGAGTTGCGGAGCACGCGGCCGGGCAAATTGCCGGTGTGCTCGCCTTCCTTCATCAGCATGCGGCCGTTGACGAAGGTGGCGTAGATGCCCGCCGCCGGCTCCTTGAAGCGCCAGCCGCCGGCCGGGAAGTCGTGGACGATGAACTCGGGCAGCGGCTTCACCGTGTCGGGGTCGAACACGGTGATGTCGGCGGTCATGCCTGGCCGTAGCAGTCCGCGGTCGTAGAGCCCGAAGGTCGAGGCCGAATCGAAGGTCAGCCGCCGCACTGCGTTCTCCAAGGTCATCACCTGCTTCTCGCGCACCCATTCGCCGAGCAGTCGGGTCGAGAACCCGTAGCCGCCGTGGAACTGCACGTGCGCGCCGCCGTCCGACAGACCGATCAGCGCGTTCGGGTAGTTGAGAATTTCCTTCATCGCCGCGACGTCGACATTGTTTTCGGCCTGCATGAAGGTGGTTCCGAGCTTCTCCTCGACAACGAGATCGAGGAACGAGTCGATGATGCGCTTGCCCTCTTTCTGGGCGATCTGGTTGAGGGTCATGTCGACCATCCACTTGTTCTTTTCGAGCTTCGGCTCCTCGACCCAGATGTAGTTGTACCACTCGCGCGAGATCGTGTTGCCGGAGATCTCGACCTTCCACTCGACCATTTCCTCGTGCAGCTTGGCGCGCACCGCTGGGTCGGCATAGGCGTGCAGCTTGTCGGCGTCCGACATCAACAGGATCGGGTGCCAGGTCGGCGAGCCGCGGAACACCTGGGTGTTCGACATGTTGAAGGTCTGCGTCGTCGTGTTGGGCGAGGCCAGCGGATAGGCGCGGATGCCCTTGGATGAGGTCTCGTCGACCCGCTCCATGTGCTTCTTCCACTCGCCCGGCCGGCGCACCGATTGGCCGAGATTGTTGTAGACGACCGGCCTTCCGGTGGCCTCGGAGAGCCGGGCCATCAGCCCGTTCTTCATCTCGGCGTCGCGGCCGCCGCCCGACTGGATGATGCCGGTGCCCATCTCGCGCAGCACGTCGGCGAGCGCGAAAATCTCCTTCTCGTCCGCCCACAGCGCCGGAATGTGCATGCCCTGCGGGTCGTAATGGCCCTGGTTGCGCGAGACCGAGAGGCCGAGCGCGCCGCCCTCCATGCCGTCGCGCACGACGGCCTGCATTTCCGTGAGCTCGGCATCGTTCGCGGTGCGCGTCTGGCACGCGTCGCCCATCACGTAGTAGCGCACCGCGGTGTGGCCGATCAGCGTGCCGACATTGACGCCCAAGTTTTTGTCGAGCTTGTCCATGTATTGCGGGAAGGTTTCCCAATCGACTTCGATGGTGTTGAGCACCTCCATCGGGATCGCTTCGACATAGCTGAGGAACTCGGCCATGCGCTGGGCCTTGCCCTTCTTCACCGGCGCCAAGGACAGCGAGCAATTGCCGATAACGACGCTGGTCGCGCCGTGGTCACAGGAGAACGAGCACATCGGGTCCCAGGTGACCTGGGCGTCATAATGGCAGTGGTTGTCGATAAAGCCCGGGGCGATGACCTGGCCGCCGACATCGACGATCTGATCGGCCGCGCCCGAAAGCTTGCCGATCTCGGCGATCTTGCCGTCCTTGACCGCGACATCGCCGGCGAAGGCAGGCATCCCGGAGCCGTCGATCACGCGGCCGTTCTTGATCAAGACGTCATATGCCATCGGGAATCCTCCTGCGGTCTGGATGCGGTTCAACCGATTGTTGTGCGGAACTATAGCATCGCCAAGCCGCGTTAGAGCGGGAATCTCGGCATGGCGAACGCCTCAGCTATGCGCTAGACGGTTCGATCATGTCTCACCGCTACGACGCCGTACTGTTCGATCTTTTGACCGCGCTCGTCGATAGCTGGTCGCTGTGGAACGATGTCTCCGGTGGGGAGGCGGATGGCCGACGCTGGCGGGCGGCGTATTTGCGGCGAACGTAGGGAGCCGGCGCGTACGGGCCCTATGAGAAGCTGGTCGCCGAAGCAGCGGTGGAAGTCGGTCTCGACCCTCGGCTGGCGGACGATCTGGCGGCGCGCTACGCCAAGCTGCGCCCGTGGCCGGGGGTAACGGGCGCGCTGGCGCGGTTGGCCGATGCGGGGGTTAGGCTGGGCGTCGCGACCAATTGCTCCGAGGCGCTGGGGCGGGTCGCCGCGGGCTGTGTCGGCGTCGCGTTCGACGTGCTGGTCACCGCCGAGCGCGCCGGGTTCTATAAACCGGACCCCGCTCCCTATCGCCTGGCGCTAACGGAGCTTTGTGTGGTGCCGGAGCGCTGCCTGTTCGTCGCCGGTTCGGCCTACGATCTCATTGGTGCGTCGCGCGTCGGCCTCGACATCTGGTGGCACGACCGAATCGGCATGGAGAGGCCGCCCGCGGCTCCTGAGCCGCTGCGCCACACGAGCGATCTCGCGGAATTGGCCGAATTTGTGCTCGGCGAGTGAGCGATGGCTACTCCGCCGCGGCCTTGCCAAAGCTCGGGGCGTTCCCGAGATCGTCAGCCAGGGCTTCGGGTCCCTCGGTCGGTAGCGGCTCGAAGTAATTGATGCCCGCGTCGATGTCGCCTTCCCACATCTCGCGCGGCAGCTCGTAGAGCAGCTCGACGCCGTAGCCGTTGGGGTCGCTGATATAGACGCTGTGGGTCACGCCGTGGTTGACCCGCATGTTGAACTTGACCCCTTTTGCCTGAAGCTCGGCGAGCTTCTCGACAAACGCCTCGCGGCTCGGCATGGCGATTGCGACGTGGTTGATCGCCACCGGCTTGTCGAAGAGGCCCCATTCCGCCGGCGGCGGCAGGTTCGGGTTCTCGACCAGCGCCACGTCGTGGTGGGTGAATTTGCCGTCATGGTCGCCGCTGTAGAACTGCATCCGCGGCGTCGCGCCCATCTCGGCGCGGGGGTGCAGCGCGCCGACCTGCTTCAGACCGACGATCTCGGTCCAGAATTTGTGCGACTCCTCGATGTCGCGGACATTGAGGACGATGTGATTGATGCCGACCGGTGTGTTTGCCATCGTGGCCTCCCGTTGTTTCGTTATTCCGCTGCTTTCCCGAAAGTCGGCGCTTTGTCGATCTCGTCGACGAGAGCGGCCTCGCCTTCGGTCGGCAAGTTCTCGGCCCAGTTGAGCGCGGCGTCGATATCGCCTTCCCACATGTCGCGCGGCAGCTCGTAAAGGAGCTCGACGCCGTAGCCGTTGGGGTCGCTGATATAGAGGCTACGGGTCATGCCGTGATTGACCCGGCGCTCGAACTTGACCCCGCGTTTTTGCAGGAACGCGAGCTGCTTCAGCCACGCCTCGCGGCCGGGCAGGGTGATGGCGATGTGGTTGACCGCGACCGGCATGCCGAACATCGCCCAGTCCTTGGGCCGCGGCGGCAGCGCCTTGTTCTCGACCAAAGCGATGTCGTGGTGGTTCAATTTGCCATCATGGTCGGCGCTGTAGAAGCGCATCGTCGGACGCGGCCGCTCCGGGGTGCCGGGTTGCAGCCGGCCTACTTCCTGCATCCCGACGATCTCGGTCCAGAAGCGGTGCGATTCCTCGATGTCGCGGACATTGAGGACGAGGTGGTTGACCCCAACCGGGGTCACCGCGCGATCGGGCGCCGCAATTTCCTTGTCTGCCATGGTGGAGCCTCGCGAAATCTTGCCTGTCACAAAGATAGTACCGCCGCCGTCGCGGGTCACGGGATCTCGTAGACCGCGTAGTCGTCGGCGATGCCGCGCAGCGAGCGCTGCTGCGCGACCGGCGCCAGCCCCTCTTTCGCCAGCAGCGAACTGGTCTGCGCGTTCTCGACCACCGGGCCGGTTGCCCAGATCGCCCGCGACGTCGCCAGCCCCTGCACCCGCGCGGCGATGTTGACCGTCGAGCCGAAGAAATCCTGACGGTCGTTGAGCACGACCGCGAGGCAGGGGCCTTCATGGATGCCGATTTTCAGCAACAAATCTTCGCTGCCCCGTTCGGAATTCAGCTTCTGCATCGCCTCGCGCATCTTGAGAGCGGCGGCGACGGCACGCTCGGGCGAGTCGAAGGTCGCCATCACCGCGTCGCCGATGGTCTTGACCACAGCGCCGTGCTCGGCGGCGACGATCTCGTGCAGCACAGAGAAATGCGCGCGCACTAGGTCGAACGCGGCAAGATCACCGACGCGCTCGTAGAGCACGGTCGAACCTTTGAGGTCGGTGAAGAGAAAGGTGAGGCTGGTGATCTTGAGGCGCTGCTCGGGGTCGAGCGTGTCGGTGCCGTAAAGGTCGCGGAAGGTCTGGTTGGTCAGCATCCGCTTGGCGGAAAGAAACGGGTGGCGCAGGTCGAGCAGGTGATGCAGCTCGTCGCCCGCGATCCACAAGCCCGGCAGGAGCCGCTCGCCGGTGCGGTTCTCGAATGTCAGGCGCAGCGGGCCGGGCCGCAGCTCGATCGTGGTGGTCGGAGCCTTGATGCCGGTGAACACAATCGACAGGTTCTGCCGCTCGCGGGTCGGCTCGCCCTTCACGTCGATGAACTGCGCGACATGGGTCACCGGTTCGAACACGATGAGGAATTGCGCCGGCAGCTGCAGCGACAATTGCGCTTTCTCGCCGGCCGGCAGTTCGAGCGTGTCGAGGGTGATATTCTCGACGATGGAGTCGAGCTCAACCGGCAGGTCCATCGCCGAGGCCCAGAAAATCTGGCGGAAATATTCGGTGAAGGGCAGCTCGTCCGGGCTGTGCGCGGCGATGCGGCGAACGCGGCGGCTGACGGTGAACGTCACCTCGACCATCTGGTCGAGCGAGGGCTCGTAGCCGCGGGCGCAGAGCGCGCAGACATAGTCGTCGTGGCCGACCGTTGTCAGCGATGTGCCTTCGCCGAGCACCCCGCCGCAGCCGGGGCAGACCACGTTCCACGATAATTCGAAAATGCCGAGCCGCCCGGCATGGAGGAACGCGGCGATCACGGTTTCTTCGTCGAGCTCGCGCTCGGCGGCGAATTTGAGGGCGTTGATGCGGCACAGCGCGCGGTCGGGCGCGTCGCGCACCAGGGTCTCGATCGCCGCCACCACCGCCGGATCGGCGGACTGGCGCAGCGTGGCAAAGAGGGCTTGGGCTTCTTCGGTCATTGCGGATTGCTCACTGTGTCGCCGACGGCGATCTCCCCCGCCGCGATCACCTCGGCATATATGCCCATGATGTTGTGTCCGAAATGGCGCATCAGTTCGGCGACGACCGAAATGTCGCGCTCGGCGGTCTGCGGGTTGACCTCGGTCGCGGCGCAGCGAGTGATTGGCGAAATAACTCTGAGCCGTGCGCTGCCCACGGTGATCTCGCGCTCCATCCAGGTTTGTTCGTCCCAGGCCGGCAATCCGTCGAAATAGACATTGGCGCGGAAGCGGATTGGTTCGACCGTCGCGCCGATCTTGGTTTCGAAATCGCGGATGCTGGCGAGGTTGATCAGCGAAACGTATTTGTCGGTCGAGGCGTTGGGCTTGGACCGCGCATCGGCGAAGGCATGATCCGCCGCCTCGACGACCCGCAGCGGGCCGGGCACCTTGCCGTCCATGAACTCGTCGAAGAATCGGGCGATGCGCCGGCAGCCTTCCGGCTCATTTAGCGATTCTTGCAGCATTGGCTGGCCGTTTTGGGCGATCGACAGCATTCCGGTCGTAGGATCGAACCCAGTGCTGAGCCGCGCCAACGCCTCGTCGCGCATCAGCATGATGAAGTGACTTTTCGACAGCCATTGCGGCCGCGCCGGGTCGAATTCGGTGGTACCGAGCGCAATCGCGAAGCGGCGGTCGTGCGGCAGGCATTGCCCAATGTCGAGGCGGATCCTCGAGAGCGGCTCGGCGGAAAGCCCTTTGACTGGATAGCGGTAGATCGCGGTGATCGCGGCGGCCATTTCCTGCTCTCCCAGCATCGCATGAAGGTAGTGAGCAAGAAGCGGATTTTCATCCCGCCGCGCTGCGCTAGAGTAACGGCCGCGAGGTCGGGGAGAGAAACGCGATGCAAGCAGATTACGTGATTGTCGGCGCCGGCTCGGCCGGATGCGTCCTGGCCAACCGGCTGACCGAGGACCGGAGCGTCCGGGTGATCCTGATCGAGGCGGGCGGCAAGGACTGGAACCCGCTCATTCACATCCCGGCCGGGTTCATGAAAATGCTCGACCACAAGACCCTGACCTGGGGCTTCCACGCCGAAGCCGATCCCGGCACCAACGGACGCGCGATCCTCTACCCGCGCGGGCGCGTCATCGGCGGCTCGTCATCGATTAACGGACTCATCTATATCCGCGGCCAACCTGAGGACTACGACCACTGGCAGCAGCTCGGCAATCGCGGCTGGGGCTGGGACGACGTGCTGCCATACTTCAAGAAGGCCGAGCGCTGGGAGGGCGAGGGCAGCGAGGTGCGCGGCAAGGACGGCCCGCTCTTTACCTCGAAGATGGACCGGCCGCCGATCTGCGAGGCGGCGATCGAGGCCGGCAAGCAGATCGGGCTCGAATACCGCGAGGACGTCAACGATCTGACGCGGCTGCACAACGATTGCATCGGCTGGTGCCAGCAGACGCGCGGCGGCCGCACTCGCGCTAGCACCGCGCGCACCTACCTGCGTCCGGCGCTGAAGCGCGGCAACCTCCAGCTCGTCACCAAGGCGCTGGTGCACCGCATCGTCTTTCAGGGCAAGCGCGCGGTCGGGGTCGAGTTTTCGCGCGGTGGCCGGCTTGAACGCGCCGATGCCGGGCGCGAGGTGATCCTCTCCGCCGGCGCGGTCGGCTCGCCGCATCTGCTGCAGCTTTCCGGCGTCGGCGATCCCGAGCACCTCGGCAAGATCGGCGTGCCGGTCGTGCACGAGCTGATGGGCGTCGGCAAGAACATGCAGGACCATTATGTCGTCCGCGTCACCCGCCGGGTGCACGGCGCCCGGACCGCGAACGAGAAGTCGCGCGGCCTGCCGCTGGCCGGCGAGGTGCTTCGCTATCTCTTCACCGGCAAAGGCATGCTGACCTACAGCGCGTCGCTGGTGGCGGCGTCGGTCAAGGTCCTGGAGGAATCGGCGACCCCCGACATCCAGTGCTCGTTCGCGCCGGGGAGCTTCGTCAACGGCACGGTCGGCCAGCTCGAGCGCGAGCCGGGGCTTACCGCCGGGATGTGGCAGATGCGGCCGCAATCGCGCGGCTATGTGATGGCCAAGACCAACAAGCCCGGTGACGCGCCGGCGATCAACCCGCGCTACCTCTCGGACGAGACCGACCGGCGCGCGGTGCTCGGCGGGGTCCGCTATATCCGCAAGCTGTTCCAGGCGCCGGCGCTGGCGCAATTCCTCGGCATCGAAAGCCTGCCGGGGGAGACGGTGCAGAGCGACGCGGAGATACTCGATTACGCGCGCCAATACGGCAACACCGTCTATCACGCGACCTGTACGTGCATGATGGGCCAGAGCCCGATCTGCGTCGTCGACGATCAGCTGCGCGTGCACGGGATGGAGGGGCTCAGGGTGATCGACGCCTCGGTGATGCCGGCGGTCAGCTCGACCAACACCAACGCGCCGACGATCATGATCGCCGAGAAAGGCGCGGCGATGATCAAGGCAGGAATGCGGGAGAAGCTGGCGGCTTGATGCCGGCGCCCCCGTATCGTGTAGGATAAGCCGATTGCGCCCCTAGCCCCCGGAGTTTCAGGAATGACCGACACCACCGAATACACGCCGCCCAAGGTCTGGATAGCCAAGCCGGCCCTCGGCCGGTTCGCCAATATCAACCGCCCGACTGCCGGCGCGCAGTTTGAGAGGGAGCTGCCGGTCGGCAAGCATCCGTTTCAGCTTTATTCGCTGGGCACGCCGAACGGGGTCAAGGTCACGATCATGTTCGAAGAGCTGCTGGCGAAAGGCCACAAGGGCGCCGAGTACGATGCCTGGCTGATCAAGATCGGCGAGGGCGACCAGTTCGGCAGCGGCTTTGTCGCGCTCAACCCGAACTCCAAGATCCCGGCGCTGCTCGACCACAGCGGTCCGAAGCCGATCCGCGTTTTCGAGACCGCCGCGATCCTGATGCACCTCGCCGAGAAATTCGGCGAATTCCTGCCGACAGAGACCGCGGCGCGCGCGGAATGCCTGTCGTGGCTGTTCTGGCAGATGGGCAGCACGCCCTATGTCGGCGGCGGCTTCGGCCATTTCTACGCCTATGCGCCGGTCAAGATCGAATATGCGATCGACCGCTTCACGATGGAGACCAAGCGGCTGCTCGATGTGCTCGATCGCCGGCTCGGCGAAAGCAAGTGGGTAGCCGGTCCCGACTACACGATCGCCGACATGGCCTGCTTCCCGTGGTATGGCGGGCTGGCGAGGTTCAACCAGTACGGCGGGGCAGAGTTCCTGTCGGTGCACGAATACAAGAACGTGCAACGCTGGTGCGATGCGATGCTGGCGCGGCCGGCGGTGCGGCGCGGGCGCATGGTCAACCGCCTCTCCGGCGAGCCGTCGGAGCAGCTGCACGAGCGCCACGACGCCAGCGACTTCGAGACGAAGACGGCGGACAAGATCGCGGCCGCTGCGGACTGAGCAAGGGCCTCATTAAGCAGGGGGCACTCGCTCGGGCCGCTGCGCCAGACGCTGCGCGAAGCGGACGATACGCTGGCCGGCCTCTTCAAGGCGCTCGTCCGGTGCGCTGAGCGCGATGCGTAGATGCCCGGCGGCGCTGGCGCCGAACCCGTCGCAGGGCAGCACCGCGACAAGCTCGCGCTCCAGCAGGTCGAGCGCGAATTCCTCTGAGCCGAGCCCGGTGCCGCGACAGTCGAGCAGCACGAACATGCCGCCCTCGGGCGGCACGACCCGGCAGTTCGGCGCCTCGGCGAGGAGAGCGCTCATCGCCGCCGCCCGCCGCCGGTAGTCCTCGTGCAGCGCCGCGACCTCGAAGGCCTCCTGCCGCAACACCGCCAGCGCGCCCTCTTGGATGAAGCCGGGGCTGCCATAGGTCATGCATAGCAGCAGGTTGAAGAGGTGTCCTTGCAGCGCTGGCGGGCCGATGACCCAGCCCATCCGGAAACCCGGCGCGGCGTGCGATTTCGACAGGCTGGAGACGACCACCGTCCGTTCCGCCATGCCGGGCAGCGACCACGGGCTGACATGCGGCCGGGCGAAGGCGAGGTCCTCATAGACCTCGTCTGACAGCAGCCACAGATCGTGGCGCCGGCACAATTCGGCGATCGCCGCGATTTCTTGCGCCGTGAACAGCGCGCCGGTCGGGTTGTGCGGCGAGTTGATCCAGATGACGCGCGTCTTCGGCCCGATCGCCGCCGCCATCGCATCGAGATCGGGGTGGAAGCCGCGCTCGGGCGCCAACGGCACCGTCACCATCGTCGCACCGCTGGCGCCGATCACCGCCTCGTAGGTCGCGTAAGTCGGCTCGGGGACGACAACCTCGTCGCCCGGACCAGCGAGGCATTGCAGCGCCCCATAAAGCGCGCCCTGCGCGCCCGGCATGACAACGACATTGGCGGTCGTGCAGCTCTGGCCGGTGCGCTTGGCGTGACGCGCGGCGATGGCCTCGCGCAGCGGTTCGATGCCGAGCAAGCGCGAGTAGCCGGTGCGGTGTGCCCGCAGCGCCGCGACCGTGGTCTCGATCAGCACCTCGGGCGGCGCCTGGTCGGGGTCGCCGACGGTGAGCGCGATCACGTCCGCGCCGGCCTCGCGCAGCTCGATCGCCCGGCGGTGCACCTCCCACGCGCCAGCGCCGCGCCCGGCGACCCGTTCGGTGAGCGATGAATAGCGCATGGCGGCCTTGACTGGCATCGGCGGTCGAGTGCGCTAGAGTAACAGCAGATGCCGGCGCCGTGCGCGGGGCGAGGGAGGGACTTCGAATGCAGGCAGATTATGTCATCGTCGGCGCCGGGTCGGCCGGGTGCGTGCTGGCGAATCGGCTGAGCGCCGATCCGTCGGTCAAGGTCATGCTACTCGAGGCCGGCGGGCGCGACACCAACCCGCTAATCCACATCCCGGCCGGCTACGTGAAATTGCTCGACCACAAGACACTGACCTGGGGCTACATGGCCCAGCCCGACGAGGGGGTCAACAACCGCTCGATCCTCTATCCGCGCGGCAAAGTGCTGGGCGGCTCCAGCTCGATCAACGGCATGATCTACGTGCGCGGCCAGCCCGAGGATTTCGATCACTGGGCGCAGCTCGGCAACCGCGGCTGGGACTGGGACAGCGTGCTGCCCTACTTCAAGGAGGCGGAAGGCTGGGAAGGCGGCGCCGACGAGTTCCACGGTGAGGGCGGGCCGCTCTTGACCTCGCGCCCTTCCGACCGGCCGTTCCTCTGTCACAAGATCATCGAGGCCGGCACCGAGATCGGCCTCGAATACCATGAGGACGTCAACCGCCTGCCGCCCGGCGCCCCGGACAATATTGGCTGGGTGCAGCAGACCCGCCGTGGCCGGCGGCGGCAGAGCGCGGCGCGCACCTTCCTGCGCCCGGCGCTGAAACGCTCCAACCTCCAGGTCGTCACCGAGGCGATGGTCCGGCGCGTTGTGTTCGACGGCAAGCGCGCGACCGGGGTCGAGTTCTCGCGCGGTGGCCGGGTGGAGCGGGTCGATGCGGCGCGCGAGGTAATCCTCTCTGGCGGCGCGATCGGCTCGCCGCATGTGCTGCAACTCAGCGGGGTCGGTGACCCCGCTCATCTCGGCCGCATCGGCGTGCCGGTGGTGCACGCGCTACCGGGAGTCGGCCGCAACATGCAGGACCATTTCCTTGCCCGCGTCACCGCCGAGGTCACGGGTGCGCCGACCGCCAACGAGAAATCGCGCGGCCTGCCCTTTGTCGGCGAGCTGATGCGCTATGTCTTCCAGGGGAGCGGCCTCCTCACCTATGCCGCCTCGCTGGTCTGCGCCTCGGTCAAGGTCTTGGAGGAATCCGCGACCCCCGACGTGCAGATCCTTTTCGCCAACGCCAGCTTCGCGCCCGGGCCGATCCGCAAGCTCGATTCGAAGCCCGGGATGACCGGCGGCATGTGGCAGATGCGGCCGCTGTCGCGCGGCTATGTCGAGGCGAAATCGAGCGACCCCAACGACGCGCCGGCGATCAACCCGCGCTACCTGTCGGAAGACACCGACCGGCGCTGCGCGATCGGCGGGCTGCGCGCGGCGCGGCGGCTGTTCGGCGCACCGGCTCTAGCGCCGTACCTCGTCGCCGAGATGCTGCCGGGCAAGGACGTGCAGTCGGACGATGAGCTGCTGCACTACCTGCGGCAAACCGGCTCGACCGTGTTCCACGCCACCTGCACTTGCAAGATGGGCCCCGACCCGATGTCGGTGGTCGACGACCAGCTCCGCGTGCATGGGCTCGAGGGGCTGCGCGTCATCGACGCCTCGGTGATGCCGGCAGTGACCTCGACCAACACCAACGCGCCGACGATCATGATCGCCACCAAGGGCGCGGCGGCAATCAAGGCGGCGGCGCGGCAGCGTCTGGCGGCCTAATTCGTTGTTGTCAGCGTAGGCGGTGATGCCTACATTGCATGCGTTGAAGGCGTGAGCGAAATGACGACACTGACTATTCGCAATGTTGCCCCCGAATTACGAGAAAGGCTGCGGGTGCGTGCAGCGCTCAATGGGCGCTCCATGGAGGCCGAGCTGCGTCACCTTCTTTCCGAGGCGCTTCGCGACGGGGCGCAGCGGCGCGAGCTGAACCTGGCCGAAGCGATCCGCCAGCGCTTTCTGCCGCTTGGCGGCGCCGATGAACTCGATCCGCATCCTCCGGTCGAAGTCGGTCCTCCCCCTATGATCGGGCGGTGATCGTCCTCGATACCAACGTTTTGTCGGAATTGATGCGGGCGGAGCCGCATCCGGCCGTGTTCGCCTGGACCGCTGCACAACCGCGAACTTTGCTCTATACGACCAGCATCAACGTTGCCGAAATCCTTTACGGCATCGCGGCATTGCCGGCGGGGCGTCGACAATCCGGCCTCGCTGCCTTGGCCGAAGCAATGTTCGCCGACGATTTCGCCGGCCGGGTGCTGCCGTTCGATGATGAGGCGGCCGCTCGCTATGCCGAAATCGTCGTGTCTCGACGGCGTCAAGGCCGCCCGATTGAGGCTTTTGACGCACAAATCGCCGCCGTAGCGTTGGCCGCTCGCGCTGACCTTGCTACTCGTGACATGGCTGGGTTTGCGGGTTGCGGCCTTAGCCTGATCGACCCGTGGGCGACGCGGTAAGTGCTGAACAGGATAGGGTCCTAGGGGAGACACGCGATGCAAGCGGATTACGTGATCGTCGGCGCCGGCTCGGCCGGATGCGTGCTCGCCAACCGGCTGACCGAAGACCCCTCGGTGCGCGTCATCCTGATCGAGGCGGGTGGCAAGGACTGGAACCCGCTCATCCACATCCCGGTCGGGTTTATGAAGCTGCTCGACCACAAGACCCTCACCTGGGGCTACAAGGCCGAGGCCGACCCCGGCACCAACGGGCGCGCGGTCCCCTATCCGCGCGGGCGGGTGCTGGGCGGGTCGTCGTCAATCAACGGGCTCATCTACATCCGTGGCCAGCCTGAGGATTTCGACCATTGGGCGCAGCTCGGCAATCGCGGCTGGGGCTGGGACGATGTGCTGCCGTTCTTCAAGCAAGCCGAGAACTGGACCGGCGGAGACGCTGAAATCCATGGTAAAGGCGGCCATCTCACCACCTCGCCGATGAAGGAGCAGCCAGAGGCGTGCAAGGCGATCATCGCCGCGGCGGAGGAACTCGGGGTCGAGTTTCGGGCCGACGTCAACAACCTGCCGCACGGCGCCGGGGACTCTATCGGCTGGTGTCAGCAGACCCGCGGCGGGCGGCGCCGCGCCAGCGCCGCGCGCACCTATCTCAACCCGGTCAAGAAGCGGCCGAATTTGCAGATCGTCACCCACGCGCTGGTGCACCGCATCGTCTTCGACGGCAAGCGCGCGACCGGCGTCGTGTATTCGCGCGGCGCCCCCGGCAACAACACCGTCGAGCTGGCCGACGCGTCACGCGAAGTGATCCTCTCGGCCGGCGCGGTCGGCTCGCCGCACCTCCTGCAGCTTTCCGGGGTCGGGGACCCAGAGGTGCTGGGCAAGGCTGGCATCGCGGTGCATCACGCGCTCCCCGGCGTCGGACAGAATTTCCAGGACCATTACATCGCCCGCATGTCGTGCATCGTCCGCGACCTCGAAACCTTGAACGAGCGCGGCCGCGGTCTTTCGTTCGCCAACGAGCTGTTGCGCTATGTGACGCAAGGCACCGGCATGCTGACCTACAGCGCCTCGCTCTGCGCCGCGTCGGTCAAGGTGCTGCCGGAGTCGGCGACGCCGGACGTGCAATGCGTCTTCGCCCCGGCGAGCTACAAGCCCGGCCTCATCAGGAAGCTTGACGACCGGCCCGGTATCACCGGCGGCCCGTGGCAGATGCGGCCGCTGTCGCGCGGCTATGTGCTGGTGCGCTCGCCCGACCCGCGCGAGCAGCCGGCGATCAACCCGCGCTACCTCGCCGAGGACACGGACCAGCGCGCGATGGTCGGCGGCCTCAAGTTCCTCCGCCGCCTGTTCGCGGCGCCGGCGCTGGCCAAGCACATCGTCGAGGAGAATGTGCCGGGGCCGAGCGTACAGAGCGACGACGAGCTGCTCGATTACGCGCGGCAGAACGGCTCGACCGTCTACCACGCCAGCTGCTCGTGCATGATGGGGAGCCACGCGATGTGCGTCGTCGACGATGAGCTTAAGGTGCACGGGCTCGAAAGCCTGCGCGTCATCGACGCCTCGGTGATGCCGGCGGTGAGCTCGACCAACACCAACGCCCCGACGATCATGATCGCCGAAAAAGGCGCGGCGCTAATCAAGGCGGCGGCGCGGGAGAAGCTGGCGGCTTAGAGGCCTAGGCTATTGAAGAGATACTTTGGCTACAGCCGTTCGGAAGGACGATTTGAACGCTGATCCACCGTCAGCCCAAATATCCGTCGGCTCCGCGTTTCGTACGTCTACAAGCAGGTGGCGACGTTTCGGCGCGCCAGGATCGATCGCGGTTGGCGAGATTGAAACGACGCCTACCTGCCACTCCGGAATCCTGGGCTGTGGCGCGCTCATTACTCCGCAAAGCACAGTCAGCTTTCTTTGTTTGAGACTCCGGACGCATTCAATGGCGCCTGCGTAAAACGCACGCTTCCGACCTTCGGACATTTCAGCGACGCATGTGTCGCTGCTAATCCACGACGCCGCTTCTAGCCACTCTCCGAGAGCGGCAATCAATTCATCATGCTTAGGATCAACTTGCGGCCTGTGAATAAGACATGCGTGACACCCGCCCAACTTTCGAAATGCGCTCTCCCGTGACAGCCGCTGAACGGGAACGACAACTAAGTGTCCCCATGTCTCGACCATTTTTTGGATAGTGTCCTTTGCAGATAGAGCCGCCCGCGGGGCCGTTAGATAACCGGCGCCATATCCCAACGCCACCGCGATCCGATCGAGACTCTCTACGCTCACCCCTTCGGCGCGCTCAGCCCGCTCGACGGTGGAAAGGGAGACACCTGCAAAGCTAGCGAGCGTCCGTTGTTTCCAGTTTCGTAACCCGCGAACCAGCCGGACAAAAAACGCGACTAACTCTGGCGGCGGCACCTGCTCCTTGCCAGCGTCTCGCAGCTCCATTTTTTCAATGGCGGCCATAATTTCTTCGGTGGTCATGGACGATCTCCTTTCGCCCAACGAAGATCGCCCCGCGATAACTAGAAAAGAATACCTGAAAATCCTTCACCCTGACCTGACCTCCTCCGTCACCACCTTGAACCCGGCCAGCGTGTTGGGGCCAAAGGTCGTGCTGATCGCGACGTCGGCGGCGTCGCGGCCGCGGGCGATCAGCACCCGGCCGATGCGCGGATGGTTGTGGCGCGCGTCGACTGTGTGCCAGGCGCCGCCGAGATAGGCCTCGAACCAGGCCGAGAAATCCATCGGCGCGGGGTCGGCCGGCACGCCGATATCGCCGAGATAGCCGGTGCAATAGCGCGCCGGGATGTTCATGCAGCGGCAAAACGTGACCGCGAGGTGGGCGAAATCACGGCACACGCCGGTGCGGTCGCAATAGCCCTCCCAGGCGGTGCGGCTGTTGCGCGCGTGCTCGTAGCCGAAAACGATATGCTGGTGGACAAACTCGCAGATCGCCTGGACGCGGCCCCAGCCGAGCGGCGTCTGGCCGAACAGCGACCAGGCGATGTCGGCCAGCCGTTCGGTCTCGCAATAGCGGCTGCCGAGGAGGAACACCAGCGCGTCATCGGGCAGGTCCGGTATCGTGTGCTGAACCGCGCCAAGTGCCACCGGGTCGGGCTCGCCGCTGTCGTTGACCACCCCTTCGGCGAAAATCCGGGTCCGTCCCGCCGGAGCGACGATCCGGCTGCACCAATTGCCGAAGCCATCGTGGTAGGCATGAACCGCGAGCGGCGGGTCGGTGACGAGCCGGTCCGGCACCGCCAAATCGGCCGCCCGTGTGTGATGGACGGTCAGCATCAGCACCATCGGCGTCGGCTGTGGGCAATCGTAGATGAGCTCGTAGCCGATCCGGATGTGCATGCCGATTTCCGCCTTCGCGTTGCGCCGCTGGTGTGGGGCCAACATGCCCTTGCAAGAACTATCCCGCTGTTGCGGGGCCGGCTCTCATGCGGGGTCTGGCGAACACCCGCCCGAGCCCGTACCAAGTCAGCCAGGCGGCGATGCCGCCGGCCATGCCGAGCAGGCCGAGCCCGCCGACGCTCTCGGCGAAATCGATCCAGCCCGCCAGCGTGGTGACCCCGTTCTCGATCAGGACCTTGTCGCCGGCCTGGCTGAACGACGCCGCGTTGTCAAACGGCGAGAAATAGATCGCGAACGGAACACTGCCGATGGCGAAGCCGCAGACGAGGCTCGTCCACCACCGCGTCCAGCCGCGCCAGCGCAGTAGCAGATAGGCCGGCAGCCCGAGGACCACCGCATGCGCCAAGGCGACGATGAACGTCACCGCCCACGAAAACGAGAGGTCGCCGGGGTCGATCCCCGGCCAGGCCGAGTTGCTGACCCATTCGAACCCGGTACACAAGGTCGCGGCGACGACAGGTGCGGCCAGCAGCGCGGCGGCAACCCGGAGGGTCTCGAAGGCGAGCTTCATCATTCCACGATCGTCCGCTTTACCCAATCCGGCACGGTTTCGACAAGCGGCCCGTGGACGCACTCGCCGAACTCGGGCGAGGCCGGGGTCGGCTCGCGGGCGAATTCGATGGTTTGGGCGCCGGCGCGCTTGGCCTCGGCGAGGAAGCTGCGCGCAGGCTCGCCGCCGCCGGCATTGCCGGCCGAGACGAAAACCTCGCAGCCCGCCAGCGCGATATAGACCGTGTCGATCCTCAAGGGGTCCTCGCCGACCCAGACGACGTGCGGGCGCAAATGCCCGTTATTGCCGCAGATTGGGCAGTCGTCGGCGGCGCTCAGATCGTCGAACCAGTCGCTCACCTTCATGCAGATCGTGCAGCGCGCCTTCAAGAGCTCGCCATGAGTGTGGATCACCGCTTGGGCGCCGGCGCGCTCGTGCAGGTCGTCGATGTTGCGAGTGACGACCAGGACCTCACCAGGGCGGCTCAGGTCGAGCGCGGCGAGGCCTTGGTGCGCGAGGTTGGGCTTGGCCGCGCGCAGCTCGCGGCGGCGACGATTGTAGAAGTCATGCACCCGGTCGGGATCGCGCGCGAACCCGTCGCGGGTCACCACATTCTCAAGTGACATGCCTGGGGGCATCGTCGTCGGCTCGAACGGCGCAAAGCCGGATTCACGCGACAGGCCTGGCCCGGTGAAGACCACGATCTTGGGCGGCTTGGGGAAAGGGCTGGGCATCTGACTGCCGGGCGGTCATGTCGGATTGCGGCTCTACGCCGCATACCGATCTAACACAAGTCACGCCTGTCGCGATGGCTGGAGCATCGGCACTAGGGCGGCCCGCTCGCGGTAGAGCGGCGGCCGACGCGGCAAGAGCCCAGTCTACTCAGGCTCGCATTTTCGTTCCGAAGGGGCTCCTGCGGCGTGGTTTTGCCTGCGCGATCGCCTGTTGCGCCGCATCCAGACGCCCGGTGCGCGCGATCTCCTGGCGGAAGATGGTTTCGCTCATCACCGTTTGTTCGAAGGCTCGCGTAGCCTTGATCTCCCGGCTTACCCGCCAGGCGCCAAAGGCACTGCCGACGGTTATCACGAAGCCAAGCATCGTCGCCCACCAGAAGGATAGTTCCATGATGCCGAGCGGCAAGCAGGCGATGCCCATGAGCATCACCAGCCATAGAACCGCGCGCTGCACTTTGAGTTCGGTCATCGGTCTCGACATCGCCCTGCCGCCTGAGCTGCTGGGTCTACCAGTTATAGTTAGTGATTATCGCAGGGCTTCCACGAAGAATTAACAAGCATTCGAGGTTAATCCTTGGGAGTTAATATTATTGCCGCCCTTCACTGCTACGGGCTGCTCATCCCGCCACCGGGTGCTGGTATTCCGGCACGCGGTAATAGACCCAGACGAGATTGAGCGCCAACACCGCGCCGGTCATCAGGAACACCCAGGAAAGCCCCAATCCGGCGGCGAGGAAGCCACCAAAGAGTGGCCCCAGCGAATTGCCCAGGAACATCGCCGACGAGGTCATACCGTAGACCGTGCCGCGCTCGGCCCGTGGCACCAGCCGGCCGACCAGCGCGTTGGCCGTCGGCAACAGCCCGCCGATGAAGAGCCCGACCGCGAAGCGCTCGGCGGTGAATAGCCAGTAGTTATGGGTGAAGGCCTGCGGCAGCGTCGTCAGCGTCGCGCCGAGCAGTGCGATCAGCAGCACCCGGCGATAGCCGATCTGGTCGCTGCGGTTGCCGAGAAACGGCGCCGAGATCACATTGGCGACGCCGGTGATCGAGAACGCGATGCCGGCAAGGGTCGCGAGATTGGGCAGATTGCCGACCATCTCCTTGACGTAGAGCGTCACGATCGGCTGCACCGTGCGCACGCCGAATTGCGCCATCAGCAGCACGAAAAACAGCGCGAGTAGGGTCGGCGAGCGGACCAGCGCAATGAGCCCGGCGGTGACGGTTCGCCCACCGCCGGCCTTGGTCGGGCGCACGAAGTCCTCGCGTACGCCGAACCAGACAAAGCCCAGCGAGGCAAGGATCGTCGCCGAGGTCAGGTAGAACGGCATGCGGTAGCTGCCGGTGAGGTCGGCGAGGCCGCCGCCGATGATCGGGCCGACCAGCGAGCCGACGAGCTGCCCGGTCGACAGCCACCCCAGCGAATAGCCGAGCCGCCCCTCGGGCACCTGGCTCGCCACCAACGCGATCGCCGACGATGAAAACCCGGCGAACACGCCCATCAGCGCGCGCGCCCCAAAAAACTGCCAGACATTCGCCGAGAGCCCCATCAGCGCGGCGAAAAACCCGACCGCGAGGCTCGAGCGGATCAGCATCAGCTTGCGGCCGTGGGTGTCGGCGACCTTTCCCCACAAGGGCGAAGCGAAGGCGGCGACGAACGAGGTGATGCCGCTGAGGATCCCGGCCCAGATGTCGATGCCTGCCTCGGTCCTCACCCCCAACTCGGGCAGGAACAGCGGCATGATCGGGGTCAGCATCGAGAACGCCATTGTCATCACGAACTGGATGGCGACCATCGCCCACAGCGTCTGCCGCCAATGCGGGGCGACGCCGCCTTCCTCGGCGGCGGGCGCTTGGTCGTCGCCGGCCTGCAGTTCGGCCATGCCGTCGTTTGCCCCTCGTAAGCTTGTGGAGTGTAACGCCTCCCGGCATGATCATGGCGATGCAAGGAGGGTTCCAGGGATGAAGTTCGGGATTTTCTACGAGCTGCAGATGCCACGGCCCTGGGTCGCCGACGGCGAGCTGACCCTCTACCAGAATGCGCTCGACCAGGTCGAACTCGCGGACCGGCTCGGTTACGACTTCGCCTGGGAGGTCGAGCACCATTTCCTCGAGGAATATTCGCATTCGCCGGCGCCCGAGGTGTTCCTCGCCGCGGCGAGCCAGCGCACCAAGAACATCCGCCTCGCGCACGGCATCATGCAGCTCACCACTACCCATCCAGCGCGTTGCGCCGAGCGCATCGGCGCGCTCGACCTGGTTAGCCGCGGCCGCGTGGAGTTCGGCACTGGCGAGAGCGCCAGCTCGACCGAGCTTGAGCCGTTCGGCGTCGACTACGGCGAGAAGCGCACCAAGTGGGAAGAGGCGATCCGGGCGATCATCCCGATGTTCAAGGATGGCGGCTGCGAGCATCACGGCGAGTTCTTCGACATGCCGCTGCGCAACGTGCTGCCGAAGCCGATCCAGAAGCCGCACCCGCCGATCTGGGTCGCCTGCTCGGCGCTCGACACGATCGAGATGGCCGGGCGGCGGGGCCTGGGCGCGCTGGCGTTCCAGTTCCTCTCGGCCGACGCCGCTTTTGCCTGGGTGCACGCCTATTACAACGCTTTCGTCAAACGGCAGGACAAGCTGGCCGACTACAAGGTCAACCCGAACATCGCGCTGACCAGCTATTTCATGTGCGCCGAGACGGACGAGGAGGCCCGCCGCCGCGCCGACGGCATCCCGTTCTTCCAGTTCGCCTTGCGCTTCTACGGGCAGAGCGCGACGCGCGAACGGCCGGCGCCGGGCACGGTCAATCTCTGGGACGAATACGAGAAGTGGAAGCGCGAGAACCCGGAAGGGCTGGCCCGCGCGCTATCCGGCGGGCTCATCGGCTCGCCCGAGACCATCCGGCGCAAGCTGCGCCGCTTCGAGAGTTCGCATATCGACCAGGTGATCCTGTTGAACCAGGCCGGCAAGAACACCCACGAACATATCTGCGAGAGCCTCGAACTCTTCGCGCGCGAGGTGATGCCCGAGTTCCACGCCAACATCCCCGCGCAGGACGCGTGGAAGGCGAAGGTGCTGGCCGGCGAGATCGAATTGGAGGAGATCGACACCGCGCCGTTCCGCGACCGCTACGGCCCCAATTCGGTACAGCTCCGGCCGGCGATCGGCCCGCAGGCGGCGGAGTAATGCTCCCCGCCATATCCCTCGTTCTGTACCGGGCCGGCGTCAGGCGACCCTGGAGCTGGCGCGCGAGGTCGAGCGGCGCGGCTTCGCTGGCATCTACGTGCCGAGCATCTTCAGCAACATGGCGCAGTGCGTCGCGCTGGCGATGGCAACGAGCAGCATCAAATTCGCCACCGCGATCACACCGATCTATGGCCGCGTGCCCGAGGATTTCGCTCAGGCAATCGCTTATATCCACGAGGTCTCGGGCGGCCGTTTCGCATTTGGCATCGGCGTCGCGCACGGGCCGAGCCATGTCCGGATGGGCGTCACCCCCGGCAAGCCCTTGGGCGACATCCGCGCCTTTGTCGAGAAGATGCACAGCTTCGAGGGCATCGGCGCGCTGCCGCCGATCATCCTCGCCGCATTGAGGAAGCGCATGGTCGCGCTCGCCGGCGAGATCGCCGAGGGCCTCATCTTCGCCAATGCCAGCCGCTCGCACATGCAGGTCTCGCTCTCGGTGTTGCCGGCCGCGAAGCGCGCCGACCCGGCTTTCCTCGTCGCCAACATGATCCCGACCTGCATTTCGGACGATGTCGAGGCGGCGAAGGCGGTCAACCGTCGCACCCTGACGCGCTACACGATGCTGCCGAACTACCGCAATTACTGGAAGGAAGCCGGCTACGTCGAGGAGATGACCGCGATCGAGAAAGCGGTCGCTGAGGGCCGCCAATCCGACATATCGAGCCTGATGAGCGATAAGTGGCTCGCCGATGCCACCCTGTTCGGCCCGGTGGCCCAGGTACGCGAGGGCATCGAGGCCTGGTGCGACGCCGGAGTCACCACCCCGGTCATCGTCCCGTCATCGGCCTCGGGCAATCAGTTGAAGGCGATCGAGGAACTCTTCGCGGCATACGCGTAGGGGAAGGCCTACCGCTCGCGCATCTTCGGGTCGAGCTCGTCGCGCAGCGAGTCGCCGAACAAATTGATGCCGAATACGGTCAGCATGATCGCCAAGCCGGGGAAGATCGCGATCCACGGCGCGGTCGAGGCGTATTCCTCGGCGCCGCCCTGCAGCATCAGCCCCCAGGCCGCGACCGGTTCCTGCACCCCCAGACCGAGATAGGAGAGCGAGGCTTCGGCGAGGATCGCCTGGCCGACGAACGAGGTCAGCATGATCAGGAACGGCGCCACGACGTTTGGCACCATGTGGTTGAGGATGATCCGCGAGTGGCTGTAGCCGAGCGCGCGGGCGGCATCGATATAGGGTACTTCGCGGATCGCCAGCGCGCTCGACCGCACCACCCGGGCGCAGCGCGGGATCAGCGGGATGGTGATCGCGATGATGACGTTCTGCACGCCGGTGCCGAAGATCGACACCACCGCCAGCGCCATGATGATCAGCGGAAACGCCATGACGATATCGAGGATGCGCTGCAGGAAAAGGTCGATGCGTCCGCCGAAATAGGCGCTGCCGACGCCGAGAATGAGCCCGCTGAACCCGCCGACAATGGCCGAGGTAAGGCCGACGACAAAGGCGGTGCGGGCGCCGAAGAGGATGCGCGAGAGGATATCGCGGCCCAGCTGGTCGGTGCCGAGCCAATGCGCCCAGCTCGGCGCCTCGGTCATCGCGGTGAAATCGTTGGAGGTCGGGTTGTAGGGAGCGATCCAGTCGGCTGTGATCCCGGCGAACCCGAAGATCGCGACCAGCACGATGCCGATCGTGCCGACCGGCTGGCGGAGGAAGAAGCGTTTGATGGCGCTCCAGATGCCGCGCGGGGCGACATAGGTATCGTCGGTAAAGACGGCGGCGCCGAGGGGAGTCGGGGCGAGGTCGGTCATCGTAGTGGCCTTATTTCAAGCGAATGCGCGGGTCGAGCCACGCATAGAGAAGATCGACAACGAGATTGCTCAGCACGGCGAGGGTCACGGTCAGCATGACCAGCGCCTGCGTCAACGTGTAGTCCTGGTTCTGCACCGCCTGCACCATCAGCCGGCCGATGCCGTTTAAATTGAACACCTGCTCGGTGACGACGAGGCCGCCGATCAGGAAGGCGAACTCGATGCCGATCACGGTGACGACCGGCAATAGCGCGTTCTTGAGCGCATGGCGGTTGATGACGATCTTTTCGAGCAGCCCCTTCGCGCGCGCCGTACGGATGTAGTCCTCGCGTAACACTTCGAGCATCGCCGAGCGGGTCATCCGCATCGACACCGCGGCATAGCGGTAGCCGACCGTGATCGCCGGCAGCATCACGATCGACAGGTTGCGGATCGGATCCTTCCAGATCGGCACATAGTCGATCGACGGCATCCACGGATGGCCGGTGATCGCCTGGCTGACATCAAGCACCAGCAGGATCGAGAGAATGCCGAGCCAGAAGGCCGGCGTGGCGATACCGGCAATCGAGAAGGTGCGGACGACGAGGTCGATCCAGGTGTTTTGCTTCAAGGCCGAGATCGTTCCCAGCGGGATCGCGATCACGATCGCGATCGTCGTTGCCAGCAGCGCGACCTCGAGCGACACCGGGAAGCGGGTGGCGATCTCCTGGATCACCGGTTTTCCGGACCACATCGAGATGCCGAAATCGCCGCGCGCCAGGCCCCAGATGAAGTCCCAGAATTGCAGCAGCCAGGGCTTGTCGATGCCAATCTCGGCGTGGCAGGCGGCGAGCGCCTGGGTCGAGAAGCCGGTTCCGCCGGAGCCCAATCGCACCAGGCAGATATCGCCGGGGATCAGCCGCATCAAGATAAATACCAGCGTCGCCGCGCCCAAGAGCGTCGGGATCACCAGCAACAGGCGGCTCACGATGTAGCGATGCATCGGCTTTTGTTCATCTCTCCCGGTGCGCAGGGATATGGCACGATCGCCGCCGCCACGCCATCACAAGCTTGCGAGCGGGAACCTTGCTCACTTGTCGAGCCAGACCGTCCCGAGGTCTTGGTTGACGTAGTGGCTGGGGCCGATCTTCCAACCCTTGACGTACGAGTGGTAGGGCACGATCCGCTGCCACCACAACAGAAAGATGCCGTGTGCCTGCTCGTCGAGCACGTATTTGTTGAACTCGAGCAGCAGTGCCTTCTGCTTTGCCTTGTCGAGCTCGCGCAACATCCGATTGTACAGATCGACCTCGTGCTCGTCCTCGAAATTGCCGTAGTTCCCCTCGGAGATCGTGTGCGGCAGGTACTTGCCGACATCGGCGAGTGGATTGACCACGTTCTGGCAATTGCCTTCGACGGTCAGGTCGAAATCCTCGGCGCGCATCGCCGCGAACCACGGTCCCGTCGGCAGCACCTTCTGGGTGACATGGACGCCGATCTTCGCCCACTGATCGACCACCCAAATGCCGTAATATTTATAGGGCTGGTCGGTCGAACGGTTGAGTAGCTCGAAGGTCAGGTTCTCCTGCCCGGCTTCCTTCAGCAGGCGTTTTGCTTCGGCCCGCGACTTCTCAATGTCGGGCCAGTAGCCGGCGATCTGCTGGAGTTCCTCTTTGCTTGGCGCCAGCGGTGAGGCGGGAAAGGTGAGCCCGCCGACCGTGTGTACGATGGCGATCTTGGCGAGATCGGCCGCACTGCCCCAGCGGTCGATCGCCAGTGTGAGGGCTCGCCGGACGCGCGGGTCGTCGAACGGCTTCTTCTTGTGGTTCGGCGTGATCAGCCCGCCGCAGTTCCAATCGCTGGTTTGCACCGCGAGCTTGTCGCCCAGCGCCTGCTTAAGCTCGTCACGTACGGTGGGCGGAAAGCCCCGAAATTCGATCGCCGCCTGGTCGCTGCGGATCGCCTCGACGCGAGTCACTTGCTTGTCGGCGAAGATGCCCTTGATGCCATCGAGATAGGGCAGGCCCGCGTGGTAGTAGTCCGGGTTGCGCACCCCCTCGATCGACTGGCCGGTCTCGTATTTGACGAACTTGAACGGGCCGGAACCCAAGATGTTCTTTTCGTACCAGTGCACATCCTGGTCGAGCTTCGCCTTGCTGTAGATCCAGGCATAGGGGTCGGCGAGCGCCAGGATAAAGGCGTCGGTGGCGAATTTGAGGTGGAAGACGACGGTCTGCGGATCGGTCGCCTCAACCTTGTCGACCATCAGGAAATTGCTCTGGCGCGGGCTGACCACCCCCTCGGGCGGAAAGATGATCTTGTTCCACGACGCCACGACGTCCGCGGCGGTCAGCGGCGTGCCGTCATGGAACTTGACGCCGGTGCGGATTTTGAAGGTCCAAGTCTTGCCGTTATCGGTGGGCGTCGGCATTTCGGTGCACAAATCGCAAACCAGGTCGGGCGAGCCCGGGTCCATGGGATTGGCGCGAACCAAGGTCGAATAATACGGCGCCGCGGCGTGGATCGTCGCGTAGGTTTCCTCGCGCTGCGCGTCGAAGCTTGGCGGCGCGTCGGCCGGGATCATGTAGATGAGGGTGCCGCCCCGCTTCGGCGTGTCGTCAGCCGCCGCCGGCAGCGCGATTGTCAGCGCCAGCCCTGCGGCGCAAACGGCGCGCCGCCACAATGTCCTTCGCATCTCCCTGCTCCCCTGTTCGCGACTCTTATCGCTGTTTTCCGTCAGTCCTATTTGTCGAGCCAGCCAATCTATTTATCGAGCCAGATCGTCGCCAGATCCTGGTTGAGGTAGTGGCTGGGGCTGATTTTCCAGCCCTTCACATACGAGCGGTACGGGATAATCCGGTACCAGAAGGTCAAGGGCAATTCATGCGCCTGGGTGTCGACGACGTATTTTTCGAAATCGCGCATGTCGACCCGCTGCTTCACCGGATCGGTCTCGTGCAGCATCTTGTTGTAGAGGTCGATTTCGGTTTGGTCCTGGTAGCCGCCGAAATTGTCGGGAAAGATCGTATACGGCAGGTACTTGCTGACATCGAGCGGCGGGTTGACCACGCTCTGGCAATTCGCCTCCATCGTCACGTCGAAGGTGCCGGTGCGCATACTCTCGATCCACGGGCCGGTGGGCACGACCCTTTGCGTCACTTTGACGCCGATCTTGCTCCACTCGTCGATGACAAAGGCGCCGATGTATTTGTAGGGCTGGTCGACATCGCGGTTGAGCAGCTCAAAACTCAGATTGTCGGCCCCGGCCTCATGCAAGAGCCGTTTGGCCTCGGTGCGCGATTTGTCGATGTCGGGCCAGAACCCGGCGAGCTGCTGCAGCTCGTCCTTGGTGGCGGCGAGCGGCGAGCCCGGGAAAACGATGCCACCCACGGTGTGGACGATCGCAATCTTCGAGAGCGCCGGCGCGCCCTTCCACTGATCGATCGCGAGCGACAACGCGCGGCGCACCCGGACATCGTCGAACGGCTTTTTCCTGTGGTTGTAGGTAACAAGGTTGCCGCAGTTCCAATCGCTCTCCTGCACGGCGATCTTGTCGCCCAGCTCCTTGACCAACTGGTCGCGTGCCGACGGCGGTTCGCTGCGAAACTCCATCGCCGCCTGGTCTGAGCGGATCGCGTCAAGCCGCGTCGCCAGCTTCGGCGCGAAGATGCCGACAAACCCGTCGAGATAGGGCAAGCCCTTGCGATAATAATCCGGATTGCGCTCTCCTTTGATCGACTGCCCGGCCTCGTAGCTGACGAACTTGAACGGGCCGGAGCCCATGATGTTCTTCTCGTACCAATGCGGGTCCTTATCGAGGATCGCTTTCTCGTAGATGTAGGCGAAGGGATCGGCGAGCGCAGGGAGGAAGGCGCTGGTTGCGTATTTGAGGTGGAAGACGACCGTGCCCGGATCGGGCGCCTCCACCTTGTCGATCATTGAGTAGAACGCTTGTCGGGCGCTGATCTTACCTTCCGGCGGATCGATGATTTCCTGCCAGCTGGCGGCAACATCAGCGGCGGTGAGCGGACTCCCATCGTGGAACTTGACCCCATCGCGGATCTTGAAGGTGTAGGTTTTGCCGCTATCGGTCGGGCCCGGCATCTCGGTGCACAGATCGCAGACGAAATCCGTTGTCGAGGACGGGTTCTCGGGGTTGACGCGGATCAGCACGCTGTAAAACGGCGCCGTCATATGCACGGTCGCGTACGTGCCCTCGCGATGCCCGTCGAAGCTCGGCGGCGCGTCGGCCGGGATCAGATAGGTAAGGATGCCGCCGCGCTTTGGCGCGTCGTCGGCGAGGGATGGTGGGGTGCCGCAGAGCGCGAGCCCGCCGGCTAGAACGATTGCTCCTGTCAAATTGTGTCGCATAACCGTCCCTCCCGTTCGCGCTTGGCTCTATTGGTCGAGCCAGATCCGCGCCAGATCTTGATTGACGAAGTGCGTCGGCGCGATCTTGAACCCCTTCACATAAGACCGATAGGGCACGATGCGGTGCCACCACAACCCCATCGCCGCGTGCGCTTGGGTGTCGAGCATGTAGGTCTCGAACGCCCGCGTCGCCGCGCGCTGCTTCGCCGGGTCGGTCTCGTGCAGCATCGTGTCGTAGAGCTCGACCGCCTGCTTGTCCTCGTAACGCGCGTAGTTCTCGGCATCGACCGCGGACGGCAGGAATTTCTGGATGTCCATCAGTGGGTTGACGATGCCATAGCCGGGCGCCTCGACGACGACGTCGAAATCGCCCTTGCGCATTGCCTCGAACCACGGGCCGGTCGGCACGACCTTTTGCGTCACGTGCAGCCCAATCTTGCTCCACTGGTCGATCACCCAAGTCGCGACGTATTTGTAGGGCTGGTCGACATTGCGGTTGAGGAGCTCGAACGCGAGGCCTTCGGCGCCGGCTTCCTTCAACAGCCGTTTCGCTTCGGCCCGCGACTTCTCGATATCGGGCCAATAGCCGGCGAGCTGCTGCAGCTCGTCCTTGGTCGCCGCCAGCGGTGAGCCCGGGAAGACGATGCCGCCCACCGTCTGCACGATGGCGACTTTGGACAGCGGCGGCGCCCCGCCCCAGCGGTCGATCGCCAGGGTCAGGGCGCGCCGGACGCGCACATCGTCGAACGGCTTTTTCTCGTGGTTGACCGTGATCGCGCTGCCGACATCCCAGTCGCCTTCCTGAACGGTGAGCTTGTCGCCGAGCGCTGCGATAAGCTCGTCGCGCGAGGAGGGCGGCATGCCGCGGAATTCGATCGCGGCGCGGTCGCTGCGGATCGCGTCGACCCGGGTCGCCTGCTTGTCGGCATAGATCGCGAGAAAGCCGTCGAGATAGGGCAGCTTCGGGTCGAAATAATCGGTGTTGCGCTCGCCCTTGACCGATTGGCCGGTCTCGTAGGCGACGAACTTGAAGGGGCCGGTCCCCATCACGTTCTTCTCGTACCAGTGCGGGTCCTTATCGAGGATCGCCTTTTTGTAGACCCAGTTGAACGGGCTGGCGATCGCCGGGAGGAACGCCTCAGTGGCGAATTTGAGGTGAAAGACGACGGTCTGCGGGTCGGTCGCCTCGACCTTTTCGATCATCAGAAAGTTGCTCTGGCGCGGGCTCAGCACGCCGGCGGGTGGGAAGATGATCTCGTTAAAGCTCGCGGCGATGTCGTCGGCGGTCAGGATCGAACCGTCGTGCCATTTCACGCCCTGACGGATCTTAAAGGTGTAGGCCCGCCCGTCATCGGTCGGCTTTGGCATCTCGCTGCAGAGATCGCAGACGATGTCGGTGGTCGAGTTCGGATTGTCGGGATTGACGCGTACCAGCAGGCTGTAGAACGGCGCGAAGGCATGCACCGTGGCGAAGGTGCTCTCCTTGTGCCCGTCGAAGCTCGGCGGCGCGTCGGCCGGGATCATATAGGTGAGGGTACCGCCGCGCTTCGGGGTGTCGTCCGCCGCCGCGGGCAGCGCCGACGCCAGGATGAGCGCAGCGGCGAGGGCCGTCGCCCGCCGAAACCCCAAATCCATCTCCGCCTCCCGGTCGCGTTCTTGCCCTGGGGCCGGGCTTACTTGTCGAGCCAGACCGTCGCCAAATCCTGGTTGATGTAATGGCTGGGGCTAATCTTCCAGCCTTTGACGTAGGACCGGTATGGCATGATCCGGTTCCACCATAGCACCATCATCGCGTGCGCCTGGGTGTCCATGACCAGCTTTTGGAACTGGGTCATCTCGTCGTGCTGCTTCGCCGGATCGGTCTCGTGCAGCAGCTTGTCGTAGAGCGCGACCTCGTCGTCGTCGTCGTAGTAGCCCATGTTCTCTTCGCTGATCGATTTCGGCAGGTAGGGCTGCACGTCGAGCACCGGGTTCACCACGCTGTGGCAGATCGGGTAGTGCACCACGCTGAACTCGCCCGAGCGCATCGCCGCGAACCACGGACCGGTCGACGCGACTTTCTGGGTCACCTTGACCCCGATCTTCGACCACTGATCGACCATCCAGATGCCGACATATTTATAAGGCTGGTCGACGTCGCGGTTGAGCAGTTCAAAGCTGAGATTGTCGGCGCCAGCCTCGTGCAATAGTCGTTTGGCCTCGGCCCGCGATTTCTCGATATCGGGCCAGAACCCGGCCATCTGCTTGAGTTCGTCGTCGGTCGCGGCGAGCGGCGAGCCGGGGAAGACAATGCCGCCGACCGCCTTGACGATGGCGATTTTCGCCAGCGCCTGCGCGCCGCCCCAACGGTCGAGCGCCAGCGACAGGGCGCGGCGCACGCGCGGGTCGTCGAACGGCTTTTGCTTGTGATTGAACATCACCTCGCTGCCGCAATTCCACACACTCTCCTGCACCGTAATCTGGTCGCCGAGGTCTTTCAGCAGCTCGTCGCGGGCCGAGGGGGGCAGGCCGCGGAACTCGATCGCCGCTTGGTCGGAGCGGATCGCGGCGACGCGGGTCGCTTCCTTCGGCGCGTAGATGCCGACGAACCCATCAAGATAAGGCAGGCCCTTGCGATAGTAGTTCGGGTTCTTGACGCCTTTGATCGACTGCCCGACATCGTAGCTGACGAAGTTGAACGGGCCCGAACCCATCACATTCTTTTCGTACCAGTGTGGTCCCTTGCTGGGATCGTCGAGGATCTTATTCTCATAGATGTAGGCGAACGGGTCGGCGACCGCCGGCAAGAACGCGCTGGTCGCAAACTTCAGGTGAAAGACCACGGTGGTCGCGTCGGGTGCTTCGATCTTGTCGATGATCGCCCGGTAATTGCTGCCGCGCGCGCTCAACACGCCCTCGGGCGGGAAGGTGATCTCATTCCAGCTCGCGGCGACGTCGGCCGCGGTCAGCGGATTCCCGTCCTGGAAGGTGACGCCGGTCAGAATCTTGAAAGTGTAAGTCTTGCCGTCGTCGGTCGGTTTCGGGATTTCCGTGCAGAGGTCGCAGACGAAGTCCGTCGTCGAGGACGGATTATCAGGATCGATGCGGAGCAAGACGCTGTAGAACGGCGAGACCGAATGGATCGTCGCATAGGTCTCCTCGCGGTGGCCGTCAAAGCTCGGCGGCGCGTCGGCCGGGATCATGTAGGTGAGGGTACCGCCGCGCTTTGGCGTATCGTCGGCTCGGGCCGGCGGCACTGGGGCTGCGAGAGCCAGGCCAAGCCCGGCCGCCATCAGAACTTGCGGCGTCTTCATCTCCCGTTTCCTTCCCTACCGACTATTCGCGTTGTGGCGATTTAAGCGACCTGACTGCACGCGGCCCAATGACCCGGGCGTAACTCGCGCAACTCGGGGATCAGCTGCCGGCATTCCTCGACCGCGATCGGGCAGCGCGGGTGAAACACGCAGCCCTTGGGCGGGTTGATCGGGCTCGGCACCTCGCCCGACAGCGGCTGGAAGGTGCGGTCGGCCTCGACCGTCGGGTCGGGCACCGGCACCGCCGCGAGCAGCGCCTTGGTATAGGGGTGCAATGGGTTGTCGAAGACCTCGTCGCACTCGGCGAGCTCGACGACGTGGCCGAGATACATCACCGCGACGCGCTGGCAGAGATGCCGCACCACGCTGAGGTCGTGCGCGATGAACAGGTAGGTCAGGTTGAACTTCTCGCGCAGATCCTCGAGCAGGTTGATGATCTGTGCCTGGATCGACACATCGAGCGCCGAGACCGCCTCGTCGCAGACGATAAATTCGGGATCGACGGCGAGCGCCCGGGCGATGCCGACTCGCTGGCGCTGGCCGCCGGACATCTCATGTGGATAGCGGTCGGCGAAATTCGGGTTGAGCCCGCAGATCGACAACAGCTCTTTGACCCGCGCCTCGCGGCGTTTGGCGTCCGGCTCGATGCCGTGCACCCGCATTGGCTCGCTGAGGATCGAGCCGACCTTTTGCCGCGGGTTCAGCGAGCTGTAGGGGTCCTGGAAGATGACCTGGATGCGCCGCCGCAGCCCGACCAGCGATCGGCGATCAAGGCCGGCGATATCGACCCCATCGTAGAGGATCGCGCCCTCGGTCGGCTTTTCGAGCCGCAGGATGCAGCGGCCCATCGTCGTCTTGCCGCAACCGCTTTCGCCGACGAGACCCAGCGTCTCGCCGCGGCGGATTGTCAAATCGACCCCGTCGACCGCCTTCACCTCGCCGATCTTGTGGGAGAGGACGATCCCCTCGGTGATCGGGAAGTGCATCTTCAAGCCGCGCACCTCAAGGAGCGGCCTTTCGCCTTCATCGAGCGCGGTCATGCCACCGCCTCCGGTTCCGCTTCGAGCGACACCTCGCGGCTGCGGAAGCAGGCGGCGAGCTGGCCGCTATCGCCGATGGGCTCGAGCGGCGGCGCCTCGATCGCGCAGCGCTCGACCGCGAAGCGGCAGCGTGGGCGGAAGGCGCAGCCCGCGCCGAGCCGGGTCAGATCGGGCGGCGAGCCCTCGATCGGATCGAGCCGTGCCTGGCGCGGCCGGTCGAGCCGCGGCACCGACTTGAGCAGCGCCATCGTGTAGGGATGATGCGGCGTGTGATAGATCGAAGGCGCGCTGCCGCTTTCGACGATGCGCCCGGCATACATCACGTTCACCCGGCGCGCGTAGCGCGCGACGATCCCGAGATTGTGGGTGATGACAATCAGCGCGACGCCGAGCCGGTGCGTCAGACTTTGCATCAGCTCGAGGATTTGCGCCTGGATCGTCACGTCGAGCGCGGTCGTCGGCTCGTCGGCGATGATCAGCTTTGGCTCGCAAGCCAGCGCGATCGCGATCATCACCCGCTGGCGCATCCCGCCCGAGAGCTGATGCGGGTACTGCTTCAACCGGCGCTGCGGGTCGGCGATGCCGACCAGCCCCAACAACTCGACCGCGCGTTTCTGGGCGGCGGCGTGGTCGCTGCCGCGGTGCTGCTCGAGCATCTCGGTGATCTGCCGGCCGATTGACAGCACCGGGTTGAGCGAGGTCATCGGCTCCTGGAACACCATGCCGATCTCGCCGCCGCGCACCTCGCGCATATCGTCGTCCGAGAGCTTCATCAGGTCGCGGCCGTTGAACATCACCTCGCCGGAAACGATGCGCCCCGGTGGGCTCGGGATCAGGCGCAGGATCGACAGCGCGCCGACCGATTTCCCCGAGCCGCTTTCACCGACGACGGCGACAGTCTCACCCGGGTCGACGCTGTAGGAGATGCCGTCAACCGCACGCACGATCCCGGCGCCAGTGCGAAACTCGGTGCGCAGGTTGCGGACTTCCAAAAGCGGCGGCAATTGCGGTTCTCTCCCTCAAACCTTACGCGAGGCTGACAAGGTTTTTGTTGTTGCGCCGTTGGTAGCGGTTGCCGTGCCGGGGTGTCAATTGCGCCGCCATTTCCGGCAGCCGTCGGACCCGTTGCAGCCCGAAATGTAGGCAATTTGCCGCAGTTCAACGGGCGCCGGTGTAGACGTCAGCGCAATGGGCGGGTGTCCTCGACCCTTCTACTTTGCCGCCTTACTATGCATCTGACCAAGCGCGAGGAGAACTGCAATGGATTACGATCGGCTCGCCATGTTTCTGTCGAACTGCACCACGCCCGGCTTTCGCCGGAGCCTGGGGGTCTCTCCGCACGATACCTTGGGCAAATGCGGGTTCCATCCTGGAGAAGCCGCCCTGTTGATCGCGTCGCTGGCGAAAGGTCACACGGGAGGGGCGGGCACTCACGAGAGGTTGCGCGTCAACTACACATTCCAGCAGATCGACATCTCTGGGACGGGGGGTAGCTCTTTTAACGACGATTGGTACAGCAAGTGACAGGTGTGCCTGGCACCTCTACGTGGCCGGCGTCTCGGATCTCGGCAAGTCGCATCCTCAGACACCGAAGGTAAAGCGGCTGCCGGTATTGGCCAGGACCAGCCGGTCGGGCATCTCTTCGGCGAGCCGCGCGGTGAAATTGCGGCCAGTGCAATGCATCGGGATCACCACGTCGGGATCGAGCGATTTCAGCTCGGTGAGCGCGTGGTCGAGATAGTCGGGCGGCGCGACGCCGAGATGAAAGCCGCCGACGACCGCGTGCAGCTTCGAGACACCCGACACCGCCATCGCCGTCTTGATTGCGTTGATGAAGCCCGAATGGCTGCACGACGACAGCACGACGAGACCGCGCCCCTCGACGATGTAGCAGGTCGCGTGTTCGTCGGGATGGCGGTCGGGTACCAATCTGCCGCGCCGCTCCTCGTCGGTGAAATGGTCGGCCGGGGTCGGCTCGACCAGCGTGTTGGGCAGCACATGCTCGAACGATGTGCGCTCGATGGCGCCGCTGGTGAAGGCGCCTTCGAGCGCATGGGCGTGGTCGCAGCACACGGTCTCGACATGTGCGGCGGCAAGCGCGGTCTCGTCGAGCGCGCCCCAGGAGCGCGGCTCGCTGTCGCGTGAGCCGAGCCATTTCTCGCGGAAGGTCAGGTCGCCGCCGGTGAAGAGTTTGAGGTCGTCCTTCATCGCGGCGCGATGCTGCCGGACAAACCCAACCAGCCCACCGAAATGGTCGCGATGTGCATGCGAAAGAATGAGCCCGTCGAGTTTCTCGGGATCGATGCCGAGCAGGTCGAAATTGCGCAGCAGGATTTCCGGCGTATATCCGAAATCGAGGAGATACTGGCCCTTGCCGGCCTTGTTCTCGCTCTCGAGATGGAGCGACAGGCCCCATTCGCCGGCAATGGTCGATTCCTGCTCACGGCCGGGGATGCGAGAGACATGCTCGATCCGGCAGAGCCGATGCTCCGCCTTGGGCATGAACTGGTCGAAATACGAGTCGACCACCAGCCGCACCGACAGCGATTTCACGGTCGGCGCTTGAAACGGCTGGGATGCGGTCAATACCATCGGTTCCTCCGAATTACCGGCTGAGGCTCGCCGCTCGGTGACGCGAGGTCAAGCATCGGGCATCATGGCTCGCATGGACGATACGCTCGGCCTGCCGGAAGGCGCCTTTGCCCGCATCGACGAGGACGACGACGCGGCGTTCTACGAGCCAGCGCGCCTCGTCTATCACATCGATGACAACGCGGTTCGGGTCCTGACCGGGCTCTACCGCGACATCCTGCCGGCGGGCGGGGTGCTGCTCGATCTGATGTCAAGCTGGGTCAGCCATTTGCCGAAAGACGTCGACTACGCCGGGGTGATCGGCCACGGGATGAACGGTGAGGAGCTCGCCGCCAACCCGCGCCTCAGCCGTTGGTTCACCCAGAACCTCAACCGCGACGCCACGCTGCCGCTCGCTGACGCCAGCATCGACGCGGCGATGATCTGCGTGTCGATCCAGTACCTGCAGCTTCCGGTCGCGGTGCTGCGCGAGGTGGCGCGAGCGCTGCGGCCGGGCGCGCCCATCGTCATCAGCTTCTCGAACCGCTGTTTCTGGACCAAGGCGGTCGCGGTGTGGCGCGGGCTCGACGACAATGGCCACGCACGCCTTGTCGAGCTCTACCTTAAGACCGCGGGGTTCGAGGGTGTCGAGACCCGCCGCCTCGCGCCCTATATCGAAGACGAGCAGGACCCGATGTACGCCGTGATCGGGCGGGTGCTAGGCTGAGCTGGGGCCAGGAACAGAGAGCGAACTTCCGGTAGGTGGCCGGATATGGGTGCTCGATCCGGATCGGTCAAGTGGCCGCCGATTCAAGCTTGGGACGCAAGCTGAGTGGTGTACGCTTTGTGTAGACCTGATCTAGGAGACGACAATGGAACTGGGCACCTTGCTGCCGCTGGGCGATATCGGCGGAACGCCGCAGGCGATGAAGGAGTACGCGCAGGCCGCCGAGGCCGCCGGCTACGATTTCATCGAGGCGCCCGATCACGTGCTCGGGGTCAACGCGGCGAGCCGGCCAGGCTGGGACCGCAACACCAATGACGATCTGTTCCACGACCCGTTCGTGCTGTTCTCGTTCCTAGCCGGGGTGACGCCAAAGCTCGGCTTCTCGACCGGCGTCTTGATCCTGGCGCAGCGCCAGGCGGCGCTCGTCGCCAAGCAGGCGGCCTGCCTCGACGTGCTGTGCGGCGGGCGGTTCCGGCTCGGCGTCGGTGTCGGGTGGAACGAGGCCGAGTTCGTCGCCCTCAACGAGAATTTCCATAATCGCGGGCGCCGCTCCGAGGAGCAGGTTCAGGTCATGCAGAAGCTGTGGGCCGAGCCGCATGTCACGTTCCACGGCAAATGGCACACGATCGAGGATGCCGGGATCAACCCGCGCCCGGCATCCGGGAAAGTGCCGGTATGGTTCGGCGGGCACCACGAGCGCACGCTGGAGCGCATCGCCAAATGGGGCGACGGCTGGATGCCCAACGCCTATCCGGCTGATCAGAGCGCGCTCGATATCTTCGCCAAGTTGCGCAAGCTGACCGAGGAGGCGGGCCGCAACCCCAAGGATATCGGCATCGAGGTCTGGACCTCGATGGGGTCGGGCAGTGAGGCCGACTGGGCGAAGGAAGCGAAGTTCTGGAAACAGGCCGGAGCGACGCATCTCTGTCTGACGACGACTTTCCACCGCCGCCACCACCGCCGCCTCGCCGGCCACACGCTCAGCGACCACATCGCCGCGCTGAAGCGCTTCCAGAACGCCGTGGTGGATGCGCTCTAGGTAGGGGCGGAGATGGAAACAGATCCGCCTCCTTTCGGGGTCATGTGTTGTCTATGCGCCGGACCAATAGAGAGCCGCGATACCGACCCGTGCCGAATCACCGTCGAAACCGCTACAGGTAAATGGCAGGTTTGGTATTGCCACAGTGCTTGCTTCAGGGAGCGACTGGCCGAACCACCTGAGGCGCCGGGCTTTTTCGAGCCCGCGCACTTCTAGATGCGTCGCGTTTGCGCGGAATATCATTGCCCGATGAGCCCGCGATGAAAGGGAGCGCCTAGATGACGATTTCGGTGAAACCCCTCCACCCGCATATCGGCGCCGAGGTGTCGGGCCTCGATGTGTTGGCGCCGTTCGACGACGCGACGCTCGGCGAATTGTGGCGGGCGATCGACAAGCATTGCGTGCTGGTGATGCACCACCAGTCGATCACCGACGCGCAACTCAAATCCTTTGCCGCCCGGTTCGGCGCGCTCGAGATCGGTCGCGGCGCGCTGCAGGGCGGCAAGCGGCGGCTGGACATCCCCGAGATCGGCGACATCTCAAACCTCGACATCGACAGCAACATCCGCGCCCGCGACGACCGCCGCCGGCTCGACAGCCTCGGCAACCGGCTGTGGCACACCGATGCGTCGTACATGCCGGTGCCGGTGGTGCTGGGGATGCTGTTCGCGGTGGCGGTGCCGCCGGCCAGCCCATTGGGCGCCGGCGAGACCGAGTTCGCGGACATGCGCGCCGCCTACGACGCGCTTCCCGACGATTTGAAGGCCACGATCGACGGGCTCGTCGTCGAGCACGACATTTTCTGGTCGCGAGGCCAGATCGGCTTTACCGAGTTCCCGCCAGGCGAGCGCGAAAAGTATCCGCCCTCGCCGCAGCGCCTGGTGCGTCGCCATCCCGGCTCGGGCCGCAAGACCTTGTACCTGTCGGCGCATGCCTCGCACATCGTCGGCTGGCCGGTGGCGGACGGTCGGCTCTTGCTCAACGACCTCAACACGCACGCGACGCAGCGCCAATTCGTCTACAGCCACAAATGGGCCAAGGGCGATCTGGTGATTTGGGACAATCGCTGCACCATGCATCGCGGCCGCCCGCACGACGAAGCCGCGCCGCGCGATCTGCGCCGCGCGACGACGCTCGATGTCGGCTCCACCTTGGACGAGGCAGCCTAGGGAGCCAGTTCGGCGATCCGGTGATCGATTTCGATCGACTCGAGATGTTGCCCGAACGGGTCCAGCTTGGCGCCCGCCCGCCATCCGTCATCCGCCGCGATACCGGAATCGAAACGCAGGATGCCGAGGATGTGTCCGACCTCGACGCCATCCTCGGATAGCGGCATGTAAATTCGATAGGCAAAGAGGTCGATGTTCTTGGTCGCGTGGTAGCGGTTGAGCGAGAATAGCGGACGCCTAGTCTCGTAGACCCGGCAATAGATGCTGCGGATGAAGTTGAGCCGATCGTCGGAAAACATCTCGTCGATATAGCGGCCGGTATAATCGCTGCCGAAGGCGTCAACCGAGGCGGTGCCGACGAGCCGGTAGGGGAATCGGGCGGCGCCATCGATCGCCTCGATGATCTGGATGTTGGGCAGGAGCTTGGGCGGCAGCTCGACCGGGTCGATGTCGCCCTTGCGCGGCATCGGTCGCGCGCCGCGCTTCTGCAGCCAATAGGCGAGGACGGGCGCGAGGACCGGATCGTCGCAATAATTATAGATCATCGTTGTCCACCGCCGGGTCTGGACGGGGTAACGCCCTTGCGTAAAGAAGCCGTAAAGCCCTGTCACAAAACCGCAAACTGGCGATGAGGCGGCCGCTATTGTCCCGGTGCTTGCACCGTTGCCGAGGCGGAATAGGGAGCGATCCGCACATGCTCCGGGCGCACGCCGAGGCCGATAAGTCGCGCGGGGAGGCGTCGCAAGAACGGGAAGGTATTGAACATCCGGAAGGCTAAGGGAGCTTTGGCCGGTCTGTCTGAACCGAGCACCCTGTCGATGATCCGCTTCTGCACGGTGAGCTGCATCCGCTGGATGATTTTCATCGGCAAGGTGCGCCGGCGCTGAACCTGGTCGAGGTGATCGTTTGACAACCTGCCCTCGCGCAGCGGCGCGGCGAGGATATTGGCCGCGGCGACCGCGTCCTGCACCGCCAGATTGACCCCGACCCCGCCGACAGGCGACATCGCGTGCGCCGCGTCGCCGATACACAACAGCCCCGGACGCCACCATCGCGTGAGCCGGTCGACCGTCACGGTCAACAGTTTGATGTCGTCCCAGTCCTCAAGCTCGCCGACCCGGTCGGTGAGCCAGGGCACGAGCTTGACGATATCCGCGCGGAACGCGTCGAGCCCGCGAGCCTTCACCCGATCGTGGCCGCCCTTGCGAATCAAATAGGCGCATTGCCAATAGTCACCGCGGTTGAGCGTCACCATCATCCGGCCGAAATTGACGTAGCCGCCGATCTGCCCGGGGGTCGCTCGGTTTGCGCGACAGCCGCATCCACAGCACGTCCATCGGTGCGCCGAGGTTCTCGACCGCGAACCCGGCTCGCGCGCGCACATCCGAATGGCGGCCGTCGGCTCCCACTACCAGATCGGCGCGGATTTCGAGGGGACCATGCGGGCCTCGAGCCAGCAAGCCGACGACCCGCTCGCCCTCAAAGATCAGATCAATCGCCTCGGTCTCCATCAGCAAGCCGAACCCCGGGTATTGTTTACCCTGCTCGCTGAGAAAATTGAGGAAATCCCATTGCGGCATCAGCGCGATGAACTTGCAGGCGGTCGGCAGATGCGAGAAATCCCCCATGTGGATTTTGGTCTCGCCGATCCGCACCTCCAACTGGCTGATCTCCTCGTGACGGACCTTGAGGAATTCGTCGAGCAGGCCGAGCTCGTGCATCACCTGCAGGGTAGAGGGGTGGATCGTGTCGCGGCGGAAGTCGCGGAAGAAGTCCTTGTGCTTCTCCAGCACCGCGACCTTGACCCCGGCGCGCGCGAGCAGGAAGCCGAGCATGACCCCGGCAGGGCCGCCGCCGGCGATGCAGCAGGTGACACGCAGCGGTGATGCCATCGGCCGAATCCTGTCCGTCGCCCGCGATCAGGGTGAGGCCGGATTCTGCGTGAATCAAGAGGACGAAAATGCACCGGAGATGGCCGATCGACATTGCTGTTGTTTGTGCCGTTCCACCTGCGACCGGGGCAGGCTATACCAGCCTCACCACCCTTGGATGCCGCTCCATGCCCGATCCATCACAACTCGCCGCACGCCTCGACCTCGTCCTCGACGATGCGACGATCCCCGAGCTGCCCAATCATTATCGCGGCAAGGTGCGCGACAATTACGACCTGCCCGACGGGCGGCGCATCATCATCGCCACCGACCGCCTCTCGGCCTTCGACCGCAACATCGCGGCGATCCCCTGTAAGGGCGAGGTGCTGACCCAGACCGCGCGGTTCTGGTTCGATGAGACCGCCGACATCTGCCGCAATCACGTCATCGAGTATCCCGACCCCAATGTGCTGGTCTGCCAGAGGCTGACGATCCTGCCGGTCGAGATCGTCGTACGCGACTATATGGCCGGCACCACCGGCACCTCGATCTGGTCGATGTACAAGGCCGGCCGCCGTGAGATGTACGGGGCCCGCTTCCCCGACGGGATGCGCGAGAACCAGAAGCTGCCGCACACCGTCATCACCCCCACCACCAAGGCGGGCGACGGCGAGCACGACGCGCCGGTCACCCCGGCCGAGATCGTCGAGCGCGGGCTGATGGAAGCGGCGCAGTGGTCATCGCTGAGTGCGACCGCGCTGGCGCTGTTCGCGCGGGGCCGCGACATCGCCGCGTCGCGCGGTCTCATCCTCGTCGACACCAAGTACGAATTCGGCGTCGATGGGGCGGGCAACATCATCCTCGCTGACGAAATCCATACCCCCGACAGCAGCCGATACTGGTTCGCCGCGACCTACCCGCAGCGCTTCGCCGCCGGCGAGCCGCCTGACGCTTTCGATAAGGATGTGCTACGCCGCTGGGTCGCCGCGCGCTGCGACCCCTACCGCGACGACATCCCGCCGATCCCGCCGCAGGTGATCGGCGAAACAGCAGCGGTCTATATCGACGCCTATGAGCGGATCACCGGCGCGCATTTCACCGTGCCGCCGCCCGGCCGGCCGGTGCTGGAGCGCATCCGCGCCAATCTGGCGCGGTATTTCTGATTACCGCAGCGCCTCGCTCAGCGCCGCCAGCGCGTTGAGCGCCGGGGCAAGCCCGCTATAGGGGCCGGTCTGGATCACCGTCTCGATGATCTCGGTCTTCGACAGCCCGGCGTTGAGCGCCGACTGGCCGAATTTCTGCACCTGGCTGTCGAGCGTTAGCGCGGTGAAGGCGGCGACCGCGACCAGCGCGCGCCGCCTCCGGTCGAGCCCCGGCCGGTCCCAGATTTCGCCGTAGCCGTATTGGATCGCCACCGGATAAAGCGCTTGGGTCACTGGGTTGTCGGGAGAGGCATAGCCCGAGTAGCCGCGCTCGCCATGAAACGACTCGAGCAGCGCTCGGCCGCGCCGATCCAACTCCTCGATTGGGTTGTCGCGCGGCGCCTCGGCCGGGAGGGTGATGCCGCGCTCGGCATAGACCGCCTCGGCCACCGCCATCGCGTCCTCGCTCGCCGGCAGGCCGCAATAGATGCCGCATTGGATGAAGATTTCGACGATGCTGCGCGGCTCAAGGCCGAGGTCGAGCGCCGCGACGACATGGCGCCGCAGATGGTTCAATCGCTGCACCGAGCAGAGCGCCGCCAGCGCCGCGATCATCCGGTCGGGGAGCGCCAGGCCCGGCCGGTTCCACACCGCGCCGAACGCCAGTTCGGCTCTCAGATCGGCATAATTCGGCACGAAATGCGTCATTGCGCCGGACCCGAACAGGCGGCGGCGCAGCGCCGTCCCATCACGGCGCAATTCTTCGCGGGTGGTCATCCGAGGGTCTCCACGCGGCGTTTGACGGGGGATGCGTGGCTAGCCTAACACGGCGGCCATAGACCGGGAGGAACGCGCATGTTCGAGACGACGATCGCCGGCAGCCTGCCGAAACCGTCCTGGCTGGCCGAGCCGAGGAAGCTCTGGCCGGCGTGGCGACAGGAGGGCGATGCGCTCGCCGACGCCAAACGCGATGCGACGATCCTCGCGCTAAAGCTCCAGGAGGATGCCGGGATCGACATCGTCAGCGACGGCGAGCAGTCGCGCCAGCATTTCGTCCACGGTTTTCTCGAAAATCTCGACGGCATCGATTTCGCCAACAAGGTGCGAATGGGCATCCGTAACAACCGCTACGAGGCCGATTGCCCGAGCGTCACCGGCCCGCTGCGCCGCCGTGGCAGCGCCCACGCCGCCGAGGCCCGGATCGCCCGCGCGCACACGAGCCACGCGCTCAAATTCACCCTGCCCGGGCCGATGACGATCACCGACACCATCGCCGACCGGCATTACGGCGACCGCGTCGCGATGGCCATGGCCTTCGCCGACCTGTTGAACGAGGAAGCGCGCGAGCTCGAAGCCATCGGCGTCGATGTGATCCAGTTCGACGAGCCGGCCTTCAACGTCTATCTCGACGAGGTGGTCGAGTGGGGGATCGAGGGCCTGCATCGCGCTATCGCCGGGCTCTCGTGCAAGACCGCCGTCCATATCTGCTACGGCTATGGCATCCAGGCGAATATCGACTGGAAGGCCGGGCTCGGCCGCGAATGGCGGCAATACGAGAAGATTTTCCCGGCGCTGGCGGCAAGCCGGATCGATCAGGTCTCGTTGGAATGCGCCAATTCGCGAGTACCGGTCGAGTTGATGGGGCTCCTCGCCGGCAAGGACGTACTGGTTGGCGCGATCGATGTCGCGACGAGCCAAGTCGAGACGCCCGAGGAGGTCGCCGCCACCATCGACCGGGCGTTGAAATTCGTGCCGGCCGAGCGGCTTTATCCGTGCACCAATTGCGGCATGGCGCCCTTGGATCAGGGGCTTGCCTACAAAAAGCTCGAAGCGCTCTCGGCCGGCGCCGCGCTGGTGCGAGGGCGGACCTGATCAGAACGGCGGCGGGCCGACGACTTCCCAGCGGTGGCGTTTGCGGATTTCGTTAGCCTCGTCGCCATTGATTTCGCCAGCCGGGCGGTTCAACAGCTCCTCGAAGAACTTCCCGGCCGGAGCCGGGGTGTAAAGGAACAGCACCCGACCGGTTTCGACGCCGGTATTCTTCCAGGCATGCGCAACGCCGCGCGGCATGAAGGCGCTGGTGCCGACACCGCCAATGGTCACCTCGTCGCCGATCTTGAAGGTGATCTCGCCGCTCAGCACGTAGGCAACCTCGTCGCTGTCGTGGTGGAGGTGGTAGGTCGTCTCGGTGCCGGCCGGCGCGGTCTCCTCGAACATCATCACGCTTTCGCCGGTCTCGCCGCTCAACAGCTTGAGCGCCGCGGAGCGCCCGGGCGCCATGCTCAACACCTTCCCGCCGCCCGGCGGCACCACGATGCCATTTGAATCCATGTTGAGCCTCCCTGCTTATCCCTTGGTCGCGATGATGAACATGCGCCGGAACGGGAACAGCGTCTTCCCATCTGGCCGGCGCGGATAGGCGGCATCGACGAGCTTGGTATAGGCGTCCTCGAACTGGCTGCGCATCGGCTCGTCGAGCGCGCCGAGCAGCGGCGAGAGCCAGGTCGACTTGGTGTATTCTTTGACCGCGTGCTCGCCGTCGAGCACCTGCAGGTACTCGGTCTCCCACATGTCGAGCTTGGCGGCGATGGGGGCGAGCAAATTGTAGTAGAAATCGGGCGGGGCCACCGGCGCCGGCCGCAACATTGGCTCCAGCACCGTTCGCCACGGGCCCATCCGCGCCGCCTCGCCCATCGAGGAGTGCGACGGCGCGCCGAAATTGCGCGGGATCTGCACCGCGAAGGTGCCGCCCGGCGCCAGGCTGTTGAACAGCGCGACAAAGACCGGGGCGTGGTCCTCGATCCAGTGCAGCGCCGCGTTCGAATAGATAACGTCGGGGGCTTGCGGCGGCAGCCAGGTGGCCAGATCGGCCTGCTGCCAATCGATCTTTGGCAGATCGGCCTTGACCTTGGCCAGCATCTCGGCCGAGCCGTCGATGCCGGTGATGCGCGCCTGCGGCCAGCGCTCGGCGATAAAGCGGGTCACGTTGCCGGCGCCACAGCCGAGGTCGTAGACCAGGCGCGGCGCTTCGGCCTCGATATGGCCTAGGAGGTCGATCGCCGGACGCAGCCGCGGGCCGGCGAATTTCAGGTATTGGGCGGGATCCCAGGCCATTCTGTCCTATTCTGCGGCAGTTGGAATTGCGTGCGCGCCAGTTTCGACCAAGGTAGCGTTTTCGGCAATGTCAGCGCGCCTCGGCGCTCCCACGGCTTCCAGCCTCTCTGCTGCCGCCTCGACCGCGAGCCGCAATCCGTCTTCCGAAAAAAACCCGCCCGGGATCAGCGAGCGTGCGGCAAGCACGCGGCGGAAAGCATCGTAGAGCTGCGCGTCGGGTGGTGTTGGCGCTCGCCAGAATGCGTCGAGCCCGTCCTGAAAGGTCAGGCCGGGCAGGTCGTAGATCGCGTCGCCGAGGGCGATCACCGGGACGCCGCGCGCCAGTGCCGCCATACCAACCGTGCTGTTGATCGTGGCGACTGCGCGAGCGTTACCCAGCACTGTTTCGATCGCGCCGCCGTCGATGACGACGACCCGCTCCGTGACCCCGCTCTGCGCGGCCACCTGTCGGGCAACGCGCGTCCAGTTGATGAGCCCATCGTCGAGCGGGTGCAGTTTGACCAGGAGGCGCGCGTTCCTCGGCGCGTGCCGGGCGAAAGAGGCGAAGACATGCTCGATCGCCGGAAGCATGCCCCCCAGCCGCGAGTTGCGGCGGATCTGGTAGTCGCCGTCGAGCTGCAGCGGGAAGACGAATACCGGCCTGTCGATGTGGGATAGCGCCGCGATCGTCTCGCCGGCACGGCGCTCGGCGCGGCGCCTTCCGGCAAGCCGACCAATCCACCCGGCGTATTCGATCAGCGGATGGCGGGTCCGGTGCGTGCGGTAATGCGGATACCAGGGCGCCGCCGCCAACCGGGCCACCGTATACATCACATCTTCGGAGGCACGGCGCCGAAAGCTTTCCGGCGGCGCCGCAGACCCCCGCCACAGCGGCAACAGAGCGGCCTTCTCGCGATACCATGACGGATCGCGCGGCAGAGAGGAATTGGCGTTGACCCCGCCTTCCTCGAAAGTGATCCAGCCGGACCGCAGGTAGCCTTCCTCGACGACATGGACGCGGACCGATCGGGCGCGCGCGACCGGGATCGCCAGTCGATGCACCGGCCGGCAATCGCCAAACAGGATGATGTCAGTGACCTGCTTCTCAGTCAGCAGGCGGTCGAAAAACGCCGGCCAATCGTCCAAGCGTCCGCGGTAATCGACCGCGCCTGGCAAGTGCCAGAATAGGCGGTCGCCGCCGTTGAAATTGACCCGGTAAACCGCGTGTCCGCGCTCGGCGAGCGCCTTGCCGAGCCGGTCGAAGAACCAAGACGCCAACCCCTGCAGGAACAGAAACGAACGCGGCGCGGAGGTCATAGAGGGCGCACCCGTCCCGGCACGCCGAGTGGGCATTCCAGCGCGGCTCGATCCCAGCCGCCCGCGGCGGCCGCGGCGGCATAGGTGGTCGACAGGAAATCGAGCAGCAAGGCGTCGGGGTCAGCCGCGGTCCGCACCGCGTCGTAGGGCAGGATGAATTCGCCGAGCGTCGTGTCGAAATGGGCGCCCGGCGTCATCGCCCGGTCGCGATACCCTGGCGGCTCGGGATAGGCGTAGGAATAGAACGCCGCTTGCGGGAACGCTTCGTTGCCGGGCCAGAACCCGGCGCTGCATTCCTCGTGCGAATAGGCCTCGCAGGCGACCGCGTCGGGCAGACCGGGAACGCCGCCCGGATGACGCGGCGCCGTCCGGCCGGAAAACCGCGTCGTCGCGAGATCGAAGCTGCCCCAGAAGAAATGCACCGGGCTCGCCTTGCCGAGAAAGCCGCTGCGGAAGAGCTTGAATACGCGATCGGCCTGGACCAGCGCGCGCCAAAAGCGATGCACCGCCTCGGCGTCATAGCTGGCGTGGGCGCGATCTTGCGAATAGCGCGGCACGCCGGTCATCTCGCTCGGCAGGTCATCGATCGTCACCGAAATTCCGATCAGGCCCAGCAGCTCGAACAGGTGCCGGTAGAACTCGGCGACCGGCATCGGCTTTAGCGAAAATCCGACTTCTTCGCCGCGGCTGGTGCGCACGCCGAGCCGATGGGCGATGAAGTCGAAATCGATCTCGAGGATTTCCTCGCCAATCGGGATCGGCGAGGTCCCGAGGCCGCGGGCGGTGACGTAAAGCGGGACGTGCCAGCTGTGGTTGAGCCATGGCGTCAGCGTCAGGCGGACCTTGCCGACGATCTGGGTCCACAGATGCACGGTCTGGAGCGTGTCGCGCCACGCGGCATAGGGCAGGTCTGGCCACACGGGAGCCGTCGTCAGATCGCCTTGGCCTGGCGCAGCCCCGCGATGGCCGCTGCGTCGTAGCCGAGCTCGCCGAGAACCGCGTCGGTGTCCTCACCCATCGCATGCGGCGCGTGTTCGATCGATGGCCCGCCATGGGCGAACTTGAATGCTGCCAGCGGCACCCCGACCGGCCCGTCGATACCCGGCACGCCGTCGAATTTGTGGAATACGCGGCGCTCCGTGAAATGCGGGTCGGCGACCGCCTCGGCCAAGGTTCGCACCCGAGCGGCGGGAACGTGGCGAGCCTGAAAATAGCCCTCCCACTCGTCGGCGGTCTTGGTCTTGATGATGTCGGCGATCACCGTCGCCTCCCGTTCGCGGTCGTCGACGCGCGCCTCGTTGTCGGTCTTGATCATATCGGGCCGCTCGACGGCGCGCCAGAAGCGCGCCTGCTGGCGGATGTTGCTGGCGCCGATCATCACCATGCCTGCTTTGGCGTCATAGGCGCTGTTGGTGGCGAAGGGCTGTTTGTTACCGTGCGGCCTGGGTTCGGTGCCATTGCGGAAATAGCCAGTCATCAGCGAGGCCTGCATCATCATCGCGACGCCCAGCATGGCGAGGTCGATGTGCTGGCCCTTGCCGGTGCGCTCGCGCTGGAACAGCGTGGCTGCGAGGGCGAAGGCGCCCATCGTGCCGGTGGCGTAGTCGACCGCCGGCGCGCCGATCTTGATCGGGTGGACCTCCTCGGTGCCGGTCGAGGCCATGATCCCCGAGGTCGCCTGGATCACGTGGTCGTAGGCGGTCTGCTCGCGCCGCACGCCGTCCTGCCCGAACGCCGAGATCGAGCAGTAGATGAGGCGCGGGTTGATCGTGAGCAGCGCCTCGTAGCCGAGGCCCAAAGCCGCGAACGCACCCGGCCGGTAGTTCTCGACCAGCACATCGGACTTCGCGACCAGCTTCTTCAGAATCTCGCGACCCTCCTCGGTCTTGAGGTCGAGGGTGATCGAGCGTTTGTTCGATCCCTGGGTCAGGAACGAGGTGCCCATGTTGCGCCGGTTGAGCGCCCGGTCGGTGCCGCTCTCGCGGCTCTGGTCGGGCTCGTCGGGGTGCTCGACCTTGATGACGTCGGCCCCGAGCACGGCCAGCTGATAGGCCGCGAACGGCCCGGCCAGCACATGCGTGATGTCGATAATGCGAATCCCCTCAAACGGGCGCATGGGTAGCTCCCTCTATGGACCATCAATCGTGGCACCGCTCCGGGCCGAACGCATCCAAAAAGGTTGACAGCGATCGACGAGAGCATTCACTCCTGCGGCGGGGGAACGAGCGAGGGGCGGGGGCCATCGCTTCGCTAGGGATTTTACTGCGGCGCTTGACCGGCGCGGCGGCTTTGGCTGCTGCCGCGCTGTGGTGCTGCTTGGCGCCCGCTTCTGCCGAGGATGCGGCGAAGGTAAAGGCAAAGCTTCAGACGGCTTTGCTCGCCCCGGCCAACCAGGTCGAGACCGTCCGCTTCGCCAATCCGCATTGGCGGACGGTCCAGGTCGTGCGCGGCACGCCGAACGCCGGGCCGCCGTCTCAAGCAGCGCTGCCCGTGCCGCAATTCCGCAAAACGGCGACGAACACCGAGCTCGTCAGCTTTGGCGACGGCACCGGGCGGACCGTCGCCGTGGTGCGCGGCAGCGGCCTCGATAGTAGCGAAGGCGCGCACCCGCCGGTCGCTCCGCCGTTTGACACCCGCTTGCGTTTCGAGACGGTGCATTTCAGCGATCCGCTGATGCCGGCGGTGGCGGTCGTGCGCGGCGCCGTGTCGCCCGATCTCGGCTTTTCGCTGTTCGGCGCGGCGAATGGCGGCGAGCTCGACCGCGTCGCCTTCGCCATCGACGGCGTCGAATCTGGCCACGGCAGCAATCTGGCGATGTGGCGGGACCATCTCGGCGGGCCGCAGGGGCCGATGCAGGTCAGCGCCGCGGCCGCGCTCGATGTCGGCGGTGGCAACCGCTTCGATCTTCGTGAGAACCGGATGATCGGCCGTGCCTATGTCGCACTGCTCTATCGCCGCTACGGCAATTGGCCCGACGCGATCGCCGCGTATAATTGGGGTCCAGGCAATTTCGACAACTGGATCGCTGCGGGCCGGCCGATGGAACGCCTTCCACTCGAGACCACGCATTACCTGGCGCGAGTGCTGCGCGACGCGTTTTTGTAGGCCCATCCCGATCTCTGGATGCGGGATTTCGCTTCTTAGCGGAGCAATCGCTACCCCAGGCTCGCGGCAACCATCGCAACCACCAATGCTAGCCAGAAGAGTGGGACGCCTCGAGCATTCCGGCGGATTTCGGTCGGTCTAATGATCGGCGATCGGCCTACGGCGTTGCGAATACCCTTCAGCCGCCGAATTCTGGCAGCGCCCACGGCGCGCCGATTAGCATCAGGTGCATGGCGTGCTCCATGAAGTGCGGATCGTTGGCGCAGGCTTTTTCCATGTCGGCAAGCCGGCTCAGCATGGCCTGATCAGGAACGGCCGACGGGGGGTTCCACCGGCGATCGAGCGCAAATCGGCTGTGGAAGATGTCGAGGCCGCTCAGCTCCTCGACCCTGAAATAGCCGCCAAAGCAGTTCCGCAGCTCGCTCGCCGTGAAAAGATGAAAACCCACGGCAGTGCGCCGGCCGGTGCGCAGCTCGATCTCACAGCGGTCGCGCCTGTGGTCGAGCTGGAGGTGTCGGGTCTCCTCCACTGACCCGATAAAGGCTGTCGGCGCGCTGCCGATCGCGCGCACCGTGGCGATGAAGGGGCCACGCGCAATCCGGGCAAATTCGGCGGCGATCTGCGGTAGGGCGGGGACGGGCAGATGACTGAGGACGCTGTATAGGCATAACGAAAGATCAACGGAACCATCCGCCTCTGGCAGCCGGTCGGTAAGATCGGCAACCTCGAATGTCAGATCGACACCAGTAAGCGCCGCCAGGCTCACAGACATGCGGCGCGCGGCCTCGATCTGCACCTTGGCAACATCGAAACCGCGCGCCGCGATCTGGGAGAAGCCGAGCCGATAGGCGTGAGTCACGCAGCGGCGCAGCCACGTGCCCGGCCCGCAACCGGCATCGAGAACCCTGAGCGCGCTTCTCCCCGTCGCGCGCAGCTCCCTCAGCTTCCTCTCCAGAACAACCCACAGACGTTGATCCGCGTAGGCATGCAGACCTTCAAAGCAAAACAGACGGTCTGGATCGCCATCTGCATAAAGGACGTATTGGCTCCCGGCTCTATTGTACATATCGGCAATGCTGCCGGTTCCGGCATTGCCGATATGCTGATCAAGGTGCTCGACCCCCTGCCGTCTATGCATTCTCTTCTCGCTTATTGCGGCCCGCGGCTTGTTAGCTGGTGATCGCGCCTACAAGGCGCATCAACGCCGCAAGGCCAAGAAAGGCGGCAGTCTCGTCCCAGACAGTCAGCGAGTTGGGGTCTAGTCCCTGGCGTTCAAACAGCGCTAGCAAGGCGGCAAAAACAAAATTCCAGCCGCAAAAGAGTGCCAACGCTCCCGCGAGCGGATAACTACGCGATGCGGCGAACGCCACCGCGAACACGATCACCAACAGCAGCTTTCGACCGAAAATCCGCAGTCGCAACCACGACGCTTGGTCAAGCGAGCGAAGCGACTGAGCGATTATCCCATCGATCTTCATCGGTGCGCGGGGCTTCTAGAAAGGCGCGACGTCGATTGCACAACCCTGGCCATTCCGGTCCTGAACGAGGTTGAAACGGATGTGCTGGCCGCGCGACAGACGGGCCACGACCGCTTTGTCGCTGCCGCACACGCGCAGTGGGACCTCCGCCAGAGCTCCGGCAACAACGACACGGACCAGCCCCTTGTCGGGCTCGAATGATGAAATGATGGCAGTTGTCATCGGGAAAATCCCGGTAAACTCGGCAATAGCGCCGCGTTCTCAACAAGTGACATTTCGAACATAAAAATTCGATATGGATTAGATTTTCCGAGAATAATCACCTTTTTATGGGCGGGGCCCGCTAAATCGTGCCTGATCGATTGTCAGTTATTACCTATGGGTTCTTTATTCTTGGATGCGATATCTTCAGCCCCGGGCACATCGCTATCGTGGAATGCAAAACGCGCTTCGGCGCGGGCTCCTACCCGGCCTCCCTCATGCGAGCCGCCGGCTTTGTGGACCTAGTTGAAACTCCCCGCCAGCGACAGATAGAGCGCGAACAGGAAACCCGCGATCGTCGGCAGCACGATCAGCGATCTTCCGTTGTGGATCGCTTCTGGGATCATCGCGTGCGCCACCAGGGCCAGGACGGCACCGCCCGCAACGCCTTCGAAGAAAATCGCCAGCAGTGACTCTGACCCGCCGAGAAACAATTTCCCGGCGGCGGCGGCGAGGACGCCAGCCAGCAACACCGTCGACCACAGGCCGAAGATCGTGCTCGGCTTGAACCCGGCCCGCGTCAGAATGGCCCCGCTCGCCGCCGCTTCCGGTATGCCGCCGAGAAACATCCCGAGCATCAAGGTCAGCGACATGGTCTGGAAGCTGGTGAACTTGGCTCCGATCACTAGGCAGCCGGGAATCGTGTCGAGAATGTTGCCGAACACGATCGCCAAGCCCGCGCCTTTGCCGGTCTCGCTGAGAACCTTATCCGCCTCGTCGCGTGTGACGTGATGCAGGCTACTCGCCGCCACATGCGCCCAGCGTGATGGGTTGGCCGCACCCGTCGCCAGGTTGGCGACCGCTCGCTCGTGGCTGAGCCGTTCCACGGCGCGCGTCATCTGCCGATCTGCCGCCGTCATCGCTTCGAAGTCTTCCTTGGCGATTTCGAGCAGCTCGGTATCGGCCGTCGCGCGGATCGTCGCCGTACGCGGCTGACCGGTGAGCAACGCCATCTCGCCGAAAGCGTGTCCTTCCCCGAGCTGCGCAATGGCCGTCCGGGGGCCTTGACATCCCTCTGGGCCATCGGCAAGCACTTCGCGCCACCGCGCCCGACAATGAAGAGGGCGTCGCCCGGATCGCCGGCGTTAAACAAAATTTCGCCCTGGCTCAAATGACGCGAGCGGATCGCCGGCAGGATGCTTTCGATGTCGTCGGGCGGTAAGTGCCGGAGCAGATCGCATTTGGCGAGAAGCGCGAGGAGTTCCTTCGCGTCTTTCTGCTTGCGGTCGATCAAATAATCGCGGAACCGAGTCGGCGAACGAAGGACTGCGCCTTTCTGATCGAGGAACAGCGATGTGACGTAGTAGATGACCGAGCCGAGCCCGAAGCCGCCGCCGACAAAGGCCCAGGCCGACCCAGCATGGAAGCCTCGAGCGTGAAGCTCCAGCGCCCCCTCATAGGCAAGATCGATCGCCAGCGCGCTGATCAGCGAGCCGGCGGCGAAAGCGAGAATGCAGGCGAGTGCGCGCTTGCCGATCGGGACGTAAAGCCCTAGCGCGGCACCAACCATCGACGAAGAGGTCGTCGCAAGCCCGATGAGCGATACCAGCGCGCCGAAAGTGCTCACCGAAAGGGGCCCAACAGCGCTTGTTCCAATTCTAGTTCTTAGAGGAGGAGCAGCCGCCACCCGAGGCACGCGGCGACCCCCACAACGATCAATGCCAGCCAGAAGAGTGGGCCCGCGGTCGCCACCAGTATTCGTGCGGCCCGATTGGCATGCCGCTCGGCGGCGATGAGCATCGAGTCGGAAACAAGCCGACGCGCGGCAATTCCCTGGAAGTCAGGTTCGCTATGTTGCCATGACTTTGGCGTTACACAGCAGATGTATTGGCTACCTTGCCAAACCTCGATTGTTGCTTCCTTCGTGTCGCGGGAGAGGCGGGCGCAATCGAGCGCCGTCTGCAAGTCGAGAAACCGCCGTTCGACATTCGGGGATGACAAGGTGCAACCCTTGTCATCGCAACGTAGAAAAACGCGGTTGGGTACGGCTTGCGCGCGAATCTGCCGATCTTCGGTAGGAACGAGCAGCATTACGGCCGACCTCCGCCCCGCCTCGCCCTCGACACATGGACGCAGGAGGCATCGCCCCCGGTCTCGAACAGGGCGAAACGCATGGCGTCTCTTTGGGTGAGGAAGGTGCCGCCGGTAAGGCCGTTGCGATCGCGGGCGATCCAATGGCCGTGGCGGTCATGCCGAATGTCGAAGTGATGAGGCAGGCAAACGCGTAACGGAGCGAAATGGGTCATCGCCGATAACCGGGTCAGTTCACACCGCCCCTATAAGAGATCATGCCCCCATAAAGTTTCGAGACGGATTTAACCCCGCCGAGCATAAAGGCCGCATAGCTATCGGCGCTTCCTAACCGACGTGAAAGACCAGCGCGCTGCCGAGTGCGTCGGTGATCGCCGCTGCATCGCGGTAGCGATGGTGAGAGAGCCCCGAGGCGTCGAGGCATTTTTCGATATCGGCGAGCGCCCTAACGCGCACCGAGGCGGCGGCGAAGCTAGGGACCGATCCCACCGGGAAAATTCCGTAAACCTCTCGCATAAACAAGGGCGTCGCGATCGAGAGCCAGCCGCGGTCGAGGCGGACGGTCGTCACCGGCCCTTCCTGGATCGCCGGGCGGCCGGTGAAACTGGCATAGCGCGCCGCGGCCTCCGCGGGATCGTCGGCGGCGATCCACAGCCCGTCGAGCGCCTCGGCCCCGTTGGGATGGTCGAGCATGTCCGGTAGCCACACCAAGGGTTCGGTGTGGTGCGTCAGAAACTGCGCGCGGCCTTCGGGCATCGTCCCATGTGCGACGCGGGCGATCGAAAACCGGGCGAAATCGTCCCCGACCGGCCGCCGCATATCGACGAGCGGCAGGGTCGGGAACCCGGCTTCGCCAAGACGCCGGTGTTCGGCCGCGGCGTCGGCGGTGCTGAACGCGGCGAGGTGGATGCCGAAATGATCGGCGATCCGTTCGCGCAATTGTGCCGCGAGCGGCGTATCCGAGGTTGCGGTCAGCAGCTCGATATAGCCTTCGCGCAACATCGCGCAGCGATTGCCGGTGCCGGACGGTACGATCTTATCGCCCTCCCGGTTGGTCTGGATGGTGAACGGGGTTAGGCGGAACCCGCAGGCTTCCAGCCGTTCCGCCGCGGCATCCATCTCGGGCATGAAGAACGCGGTGTGATCGAGGAAGACCTCGCTCGACCCGGGCAGTTGTTTGCGCATCGCTATCACACTCCCGCCAGCACTCGCTCGACCGCGCTTTTCCAGCCGGTGTAGCGCTCCTCCCGCTCGTCCTCGGCCATCGCCGGCGTGAAAGCGCGTTCGGCCCGCCAGCGCGCCATCATTTCGTCGGGAGCGGGACATACGCCGCGCTGAAGCCCGGCGACATAGGCAGCGCCCCATGCCGTCGTCTCGATCGAGTGCGGCCGCTCGACCCGCGCCGGCAGGATGTCGGCGAGGAATTGCATTGTCCAATCGCTCGCCGCCATGCCGCCGTCGACCCGCAACGTGTCGATCTTAAGCCCGCTATCGGCTTCCATCGCCTCGATCAGGTCGCGCGTCTGGTAGCCGACCGCCTCCAGGGTCGCGCGCGCCAGCTCGGGCACGCCGCACTCGGCGGTGAGGCCGCTGATCGCGCCTCGCGCCGCCGGCTGCCAATACGGCGCGCCAAGCCCGGCGAAAGCCGGCACGAAATAGACGCGCTGCCGTGGGTCCGCCTTCTCGGCCAGTGCTTGCGTTTCCGCCGCGGCCGCGATGACACCAAGCCGGTCGCGCAGCCATTGCACCGCCGCGCCGGCGATGAAGATGCTGCCTTCGAGCGCATAGGCGGTCTCGCCCTGCAGCCGATAGGCGATTGTCGTCAGCAGCCTGTGTGTCGAGACGGCGGCTTCGTCGCCGGTATGCAATAACGCGAACGTACCGGTGCCGTAGGTCGATTTGACCATGCCCGGGCGGAAGCACGCCTGGCCGATCAGCGCTGCTTGCTGATCGCCAGCGATCCCGGCTATCGGGATGGCAGCGCCGAATAGCTCGGGCAGGGTGCTGCCGAAATCAGCGCCAGTGTCACAGACTTCCGGTAGGATTGCGGCGGGAATGTCGAACCCGCGCAGCAGCTCGTCGTCCCAGGCGAGGCGGTGCAAGTCGTAAAGCATGGTGCGCGAGGCGTTGGTCACATCGGTCAGGTGTCGCGCGCCGCCGGTCAATCGCCACAACAACCAGCTGTCGATCGTGCCGAACGCGATGTCGCCATGCGTGGCCCGCTCCTCGAGACCGGCGACATTGTCGAGCAGCCAGCGGATTTTCGACGCCGCGAAATAGGGGTCGATGACGAGTCCGGTGCGGGTGGCGACCGGCTCGACAAACCCCTCCCTCCTCCAGCCCTCGCAGATCGGCGCGGTGCGCCGGTCCTGCCAGACGATGGCGTTGTGCACCGGCTTCCCGCTCGCGCGATCCCACAGCACCGTCGTTTCGCGCTGGTTGGTGATGCCGATCGCGGCGATGGCTTGCCCCTCGGCGGCGGCGATCGCCTCGCAGCACGTCACCACGACCGCCTGCCAGATCTCCTCCGGGTCGTGCTCGACCCAACCGGGTTGCGGATAGATCTGACGCAGCTCGCGGCGGGCGATATGGCGCACCGCGCCGGCCGCGTCGAACAGGATCGCACGGGTGCTGGTGGTGCCCTGGTCGATCGCCAATAGATAGTCCGCGATGCTCATCGCCATCGTTCCGATGTCTCAAAGGCCAGACATTCCTTATTGCCACAGAACCGCCCGGCAGGTGACAGGGTTCTCCGATTGACTATGATGATCCGCGCCCCCAACGACCAAGAGAGCCCCACCGACAGCCCGTGTCCGCTTCCCCGCCCATCGCCCTATCCGCCGTTCTGCGGCGGATTTCCAACGAGCCGCAGGCGCCGGCCGCAGCGCCTGCAGTGCCGCCCTCGGCAGCAAATGGGCTGGAGTTCTATGGGTTCGAGGAGCCGGACGCGACTGTCGTTGAGCTGCCGCCCGAGCCCGCGCCGGAAGACATTGTCGCGTTGCTTGCCGAGCAGCCGGAAGTGGCGCGCTTGGTCGATGCCGAGCCGGCAGCAGTCGAAGAGACGGTAGCTGCCGCGCCGCCGCAAAGTCGCTCGGAGGTCCTCATTGCGCAGCTCAGCAACCGGGTGGGGCCAGTCGTGCCGCGCCCGGTGCGTCCGGCCGTGTCCCGGCAAGCCTCGGAGCCTGTGCGGCCGGCAGCGGACAAGCCCACCGAGCCGCCGGCGCCACTCCACCCAATCGAGGCGCCGCCGCTGCCTGCTCCGGCATTGGCCTCGGCTGCCGCATCGGACCGCATCGGCCGCCAGTCGCTGTCGCGCAACCGCCGGCTCTATCGCCGGGTGCGGCTCGGCGCCGAGATCGAGATCGACGGCACGCCGTGCAACCTCATCGACGTCTCGATCGGCGGCTTCGCCGCGACCGGGATCGCTAACCTTGCCGCCAATACGATCGTGCCGGTGAGCCTGCGATTGACCATCGACGGCATCGAAGTCGGGACTCGGCTCAACGCGCGCATCATCTATGCGCACCGCGAACGGTCGAGCGGACGGTTTATCGAACTTACTCCCAGCCAAACCGCGTTCCTGCGCTACATCGTTACCTGGCGCGGCGAGTCGGTTGGCATGGTCGGCACCACGACCCTGCTCGACGCGATCACCGGCGGTCCCGAGCACGGGTTTTCGGCGAAGTCGTCAAACGGGTCGAAGGAACGCTGGTGGGCCGGCCTCATCGGCTGGAAGGCCAACCCGCCGCGGTAAACCGGGCTCAGTAAATCACCACGCTTCTGATCGACTTGCCTTCGTGCATGAGGTCGAAGCCCTTGTTGATGTCGCCGAGTGGCATCGTGTGGGTGATCAGATCGTCGATGTTGATCTTGCCGTCCATGTACCAGTCGACGATGCGCGGCACGTCGGTGCGGCCGCGCGCGCCGCCGAACGCGGTGCCCTTCCAGATGCGCCCGGTGACGAGCTGGAACGGCCGCGTAGAAATCTCCTGACCGGCGCCGGCGACGCCGATGATGACGCTGACCCCCCAGCCGCGATGACAGCATTCCAAGGCCTGCCGCATCGTCTGCACGTTGCCGATACACTCGAAGCTGTAATCGGCGCCGCCCTTGGTCAGATCGACGAGGTACGGCACGAGATCGCCCTGGACCTCCTTCGGGTTGACGAAATGGGTCATGCCGAATTTCTCGGCCAGCGCCCGGCGGCCGGGGTTGATGTCGACGCCGACGATCATCTCGGCGCCGACCATGCGCGCGCCCTGCACGACGTTGAGCCCGATCCCGCCGAGGCCGAACACGACCACTTTCGCCCCGGCCTCGACCTTGGCGGTGTTGATCACCGCGCCGATCCCGGTCGTTACCCCGCAGCCGATGTAGCAGACCTTGTCGAACGGCGCGTCCTCGCGGATTTTCGCCACCGCGATCTCGGGCAGCACGGTGAAATTCGAAAACGTGGATGTGCCCATGTAGTGGTGGATTTTCTGCCCGCCGAGCGAGAACCGGCTGGTGCCGTCGGGCATCACCCCCTGGCCCTGGGTCGCGCGGATCGCGGTGCACAGATTGGTCTTGCGCGACAGGCAGCTTTCGCATTGCCGGCATTCGGGCGTGTAGAGCGGGATGACGTGATCGCCCTTCTTCAGGGTCGTCACCCCCGGCCCGACATCGACAACGATACCCGCGCCCTCATGGCCGAGGATCGCCGGAAACAGCCCCTCCGGGTCGCCGCCCGACAGGGTGAACGCATCGGTGTGGCAAATCCCGGTGGCCTTGACCTCGACCAGCACCTCGCCCGCCTTCGGCCCGTCGAGCTGCACCATCTCGATGGTCAGCGGTTTCCCCGCCTGATGCGCCACCGCCGCGCGCGTTTCCATGCGAAGTCCCTCCCATCCATCGTCCGGTAGCGCCGACTATAGCGCGGAATTAGGATCGCCAATGACCGGGGAGATCAGGTGATGGCGCGCATCGCTGGCAGCGGTTACCGATGCATCTCAGTCGGGGGCCTATTGCGCGGTGATGCCTCCGTCCATAACGAGCGCCGCACCGGTCATGAAGGCGGTGTCGTCAGAGGCGAGGAAGACAATGCCCTTGGCGATATCGTTGGGCGTGCCCATGCGGCCGATCGGCAAACGCTCAATGACCTGGCGACGCGCCGCCTCGATGTCGTTGGTGCCGATGTTGCGCGCCCGCGTGACTAACACCTGATCGCCCATGTCGGTGTCGATTGTGCCGGGGTGCATCGAGTTGACCCGGATGCGGTATCCCTTGCGGGCGAATTCCAGCGCAGCGGATTTTGTGAACAGCGTCACCCCGCCTTTGGTCATCGAGTAGAGCGGGTCTTGCGTCGAGCCGACCAGGCCGGCGGTCGAGGCGAGGTTGACGATGGCGCTCCCATGAGGGCTCTGCTGTGCCGCCTCCCGCAACGCCGGCAGGCACAGCTTGGTGCCGAGGAAGACGCCGGTCAGGTTCACCGCGCATAGCCGCTCCCATTCGGCGAGGCTGGCGGTTTCGATATCCTTGCCGAGAAACAGCCCGGCGTTATTGACCAGGATGTCGAGTTTGCCGAAACGGCCGACGACAGCGGCGACTGCGGCGATCCAATCCTCCTCGCTCGTTACATCGAGATGGACGGAGAGAGCCGCATCGCCGAGCGTGCGAGCGGTCTCGCGGCCGCGCTCGTCGAGTACGTCGCCGATCGCCACCCTGGCACCGGCCTCGACCATCAGCCGCGCCGTTTCGGCGCCGATGCCCCGCGCTGCCCCGGAGATCAGCGCCACCTTGCCGCTCAGTTGGTTCATCGCTCGTCCTCCTCCAGGCAGCTCCAAGATCGGATAATTTGGCCTCGCAGCTCGACGCTGCAAAACGTATCACGCCCTGACCTCAGAGTGTGGTGACACCACGACAATCAATGGGGCGGCAAAGTTCGCCCTGCGCGTTCCGCGATCCCTACAGCCGCGTCGCCGCCTCGACGTGTTCAACTTTTCTCCATATCTTCTTGTGCTCTTTTGGGAACGTGCGGCGAAAATGCCAATGCGTATAGCGGTCGGCGGTTTTCAGCACGAGACCAACACCTTCGCGCCGCAGCGGGCGACCTGGGACGATTTCGCCCGCGCCGACGCCTGGCCGGGCTATGTCCGCGGGCCCGAGCTGATCGACGCGGTCGCTGGCTACAACATCCCGATCGCCGGCGCGGTCGAGACCTTGCGCGGCCTGGGGCATGAGCTCATCCCGCTGTCGTGGTGCTCGGCGCCGCCCTGCTCCTATGTCGACGAAGACGCCTATGAGCGGGTCGTCGGTGCGATGCTTGAAGACCTCGCTACGGCGGGGCCGCTCGACGGCATCTATCTCGACCTGCACGGCGCGATGGTCGCGGCCCATCTCGAAGACGGCGAGGGCGAGCTCTTGCGCCGCATCCGCGCGCTGGTCGGCGACGCGCTGCCCATCGTCACCAGCCTCGATTTTCACACCAACATGACCGCGGCGATGGTGCGCCATGCTTCGGCGATGGTCGGCTATCGCACCTACCCGCATATCGATATGGCGGAAACCGGCGGGCGCGCCGCCGCATTGCTAGACCAGCTGATCCGCGAGAAGCGGCCGCTCGCCAAGGCCTTCCGCCAGGCCGATTTTCTTATCCCGCTGGTCTGGCAATGCACGATGGCCGAACCGGCCAAGGGCGTCTTCGCGCTGATCGACGAGATCGAGCGCGGCGAGGCCTCCCACAACCAGGGCATCGTTGCCATCGCCCACACTCCGGGATTTCCGCCCGCCGACATCGCCGAATGTGGGCCGGCTCTGGTGGTCTACGGTCACGACCAGGGCGCGGCCGATGCCGCGGCCGACCGCATCCTCGCCGCGATCAAGGCCAGGGAAACCGAGTTCGCCGGGCACCTATTCACCCCGGACGAGGCGGTGCGGGAAGCGATCCGGCTGGCGGCAACCGCGACAAAGCCGATCGTGCTCGCCGATATTCAGGACAACCCCGGCGCCGGCGGCACGTCGGACACGGTCGGGCTGTTGCGAGCGCTGATCGAACATAAGGCCGCGGGCGCAGTGATCGGCATGATCGTCGATCCGGAAGCGGCCGAGGCGGCACACGTGGTAGGCGAGGGGGCGTATCTGCCTTGCGGAGTCGGCGCCAAGCTAGGATATGCGGGCGAGACGCCAGTCGAGGCGAACTGGCGCGTGGTACGCATCGCCAGCGGCGATTTTGTCGGCACCGGGCCGATGTTTGGCGGCGCCAAGTTCCATGTCGGGCCATGCGCGCTGGTCACTGACGAGGACAGCGGCGTCTCGGCGGTGCTCGCCGCCGCGCGGATCCAGGCGATCGATCAGGAGCAGTTCCGCCATGTCGGGATCGAGCCGAGCGAGGTGCCGATCCTTGCGCTCAAATCGACCGTGCATTTCCGCGCCGATTTCCAGCCGATCGCCGAGACCGTGCTGTGCGTCGTCTCGCCCGGCGCGCATGTCAGCGACCCGGTCGAATTGCCCTACGAGCGCCTGCGCCCGGGCATCCGCCTGCGCCCGCTCGGGCCGGTGCACCAATGACCCGCCGGGCCACGCTTGCCGCCGTGTTCGTGCTGTGCTTTGCCGGCGCCGCGGCGGCGCAGAGCCAGGCCGATCCGGTCGCCTTTATACGCGCGATTTATGCCAGCTACGAGCGCGACAAGCTGGCGGCCTGGTTCGACCGCACCTACAGTGCGCGCCTGCGCCAGCTGATCGACGCGGACCAGAAGAGCGCGAAGGCGGCCGGCGACGCCGGCAAGTTCGACTGGGACCCGATCATCAACGCGCAGGACTGGAAGCTCACCGACATCAAGGTGGCGCTGGTATCGCAAGCCGGCGACCGTGCCGTGGTTGACGCCGCGTTCCACAATCTCGGCTCGGATCAGCAGATGCGGTTTGACCTCGTGCGCGAGAACGGCAAATGGGCGATCGACGACATAGCGGCGGTCAACAAGCCGCGCTGGTCGATGTCTAAAATCCTCGAGGGCGCGCCCGACGCCTTCCCCGACGAGAAGGCTAAATGATTGCGGCTTGTATCGAACGTAACGAGAACTTACATGATCACGCTTCCCGCCACTGGTAAAGTCGATCGATGACATGACATCCTGTTCCTCCGCCTGTTACCTCCTGTTTTCAAACCCGGAATCGCGCGAAATCAATGACTTGATCCTGTTCTTTTTTGTCTCCTGAACACTTGGTGGAGGGTCTGATGGCCGATGGCGGCTACATTCATCCGGAATACCTGGTCGAGACCGATTGGCTGGCGGCCCATCTCGGCGATCCTAACCTGATCGTGCTCGACGGCACGATCCACCTGATCCCCGATCCGAAGATCACCTACACGGTCAAATCGGGCCGCGAAGACTTTGAGAAGGGCCATATCCCCGGCGCTCAGTTCCTCGACCTTCAGGCCGATCTCTCGGACAACGGCAAGCTGCCGTTGCGCTTCATGCTGCCGACCGCGGCGGGGTTTGCCGCTTCGATGCGGCGTTTCGGGATTTCCGATGACAGCAAGGTCGTCACCTACAGCACCGCCAACCCGCAATGGGCGACGCGGGTGTGGTGGGTGCTGCGCGTCTACGGGTTCGACAACGCCGCGGTGCTGAACGGCGGCTTCCAGAAATGGGCGAAGGAAGGCCGGGCGGCGGTCGAGACCGGCGCTGGGAAGGCGCGGCCCGCCGGGCATTTTACCGAGCGTCCCGCCAAGCCGCTAATGGCCGACAAGCACGACGTGCTGGCGGCGATCGGCGACGGCGTGGTGTGCACGATCAACGCGCTACAGGCGCCGCAGCACGCCGGTACCGGCGGCAACACCTATGGCCGTCCGGGCCGCATCAAGGGCAGCGTCAACGTGCCGACGGCGGGGCTGGTCGACCCCGTGACCAACACCTTCCTGCCACCGGATCAGCTGCGCGCGCAGTTCGACAAGGTCCATGCCTTCGACAAGAAGGTCATCACCTATTGCGGCGGCGGCATCGCGGCGAGCGCCACCGCCCACGCCCTGGTCATGCTCGGCCACCCCGACGTCCGGCTCTACGACGCCTCGATGTCGGAATGGGCGATCGACGAGAGCCTGCCGATGGAGGTGGGGTGAGGTTCAGACCGTCGGCTCGGCCGAAAACCCGGTGCTGCCATCGTCCTCGGCGTCGCTGATAGAGACGCCGGAAACAACCGCATGCCGCGGGCCTCCGGAGCATGCCTCGATAAGTTTCGCAACCGCATCGTCGTCTCCGGTCGCCACCAGTTCGACGCTGCCGTCGGCGCGGTTGCGCACCCAGCCGCGTATCCCAAGCGCTGATGCGGTCCGTTCCGCCCATATCCGGTAGCCGACGCCCTGCACCCGGCCGGTAATGAGGAGCCGGACGGTCCGCATCAGGCGAACTCGAGGATCACCTGATCGACCGCGAGGCTGTCGCCGGCTTTCGCGCAGAGTTTGGCGACCGTGCCGTCGCGCTCGGCGCGCAGCACGTTTTCCATCTTCATCGCCTCGACGATGGCGAGCGCCTCGCCCGCCTTGACCTCCTGCCCCTCGCTGACCACCAGCGCGGTCAAGAGCCCGGGCATCGGCGAGAGCACGCTGCGCGAGGTGTCGGCCACCACCTTCGGCGGCATCATCTGCAGCAGGGTGGCGGCGCGGCGGCGCAGCACCTGGGCGCGGCGAGTGACGCCGCCATGCGTCAAACGAAACGCATTGCCGGGTAGCCGCTCGATCTGCACCGTCGAAACATGCTCCTCGAACCGCAGATGTAGCAGCTTGTCGGCGGGGAGCCAATCGGTCGCGGCGAGCCAGGTCTCGCCCGCATATTCGATCGCGTAGCCGCTATCTTCCGGCCGCAAGACCAGATCGTGCGGCTCGCCGTCGAGCAGCACGGTCAGCTTGGCCGGCCCATGTTCGCCGGCGAGGCGTCGTTCAGCAATCGCGGCGGCAAGGACGATGGTTTGGTCGGCCTCGGTGAAGCCCGTCGGCGGGGTGAACCCGTCGGGAAATTCTTGCGTGATGAAATCAGTCGACAACGCCCCGCGATGGAACCGCTCATTGCCGGCGATCGCGGCAAGGAAAGCGATGTTGTGCCGCAGCCCGCTGACATAAAAGCCATCGAGCGCGCCGCGCAGCCGCGCGATCGCCTCGTCGCGGTCGGCGCCGTAGGCGCAGAGCTTGGCGATCATCGGGTCGTAGTAGAGCGAGATCTCGGCGCCCTCGGTGACGCCGCTGTCGATGCGGATGCCGTCGCCCGAAGGTGGCAGATAGTGCACCAGCCGGCCGATCGACGGCAGGAAGTTGCGCGCCGGGTCTTCGGCGTAGACCCGCGCCTCGATCGCCCAGCCGGTCTGCTTCACATCGTTCTGCGTAAACGGCAATTTCTCGCCGGCCGCGACGCGGATCATCAGCTCGACCAGATCAAGCCCGGTCACCAGCTCGGTCACCGGGTGCTCAACCTGTAATCGCGTGTTCATTTCAAGGAAGTAGAAGCGTTTGTTGCGATCGACGATGAACTCCACGGTACCGGCCGAGCGGTAGCCGACCGCCTTGGCCAGCGCCACCGCCTGCGCGCCCATTTCGGCGCGGGTCTTCGCGTCGATGAATGGGCTCGGCGACTCCTCCACGACCTTCTGGTGCCGGCGCTGGATTGAGCATTCGCGCTCGCCCAGATGCACGACGTTCCCGTGCGTATCGCCGAGCACCTGGATTTCGATGTGCCGCGGCTCCTCGATGTACTTCTCGAGGAAGACGCGATCGTCGCCAAAGCTCGATTTGGCCTCGTGCTGAGCGCTCGAAAACCCCTCGCGCAGTTCCGCCTCATCATGAGCGATACGCATGCCCTTGCCGCCGCCGCCGGCCGACGCCTTGATCATCGCCGGGTAGCCGATGCCCTCGGCGATGCGCGCGGCCGTTTCCGCGTCGGCGACGATCCCGAGATGGCCGGGCACGGTCGAAACTCCGGCGGCGGCGGCGAATTTCTTCGACTCGATCTTGTCGCCCATCGCCGCGATCGCTGCCGGGGTCGGGCCGATAAAGGCGATGCCAGCCTTCGCCAGCGCTTCGGCGAAGGCCGGCCGTTCGGAGAGGAACCCGTAACCGGGATGCACCGCCTCGGCGCCGGTTGCCCTGCAGACTTCGACGATGCGGTCGATGCGCAGATAGGAGTCCGCCACCGGCGCCGGGCCGATCGCCACCGCCTCGTCGGCCATCGCCACGTGCAGCGCCTCGGCATCGGCCTCGGAATAGACCGCCACCGTGGCGATCCCCATGCGACGCGCGGTGCGGATCACCCGGCAGGCGATCTCGCCTCGGTTGGCGATCAGGATCTTCTTGAACATGGCGCGGAGGGGGCGCGGCGAAGCATCACAGCGGGATGTTATCGTGCTTCTTCCACGGGTTGGCGAGTTGCTTGTCGCGCAGCATCGCGAGCGCGCGGCACAGGCGGCGGCGGGTCGTCGCCGGCTGGATCACGTCGTCGATAAAGCCGCGCCCGGCGGCGACAAACGGGTTGGCGAATTTCTCGCGGTATTCTTGCGTGCGCGCGTCGATCGCCGCCTGGTCCTTCAGGTCGGCGCGGAAGATGATCTCGACCGCGCCTTTCGGCCCCATCACCGCGATCTCGGCCGAGGGCCAGGCGAAATTGACATCACCGCGGAGATGCTTCGAGCTCATCACGTCATAAGCCCCGCCATAGGCCTTGCGCGTGATCAGCGTCACCTTGGGCACGGTCGCTTCGGCGAAGGCGAAGAGCAGCTTCGCGCCGTGTTTGATGATCCCGCCGAATTCCTGCGCGGTGCCGGGGAGGAACCCGGGCACGTCGACAAAGGTCACGATCGGAATGTTGAAGCAGTCGCAGAACCGCACGAACCGCGCCGCTTTGCGGGCGCTATCGATATCGAGGCAGCCCGCCAGTACCATCGGCTGGTTGGCGACGATGCCGATCGTCGCGCCCTCCATGCGGGCGAAGCCGACGATGATGTTGCCGGCGTAATTGGGTTGCAGTTCGAAGAAATCGCCGTCGTCGACGATTTTCTCGATCAGCTCCTTGATGTCGTAGGGCTTGTTTGGGTTGGCGGGGATCAGCGTGTCGAGCGAGGGCTCGTCGCGCTCGCGCTTGTCTGTAAAGGGGCGCGGCGGCAACGGCCCGCGGTTCGAGCTCGGCAGAAAGCCGACAAACCGCCGTAGCTCGATGAGCGCCTCGACATCGTTCTCGAAGGCGAGGTCGGCGACTCCCGACTTGGTGGTGTGGGTGATAGCGCCGCCCAGCTCTTCCTGCGTCACGCTCTCGTGCGTGACCGTCTTCACCACTTCGGGGCCGGTGACGAACATGTACGAGCTGTCCTTGACCATGAAGATAAAGTCGGTCATCGCCGGAGAGTAGACCGCGCCGCCCGCGCAGGGGCCCATGATCAGCGACACCTGCGGCACCACGCCCGAGGCCAGCACGTTGCGCTCGAAGACCTCGGCATAACCGGCGAGCGAGGCGACACCTTCCTGGATGCGGGCGCCGCCGGAATCGTTGAGCCCGATCAGCGGCGCACCGACATTCATCGCCTGGTCCATGATCTTGCAGATTTTCTCCGCGTGCGCCTCGCCGAGCGAGCCGCCGAACACGGTGAAATCCTGGCTGAAGACAAAGACCAGCTTGCCGTTGATCGTGCCGTATCCGGTGATCACGCCGTCGCCCGGCACTTTCTGCTCGCCGATGCCGAAATCCTGCGCGCGATGCTCGACGAACATGTCCCATTCCTCGAAGGAATCGGGGTCGAGCAGGACTTCGAGCCGCTCGCGCGCGGTCAGCTTGCCCTTGGCGTGCTGCGCCTCGACCCGGCGCTTGCCGCCGCCGGCGCGCGCCGCTGCCCGCTTTTCTTCAAGGCGTTTGAGGATATCGGTCATAAACGCGCAATAGCATCAACCGTTGGCCAAGGCCAGCGGCCGCCTTGTTTGGCTGCCTATTTGCAAGGCAAGATCGAGTGGGCGAAAAAATTCCGCGGAAAGCGAGGGGCGATGACAGATAGCGACCTGTACCGGCGCGGCGCGGCGATGCGGCGCAAGTTGATGGGCGAAGCCGCGGTCGAGAAGGCGGCGAAGGAAGTCTACAGCGACCCGGTGATGAAGAAATTCATCGACGTCGCGACCGAAACGGTGTTCGGCGCGCTGTGGACCCGGCCTGGGCTTGACCTCAAGACCCGCGCGCTGATCTGCGTCATCTCCGACACCTGCATGGGGCGGGAGCCGGAGCTGGCGCTGCATCTGCGCATGGCGCTGCGCCAGGGCTGGACCGAGGAGGAGCTGACCGAGGCGCTGCTACACCTCTCGGGCTATGTCGGCGTGCCGGTCATCCGCGAGTCGATGCTGGTGGCCTCCAAGGTGTTCAAGGAGCCGCGCTGAGGGTGCCCCCAATCTCGTCGCCTGCGGCTCGCTGCCTAGGGTGAGGGAGGGCCCTGCGTCGGCGCTGCGGGCTTGGCGGGGGTGGCAGTTACCGTAATCGTGTCACCCACCGAGGCGGGTCCGGAAATCATTAGAATGGGCGGCGAAGTGTAGTCAATGGAGAGATGACTATTAGCTATTGCGTTCGCCTTGATCGTCAGCGTCAGTCCTGTCGTGACCTGCAGTTTGATTTGGCCGACCTGCGGCGTAGGAACCGCGAATACGCCCGCGGCAAGGAAAGGAGAGGTGTCGAGTTTTCCAATAAAATCCGGAACTAAGTCTTTAATTGCCGTCTTGCCCGTGACCACGGGGTAAACAAAGGGACTAGGAATTGTTGGCGGAGCCGGTGATGTCTGTGAAACAGCATTTGATAATGTGCCATTAGCAGGTGCTAATGCGCACTCACCGTGAATAAATTGTATTTGTGCTAGTTCTGCTTGATAATTGAAATTTGACGCGGGGGTTATAGTTTTCAAATAGTTGAGATAATTTTGTATATCAGAATTGTAAGTCAATTGTATTGCTTGAGTAATGTGACTTATAGTAAGCGAGCTCAAATATCCGGCAGATACGCTGCTTCTCATCCCGGTGAATATTGCACTGACGCCGGCGAGCGGACGAGTGACTGCGCCGCGCGTGAAGACCGCAGCCAAAGTTGAGGTGGCGCCGGCAAGGGTGTCAAGAGTGAGTCCGGTTGCGGCATTGGCGGCAAATAGTTTGTTGACAAAATCTGAGCATTTTTGTTCTGAGTTTTAGACTAGCCAATATACTTTATCTTGCGAACTAGAGCTTGCGGGCAAAACTGCGTCTGGATTATCTAGGTCCGCTGCGCGGAGTTCATACCTCTCGGACAGATCGTTGATGCATCCAGTTAGAACGAGCGAGGCAATGCCAAAGAGAATGACCTTGACAAAGGGCATCGCTTCCTCCGTCGCTCCCATTGCGTGCGAACGACGCACGTCAGGGGACTGATTTAATCGCTCTACGCCAGGTCGGGCGGGGGGTGCATTTTCAGCGAACGATGTCGCCTTTAATACAACCTTAAAGCGTAAACTTCGAAACCTGCAAGGGTTTATTGGAGGCTCACTGATTGCTGAGCGCTTTCGGCTAGTGTTGCGGGAGAGAGCTAAAACTGCTCGATTCTCTTTGTCGCGGACGCCGTTGTCGGTCCTGCACGCCGTCTGTCGGCGTGTCTACCCGCCCTAACCGTCGAGCAGCTGCAGAAATCGAGCCGCCGCCGCTATGTCTTCGGCGAGGAGGGCGCGGCGGTGGGTGGCTTCGGCGTCCTCGCCCCAGGCTTCGATCTGAAAGGTCTCGTCGAGCTGCGAGACGGCGAAGGCGGCCTCTGGGTCGATCCGTCCCTCAGCGAGCGCCAGGGCGATGACCAGCGAGCCGCAGGCGGCGGTCAGCGCCTGCAGCGCGGTGAGTTGGAAATCGTCGAACGCGCCGACGACGGCTGAAAAAACCCGAAGGCTCGCCGGCGATTGCGGCTGCGGCAGGATGCCGGCGGTGACGGTGAGCCCGGCGTCGTAGCGCATGGCGGCCCAGTCGATCAGCGGCTGCCACGCCGCGTGCTGCCGTGCCGCCAGGGCCGGCGGCTGCTCGGCGCGATAGCAGACGAGGTCGGTGCCGGCGTAGCTGGCGATCTCGGCGACGACCTTGTCGCGCGCGGCGGCGGTATGGTCGATCGCGGTCGCGGTCAGCCGGGTCAGCGGCATCGTGTGCGGGCGGACGTCGGTCTCCTGCACGTCCCACTCGGCGGCGATGGCCTCGGCAAGCTTCCCGCTTGGCACGGTTAGCTCGCGCTTGGCTGGGGTGCGCAGCGGTCTGCCGTCGAGAAAAACGCCCCAACCGCCTGCGACCGGCCGCGCCGTGACCTCCTTGTAGACGCGCCTCACGCCGGGAGGTCCAGCTCGGCGAACGGGTCGGGCGCGTCGGCGGCAAAGCCGAGGAAATCCCACATCCGCTTCATATGCGGCGGCAGCGGCGCGGTGACGCTCAGCGTCCCTCCGGCCGGATGCGGGATTTCGAGGCTGCGCGCGTGCAGATGCAGCCGGTGCGCCGCGCCGCCAAATGACGTTCCCTTGAGCAGATGCGCCGCCGCGCCGCCATACTTGCCGTCGCCGAGGATCGGGGTGCCGATCGCCGCGCAATGCGCGCGCAGCTGATGCGTGCGCCCGGTCAGCGGTAAGAGCGCCAGCCAGCTCGCCTTGTCGCCGGCGGAGTCGACGACGGTGTAATAGGTGATGGCGTCCTTACCGTCATCGGTTGGATGGACCCGCTCGCCGCTTCGACCGAGGCTTTTGGCGAGCGCCAAGTCGATCTTCCCCTGAAGCAGCTTCGGCCGCCCGGCGACGATGGCCCAATAAATCTTGCGCGTCGTCTTGTCGCGAAAGGCGCGGGTGAAAAACGCCGCCGCCGCCGCGGTGCGGGCGATCAGCAGCACGCCGCTTGTGTCCTTGTCGAGCCGGTGCACCAGGCGCGGCCGCTCGGCATTGCCAAAGCGCAGCCCGTCGAGCATGCCGTCGACATGGCGAGTGGTGCCGCTGCCGCCTTGCACCGCGAGCCCCGGCGGCTTGTTGATGACGATGGCGAGTTCGTCGCGATGGATGACGCAGTCACGTAGCAGCGCTTCATCTTGCGGCCGGGCGCGAGGTGCGGTTGGCTCGGGAAACAGGGTTGGCTCGCTCAGCGGCGGGACCCGGATCGCCATCCCGGGCGACACCCGGTCGCCCGATTTCGCCTTCTTGCCATCGACTCGCACCAGCCCGGTACGCAACAGTTTTTCGAGCCGCCCGTGGTTCAGCGTCGGATAGTGCCGCCGGAACCAGCGGTCGAGGCGCAGCGTGCCGTCGGCCTCGCCGACCGTGACCGTGTCGCTCATTTGGCGGCTTCGGCTCCCCGGCGGCGCAATTTGTCCCAGTATTCGAGGCGCTTTTTCACCTCGCGTTCGAAGCCGCGCTCGGTCGGGTGGTAGAACTCGCGCCGCGCGATCCCATCCGGGAAATAGTTCTGGCCGGAGAACGCCTCCTCGGTGCCATGGTCGTAGACATAGCCCGAGCCATAGCCGAGGTCGCGCATCAGCCGGGTGGGGGCGTTGAGGATGTGCTTGGGCGGCATCAACGAGCCGGTCTCGCGCGCCATGCCTTGCGCCTGGCCGAAGGCGGTGTAGACCGCATTCGATTTGGGCGCGGTCGCGAGATAGATCACCAGCTGCGCCACCGCCAGCTCGCCCTCGGGCGAGCCGAGCCGGTCGTAGGCGTCCCACGCGGCCAACGCCTGGACCAGCGCCTGCGGGTCGGCGAGGCCGATATCCTCGACCGCGGCGCGGGTGAGGCGCCGCAGCACGTAGATCGGGTCCTCGCCGCCGGCCAGCATCCGCGCCAGCCAATAGAGCGCCGCGTCGGTGTCCGAGCCGCGCAGCGATTTGTGCAGCGCGCTGATCAGGTTGTAGTGGCCCTCTTGCTGCTTATCGTAGAGCGGCGCGCGGCGCTGGACGATCTCGGCGAGCTCGGCCGGACCCAGCGGCGCGGCGGACGGCAGGCGGTCGATCTCCTCGACCAGATTGAGGAGGAATCGCCCGTCGCCGTCGGCCATCGCGCGGAGCGCGGCGCGGCCGTCCGGCGACAGCGGCAGTTTCTTGCCGAGATTAGCTTCGGCGCGCTGGATCAGCGTCTCCAGCTCCGCGTCGCCCAAGCGGCGCAGCACGAAGACCTGCGCCCGCGACAATAACGCGCCGATCAGCTCGAAGGACGGGTTCTCGGTGGTCGCGCCGACGAGGATTACCGTGCCGTCCTCGACATAGGGCAGGAATGCGTCCTGCTGGGCGCGGTTGAAGCGGTGGATTTCGTCGACGAAGAGCAGGGTGCCCTGGCCCATCTCGCGGCGCTTCTTGGCCGCGTCGAACACCTTGCGCAGATCGGCGACGCCGGAAAACACCGCGGATAAGGGCTCGAAGGCCAAGCCGGTGCCTTCGGCCAAGAGACGCGCGATCGTCGTCTTGCCGCAGCCCGGCGGACCCCAGAGGATCATTGACGCCAGCCGCCGGCTCGCCACCATGCGCCCGATCGGCCCCTCGGGACCGAGCAAATGGTCCTGACCGACGATGTCGCCGAGCTTCTTCGGCCGCAGCCGGTCGGCCAGCGGGTGCGGCGCCTGGTTTTCGAACAGGGTGCTCATTCTTATGCTTCAGTTTTCAATTTGAGCTAAAGGGAGCGTGGTTTCGAGTGTTTTGGGATCCAAGATCGGCAGAAGTGTGACTTCATATTCGCCCAAAATTCTTCCTCGTGATGTGACCTTCCTCGTGCCATTGACGTCCCAATAAACGCCGAAATTTACAGCCCGCATGAAAGGATATATTTTCATTACCTGAGGTGGGCCTCCGATCAACCCCCTTAGGTCTCCATTTCTATCAACAAATTTTGGATCATCGAGCATCGATGTGAGTATCTCTAATGGCTCAAAATCGAATTTCTTCGTGTATAAGATTCGCCGTTCTTTTATCTTCTCGTCTAATCGAGCAAAAAATTCCGCCGCATAATCCCCGATAAACCCTATCTTTAGAGGATTACCACGTGGCAACTCATAGCGTTTCCAAACGCCGGTGCTTGCAAAATGAAACCGGCGATCACTCTTTTCAAAATATAGACGATAGATGAAGAATCTGGAATGCTTCCATGACCAGCCGCCGAAAAGAAACTGTGTTTGCTTGAGGTCATCGGCAAAGGATTCTGGGACTTGATCTTCGTGAGAATCGATAAAAGAATTAAATAATTGAGATATTCTATTTTGCATCTGTGATACATCGACTGCTCTATCATTCCCCTTCTTGTAATCTGAAACAAAGCTAATCAATTTCTTGTAATCTGAAACAAAGCTAATCAATTGAAATATAAAAGGATAAGCTAAAAAACTTTGCCCGCAGAACGATATGCCGCAATCTTCGCGAGGCAACGGAAACACCTTTTGACAACAGTCGACGTGGCCACCGCCGGTGAGTCGACTGTCCGATGCGAAAATTAGCTCATTTGCGCCCTGTTTTTCGCGAATCCAAGCGACGGACATGGTCATTTGGGTTTGGTCCGGCACGCCGGGGCGCCGGCGAACACATCGTCGAACGTTTGGCGCAGCGCCGCGTCGACATCGGCCATCGTCACTTTGATCCCGAGCGCGGCCATCGAGGTCACGCCATAGCCGGAAATGCCGCACGGCACGATGCCGGCGTAGTTGCCGAGGTTCGGGTCCACGTTGAGGGCGAGCCCGTGATAGGTCACCCAATGGCGCACACGCACGCCGATCGCCCCGATCTTTTCCTCGCGGCCTGCTCGCGCGACCCACACCCCGATGCGGCCCTCGCGCCGTTCGCCGGTAATGCCGAACCGGGCCAGCACCCGGATCATCCATTCCTCGAGCCGCCAGACATGGCAGCCGACGTCGCGCCCGCGCTTGCTCAGATCGAGCATCACATAAGCGATCCGCTGCCCCGGCCCGTGATAGGTGTATTGCCCGCCGCGGCCGGTCTTGAACACCGGCAGGCGCCCCGGCTCGAGCAGGTCCGCTTCGACCGCGCTGGTGCCGGCGGTGTAGAGCGGCGGGTGCTCCAGCAACCACGCGAGCTCCGGCGCGGTGCCCGCATGGATCGCGGCGACCCGCGCCTCCATCTCGGCGACCGCGCGCCCATAAGGCACGAGCGCGTCCGCACGGCACCACTCGACACCGCCCGCCTGGGTTTTCATGTGCAAGTCCATCACGGTTGCGATGATATCGCGGATTTGCTACACGCGCCTCTCCCCAAGGGGCAATCGTCCGGCGTGCGGTCGTGGCGGAATTGGTAGACGCGCAGCGTTGAGGTCGCTGTGGGGGAAACCCTGTGGAAGTTCGAGTCTTCTCGACCGCACCAGACTTTTAGTCAATCGGATAAGGCGGCGACGGGGCGGCGGACCGGCTCGCGGTAACTCCAGCGATGCCCGACGCGGATCAGCGGGCTCTCGAAAAGCACCCATGACAAATAGGCAAGGCCGATCGAGGCCGCGATGGCCAAGATCGTCACAGCTAGTTGGGCTGGTGTGCCGATATCGGGAACACCGTCGAGGATCAGCTTATGCAAGATGCCGGAAACCGGCTGATGGATCAGGTAAAGCCCATATGAGATGAGGCCGAACAGGCGCAGAACCGGAGAGCGGAACCGCGCGCCTTCCGGCGAGTCGCTGACCAGCAGCAACACCAACCCGGTGAGGGCCAAGCCCAATGCGAGACGGCCCACGACGTCAAAGCTGCGCCAACCGATCATATCATCGACAAGCGCCAATATCGGCACTGCGGCGAGCCCAGTGAAAATGCCGATCTTCAGCAACCGCCGATCGCCATTCCTGAGACGCGCCCACAACGCTGGCGTCCGTCGCGCATAGGCGCCAAGCACCCCGAGGAAGAGCAGGTCCCACTCGGTCGGCGGCAACATGAACAGGGCCAATTTGTTGGCCGATATCAGCACCAGACCAAGCCGGAACAGACTGGCGCTGGCGGTTAGCAGCAAAAGGATGCGCGCCAGCCACCGCGGTGGCGTGAAAAAGACGATCACTGGCAGCAGCAGATAGAATTGCTCTTCGACACAGAGCGTCCAGGTTGGCATCAGCCAATGCGGTACCTCCATCGCGGTGAACGACATGGCGATGTTCTGCAAATAGCCGTAGTAGGTCCCGGGCGGCAGCGTCGGCTCCGTCATTCCGGTAAACCGCAGCAACGCGAGCAGGACCAGGCTGATCGTGAGATAATAGATCGGGAAAATTCGGAACCCGCGGCGGATATAGAATGTCCCAAAGTAAGAAGGGCTGTCGCGGTTATCGAGCAGAATGCCGCCGATTAGAAACCCCGACAGGCAAAAGAATAGGTCGACGCCGATCCACTCCTGTCGCAAAAAGGGCAGGCCGTGCTCGACCTCGCCAAAATAGTGGCCGATGACCACCAGAAGGCAGGCGCAGCCCCTGATTCCGTCGAGTTCGACGATCCGCCAGGTATGGGAGGGGAGCTTGTGGTCGCGGAGCCGGTCATGTCCAGGGTCGGCTGGCTCATAGCCCCATTGTGCGGTCGTGAGGCCTAAGGGGCTGTTAACGCAGTTTTCGCCGCAACGGGCGGGCGCCGCCCGGCCTCGCCGAAATCGTCGTTCCGTGCCATATACGAGCGCATGCAGAACACGCGCTTCGCGACGCTCGACCACGATCTCGGCCCCGAGATCGACCTGCTGCGCACGACCGTGCGCGACTTCGCCGATGACAAGATCGCCCCAATCGCCGCCGAGATCGACCGCGACGACCGCTTTCCGATCGAGCTGTGGCCGCAGATGGGCGCGCTCGGCCTCCACGGCATCACGGTCGAGGAGGAGCTGGGCGGCAGCGGCATGGGCTATCTCGCCCATTGCGTCGCGATGGAGGAGGTCAGCCGCGGCTCGGCCTCGGTGGGCCTGAGCTACGGCGCGCATTCGAACCTCTGCGTCAACCAGATCCGCCGCAACGGCAACGACAGGCAGCGCCGCAAATACCTGCCCAAACTAATGTCCGGCGAGCATGTCGGGGCGCTGGCAATGTCGGAGCCCGGCGCCGGCTCCGATGTCGTCTCGATGCGACTGCGCGCCGACAAAAAGGGCGACCGCTACATCCTCAACGGCAGCAAGTTCTGGATCACCAACGGCCATTACGCCGACACGCTGGTGGTCTATGCCAAGACCAGCCCCGATGCCGGCGCGCGCGGCATCACCGCGTTCCTGATCGAGAAGGGGATGAAGGGGTTCCGCCCGGCGCAGAAGCTCGACAAGCTCGGCATGCGCGGCTCGCCGACCTCGGAGCTGGTGTTCGAAGATTGCGAGGTGCCGGCGGAGAATGTGCTCGGCACCGTCGACGAGGGCGTGCGCGTCTTGATGAGCGGGCTCGATTACGAGCGCGTCGTGCTCGCGGCCGGGCCGCTCGGCATCATGCAGGCGGCGCTCGACGTGGTGATCCCCTACATTCACGACCGCAAGCAGTTCGGCCAGGCGATCGGTGAGTTCCAGCTGATCCAGGGCAAGGTCGCCGACATGTACACTGCCGCCAATGCTTGCCGCGCCTATGTCTACGCCGTGGCGCGCGCCTGCGACCGCGGCGAGACCACCCGCAAGGACGCCGCCGGCGCGATCCTCTACGCCGCCGAGAGCGCCACCAAGATCGCGCTCGATGCGGTGCAGATCTTGGGCGGCAACGGCTACATCAACGACTACCCGACCGGGCGGCTGCTGCGCGACGCCAAGCTCTACGAGATCGGCGCCGGCACCTCGGAAATCCGCCGCATGCTGATCGGCCGCGAGCTGTTCAACGAGAGCGGGTGATGCGCCTCACCGAAGAACAAATCCTGTTGCGCGATGCCGCGCGCGATGTCGCGAAAAACCTGCTCGCGCCGCACGCGGCGGAATGGGACCATTTGGGGCGATTCCCCAAAGAGGCGCTGGCCGAACTGGGAAAACTCGGTTTCATGGGCGTGCTGGTGCCGCCGGAGTATGGCGGGGCCGGAGCCGACCATGTCGGCTATGCGCTGGCGCTGGAGGAGATCGCCGCCGGCGATGGCAGCGCCTCAACAATTCTTGCGGTGCATAATTCAGTCGGTTGCATGCCGATTCTTAAATTCGGCTCGGAAGAGCAGAAGCAGCGCTTCCTGAAACCGATGGCGGCGGGCGAGATGCTGTCCTGCTTCTGCCTGACCGAGCCCGGCGCCGGCTCCGACGCCGCGGCGATCAAGACCAGCGCCAAGCGCCACGGCAATCGCTGGGTGCTCAACGGCACCAAGCAGTTCATCACCTCGGGCTCGACCGCGCAGGTGGCGATCGTCTTCGCCGTCACCGATCCGGCCGCTGGGCGCAAGGGGATCAGCGCCTTTATCGTGCCGACCGACACCGCCGGCTACCGGGTGGCGCGGCTTGAGCACAAATTGGGGCAGCGCGCCTCCGACACCGCGCAGCTCGTTTTCGAGGACATGGAGCTGACCCCGGACCTTATGCTCGGCGAAGAAGGCGAGGGGTATCGCATCGCGCTCTCTAACCTCGAAGGCGGGCGCATCGGCATCGCCGCGCAGGCGCTCGGCATGGCCCGGGCAGCCTACGAGGCGGCGCTGGCTTACGCGCAGGGGCGCGAAGCGTTCGGCCAGAAGATCATCGCGCATCAGGCGGTTGCCTTTCGCCTCGCCGACATGGCGACGCAACTTGCCGCGGCGCGCGGTCTGATCCTCGACGCCGCCCAGCGTCGTGACGACGGCGAGCCCTGCCTGCAGCAGGCGGCGATGGCCAAACTCTTCGCCTCGGAGATGGCCGAGCGGGTCTGCTCCGACGCGATCCAAATCCATGGCGGCTACGGCTACCTCGCCGATTTTCCGGTCGAGCGCATCTATCGCGATGTCCGCGTCTGCCAGATCTACGAAGGCACCAGCGACATCCAACGCCTGGTCATCGCCCGCGAGCTCGCCAAGGGGTAGCGCCCCTATTCGTCCGCTTCGGCCAATATCTCGGCAAACAGCGCGCGGTCGATATTCCCTCCGGACTGCACGACCGCCACCTTCTTGCCCCTGAGCGTGTCGCGCTCCTGGAGCGCGGCGGCGAACGGCGCGGCGCCGGCGCCTTCGGCGACATTATGCGTGTCACTGAAGATGATGCGCATCGCCCGGCGCATCTCTTCCTCGGTGACCGTGACGATGCGTGCCGCGTGGCGGCGGATGACATCGAGCGCCGCCGCGTCTGGCACCCGCACGGCCAGCCCGCCGGCGAAGGTATCGGCGCTGTTGGTGGCGACCGGCTTGCCGGCGGCGAAGGACAGCGCATAGGTCGGAGCGTTGGCGGCGACAACGCCGACGATCTCGGTCTTGAGCCCCAGCGCCTCGCGCGCGGCGATCACCCCACAAATGCCGCTGCCGAGGCCGATCGGCACATAGACGACATCGAGATCGGGTACCGCGCGGAACAGTTCGAGCCCGTAGCTCGCCACTCCCTGCACCAACAGCGGGTGGAACGAGCGCACCGGGTGCAGGTTTTCGCGCTCGGCCAGGCCCATCGCATGTTCGTATGCGGCCTGGAAGTCGTGACCATATTCGACGAGCGTGGCGCCGAACCCGACCATCGCCCGGTTCTTCTCCGGGCCGTTGCCGTGCGGCACGACGATTGTCGCCTTGAGCCCGAGCCGCGTCGCGGCATAGGCGATGCTCTGGCCGTGATTGCCGGTGGTCGCGCTAATCACCCCGGCGATGCCGGGCTGCGAGCGCTTGAGATCGTCGAGATAGACCAGCCCGCCGCGCACCTTGAACGCGCCGATCGCGGTGTGGTTCTCGTGCTTGACCCAAAGCTCGGCGCCGATCCGCTGCGACAGCAGCGGCCAGCAATATTGCGGCGTCGGCGGCACCTCCCGATGAACCAGCTCCGCCGCCGCATCGAGGGTTTCCAGCGGGATCATCGGGCTACCGGCCGGCAGAAGGCACTCCGCAAACCGACAAAGAGCAGATACACGAGCACCGCGTTAACGAGTGAAATCGACAATCCGACGGCGAAGATAAGTTCGCTCTGCCCACCACGGCCCAGTGCGGCGTAAATCGGCGCCAGAAGTAGGGCGTTCAACGTCAGCACCACAATAATCATCAACAGATAGGCGACGACGAAAGCGCCGATTTCGCCGCCGCGTGAGGTGAGGGCGCTCTCGCTGTCGGCGACCATTGTCGGAACTCCGCCGAGTGCAGCGCGCAGGGCGAGGAACAACAACAGCGCGATGCCACCCCAGAGCACGTTGATGACAAAGGTCACGGGGATGACGCCGATAGCGCCGCCGCTCCTATACGCTGCGAGGTAAAGCGGCGACAGCAGCCCTGAAAACGATACCGCATAGGTAAGGGCGATCTTGACCGCCTGGGCGATCGCATAGGCGCCAATTTCCCTGCCATTGGTGATGCCGCCGTTGCGGGCCGCCACATCGATCGCGCCGAATTGGGTCATCGGGCCTCTCTATCGGCGGTGTCGCTCACGCCACCGGTGCGTGTTTCACTTCCTTGAGCCGCGGCAGGACTTCCTTGGCGAACATGCGGATGCCCTTCTCGGCCTCCTCATGGGTCATGAAGCCGGAGCGGCCCATCAAGATCAAATGCTCGAACCCGCCGACCTTGTCGTAGAACTCCATGATTTGGCGAAAGACCGTGTCGGGGTTGCCGGCGAACATGACGCCGCGCTGCACCGCCTGCTCGGCGGTGACATTGCGGAATGCCGCGGCAGGACGACCGACATGCGGCACGCCGCCCGCCAGCGTCGGCGGCGGCGCGGTGCGATACAGCACGGGCGCCTGCGCCGCGGGGGTCGCACCCGGCAGCATGCGCGAAAATTGCGCGGCCGAGCGGGCGCCGACGCGCAGGAACCACAGCGACTTGTCGCCGATCTCCAACCCTTCTTCGTCGCTGTCGCCGACATAGGTGAAGCCCATATAGGCGAAGCGGTCGGGTCCGGCCGGGCTCATGCCGGCGTCTTTGCGCGCCTGGCGATAGGCGTCCCATGATTTTCTGGTGCCGTCCGGGCCGCGCACGAAGGTCGCGTTGATGATGTCGCGCTTCGCCAGTTCGACCGACGTCTCCGGGTCGCTGGTCGCCGCCCACAGCGGCGGGTGCGGGCGCTGATACGGCGGCGGCCAGATGTTGATGTGGCGGTGGGTAAAGTATTTCCCCTCCCAGCTCACCGGCCCGTCATGCGCGGTCAGCGCCGTCTTGATCAGATCGATCGATTCCCAAAACCGCTCGAGGTTTCCGATCGGGTTGGAGTTGGCCGAGGCCATCTCCGACCCGCCGGATTTGACAAAGCCGATGTCGAGCCGGCCGCGCGAGATGACGTCGGCGGTGGCGTATTCCTCGGCGATGCGGACGGGGTCGGGCCGCGCCGTCACCAGCGTGCCGAGGCTCAAGATGCGGACGTTCTTGGTCTCGCGCGCCAGGATGCCGAGGATCAGCGGGCTGGCGCCGTAAAGGCAGTTAATGCCGGCATGGTGCTCGTTCGAGATGATGTTGAGCCCCATCTCGTTGCACAACCGATACTCGTCGAGGCATTCCTCATAGAGCCGCGCCGCGACTTTGGGGTCGCAATATCGGTTGGGCAGGCTGCCGCGCACCGAGTCGACGTTGTCGAGAACTTCTTGGGGCACGTACGGGTAGGGGTTCTCGCAGAGATACCAGGCCTGCATGGCGCTCTAATCCCCCAGGAATCCCATAACAGCTCGGACGAACCGCTCGGGCTGTTCCTGCTCGGGATGATGCCCGGCGCCCTCAATCAGCGCGAATTCGGCGCCGCGGATCAGCTTCGCGTAGGCGCGGCCGTAATCGGGGGTGACGATGCCGTCGCGGTCGCCCCACAGCACCAGGGTCGGCGCCGAAATCCGCCCGAGCCACTGCTTCAGCTGCGGGTTGTACATGTAGGGGTGCCAGGCATAGAGGCACAGCGATTCCCAGTTGCGCGCGTGGATGACCAGCTCTTCGTCGGTCATCGAATCGTAATCGGGCGCCTTCGCCGGGTCGGCCCAGCTCTTGCCCTTCACGTCGGCCGGGTTGGTGTTGAACACGTCGAGGATATCGCGAGTCTCGCGGTCGCCGATCTTGATCCCGACGGGATCGACCAGGAGCAAATTGGCGATTCGGTGGCATGAGGCGACCGCGACCTCGGCGGCGAGCCAGCCGCCGAACGACAGCCCCATCAGCGTGACCTTCTCGTACGGTAGCTGCTCCAGGAGCCCGAGATAGAGGTGGGTCAAATCGTAGATCGTGTCGAAATCGGCCGGCCGCGGCGAATTGCCAAACCCCGGCGCCGACGGCGCGATCACCTCGACATGCTGACCGAGGAGGTCGAGGAACGGCGCCTTGGGGCTTACCGTGTCCATGCCATGCAGCAGCACGACCGGCGCACCCTGGCCGCGACGCAGCACCTCCAGCTCGATTCCGTTGACCGTTATCTTATCCGCGCTTCCCGACATGATTCTGCGTCTCGTTCGATTGTGGGTGCCTTTATGCCACGAAGCGGCGCCGCGCCACTATCGCGCCGCCATTATTCGAATTGACTGGCCGCTGCGTCGCATTGTCACGCGATGGCGGCGCTTGCGATCCCACCACTACAGGCTGTAGAATATGCTCCTCGTCGCCACAACAGAAAGGAGGTGATCCTGTGTCTCACCATCAACCGCGGTCCACCGCAGCCGTGACCAGGATCCCCGCTCTAGCCGAGATCCTTGCCTAACAAGGCAACGGCGCGGCCGCGATGGCCGCTGGTTATTCGGTGGAAAAGGCCGTCACCTTCGGGAGGCGGCCTTTTCTTTTGCGCTATTTCGTCAGGTCGAACCCACGGCTCCGGAGCCACGCGGCAAAGCCGGCGCCTTCCGGGCTCATCGCCTGGCGCGCCTTGTCCTCCGACCAGCCATAGAATTCGGCGGTGCCGAAAACCTCAGGCGATTTCTGCCGATCCTTCAGCGAATGCCGCGCGTCGCGGCGCCGGTCATAAGCCTCGACCGCCGCGATCGCGTTGTCGTCATAACGGTCGCGATGCACCGTGGCGTCGGGCGGCAGGCGCATCGAGATGAAACCCTGCTGCGCCGGATAGCCGAGGCACAGCCCGGCGACCGGGAACACCTTATCGGGCAGCGCCAGAATCTCGCCGACCGCGCCGATGTGGTTGCGCAGCACGCTGATCGGGCAGGTGCCGAGACCCAGGGTCTCGGCGGCGAGGGTGCAGGTCTGCAGCGCCAGCGCCGCATCGACGGTCGCGTTGAAAAACCCTTCCAGCGTGCCGTTCTCGACCGGGTGCGTCGATATCCGTTCCAGCCGCCGCGCGTCGCCGAGGAAGACGAGGAATACCGGGGCATTGCCGATCCACGGCATGTCGGGGATCAGCGCGGCGAGCTTGTCGCGCTGCGCCCGGTCCTCGACCCGGATCACCGAGGCCTGCTGATAGTCGGATTTCGACGAGGCCGAGAACGAAGCGGCGAGGATCAGCCGCACCAGCGATTCGGGCACCGGCCGGTCGCTATAGCGGCGATGGATCCGGCGCATCAGCACTTGCCTGATCCACGAATTGTCCTCGGGTCTTTCTCCCTCTGGGCCGCCGAGATCGAGATCGAAGCCGAACCGCGCGGTCAGCTCGCTTTGGTAAGGTTCCGTCATCACCGCGTACTCCTCGTGCGCCTTTGTGAGGTTCAACCGCAGCCGAACATCCTCTACAAGAGTATCAGCCCACGCCCGAGGAAGCTCCGATGCCCGACACCCTGACCACCAATTCGCCGATCATCGCCGCCTATCGCGCCGCGACCCCGGGCTCGGCTGCGCGCGCGGCCCAGGCGCAGGACATGTTTCCGTCGGGCATCACCCACGATTCGCGCTACATCGAGCCTTACGGGCTCTACATCACCCGCGCCGAGGGCCCGCGCAAATGGGATGTCGACGGGCGCTGCTACGTCGATTATTTCGGCGGCCACGGCGCGATGCTGCTCGGGCACTGCAACAAGCAGGTGATGGCGGCGGTGCATGCCCAGCTCGACCGCGGCACCCATTACGGCGCTAGCCACGAGCTCGAGATTGAATGGGCCGCGCTGGTCAAGCGCCTGATCCCCTCGGCCGAGCGGGTGCGCTTCACTAGCTCCGGCACCGAGGCGACCCTGATGGCGGTGCGGCTCGCCCGCGCCTTTAGCGGCAAGCCCAAGATCGTCCGCTTCAACTATCATTTCCACGGCTGGCACGATCACATGACGACCGGCCACTCGAGCCATTTCGACGGCACCGCGACGACCGGCGTGCTCGATGGGGTCGCCGGCAATGTGCTGCTCTGCGACCAGAACGACGAGGCCGCGCTTGCCCGCCTCCTCGAACAGCACCACGGCGAGATCGCCGCCGCGATTATCGAGCCGACCGGCGCCAATGGCGGGCGCCTGCCGATCGACCCCGAATTCCTTCACGCGCTGCGCCGGCTGACCGCCGAGCACGGCGTGCTGCTGATCTTCGACGAGGTGGTCAACGGTTTCCGAGTGTCGCCGGGCGGTGCACAGCAGGCCTACGGCATCAAGCCCGACCTGACGACCCTGGCAAAAATCCTCGCCGGCGGGCTGCCGGGCGGCGCCGTCACCGGGCGCAAGGACATCCTCGATCTGCTCGATTTCAAGGTCACCGAGGCCGCCGGCAAGGAAAAGATCAACCACCCCGGCACGTTCAACGCCAACCCGCTCTCGGCTGCTGCCGGGATCGCCACGTTGAAGATCGTCGCCGAGACCGACGCCTGCGCCCGCGCCAACGCCTTTGGCGATGCGCTGCGCCAGCGCCTCAATGAGGTGTTTGAGGAAGAGCGGGTGCCCTGGGCCGCCTACGGCACGTTCTCGTCTATCGAGCTTTTCACCAACCCCGAGGGGATCGAGGTCACGCCGACCGAGTTCAAGCCGCTTGGCCTCCCAGCCAAACACTTCAAGGGCGTCAAGAACGCGAGCCTCGTCCATAAATTGCGCCTGGCGACGATGCTTGGCGGTGTCGATTTCAACAGCCATCCCGGCGGCGTCATTTCCTGCACCCATGGCGATTCCGAGCTCGACGACACCGCCACCGCGCTGCGCAACGCGGTTCGGATGATGCGAGCGGAGGGAGAGCTTTAGTGCGCGATCCCGGCCGCCGCCTGATCCTGCAAGGGCTGCTGGCCGCAGGTCTGGGTATTCTTGCGAACGGTTTCCTGTCTAGTACGAGCGCCCTCGCCGATGCATGTTCCGATTTGAAGAACCAATACAACTCGGCTTTTCAAATTTACCAATCATCCAAATTCCAGTTCCCGGACGATTGCGCCCGCGCCCAAGATTACTTTCGCAGCAAACGCGAACAGGCCCAGTCGCTCGTCTCAGTATTTCACGCCGCGAGCCAGACCACGAGTCCGTCACGCTCGAAACGGGCTGCAATGTGCTCGCGGGGACGCCTGCGGCTGCTCCGGCGCCGCCACCTCCGTTGCCGGTAGTCGGCGCCGCGCCGATGACCCCGTCGCCAGGCCCGACTCAAACCGCGGCGCCACCCCTGAACCAAACCGCGGCGCAAAGCTGCGCCGCGCAAAAGACCATGCCGATCGCGCCCGGCTGCAACGCCGACTTCCCGCAGCAGCGGACCGGTGCGGCCTGCACCGCCGCCGACAATTCGGTTGGTTTGACGCTGCAGGTTCCCGGGAGCGAGCCGACTTGCTGTGTCACTTCGTGCGGGCTCTCGAAGTAATGCAACCGTAGGCTAGTAGAGAGCCTTCCGCAGCAGATCGAGCCCGCTGACGGCGAGGATAGCCAGCACCGCGAGCCGGAACATGTCGGGGTTGATCCTCCGGCGCAGCCAGCGACCCAGCGGCATGCCGAGCCCGATCGGGATGATCGCCCCGGCCGAGATCAGGAAGTCCGCGAGCGCCATCGTCCCGCTGCCGCCCAGCGCCAGCAGCATCGTCGCGCTCGCGGTTAGGGCGAAGATCGCCATCTGTTTGACGAAGCTGTTGGGGTCGGTGCCGCGGCCGAGCAGATAGGCGATCAGCGGCGGGCCGAACATCGCCGACATGCCACCGAGAACACCGGCGGTGAATCCGACGGCCGGGCCGGCCCAGCGCGCTGCACGCTCCCCGATCCGCACCCGCCGCAGGAACAGCAGCATCGCGGCGAGAACCAGAAACCCGGCGCCGAGGATGAGATCCAACCGGTGACGATCGATGCTGATCAGCACATGGACGCCGATCAGCGTACCGGCGACGAGCATGATGAGCACGGGCCAGTTCGCTCGGATTGCCGCCAGCGTATGGCCGCCTTCGGCCGCCTGGGTAACGTTGGTCGCCACCTGCGCCCCAATAACCAGCGCGACCGCGACTGGAATATCGATGAACTGCGCCGCCAGCGGCACCAGCACGAGCGGTAGGCCGACGCCGGTGACGCCCTTGACGATGCCGCCAAACACGAACACCGCGAAGAGCGCTGCGAGCGCGAGCGGCGGCAGGCCGAGGATGGCGTGGAGGATCATCGGCCCTGATTTTGGCTCTTTTTCGACGGAACGCGGTGTTTAGCCGAACCCTCTCCCGTTTGGCATGAAATAAGCTATTCTCTCGTCACGAATAGCCGCAGCTGGGCACGCTGCGGCGCGACGGTCCCGGCGAGGAGATTGCGACCATGCTGCCACGCGAAGACAACGAGCTTATCACCCGGGTCGGACCGGGCACGCCGATGGGCAACACGATGCGCCGCTATTGGATGCCGGCGCTGCTCTCCAGCGAGATCGCCGAGCCCGACAGCGCGCCGGTGCGAGTGCGCCTGCTCGGCGAAGATCTCGTCGCCTTCCGCGACACCGAGGGCCGCATCGGCCTCCTTGACGAATACTGCCCGCATCGCCGCGTCTCGCTCTATTTCGGGCGCAACGAGGAATGCGGCCTCAGGTGCATCTATCACGGCTGGAAATTCGACGTCGACGGCAGCTGCCTCGACCAGCTCAACGAACCGGAAGAGCTGCAGTTCAAGCACAAGGTCCACATCACCGCTTACCCGACCGTCGAGCTGGGCGGGATCGTGTGGGCTTATTTGGGCCCGATCGACAAGATGCCGGCGCCACCGAAATTCGCCTGGACCCAGGTCGACGAGGAACGCCGCCACGTCACCAAGGTGATCCAGGAGTGTAATTACCTACAAGGGCTCGAGGGCGGCATCGATACCTCGCACGCGCCGATCCTTCACCGGCTCCTCACGGACAATTCGACCCGCGGCGGGATCAAGCCGTCGAGCCCGTTTGTGCGCGGCAAGGCCCCGCATCTCGTCGTCGACCTCACCGATTACGGCTACCAGTACGCCGGCATCCGCCCGCTCGGTGACAGCGACATGCACATCCGCACCTACCACTTCATCCTGCCGTTCCACCAGATCCGGCCGTCGAAATCGGAGACCGGGCAGCCGATGGATGCGGGGCACATCTGGGTCCCGATCGATGACTACACCTCGATGGTCTACAATTGGATATACACCACGGTCGACTCGCCGCTGACCGAGGAAGATCGGCTCGAGCGCGGCCTCGGCAACGGGCCGCTGCATGTCGATCCGAAGACCTTCCGCTCGATCGGCAACAGGACCAACAATTACCTGCTCGACCGCGAGATGCAGCGCACCGAGACCTATTCGGGCATCGACGGGATCAACCAGCAGGACCGCGCCTTGCAGGAAAGCATGGGGCAGATCTGCGACCGCAGCCGCGAATATCTCGGGCCAGGCGACAAGGCGATCATCCAGGCGCGCAAGTTGCTGATCAAGGCGGTGAGGACGGTCGAGGCCGGCGGCGCGCCTTCCGGCACTGGCACCAGCTACTACCCGCTTTTGGCGCACGAGGAGGTGCTGCCGAGGAACGCCGATTGGCGCGCCGAGATGACCCCCGAGATGGCCGACGGCGTCATCCTCGAAACCGTTTGAGCGTAGGAGCTAATCGCATGGCGTCGCAGCCGTTCGCCGGGGTTCTGGTCCCGGTCCTGACCCCGTTCACCCCGGCGGGCGAGCCCGATGCCGGGCGCTTCGTCGCGTTCTGCCGCTGGCTCTTGGACGAGGGCGCCGACGGGCTCGCGATCTTCGGCACCACCAGCGAGGCCAATTCGATGGCGGCCGGCGAGCGCATGGCGCTGCTCGACCGGCTGATCGCCGCCGGCATTCCGGCGTCGCGGCTGATGCCGGGCACCGGCGCCTGCTCGATCACCGAGGCCGCGACCCTGATCAAGCATGCCGTGAGCCACAGCTGCGGCGGCGTCCTGATGCTGCCGCCATTCTACTACAAGGGCATGACCGATAACGGCGTCTACGACTTCATCGCCGCGGTGATCGACAAAGTCGGCTCGGCGGCGCTCAGGATGTACCTCTATCACATCCCGCCGCAGACCATGATCCCGTTCGGGGTCGCGCTGGTCGGCCGGCTGATCAACGCCTATCCGAACACGATCGTCGGCCTCAAGGACAGCTCGGGCGATTGGGCCAACACCAAGGCGCTGCTCGACGCCTATCCCGGCTTCGGCATCTTCCCCGGCTCCGAGGTGTTCCTACTGGACGGGCTACGCCACGGCGGCGTCGGCTGCATCACCGCCTCGGGCAACGTCAACGTGCCGGGCATCCGTAAGGTCTATGAAAACTGGAAGACCCCGCAGGCCGATCAGCTTCAGGCCGACATCACGCTGGTGCGCATTACCATCCAGAAATACCCGATGGTACCGGCGCTGAAGCGCATCGTCGCGCATTTCCACGGCGACCCCGATTGGGCGAATGTGCGCCCGCCGATGGAGCGCCTGTCGGACGCGCAATCGGCCGCGCTCCTAGCCGATCTCGCCAAGATCGGCTACAGCCTCGGCGAACGCCGCCGCGAGGCGGCGGAGTAGGTTCGCGCATGGCAAGCGACGCTCCCGCGCGCACCCCGGAGCGGCAGGCGTTCTACGACAGGATCGCCCCAGCCAATCTGGCGCCGCTGTGGGAGCAGCTGCACAGCCTGGTCACCCCCGAGCCGGTCACCAAGGTGCAGCCGGCGATCTGGCGCTACCGCGACGTGCGGCCCCATTTGATGCGGTCGGGGAGCCTCATCACCGCGCAGGAAGCGACCCGCCGCGTGCTGATGCTGATGAACCCCGGCCTCGGCGGCCAGGCTTCGATCACCGGCTCGCTCTTCGCCGGCTTGCAGCTGATCATGCCGGGCGAGGTGGCGCCGGCGCATCGCCATACGCAATCGGCGCTGCGTTTCATCATCGAGGGGCACGGCGCCTATACCGCGGTCGATGGCGAGCGCACCCTGATGGAGCCGGGCGATTTCGTCATCACCCCGTCCTGGACCTGGCACGACCACGGCAACGACACCTCGGAGCCGATGGTTTGGCTCGATGGGCTCGACGTCCAGATCGTCAACCTGTTGAACGCCAGCTTCGCCGAGGGCTATCCTGACGATACCCAGCCGGTATCCCGTCCTGAGGGCGACGCCTTCGCGCGCTACGGCCACAATCTGCTGCCGGTCGATTGGAAACCCAAAGTCAAAACCTCGCCGGTCTTCAACTATCCCTACACCCGCACCCGCGAGGCGTTGGGGGCGCTGGCGAAGAACGGCGCGCCCGACCCCTATCACGGCCATAAGCTGCGCTACGTGAACCCGACGAGCGGCGAGTTCGCCATGCCGACCATCGCCACTTTTATCCAGCTGCTGCCGACAGGTTTCGTCAGCCTGCCGTATCGCGCGACCGACGGGATCGTGTTTGTCTGCGTTGAAGGCGCGGGTGAAACCCGCATTGGCGACACGGTGTTAACTTGGGAGCCGCACGATATCTTCGTCGTGCCGAGCTGGGCGTCGCATACCCACCACACACGAGCCGAGTCGGTGCTGTTCAGCTTTTCCGACCGGGTGGTTCAGGAAAAGCTCGGTCTCTGGCGGGAAGCGCGCGGCAATGCCTGAAGCGGCCCGCTAGTGAGTTCTTAATCAAGCCACCGGTAAGTCGGGGCCCATGGCGGAAAAGCGGAAAAGCAGCGGCGCGGCGATCAACCCGGTGATCCTGTCGGGCGGGTCGGGGACGCGGCTATGGCCGATGTCGCGCACGCATTATCCCAAGCAGTTTCTGCCACTAGTCGGCGACATCAGCCTCTTGCAGCAGGCGGCGCTGCGCGTCGCCGGCGCGCCCGGCGTCGCCGCGCCGCTGGTCATCGCCAACGAGGAGCACCGCTTCCTCATCGCCGAGCAATTGCGCGAGATCGGCGCGACGCCGCAGGCGCTGCTGCTGGAGCCGGTCGGGCGCAACACCGCGCCGGCGGTTTGCGTCGCCGCGCTGCGCCTCGCCGAGCGCGACCCCGCGGCGCTGATGCTGGTAATGCCGTCCGACCACAGGATCGACGACGTGCCGGCCTTCCTCGCCGCAATCGAGCGCGCCGCCGCGGCCGCGCGCGCCGGGTTTCTCGTCACCTTTGGGGTGACTCCCGAGCGCGCCGAGACTGGCTATGGCTATATCGAGCGCGGCAAGAAGCTGGGCGACATCGACGGTGCCTTCGCGGTCGCGCGCTTTGTCGAAAAGCCCGACGCCGCGACGGCCGAGCGCTACGTCAAGAGCGACGATTTTTTCTGGAACAGCGGCATCTTTCTGTTCCCCGCTGCGCTCTACCTGAGCGAGCTCGAACGGCTGCGCCCCGACATGCTCGCCGCGTGCCGCCGGGCGCTCGCCGAAGCGCGCAGCGACGACGATTTCGTCCGCCTCGACAAAACGGCCTTCGCCGATTGCCCGGCCGATTCGATCGACTATGCGGTCATGGAGCACACCGCCCGCGCCGCGGTGGTGCCGGTCACCATGGGCTGGAGCGATCTCGGCTCGTGGGACGCGCTGTGGGAAAGCGCGTCGAAGGATGCCGATGGCAACGCGCTCGTCGGCAATGTAATCGCCGAGGACACCAAGGGCTCGTACATCCGCTCCGAGGCCGGGCTGGTCGCCGCGCTCGGGGTGGAGGACATGGTTGTCGTCGCCACCCAGGACGCGGTGATGCTGGCGCCGCGCGACCGCGCCCAGGACGTGCGCTCGCTGGTCGCGCGCCTCGTCAAGGATGGCCGCGGCGAGGCCGAAACACTGCCGATCGTCTACCGCCCATGGGGCAGCTATCAGACACTGCATGCCGGACACCGCGTCCAGGTCAAGCACATCGTCGTCAAGCCGGGCGGCAAGCTGTCGCTGCAGATGCACCATCACCGCGCCGAGCACTGGGTCGTCGTCCAGGGCACCGCCAAGATCGTGCGTGGCGACGAGGATATGGTCCTGACCGAGGACCAGTCGACCTACATCCCGCTCGGCACCAAGCACCGGCTGGAAAACCCCGGCAAGATCCCGCTCCACGTGATCGAGGTGCAATCCGGCGCCTATCTCGACGAGGACGACATCGTCCGCTTCGAGGATACATACGGGCGCTGCTAGGAGCTCACACCTCTGTCTTCGCCCCGGTGCGTTCGGTGATCAGCCCGTAATGCTCGACCCGGCGGTGCTTTTCGAACGCAAAGACCGTGCGGCGCAGATAGTCGCCGAGCTCGAGGTCGAGGTTGAACCCGATCACCTCGTCCCCCTCGCTCATCGCCTGAGCGGCGATCTCGCCGGTCGGGGCGATGATCGCCGAGCCGCCGATCATTCCGAACCCATCCTCGGCCCCGCATTTCGCCGCCGCCAGCACCCAGGCAGCGTTTTGATAGGCGCCGGCCTGTAGCGACAGCAGGTGGTGGAACATCCGCAGATGTTCGGGTTCGCGGGTGTGGATGTTTTCGATCGGCGTGTTGTAGCCGAGCGCGACGATCTCGACCCCTTGCAGCCCCATGACTCGGTAGGTCTCGGGCCAGCGCCGGTCGTTGCAGATGCACATGCCGACGATCGCGTCCATCGCCCGCCACACCTTGAACCCTTCGTTGCCGACGTCGAAGTAGCGCTTTTCCAAATGTTGGAACGGCGCGTTCGGTAAATGCTCGGAGTGGCCGGGCAGATGAATTTTGCGATAGCGGCCAATGATGCGGCCGTCGCGCTCGACCAGGATCGAGGTGTTGTAGCGCCGGGTCTGACCCTCCTCCTCGGTCAGCTCGGCATAGCCGAGGTAGAAGCCGATGCCGAGCTCGCGGGCGAGCTCGAACAGCGGCTGCGTCTCCGGCCCCGGCATCTGCGCCTCGAAAAACCGGTCGATCTCCGCCTGGTCGGTCATCCACCAGCGCGGAAAGAACGTCGTCAACGCCAGCTCGGGAAAGACGACGAACTTGGCGCCGCCGGCATGCGCCTCGCGCAACAGGGCAATCAGCCGCTTGACCACCGACGCGCGGCTGTCAGCGAGATGGATCGGCCCCAATTGGGCGACCGCGGCGCGGAGTTTACGGGACATGCTGTTTCTCCAAGACGATGCTGCAATCCCGTCCAGCGTCCTTCGAGACGCGCTCTCCGAGCGCTCCTCAGGATGAGGACGGATTTATGATGGCATAAAGAAAGACCCTCATCCTGAGGTGCGGAGCGAAGCGAAGCCTCGAAGGACGCATTTTCGCCTATCCCAGCGTTACACCAGCGGCTGGCCGCTTTTCTCGGCGGCGAAGGCAAGTTCTGGCGTTGCGCGGCCGAGCGGCCGCGCCATCTCGCTGAGTGCGCAGGGCAGAAACTCCCCGCTGCCGCGCTCGGCCTTGAGCGCGCCTTCCTCGATCACCACGCGCCCGCGCGAGATCACCGTCACCGGCCAGCCGGTCAGGTGCCGGCCTTCGTAGGGCGTGTAGCCGGTGTTGTCGTGCAGCATTGCCGCGGTCACGACGGTCTGCCGGTCGGGATCCCAGATCGCGATGTCGGCGTCGGCGCCGACTGCGATCGTGCCCTTCTTCGGATAAAGTCCGTAGAGCCGCGCGTGGTTGGTCGCGGTCAGCGCGACAAAGCGGTTGAGGTCGATGCGCCCCTTGCGCACCCCTTCGGAGAAGAGCAGCGGCACGCGCAACTCGATGCCCGGCACCCCGTTCGCCGTGTCCTTGAACGTGGTCTTGTCGCCCTTCAGCAGCTTGCCGGTCTCATCGTAGCGATAGGGCGCATGGTCAGACGAAAACACCTGGAACGTGCCGTTGGCGAGCCCGCGCCACACCGCCTCCTGCGCCGCATGGTCGCGCGGCGGCGGCGAGCAGCAGAATTTGGTGCCTTCTAGGTCCATGCCGATATCGTCGGCGGTCAGGAACAAATATTGCGGGCAGGTCTCGCCGTAGAGTTTAAGCCCGCGTGTCTGGGCGTTGCGGATCACGTCGATCGCCTCGGCGGCCGAGACATGGACGATGAGGATCGGCACGTCGAGCAGCTCGGACAGCGCGACGGCGCGGTTGGTGGCCTCGCCCTCGGCGATGCGGGCGTGGCTGACCGCGTGGTAGCGCGGGTTGCCGAGCCCGCGCTCCAAGAGCCGGTCGGTTAGGAACTTGATCATGTCGTGGTTTTCGGCATGCACCATGACCAGGGCGCCCTCGCGCCGCGCCAACGCCAAAATCTCCAGCATCTGCCGGTCGTCGAGCCGCATCGCATCATAGGTCATGTAGACCTTGAACGAGGTGTAGCCATCCTGGATCAGCGCCGGCAGCTCCTGGCCCAGCACCTGCTCGTTGGGGTCGGTGACGATCAGGTGAAAGGCGTAATCGATCACCGCCTTCAGGGTTGCCGCAGCGCGGTATTCCTCGACCACCTGACGCAGCGACTGGCCGCGATGCTGCGCAGCGAACGGGATCACCGTAGTGGTCCCGCCGAACGCGGCCGCGACCGTGGCGCTGTAGAAATCGTCGGCGCAAATGACGCCAAAGCCGGATTTCTGCTCGATATGGCAATGGCTATCGATAGCTCCAGGCACGACCAGCTTGCCGCGCGCGTCGATCTCGCGCGCCGCGGCCCCGAGCCCGCGGCCGAGCGCGATGACGGTCCCATCCTTGATGCCGATGTCGCAATGCTGCGTATCGGCGGCCGTCACCACCGTGCCGTTCTTGATGACGAGGTCGAAATCGGCCATGCGGCGCTCCCAGGTTCCTGGCGCACCGCCGACTTTAGCGGCTGCCGGGCCGCCGGCCTACCGTCACAGTCGGCCGGCGACTCGGGCGCATTCCACCTAGTAGCCGTGCGAGGCGGCCCAGCCCTTGCCGGCTTGCAATTCGCCGAGCGCCTGCTGGATCAGGTTCTCGGCATTGACCTTGTGCCCGCCGAAGACGTCGCGGGCTTCCCCCCTCAGGATACCGAGTGCGTTATTCAGCGCGCCTTCCGCCTGGTTGATGGCGGGGTAGCGGCCTTGCGCCAGGGTGCCGGCGGCGAAGGACATGAGTCCGACGGCAACGAACGCGGCAGCCAGCTTGAGCTTGTGTTGGGTCATTGAGGCTCCCTCCAATTGCAGGTCGATTTCACTGCGATCAATGAACGGATCGCTCACCGATCTCTTCCCAATGTGCTGAGCGGCGCTTCGACAGCGACGCGCCGACGCGCTAGTCTAAGCTCGAACCCAAGCGTGGAGAAACGTCATGATGGTGAACGCGCATCGGCCGACCATCGCGGTGACCCGTCACGCCATTGCCGCCGGGCATTATCTGGCGGCGACCGCGGGATTCGACATCCTCCAGGCTGGCGGCAACGCGGTCGATGCCGGGGTCGCGGCGGGAATCGCCTTGGGCGTGTTGCAGAGCGACCTGGTTAACTGCGCCGGCGTCGCGCCGATCATGATCTACCTCGCCGAGCGGCGCGAAATCGTCACCATCGCCGGCCTCGGCACTTGGCCCAAGGCGCTCGACCCCAACCTCTTCATGCGCGAGCACGGCGGCAAGATCCCGGTCGGCGTGTTGCGCACAATCGTCCCCGCGGCGCCCGACGCCTGGATCACCGCGTTGAAGCGCTACGGCACGATGAGCTTTGGTGACGTTGCCGCGGCCGCAACGCGGCTCGCGCGCGATGGCTTCCCGATGTACCCACTGATGGCGGCGAGCCTTGAGAGGCATGCCGAGCGCCACGCGATGTGGCCGTCATCGGCGGCGGTGTACCTGCCCAATGGCCGGCCGCCCGAAATCGGCGAGGTGTTTTACCAGAAGGACCTTGCCGCCTCGCTGCAATACATGGCCGATGAGGAGAAGGCCGCCGCGGGCCGCGGCCGCGATGCCGGGCTCGACGCCGCGCATGACGCGTTCTACCGCGGCGACATCGCCCGGAAATTCGTCGCCTTCAACCGCGAGCAGGGTGGCCTCCTCTCGGCCGACGACCTCGCCAGCTATCACTCGCCGGTCGGCCCGGCCGAGCGCCGGCGCTTTGGCGATCTCGAAGTCTTCACCTGCGGCGCCTGGTGCCAGGGTCCGACACTGCTGCAGACGCTGGCTTTGCTCGAAGGCACCGACCTGCAGGCGCTCGGCCACAACAGCGCCGATTACGTGCATCGCCTGACCGAGGCGGTGAAGCTCGCCTTCGCCGACCGCGAGGCTTATTACACCGACCCGGCGGTGGGGAGTGTGCCGCTGCCGACGCTGATCTCGGAGGAATACGCGGCCGAGCGACGCAAGCTAATCGACCCGCATAAAGCGTGGCCGGAGATGCCGCCGCCGGGCGCTCTCGGCGCCTCGGGCCAGGTGCTGTCGGCGAGCGCGCCCAACCCGTTCCCCGAGCCCGACACCTCCTATGTCTGCGCCGCCGACCGCTGGGGCAATTTGTTCTCGGCGACGCCGAGTGACGGCTCCTACGGCTCGCCGATCGTACCCGGCACCGGGCTCATTCCGTCGAACCGCGGCTCGCAGTCACGCCCCGACCCGAAGCACCCGGCCGGCGTCGCGCCCGGCAAACGGCCGCGCCTGACGCCGAACCCGGCGCTGGCGATCCGCGGCAACGGTGCCCAGTTCCTGCCGTTCGGCACGCCGGGCGGCGACGTTCAGACCCAGGCCATGCTCCAGGTGCTGCTCAACATCTTCGTGCACGGCCACGACGTGCAGACCGCCATCGAGCAGCCGCGCTTTGCCAGCTACTCCTATCCGTCGTCGTTCGCGCCGTACGACTACTACCCGGGCCGCCTCAACCTCGAAGGCCGGTTCTCGGAGGAGGTCGCGAGCGACCTCGCAAGGCGCGGCCACAAGATTCAGCGCTGGGGCGACTTCGAGTGGCTTGCCGGCGCGGTCTGCGCGATCCTTGTCGACAAGGATCGTGGCACCTTGGAAGCGGGCGCCGACCCGCGCCGCGCTGCCTACGCGCTGGGGTGGTAGAACCTGAGATTTATTTTTGATAGTGACCTTACCTAAGTTGCGGTTGAGGTCATTCCTGTAGAATTGCTTCTAGATGCTTTCGTAGGCCCTCTTCGACTTTTCGCCGACCTGATATGGAATCTTCGTAGAAAAGACAGCGGTATCCGCTGATATCAAACGGTAGCGCTTTGTCTTTCTCTGCAAGTAAGATCGTCGGTTTCCCTAGAGCGTGTGCATATCCGAGCTCATAGAAAACGTTTTGATTTGGCGGTGTAATCTCTGCGACTATAATCTTCGCATCGACAATATCTCTTTGTATGTCCTCAAGTATTATACCTGGACCATACACCTCTCCTGCGTGATGTGCTTGTAAACTCGGGAACTCATTAATGACCGTATGGATAACCTCTGTATAAATTTCTTGGTAATGATCCGAGAAATCCATAATCACAAAAACTGTTCCTGGTTCTTGTGCGACTGTGGGCTTTCCAAATTCGATCTTTCGATTTCCCCATGTAAACAAGCCCAACTGACCTGTTTGCAAGGGCGCCGCAAGGACGTGCTCTAGAACTCGAACCGAGTCGACTTCGAGAACAATGCGCTGGCCGATCACGCGAATGGCGAGTTGGTAGGTGCGATTTGGAAGCAAATTATCGTGGCTTCCCGCGATCGCCGTCGGAAGCCATCCCTGTGACGGGTCGAACCGGCTGATGACGTAGGCAGCCCCATAGCCCACTAAGCCGACGCTGAGGTATTCGTCGTGTGGAGACCGATAGCCAAGTAGCAATCGACCCGAATCAACATCGGATATGAGCTTTTCCCCTTGGAATGTAACGCTGATCCGGGCCTCTCCCTCAGCGAACTGGACATTTGATACGCAGAGGCCAAGGGGCTGGGTTTGCCCTTGTTGTATTTTCTGAAAGGTCACGCCATCGATGGCAAAATCTCATCGACCGCGGATCGGCGCCCAATTCTTGACAGGTTTACGAGTTGCACTCATGGCAATCTCCGGAGATCGCCTCCTTCAATCGCCCACGACACGCAAGAGCGTCAACCTCTTCCTTCCGTCTCCCGCATTGGCCGAACGGCGTCCTCGTTTCGTTGCTCACGGTCCCCGGCGCTCCTGCTTCGGATAGGGGGCGCCGTCGCGGTGGGTATAGGTCCCCGGCGCGCTGTGCGGCGGCACCTTCATATCGATATTGGAGTAATGAGCGCCATCGCCGGCAAGGCGCGTGCCCATCTCGAGGAAGGTGGCGTCGGCATTCGAGCGGTTCTGCAGGTGATGCCCATTCGGGTCGCCGGCCTTGAACCCGGCGCAATCGCCGGCGCGTAGCGTTTCGGCGCCGGCATCGGTCACCAGCGTCACCTCGCCCGACACGATGTAGATGAATTCGTCCTGCTCGATGTGCCAATGGCGCTGGCTCGACCATGCGCCGGGCTCCAGCCGCACCAGATTGACCCCGTATTGCGTCAGCCCCGCCGCGTCGGCAAGCCGGGTGCGATGCCGCGCCCGGCACGGCTCGTCAAACGGCGACGGATAGAGCGTCCCGCTGATGACGGGCAGTGTCGCTGGATCGATGCGCTTGGTCATGTTCGGGCTCCAAATGCAGGCGCGTGAACCATTCTACCCGACGAGCGGCGCCTGCTCCTTGCGCCGTTCGACGGGGCCGACCGCACGCTCCTTCGGCCCGACATAAAGCTGGCGCGGCCGGACGAGACGGGTCTCGGGGTCGGCCATCATCTCGTTCCAATGCGCGACCCAGCCGACGGTGCGCGCCACCGCGAACACCGGAGTGAACATCGCCGGCGGTAGTCCTAGCGCGCGAAAGATGATGCCGGAGTAGAAATCGACATTCGGGTAGAGCTTGCGCGAGACGAAATAGTCGTCTTCGAGCGCGATGTGCTCCAATTCCATCGCCAGCGTCAATAGCGGGTCTTCGCGCCCGAGCGCCGCCAGCACGTCGTGGCACAGCGGCCGCAATACCTTGGCGCGCGGGTCATAGCTCTTGTAGACGCGGTGGCCGAATCCCGACAGGCGGAACGGGTCATCCTTGTCCTTCGCGCGGCGCAGCATTTCGGGAATGCGGTCGACTGTGCCGATCTCCTGCAAAGTGTCGAGCACCGCCTCGTTGGCGCCGCCGTGCAACGGCCCCCACAGCGCGGCGATCGCCGCCGCGGTCGCGGCATAGGGGTTGGCGCGGGTTGAGCCGACCAGCCGCATCGCCGAGGTCGAGGCGTTCTGCTCATGGTCGGCCTGGATGATCAGCAGCGCGTCGAGCGCCTTCACCAGCACCGGGTCGGCGCGATAGCTCTCGCACGGTACCGCGTAGAGCATGTGCAGGAAATTCTCGGCGTAGCCGAGATCGTTGCGCGGGTAGATGAACGGCTGGCCGAGCGAATACTTGTAGGCCATCGCCGCGATCGTCGGCATCTTGGCGATCAGCCGGTGCGAGGCGATCATCCGATGCTGCGCGTCGAAGATGTCGAGCCCGTCATGGTAGAACGCGGCCAGCGCGCCGACCACGCCGCACATCACCGCCATCGGGTGCGAGTCGCGCCGGAAGCCGCGATAGATCGCGTGGAGCTGCTCGTTGACCATCGTGTGATGGGTGATGTCGTCGGTGAATTTGGCCTTCTGCGCGACGCTCGGCAGATCGCCGTTAAGCAGCAGCCATGCCGCGTCGAGATAGTCGCAGCGATCGACCAGCTGGTCGATCGGATAACCGCGATAGAGCAATACCCCTTCGTCGCCATCGACATAGGTGATCGCCGAGCGGCACGCCCCGGTCTCGCCGAACGCCGGGTCATAGGCCCAATACCCGGTCTCCTCACGCAAACGGCGGGTATCGATCATCGCCGGCCCGAGTGTCGGAGCGAGGAGGGGCAATTCGGCGATGCTGTTGCCGCGGCTGACGGCCACGGTTTCGGCGAGAGCGGTCATGGCGAACCTCGTAATATTGATCAATTGATTGACTTGCATATTGCGTTGCACAACGTCAATCTTGATTCAAGAATCAATCTATAGCATCAATTCTCGATGCTGCTGACCGCGCGAGAGGCCGCCGCCCGCCTCGGGATCAAGCTCGATACGCTCTACGCCTATGTCAGCCGGGGGCGGCTGCGTTCGGTCGCGGCGATCGCCAGTCGCGAGCGGCGTTACGACAGCGACGAGGTCGATGCGCTCGCCGCGCCGCGAGGCGGAACGCCGCCACCTGCCGGCGAAGCCCTGCAACCCCTTATCGAGTCGTCGATCTGTCTGATCGAGGACGGGCGGCTTTACTATCGTGGTGACGATGCGATCCGCCTCTCCGACACTGCGAGCCTCGAGGACGTGGCGGCATTGCTGTGGCAAACGGAAATCGCTGCCGTCCCGCCTCCTCTCGCAACGGCTTCCCTCCCCCGCAAGCGGGCGAGGGATAGCGTGGGGGCTGGCGCCGGTCTCGGCCTGATCGAACGGTGCCAGGTTCGGCTCGCCGAGATGTCGTGCAGGGACGCGGCAGCGCTCGACTTAGACGCGGCGGCTGTCGCACCCGCCGGGAGCGCGATCCTCGATGCGCTGACCGCCTGCGTTGCCGAGAATGCCAAGACGAGCGGCCCGATCCATCGCCGTCTTGCTGCTGCATGGCGGCTCGACGACACCGGCGCCGACATCGTCCGGCGCTGCCTCGTGCTGCTCGCCGATCACGAGCTCAACGCCTCGACCCTCGCCGCCCGCGTCGTCGCTTCGACCGGGGCGACGCCCTACATGGCGGTGTCGGCGGCGCTGGGCGCGCTGTCGGGAGCCCGCCACGGCGGCCTCTCGTCGCGTGTCGAAGCGCTGTTTCACGAAGCGAAGGCGAGCGGCGATGCGATCAGCGCGATGGCCGAGCGCCTGATCCGCGGCGATGATCTGCCGGGGATCGGTCACCCACTCTATCCGCAGGGCGATCCGCGCGCGGTCGCGATCCTCTACGCTCTGTCGCTGGTGGCGCCGCAGGCGCGGCGGCTGGTCGGCCGCCAGCCGAATGTCGATTTCGCGCTGGGCGCGACCAGCGTCGTGCTCGGGTTGCCGCAAGGCTCAGCGCTCGGCCTGTTTCTTGTCGCCCGCTCAGTCGGCTGGATCGCCCACGCAATCGAGCAGTATGAAAGCGGCGTCTTGATCCGGCCGCGCGCTCGCTATACCGGGAGGCGCTAGTCAGCCGCCATCCGTTGGTCTCGCAGGCTGTCGCCTTTGAGCCGGAGGCGGCGCGCATACGGGATGAAGCGGTCGAGCATGACCGTAGCGAGCGTCGGCTCGTTGATCAGCCCGGCCCAGCGCTCGACGGGGACCTGGCTGACGATCAGCGTGCTGTTGCGCCCGCACCGTTCCTCGACGATTTCCATCATGTCGTGCCGTTGCTCCGCGCCGAAGGGCTCGAGCCCCCAATCGTCGAGGATCAGCAGATCGACCCTCCCGAGATGTCGCATCGAGCGCTGGTAGCGGCTGGTGCCGCGGGCAAGCGACAGATCGGAAAACATCCGCGTGACCCGCTGATAGAGTACCGTACGGTCGTCCCGGCACGCCTTTTGTCCGAGCGCGCAAGCGAGCCAGGTTTTGCCGACGCCGGTGGGGCCTTCGATGATCAAGTTTGCGCCATCGGCGATCCAACGGCCGCTGGCTAGGTTTTGAAACTGAGCGTGATCGAGACCGCGTGAGGCGCAGTAATCGATATTCTCCATCGAGGCGGGATAGCGCAGCTGCGCCGAGCGCAATCGCACCCTCAGGCGACGTTGCGCGCGCTCCGCCGCCTCGCTGTCGAGGAGGTGCATCAACCAGTCCGCGTGCCGCAGCCCGTCACGGTCGTCGCTGGCCTCGCGGGAAAAGGCTTCCGCCATTCCGGACAGGCCTAGCGTGCGCAACAGACTGAGAACGGTGTCCGGCCGCGAACCGACCGCCAGGCGGGGGACGCGGGGAAATCGTGATGGCTTGGTGGGTTGCGGCGTCGCCGTCAGTCGTGTTGCGAGCAACGGCGTCGCCACCCGAAACCGCTCGGGGTGAGCGGCCAGCGCGGCGCGCAGATCGGAATTCGGTCTGCCCATGCGCTACCAGCCTCTCTGCCAAACCATGGGAGAACTCATTCGGTGATTTCCGCGAGCAAGGCGCGCATCTCGGCTGACGCCTTGCCGTCGGGCTCGTATTCGGCCACCCCCTGGCCGATGGTGATGGCCCGGCCATAGGCCACGAGGTTCGACACGCTCACCGGGACGACGTTCATGCCCATATCGCAAAGCGCGCCCCGAGCCTGGACGCAATCGGCCGTGCGCGGCAGCACGCCGTTGAGCAGGACCGCGGCGGGCTTGTTGCGCGCGGTGGCGAGCTGCACCGTCGCCGCCAGATGCTGTAGATCGACCACTGAAGGCCGGCAGGGGATCAGCACGAGATCCGCCGTGTCGATTGCCCAGGCTAGGATGCCTTCGGCATGCGCCGCGGTGTCGATCACCACCAGTTCGGCGCCGAGCGACTTTGCGTCTTCCATCGCCTGGGACAGGCGCACGGCCATCGACGAGATGACCGCCGGGCCGTTATGGGTCAGACGGCGCAAATCGCCCCACTTGGCCGAAGCTTGCTGCGGGTCGAGATCGATGACCACGGTGCGAATCCCGGACGCCTGAGCGGTCACAGCCAGGTTCAGGCCGACCGTCGTTTTCCCGGCACCACCCTTTAGGCTGGCCATGGCAAGCACCGAGGGCATCAGCAGCAAATCCGGCGAATTTCGCTATCTATTGGATGAAGTAAAATCAGTTACTATCCAGTTAACAAACGTTATTTTCTCGCGTCTTAGAGAAAATTTTCCATTTCTCCTACCATTTATCCTTCAATTTCCGTTTTTAAAATCATTCTAATTTGTCTAATTTGACGATCGGTTAGATTTTATGAAGAATACTATGGATATTTATTTCTATGTAATTGCTTTTCGCCGTGGACGGCGATTCCGCTATTTCGCGCAGCGCACGGCCGCCACGGCGGTTGCCGCGATGTCGCGCTCGGGCTGAGTTCTTGTCATCGCGTACGACCCGACGCACTCTCGCTTTCGCCATGGCTCAATCCGTCTCAACCGACTGGCGTTACCAGATCTTCGCTGCGCTCAAATCCGCCGAGATTCGCCAGGTTGGCTACGTCCCCGATGCCGGGCATTCGCGCCTCATCGAGCTGTGCCAGGCCGATCCCGACATCCGCGCGGTGTCGTTGACCACCGAGGAGGAGGGGATCGCGCTCGCCGCGGGCGCCTGGCTTGGCGGGCAACGCGCTGCGCTGTTGATGCAGTCGAGCGGGGTCGGCAACTGCATCAACATGCTGTCCCTGGCGAAATCCTGCCGTTTCCCGCTGACGATGCTGGTTACGATGCGCGGCGAATGGGCCGAGTTCAACCCGTGGCAGGTGGCGATGGGCTCGAAGACCCAGGCGGCGCTCGAGCTGATGGACGTGCTGGTCTACCGCGTCGAGCAGGAAGCGGACGCGGCCGAGACCGTCGCCGCCGCGCTCGACATTGCCTTTAACGGCGGCCTAGCGACGGCGGTGCTGCTGTCGCAGCGGCTGATCGGCGCCAAGCGGTGGGTGAAATGACGGCGGTGCGCAGCAACCAGCCGCGGCTTGACCGTCGTGCGGCGATCCGCGTGCTCCTGGCCGAGCGCGGCGACCTGCTCGTCGTCACCGGGCTCGGCTCGACCACCTACGACGCCGCTTCCATCGCCGACGACGAGCGCAATTTCTATCTGTGGGGCGCGATGGGCGGGGCGGCGATGGTCGGCCTCGCCATCGCCCGGCCCGACCGGCCGGTGCTGGTCGTCACCGGCGACGGCGACACCCTGATGGGGTTGGGCGCGCTGGCGACAATCGGTGTCCAGGCGCCGCCGAACCTGGCGATCGCCGTCTTCGACAACGGCCGCTACGCCGAAACCGGCATGCAGCCGAGCCACACCGACAGCGCGGTCGACCTCGTCGGCGTCGCGCGTTCCTGCGGTATCGAAGTGTCAATCGATATCGATAGCGAGGCTGTACTCGCCGAGTTCGCCCGACGCGTCCAGCGCAAGGAGCGGACCCTGTTCGCTCGCGTCGCGATCCACGCCGACGAGCCGCCACGTGTGCTCCCGCCGCGCGATGGGGTGCTGCTAAAGAACCGCTTTCGCCGCGCGACAGGGGTCGAATAGCCGGCCGGCGAAACCGCCGCATCCCACCGTTGCGGAGGAAGCTCTTGGCGCTACCGGCCAAAAGACCGGACTATGCGCGGCAATGAGGGGCGAAGCACCGGTCCGGCCATCTGCCCTGAGCAATCCGGCGCCAATCTATGTCGTCGGCCTGTTCGGCATGGGCTACACCGACTTCTACATCTTCCTGATCCCGCTCTACGGCCTCTCGCTGGGGATGAACGCGAGCCAAATCGGCCTGCTGGTCGGCGGCCGTTCGCTGCTCGCAGTATTCCTGTCGATCCATATCGGCGTGCTGATGGATCGGTTCGGCACGCGCCGGGTGACCTTGTTCTTCGTCTGGTCGGCAATCGCGCTGGCGCCGGTGTTTCCACTGGTGCCGTGGTTCTGGGCGCTGCTCCTGTTGCAGATCGTCAATGGCGGCGCGTTGTCCTTTGCCTGGTCGGGGGCGCAGACCCTGATCGCCCAGCTCGCCGAGGGCGAGGCCGAATATATCGGCCGCTTCAGCTTCTACGCCCGGATCGGCACCACCGCCGCGCCGATCCTGGCCGGGGTCGCCTGGGATCTGGGCGGCGCCTGGCCCGCCTACATGATTGGGGCGCTGTGGGGGGTGCTGCTGACGGCGGCGCTGCTTTACGCGCCCGAGGCCACGGAGCGCGCGGCGCCGACGGCTGCGCGCGTGCGGTTGCGCGACATGCTGCCGAGGCTTTCCGACTACGCGAGCTGTTTCGCACTGATGGCGATCCCGGCGGTGGCGACCACGATGGCGATCATCTTTCTGCGCACCGCGACGCAAGGGGTGCAGTCGTCGCTCTACATCGTCTACCTGCACGGGATCGGGCTCGTCGGGACGACGATCGGTTTGCTCCTTGCCACGGTGGAGATTTTCAGCGGCCTCGGCCACCTCTTCGCCGGGCGGGCGATGCGGCTCGGCGACCCGCAAAAGACGATGCTGAGCGGCACGGTGATCTCGATCCTGGTGATCTGCGTGACGCCGTTCCTCGGCGGCATCTACGCGCTGCTGCTGGTGGCGCAGGTGGTGCGCGGCTGGCTGTCGGGGGTGGTCCAGCCGATGATGTTCTCGGTGCAGGCCAAGGCGGTCGGACCCTACCGCCAGGGCGCGGTGGTCGGGCTCAGGCAGACGATGAACCGGCTCGCCGCGATCGTCATCCCGCCGGTAATGGGGGCGATCGCCGACGCCTGGGGCATGACCGCGAGCTTTGTGATCCTCGGCGCGTTCCTGATGCTGCTGTGCGCGCCGATCGCGCGGATCACCCGGCGCAGCGCCGAATTGCGCCCGGCGACCGGCGACTGATACGGTTCCGGGCGACAGAATTCGGGAGGAAGCCATGCCGGTGATCGACGTTCAGGTGCATGCCTACGAGCGCAACCATCCCGGCCGGCCGTGGGCCGGCACCTTGCACGGCCCGGCCGAAGTCACCGGCGACCAGATGGTCGCGGCGATGGACGAGGTTGGGGTCGACGGCGCGGTGCTGGTCTCGCCGTTCTCGATGTACGCCTACGACCCAAGCTACGCGCTCGAGGTCTATGCCAAGCACCCGGCGAAATACCGGCTGGTGCGCCCGGTCGACCCCAACGATCCCGGCGTCGCTGACACGGTCGCCGACTGGGCCGCGAAAAAGGGCACGGTCGGGGTCCGTATCATGATGCGCGACAATGTCTCGACCGACCCGGCCGACCCCGGCATCAACCGGGTGCTTGCCGCGGCGGCGAAGCATTCGATGGCGGTCAACCTCTTGTGCTGGGGCCGGCTCGAGCAGGCCGGGCAGATGGCGGCGCGCAACCCCGACACGCAGATCGTCATCGACCATCTCGGGCTGCAGCAGCCGTTCGAGCCGCCGGCGCCGCCCAATGGCTGGGCCGAGCTGGCGAAGGTGACGGCGCTGGCGGCGCACCCCAATGTCGCGATCAAGATCAGCGGCGCCTGCACGCTGTCGCGCGAGAAGTACCCCTATGCCGACATCTGGGAGCCGCTCGGCCGCATCTTCGACGCGTTCGGCATGGGCCGCTGCCTGTGGGGCACCGACTGGACCCGCGCGGTGGGCCTCCTGACCTACAAGGAGGGGGTCGACGCGTTTCGCGTCACCGACCGTCTGTCCGACCGCGACCGCGCCGCGCTGATGGGCGGGTCGCTGATGAAGATCTACGGCTGGTCGCGGTGATAGGACGGATCAATCCCACGGCGTCTCCGCCGCGGCGTTGCGGCCGGAGACGCGGCCGAAGGCGAGGCATTCGCCGATATTGCCGGTGCCCTGATAGAGATAGGAATAGATCGAGCCGAGTTCGCCGGCGCTGTAGAGCCGCGGGATCGGCGAGCCGTCGGGGCGGACGATCTGGCCCTTTTCGTTGCGGCGCGGGCCGCCCTGGGTGTTGAGCATCGAGGGCGACAGCTCGATCGCGTAGAACGGCCCGGCGGCGATCGGCTCCAGCATCATGGCGCGGCCGAATTCGGCATCGTGGCCGGCGTCGCAGGCGCGGTTCCAGCGCCCGACCGTGTCGCCGAGCGCGACAGGGTCGAGGCCGATCTGCGCGGCGAGGCCGGCGAGGCTGCCGGCCTGCTCGATCCAGCCTTTCGCCAGCTCGGCGCTGTTATCCTCGCTCCACTGGTAGCGCTCGACGATCTGCGTCCAGCCATGGCTCGGGTGGCCGTCGTAGAGCGGTCCGGCGGAGAACATCGTGTGATCGAAGATCATGAACATCGGGCACGGGGTGGAGAGCGGCAGCCAGCGCCCGTTAACCGGGATCTTGCCGTGGCGGGTCTTGTATTTCTCGTCGCAAAAGCGGCGTCCGTCGGGGCCGACGACGATCATCCCGCCCGGCGGCTGCTTGCTGTAGTGCAGCGCCTGCATCGATAGCGAGGTGCGGATTTCCGGCACCTTCAGCGCCATCGACGGGCCGGCGTAGTTGTTCATGTGCCAGAGGTCGGCGCCGACCGACATCGCCATGGTGATGCCATCGCCCTCGTTGTAGGGCGAGCCGGAGGTGTAGCAATAGGGGATGCCGGGCAAATAGTTGCGGATCATCTCTTGGTTGTTCTCGAACCCGCCGCAGGTCAGCACCACGCCGCGGCGCGCCTTGACGTTGACGGATTTGCCGCCGCGCACGGCCCGTACGCCGAGGATTTCCTTGGTGGCGTCGTGCTGGATCAGCGCCTTCCCCGGCGTCTCATAGAAGATCGGAATCGGCCGCTGTTTGACCAGGCTCTCGAACCGCTTCCAGGTGTAGGAATAGCCGTAGGTCGGGCCGTCGTGGAATTTGTGCACGCAGCCGGCGCCGGGCAGGTCGGGGAATTCGATCCCGACCGGCGGGTGCTGATGCTCCTGCGGGTCGCCGCCGAGGCCGGCGAGCCAGTTGTTGTTGCGGCCCATCTCCTCGGCCCACACCCGCACCATCTTCTCGGGTACGGTGAAGGGCCCACACAAAGCGGTGAGATAGGCGGCTGCCTGCGCGGCGTCCGATGTGTTGAGATAGCCCTGGCCGGCGACCCTCGTGTTGCCGCCTTCCTCGCCCTCGGGTGCCTTTTCCAGGATGACGACCTTGACCCCGAGATCGTGCGCGGTGACCGACGCGGCCACCCCCGCCGCGCCGAGGCCGACGACGACCACGTCGGCTTCGACGTCCCATTGCTGCGGCACTGAAGGTGCGTGCTCCATCTCGGCGCGGCTCAGGCGTGAATGCTGACCTATCTTAGACGCGAATGGCTGGGCCGCGTCCATTGCCGCTTTCGCCTACCGTCCTTGACGTTAGCGCAGCGGAAAGACGAAAGTTGGCCTTGAGCCAAAGCCTTCCCGCAATCGGAGGAAATCCTGTCGTGAGCATCGGAACACTGCCGCTGTCCGGCTACACCGTTCTCGACCTGACCCATGCCCGCGCCGGACCGACCGCGGTCCGCCAGTTCGCCGATTGGGGCGCCGACGTCATCAAAATCGAGCCACCTGGCGGCCCCGGCACCGACATCACCGGCTCGCGCCGCGACGGGTTCGACTTCCAGAATCTGCACCGCAACAAGCGCAGCCTTGCACTTAATCTGAAAACGAAAGAAGGGCTCGCCATCTTCATGAAATTGGCTGCCAAGGCCGATGTCATCGTCGAGAATTTCCGCTCGACGGTGAAGCACCGCCTCGGCGTCGATTACGAATCGGTCAAGAAGATCAACCCACGCATCGTCTATGGCAGCATCTCGGGGTTCGGCCAGACCGGACCCTACGCCAAGCGGCCCGGCGTCGATCAGATCGCCCAAGGCATGGGCGGTCTGATGTCGATCACTGGCTTCCCCGGCCAGGGGCCGGTGCGGGTCGGCATTCCCATCGACGATCTCTGCGCGGGGCTCCTGCTGGCGCAGGCGATGATGATGGCCCTGATCGAACGCGAGAAGACCGGCGAGGGGCAGTGGGTCCACACCTCGCTGCTCGAGGCGCAGATCTTCATGCTCGATTTCCAGGGGTCGCGCTGGCTGCAGGCCGGCGAAGTCGCCAAGCAGGCGGGCAACGACCACCCGACCGGCATCCCGACCGGCCTTTTCCCGACCGCTGACGGACAGATCAACATCGCCGCCTCGGGCGACAACCTTTACAAGCGCTTCTGCGAGGCGGCCGAGGTGCCGCACCTCCTGACCGACCCCGATTACGCGTCCGGGCCGCAGCGCTCGAAGAACCGCAAGCAGCTCAATGAGGTGATCAGCGAGATCACCAAGCAGAAACCGAGCGCCTACTGGATCGAGCTGCTCAACGAGGTTGGCGTGCCGTGCGGCCCGCTTTACACGATCGACCAGACCTTTAATGACCCGCAGGTGCAGCATCTCGAGATGGCACGGCCGATGGATCATCCCCGGCTCGGCGAACTCAAGGTCGTCGGCCAGGCGATCAACATGATGAAGACGCCGGAGCCGGCGCGAATGCGTCTGCCGACCCCCGATAGCGGCCAGCATAACGACGAAATCCTACGCGGCCTCGGCTACAACCAGGCCGACATCGCCGATCTGCGCGCGGCCGGCGTGTTTTAGGGAGCGAGGACGCTCGCCCTCACTTAATCCGTCATGCCCGGGCGCGTCCCGGCCATCGACGTGGATGCCCGGGACAAGTCCGGGGATGACGGTGAGAGTGGGACGGTTCCCACCAGGCTAAACGCCTTGACCAGGAGTAACGGCACCATGCTCGACCAGCCTCTCGTCTCCGCTAAAATGATCGCCGAAAAGGATGGCGCCATCGGCCGGATCATCTTCAACAACCCGGCCCGCCATAACGCGGTCTCGCTCGATATGTGGCAGGCTGTGGCGCAGATTATGGAGGATTTCGAGCGCGACGACACGATCCGCGTCATCGTGCTCTCCGGCGCTGGCGGCAAGGCCTTCGTCTCGGGTGCCGACATCTCTGAGTTCAAGGAAAAGCGCGACAGCGTCGAGGCCGCCGAGGCCTATGCCAAGATTTCCGAGACCGCGCGCGTGCGGCTCCAGGAAACCCTCAAGCCGACCATCGCGATGATCCGCGGCTATTGCATCGGCGGCGGCATGGCGACCGCGCTCGCCTGCGACATCCGCATCGCCACCGAAGGCTCGAAGTTCGGCGTCCCGGCGGCGAAGCTCGGTCTCGGCTACGCCTATGACGGCATCAAGAAGCTGATCGATATTGTCGGCCCGGCCTATGCCCGCGAGATTTTCTTCACCGCACGCCAGTTCACCTCTGAGGAGGCGCTGGGCATGGGGCTCGTCAACCGCGTCGTCCCGGACGGCGAGCTCGAAACCTATGTCGACAATTACTGCAAGACGATCGCCGGCAACGCGCCGCTCACGGTACGCGCCGCCAAACAGATCGTCCGCGAGGCGCTCAAGGACGAGTCGAAGCGCGACATGGCGCTGTGCAAGCGTGTGGTCGAGGAATGCTTTGCCAGCCAGGACTACATCGAAGGCCGCACCGCCTTCATGGAAAAGCGCCGCCCGGTCTTCATCGGCCATTAACTGGCGGTCTGTAGGCACGCCAGGTGCTGCCGCGAGGGGTTTGATGAATCCCGCCGATGCCGAGTACGAGTCGGGGATCGTCGATCCGCAGATCCGCCGCTTTGTCGAGTATTTGCGCAGTAAGCGCGGGGAGGGGAGATACCCCGCCCGCGCCGCGCTCGATCCGCTCGATTTCCGTTATGTGCTGGGCGATGTGGTGATCATCGAGGCGTATCGCTCGCCGGCCGACAGCCGCAGGCCGTGGCATTTCCGCTACCGTCTGGTGTGCGCCAATGTCGTCGAGCGCGACGGCTACAACCTCACTAACCAGACGCTCGAGGACTTGCCCGAGCCCGAATACCGCGAACGCGTCCGCAAGACCTGGCTCGAAGTTTGCGAAACCGGGATGCCGGCTCACGGTGTCCGCGAGCTGGTGCTCGATCAGCGGTTGCGCTGCTACGAGGTCGTCGTCCTGCCGCTCGCCAGCAACGGTGAGGACATCGATATGCTGATCTCGGTGCAGCGCGAGACAAAGCCCGCCACCGTCGCCTAGCCGACCGGCGCGCGAGACGGGCGGGACATGAGGGGAAGGGCCCGGATGAAGCTGCCACGCCACGGACGCTACGACTACGTGCCGATCCACCAGCGGCCAGCCTATGATTGGCCGGAGGGCAAGCGGCTCGCGGTCTTTTTTTGCAACAACATCGAGTTCTTCGCCTTCCGCGCCGGGATCGGCAGCGACTCGACCGGCGAGGTCAGCCCGCAGAACCAGCGCAACTACGCCTGGCGCGATTACGGCAACCGGGTCGGGCTTTGGCACTATTTCGACCTTTTGGACGAATTCGGCCTGCCCGGCGCGCATAACGTCAATTCTACCGTGCTCGAAGAATGCCCGGCGATCGTCGAGCGCATGAACGCGCGCGGCGACGAATATGTCGGCCACGGCCGCACCAATTCCGAGCGCCAGGATGTGTTATGGGAGGAAGACGAGGCGCGGCTCATCGCCGAGTGCACCGAAGTATTGACCCGGCTGTCTGGCAAACCGCCGGCTGGGTGGCTGGGGCCGTGGCTGGCGGAAACCGGGGTCACGCTCGATCTGTTGAAGGAGGCCGGTTACCGCTACGTCATGGATTGGGCGCTCGACGACCAGCCGATTTGGATGACGACGCGATCCGGCCCGATCCTCTCGGTGCCGTACCCGATCGAACTCAACGACTCGCCGGGCCTCGTCTACCGCCGCCACACAGGACGGCAGTTCGAGGAAATGCTGATCGACCAGTTCGACGAGATGCTGGAGCAGTCGCGGAAATACCCGCTCGTCTATTCGGTGGCGCTGCACCCATTCATCGTCGGCCAGCCGTTCCGCCTCCGCGCCTTACGCCGTGCGATCCGCCACATCATGGAGCGCCGCGACGAGCTCTGGATCACCACTCCGGGTGAGATCGCTTCCTATTGCGAGACCCTACCGAAAGGCACCGTCCCGGGGTCTTAGTGCTTCGCCGGCGCCCAGTTGTTGCGCCTCGCGACCTCGGCGACGACGCCGGCGATTTGCGCGCCGATCCGCGCTGCATCGGCGTTGACCCCGGTTTCGCGGCTCGTCGCAGCGCTTTGGACACCAGCGCGCGGAGCGGACCGGGAATCGACGGTAAAGTTCTGCACCGGCTGGATGCCACCGCCGGGCAGTTCGGCTTTGATCTGCACATCGGCGATCACGGCGCTGCCGACCTCATTCGGGCGGCGGCGGTCGCCCTCGTCGATCTCGCGGAATGTACCGGTGACGATCAGCGCGCGAGCGCCGGTCGTGGGCGACGGGTCGGTGGTGCTGACGGCATCGTAACCAAGCGCGCGGAGCCGGTCGGTGATCGTGTCGGTAACGAGGAACCCCACCGCGCGGCCGATCGAGGCGGCACGCTGCTGCTGGGGCACCCCCGGTTCGCCGCGATAGAGCGAGAAGCCGAAGCTCGGGTCGAGCCGGACGACGCCCTGTGGCAGGGCGAAATCGCTGACCACGATGAAATCCGACGGCGGCCCTGTCACGGTTAGGCCTTCAACACAGCCAGCCAGCGCCAGCAGCGGCAGGGTGGCAGCCACCCTGACGACGAACCGGCGCGTTGCGGTCACAAATTGCCCAGCGCGTCGTAAACGCCGCGCTCGAACGCGCCATACACCGCCAGCACCTGAGGATCGGCGAAGGGCAGGACCTGGGTCATGATCAGCCCGGTCACGCGCTTTACCGGGTCGAGCCAGTAATAGCTGTTGAAGAGGCCGGCCCAGGTGACGCTGCCGGCGCTGCGGCCGTTGGGGCCCGGCTCGGGGGTCAGCATATAGCCGAGCCCCCAGCGCACCGGCTGGCCGGGGAACAGATCGACATCGTTGGTCAGCAGCGGCGCATTGGTTTTGAGGATCCCAGCCGGCAGCCCGCCGATATGGTTTTCGCCCATCAACCTGACGGTCTCGGGTCCGAGGATTTTCCCGCCGTCCTGCAGCAGCGCCTGAAGAAACATCAGGTAATCGCCTGCGGTGGAATACAAACCGCCGCCGCCGGCGAGGAATTCGCGCGGGGTCAGGTCCTCAAACGGCTGCGGTGTCAGCGACCCGCCGGCTTCGCGTTGATGCACCACCGCCTGGCGCCCGCGCTGCTCGGGCGACGGCGAAAATCCGGTATCCTTCATGCCGAGCGGTCCGGTGATGTGCTCGACGAAATAGGCGTCGAGCTTCTGCCCGCTCGCCTCCTCGACCAGTCGGCCGACCCAATCGATATTGATCCCGTATTCCCAGCGCTCGCCGGGATCGAACATCAGCGGCTGGCACATCGCCGCCAGCTTGCCGCTCCACATCTCAGGCATGCCGGTGGCCTTGATGTACCGTTCGACGTTGGGGTTCCAGACCGCGTAGCAGAAGCCAGCCGTGTGCGTCAGCAGGTGCTTCAAGGTGATCGGCCGTTTCGCCGGGCGCAGTTGCGGCTGGCCCTGCGCATCGAACCCAGTCAGCACCTGCGGCGAGGCCAGCGCCGGGTCGATCGCCGGCAGCGGCCCGTCGAGCGCCAACCTGCCGCGCTCGACCAGCTGCATCGCCGCGACCGAGGTGATCGCCTTGGTCATCGAGGCGATGCGGAAGACGGTATCGAGCGTCATCGCCGGGCCGCCTTGGAGGCTGCGCACCCCAAAGGCGCCCTCGTAGATTTTGCCGCTGGCATCGGCCGCCATCGCGACGACCCCGGGCACCGTCCGCGATGCGGCCGCCTCGCTCAGCGCCGCATCGATCTTAGCGGTGGAGGCCATTAGCGTCGCACATTGCCGCTTTGCGCCGGGATGCCGGTCTGCTCGTAGCAGACCTTAGCCAGCGCGGCGACGCCGTCGCGGATTTCCTGTTTCGAGGTGAGCGCGAAACAGAGCCGCAGGCGCGATTTCGAGTCGGCGCCCTCGACCGCCCATTCCGGGCCGGGGTTGAGGGCGATGCCGGCGTCGGCCGCCGGTTTCACCAGCTTCATGATGTCGATCTCCGGCGGCAGCTTCATCCACAGGAAGATGCCGCCCTTCGGAACCCACGGCTCGACCGCGGTGCCGAACTCGCGCTCGATCGCCTCGACCATGGTGTCGAGCTTGCCCTTCAGCGTTTCCGACAGCTCGTCGACGTGCTCGCCGAAATTCTCCGAGAAATATTCGGCGACGACCATCTGCTCCAAAGCGCCGCAGCCGCTGTCGCTGCGGCAGGCGATCATCTGGCTCATAAACCGCCAATCGGCGATCGCATAGCCAAGCCGCAGGGCGGGCGACAAGGTCTTTGAGAACGAGCCGATATGGATCACGTGTTCGCGGTCGAGCGAATAGATCGCCGGCGGCGCCTTGGTGCCGCCCCAGATCAGATCGGCGTAGCACTCGTCCTCGAAGATCGGCACGCCGTAATTTTTCGCGACCGCGACGAGTTGCTGCCGCCGTTCCAGCGACATGATGCTGCCGGTCGGGTTCTGGATGGTCGGGATCGTGTAGATGTATTTCGGGGTCGTGCCCTTGCCCTTCAAATCGGCGAGGATGTTGTCGAGCGCGTCGATCTTGATGCCGTCCTCGTCCAAGGGCACGGCGACGATTTTCTGTCCCTCGCGCTTCAGCTTGCTGATCGCGCCGCCATAGGAGAACTCCTCGAGGATCACCGTGTCGCCGACCTCGAGCATCACCGCGTTGATCAGGTCGATACCCTGGCCCGAGCCGGCGGTGATGAGGATGTCGTCGGTCGAGCAGTCGATGCCTCGGAGTTTGGCCTTCGACTTGACGAACTCGCGCAAGCCGAGATGGCCCTGATTGCCCTGCGCCGCGGTGTACATCGCCAGGTTCGGACCCTCCTTGCGCAGCGCGCTGGCGGTGGCCGCGATCAGCCCCTCGATCGGGATCAGCGTCGGGTCGTTGTGCCCGCCGATGAAATTGTATTTGGGATAGCCGGCGAACCGCACCGCCGGGGCCGGCAGGTTCTTGGCAAAGAGGTTGGTGTAGGCAAAGCCGTCGCTCATCGTGGGCGTCCCTCCAGGTTCTTGCGCGATCATAGGCGATTTTTGCGCCCGAGAAATCGCGGCGATGCCGCGGTTCAGCCTTTCACCGCTTGTGCGAGCGGGCTGGCAGCGCCGAGCCGGTCGCCGCGATAGCGGCCGAACCAGATCGGCTCCCACCAATGCCGGTTGTCGAGATACCAGCGCACCGTGCGCCGCAGCCCGGTATCGAAGCTCTCCCGCGGCTCCCAGCCGAGGTCGCGGCGCAGCCGCGTCGCGTCGATGGCATAGCGTTGGTCGTGCGCCGGCCGGTCGGTGACAAAGCTGATGAGCTTCTCGTGCGGCCGATGCGGCGAGTTCGGCAGCATCTCGTCGAGCAGCGCGCAGATTTGCCTCACCACCTCGATGTTCGTGCGCGCGCCGTCGCCGCCGACATTGTAACTGCTGCCCGGCTTGGCCTGGGTGAGGATCGTGTAGAGCGCGCGCGCATGGTCCTCGACATAGAGCCAGTCGCGCACGTTGAGCCCCTTGCCGTAGACCGGCACCGCCTCGCCGTGCAGCGCCTTGAGGATCGCCAGCGGGATCAGCTTTTCGGGGAAATGGTAAGGGCCGTAATTGTTCGAGCAATTGCTCAGCACCACCGGCAACCCATAGGTCTCGTGCCAGGCGCGCGCCAGATGGTCGGAGGCCGCCTTTGACGCCGCATATGGCGAATTGGGCTTATAGCGGCTCGTCTCGGTGAACTTGCCGCGGGCACCCAGCGCGCCGAACACCTCGTCGGTCGAGACGTGGTGGAAGCGGAATGATTTGGCGCGCGCCGGCGGCAGCTTCTCCCAATAGGCGCGCGCCGCCTCGAGCAGCGCATAGGTGCCGTTGATATTGGTGCGGATGAACTCGCCCGGCCCGTCGATCGAACGGTCGACATGCGACTCGGCGGCGAGATGCAGCACCGCGTCGGGCATGAATTCGTGCAGCAGCCGCGCGATCGCCGGCCGGTCGCAAATGTCGGCCCGGTGAAAGCTGTAGTCCCGATTGTTCTCGATCGGCTGCAGCGAAGCGAGGTTCGCCGCATAGGTCAGCTTGTCGACATTGAGGACCGTGACGCCGAGCTCGGCGACGAACAGCCGGCACACCGCCGAGCCGATAAATCCGGCGCCGCCCGTCACCAGGATTTTCATCGCCCGCGATGCCTCCGCATGGCGGGCAGTAAGGCAGAGCGCGTCCCTCGAAGCAACTACCCACATGGCTGGTCCTGCGGCTAGGAACGGTCATCCAGCACAACCTTTGCGCGATTTTATTGGACAAGCGAAAAGTCGCCTGTCGAGATTGCCTGCAAGGGTCGTTGGCTTTCGGGAACCGGGATGAACGGGCTTTGGCAGTGCGGCGCGGGCTTCACGCTGGCCGTTTTCGGCTGGCTGCTGCCGCGCTGGGTTGCCGGCGCGCGCCGGCTTGGCTGGGAGATGATGCTCGACGCCGCGCCGCTCGCTACCGTCGCGCTGCTGCTGTTGCTCGCCAGCGGTCGGCCAGCCTACTCCGGAGCGACGGTATTCGTCCTTGGCGGCGGTTTCGCGTTCGCCGACCGCACCGTGCGCGACGCCTTGCGCGAGCCGGTGCTGTTCTCGGCGCTAAGCGAGCTGCCGCACATCTTCACCCACCCGCATCTCTATCTGCCCTTCGCCGGGACCGGTCTGGTGATCGGCGGGGCAGGGGTAGCGGTGCTGGCCGGGCTCGGCTTGCTTGTCGCCGAGCCGGCGGTCGCGACACCGCACCCGCTAGCGGCGCTGTTGGCCTTTGGTCTCGTCGCTGGCTTGCTGTGGCGCACGGGCTACGAACCGTGGCTTGGCCGGGCAGCGCGCACCATGCGTCGGTTGACGCCGAGTGGCGAGCCGTTCGCCGACGCGGCGCGGCTCGGGCCGGTGGCGATTCTCCTCGTTTATGGAATCATCGCCCGCGCCGAACGTGCAGCACGGCAGACGCAGCTCGCACCAAAGCCAATGATTGTTGGGTCCGGCGATCACCGGCCGGTGATCCTGGTGCAATGCGAGTCGTTCTTCGATGCGCGTCGGGCGTTTTCGGCTCTGCCGCGCGACTTCCTTACCGGCTACGACACGGCCTCCGCCGGCGGCGCTCACGGCAGCCTCGAGGTTCCGGCTTGGGGAGCCAACTCAACGCGAGCGGAGTTCGCGGTGCTGACCGGGATCGCCGAGGCGGCGCTCGGCTACGACCGCTTCAACCCCTACCACGCGCTGACGCGAGCGCCGATCGCCTCGCAGGTCTGGCGGCTGCGCGCGGCCGGCTACCGCACGCTCTGCCTGCACCCGTTCGACCGCGGCTTCTACCGCCGCGATTTGGCGATGCCGGGGCTCGGCTTTGACGCGTTTATCGGACGCGAGACGCTCGGCGGCTCGCGCACGCCGCCCTATATGTCCGACCCCGACCTCGCCCGGCATATCCTGCGTGTCCTCGACGAGGCGGGTCCGCGCTGCTTCATCTTCGCCGTCACCATGGGCAATCACGGTCCCTGGCTGCGCAAAGGCGCGGAGATGGAGTGCTACCTCGAAGGACTTGCCCAATCTGACGAGATGCTCCGCATCCTCATCGGCGGTCTTGAGGAGCGATGCTCCGACGCAGTGCTCGGCTTCTACGGCGACCATCTGCCGAGCTTGCCGCGCGATTTCGCCACGTGCGGCTTTGACGATTGGCGCAGCGACTACGCGATTTGGATCCCAGGCGGTGAGCCGCGCCAGCAGGACCTCGCCGCGCATGAACTGGGGCGACTCGTCGCCGATATCGCACTTGCCCCGCGCAAGCCGGCTTTGCGCGTCGAGACGGTCGGCATAGCATTGGCGGCAGGCTAGGGAGGACGCGGCCGATGGAAATGCAGAACCGTGCCGTCATCGTCACCGGCGGCGCTTCCGGGATCGGCGGGGCCACCGCGCTCCTTTTGGCGCGCGAAGGTGCGCAGGTCTTCATCGGCGACATCGACGAGACTGGCGGCGAAGCGACGGCCGCCGAAGCGCGCCGGCACGGCCACAACGCCGACTTTCTGAAGCTCGACCTCGCCGATCCTGTGGCGATCGAGGTGTTCGCCGCCGCGGTTCATCAGCGGGTCGAGCACATCGACGGGCTCGTCAATGGCGCCGGTTGGGATCGCATCCAGCCGTTCATGGAGAACCCGGCCGAGATGTGGGACGACCTTATCGCCATTAATTTGATGGGCGCTGTGCGGCTGACCCGCGCGGTGTTGCCGCCGATGATCGAGGCGCAGGCGGGAAAGATTGTCAACATCTCGAGCGACGCGGGCCGCGTCGGCAGCATGGGTGAGACCGTCTATGCCGCGGCCAAGGGCGGGCTCATCGCCTTCACCAAATCGCTGGCGCGCGAGATGGCGCGGCACAAGCTTAACGTCAATTGCGTCTGCCCCGGCCCGACCGACACGCCGCTCTTTCAGCGCCAGCCCGATCGCATGAAGGAAGCGCTGACCCGGGCAATTCCGTTTCGCCGCATCGCCCGGCCCGAGGATATCGCCGAGGCGGTGATGTTTTTCCTGGGTGGCCGCTCCGATTACATCACCGGTCAGGTGTTGAGCGTCAGCGGCGGATTGACGATGGTCGGATGAGTGCCGATCTTTTCAGCAACAGCTTGTCACCCTTGGGAGCACGAAAGAATGAAACGTTATGCACCGCTGGTTTTCGCCCTAGCCCTTATCGGCGCCGCCGGAATCGCCGTGGCGCAAACCCCGAGCGCCAACGAAACGCCCGATCAGAACGTGCGGGCGAGCCAGCAATACCAGCAGCTCACCTGCACCAACGCGGCATTCCGTGCCAAGCGCATCGCCCAGGAATGCGGCCCGCTGCAAGGCTCGCAATTCTACGATAGCTGTGTCGCCTCGTTCGATTGCGGCGGCAAGCAGCCGACCGGCGCCAACTGGCGCAACCCGCCCCCCTCACAGACCACCAAGTAGGGAGAGGATCATGGCAGCGAACCCCGCCCCGGGCTGGGAAAAGAAACCCGAGCACCGCGTCGACCTCCATCCCGAAAGCCGCCGTGTGCGGGTGTCCTACGGCGGCACGACCGTCGCCGACACCACCCACGCGCAGCGTGTCGAGGAGACCGGCCACGGCCCGGTGATGTACATCCCGGCCAAGGACATGCGGCTCGACCTGATGAAAAAGACCGAGCACAGCACTTATTGCCCGTTCAAGGGGACCGCCTCGTACTGGACCCTTAATGTCGGCGGCAACAGCTCGGAAAATGCGATCTGGGGCTACGAGACGCCCTATGACGAGATGACTGGGCTCGCCGGCTATTACGCCTTCTACGGCAACCGGGTCGACAACATCGAGATCGGCTGACATGGACGCCTTGACTCAGAACTGGGTCGTCCGCAAGCCGGCGGTATCGTCGCGCGGCGGCATCGTCGCCTCGCAGAACAGCGTCGCCGCCACGATCGGCGCCGAGATCCTCGCCGCTGGCGGCAGCGCGGTCGACGCCGTCGTCGCGACCGCCTTCGCGCTGGCGGTGCGCGAGCCGTGGAACAGCGGTCTCGGTGGCATCGGTTTCATGGTCGTGCACCCGGCCGGCGGCGCCCGCGCTGAGGTCGTCGATTTTGGTCCGATCGCGCCGGCGAAGCTCGACCCGGCGCTATTTCCGCTCACCGGCGACACCCGCACCGAGCTCTTCACCTGGCCCGAGGTCGAGGGTGACTGCAACGCCATCGGCCCGCTGTCGTTCACGATCCCGAGTGCGGTGCGCGGTTATGCCCAGGCGGTCGAGCGCTTCGGCCGGCTGCCGTGGCGCGATCTCGTCGCCCCAGCCGCGGCGCTCGCCAAGCAAGGACTGCCGGTCGATTGGTATGTGACCCTGAAAATCGCGAACGCCGCCGCCGATCTGCGCCGCTACGACGAAAGCCGGCGCGTCTATCTACCGAATGACCTGCCGCCGATAGCCCCGCCCAACGGCACCCCGCCGAGCCTCAGGCTTGGCCGCTTGGCCGAGACGCTGGCGCGGCTCGCCGAAGCCGGACCCGAGGATTTCTATGCCGGCGAGATCGCCGCCGCGATCGCCGCCGACGCGGTCGCCGGTGGCGGCGTCCTCGCGGCCGAGGATCTGGCGCAGTGCCACGCGCGCGTCGTGCCGTCGCTCGACATCCCCTATCGCGGCTACACCTTCCAGGCGGCGCGCGGCCTCACCGCTGCGCCGACCCTCGCCGACGTGCTCGACCGGCTCGAGGGCAAGAGCTTTGGCAAGCGCCCCGACCCGAATTACTTCGAGGCGGTCGTCGAGGCGCTGCAGCAGGCCTATGACGTGCGCCTCGAGGGCCTCGGCGATACCGAGCCGCCGGCCGAAAGCTGCACCACCCATATTACCGCGATCGATCGCGAAGGCGGCGTGGCGGCGCTCACCACGACGCTGTTGTCGAGCTTCGGCAGCCGCTATGTGCTGCAGCAGACCGGCATCCTGATGAATAACGGCGTCATGTGGTTCGACCCGCGTCCCAGCCGGCCGAACTCGATCGGCCCGAGCAAGCGTGCGCTCACCAACATGTGCCCCTTGATCGTCGCCCGCGATGGGCGGCCGCGTTTCGCGGTCGGCGCCTCGGGTGGGCGGCGTATCCTCGGCGCGGTCCTGCAGACGGCGAGCTTCATCACCGATTTCGGCATGAGCCCGGACGAGGCGGCGCACCAGCCGCGCGTCGATGTCAGCGGCGCCGATGGCGTCGCGATCGATCGGCGTCTGCCCGAGGCGGTGATCGATCGGCTCAGTAGCCGCGGCGGCGCGCGCCTCGTCGAACACACGGTGTGGCCGCAGCAATTCGCCTGCCCGAATCTGGTGCTGCGCGGCGACGACGGCACCAATCACGGCATCTCGGACGTTATGTCACCCTGGTCGGCGGCGGTGGCCGAGCCTGAACGCGCTCGCTGATCCGTCCATGCGGGTTTCCGCGAATGAATGACGTCGCCGAGCCGGTGAAGCCCGTCGCGGCCAACTCCGCTGCCGTCCGCGCTCGCGATGCCGCCTCGCTGATCCTCTTGCGCGGCCATGGGCGCGACCTCGAACTCCTGGTCGGCCGGCGGCCGATGACCGTTCGTTTCATGCCCGGCGTCTACGTTTTTCCCGGCGGCGCGGTCGATGCCGAGGACGCCAGGCCGTGGCAGACCGAGACCGGCGCCGAGTGGCTGCCGCCGCGGCTGCGGCGCTGCGCCCGCGCCGCGCTGCGCGAGACTTGGGAGGAGTCGGGGGTGTTTTTTGGCCATGCCGGCGCGCGCCGAGAGGCGCTGCGCTCCGGCAGCCCGGTCGCCGAAGCCTATGCCGAGGCCGGCATCGTGGCGACGATCGACCGACTCACCTATATCGGCCGGGCGATCACCCCGGCGCGCGTGTTCCGCCGCTTCAACACGCGATTTTTCTTGGGCGACGGCGCCTCGGTCGTTGGCGAGCCCTGCGCCACCGACGAGCTCGAGGACGTGCGCTGGCACCCGATCGAGCGCGATCCGCTCGAACCGTTTCGCGATGTCAGCCAGTTCATGCTGGCGCGCGCGATCGCGGTCTACGAGGGCACCGATTCGTCACCCGCGCCGTTGTTCTATACCGTCGCCGGCAAGCGTCGGATCGGCGTTTGCCGGGAAGCTATTGCCGGAGCTTGAGCCGTTTGGCGCGAGGCACCGAAGGAGGTTGCGATGCCGGGTAGGGACATCCTCGTCGTCATCGACAACGCGGCTTCGGCCGCGCGGCGTCTTGCGCCGGCCGCGGCGCTCGCCAAGCGTTTCGACGCCCGTCTCACCGGGTTCTTCGCGACTGGCCTCCCGGCCGCGACCAGCTTTGGCGATCTCGCCAGCGGCGCCCAGCTCGTCGATGCCTATATGGCGGCGCGGCGCGACGAGGCGGTCAAGGCAGAGGCCGCTTTCCGCCAGGAATTGGGCCGGCAGCAGCTTGCCGGCGACTGGATCTGGCGCGAGGCCGACATCGCCGAGAGCGTCATCTCGGTCGGCCGGCTCTTCGACCTGGTCGTGCTCGGTCAAACAAATCCGGACGCCGACAGTCCGGTGCCGCGCGTCCTCCCCGAGGATGTGGTGCAGGTTCTCGGCCGCCCAGTCCTGGTCGTCCCCTATGTCGGCGAGTTCACCAGTTTCGACCACGTGATGATTGCCTGGAACGGCACGCGTGAGGCGGCGCGGGCGCTCTACGACGCGATGTTCATCATCGAGCGCGCCGATGCGGTGACGGTGATCGAGGTCGACACGCCCGGCTCCGCCGGGGCGCCGCCGAGCCATCTCGCGGCCGATGTCGTCGCCGCGCTGAAACGGCGCGAGGTCGAGGCAGCGGCGGAGTCGACCGTCACCGACGGTACTCCCGTCGCCGACATCATCCTGTCGCGCGCGGCCGATCTCACCGCCGACCTCATCGTCATGGGCGCCTACAGCCATTCGCGGCTGCGCGAGCTGGTGCTCGGCGGGACCAGCCGCAGCATCTTCGAGGAAATGACCGTCCCGGTGCTGATGTCGCACTAAGCCTGTTCACTACGGCGCTTTCGGGCCCGTCCGGGGGCTGGCTGTCATCAGCGGGCGGGGATGCCGAGCCGCGGGATTTCGATCGCCGGGCAGCGGTCCATCACCACCTTGATGCCCTTGGCCTCGGCGCGCGCGGCGGCCGCGTCGTCGCGAACGTCGAGCTGCATCCACACCGCCTTGGCGCCGATCGCGATCGCCTCGTCGACCGCCGCGCCGGCCAACTCGCTGCGGCGGAAGATATCGACCATGTCGACCGGCTCCGGGATGTCGGCGAGACGCGCGTAAACCCGCTCGCCGAGGATTTCATCGCCGGTGGCGAAGGGGTTCACCGGGATCGCCCGGTAGCCGTGGCGCTGCAAGAAACGCATCACGCCGTGGCTCGGCCGGTGCGGGCGCGGGCTGGCGCCGACCACGGCTACGGTGCGCACGTTCGTCAGGATGTCGCGCAGATAGGCGTCGCTGTAGTCGTCGTGGTTCATGGGCACCGTGAAGAGCTGCAAAAGCGACTTGGTCCTTCGAGGCCTCGCTGCGCGAGGCACCTCAGAATGAGGGCCGTTCTTGATGGCATCACCAAAATCTCCTCATCCTGAGGAGGGCGCGAAGCGACCGTCTCGAAGGACGCATTGATCGTCATCCAGCATGAGGTAACGTGAAGCGGGGACTGAAAGGAAGCGCCAATGCTCGAAACGCGCCTGCTGCACCCGACGCTCGCCTGCGAGGTGATCGGCCTCAAGCTGTGGGAGAAGCTCGACGAACTGGCCGTCGCGGAGCTGCGTGACCTCTACGCGCGCTATGGCGTCTTGGTGTTTCGCCGGCAGGCGCTGAGCGAAGCCGAGCTGGCGGCGTTCTGCGCCCTGCTCGGCCCGCTGGAGCGCACCGTGCGCAGCGACTGGGCCTCCCAGAGCGTGCCCGAGGTGGCGGTGCTGTCCAATCTGCAGGACGGGCTCGGCCGGCCGATCGGCGGGCTCGGCGACGGCGAGCTGCAATGGCACTCCGACCAGTCCTACATGCTGAATCCGGCGACCGGCGCGGCGCTCTACGCGCTCGAATTGCCGCCCGAGGGCGGCGAGACCTTCTGGCTCGATCTGCGCGCCGCCTATGCCGCCCTGCCGCGCCCGTTGCGCGCCACCATCGCCAGCAAGCGCGGCGTTTTCGACTATGCCAAGCGGCTCGCCGGCTACGGGCGGGAGAGCGACCAGAAAATCTCCGAGGAGGCCCGGCGCCAGACCCCGCCGGTGACGCATTCCCTGGTGCGCCGCCACCCAGAGACCGGCGAACCCTCGCTCTACCTCGATTCGACGACGACGATCGGCATCGATTACATGGACACGACCTCGGGCATGGCGCTGCTCGACGAGGTCTACGCCGCCGCCACCCGCGACGAATTCGTCTACGCGCACCAGTGGCAGGTCGGCGATCTGGTGGTGTGGGACAACGGCTTCACGATGCACCGCCGCACCCCGTTCGACCCCGGCGCAAGGCGGCTGATGAAACGGATGACGATGAACCTCGACAAGTACCGCCACGTGATGCCCGACGGCAAACTCGCGGTCAGTGAGGTGGGGATGCCGATTTAAGAAGCCGAGCCAGGACGCGACGATCGCGGCTGCCCTCGCGCGCACGCGCGCGAGGCGAAAAAAGATCAGGACTAAGTGGTTGAAAAACCTAAGTTTCGATTCGAAAACAGGAGGTGAGGGGTTTGTTAACAGGCGGCGACCTACGCGAAAACAGCAAGCGCGCGCCGCAAACCAGGAGGCGGTTGGCGGCAAATCTGAAGGTGGCAGGCGGCGAGGGCGGGACAGCGTACGCAGATGCATGGAAGAGATGTATGTTCTCTCTTTGTTCGGTCAAGGCCTCGTCTTTAGATCACCACGACCCGCTCTTGGCTTCGCCGATGAAGCGCATGACGATAAAGTTCGACTGCTACCCGCCGCGTCATGCCAGACGGGAGCTCGCGGTCAGCGAGGTGGGATGCCGATTTAGGGGGATACGCCGAGTGCTACACAACGATGTTTGGGAACGCTACTTATGACCCGCTCTCAGCCCGCGATTCCGCCTGCGCCCGCTGGTCCGCCCACGCTCACTCTGCCTCGCGCTGATACGGTTGAGAAAATAATAGAGCGCATAGAGCGCGGCAGAGAAATAATGAGGTCGGGTATTGGTATAAAAGAGAAAGCTATCAATTTGCAAAAATGGCGTGATTATAATTCCGATCTACTGAAATCTTTGTTCACTACAGAAGCCATCTATCGTGAGTATCGGAACGCGTGTCTGCCGTCTCGGGCCGCGTCTAACGAAGCCGATGCTTTCAGAGTGCAGTTGGAGACGGGTGAGGGACAGCTCTCAAAACTTGAATCAATCTTGGAGCGGTTAGACCTGTATTCGGAGCCGGTGGCAGAAACACGGTCCTTGGGCGTCGCTATGCCCGCGCCGGATTTGTCCAAGGTTTTCGTGGTGCACGGGCGTGACAACGACGCGAAAAACGAAGTTGCTCGCTTCCTCGAACACATTGGCCTTAAGCCGATCATTCTTAACGAGCAGCCGAACCTTGGCCGCCACCTTCTCACGAAGTTCCAGGACGAGGCCGAGGGAGTTGGTTTTGCAGTCGTACTGATAACTCCCGATGACGACGGAGCTTTGGAAGGCGAGCCGCTGCGCAAGCGAGCACGCCAAAACGTCGTGTTTGAGCTTGGCTTTTTAATTGGAAAACTAGGGTCATCACATGTTGCCGCGCTGGTTAAGGGCGAAGTTGAGAGGCCATCGGATTTTGACGGCGTCGGGTACATTCCGTTGGATGCTGCTGGAGGCTGGAAGGGACTCCTCGCCCGAGAGCTGAAGGGCGTAGATGTTCCCTTTAACGTGATGAGGGTCCTCGACGGCTGATATGAATACCGCGGCGCCTGATTTTCGCAGTCTCCGGCTGCTTCAGGCGTCTCGCCACACCGGCTTGCGCTTGGCGATAAACGCGTCGATGCCTTCCTCGGCGTCATCTGCTACCGCGCTCCCCGACGAAGGTCGGGGTCCATTGATCCGCCTTTCTAGCGGCTGAAGCATGGGTCCCGGCCTTCGCCGGGAAGCGGAAAAGGGCGGAATAGCTAGGCGTCTCGCCACACCGGTTTGCGTTTCTCGATAAACGCGTCGATGCCTTCCTCGGCGTCGTGGGCCAGCATGTTCTTGGTCATCACCTCGCTGGCGTAGGCGTAGGCGGCGGACAAATCCATTTCGATCTGGCGGTAGAACGCCTCCTTGCCGAGCCCGATGGCGAGCGCGGATTTCTCGGCGATCTTGCGGGCGAGGGCGTCGGTCGCGGCGCGCAGCTCGGCCGCCGGCACGATTTGGTTGACGAGGCCCAGCGCCTTCGCGGTCGCCGCGTCGATAAAATCGCCGGTCAGCAGCATTTCCATCGCCGGCTTGCGCCCGATCGCGCGGCTCAGCGCCACCATCGGGGTCGAGCAGAACAGGCCGACATTGATCCCCGAGGTGGCGAAGCGCGCGTCGTCGTCGGCGACCGCGAGATCGCAGCTGGCAACCAGCTGACAGCCGGCGGCGGTGGCGATGCCGTGCACCTCGGCGATGACCGGCTGCTTGAGGCGCACGATCTTCTGCATCATCTCGCTGCAGCGGTCGAAGATGCGCGCGTAGGCCTCGCGGCTGGGGTCCTGACGCATCTCGCGCAGATCGTGGCCCGGGCAAAATCCGACCCCGGCGCCGGCGATGACGACGACGCGGGTCTTGGCGTCCGCGCCGGCGCGATCGAGCGCCGCGATGATCTCGCCCATCAACTCCATCGACAGCGCGTTGCGCGCCGCCGGCCGGTTCATCGTGAGGCGCAGCACGCCGTGAGCGTCGCGCTCTTTGAGCAGCACCGCCGCGTCGCTTCCGACCCGTACGTTCGCTGCCATCGCGTCCTCCGTTGCCATTCGCGCCGCGCGAATCTGACCCCGCCTGCCGGTCGCCGGCAACGGTTATTTGCCGGCGCGGGCGAGGCTTGCCGCGGGCTTTCGGCTAAGTCCCGATTTTAGTCAGGTGTTAACCACCAAAGAGGCTGGCCGGGCGACCCGCCTGGGCCTATTTCTCGCCCCGGTTTTCCCGACCCGAAATGGAGTGTGCAGTGCCGTGGTATGTGTTGACGTTATTGGCCTTGCTTGTGATCGGCGGTTTCTGGGCGGCGGTTTGGAGATAGAGTTTTAGCGGCCGGCCTCATCTTGAGGTAATATAATACCTCTCCTTAAAGCACTTTGATTTCTAAGGCTAAATCGCTTGACGGCGTGCGGGTGATCTCTTAAACCCTGCGCTCCGCGGCGCTGGCCGCGTGCCTTCGACAGGCCGTCCGTGATGAAGACTTTTTCCGCCAAGCTCGCCGATATCGACAAGAAATGGGTGCTGATCGACGCCGACGGGCTGGTGCTTGGCCGGCTCGCCACGATCATCGCCATGCGCCTGCGCGGCAAGCACAAGCCGAGCTTCACCCCGCACATGGATTGCGGCGATAACATCGTCGTCGTCAACGCCGAAAAGGTGCAGCTCACCGGCAACAAGCGCGCCGCCAGCATCTTCTACTGGCACACCGGCTATCCGGGCGGCATCAAGGGCCGCAGCAAGGGCGCGATCCTCGACGGCAAGCACCCGGAGCGGGTGCTCGAGAAGGCGGTCGAGCGCATGGTGCCGCGCGGCCCGCTCGGCCGCAAGGTGATGGGCAACCTTAGGGTCTATGCCGGGCCGGAACACCCCCATGCGGCGCAGCAACCCGAGCCGCTCGATATCGCCGCGATGAACCGCAAGAATGTGAGAGCCTGAGCATGGCCGACGAAGACACTCCCGAGACGCCTGAAGCCGAGAAGGCAGCGGCTGAGAAGCCCGAGGCCGAGCAGCCGACGCCGCGCCGGCCGCGCGCCGCGGCGCAGACGGTCCAGGGCCTCGCCAATCTGCGCCAGGCGATGCAGACCGCCGCGCGCGTCCCCGCCGTCACCCCTTCGGCGCCGGCGGCGCCAATCCCGGTGGCGCCGACCGACGTCCAGCCGAAGATCGACGAGCAGGGCCGCGCCTATGCCACCGGCAAGCGCAAGAACGCGATCGCCCGCGTGTGGATCCGCCCCGGCAACGGCAAGATCGAGATCAACGGCCGCGACAGCCCGGTGTATTTCGCGCGGCCGGTGCTGCGCATGCTGCTCAACCAACCCTTTGTCATGGCCGACCGGCTCGGCCAGTTCGATGTCTGGTGCACGGTCAAGGGCGGCGGGCTGTCGGGTCAGGCCGGCGCGGTGCGCCACGGCATCAGCAAGGCGCTGCTCTCCTACGAGCCGGGACTGCGCCCGGTGCTCAAATCGGGCGGGTTCCTCACCCGCGACAGCCGCGTCGTCGAGCGCAAGAAATACGGCAAGGCCAAGGCCCGCCGCAGCTTCCAGTTCTCGAAGCGGTAAACGCCGCGACGTTTGTCGCGACGTTTACCGTCCCGGCGAAAGCCGGGACCCATGTTCGTGCTCCCGTGGTAAATCCTCCCAGCAAGCAGGGAGGACACCATGCGTTTCGCCATCGCGATCCCGACCGATTCCGATTCCTGGCGCGTGGTGCGCCGCGCCGAGGAATTGGGCTTTCACCGCGCCTGGTTCTACGACACCCAGATGCTGAGCGCCGACCCGTTCGTCGCGATGGCCGCGGCGGCGATGAAGACGACCAAAATCCGCCTCGCCACCGGCGTGCTGATCCCGTCGAACCGCCTCGCCGCGGTCGCCGCCAACGCCTTCGCCTCCTTGAACAAGCTGGCGCCAGGCCGGATCGATTTCGGCATCGGCTCCGGGTTTACCGGACGGCGCGCGATGGGATTGGGCGCGGTCACCCTCAAGAGCATGGAAGAATACATCCGCGTCGCCCAGGCGCTGCTTCGCGACGAGACCGTCGAGGCCGAGATCGAGGGCAAGAAGCGCTTGATCCGCCTGCTCAATCCGGAGCTGGGCCTTATCAACACGCGCGATCCGATCCCACTCTATATCGCCGCGACCGGCCCGCGCGCGCGGGCACTGACCGCCAAGCTCGCCGCCGGCTGGATCAACACCGCCGGCGACGTAGCCGGCGCCGCCGCCGGTATGAAGGAGATGGCGGGGTTCTGGCACGAGGCCGGCCATAGGGCGGACGCGCTCGACGCGGTGGTGCTGACCGGCGGCGCCGTGCTGCGCGACGGCGAAGCGATGGATTGCGACCGCGTCGTGGCCCAAGCGGGCCCACGCGCGGCGATGCTGCTGCACCGCGCCGCCGACCAGGCGCTCGGCGGTTTCCCGCCGATGGCCTCGATGCCGCCGGCGCTCGCCGACACCATCGCCGCCTATGTCGAGACCGCGCGCCATTTCCGCCCGCAAGGCGCGCACTACCTCGAAAACCACCGCGGCCACCTGATGTTCGTCAAGCCCGAGGAGCGCCGTTTCGTCACCGCCGACCTCATCCGCGCGACGACGATCACCGGCACCGAGGCCGAGATCACAGCTACCATCGCCGGCTTCGCGGCGGCGGGCTACAGCGAGATCGCGCTGCAGATCGTCCCCGGCCAGGAGCACGCGATCGAGGATTGGGGACGGATCAGGCGGGCCTTTGTCTAGCGGCACGCTGCTTGCCGATTACACGCCCTTTGGATTAAACACCTAATAGTTGAACCTTTTGACGGTGATATCGCCATCGCCGGAGACAGGGCGATGCCGCGGATAACCATCTCGTATCGGCGCGACGATTCTGGGGTGATTACCGGCCGGATATTTGACCGGCTAGCGGCGCATTTCGGGCGTGACTCGGTTTTTCGCGACATCGACAGCATCCCCCCGGGCGCCGATTTCCGCGAGCACATCAACCACGTGCTCGATCAAAGCGACATGCTGCTCGCCATCGTCGGACCAAAATGGCTCGGTTTGCGCGGCGGGCAGACGCGGATAGACGACGAAAGCGACCCCGTCCGGGTTGAGATCGAAGCCAGCCTGCGCAAGAAGATGCCGGTCATCCCGGTGCTCGTGCTGCGCGCGGCGATGCCGCGCGTGTCGCAGCTGCCGGAAACGGTCAAGGATTTCGCCTACCGCCACGCCGTGCAAGTCGATGCCGGCCAGGATTTTGACGTCCATGCCGCCCGGCTGATCCGCGCGATGGACCGCATCCTGCGCCAGAAGGGGGACGGGGCGCCGGTGCGCGAGCGCATTAGGGCGGACGGCGAGGGGCGGAGGTGGCCTGGCCGCCTCCTCCGATCGATGGTGAACCCTTCGATGAGACGGCGCCGCTGACGGCCGACGCCACCGAACTCGTACCGCCTCCGGCGCTAGTCGATAGCGTGCCCATACCCGAGCGCCCACGGACTGCGTCTGCGCTAAGAGAGACGGTGGCCGTCGCACCGTCCGAACCACGCCGCGCTGGCCGCCTTGTCACCGGCGTCGTCATCGGCGCGATTTTCGGCGCCATTGTGGCGGCGGTTGTCACCGTCCTGCTCCGCCCGTCGCTGCCTTCGGATACCGCCGCGCTGGCGACGGCGAAGGAAGCGGCGGAGGAGCGGGCGCTGGCCTTGCAGGGCGAGCTCGCCGGCACACAGAAGAAGGCGGCGTCGGTTCAGGACGCACTCGACGCCGCGCAAAAGAAGCTGGCCGACGACGACAAACGTCTGGCCGAGCTGAAGGCGCTGGCTGACCAGGCGGCGAAAGACTTGACGACGCAAAAGGACATCGCCGCCAAGGCGCAAGCGCAGCTCGACCAAGCGAACAAGGGCGCGGCTGCAGATAAGGACGCCGCGGCCAAGGCTCAGGCTCAAGTGACCGATCTGCAGACCCAGCTTAAGGCGCTCGGCGACCAGCTCGCCACTGCGACCAAGGCCAGGGACGACGCGCTGGCGCAGATCGTCCAGCTCAACAGCCAGATCAAGTCGCTGCAATCCCAGCTCGCAGCGCTGCCGGCGCAAACCACGGCGCCGCCGCCCGCGACGGCTTCCGCCTCGACACCGGTGCCGGACGAGCCGGTTCTAACCACCGACCAGAAGCGTGAAGTGCAGCGCGCGCTGCGCCTGCTCGGCCATTACCAGGGCGAGGCCGATGGCGGCTTCGGCTCCGGCACTTTGGCGGCGATCAAGCAGTTCCAGGCGTTCGACGGGGTGCCCGATACCGGCACGCTGACCGAGGACGAGCGCAAGACGCTCCTCGACATGGCACAGCACCTGTCGCTGATGCTCGACCAGCCGCCGCAATCGCCGCAGGGGGTCGCCGCCTCCTCGATCAAGGGCGCCGACGCGCGCTATACACGCGCGTGGAATTACGAGACCGGCAAGGGGGTCAAGGCCGACCCTGCCGAGGCGGCCTATTGGTATGCGCTCGCCGCCGGCGACGGCGAGGCCAAGGCTTTCACCAATCTCGGGACCCTCGTCGCGCGCGGCTTCGGCGCGAGCAAGGCTAACCCGACCGACGCGGCGGTGCTGTGGTGGGCCGCCGCCGTGCGCGGCGAGGCCGTCGCGATGTACGATCACGGCGTCCTCAACGAACGGGGCATCGGCGTCGCCGCCAATCTCGACCTGGCGAAAGCGTGGTACCAGCGCGCCGCCGCGCTCAATGATCCCGACGCGCGCGCCGCGCTGAAACGGCTCGGGGCCTAGCGGCCCTGGCGATGAGCGGCTTTCCCGCCCGCCGCGCGTTGCTGACCAGCCTTCTGCTGCTCGCCGCCCTGCCGGTCGCCGCGCAAAGCCCAGACCCGTTCCGCTCGACCGCGCCGGCGCCAGCGCCGGCACCTCGCCCGCGACCGGCGCCGACGTACTCGCCTGAACCGGCCGTTGTCGCGCCCCAGCCGGCACCAGCGCCAGCTCCGTCTCCCGCCGGCTATGACGGCAATTATGTCGGCACCGTGAAAATCCCATCAGGGCAGAGCGAATCTACAGGCAATGGTTTCGGAGTCCGAGTTTATGAAAACTGCAATTCTACGGACGTCCCGCAAAACCTCGAGATCAGGAACAGCCAATTCACGTTCATCTTCAATCGAGCGACCAACATCATCGTGAGGGGCAAGGTCGGCATCGACGGAACATTGGATGGCTTCGCACCGTCGTATTACGGCGGAGCGCGGCTGACGGGCCACATTCAAAATAACGAGCTTGTGGCGACCGCTCAGAGCGCCAGTTGCACGTTCGAACTGCGCTTGCGAAGGCAATAGGCCGAGTGCCATGAAGTCGGCTACCATCGTCCTGACCAGCCTGCTGCTGCTCCCCGCATTGCCGGCTGCAGCACAGAGCCCCGACCCGTTCCGCTCGACCGCGCCGACGCCGCCAAAGCCGGCCCCACGCCCGGCGCAGCCCCCGGCCAGTCAGGAGTACATTCCACCCGCAACCACACAAGCGGCGTCCGTGGCGCCGCTACCCCCTGCCCCGTCTCTGGCCGGGCGGTGGACCGGCAACGCCAATTGCCCGATAACCTCGGGAGCATTGGTGGTGAACGCGACCTCCGCAGGCCTCGATCAGTACACGCTGACGGGCACGATGTCAGGGCAGACAATCTCCGGGTCGATTGCCGGAAAGGAGGTGCATTTTGAAACTCATGGGTTTTTTGGCCTCTGGTGTTTTCAAGGGTACCGTGACCGCTCCCACGACCATGAGCGGCACCACCGTGCCAATTCTGATCGAGGCGGCCTGCAACTGGTCGCTGAACAAGAATTGATTGGCGGTCGTTCGCACCGAGCGGTGGTCGTCGACGCCGCCTAGGGGCACCTCACGGCACCCCCCTCCATTCGCCGCAGTGCGTCAGATCAGGTCGAATAATCGGAGAACTGCACCGTGCCGGCGCGGGCGCGGTAGTCGGTCTTGACGTTGACCAGCGCGACCATGCCCTCGTCGACCTTCTTTTGCGCGCGCTCCAGGGCCGGGCGGATGCCTTCGGGCTGCTCGACATATTCGCCGTAGCAGCCTAGCCCCTCGGCCATCTTGTCGTAGCGGGTGTAGCCGAGTTCGCGGCCGGGCTTGTTCTTTTGCGGGTCGGCGGTCCAGCCGCCGTTGAGGCTGATGACGACGAGGATCGGCAGCTTGTGCCTGACCGCGGTATCGAGTTCCATCGCGTTGAGGCCGAACGAACCGTCGCCATGGCAGCAGATCACCTGGGTGTTCGGTTTCGCCACCTTGGCCCCGACCGCGAACGGCAGGCCGACCCCCATCGTGCCGAACGGGCCGGAGTTGAGCCGGTGGCCCGGCTCGAAAGTCGGCATCGTCTGGCGCCCGAAGTTCAAGGTCTCCTGGCCGTCGACGACGAGGATCGCGTCGCGGTTCATGAAGTTCTTCACTTCTTCCAGGAGCCGGATCGGGTGGATGTCGCCGTCGGTCGGGTAGTTGCCGCCGGGGCCGCTGCGCTTCGTGGCCTCGCCGTCGGCGAGCGTCTTGCGCCAGCCGGCGAAGCGCTCGCCGGTCTTGGCGGGAATCGCGTCGATCAGCTGCTGCAGCACCGATTTGCAATCGCCGACGATCGGGTAGTCGACATTGCGCGCCGACATGCCGAGTTCCTCGGCGTCGATCTCGATGCGGGCGATCTTGGCGTTGGCGCCAAAGCGCGGCGGCGCGGCGTGGCCGATGATGTAGTTCATCCGCGTGCCGAGCACGATGATGAGGTCGGCGTCGCGGAACGCGGTCGAGCGCATCGTCAGATACGAGTACGGGTGGTCGTCGGGCACCACGCCGCGGCCTTGCGGCGTCGTGAAGAACGGGATACCGGCCTTCTCGACGAAGGTGCGCATCTCGTCCCACGCCTGCGACCAGATCACCCCGCCTCCCGAGGCGATGATCGGCCGCTCGGCCTTGGCGATCGCATCGACGAGCGCGTTGATCGCCTTCGGCTCGGCGTAGGGCCGCGCGGCGACGATCGGCCTTCCGGCATAGCTCCAATCGACTTGGCTCTCCTCGACCTTCTGGTAGAGCACGTCGCCCGGCCAATCGAGGTAGACCGGGCCGGGTTTGCCGGTCATCGCCTTCTGGAAGGCGAAATTGATCTGCTGCGGGATGCGCTTCACGTTGTGGATGCGGTCGGCGTATTTGACGCAGCCGCTCAAGATCGCCATCTGGTCGATTTCCTGGAAGACCTGACGGCCGAACTGGCTGATCGGGCTTGACCCGCCAAAGCCGATCACCGGGCAGCAATCTATCAGGGCGTTGGCAAGGCCGGTCGACAGGTTGATCGCCGCCGGACCCGAGGCCGCCATGCACACGCCGGGCTTTTGCAGCAGCCGGCTATAGGCCTGCGCCGAGAACGCCGCCGCCTGTTCGTGGCGGACGTCGATCATGCGAATCCCTTCGTTGATCATCGAAGACTCGGCCAGCAGCATCGGCCCGCCCATGATGAAGAACGCGTCCTTGACGCCTTCGGCCTTGAGGCATTTCGCCAGGATTTCCGAACCGGTCAGCTCCGCCATGGGGGTCTCCTCTCGCCTAAAAAGAAACGGCCCGCTTCCGCGGGCCGCATTGTCGTCGTCTGGCTTTAGCTGTTGCCGATGACCTTCTCGGTCTTGAGCGACTGGATGTCGCCTTGACTCATCTTGAGCCAGCTCTGAAACACCTCGTCGGTGTGCTGGCCGAGCTTGGGCGACGGCTTCAGCTCGGGCGGCTTACCGTCAAAGCGCACCGGCCACGCCTCGCATTTCCAGTCGCCGTCGGGGTGATGCATCACCTGCATGATGCCGCGCTTCTCGAAGCTCGGGTCGTTTTGCAGCTCGAGCGTGTCGTGCACCGCGCCGGCTGGGACACCGGCGGCGCCGATGATCTGCATCGCCTCTTCCTTGGTGTGGTTCTTGGTCCACTCGGTGAGGATCTCGTTGATGAAGCCCTCGTTCTTGTTGCGCTCTTCGTTGGTCGCGAAGCGGGGGTCGCCGATCAGCTCCTCGCGGCCGATGACCTTGAGCAGCCGATCCCAATGCTCGGGGTTGGCGCGGCTGCAGAAGATGTAGACGTAGTCGTTGTAGCCGCCCGGCTTGCACGGGTAGATGCCGCACGGGGCCGGCGCGCCGGAGGTGCTTTGCGCGCCCATGCGCGGCGCCGCCTTCTTGTTGCCGCCCTGCGCCATCACCGCGAACGAGGTGCGGATGTAGTGCATCACCGAATCCTGCATCGCCAGCTGTAGGCGGCGGCCCTTGCCGGTCGCTTTCTTCTCGTAGAGCGCGCCCAAAACGCTGATCGCCATCAGCATGCCGGTGCCGGTATCGCCGATCGTGCAGCCGGGCTTGACCGGCGTCTGGCCGGGTTCGCCGGTGACGCTCATCGTGCCGCCGGCGGCCTGCGCGATCATGTCGAAGGCAAGGCTCTTCTCGTACGGGCTGCCTTCACCGAAGCCCTTGACCTGGCAATAGATGATGCCGGGGTTGATCTCTTTGAGCACGTCGTAGCCGAGGCCGAGCCGCTCGATCGTGCCGGGGGCAAGGTTCTCGGCGAAGACGTCTGCCTTCTTGACCAGCTCCTTGACCAGCTCGACGCCCTTCGGCGACTTGAGGTCGACCGTCGCCGATTTCTTGTTGGCGTTGAGGATCTTGAAATAGAACGAATCGGCGGCCTTCGCGTCGGTGCTGGCGATGCGCCGGCCGGGGTCGCCACGGCTCGGGTTCTCGATCTTGACCACCTCGGCGCCGAGCCAGGCCAGCGCCTCGGTGCAGGTCGGTCCCGCCTCGAACTGGGTCAGATCGACAACCCGGACGCCTTGAAGGCACTGCAATGGCGCAAAATTTCCGCTCATCGTTTCCCGCTCCCTCTGGCCGCGTGCAGCAGAATCGCTTGACGGAACGATAGCGCAGAAACTCGTGTGACGGAAATCGTTGATTCCCGCGAAAATCGCGGTGTTGCCATCCCCAAATGCGATAGACGGTGTGATCGTCACAGCGGCCTAGCTCTTTTGCTCGTCCTTCCCGCGAAGGCGGGAATCCAGAGCGTGCGCCGGTGCGTTTGCCCTCGGACCCCCGCGTCCGCGGGGGTGACGAAAGAGTTTTGATCCTCCCGGTCGTGCTCTAAGACTACTCGCATGAACGGTCCCGTGATCCTGCCCTACCGCAACATCCTGCCGCGCATCGACCCGACCGCCTTTATCGCGCCCGGCGTGGTCATCACCGGCGACGTCGAGATCGGCGCGCACGCCAACATCTGGTTCAATGTCGTCATCCGCGGCGACGACGCGCCGGTGCGCATCGGCGCGCGCGCCAACATCCAGGACGGCTGCGTGCTCCATGTCACCTTCGACGGGACCGAGCGCATACCCTGTATCGTCGGCGACGATGCCGCGGTCGGCCACATGGCGCTGCTGCATGGCTGCCGGCTCGAACCCGGCGCCTTTGTCGGGATGCGGGCGACGGTGATGGACCGCGCCATCGTCGAATCGGGCGCGATGGTCGCCGCCGGCGCCCTGGTGGCGCCGCGCAAGGTGGTAAAGACCGGCGAGCTGTGGTCCGGCACTCCGGCTCGGTTCTCGCGCCACCTCAAGCCCGAGGAACGAGACTACATGCGCTGGGTCCCACAGCATTACCGCGAGCTGGCGGAGGAGTATCGGAGCGAATAACCCTCGCCGCTTGCGCGCGGCTGCGCCCTACTCTGCGGCGACAGCTTTCGCCGGGTGCTCCTCCGCCGCGATCAGCTCGTCCATCAGCCGGCGGAACTGGTTCAGCGCATGGTCGGAGGCAGTGCCCAGCATGCGCGGCTCGGGCGTCTTGGCGATAACCCGCGCCTGCGCCTCGATCATCGCCTTGTCCTCGGCGAACGCCTGCTCGAACACGGCGATTTGCGCTTTGGAGCTTTCTTCGCTGGCGAACGCCTTATTGAGGCAGCCGGAATAGTAATAGACCGTCTGCTGCTCGGTTATCGGCGTCACCGCCTGCGAGGTCAGCGAGGTCCACAGCGGCTCGGCGGTCGGTGTCTGCATGGCGCACGCCGCCGCGGTGCCGGGCGGGTAGGAGCGCGTGCGCAGCAGGAACACCCCGGCCGCCATGTAGTCGTAGGCCGCCCACATATCGGTCAGCATGCCCTTTGGCTGGTCGAGATATCTTGGCGCCGGGTTGTTGACCACCCAGCGCGCGATCCTGAGGCCGCGGTCGATGCGGCTGACCGTCGGCTTGCTGTTGCCCCAGCTCATGCTATTTCGGCCGAGCGTGTTCTCGTGGACGTAGCTCAGATGCGACAGGTCGAGCAGATTGTCGTTGATGAGCTGGTAGTTGGCCTCGTAGGCGAGCTGCCCTGTCTGCATCCACCATTCCGGGTCATCGTGGCCCAGCGCGCGCGGGATCAGCGCCGGATCGGCCAATGCCGCATCGCCCGTCCACACCCAGACCCAGCAATCCTGCTCGATCACCGGATAGGCGCGCACCCGCGCATGCGGCGGCACAATGCTCTGCCCCGGGATCTCGACGCATTGCCCCGACGGCGCGAATTTGAGCCCGTGATACATGCAGCGCAAATCGTCGCCTTCCCGCCGCCCCTTCGACAGCGGCGCGAGGCGGTGGCAGCAGCGGTCTTCCAGCGCCGCGATCCCGCCATCCGCCTTGCGATAGAGCACGATTGGCTCACCCAGCATCGTCCTCGGCACCACCGCACCCTCGGCGAAATGATGGCTCCAACCGGCGACGTACCAGCAATTGCGCAGGAACATTGGTGCTCCTCCCTCGGGCCGGCGGGCACTTTAGCTCGATTTAGTCCTCCGCCCGCACCTTTACGTAACCCCCTGGCGCGTCCTCGATCGGCGTGAGCTTGCCGTCACCGGGCTGGCGGGCCGGCACCTCGCCACCGCTGTATTGCGAAATCCATTCGTCCCACACCGGCCACCACGATTCGTCGTGCTTTGTCGCCGTGGCGAGCCAGTCGTCGGGCGAGGGCGGGTTCGTGTCGTTCTGCCAGTGCCCGTATTTGCTGCCGGGCGGGTTGACCACCCCGGCGATATGGCCCGAGGCCGACAGCACGAATTTGACCGGCCCGCCGTAAATCTGAGTCGCGACATAGGTCGAGCGCCACGGTGCGATGTGGTCCTCGCGGGTCGACAGAATGAAGGCCGGGGTCTTGACCTTGCGCAAATCGATCTTGACGCCATCGAGGGTGATCCCGCCCGGCTTCGAGAGCAAATTCTCCTGGTACATCTTGCGCAGGTAGAAGCTGTGCATCGCCGCTGGCATCCGCGTCGAATCGGCGTTCCAGTAGAGGAGGTCGAAGGGTAGCGGCGACTTCCCTAACAGGTAGTTGTTGACGACGAACGACCAGATCAAATCGTTGGCGCGCAGCATGTTGAAGGTCGTGTGCATGTCGTGCGCTTCGAGGTAGCCCTTCTTCTCCATCCGCCCTTCGAGAGCATGGATTTGCTCCTCGTCGATAAAGACCGAGAGGTCGCCGGCCTCGGCGAAATCGACCATGGTCACGAAATAGGTCGCGCTCTTGACCCGCCGGTCGCGCTTCGCCGCCATATAGGCGAGCGTCGCCGACAAGAGCGTCCCGCCGAGGCAATAGCCGATGATATTGGCCTCTTTCTCGCCGGTCGCGTCATGCATCGCGTCGAGCGCGGCGAGCGGCCCTTCCTTCATGTAATCATTGAAGCTCTTGCCGCTAAGCTTTTGATCTGGATTGACCCAGGAGATGACGAACACCGTGTGGCCCTGGCTCACCGCCCAGCGGATGAAGGAGTTCTGGGGGCGCAGATCGAGGATATAGAACTTGTTGATCCAGGGCGGGATGATGAGCAGCGGTCGGCGTTTCACGGTCTCGGTCGTCGGCGCGTACTGGATCAGCTGGATGAGGTCGTTCTGGTAGACGATTTTGCCCGGCGTGGCGGCGACATTCTCGCCGAGCTTGAACGCCGCCATGTCGGTCATGCTGATCGCCAGGCGGCCCTTGCCGCGCTCCAGATCGTCGAGCAGGTTTTTCAGTCCGTTGACCAGGTTCTCGCCGCGGCTCTCGACCGTCGCGCGCAGCACTTCGGGGTTGGTCAGCACATAGTTCGACGGCGCCAGCGCGTCGACGAACTGGCGCGTGTAGAAATCGACCTTGCGTCCGGTCTGCTCGTTGAGCCCGCCGGTCTCCTTGACCGCGCCCTGGATATAGCGCGCGGCCAAGAGGTAGCTCTGCTTGATGTAGTCGAACACCGCGTTGTCGTTCCATTCCCGGTCGCGGAACCGGCGGTCGTCCGCCGCGGCCGCGATCACTGGCTCGGCGGGTTTGCCGGTCATCCGCTCGGCGGTGCGCTGCCACAGCGTCAGATAGTCGTTCCACAGTGCCATCTGCGCCTGAACCAGCTTGGCCGGGTCCGCTATCATCCGTGCGGTCAGCTCGAAGAACGCAGCGCCGATCGCTGCTGGGTCGCCGAGGCCGATTCCCTCGCTTGCCGATTGCCGGCTGAGAAAATCGGCGACGAGGCGCTGGCTGCGTTCGGCGATCCCGGCCAGGTTCCGAGCGAGCTCGGCATCGCCGCTCTGGGACGGTGTCGCGGCGCCCGCGCCGGTGCTCTTCTCGCCGCTCGCATCGTTCATCGAGTATCCTTGTCGTCTGCCGGCATTTCGCGAGGCCGGCAAGAGGGCTCCGCCACTGGGTTTTGGCGGCGGTACGGATCAAATGTAGTGACGCGCGGTTTCTGATCTAATACACCAACAGGCCGATTGTGAAGCCGCTGGCCGTCCGCGCATGCCGCGCCGGACGCGCGGGAGCGGCGGCGCCGCCGATGAGGTGGGTTTCGTCGATGAAATCTCGGATCGCCCGCGCTCGCGCCGGCGGGTCGGCATTGTCGCTCGCCGCACTTTGGCTGGCTGCCGGCTTATCGGGTTGCAACCCGATCGAGGGTTACCGTTCGCTCGCCGGGCTCAACAAGAATGATCCCGATCCGGCGACCGCGCTGTTCAACCAGAACCTCGATTCGGCGCAAAGCAGCGGCTACCCGAACCTCGCCAGTGTGCCCGACCCGCCGATCGTTTCGTCAACCGCGGCCGAGCGGGCGCAGATCGCCAAAGGGCTCAACGCTCAGCGCGCCAGCGCCCAGGCGGCCGACGCCCAGGGGCATCCGGGCTCGGCGGTACCGGGTCCGGTGCCGCCGCCGCCGCCAATCCCTCCCGAGCTCGTCGCTGCGGCGGGGGCCACGCCGCCTGCTCCAGCGCCGCCGCCACCGCCGCTGCGCGGCGCCGACGAGCCGCCGGTGCCGGGCTCGCTCAATGCGACGCTGCAAGCGCCGCAGGTCGAGGGGCCGCTGCCGGGCGCCGTGCCGCCGCGGCCATCGCCGTCGCAAGGTTCGCTGGCGCCAATGCCGGCTCCAGCGCCGTCGCAGCTTGCGCCGGCCGTGGTCCAGTCCGCGAACCCGCAGCCATCTCCGCCGCCCGCCGTGCTGCCGCCGCCACAAGTGCCGGCCGAAATCGCCGCTCTCCCGGCGCCGAAATTGCCGCCGACGCCGATCACCCTCACCTCGCTCGAGCTGTCGCCAGGCGCCGCTGCCCTTACCGCGTCCGAGCAGGCTCGTGTCGCCGATATCGCCGCTCGCTACAAGGATAGCACCGGGGTTGTGCGGGTCGTCGCTTATGCCGCCGCCGCGACCGGCAGCGCCGAGCAGCTCAACAGTTTCCGCGCCGCGCTCGACCGCGCCCAGATCGTCGCCAAGGCGTTGAACGACGCAGGCGTTCCGGCGAAGCAGATCCAGACCCAGGCCGCGCCGTCGACCCCGGTCGCGCCGCCCGGACGGATCGATGTGCAGCTGCTGGTCCCGGCCGCGGGAGCCACGGGTTGAAGCCGCCGCTTAAGATCGCCATCGCCGGTCTCGGCACGGTTGGCGCGGGGACCTTGCAGCTGCTGGAGCGCCAGGCAGAGCGGCTCGCGGTAAGAGCGGGGCGGCCGATCGTTGTCACCGCGGTTTCGGCGCGCAATCGTCGGGCCGATCGCGGCGCCAACCTCTCGGCGATGCGCTGGTGCGATGATGCGTTGGAGTTAGCGGCGATCCCGGAGATCGATGTCATCGTCGAGCTGATCGGCGGGTCCGACGGGGTGGCGCGGCAGCTGGTCGAGGCGGCGCTCGCCGCCAAGAAACACGTCGTCACCGCCAACAAGGCGCTGATGGCGCATCATGGCACGCAGCTCGCCAAGGCGGCGGAGAAGCAGGGCGTGGCGCTCGCCTTCGAGGCGGCCGTCGCGGGCGGCATCCCGATCATCAAGACCCTGCGCGAGGGGCTGGCGGGCAACCGCATCTCGCGTGTCTACGGCATCCTCAACGGCACCACCAACTACATCCTGACGACGATGCGCGAGAGCGGCCGCGAGTTCGCCGAGGTGCTGGCCGAGGCGCAGAAGCTTGGCTATGCCGAGGCCGATCCGAGCTTCGACATCGACGGGGTCGACGCTTCGCACAAGCTGGCGATCCTCGCCAGCGTCGCCTTCGGCCGCCCGGTCGATCTCGCCGGCGTCTACACCGAGGGCATCCGCCATGTCTCGCGGCTCGACATCGATTTCGCCGAGGAGCTCGGCTATCGCATCAAGCTTCTTGGCATTGCCCGGTTGACCGAGAACGGGCTCGAGCAGCGCGTCCACCCCTGCATGGTCAAGCGCGCGACCCCGATCGCCGCGGTCGAGGGCGTCTTCAACGGCATCGTCGCCGAGGGCGATTTCGTCGGCCGTGTGGTGCTCGAGGGCCGCGGCGCTGGTGCGCATCCGACCGCGTCGGCGGTGGCCGCCGATCTCGTCGACATCGCCGCCGGGCGCCGTATCCCGGCGTTTGGGGTTCCGGCCACTTCGCTCGAAAACCTACCCGGCGCGCCGATGGAGAATCACCGCGGTGCCTACTACATCCGGCTCATGGTGCTCGATCAGCCGGGCGTCATCGCCGATATCGCGGCGGCGCTGCGCGATCAGCTGGTGTCGATGGAATCGATGATCCAGCATGGCCGCGCACCGGGCGAGGCGGTGCCGATCGTGCTGACCACCCATGACACGGTCGAGGCGGCGATGCAGCGCGCGCTCGACGCCATCGCCAAGCTTGGCACCGTGCTCGAACCGCCGCGGATGATCCG
>Ga0209517_10000112_pt1 | contig 135086 bp, 123 predicted proteins | sample PeaSoiMetSII2010_FD_187695 | JGI IMG/M metagenome (GOLD analysis project Ga0209517, IMG submission 187695) | Peat soil microbial communities from Weissenstadt, Germany - SII-2010 (SPAdes) (version 2) | ecosystem: Environmental > Terrestrial > Soil > Wetlands > Peat | place: Germany...
TGCTCGTCTTGCTCAGGTCCAGTCCCACGTAGGTGCCATTCTCCATAGGCCGCCGCCGAGGTCGGGAGAGGCGGCGGGCCGAAAGCGACTTGCGCGCCATCGAGGGAACGTATCATGTCCAATCGAATGCGCGCGTTCGTCATCAGGGGCGAAACCGTCAGCCGGCTTGAATCAGCTCGGCACGAGCGACACTCTCGAAAGAGGTCCGCCTGCCGATTATGGCCGGGATCGGGTCCGTAAGGGGCAGCTTATCGATCGAAAAGTTGTCTTTGCGGGAGAGTCGACCGTCTTCTAGCGACGGGGTGTTGTAACGAACCACTTCGGACCGGTGAAGACGGGCGGGATGGGTCCCTTGTCCAAAGCCTCTCGCGATGGTGCAGGCGGACAGAATCCCCTCGAGACCGGACGGAGGGCCCCCGTAAGCATGGGGCATAGAGTGCAGGTTTCTCCTCAGGGATGCATCCTGTGTGAGGTAACAGCAAGCGAATTCGCTCAGGGCTACTTCGATCGGGGGCGGCTCACGAGCTCGAAGCTGTCGCTACGAGAACAGCCGGGACGCACCACGTGACCGATGGGGGACGGTATCGTAGGACAAACCGTCCGAAGACTCCTGGCAGGCGAACCCGATTGTCCCGCAACGACCGGTCGCGCGGCTTGGCGAGACGGAGGAAGCGACCGGGTTCGGAGGGCAATCGCCGTTGTTCTGGAGTGCTGTGGCAATCGGGACCTTGACCGGTTCGGCCTTCGTTGTCGAGGGGTCGGTGGGATGGGCGCAGCCGGGGAGGCTCTACCGCCGCGGGAACGTCATTTGCGTCAACGCGGAGTATGCGTCGCGTCTCGCCTCGATCTCGGCTGGGTGCGCATGGTACGTGGGATCGTTGGTCGCGATCAACCTCATCGCGTTAAGGGCCGCCTGTTGAGCCCAGCTGCGGAGATGTTCCATGGAATCGAAGTAGAAGCCGCGCAGGTTTTCGGGCAGGGCCGCCGGGTAATCCACCACGCGAACTGCGGACGCCCCCGTCGGAATGGGATGGCTACACCAGGGACACGGATGACCCTCCTCTACCACCGTGATAGTCTCGAGAGTGAACGGAGACGCCATCCACCGGTCAAGACACCGATAAGCCATGAGATTTGCCGGTCCTATGCGAAGCCGCCAATCTGTACCGAATCCCGCGGTGATCCTTCAATTCAGGTCCAGATCGCACGGATGGCGGCCCATGGCTTGCCGCGACCCGCGACCCCCTCACAGGTCCTTCCGCGGTGGACAGGCCCTCGGTCGATTCGAGACAGGCGAAATGAGTCGAGGCGGCCGCCCTTAATCGGGCACTATGGGTGCATCGTGACTGGCTACTACCCACTCACCCTCCGACTCGGTGTAACCGAGACCGCAGGAATGCAGAAGTTCGAAGAACGGGCCAGCCGGGACGGCAGTCTCGGGGGCTTGGACGCCCAGGCCACGGACCATTCCTTTCCGGAACAACTCTGCAACCGAGGCGGCAGCCAGCGACGTGCCGTTCTGCGTTTCATTTCCGGATACGCTGAGAACGAGTCGTCGTGGACGGTTGCCGGCGACACCGCGAATCTCCACTTCCGTGATCCAAGCCTCGGGGTGGGTACCCCCCGGGATTCGGGACAGTAGGGCGGCCGTGAATTCGCGCGGCCGGATTGAAGTCCCGGCGACCGTGACCGGCTGGGAACTTGCGAAACCGAGGCGAACTAGTTGCTCTAGGGCGTCGGCCGTGGCGCGCGAGAGCCCGACCTTGAAATCGAGCACCTGCAATCCCCGGCCTAGGAACTTGGGAAGGGTGGCCAGTTCGGAATGCAACGTCGTAACGTAGTCGATGGTTCCGAACGGCGGCGAATGGCGCACCCGCTCGCGCGCGGAGAGGGGCGGAATCTCGTGCAAGACGGCTTGATCTAACACTACCGGAGCGAGGGTGAATTCGTCCAGTAGAGTCTCCACGGAGTACGGAAGCGAGACCGAAGCCGTGGGTTCGAGCGCCCGCCGACCGGACCGAAGATGGACCGCGATTAGCTGGTCGAAATCTCGGGCACCATGGGCGGTGAGGACGTTGGTGATTCCGGGCGCCTTACCCGCCCCGAGAACCGCGAGGAGCCCCGCCTTCTGGAACCGCAAATCGAGTTGGAGTTGGCGGAGGGTCATATGGTACAGCCCCCCGAGATCGATGTAGGAGCTGTTCGCCGCGAGGCACGCCTCCATCACGGTGAGATTCTGATAATACAACGTCGCGTTCACCGTCAGCTGGCTGTCTCGCAGCGTCCGCTGGAGCGCGTCCGGAGCTGTGATATCGATGACCGCTGCATCCGTCCCAAGTTCTCGGGCGAGAGTGCCTACCGCCTCGGCACGCACGTCGACCAAGAGCAGGTTGGCCCCGCCTGCCATCGTCAGCCGGCGAGCAATCCCGCGGCCGACGATTCCCGCCGCTCCTAGAATAACAATCCGGTACGTCACTGAGTCTGCCTTCCTTCACCACGACCGCGTGGTCGGTTGAGTCTGACGAACCGAAGGTCTCCATCGTCGGGATCTTGGACGTGAGGCCATGCCAGAAACCTCGAGTATGGCACCCCGCGATGAACGAACACGAAGCGGTCGGGGGCAACGTTTGCCTCGAGAACCCCGATCAACTGATCGCCCGGAAGACGCAGACCGCGCCGCGAGGGAGGCATTCGGAATCTCGGCCGGCGAATCGACGGGCACCATTAAGACAGACGGCCCGGGCATTCCCCCCGGCACTCCCGTTGGGCCTGAGAAGTGGTCGTCCTGCCGGACGGCCGGGGTTAGAGGAGCGCTGCCGGAAGACCCGTTTCGCCCGCCGCTGGGCGATTTCGCGGCCCGCTCTGAACGAACGGTCCTTCATCCATTTCGTACCTGAACCCGGTCGAGTCCGTTAAGATCTGCGCCCTCCGTGCACTTCCTCTCGACTCTCCGCGAAGGGCTGAGTAGATTCGAGTTGGTCGAGCCACCTAAATTCGGATTGACCTCGTTATCATCTATCCGCTGCCCTAGGATGATACGGGAGACCGCTCCATGGGGACGTTCAATCTCGACCGGGTTCTCAATCCGAAGACCGTCGCGGTTATTGGCGCCAGCGATCAGCCCGGTACGGTCGGCTTTTCGCTTTCGAAGAACTTTCTCAAAGGGGGATTCGAGGGCGCCGTGCACCTCGTCAACGTACGCGACCATACGATCCTGGGCCAGAAGACCGTGCCCTCCATCGGCGACGTGCCCGTGGCAGTCGACCTCGCGCTCATCGCCACCCCGGCGGCCACCGTGCCGGACATAGTGGAACAGTGCGCCCACGCCGGCGTCAAGGGCGTCGCGGTGCTCTCCGCGGGATTCAAAGAAACCGGCGCGGCGGGCAAGGCGCTCGAGGAAAAGATCCTGGATCGGGCGCGGCCGTACGGTCTACGTGTCATCGGGCCGAATTGCCTCGGGATCATCCGGCCCCGAGCCCACCTCAACGCAACGTTTCTCGAAGCCATGCCCAAGCCCGGCAACGTCGCGTTCCTCTCTCAGAGCGGTGCCCTGGGCTCCGCCATCCTCGACGTCGCGATCCACGAGAACGTAGGATTCAGCGCCTTCGTTTCTGTCGGATCGATGATCGATGTCGACTTCGGGGACCTCATCGACTACTTCGGAAGCGACCCAAACACCCGAAGCATTCTGATGTACATCGAAGGGATCACCTACGCCCGCAAGTTCATGAGTGCCGCCCGGCACTTTGCACGGACCAAGCCGATCATCGTTGTCAAGGCTGGACGATTCAGCGAGAGTGCCCGGGCCGTGGCGTCCCACACAGGGTCGCTCTCGGGGGAGGACCTGATCTACGACGCGGCGTTCAAGCGAGCCGGTATCGTCCGGGTCGAGGAGATCGCCGACCTGTTCAACGCGGCCGAAGTCCTGAGCACTCAACCGCTGCCGAAGGGGCCGCGACTGGCGATTATCACGAATGCCGGTGGGCCAGGGATCATGACGACGGACGCCCTGCTCGCCCTCGGAGGGAAGATCGCCGAACTGAGCCCGAAGACCCTCGAGGAATTGAACCGGGCCCTCCCTCGATTCTGGAGTCATGGGAACCCGATCGACGTCATCGGCGACGCGGGGCCGGACCGTTACCGCGTGGCCCTCGCGGCGTGCCTGGACGATGACGACGTGGACGGAATCCTCCTGCTTCACACGACGCAGGCCATGTCGAGTCCGATCGAGATCGCCCAGACGATCGTGGACACGGTGAAGGACCGGGCCTACCAGAACAAGACGATCCTGACGTCAATGATGGGTCGGAGCGGCGTGGACGAAGCAAACACGGTGCTCACGGCCAACAACATCCCGGCCTATCCTAGCCCGGAACAGGCGGTCAAGACGTACATGACGATGTACCAGTATCGACGGAACATCGAACTGTTGTATGAGACCCCCGAGGAGCTGCCCGTGTACGCGACCGCTCCGAAGCGGCCGATCTCCGTGCTCCTGAGGAACGCGGCGAGGGAAGGCCGCGACGTGCTCACGGAGGAGGAGGCGAAGCGGGTCCTGAAGTACTACAATTTCCCGGTCGTCCCGACGGTGACCGCTCGCAACGCCGAGGACGCGGCCAGCCGCGCTCGGGAGATCGGCTTCCCGGTGGTTCTCAAGATCCTCTCGCCCGACATCGTCCACAAGTCGGAAGCCGGAGGCGTCCTCCTGAACATCGGCACGGAGGACGAGGTTCGGGAAGGCTTCGCGACCCTGACCGAGAAGGCACGGACCTACCGGCCCGGCGCACGGATCAGCGGCGTCACGGTCCAGCCGATGGTTCGGCCCCACGGCTTCGAGCTGATCATCGGAGGGAAGACCGACCCATTGTTCGGCCCCGTAATCCTGTTCGGGATGGGCGGCGTCGGCGTCGAGCTGTTCAAGGATTTCGCAGTCGGACTGCCGCCACTCACGACCACGCTCATCCGGAGGATGTTCGAGGAAACGAAGGTCTACGAGCTCCTGAAAGGCTACCGCAACCAGCCCGGCGCGGACCTCGAGCTCCTCGAGCGAACGCTCCTCCTGTTCTCCCAGCTGCTCGTGGACTTTCCGCAGATTCGCGAGATCGACATCAACCCGCTTCACATCGATGAGAACGAGGTCCGTATCCTCGACGCGCGGGTCGCGATCGACAAGGAGGCCGCGCTCCGCCAGCACCCACCGCACGCGCACCTCGTGATCAGCCCGTATCCGAAGAAGTACGAGAACTGGTGGACGACGCGCAAGGGGCAGGAAGTGCTGCTGCGTCCGATCAAGCCCGAAGACGAGCCACTGTGGCTCGAGATGTTCCAGAGTTTCTCGGAGGAATCGATCCGCTACCGCTTCTTCCAGGTGATCAAGGACACCCCCCACGAGGTGCGAGTGCGCTATTGCAACATCGACTACGACCGGGAGATCGCCATCGTGGCCGAGCTCACGGAGGGGGGAAAACGCAAGTTCCTAGGTGTTTGCCGCGTGAGCCTCGAATCCGATGGCAAGAGCGGCGAGCTCGCGATCATCATCACGGACGAGTACCAGGGCGCAGGCCTCGGCAGCAAGATCGTGGACTATGCGATCGAAGTTGCGTCCGACATGCACGTGGAGAGGATCTACTCGTTCATGCTCCCCGACAACTACCGTGCCCAGGCGCTGATGCGGAAGATGGGCTTCGACCTCGAGTCACTGGAGGACGGCACCGTCCGGGCGTCGCTGGACCTCACCGAAGGGCCGGAGGTCGGTCAACCACCGAAGCCGAAGAGCCCGCCGAACTCGACCGGACCCGAGAGCGCGTCCAACCATCTTCCGAAGCTCCCCGAGAACGAGGAACCCGCGCCGGCAACTGCCCTCGAGCCCGTCGCGGAGCGCGCGGCTGGAACGTCGGGCGGATGAGTAGGGTGCCGCTCTAGGAGCACGGTCGGCGTCGCCGCACCTAGTGCCGGTCCGTTCCGGAGGGGGCGGCTGCCGCTGCGAACCGACCACTGATTCTACACTCGGGACTGAATGCGCTCGGGGGTACCCCAACGATGGGGCGGTCATTCGGGATGGCTGGGTCGACCCCCGAGCGGCGCTGGCTCCGGAATCTCGGCGCGGCCGCCGGTCGACTGGCATGCCACCGTGGGGTCGGGGGGAAAGAGCCGAAGGAAAATAGAGAGAAGAAGGGGTTGGTGTTCCGAGCTCGGGAATGCGTTCCGCGGGGGCCGTTCACCCCGTCATCGCGGTGCCCATCGCGAAGTTCAGGAACACGTTCGTCGGCAGTCCGGCTGAAGCCTCGCCGTTCGTCTGGGCGGCGTCGAGCTGGGCCACGGACGTGATGCCCACCGTACCGGCGAGGTTGGGCCAGGCGGACGGGTCGAGCACCAGCACGACCACGACGTTCCACCAGATGTCGGCATGATTGGCCAGCGTTCCGACCAGGTGGTCGTGACCGGGCAACGGTACGACTCCGAGCCCCGGCACGAAGATCGTGGCCGGATGATCCCAGCAGATCGAGACCGTGGCGGGAGCACACTGCACCTGGATGCCGTACGCGGCCGGATTGTACGCCGGCGCGTACGGCGTCGCCGTGGGTCCCCACCATGGAACAAGGACATAGAGCGGTGCGATGTTGTCCGCGTGGGCGGGGAGCACGGTGGCTGCCGTGCCCGTCTCGGGAGCACCGAGGAGCGGCTCGCCTCCAAAGGTCGCGTTGGGCGCGCTCAAGTTACCGACGAAGTACCCCTGGTCGTAGTAGGAGTTGTAGACATCCCCGCGAAAGAACGTGGGCATCATCTGGCTCTGGCTCAGGATGATCTTCTCCGGGGCGACCGACTTCTTCCCGTCGGCGTGACCGGGGGCGATCACCGCGAAGTCGAGGAAGAAATTGGTCGGGATATCCGGCGCAACCAGCCCGTGGTCCTGGGCAGCCCTCAGGTCGTGGAGCGAAGTGATCCCGGTGCTTCCGCTCAGTGTGGGGAACACGGAAGGCGTCAGAACGAGGTCGACGACCACGTTCCACCATTCATCGTAGTTGCCGGCCGCCGTGTTGATCAGGTGGTCGTGGCCGGGAAGGGGCACGACCCCGAGCCCGGGGACGCTCACGGTCGCGGGGTGGTCGAAACAGACCGCGATGTTCGCCGGAGCGCACTGAAGTTGGATACCGAACGCGGCCGGGTCATAGGCCGGGGCGAACGGCTGGGCCGCCGGTCCCCACCATGGGACCAAGACCCACAACGCGTCGAAGTGGCTTCGATCGGTGGGGAAGACGTTCGGTTTCACCCCGACCGAGGCCCCGCCGACGATCGGCTCGCCCCCGAAGGTCGCGGGGCTGTATCCGGAGAAGTTGCCGACAAAGAACCCTTGCTCGTACTCCGAGTTGACGACCGACCCGTTCAGGAACGCTGGCATCATTTCGGACGCCTCGAGAATCGAGGACTCGTCCGTCGACGATGAGGCGTAGTGCGTCAGGGCCGGATGGACGGCGGCGGCGTTCGCGATGGGCGATCCCACTAGGGCCAAGGCCGTCGCTACGATTCCAAGAAGAACCGTCACCGACAGTCTCGCCGATATTCCTCGAGGCGGCATGGTTATTCGAAGCGGGAACGGTCCGTTCGTTCATAGTCCCGGTAGTCTCAATCCGCTACAACGCCCCCGAGACGGGTCCGGGAATCAACCGGCCGGGGAGGGACGGGTGCTAGTGCCTGGGCCTAGGTCAGGTGAGCCCCGTCCTGGGAGCTCGGAAGGGCCGGTCCGGAATCGATAGGACGGTATGGTTGGGCCCCCACGACACGGTGCCGCGCGAGTCAGGCCCGGTTCAACGGTTGTGCCTCGTTCCCGAGTCTTCGGGCTAGACCGGAGTGAAGGCGCTGACGCTTGCGCAGCCGGTCCCCCACAAGGCGGTCGACCGAGGGAAGGGTCTCGAGTCGGCCGAAGAACAGTGCCGCGTAGATCACCAGGTAGAGCGGTTGCGCGCCGATGTCGGTCGAACCGGGAAACGTCGAGATCTGACCGAACTGAGTCAAGAGCAGGGCCAGGTTGAACGCCCCGCCCACCAGACAGGCGACCCGGGTCGTGAGCCCGAGGAGGAACGCGGCCGAAAGATACACCGTGAGCCCGGCAATCACTCCAGAGAATACTTCGGGGTAGGCCGCGACGAACGATGCGAGTCCATGGCCTCCCAGACTGGTGGGACCGAAGGACGTGGCGGTGGCAGAAAAAGTAGTGAAGAACTGGTTGGCCGGGTCGAAAATGTAGATCAGATTGAGAGCCCAGGCCGCTCCGAGACCGAGCCGCAGAACGAACGTTCCCAGATCCCAGGCGCGAACACGCCGGTACGCGTGAGCGACGGAACCCCTTGGAGTCGACGGGCCATCGTCGCCGGTCACGCTCCGCCCAGCCGCTTACCCTGCCATGAAGAGCTGTAGTCGCGCGGTGAAACCACAATGGCAGGGCCTCCCGGGGCGTGATTCACGGGTCTACCGCCCCGGCCCCAGGGCGTTTGCAGGGTGAAGGTATCCGAGCAGTCGGGTGAGAGAAGAGAACAAGTCCTCCCCACGGAGGACGCCCGAGGAACGGACCAAGGCGCGGTCCTGGTCCGTCTGCTTCCGGGAGCGCCTATCTCGTCGGTCGACGACGAACACCCGACGGGGTAGAGCGTCGACGCTCAGCTCGGGTGAGTGTTCAGGAAACGGTCGAGCTCGGTCGCCACTCCGTGGTCACGGTCGTCAAAGCTGTAGCTCACGGTAAGGATGGGCTGCGGTACGTGGACCAGCCGCTGGAGGTCGACGGGGCTACCGTCGAGCACGAGCTCGGCATCGGAACGGCGGATCGTCTCCTCGAGCTCTTTCACCTGGGCGTCCCCATACCCCATGGCCGGGAGGATCCGGTGGAGATGGGGGTACTGCTGGTAGACCTTCGCGAGACTGCCGACCGCGGACTTCTGCGCATCGACGATGGTGGCTCCGTTCGCTTCGGCCACCAAGGTCGCAGCGCCAAACGCCATCCCGCCGTGGGTCAGCGTCGGACCGTCCTCGACCACGAGGACGCGATGCCCCCGAAGTCGGGCGGGGTCGTCGATCGCGACCGACAAGGCCGCGAGCACCACGCGAGCCTGCGGATTCGCGCGGGCGGCGTTCGCCGCCACTTGCCGGACCTTCTCGGGGGACGCGGAATCCGTTTTCGAGATGACGATCACGTCCGCCTTGCGGAAGTTCGCTTCTCCCGGATAGTAGGACATCTCGTGGCCCGCACGGTGCGGGTCCGCGACAACGAAATGGAGGTCGGGCGCAAAGAACGGCAGGTCGTTGTTCCCTCCGTCCCAAATGACGATGTCGGCTTCCTTCTCCGCCGCCCGGAGGATCGGTTCGTAGTCGACCCCCGCGAACACCACCGCCCCATCGCGCAGGTGGGGCTCGTACTCTTCCCGCTCCTCGATGGTGCAATGGGCGCGGTCCAGGTCTTCCATGGTCGCGAAGCGCTGCACCGCCTGCGCGGCGAGGTCCCCGTACGGCATCGGGTGCCGGACGATCGCCACCCGTCGGCCGTGCGAGCGCAGGTAGCGGGAGACGTATCGGGTCAGCGGACTCTTGCCGGCCCCGGTCCGGACCGCGCAGATGCTGACCACGGGCTTCGTCGATTTTAACTCGGTCTGCCGGGGGCCGGGGAGGAGGAAGCTCGCCCCGGCGGCGAGCGCGATCGAGGCCTTGTGCATCACCTCCTCGTGCGGGAGGTCCGAATAGGAGAGCACCACGACCTCCACCTGGTCCTTCTCGACCAGATCGGTCAGGTCCGCCTCGGGGACGATCGGGATTCCGTTCGGATAGCCCGGCCCGGCGAGCACCGCGGGGTAGGCCCGACCCGAAATGTTCGGTATCTGGGCGGCCGTGAACGCCACGACCTCGAACTCCCCATGACCTCGGTAGAGCAGGTTGAAATTGTGGAAGTCCCGGCCGGCGGCTCCCATGATCACGACGCGCTGCCGCTTCATGGTCCCGCCGTGGACTCCGGGAAGATAAAGGACGCGGGCGAAGACCCGCATCGGGAACCCGGTGCGCCGACGCGAGGTTCGGTCCTAGGAATGCTTGGTCGAGCCCGTGCCGCTCGGCCGGGGCGGGGCATGGGCGCGTTGGAGAGGGAAAAGGACCACCCGATCCTCGTCCCTCGAACCGATCTCGTCGACCTCCTTGAGGACCCGGACCGCCTCCAGGCCCGCTTCTGACAGGTGGTAGGTCTCCCCGGAGTGTCCGATCAGACCATCCTCCTGCAAGGTGCGGAGGTGGAACGACAGCTTCGGGGAATCGTCGATCCCGGCGGCGCGCATCACTTCGGTGAACGAGGTCGGGCCGTTCTCCAGACGTCGCAGGATGTGGCGTCGCAATGGGTTGGCGAGAGCTCCGAGGGTTCCGTGAACGCGTGCGGCCGAAACGGCCGACCGGATCTCCAGCACGGTCTGGTCCGACAACACCGTTGGGTCGAAGCCGACGGCGACCGGGCCCTTTCCCTCGATCCGTTCGATCACCTCACCGAGCACCCGGGCCACGTCGGTCGAGCGGTGCGCGCTGAACAGGCGCTCGATACCGGCGATGACGACGGCGGGATGGGCGTGGCCCTGCACGAAGCCGAGGATCGTCTCCTGCAGCCCGGTGGCCGATTCGGCGAGCGGGAGCTCGGCCGTGGTGACCCCCGCGAGCGGTCGCTTGAGGGTCGCGCCGAGCAGGAGCACCTCGCGGTGTTCCTTCGCCCACTTCTCGGCCAGACGCACCGGGTCGCGCTCGGCGGTGCCTCCGGAGGAGAACGCCCGTTCCTCTTGGATCAGGTCCAGGGTCTTCTGCACGTTCTCGGAATGGAACGGCTTGCGCAGGTAGTCAAAGGCCCCGAGCTTCATCGCCTCGACCGCCGTCTCGATGGTCGCGTACCCCGTGACCATCACCACATAGGTCCGGGGCCAGCGCTCCCGCACTTGGCGCAACAACTCGATGCCGTTCATTCGCGGCATGCGCACATCGGAGAAGATGACGTCGAACTCGACGACCCCGAGCGCCTCCAGCGCCTTCGGCCCCGAGTTCACCGACTCTACCTGGTGACCCCAGTCGGTCAGCAGGGTGGCCAGCTCGTCACGGAAGACCGTGTCGTCGTCGACCACCAGGACGCGCACGGGGACCGACCGGCACCGAGCGACATAACCTTCACGCTGGGCGCCGTACCGTTCTCCGAGGTGCCGTGATGCTCGCTAAGGACCGTCAGGCCGGAGCGGGAGCGTCGGACGCTGGCGGGCCGCCTTTCATCAGCCGGGGCAGTCGCACATCGAACGTCGTTCCCTGCCCGGGCTCGGATTCGACCTCGATCGAACCCCCGTGCGATTCCACGATCCCGTGGCAGATGGCGAGCCCGAGGCCTGTCCCCTTTCCCTCCGGCTTGGTCGTGATGAACGGTTCGAACAGATGGGCCCGCACTTCCGGCGGAATCCCCGGGCCGCTGTCGCTCACTCGGATGTAGGCCCACTCCGGGGTCGCCCGTACGTTCACGACCAGTCGACCGTGGCCATCGAGCGCGTCGTACGCGTTGTTGAGCAGGTTCGTGATCACCTGGTTGATCTGTTCCGGGTCGGCTCGAACGACCACGCTCTCGGTCGGGACCATCACTTCGACCTCGACGTCGACCGACTGCTTCCCTCTCAGGAATCCGACCGACCGGGGGACGAGCTCGCTCAAGTCCACCTCCCCGATGCGTGCCTCCGGCCGCCGGGCGAAGTCGAGCAGGCCCCGGACGATCTTGGCCGCCGACTCCGTCTGCTGCAGGACCGAATCGACCCGTCCTTGGGTCCACGCGTCGCCCGATCGTCGGCGGATCGATTCCGCGATCAGCATGATGTTCGCGAGGGGGGTGTTGATCTCGTGCGCGACCCCTGCGGCGAGCTGGCCGAGGGACGCCAGTCGTTCGGAGTGCATGGCTCCCCGCTCCCAGGCGCGGCGCTCGGTCAGGTCGACCGCGACGCCGAGGAAGTGGGTGATCGACCCGTCGGGCGCGCGGATCGCCGTGATGGTGAGGAGGACCGGATGGTCCACTCCCTGTCGGTCCCGATTGAGCAGTTCTCCCGACCACGAACCACCTTTGAGGTCCACGAGATCGCGCCACATTCGGCTGTATACCGCGCGGTCCGTTCCCCCGCTGGCCACGACGTTCGGCTTCCGGCCGATGACCTCGTCCTTGGAGTATCCGTAGATGCGTTCGAACGCCGGGTTCACGTCGACCAGGAAGCCGTCTCGGTCCGTCAGCTCCATGGCATTGGTCGAATGTAGGAACGCTTGGTAGAACAGCCGAGCCGAGCCCGCGAGGTCGCGACGGGGACCGGTACGGTCGTTGACGACCACCAACACCCCGGTGACGGTTCCGTTCTCACTGGCTTGAGGAAACAGCTCGAGGTCCACCGTATGCCGACGGTTGTGTTGGGCGGGCTCGAGCACGAAATCCGTCAGCGAGATCTTTCGCATTTCCGCCACCGACTGCGCCCGCGCCGCCTCCAGACGCTCGCCTCCCGTGGCGAGCAAGCCGGCGATGAACTTTCCCGAGAGGTCGTCCGCGACCCCGAGAAGTTCTCGGAAGGTAGGGTTCGCCCGCTGGATCACCCCCCCGGGGCCTAGCAGGACGGCCCCCATGGGACCCCGGCCGAATGTTCCGTCGAACCAATCCAGTTCGGGCATGCGGTCCATTCGTACTAAGGGGACGAGGCTCTTGAGGTTCCCGGCATGCCATTCCTTGTCAAGCCGGTTCCACGGCGGTAGGAAAACCCTCCTCGCGGTACAATCCCTGATGGCGAGCCCGCTGGTGATGGTCGTCCGGGAGACCCCGAGTCTCGCCGACGCCCTTCAACTGCTGCTGGAAACGATGGGATTCAGGGTCCGTCCCGAACCCGGCATCCCTCCGGCCGACATCGCGCGGGAGGGTCGGGACGCGGAGCCGGTTCGTGCGATCGTTCTGGCATGCAACAAGCCCCGTTCGGAGGTCCTGCGCGGGTTTCCCGACCGGTTCCCTGCGGCCAACCGCGACCTCCCCCTGGTAGTCGTCGGAAGCCGGGCCGCCGACGCACGCGGAGCCTGGCCCCCCAACGTTCACTTCGTTGGCCTTCCCTTCGACGCGCGTTCGTTCGTCAAGATGTTGAGTGACCTGACCACTTCGGAAGAGGCGCACACCCCCGAGGCGGTCGCGGTCGAGCACTAGTTCGAGTCGTCGCGCCGTCCGACGCAAACGAACTCCGTCGGTCTCGAAGCCCGCCGCTCAGTCGCCCGATTCGGGCTCGAGGGCCGAGGGCGCCAGGACCTTCGCACGTCGGACCCACGGGACCAGCGCCACGAACAATAGGGCGGCGGAAACAATGAAGATCAGGTGAATCGCGGTCAGGAACTCGCCGGCGGCTGCGAACGGCATCCCCGGCTGGGCCGTCCCGAGAAAGATCGCTTGAATCGCCGACCGGGGAACCACGGAGCTCAAGACGATGAGGGTGAGCCCGAGGCTGATGGTCGCTCCAGCATTGATGAACGTCGTGCCGATGCCCGAGGCGACCCCGCGCCGATTCGGCGGAACCGCGGTCATCATCGCCGCGCGATTGGGGGAAGCGAACAGGCCCATTCCGGCGCCGACCAGGATGAGCGGAGGCGTGAGCTGAAGGAACGAGTCCTCGGGCCCGATCGTCGCGAGCCACAGGAACCCCGCGGCCGAGGTCAGGGGGCCCACCACCAGGAAAGGACGGGGGCCATACCGGTCCGACAGCCACCCGCTGATCGGACCGAGGGTAGCGAGCGACGCCGACACCGGGATCAGGTAGAGACCGGCGGTGAACGGGTCGAGGAACCGGGGGGGCCCCTGAAGATAGAAGACGAGGATAAAGGTGAACGCGCCCCGCGCCAGGGCGTTGAGCAGCATCGATAGCGCGGAAAGCGTGAACTGGCGGTTGCGAAACAACGAAAGGTCGAGCATCGGGGAGCGTTCCCGGGATTCGGTGAACACGAAGACACCGAGGAGCGCGATCCCCCCGACCGACGCGACGATGGCTTCCGGGTCGGAGATCTGGCCGAGACCACCGAGCGTCACGCCCAGCAACAGCAGGGTCAGGCCCGCGGCGAACTCGATGTTCCCCAGCCAGTCGATCCTCGGCTTCGATTCCGGTTTGGGGATCTCGTGCAGATCGACCCGAGCGCGGATCGTCGCAATCAGTCCGATGGGTACGTTGACGAAGAAGATCCAGCGCCAACCGATGGTCGAGGTGATGATCCCACCCAGCACCAGTCCGGAAACAGCGCCGAGCACGATCGAGACTTGATTGATGCCGAGCGCCCGGCCCCGCTCGTTGGGTGGGAAGGCGTCCGTGATGATCGCCGCGGAGTTCGAAAAGAGAAATCCCGCCCCCACGGCCTGGACCAGCCGGAAGGCGACCAGCTCGATCCCGGTTTGGGAAAAGCCGCACAGCAGCGAGCCGGCCGTAAACACCGCGAAGCCCAGCACGTAGAGCCGGACTCGGCCGAACATGTCGGAAAGGCGGCCGAAATTGAGGAGGACCACCGCGGTCAGGAGCGAGTAGCCGAGGAGGATCCAGAGCAGGGTGGTCGCGTTGGTGTCCGGCAGTTGCCGGCCGATCGTGGGGAGCGAGATCAGAACGATGTTCGCGTCGATCGCCGCCATGAGCGTAGCGATCGTGGTGTTGGAAAGAACGCGCCACTTGTACTGCACGAGCGGCCTCGGGTACTTACGACGCCACCGCCATGGCCACCACTATTCTCTGGGACCCCGGCGGTCGATTCGCACCGCTCGGGTCGGTCACCGCGCGCAAGGCTGCGTAGCGAGTGGCGTTAGCCCAGAGGGGTCTGGCTGGATTGGAAGCCCGCGATCTCCGAGGTCAGCCGGTCGATGTACTGGCGGAAGATCGCCAACACGTTCTTCGCGGTGATCACCCCGAGGACCTGGTCGTCGGTCCGGACGACCATGCGCCGGACCCCGAGATTCGCCATGGTCGCCACGACCTCGTCCGTGGGAGTGTCGGGAGCGCAGGAGTGCACGGTCGGGGATGCGATGTCCTTGACGAGGGTCCGGGCGGGATCGACCCGGGCGGCGACGATCCGCTGGAGAAAGTCCCACTCGGTGACGATCCCGGCGGCCTTGGTCGATCCACCTCGGGTCACGACCGCGTACCCCTTGTGACGTTCGACCATTGTCTGGGCGCACGCCAGGGCATCCATCCCCTCGTCGACCGTCAGGAAGGAGGTATCCATGATGTCCTTCGCCCTAAGCACCATGTCCGGGCGATTGTCCCGGCCGATATGAGGGTACGGACGGCTGGGAAACGGACCGCGGACCCAGCAATGGACAGATGTGCTCGAACGACCGTGCCACCGTGGCAGGCGGCGGGTACCTCCTGCTACGGGACGGGACTCGTGGTCGTCGGAACCCAGTTGGAAGTCGACGTCAACCTGCTTCGAGGCTTCCGGTATTCGTGCCGGCCCGATTGCGGGTTGTGTTGCTATGCCGAGCCCCGAATCGAGTCGGTCGACCGACCTCGATTGCTGCAGATCGCCCCCGACGCGCGATTCGTCCGTCACGGGCCGGATTCGTTCCTCGCGGCACGTTCCGATGGGGGTGCATGCCAGTTCCTGTCTGCGAACCGCTGCGAGGTCCACGTCGGTCGCCCTCACCCCTGTCGCGAGTTTCCGGTCACGGTCCACGTCGGCCGTCGACTCCAGGCATCGGTCGTTCTCTCCTGTCCGGGAGTCGACTTGACTCCTTTGGGTGCCGAGGATCCCGGCGCAGACGCTGAGGCCCAGGACTTCGCGGCCGAGATGAGCTCGATCCGGAGTCGACTCGGTCCGGTGGCGGCCGCGCAGGTAGCGACGGCCGTTCGACGCGGCCGGAAGGTCGAGCGAGCGTTGCGGGCCGAGGGACGGTGGCAGGATGACGAAGAGGTCCGTGCGACGCTGCGAAGCCGCCTCCCCCGCTCCGCGGGGGGCGACTTTCCCGTTGAGGACCCTCCGGAGATCTCGGAGGGGCTGGACCGACTCCCGTTGTTCTTCGACGGTCGAGCCGCGCCGCTCGCGCTCGGCCGAGGACTGGGCGGATGGGAAGTGCTCCAGCTCTCCGCGTCGGGCGGAGCTGAGTCGATCGCCGTGATCCCACCGCCCGAACGACCTCCTGCTCTCGACACCGGCGCGGTCCGGTTCCTCGATGGATACCTTCGATACTCGCTCGAGCGGGATGCGTTCCTAGCCGCCGTCCACCTCGATGCCCTCCACGCGAACGACGGCTCGGTCCTCGAATGGGCGGTCGAGGAGCTCCGCGCGCTCGGGGCCATCGTCGTAGCCCGTGCGGTCGTCCGAGCGAAGCTTCGGGGTCGAGGCGACGCGGTGCTCACCCAGGCGGAGGTGGCCGACGGGGTCCGGGCGACCGACATGGACTCGTTGGACCGCCCCACGTGGGGCGATCGGCTCTAGGATGCCGACGGGAAGCGTTGGCCCAGTTCCGTCTCGAGCTCGGCCACGAGCTTTTGCTCGTCCTCGGTGCGCCACTCGGTCCGCTCGGTCGCGGACCGGTCTTCCCAGGTGAGCGGGGCCACCTCTCCCACCACCTCAAAATACTCGACCCGCCACGGTGGTGGCAACGGAGACCCGTCCTCCGGGGTCGGCATGTTGCTGAGGATCGTCCCGGCCCGCGCAAGTACTCGACTGACGGATTCCGGCCGGTATCCTCCGCCGCCGGTGACCAGAAGCCGACCCTGGGCGACCTCCTGGGCCAGCTGAAGCACGAGGCGGTCGACCTCGGCATAGGCCGCGGGGGTGTACTGCAGCTGGGCTAGGGCGTCCCCCACGTGCCCGTCAACCCCGTGCTGCAGCACGATCACTTCGGGTCGGAACGACCGGACCAGCGGGGGCACGATCCGGCGAAACAGGGGGAGCAGTGCTTCGTCCCCCGCGCCCGGAGGCAGCGGCACGTTCACCTTGAGACCCGCCCCGTCACCGCGTCCGGTCTCGGCGGGAAAGCCGGTCCCGGGAAACAGCGTGCGTCCGTCCTGGTGGAAGTCGATGTCCAGGACCCGGCCGGAGTCGTAGAATCCGTACATCACTCCGTCCCCGTGGTGGGCGTCGACATCGATGTAGGCCACGCGCCGATGTTCGCGCGCGGCGCGCCCCACGACGATCGCGACGTCGTTGAAGATGCAGAACCCGCTGGCGCGGTCCGGGTGGGCATGGTGGAGCCCCCCGCCGGGATGGAAGGAAGGTACGGAATGCTCCAAGGTGAGGGAAAGTCCGCGGTCGGCCCCTCCGACCAATCGAGCGGCCGCTTCATAGCAGCCGGGGAACCCGGGGGTGTCTCCCGCATCCAACAGCGACGACCCGTCCATGGCTCCCGCCGCCTCTACGAACGCAAGATACTCCGCCCGGTGGAAGGTCTCGAGAAGGTCGCGCGGGGCCGGCGGCACATCATCGACCCAGCGGAGCGGTCCCGCTTCGTCCGGGGGGGCTAGCTGGGCCAAGAGCCGGACGGCCAACCCGCGACTCTGTTCGGTGAACGGGTGCCCCGGCCCGAAATCATACTGGCGGAACCGTTCGTCCCAGACCAACGATAGCGCCGGACGCGTCACGTACCGCTCCGAGTGTCTAACCGGGCGACGGCCCGGGGGCGACGGCGTTCCGCCGTCAGCATTAAATGCCGGGTGCAGTCGCGAGGGGCTGAGGACGCTCCCATGGCGATCGAGGACGAAGTTTCCCCCAATGCTGTCAAGGTGTACAAGTCGATGAAGGAGATGGCGCTGCTCTCCGAAGAGAAGATGGGCACGGCCGAGCGCATCACGCAGTCCACCCGCCTACCGAAGACGATGGTGATGAACGCCCTCCAGGAGCTCCAGACCAAGAGCTGGGCCCGCCGGAAGGTCCGGGAAAAGGCCGCCGGCTACTACCTTACGAAGTAGACGTCGGCTCGTCCTTCTCGGGACGGACGGTCGACCGGCCCCAGACCTTTTCGACGAGCCGGCTGGTCGAACGCAGCGTGACCTCGGTGACGGTGCTGACGCGCGCGACCTGGGCGCGCGACCGGTGTTCGCCGTTCTCCTCGGCCGCGAGGTAGATCAAGGCCGCGACCAACCCGTGCGGGCTGAGGCCGGAGAGCTCGGGGTCGTCCCGCGCTTCGTCCAGCATCGCCTCGACCGTCGAGCGCACCCGGGGGGAGAGCGCGAGCTCCTGGGCGTACCGGGTCAAGAACGCCTTCGTGCCGACTCCGGGAATGGCCAGGCCACTACCGCGATGGATCACCTTGAACGTCCGGCCCACTTCCGAGCGTTTCGCTCCGACCGAGGTGGCGACCTCCCCGAGGGTACGCGGAATGGAGAACCGTCGGCACGCCGCGTACAGGCACGCTCCGACGCTCGCCGGAAGGCTGCGGCCACGGAAGAGGCCCCGGACCTTGGCCTCCCGATAGACCTGTTCTGCCTCGGCGAGCACGACGCTCGGGAGACCCAGGTTCTCTCCCGCCAACTGGATCTCGCCTCGCGCCGGCGTCCGGTCGAGGGCGCCATCGACGGCGCGGGAGGTCTGACGGAGCATGACGCGCTTCAGGTGCTGGAACTCGTAGCGCCGGTGCCAGTCGAGACGGCGGCCCTGCCCGTCCCGGGCGAGGGAGAGCGTCGACCCGAGAGCGCGCTTGGTGCCCCCGGGACGAGAGAACGGACCGATCCCGCGCCCGCTCCCGTCCGACCCGGCGGTATCGGCAATGGGAGGGGCATTCGCGACGATGCGGGACTCTTCGAAGACCAGTCCGCACTCGGCACAGTGGGTCTCGGACCGAAGTGGGTCCGTGATGCGATGGGTGCTCTTGCACATCGGGCAGGCGAACGATGGCACACCCGGTCGCGCGGGTTGTTCCTCCCCGCTCACTGTCACGTTACCTGCCGGGAGACCCGAGGGGTATAAACATTCGTCCAATGCCGCACGAAATCGTGCTGCCTCGGGGGGACAAGTCTATTTGACGTGTTCTCCCTCTCTTCGCTCAGTGCGGACACGTCTCGTGGGTGCAGGAGCCGCGGTCGCGGTCGTCGGCGTCGGGCTCGTCATTTCGCTGTTCTTCCTCCCCGGGCCGCCCACCGACACCCGAACCTCGTCGGTGACCATTGCGAACCTCGGCCCCGGTCTCAACGCCACCCAATCGTGGCGGGTGACGGAGGACCCCTCCGACGCCGGCACCTTGAGCCTGACGTGGAGTTCGTTGAGCCCGGTCTCGGTGGGACTCTGGAAGTTAGGGACCTGCACCCTAGGAGGTGGCCTGTGCCCCGTCGGTCAGCCGGTCGTCCAATGGAACGCGAACGTCACCGGCGCCTGGACCTTTCAGGGAACAGTTCTAAGCGCGTACTTGCTCTCGGTGACGAACCATGGGAACACCCCGGTCTCGTTCACCGGTACGACTACCGAGGTCTACCCGGTCCCCACAGCTAGTTCCGTCGTACCTACCTGGGCGCTGATCGCCGTCGGCGGATTGTTCTTGCTCGGCATTGGCGGGACCGCCCTCTTCCTCGGCTTCTTCCTAGCTTCCGACGTGTATGCGCCACCGCGCTCCGGGTTCGACCGATTCGACCCCGGGATGGACGACGGCTCGGAGCTTCCCCCGCCGCGCCGGGGCACCGACGAGTTCTAGGGTCGAGCGCGGAACGGCGGACGTCACTGACCCCAGAACGGATGGGTCGCCTTGTGGATCCGGACGACCTCGTCCAGGATCTCCTGCTCGCGGGCCGTCAGCGTCTGGCCCTTGAGCGCTCGGGCCACCGATTCCGGCAAGGCCACCAGGAGCGTGTCGCCTTCCTTGAGGTTCCGGCCGATGACCGCCCCATCGATCGAGGCGGCGAGCTCGGTGGACTCCTCGGCCGATTGGACCGAAGTGCCCTCCTTCTGGAGCGCCTTCAGGACCCCCACCTCGGTTCCGTCCGGACGAATCAGTCGAACCCCCGGCCGCAACGTCCCGCCGAGGACCTTGATTCCCACGATCGCCGGTTTGGACGCGCGGAAAACGTACCCGCTAAGGACCTCGAGCTTCGCCGGGTGGACCAGCTCGAGCCGCGCGCGGGCCAGCAGCTCCCGCTGGCGTTCGGTCTTCCACGCAAGATACTCCTCGATGGCGCGGTACATCACCTCCGCCTTGAGGATCCGGACGACGCCTTCCTCCCCTTCGGGGACGGCGTCCGGTAGGACGGGGACATTGAACGCCAGCACGGCGCGGTGGGTCGGGTCCTTCACGGAGGAGATACGCACGATCGTCGACCGACCGACCGGGCCGACGCCGGCCTCATGGACCGGGATCTGCTTCTCGCGGCACTCGAACGCGAGCGCCTCGAGTCCGCCGAGGGTGTCGGCGTAGATGGCGACCCCGCTGAGTGCCACCTCGGAGACCGGCTGGCTCTCGCGTTCGAGCTCGACCTCCACCTGGGCCTTCTCTTCCGGAGAATGGACCACCTTGAGCAGGCCGCCGGGCATCGCCTCCTCGATCCCCGGGGCGGAGAGATAGACGCCGGCGGCCGCCTTCACCTCCGAGAATGACTCGAGCCGAACGTGCTTGGAGCTCCCGCCTTTCAACGGGACGGGTCGGTAGATTCCCCGGATGTGGGCCGAGAACGGTTCGGTGCGCCCCGTCGCGACGATCTCGTCCCCGACCTTGAGTCGGCCTCGGTAGACGATCACGTTACCGACCGGCCCGACTCCCTTCTGGTCGCTCCGCTCCAGGATCGTCGCCTCGCCACCGCTCGACGACAGCGAGAGCTCGTGCTTCAGGAACCGCTGGGAAAGTCCGACGAGGAGCGCGATCAGCTCCGGGACCCCGACCCCGCTCTTGGCCGATACCGGCACGATCCCGACGTTCCGGGTGAAGTCGCTGACCCGGTCGTACCGATCCGCGCTGAAGCCGAGTTGAACCACCTCCTCGGCGACAGCGTAGACCCGCTCGTCCAGGACCCGGAGGAACTCCGGACCCCCTCGCGCGATCTGGTCGGCGAGGGCCATCGGGCCCGTGGGCTTGCGCCAGCCCGAGAGTAGGTCGATCTTGGTGAGGGCGATCGCGAACGGGGTCTTTTCCCGGCGAAGGATCTGCATCGACTCCCGGGTCTGGGGCATCACGCCCTCGCGGGAGTCGACCACGAGGATCGCGATGTCTGCGAGCGCGCCCCCCCGGCGCCGCATGGTCTCGAAGGACCGGTGGCCGGGAGTGTCGACGAAGAGCAGCCCGGGCACGACCAGTTGGTCGGTCCGTAGGATCCCTTCGCACAGATGACGAACGGTGGCGCCCGGCACTTCGATCGCGCCGATGTGCTGCGTGATCCCGCCGGCCTCCTTCGACGCCCGAACGCTGCCGGAGATGCGGTCGAGCAGCGTGGTCTTGCCGTGGTCCACGTGCCCCAGCAGGGAGACGATGGGCTCGCGGAGTTCCATCACGGCCCGAAGGACGGCCGGCGGCCCTTTACGTTATGGGACCGCGCGCTCCGATGTGTCGGAACGACCGCCGGAATGCAGCGCCGCACGCAGCTGCGCGGCCGCGGTTTCTGGAGCCACCGTGTTGAGGGGGATCCCGCCCCCCACTTCGAATCCATCGGGACGGACCAGACGTGGAATGACGTCGAGGTGCCAGTGATAGGCCAGCTCCTCCGGTCGCCCGTTCGCGAACGAGCGAGCGACGAAATTGTACGATGCCCCGGGGAACGTGGTCCGCAGGGCGCGGAGGACCCGGGGAAGCAGCTCGGCGAGGCGGTCCAATTCGGCGTCCGTGGCCATCCCGAGCGACGCGGCGTGACGGAACGGAAGGAACCTCACCTCGAACGGATGGCTGGAGGCGAAGGGGGCGTACGCCAGCAGTTCCGGAGCATCCCAAATGACCCGCAACCCTCCCTCGCGCTCGCGGGCCAGCTCAGCCTCGAACGCGCAGACCCCCCCGTGGGAACGAGCGAATCGGCCCAACCCGACCGACTCTTCGAGCAGCACCGGCGGGATCTCGGGGAGCGCCACCAGCTGGGCGTGGGGGTGGAACAGAGACCCGCCCGACTCCGGCCCCGCATTCTCGAAAAGCACGACCGCGCCGAGCCCGGGGTGCGCGGCGGCCGCCCGCACCCGGTCTCGCAGCATGCGCACGATCTCACGGACCTGGCCCGAAGGCAGCTCGCCGATCGACAGAGAGTGGGACGGACTCTCGATGATGACCTCGTGAAGACCGAACCCAGGGTGGCGTGCCTCTCCGGGGGTCGCGGTCGGCGGGGTGGTGGGGGCGTCGGGGCTGACCGACGGGAACTTGTTCGGGATCGTCCGCACCGTCCACCCTGGGCCGTCGGGGGTGGACGACGGGGTGCGGTAGGCGACGATCTCCGGGGGCGTCCACGATTCATGTCCGTCACAGAACGGACAGTCCTGCAACGGCGGTATCGAGGTCGCCGCGCCGTACTCGTCGGGTCGCGCGCCTCGGGTCTCGGCGATGACCACCCAGCGCCCGGTGATCGCATCCTGGCGGAGTTCCGACACGGGTACGCTCCGGGTGACAGACCGGTCGCTTATCAGACGTTTCCGTCAATCTCCCCGAGCTCGGAGAGGCGACCGCAGACCAGCGGGACCAACAGTTCCGCCGGCTCGATGCCCCCGTGGGCGCCGACCAGGAACTTCGGACGCGCGGCGGCGCCCGGGAGACGATAGGAGAGGCCCGCCGGGCTCGGCACGAGTACGAGCAGGTCGCCGAGGCGCTCGGAGAGCTCGGGGTGGTACGGTGGGGGACCGAACAACCCGGCGTCCACTGCGGCGCGCATCGGAATGATGCGGTGCCCGTTCGGGAGGCGCTCTTCCAGGGCTCGGAGCAGCGCGTCGAGCTGACCGGGACGAGCGGCCAGGAACCCGGCCCGCCGGTCGCCGGTCGGAGGTCGGATCAGATGCGAGAGGATGTCGGGTGCTTGGTCGATCGCTACGTCGGCGGACCGTGTGGCGGGCACCTGGCCGTGGTCGCTCGTGACGATGACCGTCGTCCGTCGCGCAAGCGCGGGACCGACCCGGCGGGACGCCGCGGCGAGAACCCGCGAGACCAGCGCGGCCTCGAACGCCGCAAGTTCGGGTCGGGGCCCCCGGAGGTGCTGCACCGTGTCGAGCTCGTCCCAGTACGCGTAGATGAGCGGAGGAGGGTTGGGCCGGTCGAGCACCTCGCCTAGGAGATGGGCGAAGTCGGCCGCCGTACTGTACCCGGTGTACTCGGCGCCGTCGTAGATCATCCGGGTGAATGCGCTCGGTCCGAACTTGTCCCGAGATAGTGCGATGCCGGGCACGCCCCGGCGAAAAACGCTCGGTACCCCCGAGACCATCGACGGGGTCCACTCCGGGCCCGCGAATGCCTCGGCCGGGCCGGCTCCGGACGGCGACATCCGCAGGATCTCGGTCACGGCCCCATACGCGGGGAGGTACATCCGGTGGCCGACCACGCCATGTCGTGCGGGAGGTTCGGCGGTCGATAGACTCGTCAAGGCCACCGTCGTGGTCGTGGGAAAGACCGAGGTTATCGGATGGACCCGCGCGTTCCATGCCTCGGGGTAGGCAAGCTCCCCTCGGACCCCGGGGGCGGGCGGAGCGACCCAGCCTAGTCCATCCATGAGGAGGACCACCACCGTACCTTCCGCGCGTCGCCCACCGAACGGGTCGAGGTCGGGAGCCAGGGGCGGCAGGAGTTTCGGTTCCCCTTCGACTTCGAGCCCAAGGCTTCGAACCGCCGAACTAGTGACATTCGGAAGCGAACGACCCTCGTACGCAGGGATCGGTAGGCCCAGTGGGGGCCGCGGCGCAAGGAGCGTGGCGACCTCCTCGATCCGATATGATGCGTTCGTCGTTCCCACCGCGATACCTCCGGGGTCGGCCGCGGGCCGTCAGCCCAGCGAGCCTACTTAATGGCCCTTGTTCGGTCCGACGAAACGGGGAAGTCATCGAGGGACACCTGGCGTTGGGTCCGTTCGCTCAGGCGTTCGGTCCGGACCGAAACCGTCCGGACCGGTCGGCGGCGCCCGGCGCGCTCTGACTCCCAAAGCTCGCGCGCGAGCCGTAGCGCACGGTCGGCGAGGGGAGCGGACCCCTCCCGGGACGCGGAAAGCGTGCGCGAACGCTGGGAGCGGGAGAAATCGGCCCACCGGAAGGCCACCCCGACCGCTCCGTACCGAATACCTTCCTTCTCTAGCGACACCGCAAGGTCCTCCGCCAAGGCCCGCACGGCGGTTTCTACCTCGTCCCAACGATCGACATCGACCGCGAAAGTGTGGTCGCTCGAGCGGGACCGGGGTCCGCTAGCCGCTTCCACGACGTCGAACGGGGAACCCCGGGCGAGGGCCACGAGTTCGACGCCGAATCCTCCGAGCCACTGGCGCACCTCGGAGGGTCGGCGCGCGACGAGGTCGCCCACCAACAATACGCCATGCGACCGAAGGAGCTCCTCGGTCTTCGGTCCCACCCCAGGGACGACCCGTACGGGAAGCGGCCCGACGAACGCCGCGACCTCCGAGGGGCCCACGACGACGATGCCCCCCGGCTTCGCCCGGTCGGTGGCGATCTTGGCCACGATGCGCGTGGTCGCGACCCCGAGGGACGCCGGCAGGTCGAGCGACGTTTGGAGCTCTCGCTGGATGCGCTCGGCGACCGCGCGCGCGGCCCCGGCGTCGGGGGCCTCGATTCCCACCGCGGCTTCGTCGATACTGAACGGGACGACCTCGTCAGAGAATCGACGTAGAAGCGTCCGCACGTCGTGACTGACCTGCTCGTACTTCTGGAAGTCGGGGGGGATCCATACCGCGTCCGGACACAAGCGGCTCGCGACCGCGGCCGGTAGCGCGCTGTGGATCCCGAACTTCCGAGCCTCGTAACTCGCCGAGAGGACCACCCCACGGCTCGGGCCCGGCGCGGGCGGAGGGCCCACGATCACGGGTCGCCCGCGCAACTCCGGTCGGCCGCGTAGCTCGCACGAGACGTAGAAGGCGTCCAGGTCGACGTAGACGACCCAGCGGGCGGGGTTCGACACCGGAGGCGATAGTCCGGGGAGCGAGCCCGGAGCCCCGGACCTCTCGGTGGGCGACTCTTCCCGCATCGATGGAACGTCCCTGCTAGCTGCGTCCGATACAAAGCCGAAGCTTCTCTGTGTGGTGGTCGAGGAGCAGCACCGCCAGGTCGGTCAGGGTCCGCCGAAGTCAACAGCCTTCGCATCGACCGAGATCCCGTTCGGTCCGATGGAGTACGGCTGGACCGTCCGTGCGTGGGCGGTGCGTCGCATCTTCATCACCCGGAGCGCCAGCCCGACCCGATGCCCGTCGGAACCGGTGCGGTACCCGAGAAGGATCACCCCATCGGCCACGTACTCCGTGAGCCCATCGCGACTCACTTCCGGATGGATCGGGTCGGCCTCGGCGGTAAGGACGGTGGTGGCGTTGGACTCTCGACACGCGCCGGCCAGGGCGAACAACGTCGCCCGGCGGCTCGGTTCATCGTCGCTGAGCATGTTCAGGAGCGAGACGGAATCGACCACGATCCGCTGGGCGCCCATCCCCTTGAGCTCCTTGCCGAGATCCCCCTGGATCCGATGCAGGCTCTGTCGGGTCTCCTTCGGGTCCAGTCGCAACACCTTGAGCGTCCCCTTCTCGACCGCTGCGTCCACCGGCCAGCGGAATTGTCGCGCACTCTCGAGGAGCGGAGGGACGTCCTCCTCCAGCGAGAGGAACACTCCCTTCTCACCGTGGCCCGCGCCCGCGAGCAGGAACTGGAGCCCCAGGCAGGTCTTCCCCGTTCCCGGTAGCCCGGTCACGAGCACCACGTGGCCGCTCGGGAACCCTCCGCCCAGCATCTCGTCGAGGCCCGCGACCCCGCTCGAGACCCGGGCGTTGGACGGCTCAGACGCGTTCATATTGCGTCGTCACCAACCCCGAACCGGTGTTCACCCGGATCACGAACCGTCCGTGATACTCCGCCGGCAGGTGGGCGAGTACCGCCATCGACTTCACGATCACCATCGAACGTTGACGGTGTGAGCGGTTCGCGCTCGTCACCCAGCTGAACTCCAATACGCAATCGACCGAGTCGATGACGGCCTGCTCGACCGCCGCGGGCGCCACGCCCTGGGAGAGGAGCAGGTAGACCACACCGTTCCACTCCTTGGCCCGCCGGCGCAATCCCTTGAGGAGGGTGAGGAGGTCCGCCGCCTGAGCTCCGGGGCGCACCAGGAGGTCCGTGAGCGAATCGAGGATCACGAGGTTGCGGCCCCCGTCCAGGTCGACCGCGTCGGCGACGGCATGTACCGGCCCGTCGTCCGGCTTGATCGTCGCGGGCGCCCCCGAAAGCAGCGGACTCTCGATCGAGGCCCATTCCAGGGGGACCACCGTGTCCGCGAAGTACGCCGGCGACAGGTCATGGAACTTCAGATGGCGAGAGAGCACGTCGGGGTACGTGCCCTCGAAGGCCGCCCGGATCTCGGCGAGCACCTGCTCTTCCGAGCGGCTCGTGCTGAGATACACGACTCCCTCGGGGTACAAGAACGGTCCTTTCGCGTTCCCGAGGTAGAACTGGTGCATCCGGGGGTCGTCGAAGTGCAGCATCAGGTGGACCGCCGACGTCAGCGCGAACTCCTGGTGACCGGCACCGGCCTGGCCGATCAGGAGCACGACGGACCCCGACGGCAACCCGCCGGTCAGGTAGTCGAAATCCGGCACCCCGGTCGGGATGCGGGCGGGTCCTTCGATGGGCTCGGGCACCGGCCGCGGCGTCGTGGACAATTGCGTCGGAAGGAGGAACGGCCGCGGAGGGGACTGCATTGACATGTCGAGTAAGCTATCCGACGCTCGCACGAGGACCCGGGGTATTAGTAGGCTCGTTTCCACACGGCCGGGTCGGCCTCATTCGGCGCCGATCTTCAGGAACTCTCGGAGCAGGACGGTCGCGTACGCTCCCTTCGGCAACGCGAACCGGAACCACACGCCCGTGGCGTCGGTCTCCCGGGCGATCGGCGGCACCGGCAGCATCACCGGTCGCCACGCTCCCTTGCTCGAGATCTCGGGCGCGAACGAAAGGCGGAAACCGGAGCGCTCGATGCCCTCCTCTCCCAGCAGTTCGGAGAGCAGGGAACCCGCCGGGCCGTCGTCGAGGGGAGTCGCGAACCCCACCAGCGGCCCGGCGAGCAGTGCGCGGCCCCGACCGACGAGCTCTACGCACTCTCGCTCGTTGTCCGTCCCGACCGGGGCGGGGTCCTGCCCTCGAACGGTGCCGTCGCGACCCACCCGAAGCACGCGGTCGCCCGGTACGGGAGAACCCAGCGGCAGACCTTGCAACCGCCTCCGGGAGACCCACCGATTGAACAGGTAAGATTGGTACGCGTGGACGAACAACAGGCGAAGATCCCGGGAGAGCCCGCGCAGGGCCTGCTCGGCGTTCTGACCGCGGGCGAGACGTTCGAGCAGCGTCCGCTCGAATCGGTAGTCCTCGGGGAACTCCTTGAGCGCACGAGCCGGATCTCGGTGCTCGGCGTACGCTCTTCGGGCACCGTCTCCCCGGCCTTCGACCGTCCCGGCGGGGATCGCCGTCAGGTAGGCGTCGACCGCGGCCGCAGGATCCCCCCGAACGAGACACCGGCCGACCTCGTGGGTCACCGGACGCACCTCCCCGAACCGCTGGAGCCCGAAGAAGTTCGGGAAACCGCCGCCGTCGCGCAACGCCTGTGCGGTCGCGTCGTACGCGCGGGCGGCGGCTTCGGGCGTCGTGTCGGAAGGAACCGCGTGCACCTCGAACGCGTTGCCGTAGTGGTGGCCGAGCACGAGCCCGTCCCGGGAACGGTAGGCTTCCACGAGTTCGACCTCGGGCAGGTCGAGACCGTGCTCCGGAGGAGGACCGCGATAGGACAGCAGTCGCTCGGCGACGGCGCGGCGGTCCTTGGTTCCGGACCACTGCACGGCGTGCGGAGCGAGTCCGAGCCGGCGCGCGATGGCGGACCCTAGCTCGTGCTGTTCCCAGTTGCGACTCACCACGCGGAGCACCGTGAACGCCCCGTCCGGGTCCGGACGAGGATAGCTCGAGATCTCGCTCACGCGGAACTCCTCGGCCGTGGATTTCGTCCGGGCCGCCACGCCGGGTGTCGAGGTGAAATAGAACTCCAGACCGAGCACCCGTTCGCTCGCCGGAGGCAAAAAACTCGGCGGAACCACGTCTCGCCGAGCGGACCCGTCATTAATACCTCATGGCCGCATTCCGCCGAGGGCACTCGATGATCCAGGCGACCGCCCGGGTCCTGAAGAACATCATCGAGATCGAGGTGGGAGGCGAGACGTGGACCTGCCGCCCGATCGAGTCCGGTCAGGCCGGGCTCTCCCGCCGCATCGCCGCGCTGTTCTCGACCGAGTACGTCACCTACCGGTCCAGCGCGCCCGACGAGGTGCACTCCAACGTCTCGTATCAGGCCAAGAGCGACGAGATCCGAATCCAGATCGGTGAGGACCACTGGCGAACCCAATCCACCGCGTTCGGGCCGATGACGATCGAGTACGGGGGGGTCCGCTACGTCATCAACGAACGATTGACCGGTCGTTTCGCCGTGCTGCGAGGGACCACGCCGGTCGGGGTCGGTCAGCTCGGCTTCCGCTCGTGCGTGATCACGGACTACCCCGCCGACCTCGAGGTGTTCCTCGCGAACCTCGCCCTGGGCTACGTCATCCGCACCCTGACCTGGGAGATGTTCGGCTGACGCGGGCCTACCGCCGACGTCCGGTGGCCTCCAACGGCGGTGGGGGAACCGTGGCGCGAGTGCTTCGCAGGAGCCGGTGGTGCCGGGGCGCGCGGTGGGGCAGCTGGAACATGTGGTAGGGGATCGGCAGGAGTAGGATCGCGCCGGCGAGCACGGTGAGCGAGGCCGTCGAGTAGGCGAAGTAGACCCCGTAGGTTGCGTAGAGCCACCCTCCCAGGAGAGTTCCGAGGAGACCGCCGGCGCCCGCGAACGCATTGTACAGGCCGAGCGCCCGACCCCGGGCCGACCGTCCGACCAAGCGCACGAGGAACAACGTGCTCGCCGTGCTGATGAACGCCCAGGTGACGCCGAGCAGGGCATTGAGCAGCGTGAGCCAGCCGAGCAGGGCGGGACTCCCCCGGCCGAACAGGACGTAGATCGGACCCCACAGGAACAGCGCCATCAACAGAACGCGGCCAGCGAGCGATTCGAGAAAGACGTTCTTCGGCGAGTGGCGGTCGACCGCCTTGCCCGAATGGAAGAACAGGGCCGTCGACGCGGCCGCGGCGCCGAGGTAGACGATGAAGACCCCGGCGTCCGTGAAGCGGGCGTTCTGCCAGAGGAAGACGGGGAACGGGCCGTAGAAGATGTCGAAGCCGACGCTCATCAGTCCGAGCGCGATGAGGAACAGGTATTCGCGTCCCGGTAGCTTCTCCGCCGAAGACCGGGTCAGGTCGATCAGGCCCAGCACCCGCACCCGAAAGTGGCGGATCCGCTCGACGACGCCTCGGTGAAGGTGGACCAGGTCCGAAACGCTGCGACGGTCGACCCGCGTCGCTGGCTCTTCGATCCACGCCCACGCGATGCCGGCGGAGACCAGCGCCAGGATCCCGGAGACGATCAGCAGGGCGGTCATGGCCTGGATCGCCGGCTGGTTGAAGCCGACTACGAACAGCCAGACGAACCCGATCGCGAGCCCGACCGTTGTCCCGAGGCCGGAGATCAGCCCGAAGAATCCGATGTCGGTGGGCCACCATCGCTTATGGCGCGTCTCGAGCAGCAGCATGGTCCCGATGGGGGCGCTCGCGGCCGACGCGAGCCCCTCCACGACGTTCAGCCAGAAGTACGTGAGAAGGTTCGATGCCAGCGCGATGAGGATGATGCTGACTCCGGTCGCCAGGAACGAAGCCACTAGGAAGTACTTGCGGTGGGCGACCCGGTCGGAGAGGTTTCCCCACAGGATGGTGAATGGCACCTGACTCATCGCGCTCGCCGCGATGATGATCGTCACGGCGAAGGCGCTCGCACCGAAGTGCTGGAGCGCGAGGAGCGGGATCAACGGGGTGGCGATCCCATCGGAGATCGCGAGGGGAAGATACGACAGAAACCACAGGTCGCTGGTCGAGGGCCGCAGCACGGTGCGGACCTTGATGTCGATCGCCACGCGCTCCGCACTCCAGTGGACAGTCGAGAGCCGGAACCCGGGGCATAAAGCATGGGTTCTTCAGGCAACGAACCACGCCGTCCGGTCGAGTGCCGGCGATGTTCGGACCTCGGTCAGGCCCCGGGAACCTTCAGCTCCGCGAGCAGCTCCCGATGCTCGGTGTCCGAGATCCATTCGACCCGCAGGTACTCGCGCAGGAACGCGTCGGAGACCCCGATCTTCCGGGCCTCCTCGACCACGAACCGGTACGCTTCCACTTCGGTCCATCGCTGGACGTAGCTGAGTCCGGGCGGCCAGAGGTTCGCGCCCTCCTGGCGCTGCAGCACGTGGCAGAGCTCGTGGTAGATGTCCATGTAGAGCATCAACAGGGGACTTTCGCGCAGGTGACCGGCCCCGACCACGATGCAGTCGCACTCCGGCGACACGACCGGGCGCCACTCGCGCCGGAATCCCGTCGGGAGTTCCTTCGGGGAGACGTACATCCACATGTCCTGGTCGACGAGCTCGACGAAGGTTTCGCCGAACAGCCGGGCGCGGCGTTGGGCGTCCGGGACGAGCTTGCGCGCCGCGGCCAGCTGGTCGAGTTTCGGAAACGCTTCGAGTATCGGATGGCGCCCGACCTTCAGGTCGCGCGTCACTAGAAAACCGTCGGGGACGGGCTCCCCGTCACGGGAGCGCTTCGTCGCCCGGGCCATCGGACCAGCCGGAATCGCACCGGGACATAAAGAGGGCGGCCGGCCCGATGCGGCGTAGCATTATTCTCGCCGGGGGCCTCACCGGCCCGTGCGGACCGGAGCGTTCGACTTCGGGCGGATTCGCGGCGTTTCGGTCGGTCAAGCCGAGACTCGCGATCGGACGAGCGGGGTGACCGTCACGTTGTTCGATACTCCGGCGGCGATGGTCGTGGACGTGCGCGGGGGCGCCTCGGCCACCTACGACACGGCATCGCTCTCGCTGGACGCGACGTTCGGACGACGCTGGGCGGTCTTCTTTGCTGGAGGCAGTCTCTATGGACTGGACGCCGCCCGCGGGGTGCGGACCCGCATCCTGGAGGTGGGTCGCGGCCACCGAGCGTTCGCTAATCCGAACGTCGTGGTCCCCATCACCGGGGCAGCGTTGTTCGACCTCCCCGCCAAGCGTTCGAGCATCCCGGACTACCTGCCGCTGGGTTACGAGGCGGCGCGCCGCGCGCGCCGCGGCACCGTAGCGGTCGGTCGGGTCGGCGCCGGAGCGGGGGCGACGGTAGGCAAGTACCTCGGTCGGAGCCGCGCGATGCGCGGCGGAATTGGAACTGCCGCAGCCCGGTTCGGTCGCGGAGCGGTCGGAGTCCTCGTAGCGGTCAATGCGGTCGGGGCGGTCCGCGACCCAGCTACAGGAACCTGGGTTGCCGGGGCCCGAGGGCGTGCCGGACGGCTCACGCCCCCCCGATCCCAACGAACGCGGCCGGACCGGGTGACTGGGACGACGCTGGGGCTCGTCGTGACGGACCTATCCGTGAGCCGGCCGGCGCTCTCCCGCATTGCGGCGATCGTGCACGCCGGCCTCGCATCTGCCATTTCGCCCTATCACAGTGCGACGGACGGAGACGTCCTGTTCGCCGCGACGACCGAGCGCGCCCCCGTGGCGCGAGTCGAAGCTCGCCCCGGCGAACTAGCTGACCGGCTGGGTGGCCTCGCTGCCGAGCTCGCGGTGGCCGCCGTCCTCGGAGCCGTGCGGGCCTCCGCCGGTGAATCCTAGGCGGCCGGCTTTCGATGCAGCGGGGTACCGCGTAGCCCGCGGATCAGGTCGGCCTTCGTCACGATCCCCCGCAGCTCGCCCCGATGGGCCACGAGGACGGCCGGGTAGCGGCCGAGCACCGGGGGCAACAGGTCGGCAGGGAAATTCTCGTCGACCACCGGGTACGCCGTCTCCAGAACATCGCGCACCCGGGCTCGGCGTGCCGTGGGCTGCCCGAGCGCCCGAAGGAGCGCGGACTCGGAGAGCGAGCCCACCACCCGGCCGTCATCCACCACGGGGAGCTGGGAGTATCCACCGCTCTCCATGCGCTGAGCCGCCTCGACCAGAAGGGACGCCGAACCGATCGAAGCAAGCGAACGGCTCATCAGGTCGCCCACGGTCAGCTTCGGGGTCGTGAGGCCCTCCTGGGTCTCTAGGTAGCCCAGCAGGCGCTGGACCAGCTCGTAGGAGGGCCGGATCTGGCCCCGCTCGATGCGGGAGAGGGTCGCGTCGCTGCGTCCCACGGCCCGGGCGATGTCGCCCAGCGAGATGCCGAGGGCGAGACGGCGTCGACGGATCTCGGTGAGGGTGTCCATGTTCCCCGGGAAAACCCGACGCGCATAAGCCATGCCGTTGGCCCCGACGTGCCCGCCGGGTCGCGGTTTTCGCCGGTCCGAAAGGTAATGGACCCGTACGGCCATGGAGGGTCGGTCGCGATGGACTCGGCACCGCGTCGCATATCCTGGATCAGTCCCCCGCCCGAGATCTGCTGCCTGTGCAAGGAGCCGCTCGGTCTCCCCGCCGAGACTAGTTCCTGGAACGGCGCCCCGGCCCATCGGGACTGCGTTCGGGTGCACCTGCTTCAACGTGATCCGGCGTTTCGGGAGACCGGGGATAGCGAGGAACCGACCGACGACTCCGGGGACTCGCTGGACGGCGTGTTGCCGCGGGACGACGACGAGATCGATTTCGAATAGCGCGGATTCTCCTCAGGACCGGGGGGAAATCTGGCCAAACGCGAACGTGTGGTGTCGCTCTTGCGGCTTCACAATCAATAAGAGCCCCTTCTCCGTGGTCCGGCCCGTCCGTTGACCAGTAGGTGGGGTGTTCGTTGCCGGAAGTTGTCATCACGTGCGATTGGACGCTGATGAGCAATCACCACGGGAAGGAATTCCTGGGGTTCGGGACGACCACACCGGCCTACATCTTTCCGGAGGTCGTCTACCAGCGACTCTTCTACCCGACGATGAAGGTCGACGAGCACGGCTTTCCGCAGCAGGCCCCGTACGGCATGCGGAAGATCGAGGCCTCGTTGATCGACGGTGGGTTTGACGCGCGGATCGTCCACCCCAGCTACCTGGACCGGTACATGCCGGGCGAGGCGAAGGTTCTGCTCGTCTCGGGCCACGATTACTTCGGGCTGAACCCCCCGAGCTCCACCTTCGGCGGCGTGATGCACCGCGAACCGTTGAACTGCGTCAATTTCAAGCGGATGCTGAGCCAGCCGGCGGTCCTCGAGGCCCGCAAGCGCGGCATGAAGATCATCGCGGGGGGGCCGTGCGCCTGGCAGCTGGCGCCGGCGACCCGGATGAAGCTCCCCTGGATCCAGGAGTTCGTCGATTCGATCGGCGGGATCGATACCGTCGTCGAGGGCGAGAGCGACATCTTCGTCAAGGAGATCGTCGGGAAGGCCCTGCGGGACGAGTTCCTGCCCCCCCATGTCGTGCTGGCCGCGAAGGAAGCGCCGAAGATCGAGCAGATCTCCTCCATCAAGTACCCGAGCGTCAACGGCCTCGTCGAGATCGGCCGGGGATGCTGCCGTGGGTGCTCGTTCTGCTCGGTGACGACCCGCCCCACCCGCTGGTACCCCCTCGAGAAGATCGAAGAGGAGCTCAAGATCAACGCCAAGATCGGGGTGCGCAAGGGTCTCCTGCACTCGGACGACGTCTACTTCTACGGCAGTCCCAACGTGATGCCGCACGAAGAGAAGCTCATCCCGCTGCTCAAGCTCGCCAAGCGCTACTACGAGCAGGTCGGCTGGAGCCACGTGGCCATCGCTTCGCTGATGACCAAACCGAAACTGCTGGCGAAATGTGCTGAAGTGCTCATCGATGAGAAGCAGGACTGGTGGGGCGTGGAGGTCGGCGTCGAGACCGGCTCGCCCCACATGATCACCGCGGCGATGCCGGGGAAGGTGGCTCCGTTCAAGGCCTCGCAATGGCCCGAGCTCGTGGTGCAGGCGGCGGGCCTGATGAACGACAACCACCTGTATCCCGCGTGCACGTTCATCGTCGGCCTGCCCCAGGAGACCGAGGAGGACGTGGCCAAGACGATCGACCTGATCGATGACCTCTGGGACTTCAAGGCCCTGCTCGTCCCGATGTTCTTCGTGCCGCTCGGCCACCTGAAGTCCCGGGATTGGTTCCGCCGGGACCGGCTGAGCCCCCTGCAGGAAGAGCTCCTCAAGCGCGCCCTCACGCACGGGGTCCGCCAGTCGAAGTCCATGCTCGACGATTTCTTCGACTGGGAAGGAAACCATACTCGGCTGTACCGCGGGGCGTTCCGCGGGTTCATCGGGTTCCTCGAAACGATCGCGAAGATGAACGGGCTGTGGAGCCCGTCGCAGCGGCCGGCCCGACAGATCGTCGACCCGAACCGCACGCCCGAGCGCCTGCCGATCCCGACGATCCCCGTTCGCGAGTGATCTGCGCCTAGGCGTCCTCGTCCGGGAACTCGCCCGGTCCGGGCGGCGACGGGCGGTGGAGGGCGCGAGGTCGATACTCCGCCACGAGCGTCGCCGAGGGGGACCGAGCGTCGACCACTTCGAGCGACGTTTCCTGCCCGTTGCCGTCGTAGGCCCGCCATGAGCCCGGACCGAACGGTGCACCCAGGATCAGGTGTCGCCGTCCCCAGTTGCGGAACAAGCGGAGGTCGGCTTCGGAGGGGTGCAGGGCACCCGACGGGTGCGAGTGCACCGTGCCGACGATGGTCAGGTCCGCCGGCAACATGTACAACTGGAAATTGGCGTGTCGCCGGCCCGCCGTGGTCCCCGGGAGCAGCAACAACTCCCCGATGACCCCCGGGGGGTCCGACCGCAGGACCCCTCCGAACTCGTTCGGGTAGGACGATCGAGCGCTCGCGAGCGCGCTGTCGAGCACGCGTCGCGAGATCGATCGCGGCGTCGAACCGATCGGGGGAGACCCTTCGGCCCGCCTACGGTGGGGACGGAAGATCGGCAATACCGCCCCCCTCGTCGGCGAACTCCTCGCTCCAGGGAAGGATCCTTTTGCCGCGCAGCCGATGGAAGAACCGGGTGCCGAACCGCACGAGTCGGGCGCGCCGGGGCGATCGGTAGACGGTGATCGACGCGTTGCCCGGTAGGGAGTGCTCCTCCTGTCCGTCCGGGATCACGACCGCCCCCCGGCCGATGTCCAGGGCGCGCAGCCGCACCGTGCGCAACGGGTCGACCACGAGCGCCCGGGCCTCGACCCGAAACGGCGCGATCGTCGTGACCACGATCGCGTCCAGGTCCGGGTCGACGATCGGTCCGAGGGAGCTCAGAGAGTACCCCGTCGAGCCGGTCGGGCTCGCGAGGATGATCCCGTCCGCCTGGACCCGACCGACCACGTGCTCGTCGAAGGCGAGCTCGAACAGCCCCATCTTGCCGACCTGGGCCGCGTGGAGCACGTACTCATTGACCGCGTCCGGCAACGGCGTCGGGCCCAGCTGGGCGGCGAGCTTCATGCGCTCCTCGATGTGATAATGCCCGGCGAGCAGCCGCTCGATCGCGGTCTCGAACTCCCCGCTCGGCGACGCGGTGATCTCCGCCAGGACGCCCACGGTCCCGGCATTGACCGGCAGGAGCGGGGCTCCGCTGCGCCGCATCGCGTACAGGAACGTTCCGTCCCCGCCGATGGCGAGCAGCACGTCCGGGTGCAGACGTTCGAGCGGAGCGTGAGGCCGGTCGGGAGCGACCGAGGCGATCTCCTCCGCGAGGTGGATCTCGGCGCGCTCACCGATCAGCGCGACGGCCCGACGGGCCAGTTCCAGCGCCGCGGGCTTCTGCGGGTTCGCGGTCAGTCCGAGCTTCACAGCAATCCCGCCTCCGAAAGGCTCGGGGGAAGTCGGGCGTCGCCCCAGGCAAACACGCTGGTGCGCTGGTCCACCCCGAGCGGGAAACCATCGATCGACCGGTGGAGCGCGTCGGTCACGCCGCCGCCGGCCTCGTGCAGGATCCGGTAGGCCGCCGCGATATCGGTGGAGCGAAGGTTGGTCTTCTCGTTCGAGTTCTCGAAGACGTAGGCGTCGACGCTGCCCTGGGCGACCAAGAGCATCTCCAGCGACGCGCAGCCGAGCGAACGGATCCGGCGTCCTTGGCCGGCGAGACGCACGGTGCGCTCCGTCGCACGATGGCCGAGGTTCACGACGAGCACCTCGCCATTCGGGACCCAGGGGCGAGTGTGGATCGGGCGTCCATCGCAGTAGGCCCCCTCGTCGCGCACCGCCCAATACGTCGTGCCCCGGTGCAGGTCGCGTACGAGGCCGAGCTCGATGCCGCCCAGCGTCTCCGTTCCCAGGGCGAGCGACACCGCGAAGAACGGGAAATTCCGGAGGGCGTTCATCGTGCCGTCGATCGGGTCGACCACGAGCGTGCGGTCCCCGCCCCGGGGAACGCGGCCCGCCTCCTCGGAGACGAGGTCCCAATCGACCCCCTCGGCGTCCAGCACGCGAAGGATCTCGTTCTCCGCGAGCCGGTCGAGGGCTTCGGTCGGGGTTCCGTCGGCCCCCATGGCCACCACGTCGGCACGGTGCGGAGAGGTGGCCGCGTCACGCACGACGCGGTGCACCGCGAGACTGACGCGGTACATCACCTCGAGCTCGGCGCGGGAGGGACCAGCCATGGCGGCGGGAACGGCGCGAGACTATTGATGCTTCGCGGCAGGCGCAGCGCTCGGCCCTTCCCGTGACGTTAAGTGGGAGGACCGCTGGGCGGGCCGATGGATTTCCAATTCCTCGGGGGCGCGGACGAGATCGGTTCGCTCGGGCTGGTGCTCCGCGACCAGGGTCGCACGCTCCTCTTCGACTACGGCATGACCCCTTCCGACCCGCCGAGCTACCCGCGGCCGGTGCCGACGAACATCGACCTGGCCTTCCTGTCGCACGCGCATCTCGACCACTCGGGCATGACCCCGCTACTGAGCCGGCTGCCCAAGGCACGCCTGATCGCGACTCCCGTGACGATCGCGGTCGCGGACCTATTGACCAAAGACGCGCTCAAGGTCGCCCGCATGGAGGGGTATCTGGCGCCATACACCCCGAGCGACATCCACGCCCTGCACGCCCGATTCACGGCCGTCGAACGGCACGGCACCTTCCGTCACCGGGGGATCGAGGTCGCGTTCACGCCCGCCGGTCACATCCCCGGTGCCTCGATGATCCTCTACAAAGGGGAAAGGGACGTCATGTTCACCGGCGACCTGCAGACCCTGCCGACCCATCTGGTCGGCGGCGCCGAGCCGCTCGAGTGCGACGTGCTGGTGATGGAATCCACCTACGCGGGACGCGACCACCCCGACCGCCAGGAGACCGAACGACGTTTCCGCGACAAGATCTCCGAGACCGTGGAGCGGGGCGGCAAGGCGATCGTCCCCGCCTTCGCGGTAGGTCGTGCGCAGGAGGTGCTGATGGCGCTCGCATCGTCCGGGTTCGAAACCTACCTCGATGGAATGGCACGAAAGGTCAACGAGATCTACGAGGCCGCCCCCGAGTACCTGGCGGATGCGCGCAGGTTCCGCCGAGCGCTCGAGCGGGTCCATATCGTCGAACATCCCGGAGACCGGGCCCGCGCGCTCCGGGAGGCCGATGTGATCGTCACGACCGGTGGCATGATGGACGGGGGTCCGGTACTCTACTACGTCGGAGAAATGTACCGCGACGCGAAGAGCTCGATCTATCTGACCGGTTTCCAGGTCGACGGCTCGAACGGACGACGGTTGTTGGACGAAGGGACCCTGATCGTCGATGACACGGTGATCCGGCCGAGCTGCGAGATCCTCAAGTTCGACTTTTCGGCGCACGCCGGCCACTCCGACCTCGTACGGGTCGCAAAGGAAAGCCGGGCGGAAACGGTCGTTCTCATGCACGGCGACCACCGGGAAGCCCTGCGGGACGCGATCGAAGGTTTCACGCGCGTGATCCTGCCGGAGAACGGGAAGTCGTTCACTCTGTGAGCTGAGCCCGGGTCACCGACCCGGAAGGTCAACCTCGACCATTCCGGCCTCCTCCCGGGTCGAATACGTCCCCACGGACGATACCGCGCCATGGGGCGGCTCGACTCCGAATGGGTCCGCGACCACCGCGCCAGTGGTGACATCGAACGCTGCCGCGTGATCTGGGCAGACGAGACGGCCCCCCACCAGGGTCCCGTCGCCGAGGAGACCCCCGAGGTGGGGGCAGACCGCATCCACCGCGAAGATTCCCTGGGACACTCGGATGAGCACGATCGAGTTCGCGCCGATCATCACCTCGCGCATACCTCCCATGGGTAGCGTGGCCGAGGCGATTCCGGTCTTCTGCCAAGCCATCCGGAACTCCGGTGAGGGCCGGCCCACTACCGGCCGCGACGCGCTATCGGCCGGCGGCTCGGGGATCGTGCCGGAACATCGAGCGCCTCGGCGGAGTCGGCCTCACGTGCGGAATCCTCCGTCATGGCTTCCTCCATCGGCGGCATCTCCGCGCTCGGGCGCACGAGACCGCGGATCGAACGCCACAGAGTCTCGATCCCCTCGCCGGTGACGGCCGAGACCTGCAGATGGTCCGTGGTCCGACGCGCTACGTCACACTTGGTGTCCACCGGCACGATCGGGAGGTGGGGGAACTCGAGGCGCCATCGCGCGAGAAGGGTCTCCTGCTCCTCCACGGTGTGTTCGGAGTCCGGCGTCGGGTCGATCACGAACAGGACCACCGTCGCTGCACCGCGCACCGTCGTGGCCGCTTCGGCCTCCGCCGGATTCGCCCGACCATGACGTCCAAGGACTCCGGGAGTGTCGACGACCTGCAGCCGGTCGAAGCCGAGGTCGGCGTGACCGACGGCGATCGAGAGCGTGGTGAACGGATAGTCGGCGACCTTCGGATGCGCGGACGACAGTCGAGCCACGAGCGACGACTTTCCGACGTTGGGGAAACCGGCCACGACCAGGGTCGGAGCGCCCGGCTCCAAGTGGGGGCGGTCGCTCAGGAACCGGTCCGCGGCTCGGAGCTTGACGATGTCGGGGTCGACTTCCCGGACGAAGCTCGACAGGCGACCATAGAAGGTGCGCACCTGGTCACCGAGCTCTTCGGGCCCGGACGCTCCGCGCATCGTGCGCTCCGCGTCGCGTGCGAGTCCGCGGATCCGTTCCTCGGCGCGACGCAGTCGCGTGAGCGCTCGGTCGACGGTACCCTGCCCGAAGGCGCCGGCGAGCAGCGCGCGGTCGAATTCGGTCAGCGGTGGGCGCAGGAATCGACGTGTCTCGAGTCGAAGATGTCGGATGACGGTCGCCGAACTGCGAACCACTTTCAGCTGAGCCCGCAAGCGGTCCCGACTGGACTTCGTCTCGCCGTGGGGCGTGACGAGCGACGCGCGGTGGAATGCGATGTCCAGTATCTCCACCGAGGGGGGCGGTCCGACGGGCGAACCGGATCGTCCACTGGTCCGGGATTTGCGCTTGACCTGCGACACGTTCGTGCCCGCTCCCACTGCTCCCACTTCCCCGAGGCGAATAGGTTTGCGCCCATACGATCGGAGTGGACTCGCGAACTCCGTAAGTCGGCGGGCCATGCGTCGCCCCGAGAACCCGACCCGGCCGATACCCGCCGTCGAATCCCCGTATCTTTCCGGGAAGGCTCTTATGGCCGGCGCCGCTCCGGCCGCGCCGGGAGACTCGCGTGCCGCGTTGGATTTCCGACGATCCCGGTGAAGAAGCTTCGATGCTGGAGGCGTTGGGCATCTCGTCGCTCGACGAGCTGTTCGCCGATGTTCCGAAGAAGGCCAGAATCGGGCGGATGGGCGTGGGTCCCAGCCATGAGGAATCGGAGGTCGTCGGCGAGGTCGACCGCATCCTGGAGCGGAGTCGAGCGCTGTCGCATTTCGCCTGCTTTCTGGGCGGCCGGATCGCACCGCGCTACGTTCCTGCCGCGGTCGACGCGATGCTCTCCCGCAGCGAGTTCTACACGGCCTACACCCCGTATCAGGCGGAGGCTAGCCAGGGGATGCTCCGCGCGCTCTTCGAGTTCCAGAGCCTGTGGGTCGAACTGACGGGTCTCGACGTCGCCAACGCCTCGCTCTACGATGGGGCGACGGCGGCCGGTGAAGCGTTACTCCTGTGTCGCCGCATCCACGAGGGTCGTCGGTTTCTGATCCCCGCGAGTCTCCCGTGGGAGGAGAAGAGCGTCCTGCGCAACTACGCCAGCGGCCCCAATCTGCACGTCGAGGAGGTCCCGTACGACGCCCGGTCCGGTGGTCTCGACCTGGCGTTCCTCCGACGTGAAGTGGCGGTGGGCGACGTGTTCGGAGTCCTCGCAGACGTTCCGAACGGTTTCGGTCACGTCGACGAAGCCGTCCTCGAACTGAAATCGACCATCGGAGCGGTGCCGTTGGTCGTCTCGGCCGACCCGCTCTCGCTCTCCGTGCTCGAACCTCCCGGAAATTACGGCGCGGACGTGGTGGTCGGGGAGGGCCAGGGATTCGGGATCGCGTCCTCGTTCGGCGGGCCACTGCTCGGGCTGTTCGCCTGTCGCCGCGAACACCTACGAGCGGCCCCGGGCCGCATCGTCGGAGCGACGCTGGACGCTGAAGGACGACGGGCCTACGCGCTGACGCTGGTGACGCGAGAGCAGCACATCCGTCGCTCGCGAGCTACCTCCAATATCTGTACCAATGAGTCTCTGATGGCCCTCGCCTTCGTCGTCTACGGAAGCGTGGTCGGACCTCGCGGCCTGGCCCAGCTCCAGACGACGCTCGCCGAAAAAGCCCGGACCCTGGCCAGCGCACTAGGCGGGATCGAGGGCCTCCAGGCCCCGCGCTTCGATGCGCCGTACCTGGGAGAATTCACCGTCGAGGTCGGCCGCGGCACGGCGGACGCGTTCCTGGACCGTCTGCGCCGCCGCCGGATCCTGGGCGGGCATCCGTTGGCCGACCCGCGCCCGGGCGCCGGTCCGCAGCCCGAACGGATCCTGGTCGCGGCGACCGATTCGGTCGGCGACAAAGAGATCCAGAAGTACGCCCGCGCCGCTCGCACGGCGATGGAATCCTCCCGGGGGGCGGCATGACGTTCCGCCAGGCCCGATGGGAAGAACCTCCCATCTGGGACCTCGCGCCTCCCCGGCCGGGCGAAGCACCCTCACTGGTCCCCGGGATCCCGGAACGTTTCCGCCGCAAGGAGGCCGTCCGCTGGCCGGAGCTCTCCGAGCTCGAGGTCGTTCGTCACTACACCCGCCTTTCCCAGATGAATTTCGGGATCGACACCGGAGCGTATCCGCTCGGCTCGTGCACGATGAAGTACAACCCGAAGGTCTCGGAGGTTCTCGCGCGCCGCAAGCATGCCGCGGAGCTCCATCCCTACCAGCCGGAGTCGACCGCCCAGGGCGCGCTTGAGATCCTTTGGCGACTGGAGCGCATGCTCACGCGAGTGACCGGCATGTCGGAGGTCTCCCTGCAGCCGGCGGCCGGCGCGCACGGCGAGTACGCGGCGTTGTTGATGGTCCGTGCCTACTTCCGCGACCTCGGCCAGTCCGAGACCCGCACCGAGGTGCTGCTGCCCGACACGGCCCACGGCACCAACCCGGCGTCCGCTGCGATGGCCGGATACGCGACGCGGGAGATCGCGTCGAAGGACGGGTGCGTCGACCTCGCCGCCCTCAAGGCCGCGGTCTCCGAGAAGACGGCGTGCTTCATGCTGACCAACCCGAACACCGCGGGCCTGTTCGAGAGCGAGATCCTCGAGATCGCGGAGACCGTCCATGGCGTCGGAGGGATGCTCTACTACGACGGAGCGAACCTGAACGCGATCCTGGGCATCACCAACCCGGGTCGGATGGGGTTCGACGTCGCGCACCTCAATCTGCACAAGACCTTCGCCACGCCCCACGGCGGCGGGGGGCCCGGGGCCGGTGTCCTGGCCGCGGGAGACAAGCTCGCGCCGTACCTCCCCATCCCTCGGATCGTGAAGACCGGCCGCCGGTTCCGTCTGGATTACGACCGGCCCAAATCGATCGGAAAGATCAAGACCGCTTACGGCAACTTCGGTCTCGACCTGCGCGCGTTCGCCTTCGCATTGTACCACGGCGAGGACGGCCTCAAGCACGTCGCCCGTCGCTCGGTGCTCAATTCGAACTACGTCGCGATGAAGCTAGGAAAGTTCCTGCCCCGACCGTTCCGTCCGCTCGTGAAACACGAATTCGTTCTCTCCGGCGCTCCGCTCAAGCAGCGCGGACTCCGAACGCTCGACCTCGCTAAGCGCCTGCTGGACGAGGGAGTGCACGCGCCGACCGTCTATTTCCCGTCGCTCGTCGAAGAATCGCTGATGGTCGAGCTGCCGGAGACCGAGAGCAAGCGCGAGCTCGACCACTACATCGCCGCCTTCGAACGCGCGATCGGGGACACCGACGAGAATCTGCATGCGTCGCCGCGGTTCCTCTCCGTCCGTCGCGTGGACGAGGTGCGGGCGGCCCGGGAGCCTCTGCTCTCTTGGAAGGACCTGCGGGCCGGCGCAAAAGCTGAAACCCCCTAGGAGTTGTGTCGCGGCAATGAAGGCCCGCATCCAGAAGATCTTCGAGCGGCTCGACCCCCGGCCCGACCTGCTGCTGCTAGCGAACGCGACCGAACCGCACCTCGACCAGAGCTTCTTCTACGTGTTCGATGTGCCGAGCGGCCTGTTCGAAGGCTCGGTCGCCATCGCCCACCCCGATGGCGAGCTCGACGTCCTGAGCTCTCCCTTGGAGGCGGAGACCGCGCAACTGTCGGCCAAGCGGGACCCGCATGTGAAGGTCCATGTCGTGAACCGCAACGAGACCGAGCAGCTGGTGCCTAAGCTGGTCGGCAACGCCGGAACGATCGGACTTCACTACCGGGAACTCACGCACGACTGGTTCGTCCGCCTCGCCAAGCAGGTCCCCGGGGCGAAGTGGGTCGACGCGTCGGACGCGATCCGGCGGGCACGGGTCACGAAGGAACCGGAAGAGCTGGAGCGCCTCAAGAAGGCCGCCGACATCGGCTCGGCGGTCGGGCGCGAGATCCCCTCCATGCTCAAATCCGGCCTGACCGAGCTCGAGCTGGCCGCCAATATGGAGTACCGGATGAACCAGCACGGCGCGAGCGGTCGGTCGTTCGCCACGATCGTCGCCTTTGGTCCCCACGGCGCCGAGCCCCACTACCAGCCCGGGCCGACCCGGCTGAAGTCCGGGGACTCGATCGTCTGCGACTTCGGCGCGATCCACCAGCGGTACGTGAGCGACATCACCCGCTCGTTCCATTTCGGTGTGCGCGACGACGAAATGATGCGGGTGCACACGACGGTCGAAGCGGCCCAACAGGCGGCGCTGGCCGCGATCCGCCCGGGAATCGCGGGCAAGGAGATCCACCTGGCGGCGGAACGCGTGATCAACAACTCCCCCTGGAAAGGTCGCCTCACGCACGGCGTGGGCCACTCGATCGGGCTCGCCGTCCACGATGGATGGGGCTACGGCCCCACCATGGAGGACCCCCTGGAGGAGGGCATGGCGATCACCGTCGAACCCGGTATCTACCTTCCCGGGAAGGGCGGGGTCCGGATCGAGGACGACATCGTCGTCACCAGGACGGGCTACGAGTTCCTGACCACCGCGCCCCGATCGTACCTCGAGGTCTCCGCGTGAGATTCGGCGTCCTCACGGGCGGCGGAGACTGCCCCGGCCTCAACGCCGCGATCCGAGCGGTGGTGCGACGTGCGGGGAAGTTCGGCAGCGAGACGCTCGGGTTCCTGGACGGCTGGAAGGGGGTGCGGGACGGTCTCGTCCGGCCGCTGGGCCTTCCCGAAGTGAACGACATTCTGTCGCGGGGTGGGACCATCCTCGGAAGCTCGCGTACGAACCCGTTTGCCCAGCCGGAGGATGCGAGCAAAGTACTCGACCACCTCGCCGAGCATCGCATCGACGCGCTCGTGGCGATCGGCGGCGACGATACGCTATCGGCCGCCCGCGAGCTCCATCGGCGGGGCGGCAAGGTCGTCGGCGTGCCGAAGACGATGGACAACGACGTCGCCGGCACGGACTGGACGTTCGGGTTCCACTCGGCGACCGACGTGGCCGTCGACGCGCTCGAGCGGCTGCGCGACACCGCCGGGAGCCATCATCGGGCGATCGTCCTGGAAGTGATGGGCCGCCACGCCGGCTGGGTCGCGCTCGCCACCGGGCTTGCGGGCGGGGCCGATGCCACCCTGGTCCCCGAGGAGCCGTATGACGAGGCGGCCTTGCTCGCTCACGTCCGCGCGGCCGTCGCGCTGCGCGGCTATGCACTGGTGGTGGCCAGCGAAGGCATCGACCTCGGAGCCCGACGCGGCGCGGCGGGAGCCAAGGACGAGTTCGGGCACGAGCTCCTCCGGGAGCGGGAGGTCGGCGCGGAGCTGGCCCGGCGCATCCAGGAGAGCACCGGCATCGAAACCCGGAGCGCTCAGATCGGTCACATCCAGCGCGGAGGCGCGCCGGAACTGTTCGACCGGATCCTCGCGACCCGACTCGGCGCGTTCGCGGTCGACCTCGCCCGGGCCGGGCGGTTCGGCGAGGTCGCCGTGCTCCGTGGGCCGGTAGTGACCGGGATCCCGCTGGACGAGGCCGTGGGCAGCACGAAGGTCGTCACGCCCGACTGGCTCGACCTGCTCCACACCTTCGAAGCGTAGGATTCACCATGCCGGTCCGGGCCCTCTGGTTCCATCACGGGGTCCTCTCTCTGTTGGACCAACGCGCCCTTCCGGGCCGAACCGTGGTCCTCCGGCTCACCCGTCTCGCCGAGGTCGCCGAGGCGATCCGCACACTCGCGGTGCGCGGCGCCCCTTCCATCGGGGTGGCGGCGGCGTATGGCATGGTCCTCGCCAAGAACGAGGGGACGTACGCGCCCGACCGCGCGGCCCGCATCCTGCGAGCGACGCGTCCCACGGCCTACGACCTGTTCGTCGGGATCGAGACGGTCCGATCCGCCTGGAAGTCCGGGCAGGACGTCCTGGCGACCGCCAACGCGTATCGGGAGAAGATCGTCGAGGAATGTTACCGGATTGGCCTCGCCGGCGCACCCCTTCTCGCGCATGCCTCCCGGGTCCTCACGCATTGCAACGCCGGGGCGCTCGCTACGGTCGAATGGGGCACGGCGCTCGCCCCGATCCGCGTGGCCCGGGAGCGGGGCGCGCGCCTGTTCGTCTGGGTGGATGAGACCCGACCCCTTCTGCAGGGCTCGAGGCTCACGGCCTGGGAGCTCGCCAAGGAGCACATCCCGCACGCGGTGATCGCGGACAATGCGGCCGGCCACTTCCTCGCGACAGGTCTGGTCGACGCGGTGGTCGTTGGCGCCGACCGGATCGCACGCAACGGGGACTTCGCCAACAAGATCGGCACGTACGAAAAGGCCGTCGTGGCCCGGGAGAACGGGGTTCCGTTCTACGTGGCCGCCCCGTGGAGCACGTTCGATGCGACCCGAGCGACCGGCCGATCGATCCCGGTCGAAGAGCGGGGGGAGGACGAGGTCCTCGAGCTCGGGGGCCGCCGCGTCGCACCCCGGTCGAGCCGGGCGCGAAACCCGGCTTTCGACATCACGCCCGCCAAATTCGTGACGGCGTTCATCACGCCGAGGGGGGTCGTACGGCCGGCCGATCTCTCCAAGATGCTCTCACGCGTCCAGAAGGATGCGACCTAAGCTGGCCCGGCCGTCAACGTGGCCGCTACAGGAGCGGTTGGTTCAGAAAGTGTTCGGTGCTCCGAAGCGTCGCACTGAGGTGGGCCGAGACGTCGACTCCGAGGTGATGCAGGGCCAGAACGAGTCCCAATACCGCCAAGACCGACACAAACCAAGTCATGAACGCGCTCATCGTACGCACTCCGTTGGGCCGGAGCTCAATTCGGACGACGCGCTACATAAATCGCGGCTTCGACTCGCAACGTGGGTCGACGCACGGTGCCTTCCACCGCCGGTCGAACGCGTGCGCGAGCGCACGCGCGCCGGCGCGCGAACCCGCCGGCTGGGAAGCGCGGTACCGGTCGGCAAGGTTCATAGGGACTGGCGAATAGGCCAGCGAGGTTGCCCTGGTAGTCTAGTGGTCTAGGATGTAGGTCTGTCGAGCCTGCGACTCGGGTTCGAAGGCGCCAAGGGGTCCCACCCCTCGGCCCGGAACTCCCGACCAGGGCGCCTCCCTTCAGGAGGGCCCCGGCACGCCTCGGGGTCCGAGACCCCTTATCCTTCGTCGGGGTGATGGCAGCGCATGGCCGAGGACGCCCCGGCGAAAAGGACGGGCGGAACCCCGTACCTTTCTCACGTCGTCGGCGACGCGATCCGCGACCTCACGGAGAAGCGGCTGCTCGAGCTCGTGCGTCAGGAACCCGTGCCGCGCCACCTCGCGATCATCATGGACGGTAACCGACGGTTCGCCCGATCGATGGGAATGGCGGTGAAGGACGGTCACGAGAAGGGTCGGGATACCCTCGAACAACTGCTCGACTGGTGCCTCGAGCTCGACATCCACATCCTCACCGTCTACGCGCTCTCGACCGAGAACCTGACGCGACCCCGGGAAGAGATCGAGGCCCTGATGGACCTGTTCGACCGCGCCCTTCGACAGATCGCCGTGGACGAGCGAGTTCATCGCAACGAGATCCGCGTCCGAGTGATCGGCAACCGCGAGGTGCTTCCGTCACGACTGCGGGAGGCGATCGACATCGCGGAGTCGGCGACAGCGAACTATTCGAAGTATCGGTACAACGTGGCGCTCGGCTACGGGGGCCGGGACGAGATCGTCGAGGCGATCCGCGCCCTGGCCCGCGAGGTGCGCGAGGGTCGGCTGGAGCCGGACGCGATCGACTCCGCGGCGGTCAGTCGGCACCTGTACACGGCCGACCTGCCCGATCCGGACCTCGTCTTCCGGACGAGCGGCGAAGAACGGATCTCTAATTTTCTGCTCTGGCAGTCGGCCTACAGCGAACTGTACTTTTCCGAGGTCCTCTGGCCGGGTCTCACCCGGCTCGACTTCCTTCGGGCGATCCGGGCGTTTCAGCTTCGCCGGCGTCGCTTTGGGGAATGATCGTCGGACCGGCGTATCCCAGCTTCCAGAGTGAGCGAGGGAGCACGAACACCAATCCGACGAGAACCCATACGACCGCGGTGACGAGATAGGTCGACGAAACGCCATACGCCTCGATCAGGAAGGCTCCCCCGATCTGGGCGATCGGGATGATCGCGATGCTTCCCAGATTGTCGATCCCGAAGTATCGGCCCTGCATCTCCGTGGGGACCAGCAATTGGGCCGCCGTCAACCACGCGGTACCGGCGAATCCGCCGAACAGGCCGACGAGGAACATCGCCACCAAGGTGACGGGCGCCGAGGGGAGAAGGACGAAGGCCAGGGTGGCGAGTCCGGCGAGGATACCGTACGGGACGACCCAGGCCCGGCCGGCCCAACGTTCCGCACGCAGCGGACTGACGAGCAGAGAGCCGATTCCGGTGCCCGCAACTTCGACCGCCAATAGGAGGGCGAAGAGCAGCGCGGAGCCATGAAGCACCAGCGTCGCAAAAATCACCAGGAAGGTGCCGACCAGACCACTGCAGAAGTTGAAGAACATCGCGCTGACCGTGAGCTGAAGGAATCCCGGCGAGCCCCAAAGCCAGCGAAACCCGGCCCGGATCTCGGAGAGGTAGCCCATCGCGCCGGCCGAACTCGCCGCCCTCAATTTCGGCGACGCGCCCAGGTGCATTCCCGTCAGGAGAAGGGCCGATAGCGCGAAGGTGGCGGCGTTGGCAGCGACCCCGACCGTCGGTCCGACCGTCACGATCAGCGCTCCGGCAACCGAGGACCCGACGAACTGGAGCGCGGACCGACTCGACCGGACGAGCCCGTTCGCGTCGGCGACCTCCGTGGAGTCGACCAGGGACGGAACGATCGCCTGTTCGGCCGGGTTGAAGACGGTCGTGAAGGCCCCCACGACAGCGTACGCAACCAGGACGGTCGCCAGGTCGAACCCGTGGACCTTGAGGACGACCACGACGGCGGCCATGGCGAGAGCCCGAGCCCAATCGGCCGTGATCATCAGGCGACGGCGGTCGTACCGGTCGACCATCGCGCCCCCGAACAGACTGAACGCGATGGCCGAGAGCAGGAACGACGTCCCGAGCAGCCCGACGTCCAAGGCCGAGCCGGTCGACACGTAAACGATCCAGACGAGGCAAACGCCCGAAATGGCGGATCCGGCGACGGACCCGAGTCCCGCGCTGAAGACTCGAAAGTAATTCCGGTTGCCCAGCAGCCGAGCGTAGCGGGTGCGGGTAGACGACCTCGAAGTCATGCCCGGTGGCCCACGAAGCTCGGCCCTAAGGGGATGACCCTGGACCGGACGGACCGAAAACTTTCGCCGAAAGAATCAGTTACCATTAAATAGAACCGCTTTTCTACCAAACTCGACAGCCGAGAGGAATCTCGGAGGTAACAAACGATGTTGACCGGACAGACACCCATCCTGGTGCTAAAGGAAGGAACAAGGCGAGAGAAGGGCCGCGGCGCGCTTTCGAACAACATTCAGGCCGCGAAGGCGATCGCCGACGCGGTCCGCTCGACCCTCGGGCCGCGCGGACTCGACAAGATGCTCGTCGACTCCATGGGCGACGTCGTCGTGACGAACGACGGGGTCACGATCCTCAAGGAGATGGACGTGGAGCACCCGGCCGCCAAGATGATGGTCGAGGTCGCGAAGACCCAAGACCAGGAAGCGGGCGACGGAACGACGACCGCGGTGGTGCTGGCCGGCGAGCTCTTGAAGCGTGCCGAGACCCTCATCGAGCAGAACATTCACCCCACGATCATCTCGCAGGGCTACCGCCTGGCGTCGACCAAGGCCCTCGAACTCTTGCAACAGGTGAGCCAGCCGGTGTCGATCGCCGACCACGACACGCTGGCCCGCATCGCGGTCACTTCGATGTCCTCGAAGGGCGTCTCATTCAACCGCGACCTGCTCGGCGAAATCGCCGTGAAGGCGGTTACGGCTGTCGCGGAGAAGAAGGGCGAAGGTTACTACGTCGACCTCGACAACGTCCAGCTGATCAAGAAGCAGGGCGGCTCGATGGCCGACACGACGCTCATCGAAGGCGTTATCGTCGACAAGGAGAAGGTCCACTCCGGAATGCCTTCGCGCGTCGAGAACCCCAAGATCGCACTGCTCGACGCGGCGCTCGAGATCAAGAAGACCGAGATCGACGCGAAGATCGAGATCAATGACCCGTCCCAGCTGAACGCATTCCTCCAGGAGGAGGAGAACATGCTGCGGAAGATGGTCGACCAGGTGAAGAAGTCCGGGGCGAACGTCGTGCTCTGCCAGAAGGGCATCGACGACCTCGCGCAGCACTTCCTCGCGAAGGAAGGCATCTACGCGGTACGCCGCGTGAAGAAGTCCGACATGGAGAAGCTCGCGAAGGCCACCGGAGCCAACATCGTCTCCAAGGTCAGCGAACTCACTCCCGAGGACGTCGGGCATGCCGGCCTCGTCGAAGAGCGCAAGATCGGCGAGGACGCGCTGACGTTCGTCACCGGGGCGAAGAAGGCCCGCGCCGTCTCCATCCTGATCCGGGGCGGCACCGAGCACGTCATCGATGAGATCGAGCGGTCGCTGGACGACGCGCTCAACGTGGTGGCGGTTGCGGTCGAGGACGGACGGTTCGTCTTTGGCGGCGGCGCGACGGCCGAAGAGCTCGCGATGCACCTGCGGGACGAGGCGGCCAAGGTCGGCGGGCGCGAGCAGATCGCGTTCGAGAGCTTCGCCGATGCGCTCGAGACCATCCCGCGCACGCTCGCGGAGAACGCCGGCATGGACCCCATCGACATCCTCATCGAGCTGCGGAAGGCCCACAAGGCCGGCCAGAAGCGAGCGGGCGTCAATGTCATGGCCGGGAAGGTCAGCGACATGGGCGAGCTCCACGTCATCGAACCGATCCGCGTGGGGCGCCAGGCGATCGAGAGCGCCACGGACGCGGCCGTCATGATCCTGCGGATCGACGACGTCATTGCGTCCAAGTCGAGCCCCCCTCCCTCCGGTGGCCCCGGCGGCCCCGGCGGTGGCATGGGCGGCATGGGTGGCATGGGCGGCATGGGCGGCGGCGACTTCGGCGAGGACTAGAGCGCCGTCACCGCACTTGGTATCGAACCTTTTCCTCCGACCCCCGGAGGCGAGCTGCCCCCGGGGGGTCACGGCAGTTTTGGAGTAGGCTTTAGGTAGGGGCGGACGCTCGGCAACGCCCACGGGATCCCGGATGGCGAAGCCGACGCGCTTGTTTTTCGTCGCCGACCTTCACGGTTCCGCGATCTGCTTCCGGAAGTTCATCAACGCCGCCAAGGTCTACCGGGCGGACCTCCTCATCGTGGGGGGCGACGTGGCCGCCAAGACCATGACGCCGGTGTTCGAGGAGCCGCCAGGTTGGACGACTTCGCTGGAAGGGGAGAGACGGACCGCGCACTCGCAAGAAGAGCTCGAGCTCATGGAGTCCTGGCTCCGGGACTCGGCCACGGTCCCGTTCCGTACGACCCGGACCGAATGGGCCGAGCTCATTCGAGACCGAACGAAAGCCGACCAGGTGTTCCTCGGCCTCGAGCTCGCGGAGCTGCGCCGGTGGCTGGAATGGGCCCGGACCCGCCTCTCCGGGGGCGGTGCCCGACTGCTGCTCGGCCTCGGAAACGACGACTTCACTCCGATGGAGGACGTCATTGCCGCCGACGGGTTCGCCGAGCTCACCGACTCGAACATCCTCCACCTGGACGGCCAGCACGAGATGCTCACCCTCGCGTACTCGAATCCCACTCCGTGGCGTACCAATCGGGAGCTTTCCGAGACGGAGATCGCCCAGCGTATCGATGCCGATGCGCGACGCCTGAAGGACGTGTCCCAAAGCGTGTTCAATCTCCACGTCCCACCGCACAACACTCCCCTCGACCTCGCCCCGCGCCTCGGCCCGGACCTCGTGAAGGTCATGGCGCCGGGCGGCGAATCGGAGATGGTCCACGTCGGGTCCACGGCGGTGCGCGCGGCGCTGGAGCGGCACCAGCCTCTGCTCGGACTTCACGGTCACATTCACGAATCGAGAGGACGCGTGACGATCGGTCGAACCTTGTCGTTCAATCCGGGCAGCGCCTACACCGAGGGAACGCTGCTGGGAGTCATCGTGGACCTCGACCGGGACGGCGTGCGCACGAACGTGATGACGTCCGGTTAACCGGAGTCGGGAACCCCTACGGTGGAGTCGACCGAGGGGATCGAATCGACCTCTTGCCACCAGGGCCCACCGAGGAAGGCGAGGCGGCGCCGGGGGCTCAGGGACGCCACGAGCTGGCGGAGCGACTGAAGTCGGTCGGTGACGTGGGCCCGCGGTCCCGCCGGGAGCCCGGCGAGGGCCGGGGACCGCGCGACCAGCGCCAGGTTCAATCCCACGGTCTTCCAGAAGCCCCAGTCGGAGCCGAGCAGACGAACGAGCTCGGATCGGGAGATCTCTCCGGGACCTTCGCCCACAGCGTGGTCGTGGATCAAGGCCAGAATATCCTGGACGTCCTTGGGTTCCGGACCGATCACGAGTTCGTGGCGGCCGAACGGCTCGAGGACGCGGTCTCCTACCTTCCCCGCGTCGGCGTCCGGGATGCGTAAGATGAATTGGCTTTTGGCGAGGAGCAGATGGGCCGGCGACAGCGTCCAGCCGCGGGCGGCCGCGTGCTCGACATCGGGACGGACGTCCAATCGATGGCAGAACCGGAACTCGTCCACGACGATATCCAACGTTCCCAGGACGACCCCGGAGTCCCGCTGCTCCACGACCATGTGCTGCCGAAGGCGCTGGCCATCGCTGAGCGAGTTGAAGATTCGGTCGCCGGCGGTCTCGAAGAAGGTGAGAGCGCTGCCCTCGCGTTCCCCGAGCGTGGATAGGAATCGTTGGAACGGCCGCATTTCCTTCCGCAGGATCGCCAGGTCCATGTCGTGCAGTTCGTGACGCAGCCCCAATCCCCGGTCGTTGCTGGCGGAGCACCGGAGCCGATGGGCCGTCCCACCGAACAACGCGAATCGGACCGGGGGGTTCGAGCGCCGCGCGGCTCCGGCCAGCGCGACGGCCTTGGCCACGATCGGGTCGGAGAGGTCGACCTCCGAAGGGACCTCGAGCTCCCGGCGGACGGTCTCGACCGGGGTCCGCAGCGACAGGGGCAGCTCGATGGTCAGCCGGTCTCCCCGTATCGGGTCGAGGATCAGGTCCACCTGCTGCCCCACGGTTCGACCGGAGCCCCCGCGGCAGAAAACGGGGGCGGTCGCTTCAGTCGGGAGGGAGCTCCTTGCTGATCAGGTCGACCGGTATCCCGCGATGCTTCTGGATCGCGTAGGAGACCCAGTAGAGCGCGAATCCGATCACGAAGATGATCGGCAGGAACAGGAGCGCCCCGTAGCTGTAGCTGCTCACTTCCAGATACGTCGAGGTCGACGAAGCGTAGCTCACGAACCAGGACGCGGCGAACGAGGCCGAGCCGACGATCGTCAGGATGGGCACCGGTCCGATCCGCGCCCGGACGATCCGGGGCGCTTGGGCGTAGAGCTTCGGCCGCAGGAACGGGAAGACCGCGCCTCCGAGGCAGACGATGCCCACCGCGAACCAGAACCCGAAGTTCGAGTAGGACAGGTAGTTGAAGATCGTCGTGTAGGTAGCGTACCAGAGCGAGACGAACGCGAAGGCCGCGAGGGAGAGCACCGCGACCCACGGCACGCCCCGGCGGCTGACCCGCGCGAGGAAATTGGGGAACACGCGGTCGAACGACCACGCGAACACGTTCCGCGTCGGGATGATGAAGTAGATCAGCGAGAAACCGAAGAACGTGAGCACGATCCCGAACGAGAGGAACGCCGCGAGCCCCGGCGCGAACGAACCGGCTGGGACGACGTAGGCGGCGAGGAACAGCGGCGATGGGATCGCTGGCAACGGCAGTGACCCCGAGAGGTAGCCCGAACTTACCCCCACGATGAAGTCCCGACCGAAGGTCATGTACGTCGTGGCGTACAGGCCGGCGATGAGGACGGCGAAGATCAAGGGCGCACCAAAGATCGCGATCCCTTGGGTGCGCGTGGGGCTGCCCCGGATCTCCCCCGCAAAGTACGAGCTGTTGGCGTAGCCGATGAAGCTGAGCATGGTATAGACGATGCCGAGGAACGTCCCGGACGTGGTGATCGAGTCGCCCGACGCCCCCGAGGCCGCCACCGCGCTGTAGGTGTTGGCCGGGTTCGCGGCGTTCCAGTGGCTCGCGAACGTGGACTGGCTGGTCGCGAGCATGAGCGCGATCATGACCACGTAGATGACCGCGGTCAGCACGAAGATCCCGACGGTGGTCCGGAACACCCATTTCGTGGGGAGCAGGCTGATGGCGATGACCAGCAGTAGAATGATCGCCGATACGACGAAGATGTCGGTCGTCGACGAGGTGAGCGTCGTGGCCCAGGTCAAGGCTTGCGACCCACCGCCCGCGACGGTGTAGCTCGCCAGGACCATCGGGATCCCGTAGAACGTGGTGTACCATGCGAAGAGCCCGGCCCAAGTGATGAAGACCGCCGAAAAGACCAGGTTGGTCGCGAGGCCGATGCTCGGGTGGAATATCCGGCCCATGAACACGTAATCGCCGCCGGACCTCGGCATGGCGCTCGAAAGCATCCAGTAAACGAACGCGACGCCGATGTTGATCGACACGCCGATCCCGACGGTCGTGACCAGGTTGGCGTTGGGATAGCCGAACGACGCGAAGGTGATCCAGAAGAAGTTCACGATGATCCCCATCGCCACCAGGTTCGCGAACAGCGCGCTGGTCGGACCGACGGTCCGGACGAGCCCGGAGGACTTGCGGACGTAGACGTCCTGACGGACCGTGGCTTCCTTCGGTATGTTGACGACGGCTCCCGGTGTCTCGAGACCCAACGCTGCTGGCATTCGTCCTCTCCCCGGAGAATCGACCGCGAACTCGCCCCCGAGCTACGGCTTGACACGGGGAGTCGATTCCGGTATTAAAACCGTCTGATTGCGGTTATTCGGCGTCGCGAGTCGGCCGATTTCGCCGGGCGAAAACCGGCTCACGGGGACTAGGTCGCAAGGAATGGCTCAAATCAACGGGCGACTACGGGTGCCCGGCGGCCGATGAAGTGGGATACTCGCCTCATTCATGAAGGGCAGGAGCCGGACCCACTCACCGGCTCGGTCAACCCTCCCGTCTACCTCACGTCCACGTACGCCCAGTCTTCTCCCGGACGGGCCAAGGGGTTCGTCTATTCGCGTACCGGAAACCCGACCCGTGCCGCGCTTGAGCGGGTCCTCGGTAAGCTGGAAGGGGGCGTCGGGGCTCTCGCGTTCTCGTCGGGCCTCGCAGCCGCTTCGGCCCTGTTCATGGCCTACCCTGCGGGGAGCCGGATCGTGGCCGGCGACGACCTGTATGCGGGCACCCGACGCCTACTGGACGTGGCGCGGACGCACGGGGTAACGACGGAGCTCATCGACACGACGGACTTGGCCAAGGTTCGAAAGGCGCTCTCCGAGTCGCCCAAGGCGAACCTGCTGTACCTGGAGACCCCGACCAACCCGCTTCTGAAAATCACCGACCTGCGGGGAGCGATCGGCATCGCACGTGATGTCGGTGTCCGCGTCGCGGTCGACAACACGTTCGCCTCCCCGGTGCTTCAGCGGCCGCTCGAGCTGGGAGCCGACGTCGTCCTGCACTCGACCACGAAATACCTCGGGGGCCACAGCGACTTGATCGGAGGGGCGCTCGTGTTCCGTTCGCGCTCCCTGCTCGAGAAGTACCGTTGGTACCAGAACACCCAGGGAGGCATTCCCGGGCCGCTGGATTGTTTCCTCGTTCTGCGAGGGATCCATACCCTGGGGCTCCGGGTGCGCGCGCACTGCGCCAACGCGCAGAAGGTCGCGAGGTTCCTGTCCCGACATCCGAGCGTGATCCGCACGCTGTACCCCGGACTGCCGGGCCACCCCGGGCATGACGTAGCCCGGCGCCAGATGGACGATTACGGCGGCATGGTCTCGGCGGAGTTCAAGGGCGGTCTTCCGGCGGCCAAGCGCATCGTTCGACGACTGCGGGTCTTCACCCTGGCCGAGAGCCTCGGCGGGGTCGAGTCGCTCGTGAACCTCCCGGCGCTCATGACCCACCGATCCGTTCCGGAGGACGTCCGCGAGGCGCAGGGCATCACGGGCGGATTGCTGCGGTTCTCGATCGGGGTCGAGGACCCGGCCGACCTGGTCGAGGATCTGCGGCGCGCGTTGTCGTAGTCCGGCGGCCGGCATCTCCAAATACGCCGGCACCGTGATGCTGGTGTGGCGCTCTGGGACGACCGCCCTGAGGCGTGGCACGAGGTCCTGCCCGGGGTCCAGCGTCGCATCCTCACCCATGGAAATGGCGTGATGCTCGTTCTCTATCATATCGCGCCCAACTCCACGTTCCCCCTGCACACCCACCCGCACGTCCAGGCGGGGACGTTCCTCGAAGGCGGCGGGAGGTTCCGGGTGGGAGCGGAGGTCTACCGGATGACGAAGGGCTCGTCGTACTCGATCTCCGGCGGCGTGCCGCACGAGCTGGTGACCGACCCGGGTGGTCCGAGCGTGATCCTCGACGTCTTCGTCCCGGAACGCGAGGACTTCCTGAAGGAAGCGTTGCCCACCGAGGCACCGTAGTCGGTCGCCCTACCCCACGGACCTCAACAGCCCCCCGTCGACCGGGAGCAGTGCGCCACTGACGTAGCTCGAGAGCTCGCTGCCCAGGAACACTACGGCCCGCGCGAGCTCTTCGGGGGTACCCACCCGTCCCAAGGGGATCTCCCGTTCCAACACGGCACGTTCCGTTTCGACCGACGTACCGCATCGTCGGGCCGTGTCCACGATCACCTCGTCAAGCCGCGTCGTGAGGATGTACCCGGGAAGGATCCCGTTGACCCGGATCCCCTGGGGACCCAGTTCACGCGACAGTGTCTTGACGAGACCGGCGACCGCGATCCTACACACGCTCGACGTGGCGATGTTCGCGATGGGCTCGCGGATGGCGACTGAGGTGAGAAACACCATTCGGCCACCCTTCCCCTGCTCGAGCATGGCTTCGGCCGCTCGGCGGGCCAGATAGGCCGGGCTCACGACCAACAGTCGCGCCGCGGCGTCCCAGTCTTCGAAGTTCTGTTCCATGAACACCCCGGGTCGGGGCGACCCGGTGACGTAGACGAGCGTGTCGAGCCCTCCCAGGTGGCGCACGGTCTCCGCCAGCAGGCGGTCCAGGTCATTCTTCTCCCGCAAGTCGGCCACCACGCCGTGCACTTCACCGAGGGCGGAGAGGCTCTCAGTCGCATGGCGCAGGCGCGCCGAGTTCGAGGAATTGAGCACGACGCGCGAACCCTCGCCCAGAAACGCTCGGGCGGCCCCAAAGCCGATGCCCTGGCTCGCCGCGGTGACGAGGACCCGGGCACCCTGAAGGCCGGAGTCTAAGGGCATCGGACGGCCCCGGGTCTAGAGCTCGAGCGCGAAGACACGGGCCATCGCTCCGCTCGCCCCAGCGATCTTGAGCGGGGCCGCGACCAGAGTGTAGGCCTTGCCTTCCGCGAGTTCGTCCAGATGGTCGAGCGCTTCGAGGATCCAGATGCCCCGGCCGAGGAGGACCTTGTGGGCCTCGAAATTCGTGTTGGAGTACGGGTCGATGCCGAGGGTGTCCGTACCCACGCCCTGGACGCCCTGGTCCGCCACCCACCTCGCCGCCTCGGGCGTCAGGCCGGGGAACTCGTACAGGTACTTTCGGGTCGGCGCCCGCTGATGGCTCCACCCCGTCTCCAGCAGCACGATCTCCGGCTTGACCGCCGCGGGCCAGCGTCGTTTCAGCACGTCCGGGCCGATCAGGGGTCCGTTCAGCTCGGCTCGGAGGTCGAGAATCGCGGCGCGGCCGACGAGCTTGCCGGCGGGAATCCGGTCGACGGTGAGCCCGTCCTCCAGGAAATGATACGGGGCATCCAAGTGGGTTCCCGTGTGGGTCAGGCAACTGACCCGTTCGATGGAGTAGCCGTCACGGGGCAGGATACCCACCGGCTCGAATACGGGAAGGGGCGACGTCGGCCACACCGGCATGTGGCTCATCAATAGGGCGGTCAGGTCATGGACGCGAACGCCATCGGACATGGGCCGGGCTATCGATTCAAGCTACAAAAGAGACGAGGGAACTAGCCGACTATCCGCCACGGCGGGCCCCGTATCGTTCGAGAAAGCGCCCTAGGCGGACCATTCCGTCGTCGAGTTGGTCGATCGGACTGCTGTACGATATCCGAACATGACCTTCGCCGTTCGGCCCGAAGGACACACCGGGCACGAGGGCGAGATGCTCTTCGTCAAGGAGTCGACGGGTGAACTCGAGCGAGGTCATGCGTAGGTCGTACCTCGGGAAAACGTAGAACGCGCCTTCCGGGTGGGTGTACGTGATTCCGGGAAGGTCGTCGAGCCGGGTCAACAAGTGGTCACGCCGCTCCCGGAACACCGTGCGGAAGCGCTCTTCGTCCGGACCGGCGTTCTCCAGCGCCCAGCGGCACGCCTGCTGGATGAACGGCGGAACGCACGTCAGCGTATGCTCCATGACCTTCACCAAGCGCCGCCGGACCTCCGGCGGTGCCACCGCGAACCCCGCCCGCCAACCGGTCATCGAGTAGACCTTCGAGAAGCTGCCCACGGTCACGACGGGAACCCTCCCGTCGGCCAGGCTGGCCGGGGCGACGTGCGTCCCCTCGTAGATCAGCGACTCATAGGTCTCGTCGCTCAGGAGCGTGAGCCCGTGGTCCGCGGCGATCTCCACCGCCGCCTTCACCTCGTTGCGCCGGAGGATCCTCCCGGTGGGATTGGCGGGGGTGACGAGGATCAGCAACCGACTTCGCGGAGTGATGGCCCGCTCCAGCGCCTCCGGGTCGAAGGAGAACTCCGGGCCGAGCGGGAAGTAGACGGGTCGGCCCCCGGCGAGGCGCACGGGCTGTTCGAACAGGTACGTCGGGTCGGGCAAGAGGACTTCGTCCCCGGCGTTCAACGTGGCGAGCAAGGACGCGTAGATGGCAAACTTCGCCGGGAGCACGACCACGTCGTTCTCCGTCGCGGGGATGCGGTGGCGCGCGACGAGCCGCGCGGCGATCGCAGCCCGCAGCTCCGGCATGCCTTGGGCCGAAACGTAGTGCGTGAATCCCTGGTTCATCGCGCGGTACGCCGCGTCCCGGATCCCTTGGGGAGTATCGAAATCCGGTTCCCCGATATGCAGGCCAAGAACTTTCTCGCCCCGTTGACGCAGCTCGAATATGCGGTCGATGAGGGAAAGGATCGGGGACTCACCGATCTCGTCGACGAGCATCGTTCCCCGGAACCGGTCGGTAGGATAAGCGACGTCCCTCCACCCCGGCCCCCCGACGGTGGGTAGCCCCGCTCGCTCCGGCGGAATCGACGGAGTGCCTCAAGGCCTCGCCCACCTTTCGGAGCGCCCGGGCCCGATGGGAAAGTTCGTTCTTCGCCCCCGCGGGTCCTTCGGCAAAGGTCCGGTCCCAGCCCCGCGGGACAAAGATCGGGTCGTATCCGAACCCACCCCGACCTGCCGGCTGCAGGGCGATGGTGCCCCGCACCTCGCCGACGAACATTGCACGACGACCACATTGCCGGAGGCCGGCGACCGTGCGGAAGTAGGCATGCCGATCGCGGTGTCGTAACAGTTCGAAGATGGGGGCGAATTTCCATAGGCGCAGGAAGTGGGCGGAGTACACTCCCGGAAACCCCTTCAAGGAAGGAATGAACAGGCCGGAGTCCTCCACGAGGACTCGACCGCGAAGGTCACTCACCGCGTCCAGTTTCGCCGCCACTACCTGTTCTAGAGTCTCGGCCTGAGGCTCGCCGAGGACCCTTCGCTTCCAGCGGACACGGACGCCGTACGGCCGCAGTACTGCCCGGACCTCGCGCACTTTGCCCGGGTTGGTACTGACGAACGTGACCTCGATCACGAGCCCCTACCAGGGGTACTCGTCGTACGCGATGATCTCGTCCGGGCTCTTGCGACCTTCGGCGGCCGGCTTCGCATTCCCGTTGTTCTCGGCCGGGAAGCCGATCGGGATCACGGCAATCGGGTGGATCCCCTCGGGCACGTGCAGGACGGACCGGACCTTGTCCTCGTGGAATTCGATGATCCAGTTCGTGCCCAACCCCTCGGAGGTGGCGGCCAACTGAAGATGGTCGACCGCGACCGCGACATCGAGCGGATAGGCCGAGATGTAACCACCAATGGTCACCGGGATGTCCTCCTCGACCGCGAACGCCACGATCACCACAGGAGCTTCCGCGATCAACTTCCCGCGGTTGGAGGCCTGGGCCAGGAGCCGCTTGCGCTCGTCGTCCTGAACGACCACGAACCGCCAGGGCTGCATGTTGTGTTGGCTCGGCGCGAGCCGGGCGGCCGCGAGGACGGCCTTCAGCTTCTCCGGAGGAACCGGGCGCGGGTTATACTGGACGCAGGGCCGGTAGGAGCGTATCGCGTCGAGGAGTTCCATGAAAACCGACCGGGATAGAACGGGCTGAGGCAACCCTAAAGGGCCCAGCCCTCCGCCGAACGACGACGCATTCGCCGGTGCAAGATGTGTTCTCAATAAAAGGGTTTGTGTCGCGAGGGACCGGTCCCCGGGTCAGGGCAGTCCGGGAAGGTCCGACCCTTCATGGCTCGGCTAGGAGAGGTGCGACCTGCCCGCGCAAATGGACGGCATTCGACGGCGACCATCTGCTGGCCCCAGAGCAATGACCGAACGCGATTTCTTCCCCCGAAGAACGGCGGACCGTCCACCGCGGTTTTGCCTCTGGCCCAACGAACTTTAATCCCTACGAACACGCTACTGGGTCCGATGCCGTCGGAGACCGCGAACCCCACGGCACCATCGTTCTCCGCCTTGGGCCTGGGTCCTTGGGCGACTTTCCTGTGGGGGGATCCCCGCTCGGTCCTAAATCGCGTGCTCTACGCGATGGTCCGGGCCAACGACCCCGCTCCTTTCTGGCTGGACATCCGTGGCCCGGATCCAGCCCCGGCGGAGCCGGGGCCGGTCGAACTAGGCTGGATCGCTCAGGAGCGCCTGTTCTTGACGCGGGAGCCGGCCGAAGCCCGACCTCAGAACGCGCCGCGGAGTTCCGCGCTGCTCAATGTGGTGCGCTCCGACGAACCGGAAGTCGTGATCGCCCGGTTGTCCGACTTCCTCCGATTGCCCTCGATCGCACAGGAAGTGGTCAGTCGGCTCGGGGCGTCGGGGGGCCAGCACGTCGTCGCCATCGCCAACTCCGACCGGGTACGGCAAGACTACCCGAAAACCGCCGAAGGTGTCCGGCCCGTGATCGAGGCATTCTTGGCCGGACCCGTGCTCCCGTTCTTCGCCGCGACGTCACCGCCCGGCGAGGGACGTTGGGCGTTCGATTTCGTGTTCGAATTGCGCGCCCGAGACCTCGCCCATTGGGAAGACGGGCTCCTGATCCCAGAGAAGGTCCGTCCCGAAGGCAGGTTCGAAGTAGGTCGGTCGATCCGATTGGGATCCCTCCCCGAGCTCCGCGAAGCGTTCCGCTCCTGAAGATCCCGCTCGGGAGATGACAGGGTCGAACCCGCCCCGCGGAATCTTGAGGCGGCCCTCCGGCCGGGGCTTGAACGGTGACCTCCCTGGAGCACGGCTCGGGTCCGACGGATTGGAGAGGATCCGGCTCTCAGTAGGAAGGCTTGTCGGGGTGGGCCGGACCGAGACCGAGAGGCCGGCCCTCGCTCGGAGGATCCGTATCGTCGATGGGATCCGGTCCGAAGCGGAGATGAGGCTTCCTCGCTTGACCGGGGACGTGTCTGGCAGAGCACCCGTCAATCCGGACCCTTCGCCGGAGTCGAGGGCCGTGGGAGCCGAGAATGTCTGAGTACGTGAAACGCGACCAAGCAGCTTTGCCGGTCCGCGTGTGCCCGAAATGTGGCCTGCACTCGAAGGCGGGTTCGGTGAAGTGCGCCGCATGCGGTCGTCCGTTCCCGGAGTCTCAGAAATGACCTCCCGGGGCGCGAGGAGTTTCCGGAACGGACAAGCGCTGATCCGAGGCTAGGAGGCTCTCTTCGGCCCCGGGCGGTCCGGCCCCATCGCTTAGTGCCACCAACAAATTGATCGATCGACGGCCGAAGTTGGACTCTCCTACACCTTGCCCTACCGTGGACGACACGAATGGGTGGCAGTTTCCCCCACTCCTCATCAGGAACGGCCTCCGCGGGTGCCGGACTCACGGACCTTCGCTTCCCCCCTGTCCATCGATTCCCATGCGGCGCAACGCCGGCCGCATCCCACCGCTTCCAAGTACCATTCGAAGACCCGGGACATCCCGAGAAATCCACCACCATTAGGTCGAGAACCGGTTCGATTCTGATCTAGCCCGCTCTCGATGGGGTTACCTGACCGACGGTGACCTAGGGGTGCCTCGATTTCATCGCACGCCCCTACGAAGGCGACAGTGGGTCGCCCTCCCCGGGTTGCGATGGCGACGTCGGGGAATCGGGGCGAGACTTTCTTCGGGACCGCACCAAGACCAGTGACACTCCGACGGCCACGGCGACAAGCACGCTCCCAAAGACGATGTAGTCGAGGGTCGAGAGGCCAGACGAGGGCGAGGGATTCGGTGTGAAAGCCAACGTCGGCTCCGTAACGGCCGCGCCGTGGACTGCCACAGTTCCCGAATAGGGGAGGGTCGTTTGGTGCCAGCCCGAGACGCCGGTGATCGTGTAGGAGAATGTTCCGTTCGGTTCCGCGAAGGTGATGTTACTCGTGATCGAATGAACCAGAGCCCCGTACAGCGTGACCGACCAATTCGTTCCCGAGGGGAGTCCCGCCTCCGTGAACGTCACGGCATAGGTGGCCGGGGGGATGACGGTGAACTTGATGCTCTCCGTCAAGGGCGTCCCGTACACCGTAATGTTTCCGGATGTGGGAGAGGCCGTGTAGCCGGGAGCGGACACGTTGAACGGATACGTTCCGTTCGGTTCCTGGAAGACGAGCGAACTGTTCGCCGTGTCCTGGGAAGAACCGTTGAGCGTTACGCGCCAGTGGGCACCTGGCGAAAGGCCCGATCCGGTGAATGTCAGGTTGTACGTAGCTGGGAAGTGGAACAAGTCGTACATCGGAGGGTCCGTCGTCCAGTTGTCGTTGTGATTCAACTTTCCGGAGGGGATGCCGAGGAGCCATTCGGAGGTGGTCAGAATGTCGTACGGTGTGTACTGCACGCTGGAAGTGTAGTTCAGGTGGGCGTACGGACTTAGTGCGGCGAAGTAGACCCGTGCCTTCTGACCCGACGTCTGATGCTGCGTCGAATTGTAATCGAACGTGAGGAATACGACGCTGCTGGAGAAGACGCTACTGTTGGTGAAGGGACCGAGGAAGTCCCGGAGCCAGGTGTCTCCGTGGGGGATGCAGACGGCGGGCCCACCGCCGGCGGCGCATTCCGCGCTGTGATCGTCGTTGGTGTCGTTCGGGGTCACCCACACGTAGCTCGGCAGGTCCCCGGCGGCCAGGGCCGTGTTCCACCCGCTCAGATTCAGTACATGGGAGTCGCAATAGGCCGGGTTCCCCGTGATGTTCGCGTACCAGACGAACGGGTTGTGGTCGATGTTGTAGCTGACGTAGGACTGGTTCCCCACAGTGTACGTCGTGTCCTGCTGGTCGCAGGGAACTGGCATGCTCTCCTGGTACGTCGCCCACGTCAGGCCGAGCTTGTCGACGAAGGCAGTAATTGGCACGACGGGAGACTGGTTCGAAATGTTGCCCGGAGTGGTCGACCCGCTCATGGCATCCTCGTAGTTCTGCACCGAGTCGCTCGTGAGACCGTAGTACTGGGTGGCGAAGGCGTAGTTCTGTGCCAGATAGCGCTCGTACGGGCCGTACGCCAGGACGTCTGCGGGATTCTGGTCTTCCATCATTAGGACGATCACGTGGCGAATCGGGGTAGGAAACGGGGTACCTGCGGTCGGAAGGGTCGATAATCGGGCGGAGGGGAAAGCGGAAGTCTCGAAGGCGAGCAGCGTCGGGCCCAGCGGGAAGGTCAGGGCCACGCACACCGCCAGCCATCGAAGGTCGATCAGCCCGAGGAGCGGCCGCCGAGAGCCGAATCTAGACGCTCCGGTGCGCCGGCGCGAAGTGCGGGGATAGCCCGAAGCCAGCGGAACGACGGCAGGCATTCGAAGTTTCGAGTCCCATGGACGAATTTACAGTTTTGTCCGAGCGCCCACAATCGCGATTCGGGCGTATCACGTCAGAATCATGCGGCGGGCGTTGCTCCGGTCGAATCGTCGACGGTCCCGCGGGAGTACGGAACGCGATGGTGGCCCTTCCGTGCCTTCCCTCCAGCTTCACCGGAACCAGCGGACATCGGTGGAGCCCCTAGGGCTCAGGGCCGTTCGCCCCGAAACGCCTCCGCGGGGGTTCCCGAGGACGGCCCGCCAGACCGGCTCACGACCCGAGAATAGTCCGCGTCGGGCTGGGACTCGGGTGTCGCCCCGAGGGACCGGGTCTCGGGCCGGGTCGTTGGGTTGAAGAACCTGATGCGCACATATCCGCATCCATGCTGAGGACGGTGAAGGCACCGGGCGCCAGCGTGCCGGCGATGTCCAGCTGTTGGTGCGTGGCCCACGGCAAGACCCATCCGATTTCGTGGTTCGACCGAGAGAAGTCCTCGTGCCGTCGGGCGGAGAAGGTCGTTCAACGCTTGACGGAGGAGGCGCGCGCCGCCGGGTTGCATGCCTATGTCGAACCAGGGCCCGAGAAGCCGGACGAGATGTCGAACTCGGCATCATGGCTGGGCGTCGACGCCGCCGTCCTGCTGATGCGCGTGTCGAAGGAGACACGCCGGCAGTGGTATGCCCTCTTCGATCGCGACCCGGAGTGGTGCCGAAGGGCCTTTGCCGAGTTCGCGGCCGCCGCCTACGCGGCGGAAGGCTGAGTCCGCCGCGAGTACGGTTTCACGTCATTTCCTCCCCGGGGTGGACCCCCGGAGGTGGACATCGGACCTAGTGGGGTCCAACCCGTGCCCTGGGCTGCACCCCCTGGGGCACGTGATGGCGGTAGGATCCCGCGGGACCCGGTCCTCGGGACCACCCAGGAACCGAGCACGGGATATGTTGACGAGACAATCCGAGAATCATGAAGAACGAGCGGGCACGGGCCATTGTGCTCAGTGTGGTCGCTGTCGTTCTCGTGGTCCTCGGTTTCCTACTCGCCGGAGCCTGCGGAGGGGGGTTGTCTCTCGGCATCTTTGGAGTCGCGGTGGGAGTACTAGGTGCGGTCATAGCGCGGGGAGGAGGATTGGCGGTGCTCCTGCCCGCAGGAATCATCGCCATTACCCTGGTCTCCTACGGAATACTCGTCGCGGCCGAGGTGGGCTGCTAGCTCTCCGCGACCCTGTCTTCGCGTTCTTCCCCTCGTGGCGCGTTTGTTGAGGAATACCGCCATGCCGTGGGCGGGAGAAGCGACCTTGGCGCGCCAAGCCAGGAAATCCTGCCCACCTCGGGCTCACGCTGGCGACCTTCGCTCTCCCGATCGACGGCTTCTCTCTCACGGGAATCTGTGGACGGGTATCTCGCTCGACGAGTTCGGGGGGCGACCCGACCCCTGGCCGCTGTTAGAGCACGGATGGGCGCGATGGCCGTGATCCTGCCCGCCGCCCTCCGGGCGGTGGCTATGGTACGGGAGGGCCTCTGTTCCCCCGCGAGTCGGGCCGCGTCGTGAAGGCGTAGGCTCTGAACAGTTCCAATCCGGGCGGTTCTGTGCAGATATCGGGTGGTCGCTGCCTTGGAACAGCAGTTGTTCAGATTCGGGGGGCGACCGCCGCGGTCGCCCCCCGAAGCTTCGGTATCCCCCAATCGCTCCACGAGAGGATTCCCTGGACGGGGACGAACCGAAGCCGAGAAGGTGCTGGTCGAGCCCTGGCCGTGCCCCCGTGATGTGACGCACCGAGTAGAGCGCTGGGAAGATCTCCGGTCCGGCGTGCTCGTTGGATAGAGACTCTGATTCCCGCAACCCCCGAGTTGGCTATCGGGGCCTCAGTGGGGGATCGCGACGACTATCCTGCCACGACGAACACGATCTCGGCCTGCCCCGGGGGGACTTCGTCTTCCGCCTGCTTCAGGATCCCTTTCCATCGAAACCGTCCAGGATCTGGCAAACCGGCGGCGATACCGGGGGTGGCTCCCAGCGCCTCATGAGGTCTCACCATGTTGTAGTGAACCCGAAACCCCTCGATGAGCAGCTGGGGTCCGCTGCGGCCATGGAACCCTCGCATGACCTTGATCCGTTCCTTCTCGGTTCCATGCAAACGTTCGACGAGATTGTTCGACCTCTTCGCGCGGATGGACGGAACCCGGACGTGGGGATTGACGACCTCAGCTCCGCTCCGGAAGGCGAGCTCTCGTCCGATCGCCTTTCGGTAGGCCGGAAGCCCGTCCGTCAGTACCACCAGGGGTCGATCGGGGGTGGTCTCTTTCGCGCGGCGTATGGGAACCCGAGCGTCGCGCAACCTTCGCAGCCTGGTCACGTGCGTCGCCATCAGGAATCGTGTGCTCGCATCCTCGACGTTCCACACCCAGCGAGGCTCGCCATTGGACGTCACTACCGTCTCGTCCACGTGCCATTGTTCCCCGGTTCGAGCGCCCAGTGAATCCATCCACCTCGCCGCTTTCGGAGTGAAGCGCGCAATCCACCCATAGATCGTCGCGGGCGCAACGGAGAGATCGTAGGCTTGCCTGAGATGATCCGCGACCTTCCTCAGGGAAAGACCCCGGAAGTACAGGTCGAGGGCTAGCGCGACGGTCCGGGAGTCGTGGCGTAGCCGCAGCTCTTCCTGCCGATTCGTGAACCGAGCCCCGCATGCTTTGCAGAGATACCGATGCACGGTACCCCGAAGGTTGTGCCGTCTTCCGAATCGAATCACCCGGGAGGAGGTGCATTGGGGGCACTCGCGCACGAAGGCGACGTCGTCCGGCGGATCCCCGAGCTTCGCGCGATAGCGAACCGCGCGGATGTGGATGCAGACCCGCCGTGTTGACCGGTGATAGGTGCACGAACAGGACCAGCGATCCTTGCGTATTCGGATCTCGTACTTCCGGCCCGGTCGACTCTGGGAACGAACCTCAAATCGGACGGGAGACAGCGCGCGGATCTGGTCCCCACGGGCTACGATCGCCAACGCCGGCGTTCGCTCGTCCGGCCATGGGCTCAGGAGATCCGGTTGCACGACTCGACGCTCGCAGCAATGAACCGTCTTCGATTCTAGGCCGTTGCTGCCTCGGCGGAATGTGAAATATGGAGAAACAAGCCCCCTGGAACCCTGTGTCTGACACTTGTACCGGATCGAGTGTCCGCACGTCAGAATCCAGAGACTATGAGGGCCCTGCCGGGACCCCTTGGTCTGTTTGTCAGACACGCCAATACGCATTGGAAAGTGCTGCCGGAAATCGAATTCACCTCGAGCCGTTTCGACGAACACCCGTTAACTGAACAGCCGAAAACCGAGACCCCTCCACCACCCGATTCTGAACAGTTCCAATCCGGGCGAACGATTAAATATGGCTGACAAGGCTCGGGAAGACCAGCTGACATCCGTCCGACAAACGGAGCTTTGGCAGCGGCGAACCGCAAGACGAGGGAGCCCGCACGGAGAGACACTCGATGCATCTGAAGCGGGTCAAGCTCCGGAATTTCAAGTCCTTCGCCGGGGCGACCGAGATCCCCTTCCAGCCTGGATTCACCGGCGTGGCCGGTCCCAACGGGATGGGCAAATCGAACATCTCGGACGCGATCCTGTTCGTCCTCGGACCCACTAGTTCCAAAGCATTGCGGGCCGAGCGCCTGACGCATCTGTTCTTCAACGGGGGCGCGGCCAAGAAGCCCGCGACGGAGTGCGAGGTCTCCCTCGTCTTCGACAATTCCGACAAGCTCATCCCGTCCGACTCGGCCGAAGTGGAGATCACCCGGTACGTCAAGCTCGCACCGAGCGACCCGGACGGTTACTACTCGTACTTCTACGTCAACGGCAAGCGGACCACCCAGACCGAGATCGATTCCCTCCTCTCCCATGCCCGGCTTTCGGGCGACGGCTACAACCTCGTCCAGCAGGGAGACATCAACAAGATCGTGACGATGGGGCCGGTGCCCCGCCGCGGGCTGGTCGAGCGCCTGGCGGGCATCAGCCAGTACGACGACGAGCTCGAACGCGCCACGGTAAAGCGAACCGACCTCGACCAGAACCTTGACCGGATCCAAACGCTCCTCGGCGACATCAAGACCCGACTCGCGTCGCTCGAAGGCCAGCGTCTCCAGGCGATCCAGTACAAGCAGCTCCAAGACGACAAGCGTCGGTCCGAGGCCCGGCTGGCCCGGGCCGGCCACCGCCTCGCCGAACAGGAGCTCGCCACCTGCACGAAGCAGGTCGAAGGGGTCCGGGGGGAGATCTCCCGGCTCGACGAGGAACGCACCCGGCTCGCCTCCCGCCAAGAGGAGCTCGCGCGGTCGCTCGACAAGGTCGACCGCGAGATCGCTGAGGCCGGCGGGACCGCCGCGGTGAAGTTCAAACAAGAACTCGACGAGAAGAAGATGGCCTTCGCCCGGCTCGACCAGAGCCTGGGTCACCTGAAGGAGGCCCTCGAGGCCCTCGAGACGCAGGTCGGCGAGCTCTCCCAGGCGGTCCGCGGCGATGAGGCCCAGCGCAAGACCCTGCAGGGCCAGGAATCGAAGCTGGCCGCGCAACTGACCACGCTCTCCGGTCAGGCCGAAGAGCAGTCCAAAGAGATCCAGGCCGCGACCGAATCCCCCGGCAAGTCCCAGGAAAAGCTTGCCGTCGCCCGGAAGCGGCAACTCGAGCTAGAACGCCAGCAGGACGCGAAGCAGAAGGCCTGGCAAGCGGCCGTCCAGGCGCGGGAAGCCGCGGCGGCCGCGCTGCAGGCCGCCGAACGCACCCAGGCCCAGGCCGAGGACGACCTGCGCGAACGCGAGGTGGAGGTCAAGGACCTCGAGCTCCGCGCCAAGGACGCTGGTCCGGGCAAGAACGGTGGACCGGCCACCGGCGAGCTCCAGAAGGAGCTCTTCACGCTCAAGCAGAAGGAAAAGGGACTCACCACGGAGGCCGAGCGGCTGAGCCAGGAGGTCCTCGAGCTCAATCGCCGCTACCTCGGGCTGGACGCTCGCCTCAAGGCGCGCACGGGGTCCGGCGCGCGGCCGAACGCGCTCGCCGCGGTCGACTTCCTCCTTTCCCAGCGGAATCTGGGAAAGGTCCCGGGGATCCGTGGCACGGTCGAAGAGCTCGCCGAGTTCGACCCGAAGTACAAGGTCGCCCTGCAGGTCGCGGGAGGCGGCCGCTTTCAAGCTCTGGTCGTGGAATCCGACCAGGTCGCCGAGGAGTGCATTGAGCTCCTACGGGAAGAAAAGCGCGGCCGCGCGACCTTCCTACCTCTCAACAAGATGCTCCCGGGCCGGGCGCACGGGAAATCGCTCCTGGTCTCCAAGGCCGCGGGAGCGATCGGCTTCGCGCTCGACCTGGTGAAGTTCGACGAATCGCTGCGACCGGCGTTCTGGTACGCGTTCGGGGAGACCGTGGTCATGGAGGACCTCGGCCACGCGCGCGCACAGATGGGCGGCGTACGCCTGGTCACCCAATCCGGAGACCTGATCGAGGCCACCGGCGCCATCTCCGGAGGATACATCGACCCGTCGAACAACGGTCGCGGGGCCGACAGCCCGGTGGAGCTGAAGCGCCTCGGGGACGAGCTTCGCGCCAAGAGCGCCGCCGAGAACGCCTCCCGCGTCGAGATGAGCAAGGTCACCGAGCGGATCCGCGTCGTCGCCGAGGAGCTCTCCAAACGCTCCATCCAGGACCAGGCGCATGCGTCCTCTCGGGACGCGCTGTCCAAGGACCTCGCCGCGGCCCGCGAACGACTGGGCTCGGCGCGCGAACGGCTCGCCAACGTGTTCGCCGAACAGAAGAAGGGGGCCGGCGACCTGACGGCCGCGGAAGAAGCTCTGAAACGCCTCAGTTCGGAGATCGCCGAACTCAAATCCAACATCCAGAAGGCCCAGGAACAGTACCTGGAGCAGCTCCCGCACACCCTCTCGAACCGACTGCGCGCCCTCCAACAGGCCTCCCAGACCAACTCCGAGGAGCGGGTGCGCGTCAATGGGGAGCTCGAATCGGTCCGCGCCTCCCTCCAGGCGCTCTCGGCGAGCCTCGACGCGCGCAAGAAAGAGCTGGAAAAGGCCCAGAAAGAGCTCGCCGGCAAGAAGAAGGAGATCGCCCAGGCCGAGCGGTCGGCGCACGATTCGCGCGCCGCGCTGGATGCGCTGAAATCGCTCGAGACCAAGCAGGGAGAGACCGCCAAGGGACTGACCGAGCAACGCAAGAAGTTCGAGGACGCTCGCCTGGAGGTCAGTGGCCAGCTCGGCCAGGTCGTGGCGAATCTCGAAACTCGCCGCGGGATGCTCACCCAGGAGGAGACCCGACTCGCCCAGGCCGAGCAGAGGTTCCATGAACTCGAGGAGGCCCTGCGTCAATTCCCGGAACCGGAACTCGGAGAGAAGCCGGTCTCGGTCGAGGAACTGAAGAAGCGGATCGCCGCGCTCGACCAGCAGCTGCAGTCGATGGGCGACGTCAATCAGCGGGCCGTCGAGGAGTACGACTCCGAGAAAGGCCGGCTGGACGAATTCCAGTCCGAGGTCCTGCGTCTCACGACCGAGAAGACCGAGCTCATCAGCCTGGTCGACGCGATCGAGAAGAAGAAGCGGGAGAAGATCACCGAGGTCGTCACGCAGGTCAACGTCCACTACCGGGAGATCTACGGCGAGCTCTCGGCGGGCGGAGAGGGGGAGATCGCTCTCGAGAACCCAGAGGACCCCCTGGCGGGCGGCCTATTGATCAAGGCCCGGCCGATCGGGAAGACCGTCGGTCGGCTCGAGCAGCTGTCCGGCGGGGAGAAATCGCTCGCCAGCCTCGCGTTCATTTTCGCGATGCAGCGCCACGACCCGAGCCCGCTCTATGTCTTTGACGAGGTGGACATGTCGCTGGACGGACTCAATGCCGAGTTCGTCGGCCGGATGCTTCGCCGCAACGCCGAGCGGGCCCAGTTCATCGTCATCTCGCTGCGCAAGGTGACGCTCAAGTTCGCCCACCACCTGTTCGGCGTGACGATGCGCGGCGACGGCTGCTCGCACGTTGTCGGGATCCACCTGGACGACATTCACGATGTAGAGAGCCGAGAGAACGCGCGGGCCCCCGAGGGTCCGACGCCGGTGGAGGCACGATGACGATCTCCGAGACCGAAGCGGCCGTGCTCTCCCGGCCCAACGCGGTCCCGCGCGAGGCGGCCGAGAAGGTCCTGCACTACCTCGTGTTCCACCGCTCGCTGCTCGGGGAATCGGAGGACTCCTCCCAGCTGCTCGAACGGTATCTTGCCTTGGTCGAGAACCTGAAGGAGGGGGTCCACATCGTCATCCCGGACCCGTTCCAGAAGGCGATGGCCCTGTTGTTCGAGCTCGTCATGGAGGAAGAGTTCGACCCCTGGGAGATCGACCTCGTGAAGTTCACCCAGTCGTACCTCGAGCGGGTCCAGCAGGAAGGCGCGGTCAACTTCGCGATCGCCGGGCGCCTCTTGTACATGGCGTGGAGCATCCTATATCTGCAATCGGAGGCGTTGCTCAAGCTAAGGGACCAGCCCGAGCCCTCGGCCGACGGCGCCGACGCTCTCGCCGCAGGTCTCGATGACGGTTACCTGCCCCTGATGGACACTCCCGAGGCGGTCGATGTCACGTCCTCCGTCCTCAGCTCGTCGGACCCCCCGCCGTTGCTCGAGATGGTCCGGCACCCGGAGACCCGGCCGGTCTCGCTACTAGAGCTTGTCCACGCGTTCGGCGAGGCGGAAGCCGATGCGCGACGCTCGATGCGGATCCAGGAGCTGCGCGAGCGGCTGCGCGAAGAGCAGAAGGCCCCGCCGGAGGTCCTCGTGCACGGGGACCTGCCCGAGCGCGACCTCACCGATACCTGGTCGGCCGCGCTGAGCCATCCGATCGGCACGCCCTTCCCCCTGCTCGACCTGTGGAACCCGCTCGAGGGCCGCGACCACCTCGTGGCCGTCTTCCTCGCCCTTCTGTTCCTCGCGCGGGAGAAGTCGATCGAGCTCCGCCAGGACGTCCTCGGCGAATCGCCGGTGATGGTCGTCCGTACCGCGGAGGAACGTCAGCCTATCTCGGAGTCGTAACGATGCCGTCCAAGATCGACGACCTGGTCTTCCAGGTCGAAGCGGTGCTGTTCGCGAGCGGAAAGCCTCTCAGCGTGAAGGAGCTGACGACGGCCCTCGGCCGGGACGATTACCGTCCCGTCCAGCGCGCCGTCCGGACCCTGGAACAGACGTACGCCCATCGGCAGTCGGCGCTCGAGGTCCGACGCGTCGGGGACCGCTACGCCCTGCAGCTTCAGGAAAAGTACGTGCCGAACGTCCAGGCCGTCACTCCGGTGGAGATGGCGCCCCGGACGCTGAAGACGCTCACCCTGATCGCCTACCACCAACCGATCCTCCAGAGCAACCTCGTGCGGATGATCGGCGACGTCGCCTACGAAGAGGTCCAGCACCTGCGCGGCCTAGGTCTGGTTCACACCGACCCCAAGGGCTCGACGCTCGAGCTCGCCACGACGCGACGCTTCGCGGAATACTTCGGCATCGCCTCGACCCGCCCGGAGGAGATCCGGCGGTTCCTGGAGCAAAAGCTGGGCGTCGCGCCTCCTCCGCCCGCGGCGGCCCTATTGGAGCCGCCCGCGTCGGTCGGTCCAGAAGACCCTCCCTCCGAAGTCCCAAGACCGGCGGCCGCGGTGCCCGAGCTCACCGGGTCGTCGACCTAGAACGCCCCACACTGGGGGCATCGCACCGGCTCGGCCGGCCGCACCGTGCCGCAATACGGGCACAGGAACGACGCGCCGGGATAGACCCCACCTTGGGCCCCCGGACCGAAGGGAGACCCAGCCCCACCGTGAACACCGAACGGGATCGTGGCGGGGGGCCGGGAACGGCTCGGTCGGGCCATGACGACCACGAGGATGACCGCCGTGGCGATCCCGACCCCGAAGATGAGGTAGAGCGTCGTCCAGGGGATGCTCTCGCTCGGGCTCGCGGGCGGGGGGGGCGGAAGACCGGGGGTCGAGCCGTTGTAGGCGTAGCTGCGGACCGTGGCGTTCTCGTCAGCGGCGAGGAGCCGGGACGCGTTCACGGTCCCCCAGCCGGTGAGCGGGTCCCATCCCGGGGACGCGCTGAACTTGTAGTTGGCGCCGGCCGTTACGTCCGAGAAGGGGTCGCCGCCGGAGGGGTGCGCCGCATAGTAGCTCGCGATCCGGTAGAGCTCTGGGTCCAGGAACCCCAGCGGAGCCCATCCGCTAGTGCTACGGTTGCTCTCCACCGCGACCACATCGGCGAGAAGGCCGGCGAACACGGGCGCCGCCACGCTCGTGCCTTCGAGCACCGTGAAGAACACCACGCCGCTCGCATTGGCGAACACGGTCGCGATCGTTCGGTTACCGGGGAGCGCCACGTCCGGTTCGGCGCGGCCGATCGTGCCCGCACCCTGGGCGATGGTGGCATTGCGAATGGCTGGCTGCGCGGCCGAATGGATCTGCCAGTTGGGCTCGGGGAAGACGGTGCTCACGCCTCCTTCCGTTCCCGCCACCGAATCCGCTCCCGGCGGGGCATCGTACCAGGCCGAGACGTTCGCGATCCCCGTGAGGTTCGAGTCGAACGAGAGGTTGAGCGAGCCACCGCCATTGTAGGTGGCCGTGGGAACACCGCCGATGGACAGGGACACCCCTCCGACCGCGATGGCCCCGGAACCGTTGGAAGCGGCGGTTCCCGGCCAGGTGGGCCACGGCCCATCGCCGCGGCCGGATAGGCTGTCGGGCGCGTTCCCCTGGTCGCCGCTCGCGACCACCAGGGTCACTCCGGTGGCCGCGGCGGCGGCCGTCTCCACGTTCCAGGAGGAGTCGTTCAGGTCCGGAAGGCCGAACGAACACGAGACGACCGCGAGCCGCGCGCTAGCATAGTGGTAGGCCAGGGCGTCGGCCAGACTCTGGGCAAAATCATCCGCGAGCGAAGAGAACTCCGGCGGGTTCGCGAGCACGCTGCCGGCGAAGTAGAAGTTGACGATCGAGGCGCCCGGCGCCAGACTGCCCGCCATCTCCAGGTCGAGGGAATTCTCGACCTCGTCCAGGCTGGTGTCGTTCAGCGCCCCGAACGAGCCGGGCAGCGGCGGGGTGACCGAGCCGATCGTGATGGGAACGCCGGTGACGTTGGGCGCCGGCCAGGTGGGGGCGAGGGTCTGGTTGAAGTAGGTTCGGAGGACGGCCGGGTCCCAGGGGGGAAGATCCTGCCCGGAGCTCGCATTGTACCCTCCCGCCAGCAACGTCGCGACCGCCACCTTCTGGGGGAAGGTCGCGTTCGGCACGCTATTGTTGCCGGGAAACAAGGGGGTCGCGCCGAAGACCTGAGTATAGTCCGAACCGAGGAGCCACTCCGACCGACTCACGTTGTCGAACACGAAATCTCCCGCGTCGCGGTGCGAGGAGAGCGGTTGCGGTACCGAGGCGGCCAGGTTCCAGGAGAACTCGGCGTTCGTGCGGTCGGAGAGGCCGTTCACTGCCGAGACGACGCCGCGAAGCGCATCGGGCAGGGAGATCGCCCCGGTGGCCGTGTAGACCGGGAGCGTGCCGACCGTGGCGTACTGAACGAGCTCTACTCCGAACAGGGAGCGGACCTGCCCGGGCGTGAGCGAGGCAGAAACCGAACTGTGGTCGGGATACACCCTGACCGACTGGCCCCCCGCGGCCGTGAGAGCGGCCACCACGGTGTCCGCCGCTTCAGCGGAGGGCGCGAACTCCTGGACGTACTGCCCGTACGAGAGAAAGTGCCGGTACGTGGGGGAGGCGGGATTCTCCACTGCGGCCAGGAACTGCGACAACTCCGATGACCGCGGCGGCACGAGCGACAGGCTGACGACCACATGCGAAGTCGGCGAGAGCGGCTGCACGCTCGCACCGCTCGGCACCGCCACGGCGTCCGAGCCTACCGCGCCGAGAATCGACGCGGCCGTCGGTAACGGGGCGCGGGTCGCGTGCGGTGCGCCGGCCCACGCGCTCATCACCACGACGAGCGCGAGTGCTACCGCGAGTGCGACGAGCGAGCCGGACATCGTCCGTAACAGGCGGCGACCTCCTAATGAGCCCATGCGTCGCCTCTTCGGCGCGGCAACCCTTTAGTCCGTCCCGGGCTCCGGTGTCGGATGGGTTCGTCGGTGTCCGCGACCGGGCCGAAATGCGTCTTCTGCGACATCGTGACCCGAAGAGCGCCGGCGTGGATCGTCTACGAAGACGAGAACACGATGGCGTTCCTCGACATCTTTCCGTTCACCCGAGGGCACCTGCTCGTCATCCCGAAACGCCACGGAGCGCGGTTGACCGACATCCCGTTCGAGGACCAGATGTCCTTGGTCCGCTCGCTGGACGAGGTCTGTCGTCGGGTCGAACGCCTCACGACCGACTACAACGTCGCCCTCAACGCCGGTGCCAAGGCCGGTCAGATCGTGTTCCACGTCCACTTCCACGTCATCCCGCGCTACGGGGAGGTCAATCCGTTCCGGGCGACGTCGCGCGCACCGCTCACCGAGCGCGAGGCCAAGGCGGTCATCGCGGAGCTCTCCGCATCCTGAGGGGCCATGTCCTCCGGTATGCGAAAACCGGCAGTCGCGGGGCAGTTCTACGCGGGCGACGGTAAGCAACTCGCGCAGCAGATCGAAGAATGCTTCCGCGATGCGCGCGGACCCGGCGAATTGCCGGCGCGCCATCGGGCCGCGACTCGGACCCTCGAGGCGGCCGTCGTGCCTCATGCCGGCTACCCGTACTCCGGAGCGATCGCGGCGCACGTGTACGCTCGGGTCGCGGCCGAGAAGGCCCCCGGAACGGTTCTCGTCCTCGGGGTCGACCATCACGGGATGAGCCACGGGGCCTCGCTCTCCGACCGTGCCTGGCTGACCCCGCTGGGGCCCATGGCGGTCGACCATGGCCTCGTGAAAGCACTTCGCCACGGGCCGATCGAGGTGGACGAGGAGGCCCACGCCCAGGAGCACTCGATCGAGGTGCAGCTGCCGTTCCTGGAGTACGTGATCCCCCAACCGAGGTTCGTCGCCCTCGAGGTGGGGTTCGGTACGTTCGATTTCTTGGAAGAGGTCGCCGCCGTGGTCCGAGACGCCGTGCAGGACCGAGACGTCCTGCTCCTGTCCTCGACCGACTTCTCGCACTACGTGCCGGCGCGGACCGCCGAGCGCCTCGACCGTCTCGCCCTCGAGCAGATCCTCGCCCGCGACGCCCGGGGACTGTACGATACGGTCGTGCGGAACGACATCTCGATGTGCGGGATCGCCCCCACTACGGTGCTCCTCGCCGCGACGCGGACGCGCGCGCTGAGCGCCCGGCTGCTTCGCTGGGGTCACTCTGGCGAAGTCGCCGCCATGCGCGACGTGGTGGGCTACGCCGCCCTGACCCTCGAACGCGCGGGCGACGCCCCGAACGCCACTTAAATAGAGCGTGCGGCTCGGCGCGCGCGGCCCTCATGATCCTCTCGGATGCGACGATCCGCTCCGCGATGCGCGAAGGGAAGATCGTGATCCGGCCCTACCGCGAGGACTGTCTCGGGACGAACTCCTACGACGTCCACTTGGGACCCTACCTGTCGGTCTACCGCACGGCCGCCCTCGATGCACGGCGAGCGAATCCCGTGAAAGAGGAACGGATTCCCAAGGACGGGTTCGTCCTGGTCCCCGGTCAGCTCTACCTGGGAGTGACCGAGGAGTACACCGAGACCCACGGCTACGTCCCGTTCCTGGAAGGCAAGTCGAGCGTGGGTCGGCTGGGGATCGACATCCACTCGACGGCGGGGAAAGGCGACGAGGGGTTCTGCAACTACTGGACCCTGGAGATGAGCGTCAAGCTTCCCGTCCGGGTCTATGCCGGCATGCCCGTCGGCCAACTGATCTATTTCGAGATCTCGGGACCGGTGGAGCGCAGCTACTCGGCCAAGCGCTCCGCGAAGTACCGGAAGGTTTCCTCGCACCCCACGGCTTCCCGGATGTACCTCAACTTCCGGAAGCCCCGGCCTCGCCACGACCGGCCGCGTAGTGGCTCATCGTGACGGCGCGACGTTCCGTTCTTTCCCGGAGAGTACGGAAGACCCGACTTCCGGTCCGTACCCCGCGGCTGGAGCTGGTCCTCCCGGCGCTCCCCCATGCTCGGGAGCTGGTCGAGCTGCTCTCCGAACCGAGCGTCGCACGCTGGACCCTGCACATCCCGGTACCGTACCGGCCGCGGGACGCCCGCGCCCACATCCGGCGGGCCCGTCTCGGTCTGCGGTCCGGTGTGGGGCTGTCGCTGCAGATCGTGCGTCGCTCCGACCGCAAGGTCATCGGCGGGGTCGGCCTGCACAACTTCGACGATTCGAACTCCTCGGCCGAAGTAGGGTACTGGGTGGGCCGCCCGTTCCGGCGTCAGGGGTACGGCGGGGAAGCCACCCGGGCCATCGTTCGGCTCGCGTTCCGGCAACTTCGACTCCATCGGGTCGAGGCCCGGGTCTTCCCCGGAAACCGAGGTTCGTTGGAGTTACTCCGACGGCTCGGATTCCGACGCGAGGGCCTCGTCCGCGACGAGGTCCGCAAGGATGGGGTATGGCGCTCCAGCCTCTTGTTCTCGCGACTGGCCGCCGACCGATCCGGACGCGCCCGGGTCACGTCGGCCCGGGTACGACGCCGCCCTTGACCAGGTAGAACGCGGGCCGGCCCGGCCGCGCCCGCTCTCTCCGCCGGAGCGGGTCGACGCTTTCGGCCTCCGACTCGCGGTACACGGCCACGGAACGGAACCCGCACCGGCGGGTCAAGTACCCCTCCGCCGCTCGCAGCGTTTCGAGTTCATTGACGGGAAGACCCGGGGGTGGCTCGTTGCGCAGGAGCGGGGCGACCCGCTGGACGTACTTGGCGACCTCCGCACGATGAGCGGAGACCTCGGGGTGCGAAGCACTTCGCTCGATCACTTCCCGGATCGTCGGCGTCTCGCCCCGGGCCACCGCCTCGCGCATCCACGCCTCGACCAGCGACTTCCACGGGTCGGCGACGTAGAAGATCACTTCCTCGGGGATCCGGTCCCCCCGGTCCGCCGCGGGGCGGAGCACGGCCCGCAGGTCCGCCTCGACCTGGTCGAGGAACGCTTCCCGCGCTTCGGAGAGCTCCGAACGAGGGTATTCCTCGGGGGTCGGAAAGGGCCGGACTGCCACCAGGTCGGCGCTCCCTGCACTGCCCAGCTCTTCGGCTAGATGCGGAGTGATCGGGGAAAGCAGACGGACCCACGTCTGGCGCACACGGTCCGTGGCTCGCCCCGGCGTCCCGCCACGAAGGTAGTAGCGCCGAAGCAGTCCCGGCAGCGTGACGTACGTCAGCTCCGCGGCTTCCCGCAGCTCGGTCGTCCGGTAGGCGAGCTCGATCCCCTCGAGGAGCCGGTGGACGACGGCGTACAACCAGCCCTCCAGCTCCGGCGCCCCGTCGGAGTCACCGGCCGCTTCGCGCACAAGCCTCTCGACCTCGTCGAGCCGGTGGACCGCGTCGTCCACGAGCGCCGGGTCCCACTCGATATCCTGGGAGGGGGAGGCGGCCATGACGTAGTACAGCCGGAGCGCGTCCGGCCCCCATCGCTCGAGCGCCCCCTCGATCGGAGGGATCCGACCGCCCTTGCTCGAGATTTCCTTTTTCGAGATCTTGCTGCCGGCGGGCCCGGTGATCCAGCCGTTCACGTAGATTCCGCGCGGCTGGAGCTCCGGAGCGAGGAGTCGGGCGTGGGTGTACAGGAACGCGGGGAAGTGCACGCGCTTGTGCTCCTTGCCGCCGATATTGAAGTCGAGGGGGTACCAGTACAGGAACTCCTCCCGGATCTCCTCCTGGAGCGACCGCTCGGCCGACGGTTCTCCGGGACCCTTGCCGCGGAAGACGTGGTCGAAGAACGCGTCGGTCAGCTGGCCTGTCGTCAGCCGTCCGGTACTGACGAATCGGCGCACGATGTAGTAGGCCATGTACAGGGTCGAGTCGGCGATCGGCTCGATGATCCACTCCGGGTCGAGGGGGAAGGGCGTCCCAAGCCACGGCCCCTTGCGGGTGCAGGGTCGGTCCGCGAACCAGTCGAGGATCGCCGGCAGCTCCCGGCCGTATTCGCCGGGCCAACAGGTCAGTCGGGCGACCGCGACGCGCGTTAGGTCCTTCCAGGCCCGATCCCCGTAGTGGAGGAACCATTGGTCGCTCACCCGTCGGATCACCACCTCGTGACCGTTGCGGCAGACCACCGGCTCGGAGAACTCCTGGAGCTGGAAACTGCGCCCGCCCTCCGCGAGCGTGCGTTCGACCTGGGTGCGGGCTTCGCGCACCGGGACGCCCGCGAGCGGAGCGATGGTCATTCGACCCCGGACGTACTCGAGTCGGTAGAGCCGCTCCGTCGCGGATTCCAGCGCTTCGGCTTCGGAGAGCGCCTTCGCCCGCGTGGCTCGGAGCGCGCGCTCGGCGGGGGTACCCTCGCCCGCCAAGAGCGCGGTTTCCGAAGCGGTCAACGAAGCCTCGGGAGGAATCTCCAAGAGGACCGGAGCGGGACCGAGGCGGGCTCGCGTCGCCGGGTCCAACGCGGCGACCGCGGCCGCGTCGGCCGGGGCATGCGCCGGGACGCTCATGACGACGCCCGTTCCGACCTTCGGGTCGACCAGGGAGCTTGCGAGCACGGGAACCTCGAGCTCGCGCAACGGGGCCCTGACCGACCGTCCGAGCAGCTCGGTGGCTCGCACCTCGTGACCGATCCGGCCCCCGTGCTGTTCGACCAACCGTTCGGCCCCCGTGCGCGCGACCAGGAACGACTCCGAGCCGTGATGCCAGACCACCAATGGCTCGCCCGGAGCGATCCAAACGTTCGTGACGCCGTAGACGGTCTCGGGTCGCAAGGTCGCCGCCAGGAGGACCCGCCCGTCATCCAGGTGGAACGGCACGGTCGTGAAATGGAGCACCTCGGCACTTCCGCCCCGCGACAGGTCCGTTTCGGACGGGTCGACCGCTACCGGGCCACAGACCGGGCAGACGGCGGCGAAGTACGTCCCTTGGACCAGGGAGTGTTCATCGCGTAGCGCGTGGAATTGCCAGCGAATGAACGCCCGGTAATCCTCGTCGACCGTGGTCAGGTAGGTCGTCTCATCGACCAGGACGCCGAGGGAGCGGAGCACGTGCCGATAGCTCTCTCCGAGGTAGCGGGCGGCGTGCTCCGGTTCTTCCAACCGCGCGCGCTCGTCTGCGCCCACGTGATAGTCTTCGAGCTGAGAGATCGTCGCGGGGTCCCGGTCCTTCACCTTGCGCGACCAGGTGACGGCGGGGAGACCGGAGGCGTGCACCCCGAACGGGAAGAGGACCATGTCCCCGACCATCCGATGGTACCGGTGAAGCGCATCGGCGTAGGCAAACGAACGTAGGTGGCCGATGTGCAGGAAGCCGCTGGTCCCGGGGTAGGCGATGAGCGCGTAGAACTTGCCGCGACCCGGCATCCGCTGGCCGGTGGCGATCCCGGCGCGCGTCCACGCTTCTTGCCAGTGCGCGACCCGGAAAGGATCCATGATGGGGCTTCGACACGACCTCGGTATTTGAACCGTTGCGCCGAGGAGGCGCTGACCGCAGGGAAAGCCCCTTTACCCCGGGCTTCGCCTAGGGCGCCCGGATGCGGGTCATCGAGGTGTTCCATTCGTTGCAGGGCGAAGGTCCTTGGACGGGCGTCCGCACAACGTTCGTGCGGACCGCGCGCTGCAATCTTCGATGCAGCTGGTGCGACACGAAGTACTCCTTCGGCCCGGGGCGCGAGCGCTCGGTCGATTCGATCGTGCGAGAGGTCGAGCGGAACCGGACCCGGCACGTATGTCTTACCGGCGGCGAGCCCCTCCTACAGAAGGAATCGGAGACGCTCGTGCGCGCGCTGTCCGAGCGCGAAATCACCACGGTGATCGAGACCGGGGGCTCGCTGGACGTGAGCCCGTTTCTGGACTACCCGCGCGTCATCCTGAGTGTGGATGTCAAGTGCCCATCGTCCAAGATGGAGCGGAAGAACCGTTGGGAGAATCTGCCGTTGCTGCGAGCCGAGGACGTGCTCAAGTTCGTCATCGGCGACCGCACGGACTACCTCTACGCCAAGCGGGTCCTCAGAACCTATCGGGGCCCGGCGGCCATCGTCTTCCAACCCGTCTGGGGGACGGAGGCGGGCCGGCTCGGGGACTGGGTCCTGAAGGACCGGCTCGACGTGCGCGTAATGCTCCAGGAACACAAACTCTTGTGGGGCGACGTCCCCGGTCGCTGACGCCGCCGTCGGTCAGTCACCTCCCGCCATGGATAGACTAAAGAAGGCCGGGCCCTCGTTCGCCGTTCTAGGCCATGGTGGGTCGTGACCTGCATGTTCGCAGCTCGCCGCCGGGCACCGACTCGGTCTTCGGGAAAGCGAAGGGGATGGTGTTTCCCCGGGTGGTCCTGGTCGGTCACGGCGTCCTGGAGGACCTCGCGCTCACCTGTCGTCAGTTCGGGTTCCTGGAGCGCGGCGCCGTCGTTACCGGTCCGAAGACCGCCGAGCTCGCCGGGAACCGGGCGACCGAGATACTGAAAGCCGACGGGTACGCCGCGACCACGATCATCGCTCATGAGGCCACCGAAGCCGAGGTCGGTCGGGTCGAGGGGGAAGTGCGGGAACACGGCGCGCGGTTTCTTGTCGGGGTCGGCGGCGGCAGCAAGATCGATATCACCAAGGTCGTGGCGGCGCGCCTGCACGTGCCGTTCGTCAGCCTGCCGACCTCGGCCGCCCACGACGGGATCTCCTCGCCCCGGGCCTCGCTGCACGGCGCCTCGGGCCGGACCAGCATCGAAGGGGCGGTCCCGATCGGGGTGATCGCGGACACAGAGCTGATCGTCCAGGCGCCCTTCCGCCTCCTCGCCTCCGGGTGCGCCGACGTGATCTCGAACGTGACGGCGGTCCTCGACTGGCGTCTCGCCGTGCGCCTGCGCAGCGAGGAGTACTCGAGCACGGCCGCGACACTCTCGGAGTACGCGGCCCAGGAGATCATGGACCACGCGGAATCGATCAAGCCGAATCTGGAGGAGTCGGTCTGGATCGCGATCCGGCCGATCCTCGTGGCCGGCATCGCCATGAGCGTCGCGGGCTCCTCGCGGCCGTGCTCCGGCAGCGAGCACCTGTTCAGCCACGCACTGGACCGCATCTCCGAGCGGCCGAGCCTGCACGGCGAGCAGTGCGGCGTCGGCGCGATCATGATGATGTACCTGCACGGGGGCGACTGGCGGCGGCTCAAGCACGCGCTGCTCACGATCGGGGCCCCGACGACCGCGCGCGAGCTCGGGGTCTCCGACGAGGAGATCGTGCGCGCGCTGATGATGGCCCACTCGATCCGACCGGAGCGCTACACGATCCTGGGGGACAACGGGCTGACGCGGGAAGCGGCCGAACGCCTCGCGTCCACGACCGGGGTGGTGGGGTAACATGGCGGAGATCACGCTGCTCGCGATCGCCGAGTCGCACGAAGGGTTCCAGTTCGTCTATGAGGGAGGGGGGCCGGTGTGCCGGACCTGCCCGTACCGACATGCGTGCTTGACGCTCGACCCCGGTCGCAAGTACGTGGTGACCAAGGTCCGTCCGGTCACGCATCCGTGCGCCCTCCAGGAGAGCGACGCGCACGTGGTCGAGGTCAAGCCGGTGGCGCGCGAGCTAGTGATCGACTCGCGCAGCGCCGTCGCGGGAAGCTCGGTCGAGGTCGGGCGCTACCCCTGTCGTCGGCTCGACTGTCCAACGTGGTGGGTGTGCGCGGGGCCGACCCTCCCATCGAAGCAACGCTACCGGATCCAGACGGTCGACGCCGGCCCGGTCGAGTGCCGGATCGGCCGGACGCTCAAGCGGGTCGAGGCGGTCTAGGCAGGATGCGGGGCTGTGGGGTAGCTACGGACGCGAGGCCGAACCCTCCGTTCGCTCTACTGGTCCATCCTTCGAGCTTTGGGAGCTCGGGACCCCGATTCAAATTCGGGCAGCCCCATTCCCGCTAGCCCTCCGCGAAACCACGTCTCGTTGCGCCCGTTCTCTTGGAAACTCGCCTGTGCTTCGGCGAGCGCTTTGGAGATGTCACCGGTCACGGGCCGCCCCCGTCGCCCGAGCCAGGGACGCTTAGGTCAATCGGAAGTTCACGGTCTTGACGTGAGCAGCGTCCGCGTCGGCCGCCGTGAGGGTGTACGGCCCCAGTTGGATCGCGGGCGCAAGGAACGTGCAGCTGAAATCTCCCGACCCGTCCGTCTCCACGCTATTGGCCGATAGGAGCGTACCGTCCGTGCACGACCCGAGACTGACGGGGAAGGCGGTGAAGGAGCAGGAGGCCGGGTTGCCACAAAAGCCGGACAGAGTCACGGTGGCGAAGGGGAGATATCCCTTGCCCGTCAGCGTGATCGAGGTGCCCGGGCCCCCGCTGGCCGGGGAGCCTCTCAAGCTCAGCGCTGACTGGGTCACGGTGAGCGTCACCGTCAAACCGTTCGCCGGATCGCCATCGGACGTGGAAATCGTGTAGGGGCCCTGACTGACTCCGGGGGTCGGGAAGCTGCAGCTGAAATCCCCCGCCCCGTCCGTCTCGACGGTGGTGGCCGACAGTATCTCGCCAATCGAACATGCGGCGAGCGTGATGGGGAACAACGCCGAGGAGTATGGCGAGCATGGACTAGTACAGGCGCCGGAGAGAGTGACGATCGCCAGTGGGAGATATCCGAACCCCTTCAAAGTGATCTTGGTGCCGAAGCCCCCGGTAGTCGGGGAGACCTTGAGGATCAGGGGCGGCTGGGTCACCGCAAACGTCACGCCTAGATCGTCGGTGGGTTTGGCGTCCGCCGCCGAGATCGTGTAGAGACCTTGAGTGACTCCCGGAGTCAAGAAAGTGCAGCGGAAATACCCCGCCCCGTCTGTCTCGACGGTGGTGGCCGACAGTACACCGCCACTCGAGCATGCGGCGAGCGTGATGGGGAACAGCGCCGAGGAGTACGGCGAGCATGGACTGCTACAGGCGCCGGAAAGAGTGACGGTCGCTAGCGGGAGATACCCTTCCCCCGTCAGAGTGATCTTGGTGCCGAAGCCCCCGGTAGTCGGGGAGACTTGGAGGGTCAGGAGCGGCTGGGTCACGGTGAACGTCACCGTGTCGATATTGTAGATGTCAGCCGCGGTAATGGTGTAAGGCCCCGCAGCAACCCCCGGAAGTGGGAAGCTGCATTTGAAATCCCCCGCCCCGTCCGTCTCGACGGTGTTGGTAGACTGCAACGTGCCAATCGTGCATTTCGCGAGAATGATTGGGAACACGGCATTTGAGCTGCAGTAGCCCGGGCTGCAAACCCCCGAGAGCGTCACCAGGGCCTGGGGGAGGTACCCTTTTCCCGACAAGAAGAGGCTGATGCCCGGGCCCCAGCCCCCCGCAGTTGCGGAGAGTTTGAGACCCAGCACCGCCTGGATCTCTGTGAATGTCACCGTTTTGCTGTTCGTCAGGTCAGTGGCAGTGATCACGTAGGCGTCTGACTGTACTGGGGGCGCCGGGAAGGTGCAGCTGAAATCACCGGACCCGTCAGTTTCCACCGTGTTGGCCGGCAATAGCGAGCCGTCAGTGCATGCCGTGAGCGCGATCGTGAACACCGTGGTGTAGCACGCAAGTCCTTGGGGGGGAGCACAGATTCCCGAGAGACTGACGGTCGCTAGAGGGAGGTAGCCTTTGCCCGTGAGGGTGATCTTGTTGAGGTAGCTTCCACTTGTCGGGGAGACCTTGAGGCTCAGTGGATGTAGAGTCACGGTGAACGATCCTGTCGCGGTCTGACCCCCTACGTCTGTCGCCCGGACCGTGCTTCCCGACGTCCCGCTCGGCACAGCGAACGCGCAGCTGAACGTGCCTTGCGTCGTGCCGGTGAGCAACGAGCCGACCGTGCAGCCCGAGACGATCACAGAATCGAAGATCAAGCCCACTGTGTTGGACAAGGAGAAGCCATTTCCAGAGACCGTGACCGTCGTCCCCACGGCGCCTTGTCCCGGAGCCACGTTGATCAGGGGCGTTGTCACCGTAAACCCTTGGGCCGAACTCAGAACGGCCGTCGTCGTGTCAGTTCCTACGATCGCATAGGTCCCAGCGCTCGCGTATGGAACAGCGAACGTGCACGTGAATCCCCCGGAGGCGTCCGTCGTGATCGTCGTGCTACTGGATAGGCAATCCGACCCCCCGATCGGTGCGAGATCCGTGCCGCCGAAAGCGACCGTCGCTGCCGCGCTCGCCGTAAATTCCGAGCCCGTCAGAGAGAACGTTGCACCGATCGGACCCTCGGCCGGGAAAGGGGCCGTGATCGCGGGCCTCGCCGTCACGGTGAATTGGTTCGTCGACGGGATCGTTCCATCAGATGCGTCGTGGGCCACCACCGAATAGACCCCCACGCCGAGCGTCGGAACGCTGAACTCGCACGTGAACGCACCGGTCCCTCCCACCGTCGGCGTCCCCCCGCCGCACGTCACCACGGTGCCACCCATCTGGACCGTGTCGATTGACTCACCCGTCGAGAACCCTGCCCCCGTCACGACGACCGTAGTTCCCACGGGTCCCATCGTGGGGGTGCTCGTGATCGTCAACTGCGGCGTTACAGTGAACTGGTCGGTCGCATCTATCGAACCGTCGCTCGCCGTCGTCGCAGACACGGGGTACGGATTGTTGGCCGCCGAGCTCGGCGGCACTACGAACGTGCAAGTGAATGTTCCGTCTGCAGCCACGGTCTGCGGGTCGCCGTTCGTGCACGTGACCGACGACGGGCCAAACTGCATCGAAACCGTGTCCCCGGAGAAGAATCCAGTAGCGGACACCGCGGTCGATGTTCCCGGCGGCCCCGTCCCCAGCCCGGTGATTCTCATCTGCGGAAGGACTAGGAACGAAGAACTTGCCGAGATCGCGCCGTCCGCACTGGTCGAGCCCGCGACCACGTACGGCCCGTGGGACTCCCCGGGAATCGTTAGGGTGCAGGCGAACGACCCGTCCCCCGCGACGACCACTGCTCCCTCGTTGCAGGGCTCATCCGCGCCAGCGAAGACGGCCTGGACACCGTCGCCGGCGGTGAACCCGGTCCCGAGAAGCACCGTGGTACTTCCCACATACCCGCTCATCGGGTTGATCGTCAACTGCGGCGGCGCCACCACCGTGAAGGTCGCAGACCCTGAGGTCAGTACCACATCCGTCGCGACGACGTTCTGACCCCCGTCGTCCCCGGCGGGCGACGGCGGGACCGTGAACACGCAGGGGGTGCCAGTCGTACCGGGGAAGCTGCCAGTGGGGTCCGCCGCGCACGTCGAGGTCACGGCCGCCCCGTCAAACGCGAAGGAGATCGTGGGACTGCTCGACGCAAAGCCGGTCCCCGAAACCGCCACGACGGTTCCGGCCCGGCCGCTCTCCGGCGCTAACGTCACGTTCGTATCCACAGTGAACATTCCGTTGCCCGAGTCCGAGTCCGGATCGGACGCGACCATCGTTTGTGCCCCACCGGGGACCGCCGGGATGGTCACCGTACACGAGAACGTCCCGTCGGAGAAGGTAGTGCATCCGCCCGGGGTGGTAACGAACGCGAATGTCCCGGCCAGGAAGAAGGTGATGGGCCCCACATTCGCCGCAAAGCCGGTCCCGGTGGCGGTCGTCGAGCTCCCCACGACCCCCTCGGCGGGACTCAACGCCAGGGTCGGAATGGAAGTGAGAGTGAAGGGGGCCGAAGCGTTGTCTTCGACCCCGTCGAACGCGTAGACCGTCGCCGGTCCCGGAGGGTCGTTCGGGACGAGGAAGGTGGCGGTGAACGACCCGGTTCCCGTCAGGCCCGACGCGACTTCCAAGTCCTCTGTGGCGTCCAAGAAGTAGACGGTGTACTGGTCGTTCGGATAGTAACCCGAAGCGGTGACCGTCACGGACGTGCCCGCGAGACCGGAGCTTGTGGAGAGACTGATCGTGCAGCCGGGGGAAAAGGCGCATCCCGTGCCTGGCGGAGGCTGGGACTGGGCCCGTGCGACGGGCGGTGCAAGGATTGACATAAGAAGGAGGGCAGTGAGCGACACCACCACGACCACCGCGAATCGCTTCATGCAAGGAGCTCCGTGCCTGTGCTCCGGGATGGACTGGGTCGAGGCGGTAGCCTACTCCGGCACTCCTCGAACGATGCCCACGTCGAAACTCGATGTTTCATATCCATGTCCTCGGAAGAAGCGTTCATCGCGTCCGATGGTCCACCGCCGAACGGTGGCCCGGTCCTTAGACCTCGTGGAAACCGAGGTTCTCATTTCGGACAGCTGGCCGCTCCACGACCTTCACGAACCTTCGAGACCGGACTGGAGTCCGCGTACTAGTCCCCTGGTTTCGTGACGCGAAACGGCCGGTAGTCCTTGGTCCAGCCCCCCCGCATGTCACTGCGGGACACCGCGAGCGGAGGACGAGGTCGATCCCGAAGGGCAGAGGCTATTGCGTCGGTCGGAGTTCGCAGGGGCCCATCCCAGCTAGGCGCGGACGCGCGCGGCGGCCCGTCGCACCCGCGCGATGAACCCGGGTAAGGTCAGATACGCTCCCGCGTATGCCAGCGCGGCCCAGGTCGCGGCGCCCGTGCCCCGTTCCGACGGATGCTGGCGAAGGAACCGGACGTACCCGGCCGCCTGGGAGGCGACGAGCCGACGCGGCGCGTTCTCCGAGACCGCGCCTGCGATCGACTCGGTCCACAGTCGTCTCTCGATGCGGACGGAACGAGCCCGCAGCCAATCGGCGTATTCGCGCGGCGCCAACCGTTCCGCGAGGTCCGCGAGTCGACGGCTGTCCTCGAAGCCGTGTCGGGTGGCCCAGACAGTCTTGGTGATGTTCCCCGGGTGACGCCGGTAGCGCGTGAGCCGCCGGTCGTCAAAATACAACCCGAACGGCGCGACGACGCCGGCGAGGAACAGGAACGGGTCGGGGTTTTGGGTCTCCCGAAACCGCTCTCCCAGTTCACCGTTGAACAGTTCACGTCGCACGACGATCGAGCTTGAGTTGAAGAGGGGGTGGAGTCGCTTTACCTCGGCAAGATGGGCCACCTTTTCCTTGCCGGGCACCCACAGGGGTCCGGCCGAGTTGAGCGCGGCCTCGATTTCGTGCGTTCCCCAACGCTGTCGAGGGACCGGAGCGCCGGCCTCGTCGACCACCACCACCCGGTTTCGGTAGTAGCCGAGGTCCGGGTGCGCCTCCCACACCGCGAGCACGCGCTGCAACCGGTCCCGTTCCCACTCGTCATCGTCGTCGAGGAACGCGACGAGCGGCGCGTGACTCCTCCCGACGGCCCGGGACAGCCACGGGCCGATGTGCGGGTCGTCGTCGACCAAGGAGATCGCACCGGCTTTGAGGATCGCGCGGTCGAGCGATTCCGAGCGGAAGTTCTTCGTGACGACCAGCTCGAAGGATTCCCGTGGCACCGTCTGGGCGAGCACCGATTCGAGAGCGGCCGGGAGGTAGCGTTCCCGACGGTAGGCTCCTACTATGACCGAGACCTTGGGCGGACCCGGGGAGGAAGGACTTGCCGGCGCGGCGGATTCGTTCATTCGGTCCTACTTGGGCCCGACCATCGGAGGGGTGACCGATTCCCAGTGCGACCACCGAGCCGAGGAGACCCGCAGGTAGGCAAACTCGTCTTCTGTCAGAAGCAACTGGGGGGGCGCCGACGAGAGGCCCATTTCGCGGTAGTCCCCCCGCTCCATCGATTCGAGCAGCGCCTCACGGAAGAGTAGGTAGTTGCTGCGCCCGAATTCGAACGGTTTCAGGGCCTGGAACCGTGACCCCACATAGGCCAAGCTGAAGAACCCCCACCGCGCGACGCGTTGACCCGTTCCTTTCCTCGGGCTGAACCGCATCAGGTCATGGACGCGATAGTTCGCCCCGATGATCTGGTCGCGCTGGACGACGTAGATGCGGCGGAGGCGGCTGAGGGCGGAGCCCGTAACGTACCGCATCTGTCGCTCGAATGCCCCCAGAGAGTGGGACTGCGATTCGCGCCGCGCCGTTGGATAGGCGAGAACCCCAAATCGGCGAATGAGCCGCACATACAGGTCGATATCTTCTCCTCCAACGAGGTCGCGCCATCCGCCGACGTCCATGATGCTTCGGCGAGAGGCTGCGCAAATCTCGGAGAAGAAAAGCCGGTCCGTAGCGAGATGTAGGTACGCTTGGAGCAGTTCGGCGTAGAAGTCTGAGTACTCGATGCTCGTGTCGAACGGCACGATCGTCGTTCCCGAGCTGGCATCGAACGCCCGGCGCCGGCCGTACCCTCGTGAGCGCTCCCCGTGAGGCACCAGCCGGAATCCCTGCGCCGTCCGGGCGTGGGCTTCCAGCCAGGCCCGAGCTCCGTCGGTGCTCGGACCGTCCGCCACCACCACCTCGTAGGGAACTCCGAGCGCAGCACCGATACGATCGATCGACGCGATGGACGTAGCAAGGCGGTCGACCGTGTTTAGGTTCGTCGCGCAGAACGAAACTCGAACTGCCCCGGTCATCGCGTGTCCCCCTGGGCGGGAGGAACGAAATCAACTTGACGGTCTCCCTCCACGACTCGGAGGGCTGTGGGCCGATCTGGACCACTGTGCCTTGCTGCAGAGATCGAGGCGGCGAGGTTTTGCTTAGGCACCTTTACGGGCCGTTCGAGATGGAAGGACCGCTGCCACCTATCGTGTCCCCTCCGATAGATTCGGGTAACCAGATTCCAGCGGGCCGGTCGGATCCGGGGCCGCCAGGGATCACTGTCGTCGTGAACGCCTACCGACGGCGGACCTACCTTCGGGAGGCGGTCCAGTCGGTGCTCGACCAGACGCTGCCCGCGGTCGACTACGAGATCGTCGTCGTGAAGGACTTCCCGGACGACGAACTCGACCGGTGGCTCGCTGGACTCGGACCGGGCGTGCGGGTCGTCACCGAAGACCACCCGGGGGTAGGAGCCGGACTCGCCCGCGGCGCCGAGGTGGCTCGCGGCGAGATAGTGGCCTTCCTCGAGGATGACGACCGGTTTCACCGGGACAAGCTCCGTGGGACAGTCGAATGCTTCCACGCCGACTCGCGGGTCGGATTCCTGCGCAATGCCTCCTCGGCCATCGACGCCGAGGGTCGAGCGATCCCATCGTGGGAGAAGTTGCGTCCCGCCCCGTCGGAGAATCGGACCCTCGACCCTCTCCGGGGCTCGGGCAATGACCTGCCGTGGGTGTTCCGCTACGCACCGAACATCAACGTCAGCACGATGATGTTTCGAACCGAGACGCTTCGACCGCGCCTCGGGACCCTGCGGCAAGTCGCCGGGGCGGTGGACTCCTTTTTGTTCGTGGTGGCGGCCGCATCGGGCCGTCTTCTCGCGGTCCGCCGCGATCGCTGGAACGATTACCGCGTTCACCCGAGCCTCAGCCACGCCAGTTTCGCGGCCGGAAACGAGTCGGCCGACCTCCGGGACCTGCTACGTTCGAGGGACACCGGGGAGCTCATGGAATCGGTGCTCCGAGACGGAGCTCCCTCCCGATTCGCGCGACGCTTCGTGACCTCCTTCCGGCTCGAGGTCGAAGTGACGATCTTCCTTCTCGACCCTTCCGCCCGGTTCTCGCTCGGCCAGTGGGTGGGATTGGGTCGGACTGCGTTGTGGCGACGACAGCGATATCTTCTGGTCTCCTGGGCCTTCTGCCTCTACCGTTGGCTGGCCCCGACACGAGCGGCTCGAGCCTACCGAACTCGCCGTACCACCGGGCTTCGCCGCGCGGCAGGCGTCGCGACGGGGGACTAGGACGGCCGCTGGGCCGCTCGAGGCTCCTCCCCCGGAAAACTCTTCCCCCCGCGGTTCTCCGGTCCTGCCCCATGTCCGAGGATCGCGCCACAGCCGAACGACCGAGCGCGAGTCGACTACTCGCCGCGTCCCTGCCGTGCGAGAACTGCGGCCGGGAAACCGCCCACCGCATCCTCCGGCTGGAGCGAGGCGGTGCGACGGCCCGCACGCATCTTCGGGGTATCGCCCGCTGCAAGCAATGCGATTGGACGCACCCGTTCGACGTTCTCCGCACCACCGAAGTCAGGCTCTCCCAGGTCGTTTCCGACGGCGCCACCTCGACCCGTAGCGAGATCTGGGTGCCCGCCGGCCGTCGTCTGCAAGTGGGTTCTGGAGTGAGAGAATCGGAGGTGCCCGTGCGCATCGTTCGCATCGACGACCGGGCCGGTCGCCAGGTCCCGGCGGCGGTCGCGGAAGAGATCGCGACCGTGTGGGTCCAACGAGACCGCGGGGCGGTGGTGCCGGTATCGATCGTCGAGGGCCGGAGGACGTGGTCGATACGACTTACCTTCCCGCCCGAAACGCGCCTCGCGGTCGGGGCCGAGCTCCGCGTCGAGGAATCGGCGGTCCAGATCGTCGCGCTGCGGGCGCGCGGGACGAACTGGCGTCGACCGGGGGATGAGTTCCCCGCCCGGGAAGTCCAGCGGCTTTACGCTCGGCGCACGGTGAGGCCACCGGCCGGCAGTAGTCCCTGGAGCCGCGGTCGCGGCAGCCCCAGCTCTCGGGAGAGCTCCACCTCCCGCGCCGGTCGTTCGGGCTCGGGTCCCGGTGTAAGTACGACGCGAACGCGTCCTCGTTCTCCGAAGGCGGACGTGGGCGCCACCATCCAGAGCGTTTCCCCGCGGTAATCGATCGTCCCGAGCCCGAGCTCGAGCGGCAGGTCCCGCAGGACATGCTTCGTCCCGTGGATCACCCAGGCGCCCTTCGCCACAAATTCTCCGCTGGCCGCCCCCTTCGACACCTGGTCGGGAGTCACCCAGAACGCCGAGGCGGAGGCGAGCCCGGCGCGCCACGCCTTCGAAAACGCGACGGCCCACTGGGCCGCCTCCCGAAGGGTCGCCTCCGTGGGCAGCGGTTCCCCCGGGGCCGGATGCTTGACGATCACGCTCGCCGCGCCGTGGAGGTCCGCATGAACATAGAAATCCCCATCCTTCAAGTGCCGTCGCACGAGCACGTCGTTGCTCCCCGCGTCGCGTCCCGCGACCACGATCGCTCCCTCCGAGCTGATGAACCAGCGGTGCCGCTCGAACCAGTGCGCTTTGTGCCGGTCGGAGCTGGCCTGAGTTGCGGAGGGAAGCGCGGCAGTCACCGGGACGGCGAGCCGGCGCTCGGATTCGAGCAGTGCGGCGCGGGCGCCGGCGAGCTTGGTCTGAGCCCGCTTCGCCTCCTCGTAGAGCGATTGGGCCGACTCCCGGGGCGACCGGTCGCGATAGAGCGGGACCACGAGCCCCCCGAGATGAGCTTCGAAGCGCTGGCCGCCCCCTTCGATCCCGGCCGCACTCGCGACGGCCGCCTCCGCGTCGGGGTAATGGGCGAAGATCGCGGCAGCCTGGCCCTGGAGCTCAGCGACCGACTGGACCAATGCTTCGACTGCCTTGCGCTGCTGGTCCACCTGACGCTCGAGCTCACGGCGCGCCCGAGTCTCCTCGGCTGCTTGCGGGGAGACGGTCGGAGGCACCAGGGAGGCAAAGTACTCGAACGCTGCCTCGGAGAACGTGGGGCGGGCAACGGGGGTGACTCCCATGGCTCCGTCCCACCGACGCGACTCGTAGGGAGTGGCGTCGACCGCGATACCCTCCCGGAAGTACACGTGGCCGCTCGGCCGATCGCCCACCTCGGTGAGCAGTCGCTGGACCTCGGAATGCAGTCGCGGCCCGACCCGAGTCGCCACGGTGGCGGCCGGCTCCGAGCCGTCCCACCCTCCGCGAGCGATCAACTCCTCGGCGACCGGACCCCCCAGGGAAAGCCGGGCGGCTAGAGTGCTCGCCAGGTCGGTACGCGACCGAGCGAGCTCGGATTCCAGCTCGGACGCCGAGGCAATCCAGGGGTCGGACCGGGAGGGGGGCCGCGCGTACGGTGAGCCGACCCGGACCGTTCGATGCGCCCACTGACGTGGTTGTGCGACGGCCACGATGCGCTCGCCGTCCGCGACGACGAGGTTCCCGGCACCGAACAGCTCCACGGCCAGGCGCAGTTCGCTGGAGTCGCCGGTCCGGCCGAATCCGAGCTCCAAGAATCGCTCCCCGCCGGGCTCGGATACCGACCTCAGCGCGGCGCCGGTCAATAGCCTTCGGAGTTCCTTCGCGATCCGGGACAGCTCCTCGAGGTGGGTCACGCCGCCGCGAACGAGGGCCGCGTACTTTCCTGGGACGAGCACCAGTTCGAGACGACCCTCGCCGGGCACGCGGAGGGCCAGCGACCAACCACCGCCCGGAACGTCGAACGCCTTGTCGACCCGCGCCCGCTCGATGGAACGGAGTTCACGGACCAGCGCCAGGGTATCCAGCGATGTGAACCGGTCCTTCGGCTTCGGAGCTCCGGACATCGCGCTCCCTCCTTCAGGGATGCTCGACCCGCCGCCACTGCTTAAGATTACGTCGTGCTGGCGAACTCCGTGCCGCCCGCTCCCGCGACCGCCGCGAACGCATGGCGGGAGCGCGCGCGAGCGCTGTCCGACCGGGATATCCGGCCGCTCGCGGTGCAGATCGACCGGGACGATCGGGTTCCGGATACCGTCGTCCACGCGCTGTCCAACGCTGGGTTTCTCGGACTCGGAATCCCCGAGACGCTGGGGGGGACCGGCGGAGATGCGCGCTCCATGGTCGCCGTGCTGGAGGAGCTATCGCGAGCGAGCGCCGCGGTGGCCGTCTTAGTCGCGGTTCATCTTTCCGTGTGTGCCGCCCCCATCCTACAGCACGGGACGGACGAGCAGCGGCAGCGGTATCTTCCCCCCCTGGCCCGCGGCGAACTTCTCGGGGCCTTCGCGCTCACTGAACCGAACGCCGGGTCGGATACCGCGCGCCTCGCGGCCCGGTACGCTCGCGATGGCCCGGATTTCGTCCTGAACGGTACCAAGATGTTCATTTCCAACGCCATCCCGGCCGGCGTGACCCTGGTGTTCGCCACCTCCAACCCGGACCTGGGACACCAAGGGATCTCCGCGTTCATCCTCCCACCGGGGACGGCCGGTTGTTCGGTCGCCCAACGCCTGGACAAGATGGGCCTGCGAGGCAGCGAGACCACCGAGCTCGTGATCGACCACGCCCGCCTGCCCGCCACGTGCCTTCTCGGGGCCGAAGGCACCGGTCTGCGGGTCGCCCTGGGTGCGCTGACCGGCGGTCGGGTCGGAATCGCGAGCTGTGCCCTCGGCGTGGCGCAGGCAGCGTTCGACGAGATGCTCGGCCACGTACGGGACGACGATGCCGACTGGAAGCGGACCCGACTTGCGCGAGCGTTCGCGGACCTAGCGGCGGCTCGCGCGCTGGTCGAACGCGCCGCCGAGCGCAAGGACGCGGGGCAGTCCTATGCGACCGAGGCATCGGTCGCCAAACTCGTCGCGTCCCGAGCGGCGGTCGCGATTGCTTCGTCCGGGGTCGATGTCGCCGGCCCCGAAGGGGTCCGTTCGGGGGCGACTCCCGAGCGACTGCTGCGCGACGCGCGTGTGTTTCCGATCGTCGAAGGCACCACGGAAATCCAGGAACTGATCCTCGCGCGCAACCTTCTCGAGGGCACGGACTGACCAAACCTTTAGTGGCGGTCCCGACTCCGCGATGCCGTGCCTCGACATCCCCGCCGTGAGCCACCGGTACCGCCCGGAGTCAGGGAACCTTCGAGCCCCGTTCCTTTGGGCGCCACCAACATTGACGCCGACCTGAGACGCATTCTGGAACGGGACGGGATCTCCAGCCTCTACCCGCCCCAAGCCATGGCGCTGGGGCCGGTTCTCGCCGGAGAGAGCCTGCTGCTCGCCTGCCCGACGGCGAGCGGGAAGTCGCTCGTCGCCTACCTCGCTCTACTGCGCGCCGCGCGGGCGGGCCGGACGGGGTTGTATCTCGTTCCGCTGCGCGCCCTGGCGTACGAAAAGGCCGAAGAGCTCGAGAAGTTCGAGGAGCTCGGCCTGAAGGTCGGCATCTCGATCGGGGACTTCGACCTGTCCGCGGACAAGCTCGAAAAGATCGACGTGCTGGTCGCCACCAGCGAAAAGGCCGATGGACTGCTGCGGCGCGGCAGCCCCTGGCTCGACCGCCTGGGCGTCGTGGTGGCGGACGAGGTCCATCTGATGCGGGACCCGGACCGGGGCCCGACGCTCGAGGTTAGTCTGACGCGCCTGCGGCTTCGGTACCCCGACCTGCAGATCGTCGCCCTATCGGCAACGGTCGGCAACTCCGAGGAGCTCGCGGCCTGGCTCAATGCGCGGCACATCGCGAGCTCGTTCCGACCGGTGCCGCTGAAGCTCGGCGTCTACTACCAAGGGAGGATCACGTTCACCGACCTCTCGACCCGGGAGATCGACCCCCCGGGTGAAGCCGTTCCGCGCCTGGTCCGGACCGTCGTGGAGGACGGCGGTCAGGCCCTGGTCTTCGTCAACAGCCGCCGGGCGAGCGAGCAACTGGCGGAGGCGTTGATCCCGACGATCCGCAGCATGCTGACCGCCGAAGAACGCGACCGGGCCCGGATGGCGGCGGCCGAACTTGCCACGGTCTCGGATGAGGAGACCGAAGGGATCCGCCGTTTGAGCGGGCTCCTGCCGCACGGGGTCGCCTTCCACAACGCCTCCCTCACCAATCCGGAGCGACGCGTCGTCGAGCGCGCGTTCCGCGACCGGGCCGTGAAGGCGCTGGTGGCTACTCCGACCCTCGCGGCCGGGATCAATCTGCCGGCCCGGCGGGTGATCGTGCGCGATACGAGCCGGTACGACGATCGGCTCGGTCTCCAGGCACCGATACCGGCCCTCGAGGTTCAGCAGATGCTCGGACGCGCGGGCCGTCCGCGCTACGACCCGGTCGGGGAGGCGCTCCTGATCGCCCGCGGCCCGGACGACGAGGAACGCCTCCTGGACCACTACCTCTCTGCACCACCGGAACCGGTGCAGAGCCGGCTCGCGGCCGAGCCGGCGCTGCGCATGCATCTGCTCGCGCTCATCGCGAGTGGGGCCGTCACGACCGAAGCGGAACTGCGCGCGTTCTTCGCGGCGACCTTCTACGGACGCACCCTGCCGCTCCCGGAGCTCGAGGAAAAGGTCACCGGCGTCCGACGATTCCTCGAAGAGAACGAGCTGCTCGAGCCCGGACGCTCGCTGCGTGCCACCCGGTTCGGCCACCTGACGAGCGAACTCTATCTGGACCCGCTGAGCGCGATCGTGCTCCGGGGCGTCCTGGAACGCGCGCCGATCGGCGTCGGGATCTTCCCGCTACTTTCCGCGATCGCTGCGACCCCGGATCTTCCGCCGATGTTCCTGCGACGAGGCGAGGAGGCCGACCTTCTCACGCGCTACACCGACGAGGCCGAGGAGCTGCTCTTCAAGCCGGAAGAACCCCCCCTCGACCTCGACCTGGAGGTGTTCCTCGCCACGCTGAAGACCGCCACCGTGCTGGAAGCGTGGACCGCCGAGGTGCCCATCCTGGAGCTGACCCAACGTTTCGGCATCGGGGCCGGCGACCTCCGCACGAAAGTAGAGGACGCCGAGTGGTTGCTGTTCGCCGCCAGTCGACTTTCGAGCGCGTTCCAGCGGCGGTTGGGCCGGCCGATCGACGACCTCTCCCTGCGGGTTCGCTACGGGGTAAAGGAGGAACTGCTCGACCTGGTCCGCCTCCGGGGGATCGGGCGGGTCCGTGCCCGGCTTTTGTTCCGAGCCGGGTATCCGGATCGCGAAGCACTGCGCCAGGCCCCGCTCGACCGGATCGAACAGGCCCTCAAGTCACGGAAACTCGCCGAGATGGTCGCTAGTCAGCTCCATCGTCGGGGGGAACCGCCTCCCAGCCGAGACGAACCGGTAGCTCCGGGTCCGATGGTCCCATCCCGCGCGGCCTCCCGTCCCACGGTTCGCCGGCTGGAGGAGTTTCACGGGGGTGGGGAATCGTGACCCACTCGTCGATCGGGGTCAGGACCCGGACCATCGAGCGCGTTCCTCCGCTCCCTCCCGTACGGATCTCTCGGCGGACGTACCCGGCACGTTCGAGCCGGACGATACGCCGCCACAGGGTCGTCGTGGGCAGGGGGCGTCGACCCTGCGCGCGCGCGAGGTCGGCCTCCAACCGTCTCACCTCTCCCAACGGGGCCGCGACGCCGTGGGACGCAACGCCGATCGCTCGGACCACGCGAGGCTCGACGGTCACTCCCAATGAATCCCGAGCGCGGAACGGTCGTTCGAGCCCGACGGGGGAATCGCGAAGGAGCTCGCGTCGCAGAACGTCGAACGCCCGGCGCGCCCCGCCACCCTCCGCCAACGCGCGAGCGACCGCCCGCCCGACCAGGGCGTCCGGCGCCGGCCGCCCGAGGGCCCGGGCCGCCCGATCGGCGATGATGGCCGTCAGCGCGCGTTCGTCGTAGGGCTCGAGCTCCACGAACGGTCCGAACGCAAAACGGCGGAAGACCGCGGCGTGGATCAGCCCGAGCGACTCCGGCGTGCCCGCCACGATCGTCCAGACCGCAGGGAGGCCGGCTTCCCCTTCGGGCAGGAACCGATCCGGATCCCCGAGCGCCCGGATCAACGGCACGAGGTCCGGACCTCCGACTTGGACGTCATCGAGCACCATGACCGTCGGTCGCGCCTCCCGTCGAATGCGACGGAGAAACCCGGCCAGAACTTCCACGACCGGGAACCCCCGGCCGTCGAATCCTTCGTCCAGACGTTGCAACAGTGCGCTCGCGACTCCGTGCGTGCCGCGCAGGTCGGCGACGCGAAGGGCGAGAAACCGGGGGGTGGATTCGCCCGAGCTCGCGCGGAGCCGGTCCGCTACCTCCCGCGCCGCGCGACGCGCGACGACCGAGGTTCCGGATCCGGACGGTCCGGCCACTCCCACGATCCACGGAGGACTCGCTCGCGGAACGGGTGGGTCGAGTCGTCGGACCACCTCCCCCACCTCGTGACGACGACCGATCGCTACGGGAGGCAGCCATTCGTTCGCCAGGACCTCGGCGCGGAGGGGACCCATCATGGGGAGCTGTATAACTATTGATTATAAGAATACTGTTTACCTCGCGTTCCGGGGAGTGAAAAGTGCCCTGCGCGGCCACCCCAGCTCCCGCTGATGGTCCCCGCCTCTACCTCCCGTCCGTCCTTCGTCCTGGTCCGCGACCTCACCGTCGCCGTCGTGGTCGAGTCGGCCCTGGTCGAGCTCACGACCGCGATGAAGGATCCGGACGTTTCGGCCTCGCGACTGGCCCTGGAGGTGGTCGACATCTCCGCGACCACCTGGGAGGGCGTGGTCGTCGTTCGGAGCTCGACGCTGGACGAGACGACGATCCGTGACCGCATGCTTCGATCGGTGCTGGGCTGCCTCGGCTCGCGCGCGGTCCCGGCGTAAGACTCCCTCCGGAAGCCCATTGCTTAAATCCGCCGAGCGCTCGGAGACGCCGGCGAGGAGTTCGATGAGATATCGTGTGACCCTGATCCCCGGCGATGGGATCGGTCCTGAGGTCACGAACGCCGCCCGGCAGGTAGCCGAGGCCACGGGCATCGCCATCGATTGGGAGGTGGTCGAGGCCGGCGAGAAGGCCATCCAAGCGCAGGGTACGCCGCTTCCCGATTCGGTCCTGGAGTCGGTCCGGCGAAACCGACTCGCCCTCAAGGGACCCATCACGACGCCGATCGGGAGCGGTTTTCGCTCGGTGAACGTCGCCCTCCGTCAGCAGCTCGACCTCTACGCCTCGGTGCGACCCGCTCGAGCGATCGCGGGCGAGGGAACCCGCTTTCCCGAAACGGACCTGGTCGTCGTCCGCGAGGCGACCGAGGGACTGTACTCGGGTGTCGAGCACTGGGTCGACCGCGACCACTCGGCCGCGGAGACGGTGAACATCATCACTCGCAAAGCGTCCGACCGGATCATCCGATTCGCGTTCGAGCTCGCGCGGCGCGAGAAGCGCAAGCGGGTGACGGCCGTGCACAAGGCGAACGTGATGAAGACGACCGGTGCGCTGTTCCAGACCGCCTTCCGCGAGATGGCGGCCCAGTATCCCGACATCCCGTCGGACGAGCGACTGATCGACAACATGTGCATGCAGCTCGCGAAGAAGCCCGAGGAGTACGACGTCATCGTGACGACGAATCTCTTCGGGGACATCCTCTCCGACCTGTGCGCGGGACTGGCCGGGGGCCTCGGCGTGGCCCCGGGCGCCCTCTATGGTCACGAGCTCGCGGTCTTCGAGCCGGTCCACGGCTCGGCCCCGAAGTATGCCGGCCTTGACAAGGCGGATCCGGTCGCAGAGATCCTGTGCCTGGAGATGCTGCTCCGACACGTCGGAGAGGTCGAGGCAGCCGACCGTGTCTTCCGTGCGGTCTGGGAAACGATCGCTGAAAAGAAGGTCGTCACGTACGATCTCGCGCTGCCCGGGTACACGCTCACCCCCGTCCCTCCATCGACCTGTTCGGCGATGGCCAAGGAGATCGCCCGGAAAGTCCCGCTGGTCGACCCTCACGTTGCCCTTCCGCGACCGAAGGGGACCGGTCACATCGACCCCCATCTCGAGGCGTGAGCGGCGGCGCGCCCCGGCGATCCGGATCCTGTCGAACCCGCTGGCATCGCGATCCACCTCCGTCCGCGCCCGCCCGCGCTTGAGGAGCTCTCGGCCGAAGCCGAAGACAAGCGTCGGCGCCCGGTAGTCCGGGGCGGGGGACTATGGATCGCCCACTACTTTGACGATCACGCGTTTCGGTCGCTGGCCATCGAACTCGGCGTAGAGGACCTGCTCCCACGGGCCGAGGTCGAGGTCTCCCTTCGTCACCGGCAGCATCACCTGATGTCCGAGGAGCAGGTTCTTCAGGTGGGCATCCCCGTTCGATTCCCCCGTCCGGTGGTGCTCGTAGTCACCGGGGGGAGCAAGGTGGTCCGCCCAAGCGGCGATGTCGCGCAGCAGGCCGGACTCGTTGTCGTTGACGTAGACGGCGGCCGTGATGTGCATGGAGGAGACCAGGACCAGCCCATCGGTCACTCCACTCCCCCGCACGACCGCGCGGACGCTTTCGGTGATGTTCACGAACTGCCGGGGGCGCTCGGTCTGCATCACGAGGTACTCCGTACGGCTCACCATCGGGGGCGGATGCTCCGCCGGTAGTTTTAAGGTCGTGGGCCGACCGTTCGAGTCGTGGACAGGCCATGAGCGAGCCCCGGGCGGTACGCATCCCTCGCGCCGCGGGGACGCCGCCCCCGCACGTGGTTCGGACCCCGATGAGGACGCCAGAGTCGACGGCCCTTTCCGCAGAGGGACGCCGGTCAAATCTCGCGGGGACACAGCGCGTTGTCCGACTCTCCGCCGTTTACCTCATCGTTCTTGCTGCCCTATACACTGCGTTCAGCTTGTACTCCCGGTCGTCGCCCGCGGGAAGCACCGCTGGAGCGCAGGCTGCGCTCTTGGAATTCGGGCTGGTCGCCCTCGCGTTGGCGGTGGCGGGAACCCTCCTCACTCTGACACCGGCTCCGCGCGCCATCGAAGCTATTCCCGAAGGCTTCGTGGTCGTCGGCCGCTGGGGACAGCGCACCGAATGGAGTCCCCTCGACCAGGTCATCGTTCGACTCGTGCGTCGCTATCCGCCCGGGCTCCTTTCCGAGGAAGCGGTGGATTCAGTCGAAGTGTCCGGCGGTCGCGGCCGCCGACGCAGCTATCTCGTCCAGGAGGGGCTGCTTCCCGAGACGCCCCTGGGTCGAACGACGTGGTAGCCGGGTTCACTCCAGCAGGTCTTCAAGCTCACTCGCGACCAGCGTCAACAGCTGGTCGAGCGAGCGGTTCTTGAGCTCGGTGATGTGGCCGGAGTCGGTCTCCAGACGCGCGAGGAACTCATCCCCGTCACGGACGAAGGACAGCGATAGAATGTGACGTCGCCCCCCGGGGAGCGGCACTTCGAGCTGGGGCGTCGGTGGCGAGGCCGCCAAGGACCTGCCCGTGGACTTGGGGGCCGCCTTGGCTGTGGCGGGTCGAGTGGGCCTGGGCGCGGCCTTCTTCCCCGCCGGAAGCACGGGTTTCTTAGCGGCGGGGCGACCCGTCGGCGCCCGGGGTTTCGGGGCCGGCCGAACGCTCTTCTTCTGACGAGATTTCGAGGGCATCCAAACCGCCTTGTTGCGGGCGCACCAACCCCTCCTATTTATGGGTTAGGTCGAGCGGAGGCGTCCGCGGATGCGACGGGAGTGCGGCTCGACAGCTAAAGATGGGGTGCCGCGTATCGCGGGGCGGATGGCGGGATCGGTGGACTCGGTCCGGCACCCCGGCTCGGTCGTCAATCCGCCTCCGATGCGACTCGAGACCGTTCTTCTGCTCGCCGCGGTCGCCTTCCTACTCGTCTTCCTTGCCCTGGAGCCCTTCCTGTCCTACGCCCTCTTCGGTTCGGATACAGGGGAGTACTACCGGCTGACGAGCGACCTCGTCAGCACCGGGGCGCTCCCGCACGGTGCCGCGTACACCGGTTGGGGCACGGCCTATCCGGACTTCCCCGGGATCTTCCTGCTGGCCGGGGGCGGGGCCGGAGCGATGGGCCTCGACACGTTCAGCGCGCTCACGATCATTCTGCCCGTGGTCGCGGTGCTCTCGTTCTTCCCGCTGTTCCTACTGTTCCGGCGACTGTACCCCCATGACACGGTGGCCCTTCTGGGAGCTGCGTTCGCCTCCGTCGCGATGCCGCGCCTGTTTTCGATTGCGCACCCGGCACCGCTCGCCCTGGGGGACTTTCTGTGCGTGGCGGCTCTCTGGATGCTCGTTGAGAGCCGCCGCGACACCCGATGGTACTTTCCGCTCGGGCTCACCGGCGGCGCGCTGATCGTGACCCACCATCTCTCGTCGTACTTCCTGGCCGTCAGCGCGCTCGGTGCCATCCTTCTGCTGGAGCTCTGGAGACCCGGCCTGTGGAGCCGCCGGTTTCCCACTCGCGAGCTCGTGTTCGTTGCGGGATTCGTCACAGCGACGTTTCTGTTCTGGTTCGACGGAACGACCACCTTCGTGAGCACGGTGCTGCTGCGTGGCCTGCCGCATGCGGCGTACGTCGGGTTCGCTGCGCTCGAGGGCGTCAGTCTCGCTGCGGTCGGGCTGGCCGCCCTGCTCATCCGCTGGCGCCGGGCCCGATCCCCTTCCTCACGGCCCTGGGTCCGACTGCCCGCCGACCGGAGCGTCGTCCGCGACGCGGCGGCGATCGCTGTCGCGGTCTTCGGTGCCATCGCGGTCGTCATCTTCGTACCGATCCCGGGGACGAACCAGACCACGAGCGCGATGGCGATCCTCTGGTTCTCTCCTATCCTTGGCCTAGGTATCCTGTGCGCGGGAAGCCGACGGTCACCCACTCCGGCGCGCCTCGGGCCATTCACGTTGACCTGGGTCGGCGCGCTCGGGCTCTCGGCCGGAGCCATGCTCGCGCTCTCCGTAGTCGGCGCCGCGACCGGACAGACCACGGTCCAGAATTTCGCGGCGACGCTTTCGGCCGACCGGCACGTGGAGTATCTGCTCATCCCGATCGCGCTGTTGGTGGCGGTCGGAGCAGCGCGGCTCGTCGCTCGGGCGGGCGACGACCGCGGCCGACGCGCGCTCATCGCCGCGTCGCTCGCCGTCGTGGTCCTCTTCGCAGCGAATGCCGCGATCGTCTACCCTCCTCAGACGGATTTCGGAGGGTTCGAGGAAGACCTCACGCACGGAGACGCCGCCTTGTGGATGTGGGTCGGCATCGCCGCCCCCCCCACGTGGGTGGTGGCGAGCGACCATCGGTTGAGCTCGATGGTCTTCGGTTTCGACGGGAATCCGGCGACGTGGGTGACGACCCCAGAGGTCTTCACCGGCTCGAATTGGTCGGCAGCTGCGGCGGAACTGCGGAGCGCGGGGGCACCGGACGCCTCCCATCCCCGGGCCGTCGACCTGGTCGCGGTCGATTCCGTGATGTACGCGGGCGTCGCGCTCGACCCATCGAAGCTCGCGGCCCCGCTCAGTACGAACGCGATCGGCTGGTACGAGCAGGCCCCGTTCGTCCCGCTGTACGAGAACGGGCAGGACGCGGTCTACCTGGTCGACGCGACGGCATTCCCGCCGACGTAAGGGACCATCGTCCCGTCCGGCCGCCAGGTCAGGAGGGGGACCCGGCCCTCGTCCGAGAGCAAGGTCAGGAGTCGGCGGGCCCAGGCCAACTTGGCGAGCTTGCGCCCGCGAAGTTCCGCGGGCCCTTCCACACGGTCGAAGTCGAACCCCCAAAGCACGACGCGCGTCGCGCCGGTGTGCTCGGCAAGGAAGGCGGCCCGGTCTCCGTCGGTGAACCCGCCGACGTCGAGGAGCGGGCCCCGCGGTGGGCCAGCCCAAGAGCCCGCGAGCGCCCCCGGGAACTGGGGGACCCACTCGGACAGCGCGGCCAGGTTGTCGCCGTGGCCGTGGATGACCACGAGGCTGCCACGTCGATTGGCCGCGACCTCGGAGGGCACGGGACCATCCAGGTCCGTGACCACGATCGTCGGGACCAACCCCGCGGCGAGGCAGGTAGCGGTCGCCCCGTCGGCCGCGATGAGGGCGGGCGGTCGGTCGGAGGGCGGGTGGCGCCATAGCGGTGGAGGCCCGGCGTTCGGCGCGAGGCCGACCACGATCGTCTCGCGTCCTCCGAGGAGCGAACTAACCCGGCCGAGGGGGTCGACCTGGGCGGCGGGCGGAAGGAGCGAGGCGAGCAGGTCGGCGGCCCGCTCTTCCCGGCCGAAGTCGAATCCGAATTCCTTACGGATCCGCTCGTAGCGCGGAGCCCACTCGCTGTACTCCACGGACGGTCGCTGCACCGGCGTAACGCTTTATAATGGAGTCCATGCTCCGCCGGTCGGAGACCCGCTGTGATGCGACCGCTCGCTCAAGAGATCCTCGCCCACCTGCCCGCTGAAGCCCGACGTGCCCCCGAGGCGCCGCCGCCGCCGTCCAACGACGACGCCGAACTGGAGGCGGTGCTCGCCTCGCTGAAGACGAACATCAAGGTCGTCGGGTGCGGTGGCGGCGGTTGCAACACGATCAATCGCCTCGCCGAGGAAGGACTCTCCGGGGCCGAGATGATCGCCTGCAATACGGACGCCCAGCACCTATTGACGATCCACGCCCCGCGCAAGATCCTGCTCGGCCGACGCCTGACCCGGGGCCTCGGGGCGGGCGCGCTTCCCCAGGTCGGGGAGCAGGCCGCCCATGAGGCCGAGGACGAACTGAAGAAGGCGCTCGCCAACTCGGACATGGTGTTCATCACGCTCGGGCTCGGCGGAGGGACCGGCACCGGCTCGGCCCCCGTCATCGCCCAGGCGGCCAAGGACGCCGGGGGCGGCAATCCGCTCACGATCGCGGTCTGTACGCTCCCGTTCGCCTCCGAGGGACTCGTCCGCCAGGAGAACGCGATGTGGGGGCTCGAGCGTCTTCGCTCGACCATCGACACCGTCATCACGATCCCGAACGACCGGCTGCTCGAACTCGTCCCGCGGCTGCCGATCCAGACCGCGTTCAAGGTCGCCGATTCCGTGCTGGCGCGCGCGATCCGCGGGATCACCGAGATCATCACCCGACCCGGGCTCGTCAACCTCGACTTCAACGACCTACGAACGATCATGAAGGGCGGCGGCGTGGCCCTGATCGGCATCGGGGAGTCCGAGAGCGACAACCGGGCCGAGGACGCCGTCCTCGAAGCGATCAACTCTCCGCTCCTGCACGTCGACATCGCCGGCGCGACCGGCGCCCTGATCAACGTCACCGGCGGTCCGGACATGACGGTCAGCGAGGCCCAGAAGGCCTCGGAGGTCGTCCAGAAGGCCATAAGTCCTACCGCCCGCATCATCTGGGGCGCGGCTGTCGACCCGACGATGCAGAGCACGATCCGCGTCATGCTGGTGGTCACCGGAGTTAAATCCCCCCAGATTTTCGGAGGGGCACCGGGCGGCGCGACGGCGGGCCGGAAGTCCAGCCCCGAGATCGACATCGTTCGGTAAGGTAGCTTCATGGCGTTCCTCGACCGCGCACGACGCGTGCAGGACCAGTTCGACGGTCGGCTGCGGACGATCGGCCACGGGAAGTACGGCCGCATCCTGCGCATGGCGCGTCGACCGACCTCGGAAGAGTACGTGAAGGTCCTCCAGGTGACCTGGCTCGGGGCGGTCTTGATCGGTCTCGTGGGATTCGGGATCTACATCTTCTTCTCGCAGGCGGGACCCTGGGTCTGGTCGAACTTTCTGCAGGGTCTGTAGGACCTGAGGCCGGGGAGGAAACGTTGCCGGACGATTCGAAGGACGAGGGGATCGGTCTGCTCTCGGGCGCCCCGGCCCCGTCAGCGAAGAAGCCGGCGGCACCGGTCGTCGCTCCCGCGGGCGTTCCCGCCCCGGCGCCCGTCGTTCCCAAGCCCGACCTCACGAGCCTGATGACGCTGAAGCCGGCCGACGACACGACGCGCAACGTCACCGCCGGGACGATCACCACGCTGTCCGCCGTTCTCACCAGCCGCGCGACCGAGCCGGTGACTGCCCACCTCTCCGTGGAGGTCGGGTACACCTCCACCTACCCGGGGGAGGGGGCCGAATGGCCCGTCCGATGGACGCCGCCCGGCAAGCGCAGCATGGTCGAGATGTTCCCGCGCAAGGAGAGCTACACGGTCGCGCTCGCCCCGAACGCCGGGGTGCCTCTCTCCTTCGAGATCACCGCGCCGGTCGGGGTCCGCTACGGCGACCGCGTCGAGGTGCGGCTCGCCGCGTCGGGGCCCGAGGGCGGCTCGGCGCTGCGCCTGACCATCTCGTGCATCGCGCGCCAGGCGGTGCTCGCCATCAAGACCTCCCGCGGGTACGAGCGGGAGGTCGCCGACACGCTGCTCGCGCGGGCCGAGGAGAAGGCGGACGTCGTCTTCGCGCTCCTCGTTCCGTCCTCGTTGCGCGGCTACGTCTTCGCCGAAGGGATGAGCTTCGAAGGGGTCCGGGAAATGCTCAAGGGCATTCGCAAGGCCCGGGGCCTGGTCGAGGGCGAGACGACCCTGAAGGAGGTCGAGCCGCTCCTCGTTCCGAAGATCACGGTCGAGGGCTTCGTCGAAGGCGCGATCGTCGAGCTGATCTCGGGACCGTTCAAGGGCGAGAAGGCCCGGGTCCGGAAGATCGACCAGGCGAAAGAGGAGATCACGGTCGAGCTCATCGAGGCCGTCGTGCCGATCCCGGTGACGGTGCGTGGCGACCACGTGCGCATGCTGGAGAAAGGAGGCGGGAAGAGTGGCAGTTGAAGTGAGCATCCTCGTCGAGGGAGGCAAGGCGGCGGCGGGCGCGACGCTCGGCTCCGCCCTCGGCCCGCTCGGCGTGAACGTCGGTCAGGTCGTCACGAAGATCAACGAGGAGACCAAGCAATTCGCCGGCATGCGCGTCCCGGTCATCATCCGCGTCGACCCGAACACGCGGGCGTTCACGCTCGTCGTGGGGCGTCCGCCGGTCGCCGCGCTGCTCCTCAAGGAAGCCAAGAAGGAGAAGGGGTCGGGCAAGCCGAAAGGCGAGGTGATCGGCGACGTGTCGTTGGAGGCCGTGAAGCGGATCGCCGAAGCCAAGGGCGAGGACCTGGAAGGGCGCTCGATCGAGGAGAAGATGAACCAGGTGATCGGCACGTGCGTCTCGCTCGGCCTGTCGGTCGCCGGCGAGGACCCGCGGACCATGCTCAAGACCCGGATCGCTGCGCGAGGCGCGCGATGATGGGCGCGCCGGGGGGGCCCCCGCCGGACCTCTCGAACGCCGAGATCGTCGACTACCAGGTGATCGAAGGGGACGGGCGCGTCCGCCTCAAGCTCAAGGACGGGTCGGTCGTCGAGATCCGCCTGGAGATCATGAATATCCTGCGCGCGGGCAACGACCCGAACACCGGCCTGCCCGCCTACATCGTTCAGTCGGCGCCGCTCGTCCGGCTCGTCGAGTGCCCAAAGGAGCTGCGCAAGTCTCCCGTACGGCCCGGCGCCAAGACTGACGGCAAAGCGATCCCGGGATTCGGCTGAGCCGGGACCGGGAAGAAAAGGGGTCTCCGGGGGAGGGCCCCCGGAGCAAGGCGGGCCTCGGCCTACTGGACGGCGACCTTGACCTCGGCGTTCGAAGGGGTCGGGTGCTGCTTCGGCAGCTCGAGCTCCAGGAGGCCGTTCTCGACCTTGGCCTTCGCCTCGGTGGCGACCACCGGCTCCGGAAGGTCGAAGCTGCGATAGTAGCCAGCATAGGTACGCTCGCGGTGGACGTACTCGGCGTTCTTCTCTTCCTTCGCCGCCGAGCTCTCCCCGCGGATCTCCATGTTCGTCCCCCGTACGCGGATGTCCAGCTGTTCTTTCGGAATGCCCGGGACCTCGGCGACGATCCTGTACGCGTCCCCCGTGTCCGTCACATCGGTGCGTGGAGAACGCAACCATCCCGGATTGACTCCCTCGATCGCCAAGAACGGCGTCCGGCTCCCTCCGCCGAGCAGGTGCTCTCGCATCTCGTCGAACGCACGGTCGAGGTCGGTCCACGGGTCGGCGCGGCTCTCTCGCTTCTGTATTTCTGCACTCATCGGTCTACCTCTGGATTTGCATTAAAAGTATGTTAACGATACTATAAATAACATTCGTATCCGGAATCGCCCGGCTCGAACCGCCGCGGCGTGCTAGGCCCAGACGCGCCGGGAAATCTCGCGCTTACCCAGAAAGGAGATACCCCAGCGTGGCACTCCCTGCCCGAACACTGCGTACTCGAGAGAAGGTCGGAGAGCGGCTGTGGTGGAGCTCAACGTCGGAGAGCATCGCGTCCTCGGCCGGGCCGATTTCCCGGCGTTTTTTACGGCGTTGCGCGACGCGGGCTACGAGGTGGTCGGACCGACCCTCCGTGATGGGGCGATCGTGTACGACAAGCTGGCGGGGGTCGACGACCTGCCGATCGGCTGGACGGACCGGCAGGCGCCGGGGAAGTACCGTGTCGAGCGGCGATCGGACCAGGCGTTGTTCGGCTATAACGTCGGACCATTCACTTGGAAGAAGTTCCTGTTCCTGCCCCACGAGCGATTATGGACCGCCACGAAGGACGGAAGTTCGTTCACGGTGACCCCGGAACCGACGGACGGCCCGCGCCTCGCCTTCTTCGGCATGCGGGCCTGCGAGCTTGCCGGGATCCAGGTCACCGACCGCGTGTTCCAGGGCGGACCAGTGGCCGACCCCGGCTACGCGGCCCGCCGATCCCGGATCCTGCGGATCGCCGTGCAGTGTGGCCAGGCCGGAGGGACTTGCTTCTGTGTGTCGATGGGGACGGGACCCGGTGTGAGTTCCGGTGTCGACCTCGTCCTCACGGAGATCCTCGAGCCTGGGCCGCACCGATTCGTACTGGAGGTCGGGTCCCCCGACGGCGCGGCGGTCCTGCGACGGGTCCCGCTCTCGCCGGCTTCGGAGAACGACCAGGCCACGGTCCGTGCCATCGTCACCCGGACCGCCGGCTCGATGGGACGTACGATGAACACCGACGGGATCCGCGACCTCCTGCGCACGAATCTCGAACATCCCCGCTGGGAGGACGTGGCCCGTCGGTGTCTGTCGTGTACGAACTGCACCATGGTCTGCCCGACCTGCTTTTGCAGCACGCAGGAGGAAGTGCCGGACCTGGACGTCGAGAAGGTCGAGCGGTGGCGGCGCTGGGACTCCTGCTTCAATCTCGGGTTCACGGACCTGCACGGGTCGAGCGTGCGCAAGAGTGGATTGTCTCGGTATCGGCAGTGGATGACGCACAAGCTCGGCACTTGGCACGACCAGTTCGATTCGTCCGGCTGCATCGGCTGCGGCCGGTGCATCACGTGGTGCCCGGTCGGCATCGACCTGACGGAGGAGGTTGCGGCGATCCGCAAGACCCCCGGAGCGACGGCAACGAAAGGAGGAACTCGATGACATCCGAAGAGGGACGAAAGACCATCGACGCGGTCGCCGGGCACCCGTTTTTCCACGGCTTCGACCGGGCCTTCATTGCGGCGATCTGTTCGAAGGCCGTGGAGCACACCTTCGTCGTGGAGGACATGCTCGCGGTGGAAGGCACCACGGCCGAGCTGCTCTACGTCGTGCTCGAGGGCAAGGTGGCGCTCGAGATCGGGGCCGCGGACCGCCCGCGCCTCACCGTTCAGACCGTTGGGCCGGGCGAGGTGCTCGGTTGGTCGTGGCTGGTGCCGCCGCACCACTGGCGCTTTGACGCCCGGGCGCTGAAGGCGACCCGCGCCATCGCGCTGGATGGCAACGTGCTCCGCCACACGCTCAGCACGCACCCCACCTGGGGCTTCCAGTTCATGGTCCGGTTCATGCCCGTCCTGGCCGAGCGGTTGGAGAACACCCGGATTCAGCTTCTGGACATCCATGGCCGCTAGTCGCCCCGGGGACGTGACTAGCTCGGCGGTCGCCGGACACCCGCTCGCCCCGGTGCCGTACGTTGTGCGCGCCGTGGCGACCGAGACCCCCGACACCACGACCCTCACCCTCGAGCCTCGGGCGACCAAACGGATCCCCCGCTCCCGCCCCGGACAGTTCAACATGCTCTACGTCTTCGCCGTGGGCGAGGCCGCGATCTCGATCTCGGGGGGCAACCCCGATGGTCAGCTCATCCACACGGTGCGGACGACCGGCAAGGTCACGAGCGCCCTGACCCGCCTGACCCCGGGCGACACGGTGGGGGTCCGGGGGCCCTACGGTCACGGTTGGCCGGTCGCCGATTCGAAGGGCCGCGACCTCGTGATCGTGGCCGGTGGCCTCGGGTTGCCTCCGCTGCGACCCGCGCTCTACGAGGTCTTCCGCAATCGCGAATCGTACGGCCGGGTGGAGATCATCGATGGGGCCCGTAGCCCGAAGGACCTGGTCTTCTACGACGAGGTCCAAGGCTGGCGACGCCGCACCGACCTCCGCGTCCAGGTGACCGTGGATGCCGCCGGCAAAGATTGGTACGGGGACGTTGGGGTCGTAACGACCCGGATCCCGGACGCCCGGTTCGAGCCGGAGCGCACGACCGCGTTCATCTGCGGCCCGGAGATCATGATGAAACTCACCGCGCAAGCCCTCGTTGCCCGCAAGGTCTCTCCCGACGCGATCTGGATCTCGATGGAACGGAACATGAAGTGCGCGATCGGTTTCTGTGGCCACTGCCAGTACGGCCCGTCCTTCGTCTGCCGGGACGGACCGGTCATGCGCTATTCAACGCTCGAGCCGCTCCTGAACTTGAAGGAGGTGTGACGACCGTGGCGACCGCCCGTAAACCCCGACTCGCCGTCTGGAAATTCGCTTCGTGTGACGGCTGCCAGTTGACGATGCTCGATTGCGAGGACGAATTGCTCGCGATCGCGAACAAGGTCGAGATCGCGAACTTCCGCGAGGCGTCCAGCGCGGTCCTCGACGGTCCGTACGAGCTGTCCCTGGTCGAGGGCTCGGTCACGACGCCGGAGGACCTGCGGCGCGTGAAGGAGGTCCGGGCCCAATCCCGCTTCCTCGTGACGATCGGGGCGTGTGCCACCGCGGGAGGCATCCAGGCGCTGCGCAACTTTGCCGACGTCGACGAGTTCCGGCGCGTCGTCTACGCCCGACCCGAATACATCGAGACGTTGTCGACCTCGACGGCGATCTCCGACCACGTGCCCGTGGACTTCGAGCTGCGCGGCTGCCCGATCTCGAAAGCGCAGCTCATCGAAGTGATCTCCGCGTTCCTGACGAACCGGGCCCCGAACGTGGCCAACGAAAGCGTGTGCATCGAATGCAAACGTCGCGGCAACGTCTGCGTGCTGGTCGCCCGCGGCACCCCGTGCCTCGGGCCCGTAACGCAGGCCGGCTGCGGTGCGATCTGTCCGGCGTTCCAGCGCGGCTGCTACGGCTGCTTCGGCCCCCAGGGAAGCCCGAACATTCCCTCGATGATGAAGAACCTCGCCGACCTCGGCATGGCGCCGCTCCCGATGCACCGGGTGTTCCGCACCTACAACGCGATGGCCCCGGCCTTCCGCGCGGCCGCCGACGCTGCCGCGGCCGAGGGGGCCCCGCGATGACCGAGCGAACGATCCACGTCGACTACATCGCCCGTGTGGAAGGGGAGGGAGCGCTCAAGGTCCGACTGCGCGGCGACACGGTCGAGGACGTTCAGCTCAAGATCTGGGAGCCCCCCCGGTTCTTCGAGGCGTTCCTGCGCGGGCGTTCCTACCTCGAGGCGCCGGACATCACGGCGCGGATCTGCGGGATCTGCCCGGTCGCGTATCAGATGAGCTCCTGCCACGCGATGGAGCATGCGCTCGGCATGCAGGTGCGCGGGGAGTTGCGCACCCTGCGTCGGCTCCTGTACTGTGGCGAATGGATCGAGAGTCACGCGCTGCACATCTACCTCCTGCACGCGCCGGATTTCCTCGGCTACCCGGACGCGGTCCGGCTGGCGAAGGACCACCCGGACGCGGTGAAGAAAGGCCTCGCCCTGAAGAAGGCCGGCAACAATCTAATGACGGTGCTCGGGGGCCGCGAGATCCACCCGATCAATGTCCGCATCGGCGGGTTCTACCGCGTCCCGACCGTCCATGAGCTCACGGCGCTGCGTCCCGAGCTCGAGTCGGCGCTCGAGCTCGGGGAGGCGACCGTCCGATTCGCCGCCGGCTTGAAGTTCCCCGATATCGAGGAGGACTACGAGTTCGTTGCGTTGCGCCACGAGCACGAGTACGCCATGAACGAGGGCGAGGTCGTGTCGAACCGGGGCGTCAAGATCCCGATGAGCCAGTTCGAGGACGTGTTCGAGGAGGTCCAGGTTCCCTACTCCCACGCCCTGCAATCGCGGCACAAGGGCGAGGGATCGTACTTGGTCGGCCCGCTCGCACGCTACGCGCTCAACCACGACAAGCTCCTGCCGAGGGCCCGGTCGATCGCCCGGGAGGCCGGGCTCGACGACGTGGTGCGCAACCCGTACAAGAGCATCGTGGTGCGCGGCGTCGAGATCGTGCAGGCCGCGGAAGAGTCGCTGCGCATCATCGACGCCTACCGGCCGCCGGACGAGCCGTTTGTCGAACCCCCGGCCTCCTTCCACGCCACGACCGGTGCGGCCATCTCCGAAGCCCCGCGAGGCATGCTCTACCACCGCTATCGGATCAACCAGGAGGGCCTGATCGAGGAGGCGAAGATCGTCGCCCCCACCTCGCAGAACCAGAAGCGCATCGAGGACGACCTGCGGCACCTGGTCGAACGCTCGCTGAGCCTGGACGACACATCGCTGACGGACGCGTGCGAACGCGCGATCCGCAACCACGACCCCTGCATCTCGTGCGCGACGCACTTCCTGAAACTCGACCTCGTACGGACGTGAACGCGTCGTGAACGGCGGTCCGGGCCGCCCAGGGATGCCGGACATCCAGTGGCCGCTATTGATCGGGGTGGGCACCGACCACCGCGGGGACGACCGGTGTGGCCTCGATGTGGTGCGAGCGCTCCGCGAGCGGCTGGCTGGACGCGCTAGGGTCGCGGAGTGCACGGGGGATATCACCGACCTGTTGGACCTGTGGGCCGGCGTCGCTGAGGTGATCGTCGTGGATGCTGTACGGTCGGGAAAGCCCGCCGGGACCGTCGTGCGGCTCGAACTGCCCGGGACCGAGCTCCCGCTGCTCGGTGCGACCTCCACGCACGGACTATCGCTTCCAGAAGCGATCGGACTTGGACGGTCGCTCGGACAGTTTCCCGCACATCTGGTCATCTACGGGATCGAGGCCGAGAACCTAGAGATGGGCGACGGGCTCTCGGTCGCGGTCGCCCACGGGGTCCGGGAGGCCGTCGTTCAGGTGGCCACCGAGATCGAGGCACGCGACGTAGCGCGGCCGCGCGATTGAGGGGGGACGGTGCACGAAGAAGCGCTGCTTCGCGACCTACTTCGCAAGGTCGAGGAGGTGGCCCGAGCTCAGGGTTCCCCGAGGGTAGCGCGGGTCCGGGTCTGGGTGGGAGCCCTCGCGCACTTCTCGGAGACGGGACTGAAGAACCGATGGTCGATCGCGACCCACGGCACGCTCGCCGAGGGCTCGCAGCTGGAAGTCTCGATGTCCCTCGACCCCAACGACCCACGGTCGACCGAGCTCGTCCTCGTGAGCGTGGATATCGCGGGGGCGCTATAGAGCCGAGAATGAGGACGAAAGGGGCCGCGTTTTGACGGAACCCACCGTCCTCTTGATGAAGGTCAAGGGAGTACGTCGTTCGGTCGTTTCGGAGTAGTGCGGGGAGCGGATCGATATGTGCTTGACCGTGCCGGGGCGCATCGTTCGCGTCGAGGTCCAGGACGCGGACGTACGGCTCGCCCGCGTCGACTTCGGCGGGATCGAGCGGGCGGCAAATCTCGTCTACACGCCCGAGGCTCAGGTCGGCGACTTCGTGATCGTTCAGGCCGGGTTTGCCACGCGCACTCTGAGCGAGGCGGAGGCGCAGGAAGCGCTCGAGTACCACCGCCAATTGGCCGAGCTGGCCCGCTCGAGCGCCGATCCGCCGGCATTGGCCGCGTCCCCGGCCACTCCGTCCACGACCGCATGAGGATGCGATGAACGAGCGAGGTTCGCTACTCGGGATGGGGTTGCTGCTGGTGTTCCTGACGGCGTTCATCAGCGGGATGTCGACGTTCGTGAACGCGTACGCGGTCGGCGGCACGAACTCCGACGCGTTCGTTACCGTACGCAATCTGGTGGTCGCGCTGGCGTTCGTCCCGGTGGCCGTCGTTGCCTCGCGGTACCTGCGGGCTCCGGCACTCCACCGCATCGACTTAGCCCGCCTGGTCCTCATCGGACTGATCGGAGGTGCGATCCCGTTCCTGCTCTTCTTCCACGGCCTGCAGCTGGCCACCCGGTCCGGGGGAGCGGTCACCGCGTCGTTTGCCTACCGCACGCTGTTCCTGTTCGCGACCGTCTTCGGCCTGCTCTATCTCGCCGAACGGTTCCGCTGGCGCGTCGTGGTCGCGGCCGGATTGCTCCTCGGCGGGAACATCCTGCTCCTATCGTTGACCGCGCCGATCTGGACCGACGGCACCGCGTTCGTGCTCGCCGCGACCGTCCTCTGGGCGGCCGAGTACACGATCTCCAAGAGGACGCTCCGCGACCTCCCGTCGGCGACCGTAGCCCTGGGACGCATGGGGTTCGGCGCCGTGTTCCTGGTCGGCTATCTTGCGCTCACGATGCAGTGGGGGACGGTCGTCGGATTCTCCGGGTCCGAGTGGGCGTGGCTCGGGATCAGCGCCGCCCTCCTCGCCGCGTTCGTGGCCAGCTGGTATCCGGGACTGAAGCGGGTCGACCTCGGTCCGGCCACTTCGGTGCTGGTCCTCGGCTTTCCGGTCACCTGGTTGCTCGGGATCCTGGTCCGGGGCAGCTCGTTCACGCTCGGTCAGGCGTTCGGCGTCGTGGCGGTCGTCGCGGGCGTTGCCGTCGCGGTGGGACTGGTCCAGTTCCGCCAGACCTGGTCGTACCTAGCGCAGCTGCTCCGCCCCTCGACGCACTCCACCTGAGATGGACGGAGCGGCCCTCTGCGCCCGGTTCAGCATCGCCACCAACCGCCTGCAGTTCTGCGGCCCGAGCGACGCCGAGCCCACCCTCTACGCGGCGATCACCCGAGGTGAACAGCTCGACCAGGCGCGCGCTGCGTTGCGGCGCTTCGAAGCACTCTACCCCTACCTCGAGGCGATCGGAGCGAAGCACCACCTAGCGCCGTTCGATGAACAAGTGGTGGAGGCGTATTGGTTGGGCAACTCCCTGCTCGATGCGTTCGACCGCGAGGATTTCCAACGGCTCCTCGATGCCCTTGTTCGCCGTGGGCTCCCCCGCTCGACGGCCACTCGGCTCTCGGCCCACCTCCCCGGCCACCCGATTCCTCACCACGCATTCCACGTGGGTTTCGTCGGGGTCGGGGAGGTCACGGGCCACGTGCCCACGACGCTCGCGAACATGGAGTCCTGTCGCCCGACCCTAGCGAAGGTCGTGCAGGTGGGCCGCGACTCCCTCGAGGTCGACCGCCGACCTCTCGTGGTCGTCGACCAACGCCTCTCCCTCGGCGAACCGATGAGAGCGCGCCTTGCGTTCGACCCGCGCATACTTCCCGGGGTGACCGCGGGGGATTGCGTCGCCCTGCACTGGAGCCATCCGGCGGTGGTTCTAACCCCGGCCCAGGCCATCGCGCTCGAGCGATACACCGAACGCGCGTTCGCCGCCGCGAACGAGGCGCTTCCCGCCCTCCGAGCGCTGGGATAGCCCCCGGGGCGTGGGACGTCAGAACGACATGCGACGGATGAACGCGCTTCCGAACGCCACCACCCCGGACGCGACCAGCCCGAGTCCGGTAATGACTTCCAGCTCCGCGAGCGAAATGGACTCGGAGAGGGATCCCACGAGGAGCACCGCGACCGACCCCGCGAAGCCGGTGAACAGATAGAAGTTCGCGGAGAGGCGGCCGAGCAGCTCCGCAGGATACGAACCCTGGACCCAGGAGTACTTCGCGGTGTAGCGCACGGAGAAGGCCGCACCGACCCCGCCGAGCAGGAGAGCCAGGGCCCACGTGTCGAGGGCGAAGGGAGCGAGCGCGAGCACGCAGACCCCGGCTAGCACGGGTGTCAGGATGAGGAGGACGCCCACGTGGCGCCGCGGGTTCATGTGACCGATACCGACCCCGGCGACCGACCCCCCGAGCGCAAAGGCCGTGACGAGCACCCCGTAGACGGACGCGGGGTGGGAGAATTGCTGGTACGCGATCGCCGTGATCAATAGCGGAGGCACCGCGCTGAAGAACCCCACGAACGTTTCCACGGCAGCGAAGACCCTCAGAGAACGACCCGCGCGGCCGCGGAAGGAGTCCCATCCGCGCCGGAACGTCTCCCAGAACCGGGTGACCGGGGCACGTTCGACCGGAAGCGCGAGCGGGACCGAGACGGCGAGCGCGGCCACCAGAAGGACCGCGTAGGCGCTGGCGCCGCCGTAGGGCCCGATGAAGTACAGGAGGGCCCCGCCCCCGGCGTACCCCCCGACCTGGGTTCCCACGGAGACGATGCTGGAGAACCCGTTCGCCACGTACAGTTGCCGCTTGGGCAGGATGATGCGTGGGGCGACCATGAACACGGCCCAAACGAAGTCCCAGAGGATGGCGAGGAGCAGTACCAGCCCCAAGAGGACCGGGACCGAAAGGACCCCCGAACGCAGCTCGAGCGCGAGCGCCGTGGCTGCGACGGCCTGGATCGGGTAGCAAACCAGTAGAATCGTGCGTTTGTCGCGGGCTCGGTCGACGATCGGAGCGACGAGAAACGTCGCGGTGTAGACGCCCGTCTCGATGAACAGGACCGTTCCGGCGATCAGGAGGTTTCCGGTCAGCCCATACGCGAGGAAGAGGACCGAGACCGAGTAGACGGCGTAGCCGGCGCCGGCCAGCGTGCCGGAGGTCTCCATGAGCAGAAACCGTCGGTTGCTGAGGAGCTCCCGCCACCCGCCACGACGATACTCGACCTCGTCGGGAGCCGCCTCCTCCGTCGAGCGAGGCATCGGGGTCGCTGAAGGAGCCAGGGGGCCCGCCATCCGAGCGTCCCTATCTCGAATCCCGGGGAGAGGTCGCGGAGCGACGCCCGATCAGGAACCGACACACGGGATCGCCCGCGACCACCCGGTGCCGGACCGCGACGTCGGCCTGCAACAGGTTCTGGAAGAGCTTTCGTTCCACGTCACAGGCCTCACCATAGCGCCCCGCGACCGCGAGGATCGGGCAGTTGTGCTCGAGCAACTCGAAGCGGTACTTTCCGGCGCGATGCGCCGCGGCCATGTAGCCCTCCTCGTCCCGGATCTTCGCGAGCTCGTTCACCCTCCCCGGCAGGTCCCGGTCCGATAGGCGCGTGACGTGCGTCGCCCGGAGCTCGGACGCCCGCTCCTCCAACATGCGGACCACGGCATCGCGTCCCTGGGTTCGCTCGATGAACGCGAGCGCACTGAGCGACATCTGCACGTACGCTTCCGGGAACAATCGCGCGGTAGAGGGCGCCAAACGGAAGCGAGCGCGCGGACGACCGGCCCGGCCGCGTTGGTAGTCGCGCACGACTAGTCCGTCGCCCTCGAGCTTCGCTAGATGCTTCCACGCTGCGGCCCGGGATATCTCCAGGGATTGGGCGATGGCCGAGAGCGAGGCGTTCGGTTGCCGCTTGAGTAGCAGGAGGACCGACCTTTTGGACGAGGAAAACCCGGTGGGGGCAGGTTCCGGGGGGACCTCCCTCGACACGAAAGGGGGGACGGGACTCCACGTTGATTAACGACTTGGTTGACAAAGTGAACAAACCTCCATGCGGTCCCGACGTTATGGTTTCCCGACCGGTTCCCACGGCGCGGATCGCCCGGGATTCGACCCGGGCGCTGCGGCGGGCGCAACGACTATACGCGGCTCCTCGGTGGCGAGGGTAGTGGTCGACGTTCACGAGACTCCGGCCGTTCCTCCGATGGATCCCGGGGGCGACGAACGCCTAGGGTACTACATCGCGGGGGCCCTCCTGATCCTTCTGGGGTGGGTGGGCGGAGTGGCGGCGAACCTACTGGCGCATTGGATGGCGGGCAGTGGCGGAATGATGGTGGGCTGGGTTCGGATCACCTCGACGCTCGGGTCGTACGCTTGGGCCGCCTTCGCCGCGGGGTTGTTCACGGGCGCGGTGGGGGTCGTGCTGCTCTCGTTCGCGCGGGCGTCTCCGAAGGGTTCGATCGTTCTCCCCGGTTACAATTACTGAGCGCGGCCGGGAGCCGGCGCGGCCCGGTGGAATTTGCGGGAAGGCGGCGAGCGCGACCCCACGGGGCTCCGCGCGGTCTTCTGAACCTGCAAGCAATCCGAGCACACGCGCTCTTCGGAGTCCAGACACTCTCGACAAAAGGTTCGCCCGCAGACGGTGCACCCGAGCGACGCGGGGGCTCCGCAACGCGCGCACTGACCTACCAACATGGTCGATTCCCTCCCGGGGGGGAGTATCTCACGCGAGAATCCGACTTGCCTTAAGCCCTTCCACGAATCCTGCCGCATAGCTCGCCGAGCTCACGTAGCGGGCGGCGCGGCGCGCGCGCGGACTGGCCGAAGCGAAACTCACCCCGAATCCGGCGGCCCGTAGCATTGCGACGTCATTGTCACCGTCCCCGAGGATCACGCAATCCCGTGGGGTCAGACCTTCGTTCGCGAGCGCGCGGGTCAGTGCCGGTAGCTTGCCGGCGCCCGTTTGCATGAGGTGGATCGCGAACCCGGTCGATTCGACGTTCACCAGCTGCTCCCGCAGGACGCGTCGGACCGAGGTTACGGAGACGTTCGGTTCGATCGCTACCTCGCTTTCCCGCCACCGGTCCGTGAACAGCCGACGCACGGGCAACCCGGCCGCCTTCAGCGTTCGGAACGCCGCCAGGGCCACTTTCTGGTCGGCGAGTCGCTCGACCGATTCGCTCCCGTCGCGCAACTTCCGATAGAGCATCCCGCCATTCTCCGCGACGATCGTCCCGGAAAGCCCCAGCGATCGGCACAGTGCCAGCGCCACGGGTAGAACATTGCCGGTCGCCAGCAGCACCGGAATGCCTCGGTCCTCGACCCGTCGCAGGAACGACACGGCGTCCGGGTCGAGACGGCGGCTGGAGTCGGTGAGCGTTCCATCGACGTCCGTCACGACCGCGCGGAACCGCGTGGGTCGATGTCCGGAAGGTGCGAACGAGGAGGACCGTGGAACCATGGACCTGCTGGGCGCCCGCGCTAGGGCGCGCTTTCCGCTCGAAGTCGCGCGATAGATCGTCGGAGCGCGTCTGCGACCTCTTTACCGTCGCGGCGGCCCCGCACCTCCTGCATCACGTCTCCCATCAACGGGGAGAACGCCTCTTCGGCCCGCCTACTCACCAGGTTCGCGTTCGCGCGCACGATCCGATCGACCAGCGCGTCCAGGTCCTGGAGGGTGAATCCGGAGAGTCCAGCGCGTTCGACCGCCGCGCTGATGTCGGGGGCCCCGCCTGCGAGTGCCGCCAGCACGGTCGGGATCCCCTCCTTGGCAAATCGTCCGGTCTCGACCGCAGCGAGCACCGCATCGAGCGTCTCGGTCGACGGTTCGAACGAAGGCGCACCGGGGGCTCTGGGTTCGACCGACGGCAGGTCCTGGAACAGGAGCCGCACCACGAGCGACGCAGCGTGACCTCGGCGGGTAAGCTCCTCGAAAAGGGGTTCTTCGTCGCTGTAGACGACCTGGCGAACGATCTCGGCGGTCAGTCCGTGCTCTCGTTCCAGCCGGGCTCGCAGCGCTTCCGGCCGTTCGGGCAGGTCATGCTCGATGCGGGCCAATCGGTCCTCCGAAAGTCGGATCGGTGGGATGTCGGTCTCGGGATACATGCGGTCCCGCCCGGGCAAGGGTCGCGAATAGCGGGTTCGACCGTCCAACAGCGGGTCCCGTGTCTCCCCCGGGATCCCTTCGAGCGCGAACTGGGCCCTCGCGGCCACCCGGCGCAGCGCGGCCTCGGCCCGTTCGCGCGAGCGGTCGATGACGAGAACGAATGCGTCCGGGTCGGACAGGGCGAGCCGGCGGCGGACCTCCTCGACCTGGCCCTGCGTCATTCCGAACGCCGGTAGCTCGTCGGAGTGGAGGAGGCCGCGCAAGCCCTGCGCGCGCGCCTGGTCGGCCAGCTCCCGGCCCAGCCGCTCCTCGCTTCCCGGAGGAGACTTCAGCATTCCCGCGAACCCCGGGAGCGGGAAGGCCAGGACGAGGGCCCCCTTCCGGTCGACCTCCGCGAGGGGTCCGGTGGGGATCCCGCGAAACACCTCGGTCACCTCGGTCGGAGCGCGGTCCGGCACGTGCGCCCTCCGTCGTACGAGCTCGTCCCGTACGCCGAGGAGCAGTTTCTGCCGGGCCACCTCCTCGTCGACGTACTCCTGGATCTTGCCGAGCTCTTGCACGCCTTTGATCTCGATACGGTGGCCGCCTTCGACGGAAACGTTGACGTCCTCCCGGATCGTCCCGATTCCCCGGCGGACCCGCCGCGTGGCGCGCAGCAGGGCACCGATCTCCTGGGCCACTTCCCGAGCTTCCGCTCCGGAGGTGATGTCCGGGCCCGTGGCGACCTCTACGAGCGGGATTCCCAACCGGTCGAGACGATACACGACCTCCCCGTCCGTTTCTCGCATTCGGCGGGCGGCATCCTCTTCGAGACAAATGGTCAGGATAGAGAACCTCCGGCCGCCGACCTCGAGGTAGCCGTCGCGAGCGATGAGCGCGGTCCGTTGGAAGCCGGTGGTGTTGGAACCGTCGACGACGATCTTTCGCATCACCTCGATCTCGTCGACCGGTCGGGCGTGCAGAAATGCAGCGAGGGTGAGGGCGGTATCGAGCGCGGCCTCGTTCAAGGGGTGGGGGGGTTCTTCATCCATCTCTACGAGACAGTTCGCAGGACTCACCTCGTAGCGGTAAAGCAGTCCGCGGGACGCCTGGAATGCGGCCGCGGCGTCGACGCCGTGATTCTCTCCGCTGGCTGCTCGAAGTCGGCGGCTGAACGAGCCTCGGACCTCTTCGGACAGTTCGGTGGGACAATCGCAGAACAGCTTGCCCGTCGCGAGCTGCTGATGAACCTCGAGCCCGGCCTTCATCGGTCGCCCCCGGCCAGGTGCCGGCGGCCGAACTCACCGGCCCGGTCGGCTCGGAGCAGCTGGGCAACGTCCGTAGGCTGGCCGGCGCGCCCGAGGGCCCAGACCATCTTCGCGTACGCCGTTTCCGGGAGGAGGTCTCCGAGGTAGAGCACGCCCGCGCGCAACAGCTCCCGACCCGTCGCGTAGACGTACGGGTCGGCGTTCCCCCCGAGGCACTGCGTCGTCATGACCACGACGACCCCACGGTCGACCGCTTCCCGGATCCAGTCGACGTGATTCGCCGCCACATGGCCGAGGCCCGTGCCGGCCAGCACCAGCCCCCGCAGTCCGCGCGCGCACTCCGACGCTCGTTCGGGCGAGAGACCGGGGTAGAACCAGAGGATGCCGGCGTCCAGGTCGATCGGTCCCTCCGCCCGGGCCGGTCCCGCGGAAGGCGCTCGCGGAGCCACGTCGAAACGGATCAATCCCCCTTCGTTGAAGCCGAGCACCGGGCCATTGCGGCTCTCGAACGCGTCCCGACGGCTCGAATGCATCTTGCGTACCCAACTCCCCCGGTGGATCGCGAATCGGGAGTCGGAGAAGCCGGCGTGCATGACCACGACGACTTCTCCGAGCCGACGGTCGTGGGCGACCTCCACGGCCGCCCGCAGATTGGTCGCTCCGTCGGAGGAGGGGCGGTCCGGCGATCGTTGGGCGGCCACGAGGACCACCGGGCCGGGCAAGTCGGTCAAGATGAAACTGAGTGCTGCGGCGGTGAAGCCGAGCGTGTCGGTTCCGTGCGCGATCACCACGCCGCACGCGCCGTCGCGGAATGCTTCCACGACCTTCTCCGCCAGCACCCACCAGTCCTCTGGGGTCAGGTCCTCGCTCAGTCGGTCGAAGACCGGAACGATGCGAACGCGGCCGGCAGCTTGGAGCTCGGGGTAGAACGCAAGCACCTCCCGCTCCTCCTTCACCGGTTTCACTCCGCCGGTCTCGTAGTCCACGCGCGAGGCGATCGTCCCTCCCGTGGTGAGCAGCGTCACGCACGGCTCAGATGAATCCAATATCTCGGACGGAGCCACCGGCAGCGGCTCCATCCTCGACACGGGCGGCGGCGATTCGAGCACCCGGAAGGTGAAGTTCGGGTGCACGTAGAGACCCACATTGTAGCCGTTCTCTAGCTTGAGCGGCAGAATCCGGTCTCCCGAGAGATCGTGACGCGGCACGACGGTGCCGGACCAAACTTGCCCGTGGCCATCGGAGACTTCGATGCGGCGGCCCATTGGGAGGTTTCGCAGCGCATCCCAGGGGTCGGGGCTTTCCGTTCCGCTCATCGACCGCGCCAGTGCTCCCCGGACGCCGGGGAGCTTCGCCCGGTATAAAGTGTCGTGCGCGCGCGGGCTTGCACGACTCCGACCTTTTATACGCGACCCACCTCGGCGCGCCGGACCGCTACAGGACCGGATGCCCGTGTGGGGTAGCTACGGGAACGGGGCACACACCCCAGCCCGCTGCAATGGATTATCCTAGAGGCCTGCGGAGCCTCAGACCTGGGTTCGAATCCCAGCACGGGCGTCTGCCCCGCCTAACGAATGCCTTATCTGGCTGCCAGCCTGTCTGCTGCCGATGGTCCCGCTCGCGAGTGCCGGCAAGCGGGGAAAGGAAGTGCACCGGCATCTCCTTTCCGACCCCAGGGTTCGAGCCTGGTACGATCAACGTGCGCTCCGTTCGAGACTTTCCGCTGACACGTACCTACGCCAATTGGGTGGATCTCTTACTCGGTTGGAGATGGAGCCAGCGGGACTCGTCGAGCTTGCCAAGAATGATCCCGACGCATTGGGAGAGGCTCTTGTCCGTTACGCTTCGAACCTCAAACGAGAGGGGCGCCTGGATGCCTATATCGCGAAAACATTCGACGGGCTCCGCTCCTGGCTCCGGTTCCGCCGGGTCGATTTCGACTCATTTCCGAAGCTCAGTCCTACTCGAGGCGTCACCCTTGAGCGGGAGCGCGTGCCAACCCCCGAGGAGCTTAGGCGCATCCTCGATCGCCTCAGCCCGAGGGGGAGAGTCGTCGCCCTCCTGATGGCCCACTCCGGGCTCAGACCTGGTGTGATGGGGACCTACGGGGCGTCGGATGGGCTCCGCCTCGGCGATCTTCCCGAATTGACCCTAGGACGACACGCTTCACTGAAGACCATCCCGTTCGTTATCCGGGTTCCCGCGCGCCTGTCAAAGACTCGAAAGATGTATACGACGTTCGGGAGCCAGGAGCTTGCCTCTGCCTTGCTCGGTTACCTTGACGCCCGATCCGCCCAAGGCGAGCGATTCGGACCTGAGTCCCCCGTCGTCACAGTCGACTCCTTTGCCGCAACTCATGAGTTCCAGGGCAAGAAGGGCGCGGGTCGCTTCATCAGTACTAAGGGTCTCGTATTCGCGATCCGTGCCGCCCTTTCTGGTGCCAAGCCGAAGGGGGTATCGTGGAGGCCGTACGTCCTGCGCTCCTATTGCTCAACGCGACTCCTGCTGGCGGAAGGGCAAGGGAAGATTGGGCGTGACTTACGCGAGGCGATTCTCGGTCACGACGGCGGAGTTTCCGCGCGCTACAACGTCGGGAAGGTCTGGGGCGAGGAGCTCCTCCGCGAGGCACGCGAGGCGTACAAGAGGTGCGAGCCGTTCCTTTCGACAACGAAGGTCGTTGTTGAGCCGTCCGAGCTAGACCTGAAGCGAGCGATCCTCGGTGTCCTGCTCCCGGAGGATGAGGTCGCCAAACTCGACGTACCGAAGATGAGCACCGAGGAGGTCCGTCGGGTGGTCACCGAGCGGCTGCAAGGCGCTCGAGGGACGACATCGAGCCCGATCACTAGTATGGAATCGATTGGACTGGTCGGACAGCCACCCAACGGTTCGCCCGACCCGGTAGAGTCCGTGGTCCGGCTCTCGGAGCTGCGAGATCGGCTCGCGAACGGTTGGCACTACGTCACGAAGCTGCCGAACGGGGAGGCAATTGTTCGCAAGGCGGCGGGCGCGGCAGAAGCGTACCCCTCGACTCGCGGGCCGTAAGACTCCGCGGCTTGCGGCCCCTCCGATCGTCCGGTCTGTTGCCCTTCTGGGAAACCCGGACCTTCCTCGCAAGCCGCTTCCTGTCCTGGTCGGACAGAGGCGGGAACGACACCCGTACCTTGCCGATTGAGCCGGCAGGAATCGCCAAGCGTCTCTTCTTCCACTCGTCGAACGTTACTGGATGGTTCGCTATGCCGGTCTCCTTGAAGAACGTCCCGCGGAGCTCCTCCTTCAGTGAGCACAGCTTCTCCTCCAGTTCGTGAAGCATAGCTTCGACGGAGCGCGCCTGAGCTACTCGCCATTGTGGAAGCTCTGAGGGCGCTAAACCCTCGAGCTGAACCTTTAGTCGCCACACTACGATTTCAAGGTCGTAGACCTCGGAGAGCCTCGGAGCGCTCTGCCGCTCGGCGGTGAGTGGTTTCGGCAACACGTAACGATCCGTCCCGTTCAAGAGGTCCGGCTGGAAGACGTTCCTAGAGTAGGGCCTGGGAGCACGTGAGGTGGCCCAGTCACGGAACCACGAAGGGATGATACCTTTGAACATCAGGTTGATGAGGAGCTCTTGAACGGTTTCCGGAACGCGACCCGTTCTACGGGCTTGGATTATTTGGGCTCGGGTTTGTTCCAATAGGTCCCTACTTAGGTTCGCCCGACCGGAGAGCTCCGGGAGGCGCCGTAGAATTTCCTGGTTGACCTCCTCATGCGACTTCGTGAAGGCACGTCGGGTCTGGGGATCTATCATGCCTTTGGTCCGGAGGGTCTTCAACTGAGCCAATGCTTGAGTGTTCAGACGGCGGAGATAGTCATTTCCGGCGTTCTCTACTCCCCTCGTGAATACAGATTTCGCCCAACCGCGTCGCCCCTCGGGGGTTCTTCCCTTCGCCTCGCTTGCTTTCGCGATCTCTTCTACGATCTCGCGCTCGGACCAGGGACGGTGGAGGTATGGGGCGTGTGCGGATCCGTCCTTCCCCCACTCTTCGTTCAGACGCTGGAGAGCGTCCAAGAAGAGTCTCCCGTTTTGAGATAGGCTGCCTTTTCGGGGGCGGCCGGGCCGCTCCTTCGTCATCCCGGTAATTGACTGCCTACTACCAATTTAGGTTCATTACCCTAAACCTGCGGTTCACACAAGTGAGGTACCGACCGAATGTGGCGCGGAGAAAGCGACCCGGAGGGGGAGGGGGCAGGACCCTGTGGAGCCTCAGGTGCCCGGCGTGCGAAACGAGGCTTCCATACGGGTGGATTGCGGGACGACACGCGGACCGCCGTGATATCCTCGCTCGACACGTCGGTGGGGACCGAGGGATTCGGGTCGTTGACACCGTCTCCTACTTCGACGGGGAGGGCCGGCCGTTCCTCCGGGCGTGGGTTCAGCGCCTTCGTGAAGTTCTCGACCGTCTGGATTTTCGGTCAAGTCACCGCTGGGTTCTGCAGACGCCCGTCCACGTTCCTCGCATCGTCGAGTCCTACTCACCTGCGACCAAGCCGGAGCCTACCGTTTCCGGGACCGGGAGGTTGTTGACATGACCGAGGGGTCCGAAATCGCACCAAGCAGCGCGCCATTCGAGGTGGTGCGGGAGGCCGCGCGGCAGGAGGCTCGGGTTGCCCTCGTGGCCCTCCTCGACCAGGACCTCGCAACCCTACGTCTCGGGGAGGAACTGGGCATCCCTCCGAGAGAGTTGGTGCGTCGGTCTGCTCGAGTAACCCTGACCGAAGCGAAAGAGGAGGAGCGCCCGCTGGTCATGGTCGTCGCGGAGAGCGAAGGTCACCTCCACTCCGTGGTCGACACGCTTCGTGCACCGGTCTCGATTCGCTACAAGACCGTCACGCACGCCCCCAACCCTGCTCGGCCAGAGCTTGCTTCGCCGGAAGAATCCACTCCTTCGCATGAGAGCACCCGAGAGGAGAACTCGGCCTCGTCGGAATCGCAGTCCTCGAACACGGAGGGCACAGCAACATGAACGGCTACAGCGACACTGGGAGCCTGATCTTCGACGACGAGGCGGGGGCGGATCCTCCGCGAGTGCGCCAACGGACCCTTCCGAGCGGTGGTCCGGTGCAGATGCCGCGCCCGCCGAGGGTTCTCCTCGCGGGACCGCAGGTCCGTACAGACATCGGGACGGCCGAGCGTAAGGTCTGGAACGAGACGGAGGCCGGCCTCCGTCTTCGTGAGCAGCTCCGGGCCGGCGGCGAAACGGTTGCGCCGTTGTACAGCTCCGCGCTCGACAAGGTTCGGGGAGACCTTCAGAAGGCCGCACGAGCCGCCGGCCTTGCGGCGCTGTACCAGAAAGCGTGGGGGACCTCGCCGTAAAGCACCATGAGCCCCGGGTCGAACGAGGAGATCTCGGTGATGACGTTGGCGAACGGGACGGAGATGATGGCGAGCTCCACCCCGGCCTACAAGCCAGTCACCACGGCGAACCTGTCCGACCTGAAGGCGCTGGTCACCGCCCTCGAGTCCGCTCACCCGCTTCGCGTGGTCGTCATGAACTTGCCGAACGAGATGACCACCGCCGACTACGGTGCGATCGTCCCAGTCCTATGGGAGCTCGCTGAACGATCATGAACGCCAACTACTTGCTCACGGAGGTCTCGGCCCGTGACTGCACCAGGGACCGCTGATGGGCCTGCCCCTCGCGGGGTTCGCCACGGCGCCGGGAGCGCCGAGACCGCCCCCGGTGCCAGAACCGCACGACCGACGGAGATACCTCTTCGGTACCGCGATCTCATCGGTCTACTCGCCCGGGAACAGGTCGCCGGACCGAACGCTGGCCGTGTGTCCACCCGCTTGATGATGGGAGACCCTAGAGTCGACCAAGAGCGAGAACGGCTAACCGCGCTATTCACTGAGCTCCGAGTGGAACTCGGGTCTGCCGCAAGTCACTTTACCGTATTCCAAGAACTCCGTCACCGCGAGCTGTCCATGTCAACGTCACCGCTGCTCGATACCTTCGATGAGGAGGCGCTGAGTAGGACGGACCCGCTGTTCGATGAGAAGGGGAGCCCCGACAAGGCGGCGTTCGTCGCCCAGATCACGAACGAGCTCTACTGCTCAACCTTGACGGGCTCAGGCGACCTAATGGTCTACAAAGAGGGCGTCTACATCCCCGGCGAGCACATCGTCATCGCGTGGATCGAGCGGGCCTTCCGCCACCAGGGGATGACCGCGAGCTCAGCCTTCGTCCGCGAAGTGGTGGACGGCGTGCGACGCCGCACCTTCGTCGACCCAGCTCGGTTCAATCGGCCGGGCGTCGCGTGTCTCCTGAACGGGATTCTCGATCTCCAGACCTTTGAACTCCGTCCGCACACCCCGGCCGAACACTTCACCGTCAAGTTGCCCGTAGCGTTCCACCCAGATGCGGAGTGTCTCGTCTTCAGCCAGTTCCTCACGGAGGTGTTACCTGATCAGCCCGATAGTGACGCCGTACAGCGCTTGTTCGGTTACGTGCTGGAGCGAGGGAACAAGTTCCAGCGAGCGTTCATGCTTGTGGGCGAGGGCAACAACGGGAAGTCGACCCTTCTCGGGGTCCTCGAGGGTCTCCTCGGTCGGGACGGGTATTGCTCCGAGACGTTGCAGACGCTCTCCGAGAACCGCTTCGCCCCCGCGAACCTCTGGGGCAAGTATGCGAATATCTGCGCCGATATCCCGGCGAGGGCGATCCAGCACACCGGCGTCTTCAAGATGTTGACGGGCGGCGACCCGGTGCGCGCCGAGAAGAAGTTCCGCGACGCATTCACCTTCTTCAACGATGCGAAGTTAGTCTTCTCGGCGAACGAGCTACCTGAGATCAACGACCGGACAATAGCCTTCTGGCGGCGATGGGTCCTGATCCCGTTCCCGGTCGACTTCACAGGGCGAGAGGATCGGGACCTTCCGGCGAAACTCCAACTGGAGCGGTCGGGAATCCTGAACTGGGCGCTCGACGGGCTCCGCAAGATTCGCGAGTCCGGGTTCCCTGGCGCTGACGGAACGACCTCTTTGAAGGAGGAGTGGAAGAAGAGGAGCGACTCCGTCTACTACTTCCTGACGACCGCCACGACGAAGGACTCGGCGGCCTGGATGGAGACGGCAACGATCTACGGTGCCTACGTGGAGTTCTGCGAGGAGAGGGACGTCACCGTCCGTTCGCAGGACGCGTTCTCCAAGAGCCTCCCCCGAGTCTATCCTGCCGCGAGAAAGGAACGCGGAACGGTTACACAGGGTAGAAAGTGGGGCTGGCGGGGGATTGCCCTCAAGTCCTCGATCGACAGAAGTGCCGATAAGACCGGACACGTAGGACACCCCGAACAGCAACGACTCCCGGAGACGGGTGTGTCCGACCTGTCCAAGGTGTCCGACCGCTCCTCTACTAATGACCAAGGAACCACCATTGGTTCCTCGCAAGAGGCCGCCGGAAAAAGTGAACGCGTTGATCCTCGATCTGCGCCCTGAGCTTAACGATCGCTTTTGCTTCGCGTCGAGGGTAAAGGGATGTGTAGCGAATGCCGAATCTCACAGACAGCGGAGCTCTGGGGTGTGCGGGAGCCGAATCGGTTTGAAGTTCAATCTTCCAGTTCGTTCCGAGCGCGATCATGCACTTGTGAAGGTTGTGACCAGCTCATCGTTCTGAAGAAGTACGACTTTGAGGGAATGCCCGAGTCCGACCAACCGATGTGCAAGGTTTGCCATCACGAGGTCGAGGTAGCCGGTTAGGGGAATGATACCGGCGCTTCCCAATTCGAAGACGGCCATTTACGTCAGGGTTTCCAGCGAAGACCAAGACCTTGCCGGTCAGGAACGGGAACTCCGAAACGAGGTGGAACGGCGTGGCTGGGAGGTCGCCGAACTCTACCGAGAGAAGGTCTCGGGAACGGGGAAGTTCCAGCGCGCCGAATACGAACGTCTTCTTCAAGACGCAAGGGCACCGGGCCGACCTTGGAGCCACCTTCTCGTATGGGCACTGGATCGTTTCAGCCGCGAGGCGACCTTCACCCAGGCTACTCAGGCCGTTCTCGACTTGGAAAAGTTGGGAGTCGCCTTCCATTCGTTGAAGGAATCGACGCTGGATACCCCCGAGGATGGCAAGCCGAACCTCGGGCGAGATGTGCTGCTTGCGCTCCTCCCGGTAATCGCGGCCTTCGAGTCGAAGCGGCGATCCGAGAGAGTTCGGGTCGCAATGAGGGAGATCAAGGAAGGAAGGCGGCGAACGCGAAGCGGTCGGCCGCCCGGTCGGCCCCGTCGGGTCACCCTCGAACTCGCGGCACGGGTTCGTCAGCTCCGCTCAGGGGGCATGGAGTGGAAGGTCATCGCGCAGCACGTGGGTCTTCCTACCGGGACGTGCCGCAAGGTCGGACCTGCCCCGCTGAGCCAAACCGGGCGTGTGGAAAAAGGTCAGGAGAGTTTAGAGCACCCTCAGCTGCTGTAGCAGCACCCATGGCGTGCCAACGCGCGCTTTAGGCTCACCGTCCCCTCGTTCAAGTGTCCCAACCAGATTCCTCGCCCGGTTGCAAGCGGCGTCCGACAATAATCTCCAGGTCCTTTGCCTTGGTCTTGAACGATCCAACTGGCTTGAATCCCGACTCAGTTGCCCACTGAGCAGTATCGCGAAGGAGGGGGGAATCTCCGCGGGCGCAAATGACGATTCCGCGTGGATTCCTATCGTAGACCGCTTGGTTTCGTGCAATCCACCCCCATCCCCCGTTTTTCGCCGCCTGCCGGATGTCGGAGACGAGTTGGGCCGCCTCTGCGTCGCCTAGAATCATACTAACCTCAACCCCCGCACCGGGATACCTCTGAGCCAATTTCACCAGAGACGCAGAGCTCTCTGTCGACAGCCTCCGGCCGGCGCCGCCGCCCTGCACTGCTTTCACTTTTACTTCCGTGTGCATCCCGACGGTCACCTCCTTCAGCGCGACCTCTACGGCCTTCGGCGGCAGGGCGCGGCGAGAGGTCCCCTCCTCCCTCTTCCGCTTCATCGTTTCCAAAGCCGCGACCGTGTGCTTGGCGGGATTCCTGTCTACTATGGCATGGTGGTTCGGACACATGATCACCAAATTCGAGGGGGAACGGCGTTCGTCGGGCGTCATCGAGGGGTCATACCTGGCGCCCCCGGGGCTCGCGGCGCGGATGTGGACAATCTCTCCGAGAAAGATGCCCTCCTCCTCGTCGAAGAGTTGCTGCGTGCAATCCGTGAACGCGCAAAGGTTGCCCGATTGGAGCAATAGTCGTTTGACGGTAGCAATCGTAGGATTCAGACGCGTCATGGAGATGCCCCCATCGCTCTAGGGGGCGCGTTCAGGCATAATGGAATTCACTCCCCAGAATAAAGTAGAGCCCAGGAGGGCTCAAGGGACCCTTTCTTGAGCCCTAAATCACTCCTCGGGGAACAGAGGGGTCCCCTTTTTGCGCGAGACTCAAACCTCGCCGAATGGATTCGGGGATTCGAGCGATCACGCGGACCGAGGTGCCGAAACCGTGGAGAAGGAGGGGGCGCATGACTCAAAGTAGGACACACGACGATTCAGCGTCGGCGGTTGTGTCTGCTGATCGCGCTACCTTTCAGCGTGCTCGAATCCACGGGCGATTCGAATGCCCACTCCGCAGTCCGTTTCGAGCCCTCTCGAGCCCCCCATCTTCCAGACTTCGTCGTTATGGATCACCTGTCAGTGAAACCAACTTGACGGACTGTTGTTGTGGGCGAGACCGCTCCACTAGTTGGGTTCGTCATGAGGGCCGGGCTTCGGCCTCGGCACTCCCCGCGCTTTGTGCGCCCTTCGCGCAGCTCCCGCGGGCACATTTGGAGCCCAAAAATCGTTGTGGTAGCTATCGTGTTCGCCAGCATCTCCGCCTGGTCGACCACTGGGAGTGTCGGTATCGCGGGGTCCCCAGCAAACGCGTCCAACGGAGCCTCTGGCTTGGTCACCGATTTGGGCACCACCGACGTCACTCCTGTTATCGCGCAGATCTTCAACTTCACTATCACAGGTGCCACGTCTGGGGATTCGGGAGCGTACAATGTCGCTCCCGCAGACACCCTGGTCGTTTTCATCGAGCTTTTCGGCAGGACCACCGTCCACAGTGTCTCGATCGAGGATGGTCCGAACGACACGTTTGTGCAACAGGCGTACCAGCTCCAGTATGCCAATGGCGGCACCCACGGATTCGCCGTCTGGACCTGCACCAACGTTGATGGAGGTCCCTACACCAACGTCAACGTAACTCTTACAGGGGGCTCGGCCAACAGCGCCTCCGTCGAAGTCGTCGACGTGAACGGAGGGAATCCCTACGGCGGCAATCCAATCCCCTTCGTCGACCAGGTCTCCGACACCGTCTACGGGGTCGATCGGTACCCCAACGAGCATCTGACCGTTCACGCAGATGACCTCGCTCTCGCGGGGATCGGAACCTGGAGCTGGAACAATTTCACAGCACAGAGTCCGGCGACCCTAGGCGATGAGGTCACGACGAATTCCTCTAGCGGCGGAGCGAACGTCACCGCCGGGGTGCTGTACTACACGAACTACAACTCCACCCAACATTCCGTCTGGATGAACGCCACACTGACGTCGAGCGCTCCCTGGATCGAGTGCATCATTACGGTTGGCGCCATTGAGTACACTCAGACCTACTCGGTCACGTTCACTGAGACCGGACTGCCTTCGGGGACGGTATGGTGCGAGGGCTTGATAGGTTTGAGCGGTTCAGTGGTTTGTGGTACGTCATCACTCACCTTTTACGTCATCAACGGAACGTACGCTTGGAATGTTTCGGTGGTCAGCAATCTAACTTGGATCGACCAGGTGCTTGGTGAGGCGGGAAATCTGATAGTAGGTGGAGGATCCGTACAGTTGGCGTTCGGTTTCACCGACGCCTGTAGTGCGCGATGCATTCAGCATGTCGTAGTGATAGTGCTAGAGAATGAGCCCTCCAGCCTCATCACTCCAACCAACGCTCCTTACGAGAGCTACCTCCACAAGAACTACGAGGGCTCAACTCATTTCTATGGGACCTGCCACCCCTCAGATCCCAATTATCTCGCCATCGTTTCCGCAACTACGGATCAATGCGGGACGGACTTGTACCCAGGTTCCAGCGGCAGCGGAGCCCCCCCCAACGGGGGCGGCACTTATGGTTCGTGGCAAAATATTACTCTGGCAGATTTGCTTCAAAACCATTCGAAGTATGCGGGTGGGAACGATTTTTCGTGGGGAGTCTACGCTGAGGACCTTCCGCTGCTTACCGGCTCCTCGAAGACCAACGCTTGCACCGACCCCGCTTACTACGATAAGCTAGGCACCGGTGGAAATACCGGCAACTCAGGGTACTCTCTCTTCTTCTCCAAGCACACGGGGTTCTTGTATGAAAACGACGTCGTTCACAATACGTCGTTCTGCGAGCAGAATTTCCACGACCTTGAGCCCGCCAACAAGTATGACACGACGTCCACCTCGTTCGACCAGACAGTGCTCAACAACACCATGTCCAATTTCTCACTTATCGTTCCGAACGCGTGCAGCGACGGGCACAACTATTGCTGGGGAAAGCCAGGTGAGGTTTCGACCGGACCGAATGCGACCTGCTTCTTCAACCCGTGCAACGCGACCACGACAACAGGGAGCAAGACCGTGCTGAAGCACCAAGTGGACCCCTGGCTCCAAGGGTTCCTTGGAAACCTCATCAACTGCACGGGCCCGTACAACCGGCACGTTTCGAGTACCGGAAATCAGAATTGCAAATACGAGATGAATCATACAGCGTTCTTCGTCCTTTATGACGAGGGCTCTTCGAACGACACTACCGGACTTACCGCTTCTCAGGTCGCACACTACGCGAATCCGAGATACGCGAACCAGAACTTCCAATACTGCCTGAACCACGGACCCACCAAGGGGAAGTACCTGACGTGCGGAGGTTCGGAGTACTTCACTATTGTAATGCGGGCTAGTAGCGGGCTAGCCAAGGGCCACGGGTCCTCATATCTTACCAACTATACTTCTCAATATGCCATAGTCGATCTCCTTGAGTGGCTCTTCGACCTAACAAACTTCTCGGATGTTCACGGGCTTCACCACAACGGTCTGGGGAAGTTGAGCAATCCGGGCTGGCTCGATGGCCTTTTCGAAGCAGACCACGATTATTACGGACCGAGTCAGGTGTTCTCCTTCAAGAGCAATGGTTACTGAGCGATTCAGGGGAGAGTCGAGCGACGTGGGTTCCGCAAGAATCTTAGAGGTCCTACAGGAGATGCAATGACACGCAGGTCGAGTGACGAGTCGTCCTTTCGGCAATCGACTCGACTTTTCCGGGTTGAAGAAACGAATCGCTCGTACAAGTCAGAGGTGCTGGATTCGAGCCACACTGTGCGCAGCGGAACCGTGCAGCGACACTTTCTGCATCCTGTCGTTCGTTTTGGCCACTTTCCGAGGAGAGCTACCTCGAGAATCGCGGTCGGTGCCGGTGCGTCAATGATCCTAGTCTTACTGATGGGCGCTTCCTTGGCATCCAGCTTGGGGAGTCCCGTAGTCCGTGCTAGCCCATCGCCGGTCACGCCTCAGGTCTCGAGAGCCCTTCCCCTACCTCATCTCGTCACGAATTGCTCTACGGAAGGCACGTTTGCGGCGGCATATGATCCGGCCAATGGCTACCTCTACGTCGTGGCCCAATTCGATGTGGTGATCGTTGCGCCGACTTGCACAATTGTGAAGACGATTACAAGTATCGGCCTGGGACAGCTGAACGGCATCGCCTACGATCCTTCAACTAAAGACATGGTGGCCCTCGATCTCGCCGGCTTCGCCGACGTGATTCACGGAACAGAGTGGGTGAAGAAGGTCACATTGTACGCCCACGGTTCCAACTCTTTTCCATACTCGGACGCCTGGGATCCCGCCGTGGGAGCGATGCTGATAGCGAATGCCGGGAACGGAGTGGACTTGCTTTATCTCGCTACCGTGAACGGAAGCACGAAGGCAGCAGTTGTGTTGGATGCATTCGACAATGGCAATGATCCCACCGAGATTCTGGTTGCGGATGGATACGTCTTCTCGGCTGGGAATCACGTTGACGTATTCAACGAGCGCACACTTCGCTATTTGGGTTCCTTCTATGTTGGCAACATCTTCAGTGCGATTGCCTGGGACCCGCTCAATCGGACGGTGGTCGTGGGCGAGGTGACCGGTGTCGCCCCACACGAGGTTTACTTCCTAAATGCGGACTCGGTCGCCACCCGTACATTCACGTCTCACAATCTACCAGTTCGTAACGTCCTGACCGCGGGTGTGGGAGGGTTGGCTTATTCTCCCTACGACCACGACCTATACATCAGTGCTTTAGGGGGCCAGGACGTTTGGATTCTCAGTCCTTTCGGCTCCCTACAGCATGTCTACCTGAGAGGAGGGGGTGGATTCGTGTTCGGCCTTGCGTATGATCCGGCGGATCACGATGTGTATGCCGCGACCGGTGGTATTCTATTCGTACTCAGTTGATTGGATCGCACCGGCCAATCGGCAACCGGGTCGTCCAATGCATGATTGATTCCGCCCGCTAATCGCTACCCCCAATCCATCGGGCAGAGTTCGGCCGGGACGGTTTCGGACCTCGGCTCATGCAGACAGGCCACTGGTATCGGCTGGGAGGTCATTGGTACTACCCCCCTCGTGTAGTGGGCCGAGCCAGATTCGAACCGTTCTGCCGAAGCCTCCACTGGGGAACTAATCCTGATGGTATTGGTTAGCCGGGCCTAACGAATCCCAGCAGATTCGAACCGATCCGTCGTTCAACCCGTCACGATTCAGAGGCTCTGAAACACATGTGGTTCGGTTCGCGCCGGGAGCATTCCCAAAACAGGTGGTTTGTCACAGAATCGAAGGCGCTTGAAGTTTCTTAGATTCAAGCCGACAGAGAACCTCGTCAACTATACCTGCGGTCGTCTTGAATGGCGGGCCGCACCGAAGGAGGACGAACGCCCACGGCCCGGTCGCTTTCATAGGCGTCCCTGAGCGATCTCACTCGGTCTGGTTGCCAGCTCGTGGACGGACTTCGTTCGCGACCGGAGAATCGCCAACCAGTCAACGGACACGGCTCACTCCACCCGGCGGTAGGTAGGGAGGTGCGGGTGGTCGAGAACCTCTAGAGCGAGCGGGTACGAGAACCCCCCTACGACCAGGCGGCGGTGATCGTCGTCGAAGTCGCGACTGTCCGCAAGGTTGCCGACCTCCTCGAGGCGGACGAGCGCGTGCCAGAGCTGAAGCCAGTTCGACCGCATGTACATGCGGGACCATCTTTGAGCAGCTATATGATACGTAAGCTCGTCACCGACGCGTCCGCCTTGTCGTCGCCGATGACGCCGAGCCGTCAGGGAACTTTGACATATGGCTGGCCAAACCCGCTCCGATAGACACTGCGTGCATCGCGTGATCAGGGCCACGCTACATTCTTCGATTCGGATGCGTTGAGAACTTGATCCGGGATCCTGCGCTCCCCCGCACGTCCACGAGCAGCGGACAGTCGCGCCCTCGCACGATCCTACCGTCCTATGAGGTGGGAACCTTGGGAGCCCTCCCGGATGAGCCATCCTCTCTCTCCGGACGGCCCTAACCCCTGATTCCCTCGGATCTACGCTCTAGAAGCCACCGCCCCCAACCTCGCGACCGGTCCGCCCCTTCGTCCAGCAGCAGCGCCGGCGTCAGCAGCGGCAGTCAGCACGCTAGCTGCTTTTCAGCGGCACGGTCGGTCCGCGCCTCCAACGCCACTCAATTTGCGTCGACTGGAACTGGTGGCGGGTCTCATTCTCATGTCCGCCGCTCTGCTGGTAGTGCTGGATGGTGTTGTCGGGATCGTGAACTCGGAGTGCATCGGTCCGCCCAGCAACGCGGTGGAGGTCAGCTGCTGGGGCACCACTTCCGGATACTTCGTGGTGCTGGGCGTGATAGTCTACGTCGTCGGCCTCATCCTGAGCATCGCTGGGGGTTTTCGCAGGAGCAAGGTTGCGAGCATCACGCTAACGGAACTAGAGTAGGAACGAAAACTACGGGTCACTTGCGCTCGGGTCGCGGTCTCTGCGCGCGCCCATCGCGGTCGTGTCATGCTATGTACGTTCCCTCGTGACTAAGTTTCGGCTCCCGAGGTCAGGCATCAGTCCGCTACATCGGTCCTCCGTCAGAGAAGGGTGTTCGCGCTCGCACCATGCTATCGGCGTCGTTCACGCACT